>Ga0209148_1000029_pt1 | contig 579199 bp, 532 predicted proteins | sample AraplaCol_mMF_r2_2_FD_184288 | JGI IMG/M metagenome (GOLD analysis project Ga0209148, IMG submission 184288) | Arabidopsis root microbial communities from North Carolina, USA - plate scrape CL_Col_mMF_r2 (SPAdes) (version 2) | ecosystem: Host-associated > Plants > Roots > Endosphere | place... | reverse complement strand
GGTTCGGCAGGCCCGCGTTCGGGTAGCACGACACGTAGGTGTCGCACAGCTTCGCGAGCTCGGCGATGTACGGGCGCATCAGCGCCGCGCCGAGCGCGCAGTTCAGGCCGAACGTGAGCGGCTTCGCATGACGCAGCGAATTCCAGAACGCCTCGACGGTCTGGCCCGACAGAATGCGGCCCGACGCATCGGTGACGGTGCCCGAGATCATGATCGGCAGGCGCTCGCCGGTGTCCTCGAACAGCTCGTCGAGCGCGAACAGCGCGGCCTTGGCGTTCAGCGTGTCGAAGATCGTCTCGACGAGGAACAGGTCGACGCCGCCGTCGAGCAGCGCCTTCGCCTGCTGGTAGTACGACGTGCGCAGCTCGTCGAACGTGACGTTGCGCGCGCCCGGATCGTTGACGTCCGGCGAGATGCTGGCCGTCTTCGGCGTCGGCCCGATCGCGCCGGCGACGAAGCGCGGCTTGTCCGGCGTCGCGTATTTCGCGGCCGATTCGCGTGCGAGCTTCGCCGATGCGACGTTCATCTCGACGACGAGATCTTCCATCCCGTAGTCGGCCTGCGCGACGGTCGTCGCGCCGAACGTGTTGGTTTCGACGATGTCGGCGCCGGCCGCGAAGTACTGGTCGTGGATCTCGCGGATGATCTGCGGTTGCGTGAGCGACAGCAGCTCGTTGTTGCCCTTGATGTCGCGCGGAAAATCCTTGAAGCGCTCGCCGCGATACGCGGCCTCGTCGAGCTTGTAGCGCTGGATCATCGTGCCCATCGCGCCGTCGAGGATCAGGATGCGCGATTTCAGCAGCGCGGGCAGGGCGGCGCCGCGCGTGTAGCGCGCGTCGAGCGGGACGGAAGCGGCGAGAGGAGTCGCAGACATGGGCGGAAGACCGGCGAAGACGGAAAACCGTCATTGTAGCCGGTGCGTCAAGGGGGCGCGGGCCCTCGCCGTGCCGGCCTGGCGGTCCGCCAAATGAAAGCCCCCGCCGGCGAGCCGGACGGGGGCAGGATCGGAGTGCACGCGGCGCCGCATCGATGCGCGGCGAATGGCCCGGCCGCGTGACGCGCCGGGCCGCGCTCGTCAGTGCAGCACGACGGGCATCATCATCAGGCTGTCGAATTGTCCGAGGAATTCGTCGACCTCGTCGAGCGACGGTTCATCCTCGATCAGCTGCTTCACGTGTGCGCGGAATCGTTCGGCAAGTTCGCCGTCGATGAAGATTTCGCGCTGCGCGTTCTTGTCGACGATTTCGTATCCGCCGGCATTCATCAGGTGATGGCCGGCCTGCGGCGCAAATTCGACGACGCAGTAGTTGGGGCTGTTGTAGATCATTTGCATGGCGGCACTCCTCTTCGCAGTGGCATCTGGCCTTGTTGTCCCCTAGGTGGGGCAAGCCTTGCCGGTTTCAAGGGGCTTGCGCTGCACACCCCGTTCTCCCGTTGCGTGGGGTGTATCGGTTAGAAGCCGATGTCTATCAAACGTTTCTCATTGTGAGCCGGTGGACTGAAATAGTTGTTAAAGAGTGTCATCGGCCATTTCCGGGGAATCTGTAATCGGTCGAAATTGCCGATTGGCGCGGATTCACGCGCGTTCACTGTGTGACAGTCGACGAGGCAGGGGGTTGCATCGTCGCGGGCGGTGCCGATGGCGCCGCTTGCGCCGGTTCCGCTGGCTGCGCGGGCGATGCATCGGGTGTCGGAGCGGCGGCAGGCGCGTTCGTTGCGCCGGCGGGCGGGGCGACATCGGCAGGCACGCTCGGTGCGGCGAGGCGGCCGTGCCACAGCAGCTCGATCTGCGCCCCGTTCGGCTCGCTCTGCACGAGTCGCGCGGGCAGCCAGCCGAGCGACGGCGCGAGCCACATGTCGATGCGACGCGTGTCGCCGTCGCGCCGCGGCAGGCGCATGAAGTGCCGCGCCGCGATGATGCCGGCCTGCGTCTGCACCTGCTCGTCGCCGATCACGGTGATCGGCCAGGTCTCGCCGCTGTTGTTGTCGATCACGAAGAACTGCTGCGTGACGCCCGGCTTGTAGGCGGCGGGATTGCCGCGCACGAGCCCCGACAACTGCATCAGCATGCTGAAGCGGTCCTGCACGCCGTCGGGCAGCGGCGCGTTGTTCGGCGTGCGCGTGAACACGACTTGCCGGATCTCGCGGTTGAAGATCGCGATGTCTTCCGGCCGCTTGCCGCGCTTCTCGACGTAACGGTCGGGCGCGACGCCGAACGCATCGATGCGGCCTTCGCTGCGATAGGTGAACGGGCCGACGAACGGCACGGGCATCGACACCGACAGGTCGTACGTGTGCCCGTCGGTGCGCCAGTGGATCGTGCCGATCATGTTCTGCATGCCGTTGTAGAACGTGTCGTACTGCAGGTCGCCGGACGGCGGCGCGGCGAACTTCACGCCGCTCGTCGCGGGGCCGGGTGTCGCGGCGCTGGCGCCCGCGGCCGACGCGGCGTGCGCGGCCGAAGCCCCCGGTGTGTCGCTCGCAGCGGACGCGGCCGCCGCCGGCGGTTCGCCGTGCTCGGCCGTCTGCGTCGACGTGAGGACCGGCTCCTGCGACGGCGCGGGCTTTGGCGGGGCGGCCTTGGGGGCGGCCGGTGCGGCCGGACGTTCGACCGGCTTCGGCGCCGGCGGGGCCGGCTGGCGCTCGATCGGCTGCGGTTTCAGCAATTCGATCTGCACGGGGATGTCGGCGGGCGGCGGCGGCGTGAACGATTCGCGGTTGCGCATCAGCCAGAAGCCGGCGAGCGCATGCAGCACCAGCACGGCGACGAGCGCGACGCCCACGCGCAGCCAGCGGCGGGGCCGGGCGTGACTCGGGCGAAGGTCGGCAGGCTGCATGGGCATCGAACAGGGTCGGGGCGCGTGGGTGACGTCGGGCGCGCGGCGCGCGCCACAGGAATCGGACCGTCGGATGCGCTGCGCGTTCGCGATGCGTGACGTGAACCGGACGCGTCAGGCGTCGCGTGCGTCGGGACTATAGCCGAGTTCGTAAGACAGTTTCTGCGCGCAGGCGCGCAGCGCGGTGTCGATCTCGCCGCCCCACGCGATGTCGAACGAGCCTTCCTGGCCGAGCGCGACGATCGCGAGCGCGAGTTCGCCGACCGCGTCGAACACCGGCATGCAGAACGCGTGGATCGTCGGCAGCAGCATCCCCTCGACGCGCGCGGCCTGGTGCCGGCGCACGTCGGCGAGCACTGCATCGACTTCGTCGAGCGTGCGCGGGCCGCCGTGGTGCGGCGAGCGGCGCGTATCGGCGAGTTCGCGCTCCAGCATCGCGGCGGTCTTGCTGCGCGGCAGGTACGCGGCGAACAGCAGGCCGGTCGCGGAACCGAGCAGCGGCATCACGTCGCCGAGCTTCAGCGACGCCTTCGCCGGATGGCTCGATTCCATCCAGTGCACGATCGTCGGCCCCTGGTTGCCCCATACCGCGATGCCGACCGTCTGGTCGAGACGGTCGCGGAATTCGGTCAGCGCGATCCGCGCGAGCTTCACGCCGTCGACGCGCGCGAGCTGCGCGAGGCCCATCTGCAGCGCGAAGCCGCCCAGCTCGTAGCGGCCCGAGACGGGGTCCTGCGACACGACGCCGAGCCGCGAGAAGCTGACCAGGTAGCGATGCGCCTTCGCCGGGCTCATGCCCGCGCGCTGCGCGAGATCGCGCAGCATCATCGCGCGCGGCTCGCTCGTCAGCACGTCGAGCAGGCGGAAGCCGACCTCGATCGACTGGATGCCGGAACGGACCTTCTCGCCGTGTTCGCCGGAAGCAGCGTCATCGGTATCGGAGTCGGCGAGATCGTCGTCGGGAAGCGGGCTGGCGGGCATGGGCAACGGGTGCGCGAAAATGCGACAGGAAACGGGGCGAAAACGGCGTGCGCGATCGTGGCGCGCCGCATGGATTCACCATCGTAAAATAGATTCCCTCCATCGTCACTACAACGGCAGATCCTCCCTATGAAACTTGCTTCGCTGAAGGACGGCACGCGCGACGGCCAGCTGATCGTCGTGTCGCGCGACCTGCACACCGCGGCGATTGCCGATGCGATCGCGCCGACGCTGCAGCGCGTCCTCGACGACTGGGCGTTCTACGCGCCGCAACTGCGCGACCTGTACGACGCGCTGAACCACGGCCGTGCGCGCAACGCGTTCGCGTTCGATCCGGCCAACTGCATGGCGCCGCTGCCGCGCGCGTTCCAGTGGGCCGACGGCTCCGCGTACGTGAACCACGTCGAGCTCGTGCGCCGTGCGCGCGGCGCCGAGATGCCGCCCGAGTTCTGGACCGATCCGCTGATGTACCAGGGCGGCAGCGACGATTTCCTGGGGCCGCGCGACGACGTCGTGTGCCCGTCCGAGGAATGGGGCATCGATTTCGAGGCGGAAGTCGCGGTGATCACCGGCGACGTGCCGATGAGCGCGACGCCCGACGACGCGCTGAAGGCCGTGCGGCTCGTCACGCTCGTGAACGACGTGTCGCTGCGCAACCTGATTCCGGCCGAACTCGCAAAGGGCTTCGGCTTCTTCCAGAGCAAGCCGGCCACCGCGTTCGCGCCGGTCGCCGTCACGCCCGACGAGCTGGGCGACGAATGGCGCGAAGGCCGCGTGCACCGCCCGATGATCGTCCACTGGAACGGCAAGAAGGTCGGCCAGCCCGACGCCGGCACCGACATGGTGTTCCACTTCGGCCAGTTGATCGCGCACGCGGCGAAGACGCGCAACCTGCGTGCCGGCTCGATCGTCGGCTCGGGTACGGTGTCGAACAAGGACGCGAAGCGCGGCTACTGCTGCATCGCCGAGAAGCGCTGCCTCGAGACGATCGAGCACGGCGCGCCGCAGACCGAATTCATGCGCTACGGCGATACGGTGCGCATCGAGATGTTCGATGCGGCCGGCAAGTCGATCTTCGGCGCGATCGAGCAGTCGGTTTCCCCGCCCGACGGCGCGGCATAAGCCACGCGGCGGATGCAACGCAGCGGCGAACCCCGGCTTCGGCCCGCGCGCCGGGTTTCGCCCGATGTTTGACCGCGCGGGCTTGGCTACACTCGATTCAAGCGTTCGAGCGCCTCGAACAAGGAGCAGCAGATGGCCGATCTTGCCGCGTACGGCGGTTACGAAGCACTGAAGGTGACGCGCCGCGACCATGGCGTGCTCGACATCGTGATGAGCGGCGAGGGCGCGAACCGCAGCGGCCTCGCGACCGCGAACGCGCGCATGCATCGCGAGCTCGCCGACATCTGGCGCGACGTCGATCGCGATCCCGACACGCGCGTCGCGGTGATCCGCGGCGAAGGCAAGGGCTTTTCGGCGGGCGGCGATCTCGCGCTCGTCGAGGAGATGGCGAACGATTTCGACGTGCGCGCCCGCGTGTGGCGCGAGGCGCGCGACCTCGTCTACAACGTGATCAACTGCAGCAAGCCGATCGTGTCGGCGATGCACGGCCCGGCCGTCGGCGCAGGGCTCGTCGCCGGGTTGCTCGCCGACATCTCGATCGCCGCGAAGGATGCGCGCATCATCGACGGCCACACGCGGCTCGGCGTCGCGGCCGGCGACCACGCGGCGATCGTGTGGCCGCTCCTGTGCGGGATGGCGAAGGCGAAGTACTACCTGATGCTGTGCGAGCCGGTGAGCGGCGAGGAGGCCGAGCGGATCGGGCTGGTCTCGCTCGCGGTCGAGCCGGCCGACCTGCTGCCGAAGGCATACGAAGTGGCCGAGCGGCTCGCGCACGGTTCGCAGTCGGCGATCCGCTGGACCAAGTACGCGCTGAACAACTGGCTGCGCATGGCCGGCCCGACCTTCGATACGTCGCTCGCGCTCGAATTCATGGGTTTTTCGGGGCCCGACGTGCAGGAAGGCATCCGTTCGCTGCGCGAGCGGCGCCCGCCCGCGTTTCCCGGCGACGCGCCGTTCTGACGTGCGCGCTATGATCGAACCACGCGCGGCTGCGCGACGCACGGCGGCCGCCTCGCTCCCCCAGTCAACCAGGATGCCCGTATGACGACCGATGCCTCCGGCGCCAACCCTTTCGCCGGCTTTGCCGGGTTCCAGCCCGCCGACATGATGGACCGGATGTGGGACATGATGCGGATGTCGCCGTTCGGCGGGATGGCGCCGTTTCCGGGCGCCACGCACGGGCTGCCGCCGTCGCTGTCGAGCATGTCCGACATGATGTCGCCGCTCACGAACGTCGAGGAGCTCGACAAGCGGATCACCGATCTGCGCGCGGTCGAGCAATGGCTGAAGCTCAATCTCGGGATGCTGCAGTCCGCGATCCAGGCGCTCGAGGTGCAGCGCGCGACGCTCGCGACGCTGCGTGCGTTCGGCGCGTTCGCGCAAAGCTCGATGTCGGCGGCCGAGGAAGCGGCCGTGGCCGCCGCGCAGGCCGCGAAACCCGCGTCGGCGGGCGAGGCCGCACCCGATGCCGCGGCGTCCGCGGCGGATGCGCCGGCGGGCGACCCCGCGCAGCAGTTCGACCCGGCCGGCTGGTGGAACCTGCTGCAGACGCAATTCAATCAGCTCGCGAGCCTCGCGATGGCGCAGCCGGGCATGCAGCCTGCCGCGCCGGGCGCCGCGCCGCCGGAGGACGCCACCGCGCCGGAGCCCGCCGCGAAATCCGCCGCGGCCGCACCGCGCAAGCCCGCCGCGAAGCGTGCGAAGCCGTCCGGTTCGGCCGCGGAGCGCGCGGCGGCCGCTTCGTCGCCCGAAACGCGTCCGCCGAAGCGCTCGACGTGATGCGGCGCAGGTAGCAGGTCGATCATGCGACTCGCGCTCGTTCTGATGGGAGGCGGCGCGCGCGCCGCATACCAGGTCGGCGTGCTGAAGGCGCTGGCCGAGATCGCGCGCGAGGCCGATCCGCAGCGGCACACGCTGCCGTTCGCGGTCGTGTGTGGTTCGTCGGCCGGCGCGATCAACGCGACGTCGGTCGCGAGCCACGCGGACGACTTTTCCCACGGCGTGCGGCGCCTGCTCGAATTCTGGGAGCCGTTGCGCGCCGACTACGTGTATCGCACCGACTGGCTCGGCATCGCGGCCGCCGGCGCGCGCTGGCTCGCGACGATGACGTTCGGCTGGGCGGCGCGCCGCTCGCCGCGCGGGCTGCTCGACAACACGCCGCTCGCGCATCTGCTGCAGCGCGAGCTGAGTTTCCACCGGATCGAGCAGATGCTCGAGGCGCGCCTGCTGCATGCGCTCGCGATCACCGCGCTCAGCTATTCGAGCGGCCGGCACCTCACGTTCTACCAGGCCGCCGAGCCGATCCAGGCGTGGCGGCGCGCGCAGCGCACCGCGCGGCTCGTCGACCTGTCGGCGTCGCATCTGCTCGCGTCGTCGGCCATTCCGTTCGTGTTCCCCGCCGTGCCGCTCGTGCTCGACGGGCAGATCGAGTACTTCGGCGACGGCTCGATCCGGCAGATCGCACCGCTGTCGCCGGCGATCCACTTCGGCGCGGACCGGATCGTCGTCGTCGGTGCCGCCGATCCGCGGCCCGAGATTCCGGCCGCGAACGGCGCGGGGCGGCCCCGTGGCTACCCGAGCCTCGCGCAGATCGGCCAGCAGGTGCTCGCGAGCGTGTTCCTCGACTCGATCGGCTCGGACATCGAACGGATCGAGCACATCAACCGGATGATCGAGCACCTGCCGCACCAGGTCGAGATCGACAGCGGCTGGCGGCACGTCGACGTGCTCGCGATCGCGCCGTCCGAGCGCATCGAGCTGATTGCCGCGAAGCACCTGAAGCAGATGCCGGCGACGATGCGCGGGCTGCTCGGCGCGATCGGCGGCAGCCAGCCGGCCGGCGCGTCGTTCGCGAGCTACCTGCTGTTCGAGGAGGCCTTCACGCGCGAGCTGATCGAGCTCGGCTACCGCGACGGCCGGGCGCAGCGCGAGACGCTCGCCGACTGGATCGCTCAGGCGGACGGCAGCAGCGCACCGGCGGCCGGCACGCCGCCGGAAGGCGGCCTCGCGGCCGGCGAAATACGGGTCTGACACGCGCAGGCGCAATGTAAGGTTGCGTTTTCGCGACGGTCGGGCGCGACCGATCGCCGCACCGCGGTTGGCGGCGCGCGACCGGGCAGGCGTCTCGGAACCGTCATGCACGCGTGCTATCATGGCCGCCGCCGTATACACCATATCGAGCAGCCCGCCGATCCGGCATCCGCACGGGACCTTTCGGGGAACCCGCCTGGGGCAGGGGACGGGCGCGCCAACGAGCCGGCCAGCGCCGGCCCCCACTCAGGCAAGCGCGACCGGCCTCCGTCGGAACGGAGCGGGTTGCGGCATGCCCAACGGCGGCAACGCGGCCGCCCGGCCGCCGGACGAGGAATCAGCGTCCGGCGGGCCGGTTTCCCGCGTAAAATTAGAGTCTTGGCTGCAAAAAGCGCGCGTGGCGCGCTGGCGCGGCAACAGTCACGTTTAGAGAAGTCGCATTGCGCAGAACAGGGGTGGGACCATCATGAACACCATGCTTTATCCGGAACTTTACAGGTCGCTCGAAGCTGTCCGCTGGGACATGGAGAAGGACATTCCGTGGGACAAGTTCGACGCTTCGCTGCTCACCGACGAGCAGGCGAAGACGATCAAGATGAACGCGATCACCGAATGGTCGGCGCTGCCCGCGACGGAAATGTTCCTGCGCGACAACCAGCACGACAGCGACTTTTCCGCGTTCATGAGCGTGTGGTTCTTCGAGGAGCAGAAGCATTCGCTCGTGCTGATGGAATACCTGCGCCGCTTCAAGCCGGAGATGGTGCCGACCGAAGAGGAACTGCACGCGGTGCGCTTCCAGTTCGATCCGGCGCCGCCGCTCGAGACGCTGATGCTGCACTTCTGCGGCGAAATCCGTTTGAACCACTGGTACCGCTGCGCGGCCGACTGGCACACCGAGCCCGTCATCAAGCAGATCTACGAAACGATTTCGCGCGATGAAGCGCGTCATGGCGGCGCATATCTGCGCTACATGAAGAAAGCGCTGAACAACTGCGGCGACGTCGCGCGTGCCGCCTTCGCGAAGATCGGCGTGCTGATGGCGTCGGCGCGCCGCACCGAGAAGCCGCTGCACCCGACCAACCTGCACGTGAACCAGGCGCTGTTCCCGCGCGACACCGTGCAGTCGCGCCTGCCCGATCCGGAATGGCTCGAGCGCTGGCTCGACGAGCAGATCCGTTTCGACGGCGAATGGGAGAAGAAGGTCGTCGAGCGGATTCTGCACAACCTGTCGATCCTGTTCGAGCGCACGTTCGCGACCGCGCAGGAACTGAACCGCTACCGCAAGGAAGTCACCGGCCGCCTGCAGGCCGAAAGCGGCCCGTCGTCGGCCGCGCAGCCGGCCTGAGGCCGGCTGGTGTGCCGCCGCCGGCGCGCGTTGCGCCCGGCTCGCGGCACCGTGTCGCGCTCGTCGCATGAAGCCCGCCCGGCCGGACCGGCGGGCTTTTTATCGGGTGCCGCCGTCGCGCGCGCCGTCGTTTATCCCGTCCGATCTCCATCATGTCCGCCACTTTCGAACGCAAGCTGATCACCCGTGATGCCCTCGTCGCGCTGCGCGCATCGCTGCCGTCGCCCGTCGTGTTCACCAACGGCGTGTTCGACATCCTGCATCGTGGTCACGTCACGTATCTCGCCGATGCGAAAGCGCTCGGCGCCTGCCTGATCGTCGGCGTGAACAGCGATGCGTCGGTGCGCATGCTCGGCAAGGGCGACGACCGGCCGATCAACCGCGAAGAAGATCGCGCGGCATTGCTCGCGGCGCTGGAAAGCGTCGACTGGGTCGTGACGTTCGGGGAAAAGACGCCCGTGTCGCTGATCGAAGCCGTCCGTCCGGACATCCTCGTGAAGGGCGGCGATTACGACATGGACGCGCTGCCGGAATCGGCGCTCGTGCGCGGCTGGGGCGGCCGGGCGCTGGCGATTCCGTTCGAGCACGATCGCTCGACCACTGCACTGCTCAAGAAGGTGCGCGCGCAACAACCGTGAGCGCGACGCGGCGCCGTCACGGGGCGGACGCCGCGAGCGGTGCGGCCGTGACGGCCGGCGCCGCGATCGGGCCGCCGACGACCGGCTGGTCGGTCGCCCGCACGAGCGGTGTCACGCGCAATGCGTCGGGCCGCACCTGCCGCGACAGCACGCCCGGTTCGCGCGGGCCGGCCGCGGGCAGCGGCCCGAACATGCCGCGCGCTACCACGAACGCGAGCATGTTGGCGAGAAAGAGAACAGCGATCAGCCAGCGCAGCATCGTCGAAACTCCTTGTCGTCATTGACGTGATTCACGTCGTTCAGTCGAGCCGGCCGCATGGCCGGCTTTTTTCATGGCTTTCGTTGACCGTTCGTGCGGGCCGCTGGCGCGGTACCGCGCGTATTGCCTCGCGGCGTGACGTGGGCCGGCCGGGCTCACTTTGGCCTGCGTCGCGACGCGCCGGCGCGATGCCGACGCTTTTGCGTCAATCCTGCGTCGTTGCCGGGGCGGCCGCGTCTGTTGCGATCAGCGCGAGCCCGGACAGGATCAGCGCGTCATGCCGCGTATGCGCGACCGTCAGCGCACGCGCGACGTCGTCCGCCGCACCGCCTGCCAACACGAGCCGCACGGGCGCCTGCCACGCCGCGACGAGATCGCGCCACGCGCGTTCGATCAGGCCGGCCTGCGCGTACAGGCAGCCGGCCGACAGCGAGCGTGGCGTATCGATCTGGAACGGTTCGGCCTGCGCGCCCGCGAGCAGGCCGCTGGCGATATCCGTGGTCAGCGTCGGTAACTGCGCGGTGTGCGTGCCGAGCGCGCGCATCATCAGCGCCCAGCCCGGCGCGATCAGCCCGCCCGTGAAGCGGCCGTCCGCGCGCAATGCCTCGAGCGTCGTCGCGGTGCCGAACGTCGCGATCAGCAGATGCTCGCCGGGAAACGCCGCGTGCGCACCGATCAGGCCGGCCCACCGGTCGCTGCCGAGCTGTTCGGGCGTCGTATAGCCGTTCGTCACGCCGCATTGCACGGGCCGCGAGCGGATCGTCGTGCGCGGCAGGCCCGGCCAGCGTGCGTCGAGCAGCGCGTCGAGCCGTGCGGCCACGTCGGCGCCCGCGACGTTCGAGATCCACGCGCCGCGCGGCCGCGGCAGGTGCGACCAGTCGGGATCGGCGCCGCCGTCGCGCGTATGGCCGAACGCGCCCGTGTCGACGAGCGAGCGCCGCGCGTCGGCGAGCGCCCACTTGATCCGGCTGTTGCCGGCGTCGATCAGCAGGTGCGGTTCGCTCATTGCGCTTCGCGCAGCGACACGTCGCCGGCCGCGATCGTTTGTATGCCGTTCGGCGTGTCGAGCAGCAACTGGCCGGCCGCATCGATGCCCGTCGCGATGCCGCGCGCGCGTTCGACGCCCTGTTCGAGCAGCACGACTTCACGGCCCGCGTACGCGTGCAGCGCGTGCCAGCGCGGCAGGAACGGCGCGAGGCCGTCGGTGCCGAACTGCGCGAGCGCGGGCGTGAGCGCGTTCAGCGACGCGGCGAGCGTATCGGTGAGGTTCGCCGACGCGCACGCGATCGACAGCGCGGCGGGCGGCAGGCCGCTCGCGAGCGTCGCTTCGCGCGCGCGCAGCGCGTCGACCTGCGCGGCCACGGCTTCCGCGCCGCGCACGTTGATGCCGAAGCCGATCACGACGGCGGTGGCGTCGGCGGTGGTCCAGACGGTTTCGATCAGGATCCCGGCGAGCTTGCCGACGATGCGCGGCGTGCCGTCGTCGTCGGCCGTCAGCAGCAGGTCGTTCGGCCATTTGAGCGCGACGCGCGTGCGGGCGTCGAGCGGCAGCGTGGCCAGCCCTTCGGCGAGCGCGACGCCGATCGCGATGCTGAGGCCGCCGAGCGCATCGACGGCGCGCGGCACGATGCAGCCGACCGAGCACAGCAGCGCATTGCCGGGCTGCGCGAACCACGGGCGGCCCTGCCGGCCGCGGCCGGCCGTCTGCTCGAACGCGACGCGCACGAGCGGCGCGGGCAACGCGTTCGCGCTGCGCGGCAGCGCCTTGAGCCGGGTCGCGACGTCGGCGTTGGTCGAGCCGGTGGCGGCGACGATGTCGAGCGGCCACGCGCGCGGCGCGGCGTCCAGGTGCGCCTCGAGCCGGTTGCGCGCGATGTGCGCGTCGCCGGATTCGGGCGTGTCGGAGGAGGTGGGGGCGTTCATGGCGCCTATTGTAGCGACAGGGGGCGTTGGCGCGCGCCGGAGGGCGCGCCCAACCTGCAGGACGACACGGCGTGGCTTAGCGCTGCATCTCTATCCGCGCTCCAGCGCCTTGATGTCCTCTTCCGACGTCATCTTGCACGCGAGCGGCGTCCTGCCCTTCAGCGCCGGGCCTTGGCGGGTCGAAACGAGGATTGGTGCGCCGCCGACGGCTCGCAGAAGACGCATACGACGCAACCACCGTTCGGCCAGGTCACGCTCGTGCGCTCCCCCAGCCGAACGGCCGTCACGGCGCGACGACCGGATGCTTCAGCGCATGCGCGGTCTCGATCCACTGCGCGTGGAACTCGTCTGCGTCGGGCCGAAGCCCGAGTTCGCCGTTGCGATAGGCCATCGCGAGCGTCTGCACGGCTTCCGGCAGCTCGTGCTCGGCGGCGCGGCGATACAGCGCGAGCGCACGCGCGTCGTCGCGCGACACGCCGCTGCCGTCGCGGTACGCGTTCGCGAGCATGAAGTCGGCGGCCGGGATGTCCGCGCGCGACGCGATGTCGAACCAGTGCGCGGCCTGCACCGGGTCGGCCGCGATGCCGTAGCCGCTGCGATAGATCAGCCCGAGGTAGTACGCGGCCGCCGGGTCGCCCTGTTCGGCCGCGGCGCCGAGCAGCGCACGGGCGCGCGCATAGTCTTTCGGCAGATCGCCGCTGCCGAGCAGCAACGCCTTGCCGAGCGCGAGCTGCGCGCGCCGCGCGGCCGGCGCGTCGGCCTTGCCCTCCGCCGCCGCGGCCGTTTCCAGCCAGCCGCGCCCCTCGTCGCGCAGCCCCGGCTCGTGCGCATCGACGAGCGCGATGCCGAGCGCCGCCTGCGCGGCGCCCGAGCCGCGGCGCGCGAGCGTGCGCAACTGGGCCAGCGCATGCGGCTCGGTCGCCTGCGTGACCATCGCCTGCCATTCGTCGAGCTGCGCGGCGCTCGGCGCGGGGCCGGCGCCGCGCAGGCCGGTCGCCGCGACGACGGCCGCGACGGTCACGGCCGCCGCCGCGAGCAGCGCGGCCGGCGGGAGTTTCGCGCGCAGCACGCGCCGCGCGGCGGCGGCGAAGCCGGTTTCGGCGGGCCGCATCGTCGGGATCGGTTGCATCGCGTGTCTCATTGCGTGAGGTCGATTTCGTAGGTCGAGAGGTTCTTGCCCGAGCCGTCGTCGGCCGCCACCTGGGTGATGCCGGTCAGGCCGGCCGCCGCCGCGTCGCCGAGGCGGTTCGGCGCGGACGCGAACTGCACGTGTGCGACCGAGCTCGCGAGCTTCGTGAAGCGCCAGCTGCGCTGCGCGCCGTCGGCCGCGCGCGTGATCGCGCCGCGCTTCTTGATGAACGCGATCAGCACGTCGCGGTTCGCATCGGGCGACGCGAAGATCGTCTTGCTGCCGTCGAGGCCCGGGAAGTTGCCGCCGCCGCTCGCACGGTAGTTGTTGGTCGCGACGATGAACTGCGCGTTCGGGTCGATCGGCGCGCCCTTGTACGTCAGGTTCCTGATCCGGCTGCCGCCCGGCTGCGTGACGTCGATTTCATACGCGAGATCGGCCGACGTGAACATGTCGAAGTTGTAGCCGGGGAAGGTGCTGACGAGCGGCTGCACGGTGGCCTTGGTCGGGTCGATCGTGTTGAAGCGCTTGGCGGCCGTCTCGAGCCAGTTCTTCACGTCGGCGCCGCTCACCTTCACCGCGTACACGGTGTTCGGATACAGGTACAGGTCGGCCGCGTTGTTGATCGCGAGCGCGCCCGGCGCGACGTCGGTGTAGTCGGTGCCGCCGCCGAAGCCGCTCTTGAACGGCGCGCTGACCGACAGCACCGGCAGCGATGCGTACTGTGGCAGGTTCGCCTGCACGTAGGTCTTCACGTAGTCGGCCTGCGCCTCGTTGACGATCTGGATCGCGCCCGGGTCGCCGACGTCCGCGAAGTACGAGTTCATCCGGTAGTCGGTCGAGCCGATCGGCGTCTTCACGTAGTCGATCGTCGCCTGGTGCTCGGCCGCGATCGCGGCGGAAACCGACGGGTCGGCCGCGACGTAGCTCTTGTCGGCGTTCTGGATCGGCCGCGCCTCGACGGTCGTCTGCGACTTGTCGACGGCCCAGGTCTTGCCGTCGAACTTCAGGCCGAGCTTGATCACGCCGAGATGCTTGCCCCAGTAGTTGGCCATCACGGTCGGCACGCCGTTGACGGTGCCCTTGACCTTGTCGACGCCCGGCAGGTTGAACTGCGCCACGGTGCTGTTCGCGTCCGGGAACACCTGGTGCGAGTGGCCGATCAGCATCGCGTCGATACCGGACACCTTCGACAGCCACCAGCTGCCGTTTTCCATCGTCGGCGAATACGCGGAATTGTCGAGGCCGCCGTGCGAGATCGCGACGACGAGATCGGCGCCCTTCGCGCGCATTTCGGGGATGTACTTTTCGGCCGCTTCCTTCAGCCCGGTCGTGTAGACCTTGCCGTCGAGCCAGCGCTTGTCCCAGTTCATGATCGCGGGCGGCGTGAAGCCGATGATGCCGATCTTCACGGGCGCGCTGACGGTCTTGCCGTCCGGCGTCGTGGCCGTCACCGTGCGCGTCAGGATCGTGTACGGCGTGAACAGCGGCGCGTTGGTCTTCGCGCTGATCACGTTCGAGAGCACCTGCGGGAAGTTCGGGCCCGCGCACTTCTTCTGCTGGGCCGGCGCCGGCAGGCCGTCGACCTCGAACGTGTTGCCGGTCACCTGCGACAGGTACGGCAGCCCGTAGTTGAATTCATGGTTGCCGATCCCGCCGCCGTCGAATTTCGCGGCGTTCATCACCTTGTAGATCGCGAGCGTCTGGTCGCAGCCGACCGGTTTCACGAGCGCCTGGTAGTCCGACAGCGCGGTGCCCTGGATCGTGTCGCCGTTGTCGAGCAGCAGCGTGTTCGGGTACTGCTTGCGCGCCTGCGCGATCAGCGTCGACACGCGCTCGAAACCGAGTGAATTGTCGGCGGCGAGCTTGAAATAGTCGTACGACAGCACGTTGGTGTGCAGGTCGGTCGTCTCGAGCAGCGCGAGCGTGGCCGTCGTGCCGACGGGCGCCTGGGCCTCGGGCTGCGACGGCGGCGTGGCGGTGACGTCGTCGCCGCCGCAGCCGGCGAGGACGAAGGCGAGGCTGGCGAGCGCGGCGGCGGCCGGCACGTGACGGCGGGAAAGCGGGGGGAGACGCATCGGTTGTCCTGTTCGGTGTTCTGTTTTATGAAACGCGAGGTACGCACGAATGGCGGCGCGGCGCGCCGTCGGCCTGAGGTGCGGCGCGTGAGAGTATCGAAAGGAAACGTGACGGAACAATGAAAGGTCGCGACGCGGGCAGCGGGCCGTGGCCCGTCTCGGTTTCGGGCCGGTCCCGGCCGGCACCAGCCCGGCGCCCCGGCTGCGCGCCCGAGCCCGGCGCCTCGATCGGCGCCCCCGGCCCCGCGCCCGGCTGCGCCTCCCGAGTTCGCGCCGCCGGCTGCGCAACCCGCCGAAATCCTCACGTCGCGGCATCGGGCGGTTCGCTACAATGGCCGCTGTCATCCTTTTGCAAACAACCTGCCCTTGGACTTCGAGACTCCTCCCGGCCTGTCGGTCGACGCCGGCGGCCAGGGCCAGACGGTGCGCCTGACCGGCCAGTGGACCGCGCTCTCGCTCGCGCGCAACCGCGGCGCCGTGGCGCGCCGCATCGCGAGCATCGCCGCCGGGCGCGTGAGCGAATGGGATCTGTCCGGCATCGAGCGGCTCGACCACGTCGGCGGCCAGGCGCTGTGGCGCGTATGGGGCCGCAAGCTGCCGGCCGGCGTCGCGCTGAGCGCCACGCAGCGCACGATCTTCGAGCGCATCGAGCGGCTCGACAGCGAACGCGAGGCGCCGGAGCGCATCGTGCGCTTCGATCCCGTCACGCGGCTCGGCCTGGCGATCTTCGCGTTCGGCGAACACCTGCAGGGCGGCATCACGATGTTCGGCCGCGTGATCCTCGATGCGCTGTCGGTGCTGCGCCGCCCGAAGACGATGCCGTGGAAGGAAACCTCCGCGAACATCTACAGCGCCGGCGCGCAGGCGCTGCCGATCACCGCGCTCGTCGCGTTCCTGATCGGCATCGTGCTCAGCTACCTGTCCGCGCAGCAGCTGCAGATGTTCGGCGCGAACCGCTACATCGTGAACATCCTCGGGCTGTCGGTGATCCGCGAGCTCGGCCCCGTGCTGTCGGCGATCCTCGTCGCGGGCCGCTCCGGCTCGGCGATCACCGCGCAGATCGGCGTGATGCGGGTGACCGAGGAGCTCGACGCGATGCGCGTGATGGGCATTCCGCACGGGCTGCGGCTGATCCTGCCGCGCGTGCTCGCGCTCGGCGTCGCGATGCCGCTGCTCGTGATGTGGACCAACATCATCGCGCTGACGGGCGGCGCGCTCGCCGCGAAGCTGGTGCTCGGCATCGACATCAACTATTTCGTGCGCTCGCTGCCGGGCGTCGTGCCGATCGCGAACCTGTACATCGGCGTCGGCAAGGGCGTCGTGTTCGGCATGCTGATCGCGCTGGTCGCGTGCCATTTCGGCTTCCGGATCAAGGCGAACTCGCAGAGCCTCGGCGAAGGCACGACCACGTCGGTGGTGTCGTCGATCACGGTCGTGATCCTCGCCGACGCGGTGTTCGCGATCCTGTTCCAGAACGTGGGGCTCGGATGAACGCATCGAACGAAACGACCGCGCATGCCGCGGCCATCGGCGCCGGGGCGGTCGGCCCCCGGCCGGACGCGGCCGCCGACGCCGGCGATCTCGTGATCGAGGTGCGCAACCTGACCAAGCGCTACGGGCGCAACATCGTTCACCAGAAGCTCGATTTCGACGTGCGGCGCGGCGAGATCGTGTCGATCGTCGGCGGGTCGGGCTCCGGCAAGACGACGCTCGTGCGCCAGATCCTCGGCCTCGAACGGCCGACGTCGGGCACGATCAAGGTGTTCGGCGAGGATACGTCGACGATCGACGATGCAAGCGCGCGGATGATGCGCACGCGCTCGGGGATGCTGTTCCAGCAGGGTGCGCTGTTCTCGTCGATGACGGTGTTCGACAACGTCGCGCAGCCGCTGCGCGAGCTTGGCCGCGTGCCGCCGGACCTGCTGCACGACATCGTGATGCTGAAGCTCGAGATGGTCGGGCTGCCGTGCAAGCACGCGTCGAAGATGCCGGCCGCGCTGTCGGGCGGGATGGTGAAACGGGTCGGCATCGCGCGCGCGATCGCGCTGGAGCCCGAACTGCTGTTCCTCGACGAGCCGACGGCCGGCCTCGATCCGCAGGCGTCCGACGAATTCGTCGAGCTGATCGCGACGCTGCACCGCACGCTCGGGCTGACCGTCGTGATGGTGACGCACGACCTCGACACGATGGTCGCGCTGTCGACGCGCGTCGCGGTGCTGGCCGACCGCAAGGTGCTGGTCGCCGCGCCCGTCGAGGAGGCCGCGAACGTCGACCATCCGTTCATCCACGAATATTTCCTGGGGCTGCGCGGGCGCCGCGCATTGCAGGCGCTGCCGCCCGAGCGGCGCGCGAAGCTGCCGAAGGCGGCCCTCGAACCGGCGCTCTCGAGCGTCGAGCTGTAGAAGCAAGGAACCCGCGAATGGAAAACAAATCACATGCGTTCTGGGCCGGCCTGTTCACGATCGCGCTGACGCTCGCGATCGCGGGCACCGTGTTCTGGTTCAACGTCGACCGTACCGTGCGCGTGCCGTACGACCTGCTCGCGCGCACCAACGTGACGGGGCTGTTCCCGGATGCGGCGGTGCGCTTTCGCGGCCTCGACGTCGGCAAGGTGCAGTCGATCGGCTTCGATCGCACGCATCCGGGCCAGATCCGCATCCGCATCCTCGTCGATCACGATGCGCCGATCACGCAGTCGACCTACGGCAGCCTCGGCTTCCAGGGCGTGACGGGCATCGCGTTCGTGCAGCTGGAAGATACGGGGCGCGATCTGGCGCCGCTGCCGTCGTCGCCGAAGGCGATCGCGCAGATCCCGATGCGGCCGAGCCTGTTCGACCAGATCCAGGAGCGCGGCGACGTGCTGCTGCGGCAGCTCGAACTGGCCGCGAAGAGCGCGAACGCGCTGATGTCGCCCGAGATGCGCGAGCAGTTGCGCGCGACCGCCGAAAGCCTGCAGCACGCGGCCGACGGCGCCGCGACGCTGACGAAGCAGCTCGGCCCGGCAGTCACCGCGCTGCCCGAGACGATGCACGAGGTGAACCGCGCGATGGCGTCGGCGAACACGCTGCTGCAGCCGAACGGGCCGCTCGTGTCGAACCTGAACAAGGCCGGCACGGCCGCCGAGCAGGTCGGCGTCGCGCTGAACGGCCTCAACGCGCGCGTGCAGTACGACACGCTGCCGCGCTTCAATGCGCTGGCCGACAGCGTCGGCGACGCGTCGCGGCAATTGAAGGACGTCGCCGGTGAACTCGGCCGCAACCCGCGCAGTCTGTTGTTCGGTTCGCCCGGCGCGGCGCCGGGGCCCGGTGAAGCGGGCTTTGTCTGGCCGGGCGCGACGGCCGGGAAGTGATACACGGGACATACGGAACACACGGCAGCAGTTGATCGATCGTCCGGCCGGGAGCGGCCGGGCATGACGCCCATCGAAACCGGACACATCATGCAGGAATACGCCATGCCACGAATCCTTGACCGCGCGCTGCGCCCGGCCGCGGCCGCGCTCGCCGTGCTGACGCTCGCGCTCGCGGCCGGTTGCGCCGGCAACGACGCGGTGCTGTCGAACATCCGCTACGACCTCGGGCCTGCCTCGTCGGTGACGACCACCGGTTCGGGCCCCGCGCTGAAGGTGCTCGACGTCGCCGCGCCCGACGCGCTCGATTCGGACAAGTTCGCGTACCGCCTCGCGTACGCGGATGCGCAGCACGTGGCCGTTTATCGCGACAGCCGCTGGACCGCGCCGCCCGCGCAACTGCTCACGCAGCGGCTGCGCGGCGCGCTGTCGTCGCGCGGCACGGTGCTCGAAGGCGCCGACGGCGTGCGTGCGCCGACCCTCAAGGTCGACCTCAGCGAATTCGAACAGGTTTTCGACGGGCAGTCGCAAAGCCACGGCGCGGTCACCGCGCGCGCGACGCTGATGCAGGACGGCAAGGTGCTCGGCCAGCGCACGTTCGTTGCGCGCGCGCCGTCGAGCACGCCCGACGCCGCCGGCGGCGCGCGTGCGCTCGCGGCGGCCAGCGACGAACTCGTGTCGCAGATCGCCGCGTGGGTCGGCGTGCAGGCGTACGCGGGCACGCCGTGACGCCTGACGTGCCGCCGCGATTGCATCCGCGATGAACGTGCCCGGCACGCATCGCGCGTCGCCGCTCGCGCGGCAGGCGTTTGCCGCCTACGCGGCGCTGATCGTCTATGCGTCGCTGTATCCGTTCGAAGGCTGGGTGTCGCTCGGCATCGGCCCGTTCGATTACCTGTTCGCGCCGATGCAGCGCTATGTAACCGCATTCGACGTGGTCACGAACGTGCTCGGCTATCTGCCGTTCGGCGCGCTCGGCGTGCTCGCGCTGCATCCGCGCTGGCGCGGCGTGGCCGCGACGCTGATCGCGGGCGGGCTCGGCGTGCTGCTGTCGGGCACGATGGAAGCGCTGCAGACCTACCTGCCGACGCGCGTCGCGTCGAATCTCGATCTCGGCGCCAACGCGCTCGGCGCGCTGCTGGGCGCGGCGCTCGCGGCGCCGGCCACCGGCGCGCTGCTCGACCGCGGCGCGCTGCGCCGGCTGCGCTTCGCGTGGTTGGAGCCCGACGGCGCGACGCCGCTGCTGCTCGCTGCACTGTGGCCGTTCGCGATCGTGTTTCCGTCGCCGTTCCTGTTCGGCATCGGCGACTGGCCGGCCGCGCTGTGGGAGCGCGCCGACGCGTCAATGCAGGACGCGCTGCTCGCGTGGCTGCCGGCCGCATGGCGCGTCAGCGAATGGCCCGAGCGGGTCGACGGCTGGCTGTCCGATTCCGCATGGGAAGCCGTGCTCGGCGGGCTGATGCTGTTCGCCGCGCTGGCGATCGCGTCGCTCGCGATGCGCGCGCGCGCGCCGCGCATCCGGCTGCTGATCGCGCTGGTGGTTGCCACGCTCGTGCTGAAGGCGGCCGCGACGTTCATGCAGTCGGCCACCGGCCTCGTCGTCGTGTGGGCGACGCCCGGCGCGCGGCTCGGCATCGAGCTCGGTTTCGCGGCGGCGCTCGTCGCGTTGCGCGTGCCGGCGACGTGGCGCGCGCTGCTCGCGGCGCTCGCGCTGCTGGCCGGCGTCGCGCTCGTGAACCTGCTGCCGGTCAACCCGTTCTTCGACTTCACGCTGTCGGGGTGGCGACAGGGCCGCTACGTGCACTTCAACAGCATCGCGCGCTGGCTCGCATGGATCTGGCCCTACGCGGCGCTGATCTGGCTCGGCCAGCGCGTCGAACACGCGTGGCTGCCGGCCGCGCTGCGCCGCTGACGCGACGGCCGGGGCCGTGCGGCGGCGGCCGTGCCGCGGGCAGCCGCGTGCGCCGGTCGCTATAATCGTCCGCATCCTCCGTTGCCGCCTCGCGCAACGGCAATCCATCGCCCCTCTTTCCGCACGGCTTCGTGCCGGGCCGCTCGTCACCATCATGGATTCCTACTACCAGCACCACGTCTTCTTCTGCCTGAATCAACGCGAACCGGGCGCCGAACGCCCGAGCTGCGCGCAATGCGATGCACAGACCATGCAGGAATACGCGAAAAAGCGTGTGAAGGAACTCGGTCTCGCGGGGCCCGGCAAGGTCCGCATCAACAAGGCCGGCTGCCTCGACCGCTGCGAGGAAGGGCCGGTGATGGTCGTGTATCCGGAAGGCACGTGGTACACGTACGTCGATCAGGCCGACATCGACGAGATCGTCGAGTCGCACCTGCGCGACGGCAAGGTCGTCGACCGCCTGAAGATCTGAGCGGGCCGGCCGAATGAACGTTCATACGCAGAAATCGCTGATCGCGGGCCCGATCGGCCAGATCGAAATCGCGGTCGACCTGCCCGACGCCGTGCGCGAAGGCGGCGCCGCGCCGCGCGGCATCGCGCTCGTCGCGCATCCGCATCCGCTGTTCGGCGGCACGATGGACAACAAGGTCGCGCAGACGCTCGCGCGCACGCTCGTGCAGTTGAACTACGTCGTCTACCGGTCGAATTTCCGTGGCGTCGGCGCGACCGAGGGCGTGCACGACAACGGCACGGGCGAGGCCGACGACCTGCTCGCGGTGCTCGCGCACATGCGCGCGCAGCCCGCGTATGCGGACCTGCCGCTCGTGCTCGCGGGCTTCTCGTTCGGCACCTTCGTGCTGTCGCACGTCGCGAAGCGGTTGCGCGACGCGGGCGAGACGATCGAGCGGATGGTGTTCGTCGGCACGGCCGCGAGCCGCTGGCAAGTGGCCGACGTGCCGGAGAACACGCTCGTGATCCACGGCGAAACCGACGACACGGTGCCGATCGCGTCGGTGTACGACTGGGCGCGGCCGCAGGAGCTGCCGGTCGTCGTGATCCCCGGCGCCGAGCATTTTCTCCATCGCAAGCTGCACGTGCTGAAGCGCATCATCGTCGACGCGTGGCGCTAGGGCTGGCGCAAGCCCGTCACCAGTGTGAACAGACCCCTGGCCTGCATGCGATGGCCGGCGTGAGCGCCGGCGACCGCACCGCGCACCGGCGCCCGGGCGGCTGAGGCGCGCCCCTTCCCGAAACTTCACGCAACATCGCGCCGCCCCGCACGGCGCGACGCCTGCCGCATGGCGGCGCAACCCGACTTGCATGCCGCCTGCGCACACCTTTCGCGCGGCTTCGAGCGCGTGTGTCCGCTGCATGCCCGTGCGATGCTCTCGCAACCGGTATGCGGGTGTCCGCCGCCAGGTTCGCGAAAACGCCGTTCGCGGCCACGTATAATGGCCGCATTTCGCGTTGCCCGCGGCCCGGCTGGGCCCATGCGGCGCTCGTTTCGCCGCCTGTCCGCCCGCTCGCGACGGCCGCGAACCGAACGCGCCCGCACGAGTCCAACCGGCGCGTTTCGCGTCGCCCGACGGTGTCGGGCGAGTGCCCGAGACGCCCGCCGCCTTGCCGTTCAACCCTGCGCGTCTCGCACCGCACTTTCTGCCATCAGCCTGAATCGATCATGCGTCTGTCTTCCCAAGGCCTCAAGTCCCTCGCTTCCTCCATCGCCTTCGGCACCGCCGCGCGCAACGTCGCGCTCGGCGTGATGCTGCCCGTCGCGCTCGCCTCGACGATCGTCGTCGCCGAGGCGAAGCCGGCCGCCAAGGCCAAGGCCGCGCATGCGGCGCCGGCCGCCGAGCAGTTCACCGGCGCGCCCGCGACCTACATGCCGGGCGCGGTGCCGCCGCCGGGTGTGAACGCGCGCTCGTGGGTGCTCGTCGACGCGACGAGCAACACGGTGCTCGCATCGGGCAATGCGGACGAACGCGTGGAACCGGCGTCGCTGACGAAGCTGATGACGGCCTACCTCGTGTTCGAGGCGCTCGACAAGAAGAAGATCTCGATGGAGCAGATCGTCACGCCGAGCGACGCAGTGCGCCGCGTCGGCCGCGACGAGTCGCGCATGTTCATCGAGGCGAACAAGCCGGTGTCCGTGCACGACCTCGTGTACGGGATGATCATCCAGTCGGGCAACGATGCCGCGATCGCGCTGGCCGAGCTCGTCGGCGGCAGCGAAGGGCAGTTCGTCACGATGATGAACGACGAGGCAGGGCGCCTCGGCATGAAGGGCACGCACTTCGCCGACGTGAACGGCATGCCCGACCCGAACCACTACACGACGGCCGGCGACCTCGCGAAGCTGTCGGCCCACCTGATCCGCGATTTTCCGCAGTACTACAGCATCTTCTCGGAGAAGGAATTCAAGTACAACAACATCCGCCAGGGCAACCGCAACCGGCTGCTGTGGCTCGACCCGACGGTCGACGGCCTGAAGACCGGCCATACGCAGGCGGCCGGTTACTGCCTGATCGCGTCGGCGAAGCGCGCGATCCCGGGCGTCGACGGCCAGCGCCGCCTGGTGTCGGTGATGATGGGCGAGCAGAAGGAAAGCGAGCGTACGCAGGACAGCATGAAGATGCTGAACTACGGCTACAGCGCGTTCGATTCGGTGCGCCTGTTCAAGGGCGGCCAGGCGATCTCGACGCCGCGCATCTACAAGGGCAAGGACAACACCGTGCAGGTCGGCGTGAAGGGCGACCAGTGGGCGACCGTGCCGCGCGGCCTCGGCGACAAGGTCAAGACCGAAGTCGACGTCAACGCGCCGCTGATCGCGCCGCTCGCCGAAGGCCAGCAGGTCGGCACCGTGAAGATCGTCGCCGACGGCAAGACGCTGTCCGAATTCCCGGTCGTCGCGCTGCAGGCCGTGCCGGAAGCGGGTATCTTCGGACGTATCTGGGACTCGATCCTGCTGATGTTCAGCAAGAAGAAGTAAGCACGACGGGCCTTTGTTTTCACGACTTCATCCCCATCTGTCATAGCTATGAGCCAAGCCGAATTCGAACCGATCGTCTACCTCAGCGTCTCGGCGCAGGAGGAACTGGTGCCGCTGTCCGAAGCCCGTGTCCCGGTGCTCGACCGCGGGTTCATTTTTGGCGACGGCGTGTATGAAGTCGTGCCCGTCTATGCGCACGACGGCGCGCACGTGCCGTTCCGGATCGAACAGCATCTGGACCGGCTCGCGCGCAGCCTGAAGAAGATCGGCATCGACAACCCGCACGATGCGGCGGGCTGGCGCGCGCTGATCGAGCGGGTGGTCGCGGCGAATGCCGAAGGCCTCGGCGACGGCAACGCGCTCGTCTACCTGCAGGTGACGCGCGGCGTCGCGAAGCGCGGCCACGCGTTCCCGGCGAACGCGGTGCCGACCGTGTTCGCGATGACGAGCCCGCTGCGCCTGCCGTCGGAAGCGGAGCGCGCGAAGGGCGTGCGCTGCGTGACGGCCGAGGATCGCCGGTGGCTGCATTGCGACATCAAGTCGATCTCGCTGCTCGGCAACGTGTTGATGGCGCAGCATGCGGCCGAACGCGACGCGTTCGAGACGATCCAGCTGCGCGACGACAACGTGACCGAAGGCTCGTCGTCGAACGTGTGGATCGTGAAGAACGGCGAACTGTTCGCACCGCCGCGCAGCAACAAGATCCTCGAAGGGATCCGCTACGCGCTGGTCGAGCAGCTGGCCGAAGAGTGCGGGATCCGGTTCGTCGCGCGCGAGATCAGCGAGGTCGAGCTGCGCTCGGCCGACGAGATCATGCTGACGTCGGCAACCAAGGAAATCCTGCCTGTGACGTCGCTCGACGATCTGCCCGTGCAGGGCGGCAAGCCGGGCCCCGTGTTCGCGGCGCTGTATGACGCGTACCAGCGTGCGAAGGCACGCGAATTTGAACAGTTTGACCTGACCCGGAGAAAATGATGAGCGAACCGACCAAAACCGTCGAGGTGACCGGCGCGATCGAGACCCGGAAGGAGTCGCTGCTGGAGTTTCCGTGCGATTTCCCGATCAAGATCATGGGCAAGGCGCACCCCGAATTCAAGGACACGATCTTCAAGGTCGTGGCCGTTCACGACAACGAGATCGACGTCGAGAAGATCGAGGAGCGTGCGTCGAGCGGCGGCAATTACACGGGCCTCACGATCACCGTGCGCGCGACGAGCCAGGAGCAGCTCGACAACATCTACCGTGCGCTGACCGGCCATCCGATGGTCAAGGTCGTCCTTTAAGCGCTCGTTCCGGCGTCCGGGATCAGCGCAATCGGCCGCTGATCCCTTTCCATCCTCCTTCCAGCGCGCACTCGGCGGGGCATTTCCCCGCCGCGCGCCGCGCGTCCAGCTCGTCGCACAGCCGCTTGTATTCGGCCACTTCCTCGAACAGCCAGGTCCGGAACGCCTGCACGCGCGGCGTGTTCAGCAGCGGCGGCGGGCACACGAAAAAATAGTGCCACGGGCTCGGCCCGTCGATGTCGAACAGGCGCACGATGCGCCCGTCGAGCAGGTCGTGCACCGCGAGCGAGCGGCGCACCAGCGCGATGCCCTGGCCCTCGATCGCGGCCAGCAGCAGGTTCGACGAATCCTGGTACAGAATCCCGCGTTTCGGCTCGGTCAGCGTATCGAGCCCGGCCGCGTCGAACCACGGTCGCCACAGCTCGTCGTCCGAGCGCAGCAGCGGGTAGTGCACGAGATCGGCGGGCGTTTGCGGCAGCTTGCCGCCGTTCAGCGTCGGCGCGCACGCCGGAAAGAACACCTCCTCGAACAGCGGCTCCACGTGGAGCCCCGGATAGCTGCCGAAGCCGAAGCGGATCGCGAGATCGACGTCGTCGCGCGCGAAATCGGTCAGCGAATTGGTCGACTGCAGCTCGACGTCGATTTCCGGATGCCGCTCGATGAACGTGCCGATGCGCGGCGTGATGAAGCGCGCGGCGAACGACGACAGCATCGACACCACCAGCCGCCGGTCGCGGTCGCTCGCGCGCACGTCGCGCGTCGCGTCGGCGATCACCATCAGCGCGGTGCGGATCTGCTGCGCGTAGCGCATGCCGGCGTCGGTCAGGCACAGCCGCTTGCCGTTGCGCGTGAACAGCTGCACGCCGAGCTCTTCCTCGAGCGCGCGCACCTGATGGCTGACCGCGCCGTGCGTGACGAACAGCTCGTCGGCGGCGCGCGAGAAGTTCTCGTGGCGGGCGGCGGCTTCGAATGCGCGAATCGCGTTCAGCGCCGGGAGCTGGCGGAGGTCCATTTGCTAATTTTCCTCACATCGACGTGAAAATTGGTCGTTTGGTCGGACGCCTTTGAATGACTACGATTGTAGCCATCGAAGCACTTATTGGCGGAGTCGATCATGCAAGAAATTTCTTCAAGCATCACCTTTGAAATTCCCGCCGGCGAGACCGTGCCGATGAAGGTGCAGCGCAGCACGCGGCTGACCGTCCAGTGCGGGCCGATCTGGGCGACGCGCAGCAACGACGTGGACGACTACTTCCTGGTCGACGGCGAGACGCTCAAGCTGCGTCGCGGCGAGCGGCTGTGGCTCAGCGCGGAAGGCCGCGAGGGCGCGTGCGTCGCGTTCTCGGTGTCGCGGCCGCCGCGGGAAGTCGCGCTGGGCGGGCTGACCCGGCTGCGCGAACGCGTGAGCGCGCTGTTCCACGACGGCTGGCGCACGGTCTGACCGTCATTTCATCCGACGGATACCGGCGATCCGTCCCCCTCCCCAGGCCGGCGAGACCCACGGGTTTTCGGTAAACTACCGCCCATGTCCGTTTCGCCGGTTTCCATCGTGTCCACGCCTGTCGCCGTTTCCGCATCGCCCGCCGGAGCCCCGGATCAGCCGGTCCAGCCGGTCACCGTGCGGTGGCGGGGCCGCGAGGCGTACGAGGCGAGCTTCGACGCGATGCGCGCGTTCACCGACACGCGCACGGCCGACACCGGCGACGAAATCTGGGTGGTCGAGCATCCGCCCGTCTACACGCTCGGCCAGGCCGGCGACCCGGCCCACCTGCTGGTGGCCGACAGCGGCGTGCCGCTCGTGAAGGTCGACCGCGGCGGACAAATCACCTACCACGGCCCCGGCCAGATCGTCGTCTACCTGCTGCTGGACCTGCGCCGGCGCAAGCTGATGGTGCGCACGCTCGTGACGAAGATCGAGGAGGCCGTGATCGAAACCCTCGCGGCGTATAATCTCGCTTCGGTCCGCAAGGCGGGCGCGCCCGGGATCTACGTGGCGTCCGGCGTGCACGAGGGCGCGAAGATCGCGGCCCTCGGCCTGAAGATCCGCAACGGCTGCAGCTATCACGGGCTGAGCCTGAACGTGAAGATGGATCTGCGCCCGTTTCTTGCGATCAACCCGTGCGGCTATGCCGGACTGGAAACCGTCGACATGGCGAGCCTCGCGGTTGCCGCCGACTGGAACGACGTCGCCCACACGCTGGTGGGCCGTCTGATCGCCAACCTCGACGGCGCATCCGCGGCCGCCGACAAGCCGCACGCACTGGAACAATCGAATGACTGACGTTACCGCTTCTCCCGCACCGGCCGATACGGCCGCGACCCCGGCCTACGATCCGACCGCCAAGCAGAAGGCGCAGGCGAAGACGGCACGCATCCCGATCAAGGTCATTCCGATCGAAAAGCTGAAGAAGCCCGAGTGGATCCGCGTGAAGGCGGCTACCGGCAGCTCGCGTTTCAACGAGATCAAGACGATCCTGCGCGAGCACAACCTGCACACCGTGTGCGAGGAAGCGAGCTGCCCGAACATCGGCGAATGCTTCGGCAAGGGCACCGCGACGTTCATGATCATGGGCGACAAGTGCACGCGCCGCTGCCCGTTCTGCGACGTCGGCCACGGCCGTCCCGATCCGCTCGACGCGGATGAACCGAAGAACCTCGCGCGCACGATCGCGGCGCTCAAGCTCAAGTACGTGGTGATCACGAGCGTCGACCGCGACGACCTGCGCGACGGCGGCGCCGCCCACTTCGTCGAGTGCATTCGCGAAACGCGTGCGCAGTCGCCGGACACGCGCATCGAGATCCTGACGCCGGACTTCCGCGGCCGTCTCGACCGCGCGATCTCGATCCTGAACGCCGCGCCGCCCGACGTGATGAACCACAACCTCGAAACGGTGCCGCGCCTGTACAAGGAAGCGCGCCCGGGTTCGGACTACGCGCACTCGCTGAAGCTCTTGAAGGACTTCAAGGCGCTGCATCCGGACGTCGCGACGAAGTCGGGCCTGATGGTGGGCCTCGGCGAGACCGAAGAGGAAATCCTGCAGGTGATGCGCGACCTGCGCGCGCACGACGTCGACATGCTGACGATCGGCCAGTACCTGCAGCCGTCCGAACACCACCTGCCGGTGCGTGCGTACGTGCATCCGGATACGTTCAAGATGTACGAGGAAGAGGCGTACAAGATGGGCTTCACGCACGCGGCCGTCGGCGCGATGGTGCGCTCGAGCTATCACGCCGATCTGCAGGCGCACGGGGCCGGGGTGGTCTGAGCGTCGCGCTCACTTCCATCTGCAACAGTCTCGAGCAGTCGAAAAAAGCCCGCAGCGATGCGGGCTTTTTCGTTGGCGCGGCGGTTATCCGTGCATGCGCGCGGCAATCGTCATCCGACCGGATGCGCAATCCGGTCTAGCGTGGAAAGCAAAGCTGAAACGGCATCGATAGCTTCGCAGGATAAGTTCGCTCCCGCCGCGCGCAAAGCCCGTAAAGTCGGCTCTCCCGCAGCAAGGCCCGCATTCCGAAGGAGAGCCGCATGTCCCGTTTCAGCTTCGTCCGCCGCGCCGTCGTCGCGCTGACCGCCTTTGCCGCGCTCGGCGCGGCGCACGCCGAATCGCGCGAAGTCGTGATCGCGTACCAGGACATGGTCGTGCCGTGGCGCTACGCGCAGGCGAGCGGTGAAGTCGAAAAGGCGACCGGCTACAAGGTCACGTTCCGCAAGCTCGACAGCGGCGCCGACGTGATCCGCGCGCTCGCGTCGGGCTCCGTGCAGCTCGGCGAAGCCGGCTCGAGCCCGATCGCGGCCGGCCTGTCGCAGGGGCTCGACATCTCGCTGTTCTGGGTGCTCGACAACATCAACGACGCCGAGGCGCTCGTCGCGCGCAACGGCTCGGGCGTGACCAGCATCGCCGCGCTCAAGGGCAAGAAGATCGGCGTGCCGTTCGTGTCGACGTCGCACTTCCATACGCTCGTCGCGCTGCAGGCCGCGGGCGTCAATCCGAACGACGTGAAGATCGTCAACCTGCGTCCGCCCGAAGTCGCGGCCGCATGGACGCGCGGCGACATCGACGCGACCTATATCTGGGACCCGGTGCTCGCGAAGGTCAAGCAGTCGGGCACCGTGCTGACGACGTCCGGCCAGGTTGCGAAAGAAAGTGGCAAGGCGACCTTCGACGGCTTCGTCGTGAGCCGCAAGTTCGCGCGCGAGAACCCCGAGTTCGTCACGCGCTTCGTGAAGGTGCTCGCGGCGGCGGACGCCGACTACCGCGCGCATGCGGCGGCGTGGAAGGTCGGCTCGCCGCAGGTCGCGGCGGTGGCGAAGGTGTCGGGCGCGAACGCGCAGGACGTGCCGGCCAGCCTCGCGCTCTACGCATTCCCGACGGCGGCCGAACAGGCATCGCCGACGTGGCTCGGCGGCGGCGCGCAATCGGGCGCCGCGAAGTCGCTCGCGGCCACGGCTGCGTTCCTCAAATCGCAAGGCACGATCCAGACGGTGCTGTCCGACTATTCGGCCGGCGTCGATCCGCAGTTCGTGCAGAAGGCCGCGCGCTGAGCGCGGCCACTCAGCCCACTCATCGCGGAGGCCTTCGATCATGAGCACGCTGGAAGTCCGCCAGGTATCGGTTGCCTATCCGGGCGAGCGCGGCAGGCCGACGACGCAGGCGCTCGCGCAGGTCGACCTGCGCATCGATGCCGGTGAATTCGTCGTCGCGCTCGGTGCGTCCGGATGCGGCAAGACCACGCTGCTGAACTGCATGGCCGGCTTCGTCGCGCCGACGACGGGCGACGTGCGCGTCGACGGCGTGCCGATCACGGGCCCCGGCGCCGATCGCGGCGTCGTGTTCCAGAAATACGCGTTGCTGCCGTGGCTCGACGTCCTCGACAACGTCGCGCTCGGGTTGCGCTTCGCGCGCGTATCGAAGGCCGAACGCGAAGCGCGGGCGCGCGAGATGCTGACGCTCGTCGGTCTCGAGCGTCACGCGCATGCACGCGTGTATGAACTGTCGGGCGGGATGCAGCAGCGGGTCGGCATCGCGCGTGCGCTCGCCAGCGACCCGCGCGTGCTGCTGATGGACGAACCGATGGGCGCGCTCGATGCGATGACGCGCGGCACGATGCAGGCGCTCGTGCTCGACGTGTGGGCGCGCACCGGCAAGACGGTGTTCTTCATCACGCACGACGTCGAGGAGGCGTTGTTCCTCGCGACGCGTCTCGTCGTGATGACGCCGGGCCCCGGTCGCATCGCCGAAACCTTCGAGTTGCCGTTCGCGCGCCGCTACGTCGAATCGCGCGATGCGCGTGCGGTGAAGTCGTCGCCGGATTTCATCGGGTGGCGCGAGCGGCTGATCGCGTACCTGCATCGCGACGAGGCGGTCGCGGAGCCCGCGTGATGCACGAGTTCGCGCGGCAGGGTGCGTCCGTCGGGCGCGGCCGGATCAGTACATTGCACAGGCAGGACGACATGAGCACGCAGGATTCCTGGGCGGCCGATCGCGCGGCCGCCGACTCCGAACGGGATGCGAGCGCGGCGCAACAGCGGCATGCGGTGCGTCCCGCCCGGACATCACATCGTTACCGGTTGCCGGGGCAAGGAAAGACGGCCGGGTTGAGCGCTGCGACGATCGCGGCATTGGCTGCGCTCTGGTGGGTCGCGACGCATTTCCAGTGGCTGCCGCCGCTGTTCCTGCCCGCGCCGGAAGCAGTGTGGACCGCGTTCGTCGACGCATGGCACGGTCGCATCCAGGGCGGCCTGCCGTTGTCCGAACATTTGCTGTGGAGCGCCGCGCGCGTGTTCGGTGCGTTCCTGCTCGCGACCGCGATCGGCGTGCCGGCCGGCATTCTGATGGGCGTGAGCCGCATCGCGCGCGGCGTGCTCGATCCGCTGCTGGAGTTCTATCGGCCGCTGCCGCCGCTCGCGTATCTGCCGCTCGTCGTGATCTGGTTCGGCATCGACGAAACGGCGAAGCTGGTCGTGATCTTTCTCGCGTGCTTCGCGCCGATCGCGATGGCTGCGCGCGCCGGCGTGCGTGCGGCAACCGTCGAGCAGATCAACGCCGCGTATTCGCTCGGCGGCAGCTTCGCGCAGATCGTGCGGCATGTCGTGCTGCCGGCCGCGCTGCCGGAGATCCTCACCGGCCTGCGGATCGCGATCGGGTTCGGCTGGACGACGCTCGTCGCGGCCGAGATGGTCGCCGCGACGGCCGGGCTCGGGCAGATGGTGCTCAACGCATCGAGTTTCCTGCGCACCGACATCGTCGTGATGGGCATCCTGATCATCGGCGCGATCGCGTGGCTGTTCGATCTGGCGATGCGCTGGGTCGAGCGGCGGGTGGTGCCGTGGAAGGGGCGAGGGTAGGCCGTACAGGCGGAAAGGACTTACGGTGGGTGCCCGTGTCGAGAAGAGCGAGGGGCCGGGTTCGTATCGAACGAACCCGGCCCCTGTTGTTTGATGCGGCTAATGTCGCCGTAATGCGTTACCAGCGATAGCCGGCGCCGGCGCCGACCGCGACCGTGCCGCGGGTATTGGTCGACCCGGATGCCTTGACCACCCAGCGCCCGTTGCGGGTGGCGGTCGACAAGCCGAACGCGACGGCCGACTGGCCGCTGTAGGTGCCGCCGGCGATCGCCACCATGCTTTCGCCTGCCAGCGATGCCTGCGGCAAGTTCGCGATCGCCACCGCCGACGCAATACCGCCGCTCGCGTCGCGCCGGTAATGATCGATTACAGGCGGGGTGTTGAGGCAGCGCTCGACCGGGGCCGGCGGGCACGGGGAGAGGGCGGGGGCGCATGGCGCATGAACGCCGGAGCCTCCTGGGCGGTGCGCGCCGCTTCACGCACACCGCCACCGACGGACGAACATCGCCCGCTCAATCGCCCATCGCGACCCCTTCCCGGCGCGGGTCCGCGCCGCCGAACCACACCGTCTGCCCCTGCACGTTCAGCCGCTGGATGCCCTGCAGCCCCGAGTTCATCTCGACGATCTGCACGTCGTGCCCGCGGCCCTTCAGCCCGTCGGCGAGCGCGTCCGACACGCGGCCGCGTTCGAGCTGCGTCGGCCCGTTCATCGACCCGAAGTTCGGCAGCGCGATCGCCTGCTGCATCGTCATGCCCCAGTCGAGCACGCCGACCAGCGTCTTCGTCACGTGATTGATGATCGCGGGGCCGCCGGCCGAACCGACGATCATCGTCACCTGCTTCGTCTTCTTGTCGAACACGAGTTCCGGCGACATCGCCGAGCGCGGTCGCTTGCCCGGCTGCACGCGGTTCGCGATCGGCCGGCCGTTGTCGTTCGACGCGAACGAGAAATCGGTGAGCTGGTTGTTCAGCATGAAGCCGCGCACCATCAGCCGCGAGCCGAACGCGTCCTCGATGCTGGTCGTCATCGACAGCGCCTGGCCGTAGCGGTCGACGATCGCGATGTCGGAGGTCGACGGCAATTCGGGGCTGCGGTCGTCGGCCAGCGCGAGCGCCGCGCCCTGCGGCGTGCCGGCCTGCGCGACGCCCATGCTGGTGTCGCCGATCAGCCGCGCGCGCTGCGCGAGATAGGTCTTGTCGGTGAGGCTCGCCCAGGTGCCGCCCGGCAGCGGCACGAAATCGGGATCGGCCACGTAGCGCGCACGGTCCGCGTACGCGAGGCGCCCGGCTTCGCTGAACAGGTGCGCGGCGAACGGCGTCGGCTCGTAGCCGACCTCGTTGCGCACCGGTTTCTGCGCGCCGATCTGCTGCCAGTCGGGCATCGCTTCCAGGATGCCGAGCATCTGCGCGATCGCGAGGCCGCCCGACGACGGCGGCGGCATCCCGCACACGACCGAGCGCCGGTAGTCGGCGCACAGCGGCGCGCGCACCTTCGCCTTGTAGCGCGCGAGATCCTGCAGCGACAGCAGCCCCGGGTTGGTCGGGTGCTTGCGCACCTTCGTCACGATGTCGCGCGCGATCGCGCCGCCATAGAACGCGTTCGCGCCGCGGTCGGCGACCTGGCGCAGCACGGTCGCGAGCGCCGGGTTCTTCAGCACCGTGCCGGCGGCCTTCGGCGTGCCGTCCGCGTTGTAGAAGTACGCGCGGGCGGCCGGGTCGTTCTTCAGGTACCTGTCGTTCGCGATCAGCATCGCCAGGCGCGGGCTGATCGTGAAGCCGCGCTCGGCGAGCCGGATGGCCGGCTGGAACAACCGGCGCCACGGCAGCTTGCCGTGCGCGCGGTGCGCGGCGTCGAGCATGCGCAGCACGCCCGGCGTGCCGACCGAGCGCCCGCCGACGACACCTTCGTAGAAGCTCATCGGCTGGCCGGTCGGCCCGTAGAAGAGGCGCTCGGTCGCGGCGGCCGGCGCGGTTTCGCGGCCGTCGTACGCCTGCGTCGTCTTGCCGTCGAAGTACAGCATGAACGCGCCGCCGCCGATCCCTGACGATTGCGGCTCGACCAGCGCGAGCACCATCTGCGTCGCGATGGCCGCATCGATCGCGGTGCCGCCCGCCTTCAGCATGTCGTAGCCGGCTTGCGTCGCGAGCGGGTTCGCGGCCGCGATCATGAAGTGCTGCGAGGTCCAGCCCGACTTGTCGGTCCAGCCGGACGACAGTTCGGGCGCGTGAACGCCGGGCAGCGGAACGGCCGCGCCCGACGCGGCGGCGACCGGGACGACGGCGCCCGACGGCGCGGACGGGGACGTGCAGCCGGCGTTCAACGTGACGAACGCGACGGCGGCGAGCAGCGTCCAGGGACGCGAATGCGGACGAATCCGGTCGAACATTGAACCCTCGGCAGCAGTGAATTCGAAGGAGGCGGCGGCGTTGATGTTGACGTTGACGTCGGTGCGGGCGCAACGGTGCGGCCTACCCCGGCGCGCTATTGTCGCCGCGTGCCCGGCGGCTTGTCATCCGTCAGGAAACCCTGACGCATCCCGCCGGGCCCGCCCCGGCCGGTCTTTCCGGCCTGTTCGAGGAGGAACTCTATGAACGTGGAAGTCGCGCGCGTGTGGTGGCGGTTCGGCATGTACAGCATGTACATGTGGGTACCGAAGATGCTGAGCCGGTACGCATCGAGCGACGTGACGACGGTGCCGTGCCGCAGGTCGTCCTGCATCACGTAGTCGGGCACGATGCCGACGCCGATGCCCGCGAGGATCGCCTGGCGCAGGAACAGGAAGTTCTCCGAAATCAGCGTCGGTTCGAGCAGCACCTCGTGGCGTTCGTCGCCGAGATACGCGGCGATCCGGAGCTGCCGGCCCATCACCGTCGCGGTGACGACCGGGGCGGCGGCCAGCGCGCCGAGGCTCGCCGGCATCCCGTGCGCGGCCGCGAACGCGGGCGACGCGCAGGCGACGTAGCGCACCGCGCCCATGTCGCGCGCGACCAGGTTCTGCGGCGGCTCGGACATTACGCGGATCGCGATGTCGACTTCGTCGCGCATCAGGTCTTCCACGCGATTCTCGAACACCACGTCGAGCACGATGCCCGGATGCCGCCGCTTGAACGCGAGCAGCCAGTCGGACATCACGATCTGCCCGTAGCCGCTCGGCACCGACAGCCGCACGCGGCCCTGCAGGTCCTGGCCGAGCGTCGTCACCGATTCCTGCGCGGCGAGCAGCTCGTTGCGGATGCGCCGGCCGTGCTCGTACAGCTTCAGCCCGATCTCGGTCGGCTCCATGCGCCGCGTCGTGCGCCGCACGAGCTGCTGGCCGATCGAGCGCTCGAGCTGGTTGAGCCGGTAGCTGACGTTCGCCCGGCTCATCTTGAGCCGCTGCGCGGCCTTGCTGAGATTGCCGGCGTCGAGGATCTCGACGAGCAGCGTCAGCGCGTTCAGGTCCATGCGGGGTCTCTCCTGATCCGGCCCGTTAATCGGATCGATGCGGTCTGAAACGGTCCGAAAGCATTCAGTGTCAAGTCAGACTTGACAGCTTGTAAAGGTGTGCGGGAATTGTCAATGAATCTAGATCAATCGAGAATCAGGGCATGCCTGCTGCCTCGACAGCTTCGAAGGAGACGCCATGAATTCCCCCGCCATCCCCCCAACCGGCACGGTCACGCGCGAACGGCGCGACAAGGTGCTCGTCGTCACGATCGACCATCCGCCCGTCAATGCGCTGTCCGCCGACGTGCGGCGCGGCCTCGCCGATGCGATCGACGCCGCGCAGGCCGACGACGCGATTCGCGCGGTGCTGATCGTCGGCGCCGGCCGCAACTTCATCGCGGGCGCCGACATCCGCGAATTCGGCAAGCCGCCCGTACCGCCGTCGCTGCCCGACGTGTGCGAGCGGATCGAATCGGGTACCAAGCCGGTCGTGGTCGCGCTGCACGGCGCGACGCTCGGCGGCGGCCTCGAAGTCGCGCTGGCCGCGCATTACCGGCTCGCGGTGCCCGGCGCGAAGCTCGGGTTGCCCGAAGTGACGCTCGGCCTGCTGCCCGGCGCGGGCGGCACGCAGCGTGCGCCGCGCCTGATCGGCGCGAAGGCCGCGCTCGACCTGATGCTGACGGGCCGCCATGCGAGCGCCGAGGAAGCGCTCGCGCTCGGCCTCGTCGATCGCATCGCGCACAGCGACGACACGCTCGCCGAAGGGCTCGCGTATGCGCAGGAACTCGTGTCGCTCGGCGCGCCGGTGCGCCGCACGCGGGACGCGCAGGGGCTGGCCGACCGCGCGGCCGCGCAGGCCGCGATCGACGCGGCGCGCGCGGAATTGCCGAAGAAGGCGCGGGGCCTGTTCTCGCCGGCGAAGATCGTCGACGCGGTCGAGGCCGCGCTCACGCAGTCGTTCGACGCGGGGATGAAGCTCGAACGCAGCCTGTTCCTGCAATGCCTCGACAGCCCGCAGCGCGCGGGCCTCGTGCATGCGTTCTTCGCGGAACGCGAAGCGGCGAAGGCGCCCGAGGCGCGCCGCGCGAACCCGCGGCCGGTCGAGCGGATCGGCGTGGTCGGCGGCGGCACGATGGGCGCGGGCATCGCGGTCGCGGCGCTCGACGCCGGGCTGCCGGTGACGATGATCGAGCGCGACGAAGCATCGCTCGCGCGCGGCCGGGCGCACGTCGAGAAGGTGTACGACGGCCTCGTCGCGAAAGGGCGGATGACGCCGGCCGCGCACGCGGCGCGTCTCGCGCGCCTCAAGGGCAGCACGTCGTACGACGCGCTTGCGCAGGCCGACGTCGTGATCGAAGCCGTGTTCGAGGACATGGCCGTGAAGCAGGCCGTGTTCGCCGAACTCGCGCGCGTGTGCAAGCCGGGCGCGGTGCTCGCGACCAATACGTCGTATCTCGACATCGACGTACTTGCCGCCAGCATCGACCGGCCGGCCGACGTGATCGGCCTGCATTTCTTCTCGCCGGCCAACGTGATGAAGCTGCTGGAGATCGTCGTGCCGGCGCGGGTGAGCCCGGACGTCGTCGCGACCGCGTTCGCGCTGGCCAAGCAGCTGAAGAAGACGCCGGTGCGCGCGGGCGTCTGCGACGGCTTCATCGGCAACCGGGTCCTCGCCGTCTATCGGACAGCCGCCGACTACCTGATGGAAGACGGCGCGTCGCCGTACCAGATCGATCGCGCGGTGCGCGGGTTCGGCTTCCCGATGGGCCCGTTCCAGGTGGTCGACCTCGCGGGCGGCGACATCGGCTGGGCGACCCGCAAGCGCCGCGCGGCGACGCGCGATCCGAACGCGCGCTACGTGGAGATTTCCGACCGGCTGTGCGAGCGCGGCTGGTTCGGGCAGAAGACCGGCCGTGGCTACTACCTGTATCCGGACGGCGCGCGCGTCGGCACGCCCGACCCGGAAGTGGAGGCGATCGTCGCGGAAGAACGCGCGAAGAAAGGCATCACGCCGCGCACCTTCACCGACGACGAGATCTTGCGCCGCTACCTCGCCGCGATGATCAACGAAGGCGCGAACGTCGTGCACGAGAAGATCGCGCTGCGCCCGCTCGACGTCGACGCGGTGTTCCTGTACGGCTACGGCTTCCCGCGCTATCGCGGCGGCCCGATGCACTACGCGGACACGGTCGGCCTCGCGAACGTGCTCGCCGATATCCGCGCGTTCGCGAAGGAAGATCCGCTGTTCTGGAAGCCGTCGCCGCTGCTCGTCGATCTCGTCGCGCGCGGCGCGGATTTCGCGAGCCTGAACCGCATCGACTGAACACCCACCGCACCCACCGCATTTGCCACGGACCGAAGATGGACCTGAATTTCACTCCCGAAGAGGAAGCCTTCCGCACGGAAGTGCAGCGTTTCCTCGCCGCCGAACTGCCGGCGCGCACCGCGCGCAAGGTGAAGGGCGGCCTGCACCTGACGCGCGACGACATGCGCGAATGGCACGCGATCCTCAATGCGCGCGGCTGGCTCGCGAGCCACTGGCCGCGCGAATACGGCGGCCCCGGCTGGAGCGTCGCGCAGAAATTCCTGTTCGACAACGAATGCGCGCTCGCCGGCGCGCCGCGCATCGTGCCGTTCGGCGTGAACATGCTCGGCCCAGTGCTGATCAGGTACGGCAACGAAGCGCAGAAGCGTCACTGGCTGCCGCGCATTCTCGACGGCACCGACTGGTGGTGCCAGGGTTATTCGGAACCGGGCGCCGGTTCCGATCTCGCGGCGGTGAAGACGAGCGCGGTGCGGCGTGTGGATGCGCAGGGCGCTCACTACGTCGTGAACGGCCAGAAGACGTGGACCACGCTCGGCCACTACGCGAACATGATCTTCTGTCTCGTGCGCACCGCGACCGACGTACGCAAGCAGGAGGGCATCAGCTTCCTGCTGATCGACATGAATACGCCGGGCGTCGAAGTGCGCCCGATCATCACGCTCGACGGCGAGCATGAGGTGAACGAGGTGTTCTTCACCGACGTGCGCGTGCCGGTCGAGAACCTGGTCGGCGAGGAGAACCGCGGCTGGACCTACGCGAAATACCTGCTCACGTACGAGCGCACCAACATCGCGGGGATCGGCTTCTCGACCGCCGCCCTCGACCGGCTGCGCGCGGTGGCCGCGAAGGTCACGAAGAACGGCCGGCCGCTGGCCGACGATCCGTTCTTCGCGGCGCGGCTCGCCCGCGTCGAGATCGAACTGGAAAACATGCGCACGACCAACCTGCGCGTGCTGGCCGCGGTTGCGGGCGGCGGCGTGCCGGGCGCGGAAAGCTCGATGCTGAAGATCCGCGGCACGCAGATCCGCCAGGAGATCACCGCGCTGATGCGGCGCGCGATGGGGCCGTACGCGCAGCCGTTCGTCGACGACGCGTTCGACGCCGATTACGACGGCGAACCGGTCGGCCCGGAAGAAGCCGCGAGCGCCGCGCAGCAGTATTTCAACAACCGCAAGCTGTCGATCTTCGGCGGCTCGAACGAGATCCAGAAGAACATCATCGCGAAGATGATGCTCGGGCTGTAACGAGGGACGCGACGATGGATTTTCAGCACACAGAAGACCGCCGGATGCTGGCGGACACGTTGAACCGCTTCATCGCCGAACAGTACGCGTTCCCGGTGCGCGACCGCATCGCGCAGTCGGCCGAAGGGTTCGATCGCGCGATGTGGCAGCGCTTCGCCGAACTCGGCACGGTCGGCGCGCTGTTCGCCGAAGCCGACGGCGGCTTCGGCGGCGCGGGCTTCGATATCGCCGTGGTGTTCGAATGCCTCGGGCGCGGGCTCGTCGTCGAGCCGTTCCTCGGCGCGCTGCTCGCGGGCCGTGCGCTCGCGCTCGCCGGTGGTGCCGCGCATCGCGACCGGCTCGCCGCGCTGATCGACGGCAGCGCGAGCGCCGCGTTCGCGCACGACGAACCGGGCTCGCACTACGAACTGACGACGGTGCGCACGCGCGCCGAACGTTCGGGCGACGGCTGGGTGCTGACCGGCGCGAAGGGCGTCGTCGACCAGGCCGCGCAGGCGGCGTTCTTCGTCGTCAGCGCGCGGGTGTTCGGCAACGACGACGACGCGGCCGGCATCGGCCTGTTCGTCGTGCCGGCCGATGCGCCGGGCGTGTCGCTGCGCGACTACCGGAAGATCGACGGCGGCCGCGCGGCCGAAGTGCGCTTCGAGCGGGTCGCGCTGCCGGCCGCTGCCGCGCTCGGCGCGCCGGATGCGCTCGACGGCGAAGCGGGCGCCGAGCTGCTCGAACGCGTGCTCGGCTACGGGCTGCTCGCGCTGTCGGCTGAAGCGCTCGGCGCGATGGACGTCGCGAAGGAGCACACGCTCGACTACCTGCGCACGCGCAAGCAGTTCGGGCTGCCGATCGGCAGCTTCCAGGCGCTGCAGCACCGGATGGCCGACCTGCTGCTCGAAGTCGAGCAGGCGCGCTCGGCCGTGATCAACGCGGCCGCGCAGCTCGATGCGCCGCGCGCGGTGCGCGAGCGCGCGCTCGCGGCGGCGAAATACAGCATCGGCCGGATCGGCACGCTCGTCGCCGAGGAAAGCATCCAGCTGCACGGCGGGATCGGGATGACGTGGGAGCTGCCGCTGTCGCACTACGCGAAGCGGCTCGTGATGATCGATCACCAGCTCGGCGACGAGGATCACCATCTCGCGCGCTACATCGCGCTGTCGAAACAGTAAGGGCGCACGGCGCGAATGGAGGAGACAACGATGACGAACGAACGGTGCGCGCTGCCGCTGGCCGGCGTGAAGGTGCTCGATTTTTCGCGCGTGCTCGCGGGCCCGTGGTGCGCGATGGTGCTCGCCGATTTCGGTGCGGAAGTGATCAAGGTCGAGCATCCGGCGCGCGGCGACGATACGCGCGACTGGGGGCTGCGGATCGGTGACACCGAAACCACCTATTTCAACAGCGTGAACCGCAGCAAGCGGTCGATCTGCGTCGACCTGCAGACGGAAGCCGGCCGGCGCATCGCGCGCGAGCTGGCCGCGCAGGCCGACGTGCTGATCCACAACTTCAAGTGCGGCGGCGCGGAGAAACTCGGGCTCGGCTACGACGCGCTGGCCGAACTGAATCCGCGCCTCGTGCACTGCGCGATTTCCGGCTACGACCGGTCGGGCGCCGAAGCCGCGCGGCCCGGCTACGACCTCGTCGTGCAGGGCGAGGCGGGGCTGATGGCGCTGAACGGCGAGGCCGGCCAGCCGCCGCTGAAGTTCGGCGTCGCGGCGGTCGACCTGTTCACCGGCATGTATTCGGCGCAGGCGATCCTCGCCGCGTTGTACGAACGCCATGCGACCGGGCGCGGGCGGCGCATCGAGATGGCGCTGTTCGATTGCGGGCTGATGATCACCGCGTACTACGGGCTCGACGCGCTGCTGATGGGCGAGGACCCGCCGCGCTACGGCAACGCGCATCCGTCGATCGTGCCGTACGGCGTGTTCGACGCGGCCGACGGCCCGCTCGTGATCACGGTCGGCAACAACACGCAGTTCGCGCGCTTCTGCGACGCGATCGAGCGGCCCGATCTCGCGGCCGACGAACGCTACAAGACCAACCTCGGCCGCTCGCAGAATCGTGCCGACCTGCTGCCCGAGATTCGCGGCGAACTCGCGCGGCGTTCGCGCGCGACGCTGCTGGCGGCGCTCGCCGACGCGGGCATTCCGTGCGGCGAAGTGCTCGGATTGCACGAAGCGCTGACGTCCGAACGCGCCACCCGCGCCGGGCTCGTCACGCGGCAGCCGCATCCGGCCGCGGGCGCGGTCGACGTGCTCGCGCCGCCGTACCGCTTCGACGGCGCGCGGCTGCCGGTGCGCGGTGCGCCGCCGGTGCTCGGCGCCGATACCGCTGCGGTGCTCGGCGGCTGGCTCGGGATGTCGGCGGAGGACGTTGCGCGGCTGCGGGCGGATCGCGTCGTGTAAATCGCTTGTTCCGCCGCGGCGCGGGCGGTGAGTCGACGCGCGCCGACCATTCCACAAAACACCGCTCGCAATGATGAGCCGGAAATGGAGACACCATGGAGCTTTCCGTCATCGAATCGGTCACGGCGCGCCGCGACTACCAGCAGCTCGTGCGGGCCCGGCGCCGCTTCAGCTTCACGCTCACCGCGTTGATGATCGCCACGTACTACGGCTTCATCCTGCTCGTCGCGCTCGCGCCGCATGTGCTCGCCGCGCCGCTGTACCGCGGCGCGACGACGACGGTCGGGATCGCCGCGGGCGTCGCGATCATCCTGATCGCGATCGGCCTGACCGCGTGCTACGTGCTGCGCGCGAATCGTGCGTTCGACCGCCGCGTCGACGCGATCCTGCAACGTTCGTGACGGAGGCCCGCATGCGACGCATTTCGCGCGCGCTCGGCGCGCTGACCGTTCTCGTTTCCTCCACCGCCCATGCCACCGGCATCGCCGGCCCGATGCCCGACAAGGTCGAGCTGAACCCGGTCGCGATCGGGATGTTCTTCGCGTTCGTGTTCGCGACGCTCGCGCTCACACGCTGGGCCGCGCGCCGCACGCGCTCGACGCGCGACTTCTACACGGCCGGCGGCGGCATCACCGGGCTGCAGAACGGGCTCGCGATCGCGGGCGACTACATGTCGGCCGCATCGTTCCTCGGGCTGTCCGGGATGGTGTTCATGTTCGGCTTCGACGGGCTGATCTACTCGATCGGCTTCCTGGTCGGCTGGCCGTTCGTGATGTTCCTGATCGCCGAACCGCTGCGCAACCTCGGCAAGTTCACGTTCGTCGACGTCGTCGCGTACCGCTTCGCGCAGCGGCCGATCCGGCTGCTGACCTCGGCGAACGCGCTGACCATCGTCGTGCTGTACCTCGTCGTGCAGATGGTCGGCGCCGGCAAGCTGATCCAGTTGCTGTTCGGACTGTCGTACGGCACGGCCGAGCTGATCGTCGGCGTGCTGATGGTCGTCTACGTGTTCTTCGGCGGGATGACCGCGACCACGTGGGTGCAGGTGATCAAGGCCGTGCTGCTGCTGTGCGGCGCGACGCTGCTCGCGTGGCTCGCGCTCGGCGAATTCGGCTTCAGCGTCGACACGATGTTCCGCCGCGCGGTGGCCGTGCATCCGGGCGCGCTGTCGATCATGGGGCCCGGCAAGCTGATCCGCGACCCGGCCAACGCGCTGTCGCTCGGCATCGCGCTGATGTTCGGCACGGCCGGCTTCCCGCACATCCTGATGCGCTTCTTCACGGTGCCGAACGCGAAGGAGGCGCGCAAGTCGGTGCTCTACGCGACGGGCTTCATCGGCTACTTCTACCTGCTGACCTTCGTGATCGGCTTTTCGGCGATCGTGCTGCTCGCGCAGCATCCGGAATTCTTCCGGCTCGGCGCGAACGGCACGTTCAACCTGACGCACGACCTGCTCGGCGGCTCCAACATGGTCGCGGTGAAGCTCGCGCAGGCAGTGGGCGGCAACTGGTTCTACGGGTTCATCGCGGCCGTCACGTTCGCAACGATCCTCGCGGTGGTCGCCGGGCTTACGCTCGCCGGCGCGACGACGATTTCGCACGACCTGTATGCGCAGATGTGGGCGCGCGGCAAGCCCGACGAACGGCTCGAGATGCGCATCTCGCGCGCGGCGACGATCGGGCTGTCGGCCGTCGCGATCGCGCTGTCGATCCTGTTCGAGCACGTGAACGTCGCGTTCATGGTCGGGCTCGTCGCGGCGGTGGCGGCGAGCGCCAATTTCCCGGTGCTCGCGATGTCGATCTTCTGGCGCGGGATGACCACGCGCGGCGCGGTGCTCGGCGGCGGTCTCGGCCTCGTGTCGGCGGTTGCGCTCACGGTGTTGTCGAAGTCGGTGTGGGTCGACGTGCTGCATCACGCCCACGCGGCGGTATTCCTCGACAACCCGGCGCTCGTGTCGGTGCCGCTCGCGTTCGTCGGGATCGTGGTCGGCTCGCTCGCGGATCGCGGCGAGCGCGCACGCCGCGAGCGCGACGCGTTCGCGCAGCAGGAGTTCTACGCGCAGACCGGCCTGCTGGCCGGCGAGGCCGTGCAGCACTGATTCCTCTGGTGAAACGACGCATCCGTCCGGATCGCCGGACGGATATTTTCCGGAAATCCGGAATCCCGGATTTTCTTGCCTGCCGCATTATGGGAAATACAATGAAAACAACGGCTTGAGGGGTTCCGGAAACCTGGCATCGACCTTGCGATATAAAGCGCACGGCCATCCCCCGGCCGAACTACTACAGCAAGCAAGGAGACAACCGATGACCAATGCCTTCCTCCCCCTCCGGATGTCCTGAGGCATCGCTTGTTGCGGCACGGCAGCCGCGCGGGCGAATGCCTTTCCCCTGAGACATTCGCCTGCGCGCGTGACGCCGTTTCCACGGCTCATCTACTTCAGCAGGAACCATCGTGAAGAAGAAACCCTTCTACAAAGTGCTCTATGTGCAGGTGATTTTCGCCATCATCGTCGGCGTGATCCTCGGCCACTTCTACCCATCGATCGCCACCGACATGAAGCCGCTCGGCGACGGGTTCATCAAGCTGATCAAGATGGTGATCGGCCCGATCATCTTCTGTACGGTCGTCACCGGCATTGCCGGCATGGAGGACATGAAGAAGGTCGGCCGCGTCGGCGGCAAGGCGCTGCTGTACTTCGAGATCGTGTCGACCTTCGCGCTGCTGCTCGGCCTCGCGGCCACGCACCTGCTGCGTCCGGGCGTCGGCTTCAACATCGATCCGGCGACGCTCGACGGCAAGGCCGTCGCGTCGTACGCGGCCAAGGCGCACGGGCAGTCGACGGTCGACTTCCTGATGCACATCATCCCGAACACGATGGTCGACGCGTTCGCGCAGGGTGAAATCCTGCAGATCCTGCTGATCGCGCTGCTGTTCGGCAGCGTGCTCGCGCACCTCGGCGAGCGCGGCAAGGTCGTGACCGACTTCATCGACGGCCTGACGCGCGTGCTGTTCGGCATCGTGCACATCGTCACGAAGCTGGCCCCGATCGGCGCGTTCGGCGCGATGGCGTTCACGATCGGCAAGTACGGCGTCGGCTCGCTGGTGCCGCTGCTCAAGCTGATCGGCACGTTCTACCTGACGTCGGTCGTGTTCGTGCTGGTCGTGCTCGGCGCGATCGCGCGCTTCACCGGCTTCTCGATCATCCGCTTCGTGTCGTACATCAAGGAAGAGCTGCTGATCGTGCTCGGCACGAGCTCGTCGGAAGCCGCGCTGCCGCAGCTGATGGAAAAGCTCGAGAAGGCCGGCTGCTCGCGTTCGGTCGTCGGCCTCGTCGTGCCGACCGGCTACTCGTTCAACCTCGACGGCACCAACATCTACATGACGATGGCCGTGCTGTTCATCGCGCAGGCGACCAACATCGAGCTGACGTGGATGCAGCAGCTTACGCTGCTGGCCGTCGCGATGCTGACGTCGAAGGGCGCGAGCGGTGTGACCGGCGCGGGCTTCATCACGCTGGCCGCGACGCTGGCCGTCGTGCCGACGATCCCGCTGTCGGGCATGGTGCTGATCCTCGGCATCGACCGCTTCATGAGCGAATGCCGTGCGCTGACCAACATCGTCGGCAACGGCGTGGCCACCGTCGTCGTGTCGGCCTGGGAGAAGGAGCTCGACCGCAACAAGCTGCGCCAGGCGCTGAAGGGCGGCGGCGAAGTCGCGCCGACCGAGACGACGGCCGGCGTCTGACGTCATGAAGGAGCAGGCGGCGGCACCGCCCGCCGGCCGTGCGGCCCGCGGCGGCCGGGGTATCGAGGCGGAGGCCTATGACACAATAGGCGATCCGCATCGTCAGGAAGCCTCGACCGTGACGCGCCGCCTGCTCATCCTCGTCGTGCTCGCCGCCGCGCTCGTCGCGGCGTGCGCGCTGACGTGGACGATCACCTGGCAGCGCGGCGTCGCCGAGCTGCAGCGCAATGCCGCGGTGCGGGTCGACCGCACCACCAGCGCGCTCAAGAGCACGCTTGACCGCTACGAATCGCTGCCTTATCTGCTCGGCAGCCATCCGTACGTGCAGGATCTGCTCGCCGACCCGAAGCGCGGCGACTACACCGCCCGCGTCAACCGCTATCTCGAAGACCTCAACGAACACGCGCACGCGACCGTCACCTACGTGATCGGCGCGGACGGCCTGTGCGTCGCCGCCAGCAACTGGCGCGCGCCCGACAGCTTCGTCGGGATCGAATACCGTTTCCGCCCGTATTTCCTCGATGCGATGAACGGCCAGGTCGGCCGCTTCTTCGGGATCGGCACGATCTCGCGCGATCCCGGTTACTACATCTCGCAGCCCGTGTGGCGCGACGGCAAGATCGCGGGCGTCGTCGTCGTGAAGCTCAATCTCGAATGGTTCCAGGGCGCCGACGCGTCCGAGCCGCTCGTCGTCGTGGACGATCACGGGGTCGTGTTCCTGTCGTCGGTGCCCGCGTGGAAGTACCACACGCTGCGCCCGCTCACGGGGCCGGTCGCCGCGTCGATCTACGAAACGCGCCAGTACGCGCAGCAACCGGTCACGCCGCTGCCGCTGCGCGTCGAGCAGACGCTCGGCGCCGACGCGGAAATCGTGCGCCTCGGCGCCGGCCGGCGCGCGCCGCGCTTCCTCGCCAGCAAGCGCCGGATCGGCGAGCCCGACTGGCTGCTCGTCACGCTCGCGCCGATCGCGCCGATCGATGCCGATGCGCGCAATGCGACGATCGTCACCGGTTTCGGCTTCGTGTCGGTCGCGCTCCTGGCGTTCTACTGGCGGATGCGCCGCGCCCGCGTGCGCGAGATGATCCGCGGCCGCGCGCTGCTGCAGCAGGCGTACGCGGAGCTGAACCGGCGCGTCGAGGAGCGTACGGCCGATTTGTCCGAAGCGAACGAGCAGTTGCAGAAGGAGGTCGGCGACCGGATCCGCGCGGAGCAGGAGCTGCGCGCCGCGCACGACGAACTGATCCAGGCGAGCAAGCTCGCCGCGCTCGGCCAGATGGCGGCCGGCATCACGCATGAACTGAACCAGCCGCTCGCGGCGCTGCGCAGCTTCTCGGACAACACGCGCGTGCTGCTCGATCGCGGCGAGCAGGCCGCCGCGCGCGAGAATCTCGAGGCGATCGCCGCGCTCACCGAGCGGATGGGCAAGATCACCAACCAGCTGAAGCTGTTCGTCGGCCGAGCGAAGCCGCGCAACGAGCGGGCACTCGTCGTGCGCGCGCTGCGCAGCGTGCTGTCGCTGCTCGGCGAGCGCCTGCGCGGCGTCGCGCTCACGCTGACGCTGCAGGACGCGACCGTGTCGCCCGCGCACGACGCGCCGCTCGACCTGGCGCGCGACTATCCCGAACTCGTCGCGCGCTGCGAGGATCTGCGCCTCGAACAGGTGCTGATCAACCTGCTCGGCAACGCGCTCGACGCGGTGGCCGGCGTCGCGGCGCCGGCCATCGAGGTGACGATCGCGGTGTCGGCCGCGACGCTCGCGGTCGAGGTGCGCGACAACGGCTCCGGCATTGCGCCCGATCTGCTGCCGCGCCTGTTCGAGCCGTTCTTCACGACCAAGGAAATGGGGCGCGGGCTCGGGCTCGGCCTCGCGATCTCGTCGTCGATCGCGAGCGACGCGGGTGGCGCGCTGACGGCACGCAACGCACCGTCGGGCGGCGCGCTGTTCGTCTTGACGCTGCGGCGCGCCCGCACGCATCATCCGGACTCCGTGTCCGAGCCGGCGGGCTCGCATTAGCGTGAACAGGCCGGTCGACGAACGACCGGGATCAACGAGAGCCGCACGCACCAGCGCCGCGCGGCCTGTCAGGAGCAAGTGACCAAGATGGCCAACCGGCTGCAAGTGATCTATATCGAAGACGATGCGCTCGTGCGCCGGGCGAGCGTGCAGAGCCTTCAACTGGCGGGCTTCGACGTCGGCGGCTTCGAGTCGGCCGAGGCGGCCGAGAAGGCGATCGTCGCGGATACCGCCGGCGTGATCGTCAGCGACATCCGACTGCCCGGCGCGAGCGGGCTCGACGTGCTCGCGCAGTGCCGCGAGCGCGTGCCGGACGTGCCGGTGATTCTCGTCACCGGGCACGGCGACATTTCGATGGCCGTCCAGGCGATGCGCGACGGCGCGTACGACTTCATCGAAAAGCCGTTCGCGGCCGAGCGCCTGATCGAGACGGTGCGCCGCGCGCTCGAGCGCCGCGAGCTCGTGCTCGAGAACCACGCGCTGCGGCGCGAGCTGGCCGGGCAGAACGTGGTCGCGCCGCGCATCATCGGCCGCAGCCCCGCGATCGAGCAGGTGCGCAAGCTGATCGCGAACGTCGCGCCCACCGACGCGTCGGTGCTGATCAACGGCGACACGGGCGCCGGCAAGGAACTGATCGCGCGCAGCCTGCACGAGCTGTCGCCGCGCCGCGACAAGCCGTTCATCGCGGTCAATTGCGGCGCGCTGCCCGAGCCGATGTTCGAGTCGGAGATGTTCGGCTACGAGCCCGGGGCGTTCACCGGTGCGGCGAAGCGGCGCGTCGGCAAGCTCGAATACGCGTCCGGCGGCACGCTGTTCCTCGACGAAATCGAAAGCATGCCGCTCGCGCTGCAGGTGAAGCTGTTGCGCGTGCTGCAGGACGGTGTGCTGGAACGGCTCGGCTCGAACCAGCCGATCCGCGTGAACTGCCGCGTGGTCGCGGCCGCGAAGGGCGACATGAGCGAGCTCGTCGCGGCCGGCACGTTCCGGCGCGACCTGCTGTACCGGCTCAACGTCGTGACGATCGCGCTGCCGCCGCTCGCCGAGCGCCGCGAGGACATCGTGCCGCTGTTCGAGCACTTCATGCTCGATGCGGCCGTGCGCTACGGGCGGCCCGCGCCGGTGCTGACCGACCGGCAGCGCGCGAGCCTGATGCAGCGCGACTGGCCGGGCAACGTGCGCGAGCTGCGCAATGCGGCCGACCGCTTCGTGCTCGGCGTGGCCGACATGCCGCCGGAAACGGGCGCGGGCGACGACGCCGACAACGACCAGACGCTGAAGGAGCGCATCGAGCAGTTCGAGCGCGCGGTGATCGCCGAGGCGCTGAACCAGACGGGCGGCGCGGTCGCCGCGACGGCCGACCGGCTGCATGTCGGCAAGGCGACGCTATACGAGAAGATGAAGCGCTACGGGCTGTCGGCGAAAGGCGAAACCGAGCGCTGAAAAGCAAACGGACCGCGGAACCGGGGTGCCCGGTCATGCGGTCCGTTGTTTTACCGAAAGAGGCGGTGCGGTGCGCGCTCCTTCGAATCCGATTCGGCGGCGCTCAGGCCGCGTTGCCGTCGAGCGCCTTCTTGAGCAGCGCGTCGAGTTCCGCGAATTGCGGCGCGCCGACGTAGCGCTTCAGGATCTTGCCGTCCTTGTCGACGACGAAAGTCGTCGGCGTGAGTTGCACGTTGCCGAACTGCTTCGCGACGCTGCCGTCGTCGAGCGCGACCTTGAACGGCAACTGGCGCGTCTGCGCGTAGTTCGCGACGTACATCGGCGGATCGTAGTTCATCGCGACCGCGACGAATTCCAGCCCCTGACCCTTGAAGCGATTGTAGGTGTCGACCATCTGCGGCATTTCCTGCATGCAGGTCGCGCAACTGGTCGCCCAGAAATTCACCAGGTAGACCTTGCCCTTCAGGTCGCCGCCGGTCGAGACCTTCTGGCCCGACAGCAGCGTGAAGGTCGCGTCCGGCACGCTGGACTTGCCGTTGAACGCGAAGAAGCCGGCGACGGCGATCGCCGCGACGACGGCGGCCGCGACGATATAGCGGACGGGGCCGGTACTGCGGCGGGCGGGAGGCGTGGTGTTCATCTGGTGCTCTCGGAGTCGATGACGCGGATCGATGCAAAGGACGTCGAAATTCGGCGCTCATTTTAGCGCGAATGCGGCGTGTGCACCGGCGGCGGCCGCGCATCCCGGTTTTCAGGTTCGGCGGATAATGGCCGTTTTGCCTGCCGCGATCCACGCCATGCCGAAGGAAGTCCCCGATTCGTTGCGCCCCCTTTTTCGCCCGCTGCGACACTTCGCCGCGCTGGCCTGCATGAGCGCCGCGCTGGCCGCGTGCTCGCCGTCGTACGACTGGCGCACGCTGCACAACGATGCCGGCTACACGATCGACCTGCCGGCGAAGCCGACCGTCGAGGAGCAGCCGGTGGCGCTCGGCGGCACGTCGATGCCGATGCGGATGCAGGCCGCGCACGTCGACGGCGCGGTGTTCGCGGTCGGCACGCTGACGCTGCCGGACGACCGCGACGACACGCGCCGCACGGCACTCGACTTCCTGCGCGCGGGGCTGTCGCGCAACCTCGAAGGCGCGCCGCAGACGGCCGCGGTGCCCGTGCCGCTCGCGGCCGGCGGCGCGGTGAACGGGCTCGAACTGCGTATCGCGGGGGCCGCCGCCGGCGGCGATCGCGCGCGCAAGACGATCGTCGCGCGGCTTGCCGCGCGCGGCCGGCACGCATACCAGGCCGTCGTGATCGCCGACGGGCCGCTCGCGCAGGAGCAGCTGGACCAGTTTTTCGGCTCGTTCAAACTCGATTGACGACGGCCGGCGAGGGCGCTCTGACAGGCAACGGCAACTGAAAGTTCATTCGCAGCTTTCGACGCTAATCACCGGATTTTGCGAGGGTTTTTCGGCTATCCACAGCGCGTGTGGATAACTTTGTTGAAAAGTCGCACGGATTTCCCGCAAAGCCGCGCCGGACGGCCTTCCGGCTCGTTTGGTCGCCCGTTCGCCCTTTGAGAAAAATCAATCAAAACAACGGGATACGCATTCCGTCCGGCAAAGGCCGGGGCGAGCCGCGATCCGGGGCCGGATTAGGGGAATTGTGCATAAGTCAAGTCTTGACAGCCTGATTTTGTCCTCCCAGCGCGCTTACAGCGCCGTCAGCGCACGCCGGTAGCGGATCGCCTCGGCGATCTGCGCGGCCGTCGGCAGCGGGTCGCCGGCCAGGTCGGCGATCGTCCGCGCGACTTTCAGCACGCGGAAATACGCGCGCGCCGACCACCCGAAGCGCTCGCCGGCCTCGCGCAGCAATCGCTCGCCTTCGTCGGTGGGCCGGCACAGGTCGTCGGTTTCGCGGCCGCTCAGCATGTGATTCGTCTTGCCCTGCCGAGCGAGCTGCAGCGCACGCGCCTGCGCGACCCGGGCGGCCACCGCCGCGCTCGGCTCGCCGGGCGCCGTCGCGCGGGTCGCGAGTTCCGCCGGCGACAGCGCGGGCAGGTCGATCTGGATGTCGATACGATCGAGCAGCGGCCCCGACAGCTTGCGCAGATAGCGGGCGGCCACGTCCGGCGAGCAGCGGCAGCGCCCGGACGGATCGCCATGCCAGCCGCACGGGCACGGATTCATCGCGGCGATCAACTGGCATGCGGCGGGGAAGTCGGCCTGCTGGGCCGCGCGCGAGATCGTGATGCGGCCGGCTTCCAGCGGCTCGCGCAGCATTTCCAGCACGTGCCGGTCGAATTCCGGCAGTTCGTCGAGAAACAGCACGCCGAGGTGCGCAAGCGTGATTTCGCCCGGCTGCGGCGGATTGCGGCCGCCCACCAGCGCGGCGGCGCTCGACGAGTGGTGCGGCGCGCGGAACGGCCGGCGGCGCCACTGCGCGGGCGAGAAGCCGAGCCGGCTCGCGGACAGCAGCGCGGCCGAGGTCAGCGCCTCGTCGTCGGTCAGCGGCGGCAGCAGCCCGGCGAGGCGCGCGGCCAGCATGGACTTGCCGGCGCCGGGCGGGCCGACCATCAGCATGTGATGGCCGCCCGCAGCCGCGACTTCCAGCGCGCGCCGGGCGCCGCGCTGGCCGACGACGTCCGCGAGGTCGGGCGCGGCGGGTGCCGGCAGGCCGTCGAGGCAGGGCGCCGCGACCGGCGCGAGCCGCCCGTCCGGCGCATCGGCGAGGTGCGCGCACAGCGCGGGCAGGTCGCGTGCACCGAATACGGTCACGCCCGGCACGAGCGCGGCCTCGGCGGCGCTGTCGAGCGGCAGGTACAACTCGGGCGAGCGCGACGTCGCGGTGCAAGCGCGCGTCTCGCCGGCATCCAGGCCCGGGCCGCCGGCGAGGCCCGCGCCGGATTCCTCCGCACGCCAATCCCGCGCGGCGCCGCACGCCATCGCGAACGCGCCGCGCATCGGCCGCAGTGCGCCCGTCAGCGACAGCTCACCGGCGAATTCGCGGCCGGCCAGCGCGTCGGCCGGGATCTGGCCATTCGCGGCGAGGATGCCGAGCGCGATCGGCAAATCGAAGCGGCCCGACTCCTTTGGCAGATCGGCCGGCGCGAGATTGACGGTGATGCGGCGCACCGGGAATTCGAACCCGCAGTTCTGCAGCGCGGCGCGCACGCGCTCGCGGCTTTCGCGGACTTCGAGATCGGGCAGGCCGACGATCGAGAACGACGGCAACCCGTTGGCGAGATGGACTTCGACGGTGACGTCCGGCGCGCGGCCGGAGGCGGGCGCGCGACTGCGCACCACGGCGAGCGACATGGCGAGGCTCCTGTAAAAGCAGGCGGACGACAGCCGTTGGGGGCCGCATGCCGCGGGAATCGGAGGAATCGGGTGCGCGCTTGCCGGCGTGGCGCGGGGAAAGAACGAGGTGTTGCGGAACGACGAACTGCGAAGAGCGATGGACTGCGAAGAGCGGGGATGCAGCGAAGAGCGGGGTGCAGCGAAGAACGACGGACGACGAAGCGTGGCGGACGGTGGCGGATGCGGGCCGCACGACGCGGCCCGCACCCGGGTAGAGCGTCAGGCCTGCGGGGCCGCGAGCTTCTGCTCGAGTTCGGCGACGCGCTTTTCGAGTTCCTCGAGGCGCACGCGGGTGCGGGCGAGCACCTGCGCCTGGGTGTCGAATTCCTCGCGCGTGACGAGATCGAGCTTCGAGAAGCCTTGCGACAGCATGGCCTTCACGTTGCGCTCGACGTCCTTGGCCGGCGAGTTTTTCAGCAAATCGCTGACGCGCGACTGCAGATCGTTGAAAACGTCGCTGGGTTGCTTCATGTGATTCCCCTTCCTTGCACAAAAAATGTGCATCTTCAGTTGCGTACGTGCCCATGATGCACGCATGACCGGAAATGGTGCGCGCGGGGCGCGAATTCCGGGCATGGCGCCCGCATGGGTGAATGGCCCGGCGATCCGGGACGTGCGTGCACTCTAGCAACGATCCTTTCGCCGCGCCAGCAAACCGGGCCATGTTGGCCATTCGGCCGGGCTTTTGCGCCTTACATCGCGGGATGCGACCCCGTTCCGGAGCCGTTCGAGACGGTGTTCGGGCCAACATGGCATGCGAGTTGCTGAGAAGAGTCCGTTACAACATTCCAACTCATTCGACGGGACAACCCAGCGAGAGGACTTCATGAAACTCATTACCGCAATCATCAAGCCGTTCAAGCTCGATGAGACGCGCGAGGCGCTGTCGGCGCTTGGCGTCTCCGGCATCACGGTGACGGAGGTGAAAGGGTTCGGGCGCCAGAAGGGGCACACCGAGCTGTACCGCGGCGCCGAATACGTGGTCGATTTCCTGCCGAAGATGAAGATCGAGGCGGCCGTGTCCGACGATCTCGTCGACCAGGCGGTGGAAGCGATCGAGCGGGCCGCGCGCACCGGCAAGATCGGCGACGGCAAGATCTTCGTCACGCCGATCGAACAGGTGATCCGGATTCGCACCGGGGAGACAGGCGCGGACGCGCTGTAACAGAACAGACAAGACAAGCGACAAGAGGAAACCCAAGATGCGAAAACTTCTGATGTCCCTGCTGATGGCCGGTTCGCTGATCGCGACCGGCGTCGGCTCCGCGCTCGCCGACGACGCGGCGTCCGCCGCGGCAGCTTCCGCGCCCGCCGCCACCGCTTCCGACGCGTCGGCTGCCGCTGCACCGGCCGCATCGGCGCCGGCCGCCGACGCATCCGCCGCTGCCGCACCGGCTTCGGGCACGGCCGACGCATCGGCTGCCGCCGCCGCGTCCGCGCCGGCCGCCCCGGCCGCGCCCACCGCCCCGTTCTCGGTCGATTCGTCGAAGATCAGCGCGGGCGACACGGCATGGATGCTGACGTCCACCGCGCTCGTGCTGTTCATGACGATCCCCGGCCTCGCGCTGTTCTACGCGGGCATGGTCCGCAAGAAGAACGTGCTCGCGACCGTGATGCAGAGCTTCGCGATCACCGCGGTGATCACGGTGCTGTGGACGGTGGTCGGCTACAGCCTCGCGTTCACGCCGGGCAACGGCTTCATCGGCGGCCTGTCGCGTGCGTTCCTGCACGGCATGAACTACATCAAGGGCGACAAGGCGACGACGCTGACCGTCAGCCATCTCGCGTCGACGATTCCGGAATCGGTCTACTTCGTCTACCAGATGACGTTCGCGATCATCACGCCGGCTCTGATCTGCGGCGCGTTCGCCGACCGGATGAAGTTCTCGGCGATGCTCGTGTTCATGACGCTCTGGTCGCTGATCGTCTATGTGCCGATCGCGCACATGGTGTGGGAGCCGACCGGCTGGCTGTCGGCCGACGGCGTGCTCGACTTCGCGGGCGGCACGGTGGTGCACATCAACGCCGGTATCGCGGGCCTCGTGTCGTGCCTCGTGCTCGGCAAGCGCGTCGGCTACGGCCGTGAATCGATGGCGCCGCACAACCTGGTGCTGACGATGATCGGCGGCTCGATGCTGTGGGTCGGCTGGTTCGGCTTCAACGCGGGCTCCGCGGTCGCGGCCGACGGCCGTGCCGGCTTCGCGATGCTGACCACGCAAGTGGCGACCGCCTGCGCGGCGCTCGGCTGGATGTTTGCCGAGTGGATCGCGAAGGGCAAGCCGTCGGTGCTCGGCATCGTGTCGGGCGCGGTCGCGGGTCTCGTGGCGATCACGCCGGCCGCCGGTTTCGTCGGCGTGGCGGGCGCACTGGTGATCGGTATCGCGGCGGGCGTCGTCTGCTTCTGGTCGGCTACCTGGCTCAAGTCCAAGCTCGGCTACGACGATTCGCTCGACGCGTTCGGCGTGCACGGCATCGGCGGGATTCTCGGCGCACTGCTGACGGGCGTATTCGCGGTCAAGGACATCGGCGGGTTCGACGGCAGCCTGCTGCTGCAGGCCAAGGGCGTGCTGATCACGCTGGTCTACAGCGGCGTGCTGAGCTTCGTGCTGCTGAAGCTGATCGACCTGACGATCGGCCTGCGCGTGACCGAAGAGGAAGAGCGCGAAGGTCTCGACGTGATCCTGCACGGCGAGCACGTGGAATAAGTCACACGAATCAACGGCGGGCCGCCGCGACGACGGCGCCCGCTCCGAATGAGCGCAGCGACTTCGGCCCGCCTACCCGGCGGGCTTTTTTTCTCCTGCCACCCGCTGCCGTAGCGGATAACCCTTCACTCTATCGGGTCAATAGCCGAAAAGTTCCTCGATATCCTTGCGAAGCCGGGAACAATCCCCAAATGGGCAAGGCAATTGCTCTACAATCTTCATTCTCCCGCTCGCGAGTGATTCATGGTTCCCCACCTCGTTACCGCGTTGAACGGTCCGCTGCTCGAACTCGAGCAGAAGATCCTCGACGCGACGCCTGCGATCGAACGCTGGTTCAGGCTCGAATGGCAGGAACACACCCCGCCGTTCTATTGTTCGGTGGACCTGCGCAATGCCGGCTTCAAGCTGGCGCCCGTCGACGCGAACCTGTTTCCCGGCGCGTTCAACAATCTGCCGTCCGAAGTGTTGCCGCTCGCCGTGCAGGCCGCGATGGCCGCGATCGAGAAGATCTGCCCGGACGCGAAGAATCTGCTCGTGATTCCCGAGCTGCCGACCCGCAACGCGTTCTACCTGGAAAACGTCGCGCGCCTCGCGACGATCATGCGCCAGGCCGGCCTGAACGTGCGCTTCGGCTCGCTCGACCCGAGCATCACCGACATGACGCCGATCACGCTGGCCGACGGCCAGAAGATCGTGCTCGAACCGCTCGAGCGTTCGCAGCGCCGCCTCGGCCTGAAGAATTTCGATCCGTGCTCGATCCTGCTGAACAACGACCTGTCGGCCGGCATCCCGGCCGTGCTGGAAAACCTGCACGAGCAGTATCTGCTGCCGCCGCTGCACGCGGGCTGGGCCGTACGCCGCAAGTCGACGCATTTCTCGTGCTACGACGACGTCGCGAAGAAGTTCGCGAAGATGGTCGGCGTCGATCCGTGGATGGTGAATCCGTATTTCGCGCACGTGGAAGGCGTCGACTGGCAGGCGCATGAAGGCGAGCAGGCGCTCGCCGACGCGATCGACGGCGTGCTGAAGAAGATCGCGCGCAAGTATCGCGAATACGGGATCAGCGAGAAGCCGTACGTCGTCGTGAAGGCCGATGCGGGCACCGCGGGCCGTGGCGTGATGACCGTGCACGACGCGGCCGAGATCGGCCGCATGACGAAGGCCGAGCGCGCGCAGATGGCCGAATCGAAGGCCGGCCTCGCGGTGCGCGACGTGATCGTGCAGGAAGGCGTCTACACGTTCGAGCGCGTCGGCGACGAAGTAGCCGAGCCCGTCGTGTACATGATCGACCGCTACGTGGTCGGCGGCTTCTACCGCACGCACGGCGGCCGCGAGCGCGACCAGAACCTGAACGCGCCCGGCATGCACTACGTGCCGCTCGGCTTCGAGCACACCGCGCTGCCGGATGCAGGCGCCAAGCCGGGCGCCGCGCCGCCGAACCGTTTCTACATGTACGGCGTCGTCGCGCGGCTGTCGCTGATCGCGTCGTCGATCGAACTGGAAAAGACCGATCCCGAAGCCATCCAGGTGTAACGGACCTTCGCTACGTACAGGACCCGCATGGACATTCTTTTTATCGCCGACCCGCTCGAGCATTTCAAGATCTACAAGGATTCGACCTACGCGATGATGGCGGAGGCCGCGCGGCGCGGGCATGCGGTGTACGCGTGCGAACCGCGCCACCTCGCGTGGACGGGCTCGGCCGTCGAGGCCGACGTGCGGCGCATCACGTTCGTCGGCGAGCTGGACGACCTGCATCGCGACACCTGGTTCGACGCGGGCCCGGTCGACGCGCGCCGTCTCGAATCGTTCGGCGCGGTGCTGATGCGCAAGGACCCGCCGTTCGACATGGAGTACGTGACGTCGACGTGGCTGCTCGAGCTGGCCGAGCGCGCGGGTGCACGCGTGTTCAACAAGGCGCAGTCGATCCGCGACCATTCGGAGAAGCTCGCGATCGGCGAGTTTCCGCAGTTCGTCGCACCGACGCTCGTCACGCGCGACGCGAAACGGTTGCGCGCGTTCCACGCCGAGCATGGCGACGTGATCCTGAAGCCGCTAGACGGAATGGGCGGGATGGGCGTGTTCCGCGTGAAGCCGGACGGCATGAACCTCGGCTCGATCGTCGAGATGCTGAGCCACGACGGCACGCGCTCGGTGATGGCGCAGAAGTTCATTCCCGAGATCAAGGCCGGCGACAAGCGCATCCTGCTGATCGGCGGCGAGCCGGTGCCGTATTCGCTCGCGCGGATTCCGCAGGGCAGCGAGGTGCGCGGCAATCTCGCCGCGGGCGGGCTCGGCGTCGCGCAGCCGCTGACGACCCGCGACCGCGAGATCGCCGACACGCTCGGGCCCGTGCTGGCGTCGCGCGGGCTGCTGCTGGTCGGGCTCGACGCGATTGGCGACTGGCTGACCGAGGTGAACGTCACGAGCCCGACGTGCTTCCGCGAGATCATGGAGCAGACGGGCTTCGACGTCGCCGCGATGTTCATTGACGCGCTGGAGCGCGCGGCCGCGTAGGCCCGACCCGTTTCCCGCGCAACCCCGGCGGCGGCCGCGCAGGTCCCCCGTCGCCGGAGCAGCTTGACCGGCCTGCTACAATGCCCGCTTGCCCGGTGCCGTGATCGGCGCACCGAAGGCCCGGCGGTCGGGCCGACACTGTTGCAAGGCTGAACATGAAACGTTCTCCACACTCGCTACGCTCATTGCCCCGCCGCGGGGTATCGGCCCGCCAGGGGCGGCCGGGAGCGATCTGACATGGCCGGAATCCTGATCATCGCGCACGCTCCGCTCGCCACCGCGCTGCGGGACTGCATCGCGCACATCTACGGCGGCGTGCCCGCCCGCATCGGCTGCATCGACGTGACGGCGGACAGCGATCCGGCCCAGGTGATGGCCTTCGCGCACGCGGAACTCGCGCGGCTCAAGGAAGAGAACGGCGTGGTCGTGCTGACCGACATGTACGGCGCGACGCCCGCGAACATCGCAGGCCAGCTCGCAAAGCTCGACAACGTGCGCGTGCTGGCCGGCGTGAACCTGCCGATGCTCGTGCGGGCCGTCTGCTACCGCACGGTGCCGCTCGACAAGCTGGTCGACAAGGCGCTGTCCGGCGGTGCGAAGGGTGTCCACGAGGTGTCGGCCGGCACGCCGCCGCCGCCGTCGGAAACCGGCTGCGGCCAGTGCGCGCCGATTCCGCCCGAACCGCAGCCGCGCACCGAATCGCACTGACCGCCCCGTTTTCCGTTTTAGACCGACCCGCCGACGCCCGTCGCCGGCGGCCTCGACCGACCCGACCGAGAATCATGCTTCAACAAGAAACCACCATCGTCAATAAATTGGGGCTCCATGCACGCGCATCGGCCAAGCTTACGCAACTGGCCGGCAACTTCCAGTCGGAAGTCTGGATGACACGCAACGGGCGCAAGATCAATGCGAAGAGCATCATGGGCGTGATGATGCTGGCGGCTGGCATCGGCAGCACCGTGACGATCGAGACGGAAGGGCCCGACGAGCGGGAAGCGATGGATGCGCTGCTGAAGCTGATCGCCGACAAGTTCGGCGAAGGCCAGTGATCGCCACGCGGAATCATTGCCGTTTCCAGTCAGAATGCCGCGGATGTCGCGGCATTTTTTTCGTCGGAAGCATTGATGCGGAATGCGCAATGCTGCGCTGCATGCAGTCAGCAGGGAGTCGCGGAATTTATAATCGCTAACCGGGGTCATAAGCGCATCGCAGCAGTGTGCCGCGGCTTTACTTGTACAGAGGAGGTGCGCGTGTCCTTCACGCTGCATGGCATTCCCGTCTCACGAGGTATCGCGATCGGGCGAGCGTATCTGATCGCGCCGGCGGCGCTCGACGTCGCCCATTACCTGATCGAGGCCAACCGGACCGACGCCGAAGTGGAGCGATTCCGCACGGCGCTCGACGTCGTGCGTCGCGAGCTCGAAGCGCTGCGCGCCGACCTGACCGACGATACCCCGAGCGAAGTCGGTGCATTCATCGACGTCCACACGATGATCCTGAGCGACGAGATGCTCGTGCAGGAAACCATCGACCTGATCCGCACGCGCCGCTACAACGTCGAATGGGCGCTGACCGAGCAGCTCGAACTGCTGACGCGCCATTTCGACGACATCGAGGACGAATACCTGCGCGAGCGCAAGGCCGACATCGAGCAGGTGGTCGAGCGCGTGCTGAAGGCGCTCGCCGGTGCGCCGTCCGCATCGCAGGCGCTTGACGGCGCGGCCAGGAACGGCACGAACGACATGATCGTCGTCGCGCACGACATCGCGCCGGCCGACATGATGCAGTTCAAGACGCAGTCGTTCCAGGCGTTCGTCACCGATCTCGGCGGGCGCACGTCGCACACGGCGATCGTCGCGCGCAGCCTCGGCATTCCGGCCGCGGTCGGCGTGCAGCATGCGAGTTCGCTGATCCGCCAGGACGACCTGATCATCGTCGACGGCGACCAGGGGATCGTGATCGTCGATCCGGCGCCGATCGTCCTCGAGGAATATTCGTACCGCCAGTCCGAGAAGCTGCTGGAGCAACGCAAGCTGCAGCGCCTGAAGTTCTCGCCGACGCAAACGCTGTGCGGCACGAAGATCGACCTGTACGCGAACATCGAGCTGCCCGACGACGCGAAGGCGGCCGTCGAGGCCGGCGCGGTCGGCGTCGGCCTGTTCCGCTCCGAGTTCCTGTTCATGCACGAGAAGGAGATGCCGGAAGAGGAGGAACAGTTCGCCGCGTACAAGCGGGCCGTCGAGTGGATGAAGGGCATGCCGGTGACGATCCGCACGATCGACGTCGGCGCCGACAAACCGCTCGAGGCGCTCGACGAAGGCTACGAAACGGCGCCGAACCCGGCGCTCGGGCTGCGCGCGATCCGCTGGAGTCTGTCCGAGCCGCAGATGTTCCTCACGCAGTTGCGCGCGATCCTGCGCGCGTCCGCGTTCGGCCAGGTGAAGATCCTGATCCCGATGCTCGCGCACGCGCAGGAGATCGACCAGACGCTCGACCTGATCCGCGAGGCGAAGCGGCAGCTCGATGACGCGGGGCTCGCGTACGATCCGAACGTGCGCCTCGGCGCGATGATCGAGATCCCGGCCGCGGCGATCGCGTTGCCGCTGTTCCTGAAGCGCTTCGATTTCCTGTCGATCGGCACGAACGACCTGATCCAGTACACGCTCGCGATCGATCGCGCCGACAACGCGGTCGCGCACCTGTACGACCCGCTGCATCCGGCCGTGCTGCACCTGATCGCGTACACCTTGCGCGAAGCGAAGCGCGCGGGCGTGTCGGTGTCGGTGTGCGGGGAGATGGCGGGCGACCCGGCGCTCACGCGCCTGTTGCTCGGGATGGGGCTCACCGAGTTCTCGATGCACCCGAGCCAGTTGCTCGTCGTGAAGCAGGAGATCCTGCGCGCGCACCTGAAGGCGCTCGAGAAGCCGACGGCCGACGTGCTGGCCGCGTTCGAGCCGGAGGAAGTGCAGGCGGCGCTGCAGCGGCTGGCGGTCGCCGAGCCGCGGGCGGACGCGGCCGCGTAGGCGTTTTCGGCGCCGCTAACTGTAGCGAAGTGTCACGCATGCGCGTTCGGCGCATGCCCGTCGCGCGTCAGTGCCGGCCCCCGCATACGGGGCAGTCGGCCTGGCGCGCGATTTTCATCGTCGTCCATTCCATCCGCAGCGAATCGAGCATCATCAGCCGCCCGTTGAGCGTCTTGCCGATGCCGCCGATCACGCGCAGCGCCTCGGCCGCCTGCATCGCGCCGATGATCCCGACGGTGGGCGCGAACACGCCCATCGTCGAGCACGCGACTTCCTCGAACGGCTGGTCTTCCGGAAACACGCACGCATAGCAGGGCGCGGCCGCGTCGCGGAAGTCGAACGTGCTGATCTGGCCGTCGAAGCGCAGCGCGGCGCCCGACACGAGCGGCACGCCGTGCGCGACGCACGCGCGGTTGATCGCATGCCGCGTCGCGAAGTTGTCGGTGCAGTCGAGCACGACGCTCGCGTGCGGCACGTGTGCGTCGAGCCACGCGTCGTCGACGCGTTCCGCGACCGCGTTCACCGTCACCTCGGGGTTCAGCTGCGCGAGCGTGTCGCGTCCCGATTCGACCTTGCTGCGGCCGACCGATGCCGTCACGTGCAGGATCTGCCGCTGCAGGTTCGTGAGGTCGACCGTATCGGCGTCGACGAGCGTGAGCGTGCCGACCCCCGACGCCGCGAGATACATCGCGGCCGGCGAGCCGAGGCCGCCCGCGCCGACGACGATCGCATGCGCGTCGAGAAAGCGCTGCTGCGCCTCGATGCCGATCTCGTCGACGAGGATGTGGCGGGAGTAGCGAAGGAGTTGATCGTCGTTCATGGGGAGTCGTGAGCGAGGCGGGCGGACGTTCGTTATTTTAGGCGCGCATGAAAAACGGGCCATCGCGGTCTTCCCGCGATGGCCCGTTGGATGCCGGCTGGCGCTTACTTTGGCGCGGATGCCGGCTTCGGTGCGGAAGCCGGCTTCGCGGCGCTGGCGCCCGATGCCTTCGCGGCTGCCTTGGCGGCCGGGCTCTTCGCCGTGCTCTCGGCGAGCAGCGACTTCGATTCCTGGACCGGCTTGCCTTCGAGCTTGTTGAGCGCCTGCTGCATCATGAAGTCGTCGGCGCTGCCGAACTCGATCGGCTTGCGATCGCGATCCTTCTGGCGCTGCTCCGGCGTCTTCTTGTCGTTCTGCTCTTCGAGAACGCGCAGCTGATCCATCCGGCGCTGCTCGCGCTCTTCCTGTTCCTTCTTCTCGTTCGGATCCTGCGTGTTCGCGAGGTGGTTCGTGTAGTCGACCTCGCGCGTCACGAGCACGTCGTCCGGATCGCCGTCCGCGTACTGATCGACCGGCACGTCCGGCGTGATGCCCTTGTTCTGGATCGAACGGCCGCTCGGCGTGTAGTAGTACGCGGTGGTCAGGCGCAGCGCGGTGTCGGCCGTCATCGGGCGGACCGTCTGCACCGAACCCTTGCCGAACGTCGTCTTGCCCATGATCTGTGCGCGCTTCGAATCCTGCAACGCACCGGCGACGATTTCCGACGCGGACGCCGAATATGCGTTCGTCAGCACGATCATCGGCACGGTCTTGAAGACCGGCGGCAGGTTCTTCAGCGGATCGCCGTCGAAGGACGGCAGGCGATAGTTGTCGTACGTATCGCGGTAGACCTGCTTCGAATCGGGGATCTGGCCGTTGGTCGACACGACGACCGAGTCGGGCGGCAGGAACGCGCCGGCCACGCCGACCGCGCTCTGCAGCAGGCCGCCGCCGTTGTTGCGCAGGTCGAGGATGAGGCCCTTCAGGTTCGGCTGCTGGCGCGCGATGTCCTGCAGCTTCTGCGCGAGATCGGGCGTCGTGCGCTCCTGGAAGCTCGTGATGCGGACATACGCGTAGCCCGGGTCGAGCATCTTCATCTTCACGCTCTGGACCTTGATGATCGCGCGCGTGACCGTGACCGGGAACGTGCGGTCGTCGCTCTTGCGGAAGATCGTCAGCGTGACCTTGGTGCCCGGCTCGCCGCGCATCTGCTTGACGGCCTTGTCGAGCGTCATGCCGCGCACCGGCTTGTCGTTGATGCGCGTGATCAGGTCGCCCGGACGGATGCCGGCGCGGAACGCGGGGGTGTCCTCGATCGGCGAGATCACCTTGACGAGGCCGTCTTCCTGCGAGATCTCGATGCCGAGGCCCGCGAAGCGGCCCTTCGTCTGCTCCTGCAGTTCGTCATAGTCGGTCTTGTCGAGGAACGACGAGTGCGGATCGAGGCTCGACACCATGCCCTTGATCGCCGCCGTCAGCAGCTTCTTGTCGTCGACCGGTTCGACGTACTCGCGCTTGATCTGCCCGAATACTTCCGCGAACAGGCGGAGCTGGTCGAGGGGAAGCGGCGCCGTGGCGGTCTGCTCGGCCGATGCGGAAACCTGCAGCGTGGCGAACACGCCCGTGGCGAGGCCCGCGGCAATCAGGCCGATGTTCTTCAAATTCATTCGCATAGAGAGTCTGGTGCGGTCGGGAAGCGCGTGGCGGTAGCGGGGATGTAGCGGACAAGTATAACTGTTCGTCCGATAACTCAGTGGAACGGCGCGAAAAGCGTCGAAAAGGCCGCAGAGGCCCCGGCGGGGCACCGCCAGGCGCGCTGCGGGGTTCGAAAGCGGGTTCGACCGCAGCGGGGCCGGGAAGGTTCGCGCGGCGTGCGGGCCGGGGCCCGGCACGCCGCGCCGGAACGCGGCCTGCTCGCCGCGCCGGGCGTCAGCCCGCCTTGCCCTGCTTCGCGACGGCGGCCTGCGCCTGCGCGATCGCGTCCTGGTCGCCGAGGTAATAGTGCTTGATCGGCTTCAGGTTCTCGTCGAGTTCATACACGAGCGGTACGCCGTTCGGGATGTTCAGGCCGACGATGTCGCTGTCCGAGATGCCGTCGAGGTACTTGATCAGCGCGCGCAGCGAGTTGCCGTGCGCGGCGATCAGCACCTGCTTGCCGGCGCGCACCGCCGGCGCGATCGACTCGTTCCACAGCGGCAGCACGCGCGCGACCGTGTCCTTCAGGCACTCGGTGAGCGGCAGTTGCTCGCGCGGCACCTTCGCGTAGCGCGGGTCGTTGAACGGCGCGCGCTCGTCGGTCGGCTCGAGCGCGGGCGGCGGCGTGTCGTAGCTGCGGCGCCACACGAGCACCTGCTCGTCGCCGAACTTCGCGGCCGTTTCCGCCTTGTTCAGGCCCGACAGCGCGCCGTAGTGGCGCTCGTTCAGGCGCCACGAGTGGACGACCGGCAGGTACATCAGGTCCATCTTGTCCTGCACGTGCCACAGCGTGCGGATCGCGCGCTTGAGCACCGACGTGTACGCGATGTCGAACGTGTAGCCGGCCTCCTTGAGCAGTTCGCCGGCCTGGTAGGCCTCGTTGCGACCCTGTTCGGTCAGGTCGACGTCGACCCAGCCGGTGAAGCGGTTTTCCTTGTTCCACGTCGATTCGCCGTGGCGGATGAGAACGAGTTTGTACATGGATCTTGCGGTCGGTAGTGATGGGAAGCGGGGCGCGCCGCACGGGACCGAACCGGGGCCCGACATCGCGCAAGACGGTTATTTTATAATGGCGGGATTGTCCTCATCCGATTTCTCTTTTTCCGGCGGCATTCCGTGACGTTCTTTACCAATTACACGAACCTGGCCCTTATCGCGATCCTGCTGGTTTCCGGCGGCCTGCTGGCATGGCCGGCCCTGCGCCGCGGCCGTGGCGGCCTGTCGGCTGCGGAAGCGACGCAGCTCATCAATCGCCGCAACGCGGTCGTGATCGACCTGCGTGCCGCCGCCGATTTCGCCGCCGGCCACCTGCCGTCGGCGCGCCAGGTCGCGGCGGGCGAGATCGGCGCGAAAATTGCGCAGGTCGCGAAGAACAAGAGCACCCCGGTGCTGCTCGTCTGCCAGAATGGCCAGCAGTCGCAGAAGGCGGCGCGCGAGGTCGAGGCGGCGGGCTACGCCGAGGTGCACGTGCTCGAAGGCGGCGTGGCCGCCTGGCAGCAGGCCGGGATGCCGGTCGTCAAACAAGGAGTGGCGAAGTGAACAAGGTTTTGATGTACAGCACGCAGGTGTGTCCGTATTGCATGCAGGCCGAGCGCCTGCTGAAGCTGCGCGGCGTCGAGCAGATCGAAAAGGTGCTGATCGATCGCGATCCGGCCCGCCGCGAGGAAATGATGACGCGCACGGGGCGCCGCACGGTGCCGCAGATCTATATCGGCGACACGCACGTCGGCGGCTACGACGATCTGTCGAAGCTCGACCGCGAAGGCGGCCTCGTGCCGCTTCTGCAAGCGGCCTGATTAGGGCAGAATGGCCGCCGGCCGCGCCGCGGGTCGGGCGCGCAGGATTCATCCGTGGCGGCCGGCGAACAGCCGGACCGCCCCGTCACCACTTTTAGGGAAACACCATGTCCGACGTCGAAAACCAACCGTTCTTCAACATCCAGCGCGTCTACCTGAAGGATATGTCGCTCGAGCAGCCGAATTCGCCGGCGATCTTCCTCGAGCAGGACATGCCGTCGGTTGAAGTCGAAGTCGACGTCAAGGCCGACCGTCTCGCGGAAAGCGTGTTCGAGGTCGTCGTGTCGGGTACCGTCACCGCGAAGGTGAAGGACAAGGTCGCATTCCTGATCGAAGCGAAGCAGGCCGGCATTTTCGACATCCGCAACATTCCGGACGAACAACTCGATCCGCTCGTCGGCATCGCATGCCCGACGATCCTGTTCCCGTACCTGCGCTCGAACATCGCCGACGCGATCACGCGCGCCGGCTTCCCGCCGATCCACCTCGCGGAAATCAACTTCCAGGCGCTGTACGAGCAGCGTCTCGCGCAGCTTCAGCAGCAAGCCGGCGCCGCAGCAGGCGCACCGAACGGCGCGCCGAATGGCACGACGCTGAACTGACGTTTCACTCCGGACCGGTGCTGGGTATGAAAGTAGCCGTTCTCGGCGCCGGTGCCTGGGGCACCGCGCTCGCGGGCCATCTGGCCGCGCGGCACGATACGCTTCTGTGGGCGCGCGACGCCGCGCTCATCGCCGGGCTGCAGGCCCGGCACGAAAATTCCCGCTATCTGGACGGCATCGCGCTGCCTGACGCGCTGCGCTACGACGCCGATCTCGGCGCCGCGCTCGCGCATGGCGCCGCGGACGATGCGCTGTGCGTGATCGCCGCGCCGGTGGCCGGGCTGCGCACGCTGTGTCACGCGATGCGCGACGCCGGCTGCGTGCCCGCGCACGTCGTCTGGGTCTGCAAGGGCTTCGAGGCCGACACGCATCTGCTGCCGCATCAGGTGATCGCGGCCGAGCTGCCCGAACAGCAGAGCAACGGCGTGCTGTCGGGCCCGAGCTTCGCGCGCGAGGTCGGACGGTCGCTGCCCGTCGCGTTGACGGTGGCCAGCGCGTCGGCCGAATGCCGCGAGCGCACGCTCGCCGCGTTCCATCACGGCGCGATGCGGATCTATACGGGCGACGACGTGGTCGGCGTCGAGGTCGGCGGCGCGGTGAAGAACGTGCTGGCGATCGCGACCGGCATTTCCGACGGCCTCGGCCTCGGGCTGAACGCGCGCGCCGCGCTGATCACGCGCGGCCTCGCCGAAATGTCGCGGCTCGGCGTGGCGCTCGGCGGCCGCGCGGAAACCTTCACGGGCCTCACGGGCCTCGGCGACTTGATCCTCACCGCGACGGGCGACCTGTCGCGCAACCGCACGGTCGGGCTGCAACTGGCGGCCGGCCGCACGCTGAACGACATCCTCGGCGCGCTCGGCCACGTGGCCGAAGGCGTGCGCTGCGCGCAGGCCGTGCTGGCGCTCGCGCGCGCGCAATCGATCGATATGCCGATCACGCAAGCCGTGTGCGGCGTGCTGTTCGATGGCATCGCACCGCGCGACGCCGTCAGCGGCCTGCTGCGCCGCGACGCACGCGCCGAGTAGCACGGGCCGGGTTCGCCCGGCACGGTTGCGCCGGGCGCGCGGCGCCAAAGCGGACTACGCTTGAACAGTCTTCGGCGTTCCGCGAGGTTGTCATGCTGCAGATCCATTCCACCACGCTCGATGCGCAGGTCGTCGACATCACGACGCTCGATGTCGATGCGATCGTCAACGCCGCGAACGGTTCGCTGCTCGGCGGGGGCGGCGTCGACGGCGCGATTCACCGCGCGGCCGGCCCCGGCCTGCTCGCCGAGTGCCGCGCGCTCGGCGGCTGCGACACCGGCGACGCGAAGCTCACGCGCGGCCACGGGCTGCCGGCGCGCTACGTGATCCACGCGGTCGGGCCGGTCTGGTACGGCGGCGCGCGCGGCGAGGCCGAGCTGCTCGCGTCGTGCTACCGGCGCGCGATCGAGCTGGCCGAGGAGGTTGCCGCGACGTCGATCGCGTTTCCGGCGATCAGTTGCGGCGTCTACCGCTATCCGGCCGAAGCCGCCGTCGACATCGCGGTCGGCACCGTCGTCGAGATGCTCGCGCAGGCGCCGAATCTCGCACGCGTGGTGTTCGCGTGCTTTTCCCCCGACATCTACGACCTGTACCGCGCGCGGCTCGCGCGGACCTGACGCGTTCGGCGCCGCGGGCTACACCCGGCGGGCGTCAGGCGCCGCCTTCGAAGCCGGCCTGGCGCCACGCCTCGAACACGACCACCGCGACCGTGTTCGACAGGTTCAGGCTGCGGTTGTCCGGCCGCATCGGCAGGCGCACGCGCTGCTCGTTCGGGAAGCGTTCGAGCAGTTCGGCCGGCAGGCCGCGCGTTTCCGAGCCGAACACGAACCAGTCGCCGGGCAGGAACGCATGATCGTGGAAGCGGCCCGAGCCGCGCGTCGTGAACGCGAACATCCGCGCGGGATCGGGCGTTTCGGCGGCGACGAACGCATCCCAGTCGCGGTGCACGCGCATCTGCGCATACTCGTGATAGTCGAGGCCGGCGCGGCGCATCCGCGCGTCGTCGAGCGGAAAGCCGAGCGGCTCGATCAGGTGCAGATGCGCGCCGGTGTTCGCGCACAGGCGAATCACGTTGCCGGTGTTCGGCGGAATTTCGGGGGCGACGAGGACGACGTTGAACATGTTTCGGTTTGGCTGGGGCGGCCGGAGCGGCGCAACGCGCGCGTGCATCCGGCTGGCCGGTTCGTGACGGCCGCATGCGGGCGGCCTCTCTATCTAATTAATCCCTGGCGGTGCGCAGCGCAACCAGATTCGTCACGCGCGCGGCGCCCGCCGCCTTCAGCGCCTGCGCGGCCGCCGCGAGCGTCGCGCCGGACGTCATCACGTCGTCGACGAGCGCGATGTGGCGGCCGGCGACGCCGCCTGCCACCGCGAAAGCCGCCATCACGTTGTCGCGTCGTGCGTGCCGATCGAGCCGCGACTGCGGCGCGGTGTCGGCGACGCGCGTGAGCAAGGCTGCCTCCGCTGGCACGCCGAGCCGGCGCGCCAGCGGACGCGCGATCGCCCACGCCTGGTTGTAGCCGCGCGCGACGAGCCGCCGGTGCGACAGCGGTACCGGCGCGACGAGGTCGAAGCCCCCCGCGCCGCGCGTATCGTCGACCAGCCGTGCAAGCCGGGCTGCGAATTCACCACCGAGCGCGAGCTGTGCGTGAAATTTCAGGCCGCGCGCGAGCCCGTCGAGCGGCGCGCGGTAGTCGGCAAGCGCGAGCGTCGCGTCGAACGGCGGCGGCGCGGTGCGGCACGTTTCGCACTGGTACAGGCCCGCGCGGCCGGCGCCGAGGCGACCGCCGCCGGCCGATCGTGCGTGTCCGACACCGAGCGGCAGCGCGCAGACCTCGCAGCGCAGCTGCGCTTCATTCCAGTACGCGGCATCGCAGGCGCCACAAATCACGACATGTGACATATTGCCGCACAACGCACAGCGATTCGGCAGCATGACTGCGGCAACGCGCGCGGCCAGCGTTCGAACCTGCGACAAAACGACGCGCAACGTGCGCTCGGCGGAACCGCGGACCATCGCAACACTCCTGGCACGCCGCCTCAATGAAGCTTGCGAGGCGAGCGAGTATACTTCGGGCTCTTCGCCAGTGTGCCCGACATGTCCCCAGCTTCGACTTCAACCGGCCGTCCGGCCAATGACACCAGGCGCCTGCGGCGGATCTTCGATCGCCGTGCCGCCACGTTCGATGCGGTTGCGTTCCTGCCGCGCGAGATCGCGCAGCGGATGAACGAGCGCCTCGAATACATCAAGGTGAGCCCCGCGGCCGTGCTCGATGCGGGCTGCGGCCCGGGCGACGACCTGCCGGCGCTGCGCGCGCGCTTTCCCGAAGCGCCGGTGTTCGGCGTGGACCTGTCCGGCGCGATGCTCGCGCGGGCCGGTCAGCGGGAAGTCGAGCAGACCACCTGGCGCCGCTGGCTGCCGGCGTCGCTCGGCCGGGCGCTGGGCCAGCGCGGCCCGCGCGTCGCGCAGGCCGACTTCGCCGCGCTACCGTTCCCGGGCGGCGCGTTCGACCTGATCTGGTCGAATCTCGCGCTTCACTGGCATTCACGTCCCGATACCGTCTTCCCCGAATGGCAGCGCGTGCTGCGCGTGAATGGGCTGCTGATGTTCAGCACGCTCGGCCCCGACACGCTGCGCGAGTTGCGCGCGGCCTGCGCGGACGCCGAAGCGGCGCTCGGCATCGCCCGGCCCGCCGCGCGCGTGATCGATTTCGTCGACATGCACGACCTCGGCGACATGCTCGTCGAGAGCGGCTTCGAGATTCCCGTGATGGACCAGGAAGTGCTGACCGTCACCTACAAGTCCCCCGATTCCCTGCTGGCCGACGTGCGCCGCTGGGGCGCCTATCCGTTCGAGCGGGCGACGCCTCAGCACGCGACGCGGCGCTTTCGCGCGGCGCTCGGCGACGCGCTGGCCGCGCGCCGGCGCGAGGACGGCACGATTCCGCTGACGTTCGAGGTGATCTACGGCCACGCGTGGAAGGCCGTGCCGCGCACGACCGCCGAAGGGCACGGGATCGTGCGCATCGAGGACATCGGCAAGGGGCGTCCGAAGAATCGGTAAAGCGGTAAAGAGGGGTTTTGTTATGTCTGAAATTAGCGGCGCAAAGCGGAGTCGAATTGGCGGCCAAAACGGCCGGAAAGCTTGTCGCGCTTGGCTTGGCGGGCGATAGGCGCTTGCTTGTGGATGCCATTGAACCCGCCTATAATGCGTCAGCTTGTCGTCCCGGGGTCCCCGCAATACGGGGCGACGAGTCCGATGCAGGCATGCATCGCATGCCATTCGCGTGAGGCGGCGATGGAAGCAGCGAGGGTTTTGGCGGAGACGGCGGACAGCGAACCGGTCCTCGAAGACTGGCTCATGAAACGCAACTGTTCGGTGTCGCCACGCCAGTTCGTGCTGTTTTACGCGTCGCTGGCGGGCTTCTCGCTGGCGATCGCGGCGTTGCTGTTGTGGAGAGGGGTCTGGCTCGTCATGCCCTTTACCGGAATCGAGTTGCTGGCGGTGGGTGTCGCATTTGCGATCTATGCTCGCCATGCGGTCGATTACGAGCGCATCAGGCTGTTTCCGCACCGGCTCGTGATCGAGCGGATGGATGCGGAGCGGCTCACGCAGATCGAATTCAACCCGCGCTGGGTGCGGGTCGAGCCGGGTGCGACGCCACGCGATCCGATTCGGCTGGTATCGCGCGGGCAGACCGTCGTAATCGGGCAGCATCTCGCGCAGTACAAGCGTGCGCAGTTCGCCGACGAACTGCGCGTGTCGCTCAGGCGCTGCGGCTGACGAGGCGCGGTCATCGGCCGGAACAGGCTGGTGGCTTGCGACGGGGGAGGGTTTGAATGGAAATTTTGGGTAAGGATGCTATGAAAACAATCAAGCGAGCCCTCACGGGCGTGCTGGCATGCAGCGGATTGCTCTTTGCCGGTGCGGCCCTGGCGGTCGGTGATAGCCCGGGCGGCCCCCGTGTCAACGAGATCAACTTTCAGCCGCCTGTCACGAAGATCGCCGAGGAGCTCTACGATCTCCACACGATGATGCTGATCCTGTGTACGGTGATCTTCGTCGGCGTGTTCGGCGTGATGTTCTATTCGATCTTCGCGCACCGCAAATCCAAGGGCCACAAGGCCGCCAATTTCCATGAAAGCACGACCGTCGAGATCATCTGGACGATCGTGCCGTTCGTCATCGTCGTGCTGATGGCGCTGCCGGCAACGAAGGCCGTCGTCGCGATGAAGGACACGACGAACGCCGATCTCACGATCAAGGTCACCGGCTACCAGTGGAAGTGGGGCTACGACTACGTGAAGGGCCCGGGCGAGGGCATCGGCTTCCTGTCGACGCTGACCACCCCGCGCGACGAAGTGATGGGCAAGAAGCCGATCACCGACACCTATCTGCAGGAAGTCGACAACCCGCTCGTCGTGCCGGTCAACAAGAAGATCCGCATCATCACGACCGCGAACGACGTCGTTCACTCGTGGTACGTGCCCGCGTTCGGCGTGAAGCAGGATGCGATCCCCGGCTTCGTGCGCGACACGTGGTTCAAGGCCGACAAGGTCGGCACGTTCCGCGGTTTCTGTACCGAGCTGTGCGGCAAGGAGCATGCGTACATGCCGGTCGTCGTCGAAGTCCTGTCGGACGACGACTACGCGAAGTGGGTCAGCGCGCAGAAGGCCAAGCTGGCCAGCGCGGCGGTCGACCCGAACAAGGTCTACACGATGGCCGAACTCGTCGCGCACGGCGAGGAAGTCTACAAGGCGAACTGCGCGGCCTGCCACCAGGTGAACGGCAAGGGCCTCGGCGCGTTCCCGGCGATGGACGGTAGCCCGATCGTGAACGGCCCGATCGCCGCGCACGTCGAGCGCGTGCTGCACGGCAAGGGCGCGATGCCGTCGTGGGCGTCGCTGTCGGACCTCGACATCGCTTCGGTCGTCACGTACGAACGCAACTCGTGGGGCAACCACAAGAACGACCTGCTGCAGCCGAAGCAAGTGGCTGACGCACGCAACGGCAAGCTGCCGGAAGACACGGCGGGCGCAGCAACGGCAGCGGCCCCGGCCCCGGCAGAAGCGGCTTCGGCGCCGGCGCAAGCCGCGTCGGGCGCCGAGCAGCCGGCGGCAGCGGCATCGGCCGCGCTGTCGACGATCTACTTCGAGACGGGCAAGAGCGTGCTGCCGGCCGACGCGAAGGCGGCGATCGCCGCCGCGGCCGACTATGCGAAGGCACATCCGGACGCGAAGCTCGCGCTGTCGGGCTTCACCGACAAGACGGGCTCGGCCGACGCGAACGCCGAACTGGCGAAGCATCGCGCGCAGGCCGTGCGTGATGCGCTGAAGGCAGCAGGCGTGGCGGAAGACCACATTATTCTCAAAAAGCCGGAAACGATCACGGGCGGGGCTGACGCGAAGGAAGCCCGGCGTGTCGAGATCGGCCCGGCGGCTTGACGTGTCGCTGAGTTAGTCGACGTATTCGCATTAGGAGATTCTCATGTCTAGCATCGGGCACGACGTAGCCGCGGACCACGCGCACGACGACCACGCGCACGAAGCCCCGCACGGCTGGCGTCGCTGGCTGTTCGCCACCAACCACAAGGACATCGGTACGCTGTACCTGCTGTTCTCGTTCATCATGTTCCTGTCGGGCGGCGTGATGGCGCTCGGCATCCGTGCCGAGCTGTTCGAGCCGGGCCTGCAGATCATGCGTCCGGAGTTCTTCAACGAACTCACGACGATGCACGGCCTGATCATGGTGTTCGGCGCGATCATGCCGGCGTTCGTCGGCTTCGCGAACTGGATGATTCCGCTGCAGATCGGCGCATCCGACATGGCGTTCGCGCGGATGAACAACTTCAGCTTCTGGCTGCTGCCGGTCGCGGCCGTGCTGCTGGTCGGCTCGTTCTTCGCGCCGGGCGGCGCGACGGCTGCCGGCTGGACGCTGTACGCACCGCTGTCGACGCAGATGGGCCCGGGCATGGACTTCGCGATCTTCGCGGTCCACATCATGGGCGCATCGTCGATCATGGGCGGGATCAACATCGTCGTGACGATCCTGAACATGCGCGCACCGGGCATGACGCTGATGAAGATGCCGATGTTCGCGTGGACGTGGCTGATCACCGCGTACCTGCTGATCGCGGTGATGCCGGTTCTGGCGGGCGCGATCACGATGGTGCTGTTCGACCGCCACTTCGGCACGTCGTTCTTCAACGCGGCAGGCGGCGGCGACCCGGTGATGTATCAACACATCTTCTGGTTCTTCGGCCACCCCGAGGTGTACATCATGATTCTGCCGGCGTTCGGGATCGTGTCGCAGGTGATCCCGGCGTTCGCACGCAAGACGCTGTTCGGCTACAGCTCGATGGTGTACGCGACGGCATCGATCGCGATCCTGTCGTTCATGGTCTGGGCGCACCACATGTTCGCGACGGGCATGCCGGTCACCGGCCAGCTGTTCTTCATGTACGCGACGATGCTGATCGCGGTGCCGACGGGCGTGAAGGTGTTCAACTGGCTCGCGACGATGTGGCGCGGCTCGATGACGTTCGAAACCCCGATGCTGTTCGCGATCGGCTTCCTGTTCGTGTTCACGTTCGGCGGCCTGACGGGCCTGATGCTCGCGATGGCGCCGCTCGACATCCAGTATCACGGCACCTACTTCGTGGTCGCGCACTTCCACTACGTGCTGGTGGCCGGCTCGCTGTTCGCGCTGTTCTCGGGCTGGTACTACTGGGCGCCGAAGTGGACGGGCTGGATGTACAACGAGACGCGCGGCAAGATCCACTTCTGGGCGTCGATGATCTTCTTCAACCTGACGTTCTTCCCGATGCACTTCGTCGGTCTCGCGGGCATGCCGCGCCGCTATGCGGACTACCCGGCGCAGTTCACGGACTTCAACCAGGTGGCGACGATCGGCGCATTCGGCTTCGGCCTCGCGCAGGTGTACTTCCTGTTTGCGGTCGCGCTGCCGGCCTACCGTGGCGGCGGCGAGCTGGAAAAGGCGTCGGACAAGCCGTGGGATGGCGCGACGGGCCTCGAGTGGACGGTACCGAGCCCGGCTCCGTTCCACACGTTCGAGCAACCGCCGCACGTCGAATAAGTTTCACCGAGCGTTCCGCCGCTGCCTGCCGCGCAGGCAGGCGCGGCGGGCGCGGAACGGAAGTTTCAGCGAAGTTTCAGATGACCCGGAATCCACCAGAAAGACGAACGCCCGAGCAGATCCGCGCGGGCAACAAGCGGCTCGGCCTCACCCTGCTCGTCATCGCCGCCGTTTTTTTCGTGGGTGTCGTGATCAAGCAGTGGTGGCTGTCCACCCACTGATGCAGTAACTGACGCAGTAGCGAGGAAGTCGTCGTATGTCGAAGCCGGAAGAGGGCGCCGTGGATCGTGCGTTCAATCGTTCGATGCTGGTGAAGCTCTTCGTCGTGGCCGGGCTGATGTTCGGTTTCGGCTTCGCGCTGATCCCGATGTATCGGGCGATTTGCCAGATCACCGGCATCAACAACCTGGTGCAGCGCGATGTCAGCGAGCGCGAGGTGAAGAACTCGCAGGTCGACTACAGCCGCACGGTGTCGGTCGAGTTCGATGCGAACGCGCGCGGGCCGCTCGGGTTCAAGCCGGAGCACAACAGCCTCGACGTGCATCCGGGCGAACTGACGACGATCGTGTACGACGTGACGAACGGGCAGGGCCGGCCGGTCGTCGCGCAGGCGATTCCGAGCTACGCGCCGAAACAGGCGACGGAGTTCTTCAAGAAGATCGAGTGCTTTTGCTTCACGCAGCAGACGCTGACCGCGAACGAGTCGCGCAAGATGCCGGTGGTGTTCGTGATCGACCCGAAATTGCCGAAGGACGTGAAGACGATCACGCTGTCGTACACGTTCTTCGAGCTGAATACCCCGGCCTCGCCGGCACCGGCGCAGCGCAGTACGGCGGCGCAGGGTGCAGCGAAGCCGGCCGCATGACGAAGGAGACGGGGCGATGACGGAAGTCAAGCGGAGCGGAACGTTCGGTCAGGCGCTGAAAGCGGTGCTGTGGTCGTTCTTCGGGGTGCGCAAGCGGCGCGACCTGGAGGCCGACGCGACGCAGCTCAATCCGCTGCACGTGCTGATCGTCGCGTTGCTCGCGGCCGGCGTGTTCATCGGCGTGCTGATCCTGATCGTGCGTGCCGTCGTGGGTTGACCGCGTGCTGGCGGTGCGCGGCTAGCGGCTCGCGGCGACGAAAGAATGCAGTGCGCGGCGCTCCGGCGCGGCGTGCAGGAAAGCGCGGCGGCGGTCTCGCCGCGCAAGAAATAAAGCCGGAGCGGTTTCCGGTACACAAATTGGACTGAAGTGGAGAATCAAGCATGAGCGGTCAAAACCAGACCCCGTACTATTTCGTGCCGCATCCGTCGCAGCATCCGATCAGCGCGGCCATCGGCCTGCTGGTCATGCTCGGGTCGGCCGCGCTGTGGATCAACGGTCACGACTGGGCGCCGTTTACGGCGCTGCTCGGCCTGCTGTGGTTGCTCTTCACGCTGTATCACTGGTTCGGCGACGCGATCGCCGAATCGGAAGGCGGTCATTACGGCAAGAACGTCGACAAGTCGTACCGCTGGAGCATGAGCTGGTTCATCTTCTCGGAAGTCATGTTCTTCGGCGCATTCTTCGGCGCGCTGTTCTATGCGCGTGAAATCGCGCTGCACCAGCTCGGCAGCCTCGATTACAAGCTGATCTGGCCGGACTTCTCCGCCGTGTGGCCGAACGAAGGCCCCGCCGCGCTCGCCGGTCACTTCAAGACGATGGGTCCGTGGCCGATCCCGACGCTGAACACCGCGTTCCTGCTGTCGTCGGGCGTGACGCTGACGATCTCGCACCACGCGCTGCGCGACGATCATCGCAAGAAGGCGATCGCCTGGCTGGCCGCGACGCTCGTGTTCGGTATCTGCTTCCTGTTCCTGCAGGGTTTCGAGTACTACCACGCGTACAACGAACTGAACCTGACGCTGAACTCGGGCGTGTACGGTTCGACGTTCTTCCTGCTGACGGGCTTCCACGGCTTCCACGTGTTCCTCGGCGGCACGATGCTCGCGGTGGTCCTGGTGCGGATGATCCGCGGCCACTTCAAGCCCGATCATCACTTCGCCTTCGAAGGCGCCGCGTGGTACTGGCACTTCGTCGACGTCGTCTGGCTCGGCCTGTACGTCGTCGTCTACTGGCTGTAAATGGAACGACGGCCCGCGCAGCGATGCGCGGGCCGTTTTCATTGGTGTCGTGGCCGCGGCGGCGAAGCCGCGAGCGATACCACCCTGGCGCCGCCGCGACTCAGTCAGGCGGCGCTTTTGCTTGGTGGCGCGGCCATGCGGCTAAATGTCACAGCGGCCGGCGCGGCAACGGCATCAACGCCCGATCGGCAGGCCGGTCGAATGGATCCAGCCCATCCAGTTCGCGAACAGGATGAGCAGAAACAGCGACACCGACAGCCCGACACGGGTGGCGAGCGACCAGACCATGCGCTTCGTATGGCCGCGGTCGTGCATCATGAAGTAGAGCGCCGAGCCCATGCTGGCAATGATGAGGACGAAGGCGATGGGAACGAGTATGTGCATGACACGAACCGGACGACGGCAATTCGAAAGGAAGAGGATAATTATCGCACTTCGCTTTCGCGCAGGTGCCGGGCGGGCCGCATGATGAAGATCCGCTGGCTGCCCGCGCTGCTGATCCTCGTCGTCGTCGCGGTCACGATCCGTCTCGGGTTCTGGCAGCGCGACCGCGCGCACCAGAAGGAAGCGCTGCAGGCGAGCATCGAGCGCTACGAACGGGCGGCGCCGGTCGACCTCGGCGCGCAGCCGGTTCCGCTCGCGTCGATCGAGTTTCATCGCGTGCGGGCAAAGGGCCGTTTCATGCCCGAGCAGGCGGTGTTCCTCGACAATCGGCCGTATAACGACCAGCCGGGTTTTTACGTCGTGATGCCGTTTAAACTCACGGGCGGCGGCGTCGTGCTCGTGAACCGCGGCTGGCTGCCGCGCAATATCGCCGATCGCACGGCGATCGAGCCGTTCGCGACGCCGGCGGGCGACGTCGAGATCGTCGGCATCGCACGCGCCGACGCGTCGCGCGCGTTCGAGCTCGGCGAAGGCGGGTCGGCCGCGCATCAGAAGATCCGGCAGAACCTCGACGTCGCCGCGTATGCGAAGGAAACCGGGCTGCCGCTGCAGCCGTTCGTGATCCAGCAGACGAGCGACGACGGCGACAAGCTCGTGCGCGACTGGCCGGCGGCGACGACCGGTGTCGAGCGCAATTACGGTTACATGTTTCAGTGGTGGGCGATGGCGGCCGCCGCGCTCGGCTTCGGCCTGTACGCCGCGCGGCGTGCGGCGAAGAAGTCGGCCGGCGCGTGAGCGTCATGCCAGGACGCGGCGCCGGCGCCGCGGGTTCGTTTCGAGAGGTCTGATTTGTCCATGCAATCTCCCCGTCAGGGTCCGGCCGCTGCGCCGATGTCGCCCGCGGCCCGCAAGCGCGGCCGCTGGATGCTCGTGCTGCTGGGTCTCGTGTGCGCCGCGCCGATGATCGCGTCGTACTTCACCTATTACGTGATCAAGCCGAAGGGCGGGTCGACGAACTACGGCACGCTGATCGAGCCGCAGCGCCCGATCCCGGCGGATCTGCAGGTCACCGACGAAACCGGCAAGACGGTGCCGCTGTCGTCGCTGCGCGGGGTCTGGCTGTTCGTGATGACCGACCGCAGCGCGTGCGACGACGCCTGCGCGCAGAAGCTTTATTTCATGCGCCAGGTCCGCGTCACGCAGGCGGGCGAGCGACACCGGATCACGATGGTGTGGCTGCGCAGCGATGCGGGCGCGATGCCGCAGAAGGTGCTGGATGCGTATCCGGACACGCGCCGGCTCGTCGCCGATCCGGCCGCGGTGGCCGCGTGGCTGCCGGCCGATGCCGGCACGAAGGACAGCGACCACATCTACATGGTCGACCCGAACGGCAACCTGATGATGCGTTTCCCGAAAGACCCGAATCCCAGCAAGATCAAGTCGGACGTGACGAAGCTGCTGAAGTGGTCGAGCATCGGTTAAGGCGAGAGAACGAGGCACCATTCCGATGTCGTATCTACTGCAACTCGGCCTGATCGGCTTGTGCATCGCGCTGCTGCCGCTGTCGTACGTGTGGGTGAAGGCCGACGACGACAAGTTCCGCAAGCTCGTGTGGATCACCACGTTCCTGACGCTCGACCTCGTGATGTTCGGCGGCTTCACGCGGCTGACCGATTCGGGCCTCGGCTGCCCCGACTGGCCCGGCTGCTACGGTACGTCGTCGCCGTTCATCGCGCACGCCGCGATCACGGCCGCGCACCAGGCGATGCCGACCGGGCCGGTCAGCATGACGAAGGCGTGGATCGAGATGATCCACCGCTATTTCGCGATGGCGATCGGCGTGCTGATCATCGCGCAGACGGTGATCGCATGGGCCGCGCGGCTGCGCCGCCGCCCGCTGCACGTGTCGCCATGGTGGCCGACGAGCCTGCTGCTGCTGATTCTCGTGCAGGGCGCGTTCGGCGCATGGACGGTCACGATGAAGCTGCAACCGGTGATCGTCACGATCCACCTGCTGCTCGGCCTCACGCTGCTCGGCACGCTGGGCTGGCTCGCGGCGCGGCAGACGCCGCTGCCGTCGTATGACCCCGAGGCCGGGCGTTACCGTGCGGCCGCGCTCGCGGCGCTCGTGCTGCTGGTCGTGCAGATCGCGCTCGGCGGCTGGGTGAGCACCAACTACGCGGTGCTCGCGTGCACCGACTTCCCGACCTGCAACGGCCAGTGGATTCCGCCGATGGACTTCCAGCACGGCTTCCACCTGTGGCGCGCGCTCGGAATGACGAAGGACGGCGACGCGATCACGCAGGACGCGCTGGTCGCGATCCACTGGACGCACCGCACGTTCGCGTTCGTCGTGGTCGCGTATCTGGTCGCGTTCGCGCTGAAGATGCGCCGCTTCGACTCGCTGCGGCGGCCCGCGAACGGCGTGCTGCTGGTCGTCCTGCTGCAGTTCGTGACGGGCCTGACCAACATCGTGCTGCAGTGGCCGCTGCCCGTCGCCGTCGCGCACAACGGCGGGGCCGCGATCCTGCTGCTGCTCGTCGTCATGTTAAACTTTCGCATCCTTTCAAGCCGCCCCGGCCGTGTCGCGCAGCCTGCGCGCGACGCCGCCCCGGCGTGACCGTCCCCATGCAAAGCACCCTCTCCCAATCGCCCGGTAGCCGCTTTTCCCAGTACATGGCGCTGACGAAGCCGCGTGTCACGCAGCTCGCGGTGTTCTGCGCGGTGATCGGCATGTTCCTCGCGACGCCGGGCATGGTGCCGTGGCATGTGCTGATCGGCGGCACCGTCGGCATCTGGTTGCTGGCCGGCGCCGCGTTCGCGATCAACTGCCTCGTCGAACAGAAGATCGACGCGATGATGCGCCGCACCGCGTGGCGTCCGTCCGCGCGCGGCGAGATCACGACGCCGCAGATCCTGCTGTTCTCGGCCGTGCTCGGCAGCGTCGGCGCATGGACGCTCTATACGTTCACGAACCCGCTGACGATGTGGCTGACGATCGCGACGTTCGTCGGCTACGCGGTGATCTACACGCTGCTGCTCAAGCCGATGACGCCGCAGAACATCGTGATCGGCGGCGCGTCGGGCGCGATGCCGCCGGCGCTCGGCTGGGCCGCCGTCACCGGCGCGGTGCCGGGCGACGCGTGGATCCTCGTGCTGATCATCTTCGTCTGGACGCCGCCGCATTTCTGGGTGCTCGCGCTGTATCGCCGCAAGGATTACGAGAACGCCGGCCTGCCGATGCTGCCCGTCACGCACGGCGAGAAGTTCACGCGGCTGCACATCCTGCTGTACACGGTGATCCTGTTCGCGGTCACGCTGATGCCGTTCATTTCCGGGATGAGCGGGGCCGTCTACCTGACGAGCGCGGTGCTGCTCGGCGCGGTGTTTCTCGCGTATGCGTGGAAGATCCATCGCGACTATTCGGACGAACTCGCCCGCAAGGCCTTCCGCTATTCGATCGTCTATCTGTCGCTGCTGTTTGCCGCGCTGCTCGTCGATCACTATGCACGCCCGCTGCTCGGCGTGTAACCGCACGGTTTGAACGCAATGCTTCCATCACGGTTCGGGCGCCGCGCGCGCCAAGGCTGGATGCTCGCGTGCGCATTCACGGCAGCGCTGCTGCTCGCCGGATGCGACAACGCGCCGAAATTCCAGAATCTCGACATCACCGGCAACACGCAGTTCGGCTCCGATTTCTCGCTGCCCGATACGACCGGCAAGGTGCGCACGCTCGCCGACTTCAAGGGCCGTGCCGTCGTGATGTTCTTCGGCTATACGCATTGCCCGGACGTGTGCCCGACCACGATGGCCGAATTGTCCGAAGCGCTGAAGCAGCTCGGCCCCGACGCCGCGAAGCGCGTGCAGGTGCTGTTCGTCACCGTCGATCCGGAACGCGACACGCCGGCGCTGCTCGGCCAGTACGTGCCCGCGTTCGATCCGTCGTTCATCGGCCTGCGGCCGGCCGACGAAGCGGCGCTGAAGAAGGTCACGAAGGATTTCCGCGTGTACTACGCGAAGGTGCCCGGCAAGACGCCCGGCAGTTACACGATGGATCACACGGCCGCGAGCTACGTGTTCGACCGCGACGGCAAGCTGCGCCTGTTCGTGCGCGATGGCCAGGGCCCGGCCCCGTGGGTCCACGACCTGAAGCTGCTGGTCGACTGACCGGCAACCGCCGGGCGCCCGGCCCGGCGGTTCGCGTGACGGCCGTTTTCGCGCCGTCGCGTTTTCCCGCTCTCGTTGTCGTGCGCATGCGCTGCCCGCCGGGCGGCGCGTCGGCATGCGCGCGTATTGCGTGCGTATTGCGCCGACGCCGCGTTACGGCAACGCCGGCACGTTGAAGCCCGACGCGGCGCGCGTGATCCGGAATTCCGTCACGCGATAGGTGGCGAGCCCCTCGGTGACGAACGGGTCGGTTTCGAGGATCGCGTCGAGTTCGTCGCGATCGATGCGGGCCGCGAGGATCACGCCGCCTTCGCGCGGCACCTTCGGCCCCGCCGCGATGAAGATGCCCTTGTCGAACTGCGGCTGCAGGTACGCGCGGTGGCGTTCGAGCGCGTCGTCGATGCGCTCGAGCGACGCGGTGTAGTGGATGTCGATGACGTACATGGATGGCCCTGGAATGATGCCGGCGCCTTGTGCGCCGGTCAGCCGGTCTTTTTAGCACAGCGGATGCGGGCTGTCGCGCCGGCGGGCGGTGCGTTTGTCGATCTCCGGTTCGCCGGGTTCGCGTGTATTCAAGATGTAAGCCTCGTTGCCGTAAATAAAAGAGCAACCGTTTGCGCGCGGCAGGCCGTTCGCGCGCCGGATGCATCGACATCGACAGAGGCACGCAGATGAGCAGAATGAGTTTGAACCGCAAGCTGTGGCTCGCGCTTGCGCTGGTATGGATCGGTCTTCTGGGCGTCGGCGCATGGAGCGCCTACGAGACGCGCGCGACGATGCTCGCCGAACGCAAGGCCGGCATCGCGAATCTCGTCGACTCGGCGGCGGGCATCGTGAAGGCCTATCACGCGCTCGCGCAGAACGGCACGCTGCCCGAGGCCGACGCGAAGCGCGACGCGCTCGCGCGCCTGGCCGCGATGCGCTACGGCGATTCGGGCTATGTGTTCGTGATGGATTCGAAGCCGGTCGTGCTGATGCATCCGACGCTGCCGAAGCTCGTCGACACGCAGGTCGGCGACTATCTCGATCCGGACGGCAAGCCGCTGTTCGTGACGATCCTGAACGCCGCGAAGGCAACCGGCAGCGGATTCGCCGAATATCGCGGGCGCTTGCCGCACAGCGAGACGGCCGTGCCGAAGATCAGCTACGTCACGCGGTTCGCGCCGTGGGACTGGAACATCTCGAGCGGCGTGTTCCTGAAGGACATCGACACCGTCTACTACCGGACGCTGCTCGGCCACCTGGCCGTGGTGTTCGTGATCGGCTTCGTGATCAGCGCGGCGATGCTGGTGATCATCCGCAACGTGCGCGGCAGCCTCGGCGGCGAGCCGGACGAAGCGGCCGCGCTCGCGGCGCGCATCGCGCAGGGCGACCTCACGCTGCCGGTGCCGGTGCGCGCGGGCGACCGCACGAGCATGATGGCCGCGATGCACGACATGCAGGCGCGGCTGCAGGCGACGATCGGCGGGATTCGCCAGTCGGCCGAAGCGATCGCGTCGGCGAGCCGCCAGATCTCGGCCGGCAACGACGACCTGTCGCAGCGCACCGAGGAGCAGGCCGCGTCGCTCGAGGAAACGGCCGCGAGCATGGAGCAGCTGACCGCGACGGTGAAGCAGAACGCCGACAACGCGCGGCAGGCGAGCGGGCTCGCGAACAACGCGTCGGACATCGCGCGCACCGGCAGCGACGTCGTGAACCGCGTGATCGGCACGATGGGCGAGATCGACGACAGTTCGCGCAAGATCGCCGACATCATCGGCGTGATCGAGGGCATCGCATTCCAGACCAACATCCTCGCGCTGAACGCGGCGGTCGAGGCCGCCCGTGCGGGCGAGCAGGGGCGCGGCTTCGCGGTGGTCGCGGGCGAGGTGCGTTCGCTCGCGCAGCGCAGCGCGACGGCCGCGAAGGAGATTCGCGAGCTGATCGTCGATTCGGTCGAGCGCGTGCGCAACGGCTCGACGCTGGTCGGCCAGGCCGGCACGACGATGGGCGAGATCCTGCAGGCGGTCGCGCGCGTGACCGACATCATGGGCGAGATCGCGGCCGCGTCCGAGGAGCAGGCGAGCGGCATCACGCAGGTCGGGCGCGCGGTCACGCAGATGGACCAGGTGACGCAGCAGAACGCGGCGCTGGTCGAGGAAGCCGCGGCGGCGGCCGCGTCGCTGCAGGAGCAGGCCGTACGGCTGCGCGACGCGGTCGGCGCGTTCCGGGTCGGCAATACCGGCGGCGCGTCGCCGCGCGGAGCCGGCGCGCGGGCAGCCGAGCCGGCCTTCGGCAAGCAGACGGCCGACGAGGCGGTGGCGGCGTGACGCGGTCGGTCGACGGACCGATGCGTTGAGTGAGAAATGCAACTAACGGCCGAGTCGACACGTCGGCCGCCAGCACTGCGCTGGTGCATACCCATATGAGCGGGATGTATTTCACTTCGCGCCGATCCTGTGACACCATTTGGCCCTTCCTGCGAGTCCGGGCATACCCGTATCGCGCCCCATTTCAAGTAAGCAAGCAAGCGAGAAACAGATGAAGCGTCGCAGTCTCCTGAAGGTATTTTCCGTGCTGGCCACCGGTGCCGCGCTGACGCTGTCGGCCGGTGCGCACGCCGAAGACAAGGTGATCAAGGTCGGCACGGTCGCCGGCCCGGATTCGGAAGTGTGGCAAGTCGTGCAGAAGGTCGCGAAAGAGAAGGAAGGCCTGAACGTGAAGGTCATCGAGTTCAACGACTACGTGCAGCCGAACGCGGCGCTCGATTCGGGCGACCTCGACGCGAACAGCTTCCAGCACCAGCCCTACCTCGACAGCCAGGTGAAGCAGCGCGGCTACAAGATCGTCAGCGCGGGCCTGACCTACATCTCGCCGATCGGCGTGTACTCGAAGAAGTTCAAGTCGCTGAAGGATCTGCCGCAGGGCGCGAAGCTCGCGGTGCCGAACGATCCGTCGAACGAAAACCGCGCGCTGCTGCTGCTGCAGACGCAAGGCGTGATCAAGCTGAAGGCGGGCGCCGGCACGGGCGGCAACAACGCGACGGTGCTCGACATCGCCGAGAACCCGAAGAAGCTGAAGATCTCCGAACTCGACGCCGCGCAACTGCCGCGCGTGCTGTCGGACGTCGATGCGGCCGTGATCAACACGAACTACGCGCTGGCCGCGAACCTGCAGCCGACCAAGGACGCGATCGCGCTCGAGGCGCTGACGAGTCCGTACGCGAACCTGATCGCCGTGCGCGCGAAGGACAAGGATCAGCCGTGGGTGAAGAAGCTGGTCAAGGCGTACCAGTCGCCGGAAGTGAAGGAATTTATCAAGAAGCAGTTCAAGGGCTCGATGGTCGCGTCGTTCTGAACGCCGCTCACCGGTCGGACCGCTGAACGAACAGGGCCTGCATCGCGCAGGCCCTTTTTCATTGGCGCGGCAGGTGCGCCTACATCTCGCCGCGCCGCGAGCAGATCGACATGATCTGCTGGATCGCGTAGTTGTCGCGCACGCCGGGCAGCGACTGCACGACGCACTCGTGAAAGCGCCGCTCGCGCGGCAGCAGCATCGCGTTGTTGCGGTACAGCGCGTCGCACGAGCGCTGGATCAACTGGGCCGCCGCGCCGTTGCGGCTTTCGCGCAGCGCATTGAGCATGCAGTCGTCGTATGGCGCGCTGCCGTCGGTCAGCGCGAACGCCGCGTCCGGCAGCGCCAGCGCGACGGCGGCGAACGCGACGGCTCGGATACCCCGTTTCATCTGCCCTCCGATGGAGTGGATTGGGTCGGCCGACAGCATAGCGTAAAGCCATGAGCACGGCTGACGCGTTGGCCGCCGCGCGCCGGAGCCGCCACCGGCGGGGCTTTGGACGCCTTCGCGGGGCCTCGGCGAGGGCGGCGTCCGGCGGGCCGTGTGAAAGCGTGGAGTCAGGCGGTGGTCTGCGGAAATGGTATCCTCGTGCGTTCGCCGCTGCATGCTTTCCCGGAGCATGCGCGGGCCGATCGCCCGCGTTTCGTACGCACGGGCGGCGCCCGCCCGACGGCGGCGGGAATCCATCATCCAGAACCGACACAATACGGGGGAGACATACCCATGAAGCGATTCAAGACTTTCGCGATCCGTTCGATCACGGCCGGCGTCGCCGCACTCGCGCTGGCCGGCGCCGCGCATGCCCAGACCGTCAAGGTGCTGTCGATCGTCGACCATCCGGCGCTCGATGCGATCCGCGACGGCGTGCGCGCCGAACTGAAGGCGGAAGGTTACGGCGACGACAAGCTCAAGTGGGAATACCAGAGCGCGCAGGGCAACACGGGCACGGCCGCGCAGATCGCGCGCAAGTTCGTCGGCGACAAGCCAGACGTGATCGTCGCGATCGCGACGCCGGCCGCGCAGTCGGTCGTCGCCGCAACGAAGAGCGTGCCGGTCGTCTACTCGGGCGTGACCGACCCGGTCGCCGCGCAGCTCGTGAAGGGCTGGGGCCCGTCGGGCACCAACGTGACGGGCGTGTCCGACAAGCTGCCGCTCGATCGCCAGGTCGCGCTGATCAAGCGCGTCGTGCCGAATGCGAAGACGGTCGGCATGGTCTACAACCCGGGCGAGGCGAATTCGGTCGTCGTCGTGAAGGAGCTCAAGGAGATCCTCGCGAAGCAGGGGATGACGCTGAAGGAAGCGGCCGCGCCGCGTACCGTCGACATCGGCCCGGCCGCGAAGAGCCTGATCGGCAAGGTCGACGTGATCTACACGAATACCGACAACAACGTCGTGTCCGCGTACGAAGCGCTCGTGAAGGTCGCGAACGAAGCGAAGATCCCGCTCGTCGCGGGCGATACCGACAGCGTGAAGCGCGGCGGCATCGCGGCGCTCGGCATCAACTACGGCGACCTCGGCCGCCAGACGGGCAAGGTCGTCGCGCGCATCCTGAAGGGCGAGAAGCCGGGCGCGATCGCGTCGGAGACGAGCAGCAACCTCGAGCTGTTCGTCAATACGGGCGCGGCCGCGAAGCAGGGCGTCACGCTGTCGCCAGATCTCGTCAAGGAAGCGAAGACGGTCATCAAGTAAGCCGCGGCCCGACTGCCGCGCTGGCAGGCCCGATCCGGGTCTCGACGACATCGCCGGACGGGCGGCCTCCACCCGGGGCCGCCCGTTCGCTTCGCCCGGCCGTACACGTCCGGCCGGGAAGCAACAGGATTTCCCCATCATGTCTCTGTTCTCGTTTCTGGGCGCACTGGAGATCGGCCTGATCTTCAGCCTCGTCGCCCTCGGGGTGCTGATCTCGTTTCGCATCCTCAACTTCCCCGACCTCACCGTCGACGGCAGCTTTCCGCTCGGCGGCGCTGTCGCCGCGACGCTGATCTCGGCCGGCCATGACCCGTTCACGTCGACCGTGATCGCGATCGTCGCGGGCGCGCTGGCCGGCTTCGTCACCGGCTGGCTGAACGTGCGCCTGAAGATCATGGATCTGCTCGCCAGTATCCTGATGATGATCGCGCTCTACTCGGTGAACCTGCGGATCATGGGCCGGCCGAACGTGCCGCTGATCACGGAGCCGACGCTCTTCACCGTGCTGCAGCCCGACTGGATGCCCGATTACGTGCTGCGCCCGGCGCTGCTCGCGATCGTCGTCGTGGTCGCGAAGCTCGGCCTCGACTGGTTCTTCTCGTCGCAGCTCGGCCTCGCGATGCGCGCGACCGGCGCGAACCCGCGGATGGCGCGTGCGCAAGGCATCGCGACCGGCCGTGCGACGCTCGCCGGGATGGCGTTGTCGAACGCGCTCGTCGCGCTCGCGGGCGCCCTGTTCGCGCAGACGCAGGGCGGCTCGGACATCTCGATGGGGATCGGCACGATCGTGATCGGGCTGGCCGCGGTGATCATCGGCGAGACGCTGCTGCCCGCGCGCCGGCTGGTGCTGACGACGCTCGCCGTCGTGCTCGGCGCGATCGTCTACCGCTTCTTCATCGCGCTCGCGCTGAACAGCGAATTCATCGGCCTGAAGGCGCAGGACCTGAACCTCGTGACGGCCGCGCTCGTCACGATCGCGCTGGTGCTGCCGGCGACGCGCAAGAAGCTGTTCGCGCGCAAGAACGGAGGGGCATGACATGCTGTCCGCACACGATCTCAAACTCACGTTCAATCCCGGCACGCCGATCGAGACGCGCGCGCTGCGCGGGCTGTCGCTCGAGATTCCCGACGGCCAGTTCGTCGCGGTGATCGGCTCGAACGGCGCCGGCAAGTCGACCTTCCTCAATGCGGTCAGCGGCGACCAGCGTGTCGATGCGGGGCGCATCGCGATCGACGGCACGGACGTCACGCGCAAGGCCGCGTGGGATCGCGCGCACCTCGTCGCGCGCGTGTTCCAGGACCCGATGGCCGGCACCTGCGAGGCGCTGACGATCGAGGAGAACATGGCGCTCGCGATGGCGCGCGGCACGCGGCGCGGTTTTCGCGCGGCGCTCGACCGGCCGTCGCGCGAGCTGTTCCGCGACAAGCTGCGGCTGCTGAACCTCGGGCTGGAAAACCGGTTGACCGACCGGATCGGGCTGCTGTCGGGCGGCCAGCGGCAGGCGGTGAGCCTGCTGATGGCGTCGCTGCGGCCGTCGCGAATCCTGCTGCTCGACGAGCACACGGCCGCGCTCGACCCGAAGACGGCCGCGTTCGTGCTGGAGCTGACCGCGCGCATCGTCGCCGAGAGCAAGCTGACGACGATGATGGTCACGCACAGCATGCGGCAGGCGCTCGACTACGGCGACCGCACGGTGATGCTGCACCAGGGGCAGGTCGTGCTCGACGTGTCGGGCGAGGCGCGTCGCGGGCTCGACGTGCCGGACCTGCTGCAGATGTTCGAGAAGGTGCGGCACGAGCAGCTCGACGACGACGCGCTGCTGCTCGGCTGACGGGCCGCTGACCACTGACCAACGGCCGACGGGCCGGCGCGCCGTGGCATGACGGGCGCGCCGGCTTCTCCCTGATTTCTTCCGACGAAAACCGGTTCTACACCGGTGCTGTGCGGCGCGGACGCATTGCCATATACTGTATATCCATACAGTTGTGGGTGGCGTCATGCTCGCATCCTCCATTGCTCCCGAATCCCTTCATCCGTCCCTTTGGCGCGGCTCGCAGCTCGCGCGCGGCGGTCCGCGCACGATCGACACGGGCTTCGTGCCGCTGTCGGCCGAGCTGCCGGGTGGCGGCTGGCCGGTCGGCGGCCTCGTCGAACTGCTGGCCGCGCAGCCGGGCTGCGGCGAGATGCGGCTGCTCGCGCCCGCGCTCGCCCGCAGCGTCAGCGCGCGGCGGCCGCTCGCGCTCGTCGCGCCGCCGCAGTCGCCGCATGCCACCGCGCTCGCCAGTCTCGGCGTGCCGGCCGATACGCTGCTGTGGCTGCGCGCCGGTAGCCGCACCGATGCACTGTGGGCCGCCGAGCAGGCGCTCAAGACCGGCTGTTGCGGCGCGCTGCTGCTCTGGCAGGACGCGCGGCCCGATGCGCTGCGGCGCCTGCATCTCGCGGCCGCGCGCACCGGCGACACGCTGTTCGTGATGCTGCGTCCGCTGTCGGCCGCGCGGCAGCCGTCGCCGGCCGTGCTGCGCGTCGCGCTGTATCCGGTGCCGGGCGGCGTGTCGCTCGACATCATCAAGCGTCGCGGGCCCGCGCGCAGCGAGCCGCTCGTGCTCGATTTGCCGTCGCCCATCGTGGAGAGCCGCTATGCGCGTCTTGCTCGGCATCCATCTGCCGCGCCTGCCGCTCGACGTGTGCGCCCCGCCGCCGTCTGACGCGGCGGCCGGCGAGGCCAGCGAGGCAGGCTGCGCGGTGCTCGAGCAGGGGGTCGTGCTGATCGCCGATGCGGCCGCGCGCCGGCAGGGCGTGCGCGCGGGCATGAAGCGCGGCGGCGTGCTCACGCTCGCGCCGGACACGCTGCTCGTCGACCGCGATCCCGCCCGCGAAGCCGATGCGCTGCGCGCGGTCGCGCTCGCGTTGCTGCGCTTCTCGCCGTGCGTCGCGCTCGGCGACGAAGCCACGCTGATCGTCGACGTCGGCCCGAGCCTGCGGCTGTTCGGCGGGCTGCCGTCGCTGTGCCGACAGGTGCGTGCGACGCTCGCGGCGCTCGGCTACGCGGCGCGCCTGTCCGCCGCGCCGACCGGGTGCGGCGCGTGGCTGCTCGCGCGCACGTCGGCGCGGGCACGCATCCGGCGCCGTGTCGCGCGCCAGGGCTCGCTCGTCCGCACGCTCGATCGGTTGCCGTGCGTGCTGCTGCCCGATGCGCGTCCGTATGCGGGCTGGTTCGACGGCCTCGGCTGCCGCACGCTCGCCGATCTGCGCCGGCTGCCGCGCGCGGGGCTGCAGCGGCGCTGCGGTCCCGCGCTGCTGGCCGCGCTCGATCGGGCGTACGGCGAAGCGGTCGAGCCGCTCGCATGGATGGCGGTGCCGCCCGTGTTCGACGTGCGGCTCGAATTGCCGGAGCGCGTCGAATACGCGGAAGCCGTGCTGTTCGCCGCGCGGCGGCTCGTCGTGCAGCTGTGCGGCTGGCTGGCCGCGCGGCAACTGTCGCTGGCCGCGATGACCTTCGATCTCGAGCACGAGCGCGGCCGTCAGGCCGTGCCGCCGACCCCGCTCGAGCTCGCGTTCGCGGCGCCCGTGCGCGACGAAGCGCATTTCATGCGGCTGCTGGGCGAGCGGCTCGCGCGCGTCGAGTTGCCGGCCGCGGTGATCGCGGTGCGGCTGAAGGCCACGCGCGTCGAATCGGTCGCGCCGCCGGCCGACGATCTTTTTCCCGAGCCGGGCGGTACGCGGGAAACCCGCGAGCGGTTGTTCGAGTTGCTGGTCGCGCGGCTCGGCGCGGAGAACGTGCTGCGCGCGGCGCCTGTCGCCGATTACCGGCCCGAAGCTGCGAATCGTTGGCTACCGCTCGATGCGCAGGCCGGCAAGCCCGCTGCTGTTTCACCCGCCGCGCCGCCGCGTCCCGCGTGGCTGCTGGCCGAGCCGCTGCCGTTGCTGATGCGCGGCGAGCGGCCGGTATTTCATACGCCGCTCCGGATGATGTCGTCGGCCGAGCGGATCGAAGCCGGGTGGTTCGACGGGCAGCTCGTTGCACGCGATTACCACGTCGCGCAGGACGAAGAGGGTGCGTGCTATTGGGTGTTCAGGGAGCGGACGAGCAGTCAGGCTGCGCCGCGCTGGTTCCTGCACGGCCTGTTCGGGTGAACGAAGATGGTTGCGGAATTCAGCTTGCTGCCCGATTACGCGGAGTTGTTCTGCCGCTCGAATTTTTCGTTCCTGCATGGCGCATCGCATGCGGAGGAACTGGTCGAGCGTGCGGTGAAACTCGGCTATCGCGGGATCGCGATCACCGACGAATGCTCGCTCGCCGGCGCGCCGCGCATGCATGTCGCCGCTAAAGAGGAAGGGCTGTCGCTCGTCATCGGTTCGTATTTCGACGTCACGCCGGATGAAGTCGCACCCGGCCACGACCCGGGCCCCGGTGCGTTCGGGCTCGTGTTGCTCGCGCAGAACCGCGAAGGGTACGGCAATCTGTCCGAGCTGATTTCATGGCGGCGGATGGAGGCTCCGAAGGGGACGTACAAGCTGACGTCGCGGATGCTGTCGGCGCCGCCGGCGAAGTTTGCACACCTGCGCGGGATGCCCGACTGCTTCGCGATTCTCGTGCCGACGTATCCGGTGCGGGCGGACGTGCTCGATGCGCAGGTCGCGTGGTTTCGCGCGACGTTCGGCGAGCGTGCGCGGGTCGGGCTCGTGCAGTTGCAGCGCGCGCTCGACGGCGTGCAGCGCGACGAGATTCGTGCGGCCGGCAAACGGCGCGGCGTGCGACTCGTCGCGCTCGGCGACGTGACGATGCACGTGCGCTCGTGCAAGCCGCTGCAGGACGTGATGACGGCGATTCGTGTCGGGATGCCGGTGGCCGAGTGCGGCTATGCGCTCGCGCCGAATGCGGAGCAGCATCTGCGTTCGCGCGGGCGGATCGCGAAGTTGTTTTCGGCGGAAGAGATCGCGGAAACGTGTGCGATGCTCGATGCGTGCGATTTCGATCTCGACGATTTGAAGTATGAATATCCACTCGAACTCGTGCCGCGCGGACACACGCCGACCAGTTACTTGAAGCAGGAGACGTGGGCAGGTGTTGCTCGACGCTATTGGAATGGTGTGCCGGAGAAGGTGGCAAAGCAGATCCGGTACGAACTTGCCCTGATCGCGAAACTGGAATACGAGCCGTTCTTCCTGACCGTCTACGACATCGTCAAATACGCGCGCAGTCAGAACATCTTGTGCCAAGGGCGGGGTTCGGCCGCGAACTCGGTGGTCTGTTACTGCCTCGGCATCACCGAAGTGAATCCCGATCAGAGCACGATGCTGTTCGAGCGCTTCATCAGCGAGAAGCGAGGCGAGCCGCCGGATATCGACGTCGACTTCGAGCATCAGCGCCGCGAAGAGGTGATCCAGCACATCTACGAAAAATACGGCAAGGATCGCGCCGCGCTTGCCGCCGCCGTCTCGACGTATCGCCCGCGCGGCGTGCTGCGTGAAACCGGCAAGGCGCTCGGTGTCGATCCGATGCTGGTCGACCGCGTCGCGAAGGGCCATCGCTGGTTCGACGGCAGCCGCGATCTGCTGCAGCAATTCGCGTCGACCGGGCTCGATCCGGCGACGCCGATCATTCAGACATGGGCCGAACTGGCGGGGCGCCTGCTCAACTTTCCGCGCCACCTGTCGCAGCATTCGGGCGGCTTCGTGATCAGCCGCGGCAAGCTCACGCGGCTCGTGCCGGTCGAAAATGCGGCGATGGACGGGCGGCGCGTGATCCAGTGGGACAAGGACGATCTCGAAGCGCTCGGGCTGATGAAGGTCGACGTGCTCGCGCTCGGCATGCTGTCGGCGCTGCATCGCGCGTTCGACCTGCGCACTGCGTGGCGCGGACCAGCGAAGGACGGCAAGCCATTCACGCTGAAACACATTCCGCAGGATGACAAGGCAACCTACGACATGATCTGCCGTGCCGATACCGTCGGCGTGTTCCAGATCGAATCGCGCGCGCAGATGTCGATGCTGCCGCGGTTGAGGCCGCGCAACTACTACGATCTCGTCGTCCAGGTGTCGATCGTGCGGCCCGGTCCGATTCAAGGCGGCGCGGTGCATCCGTATTTGAAGCGGCGCAGGATCGTGGCCGGAGAAGAGAAGGGGGAGGTCACGTATCCGAGCGACGCGCTCAAGGAAGTGCTCGTTCGCACGCTGGGTGTGCCGATCTTCCAGGAGCAGGTGATGCAGATCGCGATCGTCGCGGCCGGTTTTACACCCGGCGAAGCGGATGACTTGCGCCGCGCGATGGCCGCGTGGAAACGCAAGGGCAATCTCGAGAAATATCAGGACAAGATCATCAGCGGGATGCTCGAACGCAACTACACGCGCGAATTCGCCGAACAGATCTTCGAGCAGATCAAGGGCTTCGGCGAATACGGTTTCCCGGAAAGCCACGCCGCCAGCTTCGCGAAACTCGCGTACGCGAGCAGCTGGCTCAAATGCCACGAACCCGCGATCTTCCTCGCCGCGCTGCTGAACAGCCAGCCGATGGGGTTCTACCCGCCGTCGCAGCTCGTGCAGGACGCGAAGCGTCATCGCGTGAAGGTGCTGCCGATCGACGTCACGCAAAGCGGTTGGGAAGCGTCGCTCGAAGCACTGCCCGACCAGCCGCCCCCACATGGTCAACCGGCCGTGCGGCTCGGCCTGTCGCTCGTGCGCGGCCTGAGCGAAGCCGCCGCGCGGCGCATCGAGGCCGCTCGCACCGCCGGCCCGTTCGATAGCATCGACAGCCTTGCCCGCCGCGCGCAGCTCGAACGCCGCGATCTCGAGGCGCTCGCCGCGGCGAACGCGCTCGCGACGCTCGCCGGCCATCGCCGCGATGCGCTGTGGCAGGCCGTCGCCGCGGCGCCGGAGCGCGACCTGCTCGCCGCCGCGCCGATCGACGAGGCGGAGCAGCCCGCGCTCGGCGCGCCGTCGGAAGCCGACGACATCCTCGCCGACTATCACACCACCGGCCTCACGCTGAACCGCCACCCGGTCGCGTTGCTGCGGCCGGCGCTGCGCGCGCAGCGGCTGTCGTCCGCGGCCGAGTTGCGCGACCGTCCCGACGGCCGGCTCGCACGCGCATGCGGACTCGTGATCGCGCGACAGATGCCGGGTACCGCGAAGGGCGTGATGTTCATGACGCTCGAGGACGAAACGGGCTGCGTGAACGTGATCGTCCGGCCCGAACTGCTCGCGCGGCAGCGCCGCGAAACGCTCGATTCGCGGCTGCTTGCGGCGTCCGGCGTGTGGCAGGTCGTGAGCGACGTGCGGCACCTCGTCGCGCAGCATTTCGAGGATCTGACGCCGCTGCTCGGCGGCCTGCGCACGTCGAGCCGCGAATTCCACTGATCCGTGCGTCGCACCGGCGCTCTGTCGTCGATGCATACCAGTCAGTCAAATTGGTTCTATTCTGGTCTCATATTCGTGCCGGAAACCCGGCCGGTCCCCGCACTGGAACTGTCCCTTTGCATACCACTTCGGGTAAATCCCTATCCCGCGCCGCGTTGTAAACAAAGGCTTTGCCGGCACTAAAACGCTTGCCGCGCAAGGCTTTCGGCGATTTCCGCGGCGCTAATACCAGTTCGTTGACTGGTATTATGGTGGTTATATAATGCGTTCACTTTCGACGGTCACGGATCGTCGTCCGACACCCGGAGGCACATGGAAACCGGCTGGTCCGAACTGGCGCCCGACCCCCTCGACGACACGCCGCTCTATTTGCAGCTCGCCCGCAATCTGGCGAGCGCGATCCACGCCGGCGCGTGGCGGGCCGGCGAGGCGCTGCCGTCGGAGCGGCTGCTGTCGGGGTCGGTCGGCGTGTCGCGAATCACCGCGCGTCGTGCGCTCGCGCTGCTGGTCGAGCAGGGCCTGATCAAGCGAGCGCGCGGCGCGGGCAGCTTCATCACGCCGCGCGTCGCCGATCCGCTGTCGCGGCTCGTCGGCTTCACCGCGAAGATGCAGCAGCGCGGCTTCGTGCCCGATTCGGTGTGGCTGTCGCGCACGCTGCGCGCCGCGAGCCGTGACGAGCTCACGCATCTCGGCCTCGCGCCCGGCGCGACGGTGGCGCGGCTCGAACGGCTGCGCCGCGCGGACGGCATCGTGATGGCCATCGAGCATTCGACGCTGCCGGCCGCGGTGGTGCCCGATCCGCAGGCGCTCGGCGCGTCGCTGTACGAATACCTCGATACGCGCGGCATGACCGTCGTGCGCGCGCTGCAGCACTTTCGCGCGGCGAATGCCACGCACGCGATCGCGAAATGGATGGCGGTGAAGCCGGGCTCGGCATTGCTGGTGATCACGCGCGTCGGCTACGGCGCCGACCAGCGTGCGATCGAAGTGACCGAAACGTATTGCCGCGACGACTACTACGACTTCGTCGCCGAACTGAAACGCTGACGCGCGAGACTGCCCGCGCATCCCGCGCGATCGCGATGGAACGCAATCGCGCGCAATGAATCGCAACGGATTGGCACATCACGACGCGGACGCTCGCGTCACCCGATCATCAAGAGAACGTCATGCTGACTGGCAACATCCTCACCCCCGACGGCTGGATTCACGGTTCGCTCGATAGCGAGAACGGCCGCATCACCACGCTCGACGGCACGCCCGTCGATCCCGCGACGAACGACGCGCCGTACATCCTGCCCGGCTTCATCGACCTGCACGTGCATGGCGGCGGCGGCGCAGACGTGATGGAAGGCGGCGACGCGATCGAGACGATCGTCCGCACGCACGCGCAATTCGGCACGACGAGCCTGCTCGCGACGACGATGACCGCGCCGCGCGACGAGCTGATGGAAGTCGTCGCGAACCTCGGCACCGTCGCGCGGAACCGCACGCCGGGCGGCGCGCGCGTGCTGGGCGTGCATCTCGAAGGCCCGTACATCAACCCGGGCAAGCTCGGCGCGCAGCCCGACGCGGCCGTGTCGGCCGTGCTCGACGAGGTGCTGAAGTACCTGTCGATCGCGCCGATTCGCGTCGTCACGCTTGCGCCGGAAATCACGGGCCACATCGAGATCATCGGCGAGATGGCCGCGCGCGGCGTACGCGTGCAGCTCGGCCACTCGCTCGCGACCTATGACGATGCGGTCGCCGCGCTCAAGCACGGCGCATGCGGTTTCACGCACCTGTTCAACGCGATGTCGCCGCTGCATCACCGCAACCCGGGCCTCGTCGGCGCGGCGCTCGCGCACGCCGAATACGCGGAAATCATCCCTGACCTGCTGCACGTCCACCCGGGTGCGATCCGGGCGGCGCTGCGCGCGATTCCGCGCCTGTACGTCGTGACCGACAGCACGTCCGCCACCGGCATGCCCGACGGTGAATACCGACTCGGCAGCCAGCACGTGACGAAGTGCCTCGGCGGCGTGCGGCTCGCCGACGGCACGCTCGCCGGCAGCACGCTGACGATGGACCAGGCGCTGCGCAACCTCGTGTCGCTCGGCCTGCCGATCGCCGACGTGTCGAACCGGATGTCGCGCTACGCGGCCGACTACCTCGGCGTCGCAGATCGCGGCCGCCTCGAGCGCGGCGCCTGGGCCGACCTCGCGGTGTTCGATCGCGACCTGAACCTCACCGCGACCTATGTCGAAGGAGAATCGATTGTCGAATATGCTTAAGGAAGCGCGCGAGTCCGCCCAGGTCGTCGCCGCGCAGATCGCCGACACCACGCGCGTCGAAGCGCTCGCCGGCCAATTGCTCGATCACCCGCCGGCCGTCGCGCTGACGGTCGCGCGCGGCAGCTCGGATCACGCCGCCAGCTATTTCGCGAGCCTGACGATGAGCCGCCTCGGCGTGCCCGTCGCGTCGCTGCCGATGTCGGTCGCGACGCTGCAGCAGGCGCCGCTGAAGGTGCAGGACCAGCTCGCGCTCGCGTTCTCCCAGTCGGGCAAGAGCCCCGATCTCGTCAACACGATGGCCGCGCTGCGCGAAGCCGGCGCGCGTACCGTCGCCGCCGTGAACGTGCTGCCGTCGCCGCTCGCCGATGCGTGCGAGCACCAGTTGCCGCTGCTGGCCGGCCCCGAACTGTCGGTCGCCGCGACCAAGAGCTATATCGCGATGCTGTCGGCTTCCGCGCAGATCGTCGCGTACTGGCAGCGCGACGCCGCGCTGATCACCGCATTGCGCGGCCTGCCCGACGTGCTCGCGCAGGCCGGCCGGCTCGACTGGTCGCCGGCCGTCGCGGCGCTCGCGGGCGTCGAACGGATGATCGTGATCGGCCGCGGGCTGGGCCTCGCGATCGCGCAGGAAGCCGCGCTGAAGCTGAAGGAAACGTCCGGCATCCAGGCCGAGGCGTTCTCGAGCGCCGAAGTCCGCCACGGCCCGATGGAACTGATCGACCGCGACTATCCGCTGCTCGTGTTCGCGCCGCCGGGGCCCGAGCAGGCCGGCCTGCTGCAGCTCGCCGCCGACATGCGCGCACGCGGCGCCGCCGTGCTGCTCGCGGCGCCCGCCGGCACGCCCGGCGTATCGACGCCCGGCGTATCGGGCACCGTGCTGCCGCTCGCGCAGTCCGCCCATTCGGCGCTCGACCCGATCGCCGCCATTCTTTCGTTCTACGTGATGGCGGCGGATCTCGCCGTCGCACGCGGCCGCAATCCCGACACGCCGCGCCACCTGAACAAAGTCACCGAAACGCACTGATAGCCGAGAAAGCCGATGAGACGCGCCGAGGAATCCCAGTTGAAGAGCCCCAACCACGATCAGATCGTTCTGCTTAGCCCGTTGACGGGGCCGATCGTCGCACTGGCCGACGTGCCCGATCCGGTGTTCTCCGGCGGGATGTTCGGCGACGGCATCGGCGTCGACCCGCTCGCGGGCCGGCTTGTCGCGCCGTGCGCGGGCGTCGTGTCGCATCTCGCGCGCACCGGCCACGCGGTGACGATCACGACGCCGCAAGGCGCGGAAGTGCTGCTGCACATCGGCATCGACACCGTCGAGCTGAACGGGCAGGGCTTCATCGCGCACGTCGAAGCCGGCGCGCGCGTCGAAGCGGGCGCGCTGTTGATCGAGTTCGACCAGGACGCGGTGGCGCGAAACGCGCATTCGCTCGTGTCGGTGATCGCGATCGCGAATTCCGACGCGTTCGAGGTGGTCGAGCGCGCGAGCGGTTTCGCGACGGCCGGCGAGACGCCGTTGCTCGCGCTGCGCGGCAAGGGCGAAGCCGCCGCGCAGGCAGCGCAGGCCGGTGCGGCCGCGCACAACGAAGTGCGTCGCGAGATCGTGCTCGCGCAGCCGGGCGGCCTGCATGCGCGGCCGGCCGCGCGGGCACGTGAAGCCGCGCGCGGCTTCGACGCGACCGTCGACGTGCTGTTCGACGGCCGCAAGGCGTCGATCGCGAGCGTCGTCGGCCTGCTCGGCCTCGGCGCCGGCGAAGGCGCGACGGTCGAGCTGGTCGGCCGCGGCGCGCACGCGCAACAGGCCGTCGATGCGGTCGAGCGCGAGTTGCTGCGCGAAGCGCACGGCGAAGTGGAAGAAAAGCCGGCGCGGCTGAAATCGCCCGCGCCGCAGGCGGTCGCACGCCACGCCGGCGCGCCGATTGATCCGAACACGCTCGCCGGCGTGTGCGCGGCGCCCGGCATCGCGGTCGGCACGCTGGTGCGTCTCGACGATGCGGACATCGTGCCGCCCGAGCAGGCGACCGGCACACCGGCCACGGAAAGCCGCCGGCTCGATCAAGCGCTGAAGACGGTCGACGCCGAACTTACCGAAACGGTTCGCAGCGCGTCGGCGCGCGGCGCGGTCGGCGAAGCGGGCATCTTCGCGGTGCATCGCGTGCTGCTGGAAGACCCGACGCTGGTCGACGCGGCGCGCGACCTGATCAGCCTCGGCAAGGGCGCGGGCTTCGCGTGGCGCGCGACGATCCGCACGCAGATCGACACGCTGTCGAAACTCGACGACGCGCTGCTCGCCGAACGCGCGGCCGATCTGCGCGACATCGAGAAGCGCGTGCTGCGCGCGCTCGGCCACACGAGCGGCGCCGCGCGTGTGCTGCCCGACGAAGCCGTGCTCGCGGCCGAGGAATTCACGCCGTCCGACCTGTCGTCGCTCGATCGCGAACGCGTGAGCGCGCTCGTGATGGCGCGCGGCGGCGCGACGTCGCACGCGGCGATCATCGCGCGGCAGCTGGGCATCCCGGCGCTGGTGGCGGTCGGCGATGCGCTGTACGCGATTCCGGACGGCACGCAGGTGGTCGTCGATGCGAGCGCGGGCCGGCTCGAACACGCGCCGACCGCGCTCGACGTCGAGCGCGCGCGGCACGAGCGCCAGCGCCTGGACGGCGTGCGCGAGGCGAACCGGCAACAGGCCGGCGAGGCGGCCGCGACCATCGACGGCCGCGCGATCGAGGTCGCCGCGAACATCGCGACGCTCGACGATGCGAACACCGCGGTCGACAACGGCGCGGACGCGGTCGGCCTGCTGCGCACCGAACTGATGTTCATCCATCGCCAGGCCGCGCCGACGGCGGTCGAGCACCAGCAGAGCTACCAGTCGATCGTCGACGCGCTGCAGGGCCGCACGGCGATCATCCGCACGCTCGACGTCGGCGCGGACAAGGAAGTCGACTACCTGACGCTGCCGCCCGAACCGAACCCGGCGCTCGGCCTGCGCGGCATCCGTCTCGCGCAGGTGCGCCCCGATCTGCTCGACGATCAACTGCAGGGCCTCCTTGCGGTGAAGCCGTTCGGCGCGGTGCGCATCCTGCTGCCGATGGTGACCGACGCGGGCGAGCTCGTGCGGTTGAAAAAGCGCATCGACGAATTCGCGCATGCGCAGGGCCGCACCGAGCCGATCGAGGTCGGCGTGATGATCGAGGTGCCGTCGGCCGCGCTGCTGGCCGATCAGCTCGCGCAGCACGCGGATTTCCTGTCGATCGGCACCAACGACCTCACGCAATACACGCTCGCGATGGACCGCTGCCAGGCCGATCTCGCCGCGCAGTCCGACGGCCTGCATCCGGCCGTGCTGCGCCTGATCGACATCGCGGTGCGCGGCGCCGCGAAACACGGCAAGTGGGTGGGCGTCTGCGGCGCGCTCGGCGGCGATCCGCTCGCGGTGCCGATCCTGGTGGGCCTCGGCGTGACCGAACTGTCGGTCGACCCGGTGTCGGTGCCGGGCATCAAGGCGCGTGTGCGCCGTCTCGATTACCCGTTGTGCCGTCAGCGCGCGCAGGATCTGCTCGCGCTCGATTCGGCACAGGCAGTAAGGGCAGCAAGCCGCGAGGTCTGGCCGCTCGACTGAGCGTCGACGGCAGGTTCGCGGCCCGTTTCACGACGAAGAAGGCAAGTAGGTCAACGACGATTAACGACGATTAATGACGAGACATGGATTGGAGGACTGAATGAACGGGAATCCGTTTCTGAAAATACAGGGCCTGGGCCGGGCACTGATGCTGCCGATCGCGGTATTGCCGGTCGCCGGCATCCTGCTGCGGCTCGGCCAGCCGGACGTGTTCAACATCAAGATGATCGCCGACGCCGGCGGCGCGATCTTCGACAACCTGCCGCTCCTGTTCGCGATTGGCGTGGCGGTCGGCTTCGCGAAGGACAACAACGGCGTGGCGGCGCTCGCGGGCGCGATCGGTTACCTGATCGAAACCGCGATCATGAAGGACATCGATCCCAAGCTGAACATGGGCGTGCTGTCCGGGATCATCGCGGGTGTCGTCGCGGGGCTGCTGTACAACCGCTACAAGGACATCAAGCTGCCGGACTACCTCGCGTTCTTCGGCGGCAAGCGGTTCGTGCCGATCATCACGGGGCTGGTGTGCGTGATATTGGGCATCGCGTTCGGGTACGTATGGCAGCCGATCCAGCATGCGATCGACGCGGCCGGCCAGTGGCTGACGACGGCGGGCGCGATCGGTGCGTTCGTGTTCGGCTTCCTGAACCGCCTGCTGCTCGTCACGGGCCTGCACCACATCATCAACTCGCTCGCGTGGTTCGTGTTCGGCAACTTCACGCCGCCGGCCGGCGGCGAGATCGTGCACGGCGACCTGCACCGCTTCTTCGCGGGCGACCCGACCGCGGGCACCTTCATGGCGGGCTTTTTCCCGATCATGATGTTCGGCCTGCCGGCCGCGTGTCTCGCGATGCTGCACGAAGCACCGAAGGAGCGCCGCGCGATGGTCGGCGGCCTGCTGTTCTCGATGGCGCTCACGTCGTTCCTGACCGGCGTGACCGAGCCGATCGAATTCAGCTTCATGTTTCTCGCGCCGGTGCTGTACGTGATCCACGCGGTGCTCACCGGGCTGTCGCTCGCGATCTGCCAGATCCTCGGCGTGAAGCTCGGCTTCACGTTCTCGGCCGGCGCGATCGACTACGTGCTGAACTACGGGCTGTCGACGAAGGGCTGGATCGCGATCCCGCTCGGTATCGCGTACGGCGTCGCGTACTACGGGCTGTTCCGCTTCTTCATCCGCAAGTTCAACATGGCCACGCCGGGCCGTGAGCCGGCCTCGGCCGATGCGGCCGCGGAATCGTACGCATCGGGCGGCTTCGTCGCGCCGGCTGCGGGCGCCGCCGCGGTTGCCGCCGCACCGCGCGCGCAACGCTACATCGCCGCGCTCGGCGGCGCGGCCAACCTGTCGGTCGTCGACGCGTGCACGACGCGCCTGCGCCTGACCGTCGTCGATCCGGAAAAGGTATCGGAGCCGGAACTGAAGTCGATCGGCGCACGCGGCGTGCTCAAGCGCGGCGGCAACAGCGTGCAGGTGATCATCGGGCCCGAAGCCGACATCATTGCCGACGAGATGCGTGCCGCGATCGGCAGCGGCGCGACCGGTGCGGCATCGGCTTCGACGGCCGCTGCCGCGCAGCCCGTCACGGGCGCGGCCGCCGGCCCGCTAGATCCGGAACCGACCCGCTGGCTCGCGGTGTTCGGCGGGGCGACCAACGTCGCGTCGCTCGATGCGGTGGCCACCACGCGCCTGCGCGTGGTCGTGCGCGACCCGTCGGCGGTCGATCGCGAGCGTCTCGGCGCGCTCGACGTCGCGTGGGTGTCGCTCGATACGTTCCACATCGTCTGCGGCAACGCGGCGGCACGCTATGCCGAACAGCTCGGCGCGCGCCTGCCGCCGTCGGGCGGCGGGGCGGCAGCCCAACCGGCGTGATGCGGTGAGGCCGGCCCGATCGATCCGCGCGAGGGATGCGGGCCGGCGGACAAAAGCGGTCAAAGAAAAACGGCTTGTGACGTGTGCGTCGCAAGCCGTTTTTGCTTTGGCGAAGGCAGTGTGTGATAAGTGTGCGATAAGCGATGCGTGGGTCCGCATCGCCTGCCGCTCAACTGCCTGGCCGTTCACCCGCTCACGGATTCGTCAGCGTGAAGGTCGGCTTCCGGTAGCCGACCCCGGCGCGCTCCAGCTTCGGCAATTCGCGTTGCGTGAGCAGCGTCGCGAAGCCGGCCCAGTCGCGCTGCAGCGCGGCGATGTCGACGTGGTGCGTGTCGCCGCGCTTGAAGCGCACGCCGGCCGCGTACGGCAGCTCCCAGTCGGCCCGGTGCCACGCGCGCTCGGCGAGCGCGAGCAGCCGCGGATAGGTCATGTATTCGAGGAAGGTATCGTTGCGCATCACCTCGCCCCACGCCTGGCCCTGCATGCCCTCGATGCGCGGCGCGGGGCCCGTGCCCGTCACCTCGAACGGGTTGCCGTCGCGGTCGCCCATCACTTCGGCGTTCTGCGGCAGGTTCTCCGGCGCGAGCGAGAACACCTTGTACTCGTCGGTCGCGTGCGAGCCCCAGTAGTAGCCGCGCTCGCGCGGATTGAGCGTGTACGGGAAATCGAAGTACAGGTAGTCGGGCAGCGCGAGCACCGTCTGGTAGCCCTTGCCGCTCAGGTCGCGCGCGCTGTCCGACGCGCCCCAGAAGATCGTGTCCCACAGCGACACCATCACGTGGCGCGTGCTGAAATCCTGCGGCCCGTTCGCATGCTTGATGCCGTCCTGCCACGCGGCCATCGTGCCGATCCCGTTCGCGTTGACCGCCGCGCTCACCTGTTTCGCGAAACGCGTCGGCAGCTCGTCGATCGACTTGATCTCGCCGCGCTGGAGCAGCGCCGTGCAAGCCGGCGACCGTGCCCACGGCTTGTCTTGCGCGGCCAGATCGATGCGCCCCTTGTTCGGATCGGTGCCGTTGAGCGCCTGGAAGCCGCCGCCGAGGAAGATGTTCTTCGCTTCGTCGCCGCCGTAGTGCCAGGTCTGCAGCGGCGCCTGCGCGTCCGCGTGCATCGCCGCGATCTCGCGGATCACCTTCGACGCGAAGTCGAGCGCGCCCGGCACGCACGGGTTCAGGTCGCTGCGCCGGTCGTAGAACTGCACCGTCGTCAGGTTCGTCGTGTCCTGCGGGTCGAGCAGCCGGTACGCGTTCGCTTCCTGCTCGCGGCCCGCCGCATGCAGCCGCCGGTAGCGCGCCTCCATCGTCACGACGGCCGCGCGTGCATGCGCGGGCATGTCGATCTCGGGGATGATCTGCACGAAGCGCGCGGCCGCATAGCGCACGAGCGCCACGTAGTCGTCGCGCGTCAGGTAGCCGCCGCCCGAGCGATTGTCGGGGCCGGAGCCGAGCTGCGGCAGCAGGCAGCGCGTCTCGCTCGGGTCGTGGCAGCGGCGCGAGCCGATCTCGGTCAGCTCGGGCAGGCCGGGAATCTCGATGCGCCAGCCTTCGTCGTCGGACAGATGCAGGTGCAGGCGATTGAGCTTGTACGCGCTCATCTGGTCGATCAGGCGGCGCAGCGTCGCCGGCTGCTTGAAGTTGCGCGCGAGGTCGACGTGCATGCCGCGATGCGTGAAGCGCGGCGCATCCTCGACTAGCATCGCCGGGATCGGGCCCCCGCCGGCCGGCGCGAGCGAGTAGAGCGTCTGCACGCCGTAGTAGAGGCCCGCGCGATCGTAGCCTTCGATCAGCACGCCGCGCGGCCCGATCGCGAGCCGATAGCCGCCGGGTGTCGCGATGTCGGCCGGCAGCCGGCGCGGCGCGACGAAGCCGCGCACCGGCACGCCTGCGCCATCGAGCCCGAGGGTCGTCGCGCGCTCGCGCAGCGCCGCGACCTGCGCGTCCGGCAGATCCGGCAGCGCGAGTTCGACGCCGCGCAGCTCGAGCGTGCCGGGCAGCGGCAGTTCGCGCTTCACGCTCGGCAGCGCGCGGCCCGGATCGGGCCGTGCGGCCACCGGCGGCGCGTTGCCGGTCGAGTTGTTCTGCGCGTCGGCCGGCAGCGATTCGACGTAGCGCAGCTCGTTGTCGGTGTCGTTGTAGCGCAGCACGGCCGGCGGCGCGCCGTCGACGACGACGTACGGACGCGGAATCACGTCGCTGTAGCGCAGCAGCCAGTATTCGGCGACGAACGGCAGCTCGATGCGCTCGCCGGGCGCGAGCCGCACCGAGCCCGGCTGCGGCGTCAGTTCGTACAGGTCGCCGGTGAGCCGCCGCAGCGCGAAGCCTGGACGGTCGATCCGCAGCAGGCGGCGGATGCTGTGCAGGTAGAGCTTCCAGCCGCCGTCGGCGATCGCCTGGTGGCCGCGGTTCTGCAGGATCAGGCGGCCGGTCGCGCAGGCAGCGCCGTCGGCGCCGAGATCGGCGCACGGCACGCCGGCCGCGGCCGCGTGGTTGTTGTCGACGGCGACGCGCAACGCGAGGCCGTTCGACAGCTGCGTCGCGAGGCTGGCTGCTTGTGCGGCGGCCGCTTGCGCGCTGCCGGCGGTCGCGTTGGCGGTGCCCGACGCCGGTACCGCGGCGATCGCAGCCGGCGACAGCACCGCGATCAGCAGGCCGGCAATGAGGGATGGCAAGGTACGCTTCAATTCGAACTCCTGAGAAAAAGAGGGCATGGCGGCGCCGTGACGCGACGTCGCTGCGATCGGGTCTTTCAGTGGAGCTGCGGGAGATACCGGCACGTGGGGCGATGCGGCTGCACCACGTGCATTCGGCACGCGGGAGCGTGCGTTACGGAACGGGCGGCGGGCATGCGTGCCGATCGGAGCGGCGCGGCGGCGTGCGCGGACTCATCGGCGGCCCATGGCGTTCGCCGCGGCGACGAGGCGGCCACGGCCGGCGGCGCTCGGTTGGCCGCGCACGAGCGCGACGACGGCGCGCGCCGTGGCGCACGGACGTCGAGATGGCGCGCAGGCGCACGCCACACACGGGATTCGCATGTCTCCCCCACCCAGAAGGATTCGGCCTGTCAGCGGCCGTGTCCAACGATCTTATGAAACCTTTTATTGGTATTCAAGTGGTATCAATCTGGCGCTAAATTGGCATCGCAGGGCGACGCCTGCCGGCGCGGCCAGGACGAAAAAAACCTCGCACGAAGCGAGGTTCTTTTCCTTTCCGGGCGGCGACGGCGCGCGATGGGCCGCGCGCGTATCCCGTATCAGCGACGGTGCGTCAGTCGCGCCGCGCACGCACGGGCGCTTCCTGCGTCTTCTGCCGCGCTTCGAGCCACATCGCGTTGACGATGCCGAACGACAGCGCGACGCCGATACCGAGAATCCAGCTGAAATACCACATGATCCGACTCCTTGCGAAACGGTGGGCGAGGGCGCCTGCGCGCCCCGGCCCGGGTCAATGCATCAATACATCGAGTGCGTGTTCTCTTCGAGCGTCTGGTGCGTGACCTTGCCGCGCATCACGCGATACACCCAGCTCGTGTAGAGCAGCACGATCGGCAGGAACACGATCACCGCGAACAGCATCACCTGCAGCGTCATGTGGCTCGACGTCGAATCCCATACGGTCAGGCTGCTGCGCGGGTCGAGCGACGACGGCATGATGAACGGGAACATCGAGAAGCCCGCGGTCAGGATCACGCCGGTGATCATCAGGCCCGTGCAGAAGAACGCCGTCTTCTCCTGCTTCGAGCCGGCGAGCAGCAGTGCCAGCACGCCGCCCGCGATCCCGACGACGGGCGCCGCGATCATCCACGGATAGTCGCCGTAGTTCGCGAGCCACAGGCCCGAACCGGCGGCGACGTCCTTGAGCAGCGGGTTCGCGACGGTGTCGGTCGGCGCCGCATGGGTGATGTGGAAGCCGCCGATATAGGAGGCCACCAGCACGCCGGCCAGCACGAACAGCACGACCGCGAGGAACGACGCGACGCGCAGCGCGATCGACGCACGGCGCGCGATCACGCCGTCGGTCTTCATCTTGATGAACGCGGCGCCGTGCGCGACGAGCATCGTGAGGCTGACCAGTCCGCACAGCAGCGCGAACGGATTCAGCAGCGCCCAGAAGCCGCCGTAGTAGGTCACGCGCAGGTCGCTGTCGAACTTGAACGGCACGCCCTGCAGCAGGTTGCCGAACGCGACGCCGAACACCAGCGCCGGCACGAAGCCGCCGGCGAACAGGCCCCAGTCCCAGCCCGCGCGCCAGCGCGGGTCCGGCCGCTTGCTGCGGTAGTCGAAGCCCACCGGCCGGAAGAACAGCGCGAACAGCACGAGCAGCATCGCGAAGTAGAAGCCGGAGAACGACGCCGCATAGACGAGCGGCCAGGCCGCGAACATCGCGCCGCCGGCCGTGATCAGCCACACCTGGTTGCCTTCCCAGGTCGCGCCGACCGTGTTGACGATGATGCGGCGCTCCTCGTCGGTCTTGCCGAGGAACGGCAGCAGCGCGGTCGCGCCCATGTCGAAGCCGTCGGTGACGGCGAAGCCGATCAGCAGCACGCCGACGAGCAGCCACCAGATCAGCTTGAGAGTTGCATAGTCCATAGCGATTCCTTGTTCGGTTGCGAGGGCGTGCTCAGACCGCGGCCCGCTCGCCGGCAGCGGCGAGTTCGTGGTGATAGCGGCCGGTATGCAGCGACGACGGGCCGAGGCGCGCGTACTTGAACATCAGCTTGATCTCGATGACGAACAGCGCGGTGTAGAACAGGATGAAGCCGGCGAGGCTCAGGTACAGGTCGCTCGGCTGCAGGCTCGACGCGGACAGGTGCGTCGGCAGCACGCCGGCGATCGTCCACGGCTGGCGGCCGAGCTCGGCGACGATCCAGCCGAATTCGATCGCGATCCACGGCAGCGGGATCGCCCACACCGCGTAGCGCAGGAACCAGCGGCGGTTGTCCTGCAGCAGTTGCCGCCGCGCGCAGAACCAGAACGCGGCGATGAACGTCGCGACGAACAGGAAGCCGAGGAACACCATGATCCGGAACGAGAAGAACACCGGCGCGACGGGCGGGATCGTCTTCTTCGCGGCGGCCTTGATTTGCTCGGGCGTCGCGTCGGTCACGTTCGGCGTGAACTGCTTGAGCATCAGCCCGTAGCCGAGATACTGCTTGTGCCGGTCGAACAGCGCGCGGGTCGCGTCGCTCGTGTCGCCCTGCTTGAGCTTCTGCAGCGCGCCGTACGCGATCATCCCGCTCTGGATGTGCTCCTCGCTGTGCTTCGCGAGATCGCGCAGGCCGATCACCGGTTCGTCGATCGAGCGCGTCGCGATCAGGCCGAGCGCGTACGGGATCTTGATTGCGTAGTCGGTGCGCTGTTCTTCCTGGTTCGGAATGCCGATCAGCGTGAACGAAGCGGGCGCCGGCTGGGTTTCCCATTCGGATTCGATCGCGGCGAGCTTCATCTTCTGCACTTCGCCGGTCGTATAGCCCGATTCGTCGCCGAGCACGATCACGCACAGCGTCGCCGCGAGGCCGAAGCCGGCCGCGACCGCGAACGAGCGCAGCGCGAAGTCGACGTCGCGCTTCTTCAGCAGGTACCACGACGACACGCCGAGCACGAACATCGCCGCCGACACGTAGCCGGCCGACACCGTGTGCACGAACTTCACCTGCGCGACCGGGTTGAACAGCACGTCGAACAGGCTCGTCATCTCCATGCGCATCGTCTGGTAGTTGAACTCGGCGCCGACCGGGTTGTTCATCCAGCCGTTCGCGACGAGGATCCACAGCGCCGACAGGTTCGAGCCCAGCGCGACGAGGAACGTGACGATCAGGTGCTTCACCTTCGACAGGCGGTTCCAGCCGAAGAAGAACAGGCCGACGAACGTCGATTCGAGGAAGAACGCCATCAGGCCTTCGACCGCGAGCGGCACGCCGAAGATGTCGCCGACGTAGTGCGAGTAGTACGACCAGTTCGTGCCGAACTGGAATTCGAGCGTGATGCCGGTCGTCACGCCCATCGCGAAGTTGATCCCGAACAGCTTGCCCCAGAACTGGGTCATGTCCTTGTAGACCTGTTTGCCGGTCATCACGTAGACGGCTTCCATGATGACGAGCAGCCAGGACAGGCCGAGCGTCAGCGGCACGAACAGGAAGTGGTAGAGCGCCGTGATGCCGAACTGTAGGCGTGACAGATCGACGACTTCACTACTTATCATGGTGGTCTCCCTCGGTAGAGGCGGGCGCCGGCACCGAGAGCAGCTTCTCGGCGACGGCGGCAGGCGGCAACGACATGTGCTCGGCCTGCGGATGATTGAAGAATGCGTATTTGAGCGACATCAGGAGGATCAGCTTGACGATCAGCACCAGGGTGATGTCGCGGGCGAGGGTCGGTCCGCGTGCCCACGCGGCGATGCGCGCACGCCAGCCGATCGTGCCGGCCGGCCGCGAAGGCGGCGCAGGCTCTTTATTGATCGAGATCAAGGCGATTATCCTGAATCGATTTACGTCGGATTGGGGGCGACTTTACGTCGGATTTATGACGGCCGTGAAGCTGTTTTAATCCTTGTGCGCCTGACATGCCAATTTTAAAAGGACTGCTTTCCGATGCCGAGTGCTGCGCTGCGGCAGACCGTCGCGAAACGTGGGGTAAAAATTGAGGTGGATCAAGGTTATGCGGAAGGGCACCGCAAATGGCGTAATACCCGATGAATCAGGTCAATTAATCGGCGAAGAAACGGAGCGTGAAACGCGTTGAAAAGCGGGGAAAAGCAGCGGAAAAACGGACGAAAAAAAACCGCTGCCGGGCAGGCAGCGGTTTTCGATGAAGCGCTCTAAATCGCCGGGATTTACGCGTATTCGGCGAGGGCCGTGCGCATCTTCTTCATCGCGCTCGCTTCGATCTGGCGGATGCGTTCCGCCGACACACCGAACTCGGCGGCGAGATCGTGCAGCGTCGAGCCGCCCGAGCCGTCGTCGTCGACGTGCAGCCAGCGCGCCTCGATGATGCGGCGGCTGCGCGCGTCGAGCGCGTCGAGCGCCTGCGCGATGCCGTCCGTCTGCAGCATGTCGCGCTGACGTGCGGCCAGCACGGCGGTCGGCTCGTTGTGCGAGTCGGCCAGGTAGGCGATCGGCGCGTACGACTCCTCGCCGTCTTCCACCTGGCCTTCGAGCGCGATGTCGCCGCCCGACAGGCGCGTTTCCATCTCGGTGACTTCCTCGCGCTTGACGTTGAGCTCCTGCGCGAGGCCGTCGATTTCCTCGGGCGTCATCGCCTGCATGCTCTTCTTGTGGCTGCGCAGGTTGAAGAACAGCTTGCGCTGCGCCTTCGTGGTCGCGACCTTCACCATGCGCCAGTTGCGCAGGATGTACTCGTGGATCTCGGCCTTGATCCAGTGAATCGCATACGACACCAGGCGCACGTTTTGCGCCGGGTCGAACCGCTTCACGGCTTTCATCAGGCCGATGTTGCCTTCCTGGATCAGGTCGCCGTGCGGCAGGCCGTAGCCGAGATAGTTGCGCGCGATCGACACGACGAGACGCAGGTGCGACAGCACGAGGCGGCGCGCCGCGTCGAGGTTGTTGTCCTCGCGGAATTCGGTTGCGTAGCGGCGTTCCTCTTCGGCGGTCAGCAGCGGAATGCGATTGACGGCCTGGATGTACGCGTCGATGTTGCCGAGCTGGCCGGGCAACATCGATTGGGCTGCGAGCGCCAGCGAGCCTGCCGATTCGGCCTTGGCCGGCGTCGGGCTCAGCGTGTTCGGGAGGGTCAGGGCGTGGCTCACTAAAAAACTCCTTTGGAATCAGGGACAAACCCCGGTCTCGAATGAGATTCCGTGGGTCATCTTAGCACTCCCGCAATACGAGTGCTAATTCCTTAGAGCGGGCGGGGGCATCGGAGTTCCCGGTTTTTCTATCGAATCGGTTGAGTCGATAGTCTATTCTGCGACAGGGGCGGCGCCGTGAAGTTCCGTAAGCCGTTGTTTCTGATGGGAATCAGTAGACGATTTCGATTTTTGTCGTTTTGGAAGCAAACAATTTCGCTTCGTGATGCCGATCCGAAAAGTCCTTTACCATACCATTCAGTTCGCTCGGGCCCGGCCGTTGCGGCAGGCTCCATTCAACCCACAAAGTTGGAGTGTCAGATGAACAATAAGAAGAATCGCCGGCCCGGCAGCCGGCTGGTGCTGCATGCGATGCTGGCAGCGTCTCTTCTGGGCGGATCCGGTGCGGCTTTCGCGGATCGATGGGGGATCCAGGCGGGCGGCGGGTTTTCGGATCGTCGCGGGATCGACAAGGCCGATATCGGCGTCGTATGGGACCCGGGCTGGAACTGGTGGGAAATCGGCGGCTGGCACTTCGCGTTCGTCGTCGAAGGGCACGCCGGCTACTGGCACACGGGCGGCAACGTCCACGGCAACATCGGCGAGTTCGGCGTCACGCCGATGTTCCGTTTCATCAAGAGCAGCGGGCAGATTCGCCCGTTCATCGAGGCGGGCGGCGGCGTCCGGCTTCTGACGCACCCGACGATCTCGGACAATTTCTCGCTGTCGACCGCGTTCCAGTTCGCGCCGACGGGCGGCGTGGGCGTGCAGTTCGGCCAACGGCAACAGTATCAGGTCGGCTACCGTTTCGAACATGTGTCTAACGCGGGTATCAAAGAGCCGAATCCTGGTATAAATTTCCACCAGTTCTACCTGCAGTACAACTTCTGATCCGTACGCCCGTGCAAGGCGGGCGCGTTGCCGAGGAGTCAGGCGATGGCGAAGGTGGTCGATGCGATCCGCGCGCTCGAGCGCGACCGGTTCCGGGCGATGGTGGACGGCGACGGGGAGGCGCTCGCCGCGCTGCTGTCGGACAAGGTGTTTTTCGTCCATACCAACGGCAAGCGCGAAACCAAGCAGCAGTTCATCGACGCCATCGTCGCCGGCCGCCGCCGCTATCGCCAGATCGAAATCCAGTCGCAGGACGTGCTGCCGGTCGGCGACGAGACCTGCGTCGTCACCGGCCGCGCGTTGATCGAGATGGAAACGAACAACGGCGGCCTCGTCTTCCCGATTGCCTATACGTCCGTCCACACGCACGACCAGGGCCGCTGGTGCCTGTTCGCGTGGCAGGCGACGCGGTGCGCGACCGAGACGTGAGCGCGGGTGACGCGCCTTTTCATGTCCCGACCGAAGCGGCCTTCTGAGCCGCTTTTTGCTGCCTCGTGCGGCGCGGATCGCGCGGCGCACGGGCGGTCACGCACCGCTCGCTGACCTTTCAACCCTGCATCGAAGCCCGGTGCTCAGGCCGCCGCGCGTCGATCGGCGCAGTGCCATGCCGAGCGGTTGATCGCGCTGACGACCGCATCGAGTGCCGCGCTCGCCGCATCGGCGTGCACGCCGACCCCGTGCCGCAGCGGCGCGTCGCCGACCCGGCAGCCGACCGATACCGCGATCCGGCCGTCCGCGGTGCGCGTGTGTTCGCACGACGCGACGTCGATCGCGGCGCCGGCGGCCGTCGCAAATGCCGCGGCGAAACGTCGCACGGCGTCGTCGGGCGTCGCGTCGGCGGCGGGCGCCACCGCGATCTCGCGGTTTTGCCAGCGCGCGCCGCTGCCATGGCGTGCGGCCGGGCCGTCGGTCTCGAAGAATTCGCGGGAGAACAGCGCGCAGATCGCGTCGCCCGTCACTTCCTCGCCCGACGCGTCGGCGAGCGTCTGCACCGCATGACTGAACTCGATCTGGACGCGGCGCGTCGGCGTGAAGCCCATCCCGCGCTCGAGCAGGAACGTCGCGCCGCCCTTGCCAGACTGGCTGTTCACGCGGATCACCGCGTCATAGCTGCGGCCGAGGTCGGCCGGGTCGATCGGCAGGTACGGCACCTCCCAGATCGCATCGGGGCGCTGCTGCGCGAAGCCCTTGCGGATCGCGTCCTGGTGCGAGCCCGAGAACGCGGTGAACACGAGGTCGCCCGCGTACGGGTGGCGCGGATGCACGGGAATCTGGTTGCAGCGCTCCACGACGCGGCGCACCGCGTCGATGTCGGAGAAATCGAGGCCCGGGTCGATGCCTTGCGTGTAGAGGTTCAACGCGAGCGTGACGAGATCGACGTTGCCGGTGCGCTCGCCGTTGCCGAACAGGCAGCCCTCGATGCGGTCGGCGCCCGCGAGCAGCGCGAGTTCGGCCGCCGCGACCGCGGTGCCGCGATCGTTGTGCGGATGCACGGACAGCACGATGCTGTCGCGATACGCGAGGTTGCGGTCCATCCATTCGATCTGGTCGGCGAACACGTTCGGGGTCGCGGCCTCGACGGTGGCCGGCAGGTTGACGATCATCTTGTGGTCGCGGGTCGGGCGCCACGTCTGCGCGACCGCGTCGCAGATCTCGCGCGCGAACGTCAGCTCGGTCATGCTGAAGGTTTCCGGCGAGTACTGGAAGGTCCAGCGGGTATCGGGGCGCGCGGCCGCGTGTGCCTTGATGATGCGCGTGCCGTCGATCGCGAGCGCCTTCACGTCGCTCTTCGACATCCCGAACACGATGCGGCGGAACGACGGGCAGACCGCGTTGTACAGGTGCACGATCGCGCGCGGCACGCCTTCGAGCGCATCGAACGTACGGGCGATCAGGTCTTCGCGAGACTGCACGAGCACCTCGATCGTCACGTCGTCGGGAATCCGCTTGTCGTCGATCAGCTTGCGCACGAAATCGAAGTCGGTTTGCGACGCCGACGGAAAACCGACTTCGATCTCCTTGAACCCGATGGCGACCAGCATTTCGAAGAACTCGAGCTTCTGCTCGATGCTCATCGGCTCGATCAGTGACTGGTTGCCGTCGCGCAGGTCGGTGCTCATCCACACGGGCGCACGCTCGATGGTGCGGGCCGGCCAGCGGCGGCCATTGAGGCGGACGGGCTCGAACGGACGGTATTTGTCTTGCGGATTGCGCATCATCTTCTGGACCTCGGGTCTCAAGTCGCGAGCGAAGACGGGCGGCATGGGCGACGGTTGGCGCTGCCTCGCACCCGGCGCGCGATGGCGCCGCGGATGCGGATGATCTTCGCGAATCGGCCGACGGATGGACGGACGAATGCTGACGACTTCGGGTTGTAAAAACTGCGAGAGGGGTACTGCGAGGAACTGCTGGGAGGACCGTGCGGACGGCACACGGCGCTACGACAGCCTTAGGCTAGTCGTAGCGATAGCGGCCGCGCTAGGCGGCCGGAGGTAATTCGGAGGGGGTTCGGAAAGGAACGCATGACGGTCACTCTATGCCAGGATGCGCCCGCGTGTCAAATGTCGGGATAAAGGGGCAGGTCGTCGTCGCGCCGTCAGCGCGCGATGCGGGCGATCTGCACGATCGTCGCGACCTGCCGCGCCACGGTGTCGGGCACCGGCACCTCGCCGCGCAGCACGGCGTCCGTCCACGCGGCCGTGGTCGCCGCATCGCGCGACTCGGGCAGCGCGACGGGCGGCGCGTCGGTCGACGAACGCTCTGCATCGATCAGCGTGTCGCACACGCCGTCGTGCAGCCAGTCGACCTGCACCTGGCGCCGCGTGTCGGCCACCGCTTCGCCTTCGGTGCCGCGCGCGAGCAGCGCGCCGCCGAGCGCGGCGTCCGGATGATCGCGGAACAACTGCGCGAGGCTGTCGCGGTACGGCGGATGCGTGTAGTTGACGAGCCGCAGCCCGGCCGGCGCGAACGGCTGCAGGATCTTCACGAGCGTATGCGTGGAGTTGCGCACGCCGAGCACGCCGCGCATCGACAGCAGGCGCGCGATGCGCGGCGCCAGCACGTCGATCGGTGCGAACGCGACGCGGCGTTCCGCGAGCGTATCCTCGATCGCATCGTGCGACGTCGACGGCGCGAGCGACAGCGCCGAGAAGATCTCGGCGCTCGTCACGCGGCCCGGGTCTTGCTCCACCCCGTGCACGAGCACCGGCACGCCTTCGCGCGCGAGCAGCAGCGCGAGCAGCGGCACGAGGTTCGGCTGCTTGCGCGCGCCGTTGTAGCTGGGGATCGAGACCGGGCGGAACGCGGCGTCCTGTACGTGCACGGGCTCGAACGACGCCTGCGCGGCGGCGAGCATCGCGGCCAGCTCGTCGGCGGATTCGCCCTTCAGCCGATAGGCGATCAGGATCGCGCCGAGTTCGACGTCCGACACGCGCGCATCGAGCATCGCGCGATAGAGCGCGAACGTGTCCTCGGCGGACAGGGCGCGCGCGCCGTTCGGGCCGCGGCCGATTTCCTTGATGAAGCGGGCGCAAGGGAACGGAGCGGCGGCGGGATCGTGGGAAGCGGTCATCGGAACGTGGGGCGGGCGGCCGGCATCGGGCCGCGCGGTGAGCGGTAAGGAATGCCCCGAGTATCGCACGGGCGCGGCCGTGCATCGCGCCGCGCTACACTCTGCTTCCCGGCGGCGCGCGCACCGCTGCGCCGCGCGCCCATGCCGCCGCCGGCCGAATACGACCAAAGAGAGACATCCCATGAAGCTCTACAGCTATTTCCGCAGTTCCGCGTCGTACCGCGTGCGGATCGCCTTGAACCTCAAGCAACTGCCGTTCGACTATGCGCCCGTGCACATGCTGCGCGACGGCGGCGAGCAACTGAAGGACGCGTACCGCGCGCTGAACCCGGATGCGGTCGTGCCCACGCTGATCGATGGCGATGCGACGCTGCAGCAGTCGCTCGCGATCATCGAATATCTCGACGAAACCCATCCCGAGCCCGCGCTGCTGCCGAAGCAGCCGGTCGATCGCGCGTATGTGCGGGCGGTCGCGCTGCAGATCGCATGCGAAATCCACCCGCTCAACAACCTGCGCGTGCTGAAGTACCTGAAGCACACGCTGAAGGTGCCGGAGGAAGCAAAGAACGCGTGGTACCGGCACTGGATCGAGGCGGGCTTCGACACGCTCGAGACGCGTCTCGCGAACGATCCGCGCACCGGCAAGCTGTGCTTCGGCGACACGCCGACGCTCGCCGACGTATGTCTCGTGCCGCAGGTGTTCAATGCGAACCGCTTCTCGATCGACACGACGCGTTTCCCGACGATCCAGCGGATCGTCGACCATGCGGCGACGATCGATGCGTTCAAGGCCGCCGAGCCGGGCGTGCAGCCGGACGCTGAATGAGCGCGGAATGCGCGCCGCGGCCCGTGGCGCGCAGGATCGGGCGCGCATGAAAAAGGGCGCCCGAAGGCGCCCCGTGCGATGCGAGCCGGCGGTGTTCAGCCGAGCAGCGCGTCCGCGAATTCCACCGCGCTGAACGGCTGCAGGTCCTCGACCTTCTCGCCGACGCCGATGAAGTAGACGGGCACCGGCCGTTGCCGCGCGATCGCCGCGAGAATCCCGCCCTTCGCGGTGCCGTCGAGCTTCGTCACGATCAGGCCGGTCAGGCCCAGCGCGTCGTCGAATGCCTTCACCTGCGTGAGCGCGTTCTGGCCGGTGTTCGCGTCGATCACCAGCAGCACTTCGTGCGGCGCGCCGTCGTGCGCCTTCGCGATCACGCGCTTCACCTTCTTCAGCTCTTCCATCAGGTGGAGTTGCGTCGGCAGGCGGCCGGCCGTATCGGCCATCATCACGTCGATCTTGCGCGCGCGCGCGGCGCTGACCGCGTCGAAGATCACTGCGGCTGGATCGCCGCTTTCCTGCTGCACGACCGTCACGTTGTTGCGCTCGCCCCAGACCGCCAGCTGTTCGCGCGCGGCCGCGCGGAACGTGTCGCCGGCGGCCAGCAGCACCGACTGGTCGAAGCTCTGCAGATGCTTCGCGAGCTTGCCGATGCTGGTCGTCTTGCCCGCGCCGTTCACGCCGGTGATCATCATCACGAGCGGCTGCGCGCGGCCGAGCATCAGCGATTTCTCGAGCGGCGTCAGCAGCTCGACGAGCAGGTCGTGCAGCGCATTCTTCACCTGCTGCGGATCGGTCAGCCGGCCCGCGCGCACCTTCTCGCGCAGCGCGTCGAGCAGGTATTCGGTCGCGTCGACGCCCGCGTCGGACATCAGCAGCGCGGTTTCGAGTTCCTCGTACAGATCCTCGTCGATTTTCGTATTGACGAACACGCCGGTGATGCTCGAACCCGTCTTCGCGAGCCCCGTTTTCAGGCGTGCGAGCCACGACTTCTTCGCCGAGGCGTCCTGCAGCGGCGGCGGGACGATCTCGACCGTCTCGACGACTTCGTCGCGGCCGTCGTTGGTCGGCGTGACCGTCATCACGACGGCCGGCGCAGCCGGTTGCGCGCTCGCCGGCGGCACGTCGGCCGCGGGCGGCGCGTCGAGCACGGGCGCAGCCTCGGCCGCGTCGGACGCTTCGTCCGCTTGCTGCGCGTCGGCCGATTGCGATTCCGCCGGATCGGGCTCCTGCGTTTTCTTGAATCGTTTGAAGAAACTGAACATGGTCTGACGTCGGGAAGAGGGTGGGCCGCCGCCGGGAGCGGGGCGCCGGATGGGCCGTTCTGCGTTCGCGCGGGCGCGGCGCACGGCGGCCGAAACCGTGCATTTTATCAGTGCGGCGTGGCCCTCGCGTCAGTGCGCGTCGCCGCTGTGGTAACGTGCGCCTGTTTGGCGGCGCGCCTCTGCGTGCGCCCGGTCCCTCCGTCGTCGATATCCCGTATGTCCCGTTCCTCTTCCGGCCGCCCGGCGGCCCCTTCCAGTCGCGGCAAGCCGCACACGATCCGCATCATCGGCGGCGACTGGAAACGCACCCCGCTCGCGGTGCTCGATCTCGACGGCCTGCGCCCGACCCCCGATCGCGTGCGCGAGACGCTGTTCAACTGGCTCGGCCAGGATCTCGAAGGCCGGCGCTGCCTCGACCTGTTCGCGGGCACCGGCGCGCTCGGCTTCGAGGCCGCGTCGCGCGGCGCGGCGAGCGTCGTGATGGTCGAGCGCCATCCGCGCGCCGCGCAGCAGCTGCGTGCGATCAAGGACAAGCTCGGCGCCCGTTCGGTCGAGGTTGCCGAAGCCGATGCGCTGCGGCTCGCGGCCGGGCTCACGCCGGGCGCGTTCGACGTCGTGTTCCTCGATCCGCCGTTCGACGACCTCGCCGCGCTCGAGCGCGCGATCGCGCTGTCGGCGCCGCTCGTCGCGGCGGGCGGCGCGCTGTACGTCGAAACGGGGGCGGAACTCGACCCGGCCGAGCACGACGCGCTGGCGGGCTGGCAGGTGGTGAAGCACGGCAAGGCCGGTGCGGTTCACTATCATTTGCTGCGGCGCGAAAATGATGAATAATGCGCGTTCCATACGAGGCGGCGCGCCGCAAAGGCGACGCATGCCCATCTCGGCAGCGGCGCGTGCATCGCACGGCTGCCATCCCGTTTGCGTGATGACAGGAGGAGCGACATGGTAGTCGCCGTGTATCCCGGTACGTTCGATCCGCTGACGCGCGGGCACGAAGACCTCGTGCGGCGTGCGTCGAGCATTTTTGATACGCTGGTGGTGGGCGTTGCCGACAGCCGCGCGAAAAAGCCGTTTTTCTCGCTCGAGGAACGTCTGACGATTGCGAACGAGGTGCTCGGCCATTACCCGAACGTGAAGGTGATGAGTTTCACCGGCCTCCTGAAGGATTTCGTCCGCGTCAACAATGCGCGCGTGATCGTGCGCGGGTTGCGCGCCGTGTCCGATTTCGAATATGAGTTCCAGATGGCGGGGATGAACCGCTATCTGCTGCCCGACGTCGAGACGATGTTCATGACGCCGTCCGACCAGTACCAGTTCATCTCGGGGACGATCGTGCGCGAAATCGCGCAGTTGGGCGGCGATGTCAGCAAATTCGTGTTTCCGTCCGTCGAGAAGTGGCTGACCGAGAAAGTCACCGCGATGGGAGGCCCGGCCGCGTGATGCGGCGCGGCCGGTTTCGTCGCGAAGCCGGCCGCCGGCCTGAAGAAGTGAGATCAGTATGGCTTTGATGATTACCGACGAGTGCATCAATTGCGACGTGTGCGAGCCCGAGTGCCCGAACGGCGCGATTTCGATGGGCCCGGACATCTACGTGATCGACCCGAACAAGTGCACCGAGTGCGTCGGCCATTTCGACGAACCGCAGTGCCAGCAGGTGTGTCCGGTCGAATGCATTCCGCGCGATCCGCAGCATGACGAATCGCACGCGCAATTGATGGAGAAGTACCACGCGTTGATCGCCGTGAAGGGCGACGACGCGTCGTGATCCTGCGCTGACGCGCGCTTTGTGTGGCGCGCGCGTCGCGCTTTCTGCCCAGCGCCATTCGGCGCCGGTTCTTCCGTGTCAGGCCAGCAGCTCGCGCAACGCCGCGACGAGCGCATCGCATTCGGCATCGGTGCCGACGGTGATGCGCAGATGCTGGTCGATCCGCGGCAGCCGGAAGTGCCGCACGAAAATTTCCCGTTCTTTCAGCTTGGCCGCGATCGCGCTTGCGTCGTGCGCGGGATGGCGCGCGAACACGAAATTCGCGGCCGACGGCACGATCTCGAAGCCGAGTGCGTCGAGCGCATGCGTGAGCCGCGCGCGGCTGTCGATCACGCGCCGGCAGGTGGCGTTGAAATAGTCGGTGTCTTCATACGCGGCCTGCGCGGCAACCTGCGCGAGCCGGTCGAGCGGGTACGAGTTGAAGCTGTCCTTCACGCGGTTCAGCGCGTCGATCAGCGCCGCGTCGCCGAACGCGAAGCCGACGCGCATGCCCGCGAGCGAGCGCGCCTTCGACGTCGTATGCACGACGAGCAGGTTCGGATGACGGTCGATCAGCGTGATGGCCGACTGCGCGCCGAAATCGACGTACGCTTCGTCGATCACGACCACCGACGACGGATTCGCGGCCGCGATCCGCTCGACGTCCGCGAGCGGCAGCGCGCGCCCGGTCGGCGCATTCGGGTTCGGAAACAGCACGCCGCCGGCGTCGTCGAGATAGTCGTCGACGCGGATCGAGAAATCGTCCGCGAGCGGCACGACCGTGGTCTCGACGCCGTACAGGCGCGCGTAGGTCGGGTAGAAGCTGTACGTGATGTCGGGAAAGCGCAGCGGCCGGTCGTGCTTGAGCAGCGCCTGGAACGCGTGCGCGAGCACCTCGTCGGAGCCATTGCCGACGAACACCTGTTCGGGCTGGATGCGGTGATGGGCCGCGACCGTCTCGCGCAGTGCGCGCGCGACCGGGTCCGGATAGCGGCGCAGCGTGTCGCCGGTCTCGCCGAGTTCGCGTGCGATTGCCGCGACGACACGCGGCGACGGCGGATAGGGATTCTCGTTGGTGTTCAGCTTGACGGGGTGCGCGAGCGCGGGCTGTTCGCCCGGCACGTAAGGCACGAGTTGCTGAACGACATCGCTCCAGTAACGGCTCACCGCTTGGCTCCTGTCGGGCAAAGCGTCCAGATTACCGCATGTGCGCGTCGCGGTGGGGCGGGCGAGGCCGCCCGGTTGCGCCGGCCGGCCGACGCTACCGGGCTGGTGCGGGTGCGGTCAGTTGCGATGCAGCTGCATCGTCGCGCGGTCGAGTTCGCCCTTGACGACCATCGGCATCACGGCAAGCGCGCGTTCGATCGAGGCGTCGATCACGTCCTGTTCCTCGCGGCGCGGCGGCTTCAGCACGAAGTTCGCGACGTCGGGCTTCGCGCCGGCACGCGCGCTTTCCGAGATCAAGTCGCGCGGATGGCCGATGCCGATCCGCAGCCGCCAGTATTGCTGCGACGACAGGTGCGCGGTGATGTCCTTGAGCCCGTTGTGGCCGCCGCTGCCGCCGCCGAGCTTCAGCTTCACGGTGCCGGGCGGCAGGTCGAGCTCGTCGTGCGCGACGAGGATCTGGTCAGGCAGGATCTTGAAGAATTGCGCGAGCGCGACGACCGACTGGCCGGAGCGGTTCATGTAGGTCTGCGGCTCGAGCAGATGGACTTCCTCGCCGTGCAGGCGCGCTTTCGCGTAGAAGCCGTGGAAGCGGCGTTCGTCGCGCAGCGTCGTGCCGGCTTCGCGGGCGAGCTGGTCGATCAGCCAGAAGCCGGCGTTGTGGCGCGTCGCGGTGTATTCCGCCCCGGGATTGCCGAGGCCGACGATCAGTTTGATCATGACGTTTCGAAGGCGGCGGCAGCCGCCTGGGCGCAGAAAAAGAAAAACCCGCCGGGCAAGCCGCGGCGGGTTGCGTCGACCGTTTCGTGAAACGGATCGATGGGGCGCGTACGCAGCCGCTTAGGCAGCCGGCGTTTCGCCTTCTGCTGCGTCCGACACGGCGCCAGCCGGGACCGTCGCCGAAGCGATGACCGGGTTTTCCGCGTCGACGTGCGCGACCAGCGCGACGCCCTTCGGCAGTGCGATGTCCTTCGCGTGCAGCGACTGACCGGCTTCGATCTTCGACAGGTCGACTTCGAGGAACTCCGGCAGGTCGGCCGGCAGGCACTCGATTTCGATTTCCGTCGCGACGTGCGAAACGATCGCGCTCGACAGCTTCACGGCCGGGCTGACTTCTGCGTTCAGGAAGTGCAGCGGTGCCTTCGTGTGCAGCTTCTTCTTCGCGTCGACGCGCTGGAAGTCAACGTGCAGCACGAGTTGCTTGAACGGGTGGTATTGCACGTCGCGCAGCAGAACCTGTTGCGACTGGCCAGCCACTTCCAGGTCGAGGATCGACGAGTGGAAGGCTTCCTTCTTCAGTGCATGCCACAGCGCGTTGTGATCCAGTTCGATCTTTTGCGGGGCTGCTTCGCCACCGTAGACGATACCCGTGGTCTTACCGGCGTTGCGCAGGCGGCGGCTCGCACCCGTACCTTGCTGTTGGCGCTCGAAAGCGACGACTTTCATGTGATTCTCCATTTGCTGCCCGCGACCAGGCAGTAAAACGGGGCCATCAGCGGCCCCCGATGAAACGGCCGGGGTTTCGTCTATCCCGTCCGATTGTGCAAAAAGCGAAGCGTTGCCGCTTCGCTTTCTGCGCATGCTTCGTTCCGTCGATTCGCGATCAGGATTCCGCGAACAGCGACATCACCGAATCGCCGCGGCGAATCCGCGAGAACGTCTCGGCCAGCAGGCTCGCGCTCGTCAGCGAGCGGATCTTCGAGCACGCCAGCGATTCGGCCGACAGCGGGATCGTATCGGTGACGACCAGCTCGTCGAGTTCCGACGCGGCGATACGCTCGGCGGCGCCGCCCGACAGCACCGGGTGCGTCGCGTAGGCAAAAACCTGCTTCGCGCCGCGCTCCTTCAGCACTTGTGCAGCCTTGCAGAGCGTGCCTGCCGTATCGACCATGTCGTCCATGATCACGCAGGTGCGGCCTTCGACTTCACCGATGATGTTCATCACTTCGGCGACGTTCGCCTTCGGGCGACGCTTGTCGATGATCGCGAGATCGCAGTTCAGCTGCTTCGCGAGTGCCCGGGCACGCACCACGCCGCCGACGTCCGGCGACACGACGAGCAGATCCGAGTAGTTCTGCTTGCGCAGGTCGCCCAGCAGGATCGGCGTCGCGTAGATGTTGTCGACCGGGATGTCGAAGAAGCCCTGAATCTGGTCGGCGTGCAGATCCATCGTGATGATCCGCTCGACGCCGGCGATTTCCAGCATGTTCGCGACGATCTTCGCCGAGATCGCGACGCGCGCCGAACGCGGGCGACGATCCTGACGCGCATAGCCGAAGTAGGGGATGGCAGCGGTGATCCGGCCAGCGGATGCGCGCTTGAGCGCATCGACCATGATCATCAGTTCCATCAGGTTGTCGTTCGCCGGTGCGCACGTGGATTGCAGGACGAAGACGTCCTTGCCGCGCACGTTTTCCTGGATCTCGACCTGGATCTCGCCGTCGGAGAAACGGCTGACCATTGCTTTGCCGAGGGGGATACCAAGGATATTGACGACTTCCTGGGCGAGCGCGGGATTCGCGTTGCCAGTAAAGACCATCAGGCCATCATGGCTGTGGCTGCTCATCGTGCACCTGCTTCAGGCTTGGGCGGGAAATGCGGGAAAATTTTTGGCAGGGGAGGAAGGACTCGAACCCTCGCATGCCGGAATCAAAATCCGGTGCCTTGACCAACTTGGCGACTCCCCTACACTTAACTGATAACTTTACCGAACTCGTGTAGGCCGTTTGGCAAAGTAAAACTTCATGACGCGAAAGCGAAGAGCGGATGCTCGTTCAGACTCTCGGCAACTGCGCCATTCCAACTGGCGGGCAGTTTGGCTTTCGCCGCTTCTGCCTCGTGCTTGCTGTGAAACGCTGCAAACACGCTTGCTCCGGAGCCGGTCATCCTCGCGGGGGTCACATCATACAACCATTTGACCACCTGCGCAACTTCCGCGTACTTCCTTGTTACAACTTCCTGCATATCGTTCCGGCCGAAGCTATCTGGCCATTCCGCATCGCTGGTTTGCTGTGCAAGAAAGTCAGCAATTGTGACGGGCTTCGTATCTCTTGTCAACAACTCATCTGAAAATATTTCAGCGGTCGGGACATGAACGCGTGGCGTCACAACCAAGAACCAGCGAGTCGGCAATTCTACCTCAGCTAATTCTTCTCCGATACCCTCTGCGAACGCATTTTTTCCAAAAATAAAAAACGGGACGTCGGCGCCGAGTTTGACCGCGAGCGACTGAAGCTCGGCGCGCGGCAAATCGAGTTGCCACAGGCGGTTCAGCGCGAGCAGCGTCGTCGCCGCGTCGGAGCTGCCGCCGCCGAGGCCGGCGCCCATCGGCAGGATCTTGTCGATCTCGATGTCGACGCCGTGCGCGGTATCCGTATGCGCTTTCAGCAGGTTGGCCGCGCGCACGACGAGATCGCTTTCCTCGGGCACGCCGGGCACGTCGGTGACGCGTGCGACGCGGCCGTCGTCGCGCCGCGTGAAGTGCAGCGTGTCGCCCCAGTTCAGCAGCTGGAATACGCTCTGCAGATCGTGATAGCCGTTCGGACGACGGCCGGTGATGTGCAGGAACAGGTTGAGTTTCGCGGGCGCCAGGCAGTTGCGCAGCGAGCGGGTCGAATCGGTCATGCGGTATCGGGGCTAGGCGCGCGTGCTCACTGATCGAGCACGAGCTTGATGTCGAGCGGCGGCGTCGCGCGCACGAGGTTGACGCGTTTGACGCCCGTGGCCGGGGCATCCGCGTAGGCAAGGTAGTCGATCGTCCAGCCGTCCTGGCGCAACTGCTTGATGCGCGTGCCGTCGGCCGGGTCGCGCACGGTTTCGGCGGGCGTCGCGGGCGCGGCGGTCGGCAGCAGCCAGTAGCGCAGGCCCGCGAGCGGCAGCTCGAAGCCGAGCGTCTTCTGCATCAGGTCGCCGACGTCAGGCGCATATTGGGTCGGCCGGTTCGGCAATTCGAGCGACGCCGCGCGCGGCGTCGACTTCACGACCGCGAGCGTCTGGCCGAGCGGGCTGCGCAGCTCGAGCGACACGTCGTCGCCGTGCTCCTGCCAGTCGAAGTTGCCGTACACGTTCTGCGGGTTGCCGAGACGATCGTCGTAGCGCACCGCGAAGCGGCCATGGTAGGCATGCGTTGCGGCCGTTTGCAGTACGGCGCCCGTCGGCGCATTGGCCGACGGCGGCGTGCTCGCGCAGCCGGCGAGCGCGAGCGCCGCGCCGGCCGCGGCCAGCGTGCGCTGCGCGCGGGAGGACAGGGAAAACATCGGGAACATCTGCATCAGAGGCCGTTGATCTGCAGGCGTTTCAGCGTCTGCACGAGCGTTTCGTTGTCGGGCTCGAGCTTCTGCGCGGCACGCCACGCGTTGCGCGCGTCGTCCTGCGCGCCGCTCTTCCACAGCACTTCGCCGAGATGCGCGCCGATTTCGGCGTTCGGCTGCAGTTCGTATGCACGCTGCAGCACCTTCGTCGCCCCGGCCGTGTCGCCCATCCGGTACTTCACCCAGCCGAGGCTGTCCATGATGTACGCGTCGTTCGGCGCGAGCGCCATCGCCTTGTCGATCAGCTTGCTGGCCTCGGGCAGGCGCTGGTTGCGATCGGCGAGCGAATAGCCGAGCGCGTTGTAGGCCTGCGGGTTGTCGGGCTGCGTACGGATCAGCTCGCGCAGTTGCTTTTCCATCGTCGCGTAGTGGCCGGTCTTTTCGGCCGCCATCGCGTAGTCGTAGCGCAGGTCGGGGTCGTCCGGGAAGTCCTGGACGGCCTGCCCGAGCCGCGCCTCCGCTTCCGGATAGCGCTTCGCCGTGAACAGGATCGACGCATCGGTGCGCGCCACCACGGCCGCATCGCGCGGATCCGAGATCGGCAGGTTGTCGAGCACCTTGCGCGCCTCGTCGGTCTTGCCCTGTTTCTGCAGGAGCTGCGCACGCGTGATCTGCGCGGGCAGGTAGTGCTGGCTCGTCTGGTCGACCTTGTCGAGCCATTGCGACGCCTGCGCGTCGTTGTTCTGGTCGATCGCGATCTGCGCGAGATAGATGTAGCCCTGGCCGACGTCGAGGTTCGGCTGCTTGTCGCCGAGCTGCACGTACTGCTTCAGGTAGCCGGTCGCCTCGTCGAGTTTCTTCTGCTGGATCTTGATCAGCGCGAGCGCCATCAGCGGCGTCGGGTCCTTCGCGTCGAGCTTGCGCATCGTCTCGAACTGCTTCTGCGCGTCGTCGAGGCGATCGTCGGCGAGATAGAGCTGCGACAGCGCGAGCCGCGCGTCGCGCGACTTCGGATTCTGCTGAACATACTTCTCGAACGACGCGATGCCCGCCGCACGTTCCGCCGGCCCCATCTGCGACAGCATCAGCGCTGCCGGCAGGTAGTCGGGGCGGAGCTGCAGCGCCTGCTTCAGCGACTGCGCGGCGCCGTCCTTGTCGTCGACCGCGAGCTGCTGCCGCGCGATCGCGAGCTGCGCCTCGGGGCGATTCATGTCGTTCTTCAGCATATCCTTCAGCACCGCGAGGCCGCCGACGCGGTCGGGGCCGCGCACGAGCAGCGCCTGCAGCGCGAGGATCGCCGGGCCGCGCGTGTCGCCGCTCGCGCGGGCCAGCTCGCGCGCGAGCATCGGCTGCGCGTCGGCCGGCTTGCCGGCGAGCACCAGCAGCGCGGCGTCGACCTGCGACGCCCGGTTCGAATCCGGTGCGTACTGACGCCACAGGTTCGCGGCGGACAGCGCGTCGGCCGGGCTCTGCGCGCCGAGCGCGATTTCGGTCGCGCGCTGCGCCATGCGCGGATCGCGCGTGTCGCGGGCCAGCGCGAGGTAGGTCTGGTAGGCCGGCGCCGGCTGATTGCGCTGGAGCGCGACCTCGGCGGCGAGCACCTGGTAGACGATCTGGCTCGTCAGAGGCACGCCGGGGAGATTTTTCTGCTCGTCCGGCATCACATGCTCGAACGCACCCTGCGGCTCCGCGTCGTCCGATGCCGGATCCTGCGCGTGGGCCGGAAAGGCGGTGAGGGTCCAGACGGCAAACAGCGCGGCACCGAGTGCACGGCGGACCGGGAAGGCGCGCGCGCCGCGCACGGCGGCGGGGCGCTCCTGAAGCAGCTTCGAGGGCAGGGTCATGGAAATCCGTTCGATGTTTCAACCGATTGTAACGCGCTCGCTACAATACACGCACGATCGTGATAGGGTCCGCTTACCTGTGGAACCCCCATGCGAATGCCCGAAATCGCCCGCCTCGCGTGCTGCCAGACGGGCGATTTCGGGCATTCCCGTGTTTCATTCGGGGTTGCCGCGAGAACGGCCGTTCTCGTGGCGCCGCATGCGCGTTCACCCTGTAAACAGACCGTAGCCTCAGACCCGCAAAACATGCCAGAGTTGCCAGAAGTCGAAGTCACGCGCCGGGGCATCGAGCCCTTTGTCGCGGGCCGCCGCGTCGAGCGTGTCGACGTCCGTACCGCGATGCTGCGCTGGCCCGTGCCGGCGGGGCTCGCCGAGCAGTTGCGCGCGCGCGAGGTGCTCGCCGTCGAGCGCCGCGGCAAGTACCTGCTGTTCGAGGTCGATGCGGGCTGGTTCATCGTCCATCTCGGGATGACGGGCACGCTGCGCGTGCTGCCCGCGGCCGGCGTGCCGGTCGCCGCGAAGCACGACCACATCGACTGGATCTTCGACGAATTCGTGCTGCGCTTCCGCGATCCGCGCCGCTTCGGCGCCGTGCTGTGGCACCCGCGCGAAGCAGGCGACGTGCATGCGCATCCGCTCCTCGCGAGCCTCGGCGTCGAGCCGTTCTCGCCGGCATTCACCGGCGCGCTGCTGCATGCGCGCACGCGCGGCCGCACGGTGTCGGTCAAGCAGGCGCTGCTCGCGGGCGACATGGTCGTCGGTGTCGGCAACATCTATGCGTCGGAGAGCCTGTTTCGCGCCGGCATCCGGCCGACGACGGCCGCCGGCAAGGTTTCGCTGCCGCGCTACGAGCGGCTGGCCGACGCGGTGCGCGCGACGCTCGCCGACGCGATCGAGCGCGGCGGCAGCACATTGCGCGATTTCGTCGGCAGCAACGGCGAAAGCGGCTACTTCCAGCTCGACTGCTTCGTCTACGATCGTGCCGGCCAGCCGTGCCGCGTTTGCGGCACGCCGGTTCGCCAGATCGTGCAGGGTCAGCGGTCGACCTATTTCTGCCCGACGTGCCAGCGTTGAAACCCTTTTCCACAATTCGATAACTTGAAGCCGCCCCGCATCGCCCCCGCTCCGTTCCCCGTCACGCCGCTGCACCGCACGTTCGCCACACGTCTCGTCGCGTGGCAGCGCGCGCATGGCCGCCATGACCTGCCATGGCAGAACACCCGCGATCCGTACCGGATCTGGCTGTCGGAAATCATGCTGCAGCAGACGCAGGTATCGACCGTCATTCCGTATTACACGCGCTTTCTCGACCGCTTCCCGGACGTCGCCGCGCTCGCGGCCGCGCCGAGCGACGACGTGATGGCGTTGTGGGCGGGCCTCGGCTACTACTCGCGCGCGCGCAACCTGCACCGCTGCGCGCAGGTCGTCGTCGCCGAGCACGGCGGTGTGTTTCCGGCGACGCCCGACGCGCTGGCCGAACTGCCGGGCATCGGCCGTTCGACGGCCGCCGCGATCGCGTCGTTTGCGTACGGTGCGCGCGCGACGATCCTCGACGGCAACGTGAAGCGCGTGCTTGCGCGGGTATTCGGCGTCGAGGGCTTTCCGGGCGAGAAGCGTGTCGAGAACGACATGTGGGCACTCGCCGAATCGCTGCTGCCCGATGCCGCGAACCCGGCCGACGTGAGCGCGTATACGCAGGGGCTGATGGATCTGGGCGCGACGCTGTGCGTGCGCGGCAAGCCCGACTGCGCGCGCTGCCCGTTCGCAGGCGACTGCGTCGCGCAATCGACCGGCCGCCAGCGCGAACTGCCGGCCGCGCGGCCCAAGAAGGCCGTGCCGACGCGCAAGACCTGGATGCTCGTGCTGCGCGACGGCGACGCCGTGCTGCTCGAGCGACGGCCGCCGACCGGCATCTGGGGCGGACTGTGGAGCCTGCCGCAAGCGGACGGCGATGCCGCGCTCGCGGAGCTTGCGCGCGGTTTCGGCGGCGGCGGCACGGTGCCGCTCGCGCCGCTCACGCATACGTTCACGCATTTCCGGCTCGAGATCGAGCCGCGGCTGAGCGATCTGGCGGACGGCGGGGGCCTGCCGTCGCAGGCGCGCGACGCGGACACCGCATGGGTGCCGCTGAGCCGGCTCGACGCGTACGGCGTGCCGGCGCCCGTGCGCAAGCTGCTCGATGCGCTGAGCGGGCCACTGCTGTAACGAACGGGGAAGGGCGCGGCGCCGGCCGCGTTCGGGAAGGTGCCGGGTGGCCGCGCGCAGGAGAGGTTGTCGGGCGGGCGCGGTACGCGATGCGCGGCGGCTCGGGCGCGGCAGTTACAGCCAGCCGTGTCGGTCGAGTACGTGGTGCACGGCGTCGATGCGCGCGCCGACGTCCGGAAACTCCATCAGCTTCTGCCGCGCGCGCAGGTCGAGCGGCAGAAGCTCGGCGAGGCGATTCGATACCCAGCTCGGATCGTCGAGGCGGAACGGTTCGCCGAACGGCATTTTCTCCGGATCGGACTTCTTCAGCGCGTCGATGATGCGCTCGAGCACCTCGGCGCACGAGCCGAACTGCGCGAGCGCCTGTTCGCCTTCGAGCGGGATGTCGTCGGGCAGCGGCTCCGCGATGCCGACCAGCAGCCCGTTGCCTTCGACGCGATACGACAGCAGCTCGAAACGCTGCGTGCCGACCGCCTGCAGATACAGCATCCCGAACTCGCCGGTATCGCACTCGGTGATGCGCGCCATGCAGCCGATGGTTTCGGGCACCGACACCGCGCCGTCCTGCGCGACTTCGGGCCCGCTCTTCAGCAGGCACACGCCGAACGGTGCGTCGTCGCGCAGGCATGCGCGCGACATGTCGAGATAGCGCGCCTCGAACACCTTGAGCGGGAGCAGCCCTCCGGGAAACAGCACCGTGTGCAGCGGAAACAGCGGCAGGTCGATCAGGGTGGTCGATAGGGAGGACATGGCGCGCGGGCGTGGGGGCGGGTGTCGCTAGGGTCGGTCGACCTCGGAGACGAGCCGCGACGACGCGTCGACATCCACTGGCGCGTCACGATGCCGCACGATCACGTTCGCGTCGCGCGCGAGGCGCGCGGCGAGCGTTTCCGCGATGAACACCGAGCGATGCTGGCCGCCCGTGCAGCCGATGGCGACGGTCAGGTAGCTGCGGTTGTCATCGCGGAAGTGCGGCAGCCATTTCATCAGGAACGCATGGATGTCGTCGATCATCTGATGGACGATCGGCAGTGCGTCGAGAAAGGCGATGACCGGCTGGTCGAGCCCGGTGAGCGGGCGCAACTGGTGGTCGTAGTACGGATTCGGCAGCGCGCGCACGTCGAACATCAGATCGGCGTCGAGCGGCACGCCGCGCTTGAAGCCGAACGATTCGAACATCACCATCAGGTCGTTGTTCTTTTGCTCGATGAAGCGCTTGACCCAGGTGCGCAGCGCGTTCGCGCGCAGCGTGCTGGTATCGATCTGGTGGCCGAATTCGGCGAGCGGCGCGACGAGTTCGCGTTCGCGCTCGATCGCTTCCTCGAGCGACGACAGCAGGCCGACGTCCGCATCGTGCGACCGCGAGCCGGACAACGGATGGCGGCGGCGCGTTTCGGAGAAGCGCTGGATCAGCGCCTGGGTGCTCGCGTTGAGGAACAGCACGCGCACGTCGTGCTCGCGGGACAGCTCGCGGATCAGGCCGGGCATTTCGTCGAGCGACGCGCTCGAGCGCGCGTCGATTGCGACCGCGAGCCGGCGCTGGCCGTCCTGCGCGAGGTAGCGGGCGAGTTCGGGGAGCACGTGCGGCGGCAGGTTGTCGACGCAGTAATAGCCTGCGTCTTCGAGCGCGTTCAGCGCGACGGACTTGCCTGAGCCGGAGATGCCGGTGATGAGGACGATGCGCATGGGAACAGAGAATCCTGACGTTTCATCATAGCACCGGCTCGACGCGTCGGCGTTGCGCGGCCGGCGCGTGCGGGTTACACCAGTTTGCCGGGGAACTGACTGTCGGGATCTTGCATCGCGAGTCGTTGCCGATCCATGAAATCGCGCAACGTGTCGATTCCGCGCAACTGCAGGATCGTGTTCCGGACGGCCGCCTCGACGAGCACCGCGAGGTTGCGGCCGGCCGCGACCTGGATCGTGACCTTGCTGATCGGCAACCCGAGCACGTCGACGGTCTGGCTTTCGAGCGGCAGGCGCTGGAATTCGCCGTCGGGGCGCCGCACGAGCTGAACGATCAGCTTCAGCTTCATTTTCCGCCGCACGGCGGTTTCGCCGAAGATCGTCTTGATGTCGAGCAGGCCGAGGCCGCGCACTTCGAGCAGGTTCTGCAGCAGCGGCGGGCAGCGCCCTTCGACGAAATCGGGGCCAAGACGGACGAAATCGACCGCGTCGTCGGCGACGAGGCCGTGCCCGCGGCTGATCAGCTCGAGGCCGAGTTCGCTCTTGCCGAGGCCCGAATCGCCGGTCAGCAGCACGCCCATCCCGAGAATGTCGAGGAACACGCCGTGCAGCGTCGCGCGCGGCGCGAGGATGCGCGACATGTAGAGCCGCAGGCTGTCGATCACGGCGGCGGCCGACATCGGCGTCGTGAACAGCGGGGTGGACGAGCGCGTGCAGCGCAGCACCAGTTCGGGCGGCGCCGCGGCACCGCCGGCGACGACGAGGAACGGTGGTTCGAGCGCGATCAGCTCGGCCATGTGGCGCGAACGGTCTTCGTCGGTCTGGCGCTGGTAGTAGTCGATTTCGGCTTCGCCGAGCACCTGGATCCGGTTCGGGTGGATCAGGTTCAGGTGGCCGACGAGGTCGGCGCTCGACGTTGCGTTGCCGACCGTGTCGGCCGAAAAGCCGCGTTCCCAGCCTTCATGCCCCGTCAGCCAGCTCAGTTTCAGCGTGGCTGCGTTGTCGTCGAAGATGCTCTGGGCGTTGATGCTGGACGTATCCATGACTCTCGTCACTCCAATGGGCCGGTGCGGGCGCGCGGCGACGGACGTCGCCATGCCGGGCCGGCGCCGGGCGGCCCTGGACGGCGGCGTGGGCCGCCTCGTACGGGGAAATATTCCGCCCGGAACAACTCAAGGTTGCCACTGAGTGAGCAGGCGATGCAACTCGGCGATATCCGTTTCGTTGTGCAGACGCTCGCGTGCGTCGCGATCGGACAGCAGTTGCGCGATTTCCGACAGGATCTCGAGGTGCTGCTGGGTGGCTTGCTCGGGAACGAGCAGGAAGATCAGGAGGCCGACCGGCTGGCCGTCGGGCGCTTCGAACGGGATCGCATCGGCGAGGCGGACGAACGCGGCGAGCGGGTGCTTGAGGCCCTTGATGCGGCCGTGCGGAATCGCGACACCTTCGCCGAGCCCGGTCGAACCGAGGCGCTCGCGCGCGAACAGGTTGTCCGTGACGGTGCTGCGGCCGATGCCGTTCTGATTCTCGAACATCAGCCCGGCTTGTTCGAAGACGCGTTTCTTGCTGGTGACCGAGAGGTCGATGACGACGTTCTCTATGGGCAGGATTTTGGCTAGGCGATTCATGTTGGCAGGCGATTGGGCGGCCTGGGGTCTCCTTGCGGCGGCGGACTGATTTTCCATGTTCGGCGATATCAAGGCATGTGGCATGGCAACCTGCAACGCAGCTACCGCATCCAACACCCCCCGGCGATAACCGGAACATTATAGAGCACAGCCGCGTGCGTGGCGCAGCACGGACGGACCGGTTGCACCTCCGCGCGGAGTGGCAAAAAAAACGCCCGGCGAACCGGGCGGCGTGCGTGTTGCGGTGACGGTTATTGCGGCGGCAGCTCGATCTGATCGATCGACGGCTGCAGCTTGATCGGGTCGTGCGCGTGCGTTTGCAGGCGCTCCATGTGCTTGACGACCTGGCGATCCAGCTTGTCGATCAGCAGATCGATCGCGGCGTACAGGTTGCCGTTCGCGCTTTCGACGAAGATGTCCTTGCCCTTCAGGTGCAGGTTGATTTCCGCGCGCTGCTGCTTGTCCTTTTCCTTGTGGTTGTCGACCGAGAGGATCACAGTGCCATCGATCACCTGATCGCTATGCCGTAGCACCCGGTCCAGCTTGGTGATCACGTATTCGCGAATTGCAGGCGTGACTTCGAGATGATGTCCACTGATCTTCAGGTTCATAGTGCTTCTCCAAGCGAGTGGCCACCCGGCCGCATCGAGGCGGCGCTCCGGTCGACTTGCCCGTGCCGCATGAAGCGGCGTATCGCGGACAGATCGTCCGGCCTGTTCCCCGTGTGCGCGGTGGCCGGGACACGCCTGCCGCCGGGCAGGCAGCAGGCTTAAAGAGACTTGCGCAGATTCACTGCCGGGATCTTGAGGGCTTCGCGATATTTCGCAACCGTGCGGCGCGCGACCACGAAACCCTGTTCTGCCAGCAGCTCGGCAATGCGGCTGTCCGAAAGTGGCGATTTTGGGTCTTCAGCTCCTATCAGTTGCTTGATGAGGGCTCGGATGGCGGTCGACGAGGCGGCGCCACCGGTGTCGGTCGAGACGTGAGATCCGAAGAAGTACTTAAATTCAAGCGTCCCGAACGGGGTCAGCATGTACTTCCCGGTTGTCACACGGCTGACAGTCGACTCGTGTAGGCCCAGCGTATCAGCTATTTCCCGCAAAACCAAGGGGCGCATGGCAATTTCACCGTGCGCAAAGAAATTCTTCTGACGCTCGACAATAGCCTGCGCGACACGCAGGATCGTGTCGAAACGCTGCTGGATGTTCTTGATCAACCAGCGAGCTTCCTGCAGCTGCTGCTTCAACGATCCGGCCGACGGATCGCCGCGGCTGTTGCGCAGGATGTTCGCGTACAGGTTGTTGATCCGCAGGCGCGGCACGACCTCCGGATTGAGCTCCGCGAGCCATCCCTGGCCGGCCTTCTTCACGATGATGTCGGGCACGACGTAGTCGGCCTCGGCCTTGCCGTAGGCGGCGCCGGGGAACGGCTCCAGCGAGCGGATCAGCGCGTGCGCGTCGCGCAGCGCGTCGTCGCTCGCCTTCAGGTGCTTGCGCAACCGTGTGAAGTCGCGTGCGGCGAGCAGTTCGAGATGCTGCGACACGATCTCGAGCGCGAGCGTGCGCGTGGGGGACGGATCGAGCCGCAGCAGCTGCAGCTTCAGGCATTCGGAGGCCGAGCGCGCGCCGACGCCGGCCGGGTCGAAGCTGTGCAGCAGCGCGAGCGCCGCATTCAGTTCGTCGCCGTCGATTTCCAGTTCGGGCGGCAGGTCGGCGAGTACTTCGTCGAGCGTGGCGGTCAGGTAGCCATCGTCGTCGAGCGATTCGATCAGGAACATCACGAGCGCGCGATCGCGCGGGCCGGCCTGGGTGACGCGCAACTGCGCCGAGAGATGATCGCGCAGCGACGTCGCGGCTTCCTGCACCTGCAGCGGCGGCAGGTCGTCGTCGTCGGACGCGCCGCTCGAGCGGCCGTATTCGTCGAGATTCCACTGCGGGCCGTCGTTGCCGTCACCGGACCCGTAGCCGTCGTATTCGTCGGCGCCGGCCGGCTCGTCGCGCTCGCTGGACGTGCTGCTGCCGTTGGTCGCGGTGGGCTCGGTGTTCTGTGCGGGCGGCGTCTGCGCGATCAGCGATCCGTCCGCCGCGACGCGCAGCGGGCTGGCGATCCATTCGTCGTCGTTCTCGAGCAGCGGGTTCTGCGCGACGGCCATCGCGACTTCCTGCTGCAATTCGAGCGTCGACAACTGCAGGAGCCGGATCGACTGCTGCAGCTGAGGCGTCAGCGCAAGATGTTGCGACAGGCGGAGTTGAAGGCTGGCTTTCATGGCAAGGAGGGAGTCATACCGGCAGTTTGCCACGACCCAGGCGCATTGAGCCATCCGCGATTACGCGCGGCGCGCCGCCCGGCCGCGGGCAGGGCCGCGGGCGTGGATGCAAAGCGGGGCGCAGCCCCGCGCGGCGATGCCGGGCGGGGTGCAGCCAGCCACGAGGAGGACGTTACATGCGGAAGTGTTCGCCGAGGTACACGCGGCGCACGCTTTCGTTTTCGATGATTTCGCTCGGCGCGCCGGCGGCCAGCACCGAACCGTCGCTGATGATGTACGCGTGGTCGCAGATGCCGAGCGTTTCGCGGACGTTGTGGTCCGTGATCAGCACGCCGATGTTGCGCTGTTTCAGGAACTTGACGATCTTCTGGATCTCGAGCACCGCGATCGGGTCGACGCCGGCGAACGGTTCGTCGAGCAGGATGAAGCTCGGGTTGGTCGCGAGCGCGCGCGCGATTTCGACGCGGCGCCGTTCGCCGCCCGACAGCGACAGCGCGGGGTTCTCGCGCAGGTGGCCGATCTGCAGTTCGTCGAGCAGCGCTTCGGTACGCGACGAGATCGCGTCCTTCGACAGCCGCTTGCCGTCCTCGCCGTGCTGCAGCTCGAGCACCGCGCGGATGTTTTCCTCGACGGTCAGCTTGCGGAACACGGACGCTTCCTGCGGCAGGTACGACAGGCCGAGCGACGCGCGCTTGTGGATCGGCAGCAGGCTGATCGAGCTGCCGTTCAGCGAGATTTCGCCCGCGTCCGTCGGCACGAGGCCGACGATCATGTAGAACGACGTGGTCTTGCCGGCGCCGTTCGGGCCGAGCAGGCCGACGACTTCGCCGCTCTTCACGTCGAGCGACACGTCCTTGACGACCGTGCGCGAGCCGTAGCGCTTCTTCAGGTTGCGGACGACGAGCGAGCTCGTGGTGCCGGCCGGCTGGCGGTTCGGGAGCGCGTTCATTGGCCGGGCGCCCCCTGGATCGTGGTCGACGGCGACAGCTTGGCCGGCGCCCCGTTCAGCGGCGCGGGGCCGCCGCTCTTCGGCGACAGCATCGCGCGCACGCGGCCGTTCGGGTTGCCCGGCGCCGCGACGTCCTTGCCGCCCTTCGCAGTGTAGAAGTCGCGCTGGCCGTCGTACGTGATCACGCTGCCGTGCACGGTGTCGGCGATCGTCGACGTGCCCTGCAGGCGGCGCACGGTCGCGGCGGTGGTCAGCGTGGTGAGATCCTGCTTGCCGTCGTAGTCGATGCGCTCGGCGTCGCCGTCGATGTATTCGTCGAGGCCTTCGCGCTTCTGGCGGAACGTCGCGTGCTTCTTGCCGCTGCCGAACGACGTCGCGTACTGATAGCCTTCCGGGTCCTGGCGCACTTCGACGCGGTCGCCCTTGATGATGATCGTGCCCTTCGTGATCACGACGTTGCCGGTCGCGACCGTCACCTGCTTCAGATCGTCATAGGTCAGGTTGTCGGCCTCGACGTTGATCGGCTTGTTCTGGTCGGCCTTCTCGGCATGGGCGAGCGGCGCCAGCCCGATGAGCGGGAGCGCCACGAGCGTCGCGGCGAGCGCGGCGCGGACGGCGCGCGCAGCGCCGCCGGAAATCTGTCGAGGGAACGGTTCGTTCATGCAGTCACGTGAGGGATGCGTCACTTGGGTTGACCTTTCGAGCCGCCGGACGTGTCCGCCGCGGCGATCGTGCCGCGCACGTTGCCGTAAAGCTCGATGACCCGGGTGACGTTGTTGTACTTCATGCCGTCGGTCGCGTTGACGAGCGACAGGCCGCGCTGAAGTTTAACCGGCTTTTCGGTCTGGATCACATCGTCATTGACGAAGATCCGGAAATGCTGGGAATCGGCCTGCATCTGCGGGTCGCCGCCGCCGGCCGCGCGCAGGATGCGCGCATCGTCGTACAAATCGACGATCGACACGTCGCCGTTGACGGTGCCGCGCTTCGCGGTGGTCGTCACGACCGGCTTGCCGGGCTGGAACGCGCGCATGGCCGGATCGGTCAGGTCGCTGCCTTCGGTGTCTTCGTAATGGACCAGCTTCGCGGCCGTCAGCCGGTACTGGGTCGTGCCGGTCTGGTCGAGCTCGGTGACCGAGAAGTTGTCCGCGAAATAGTCGGGCGTGTGGCGCTTCGGCTGCGCGATGCCCTCGCCGGGCGGGGGCAGCGTGGCCTGCAGCAGCCACCACGTGACGCCTGCGAGCGCGGCGACCGCGGCGAGCGGCAGCATCTGGGTCCAGCGGAAATGCGTGCTCATCGGTCAGGCTCCGCAGGCGGCGGCGAGCAGCGCGTCGTAGCGGCGCTGCGCGCGCAGGATCGCATCGCAGACCTCGCGCACGGCGCCGTGGCCGCCGCGGGCCTCGGCGACCCAGTGCGCGCGGGCGATCACCTCGGGGTGCGCGTTCGCGGGGGCCGTCGCGAAGCCGCAGCGCAGCATCACCGGCAGGTCGGGCCAGTCGTCGCCCATGTAGCCGCAGGCGTCGGCCGTCAGGCCGAGCGACGCGATCAGCTCGCCGAACACGGTGAGCTTGTTCTCGACGCCCTGGAACAGGTGCGCGATCTTCATTTCCTTCGCGCGCGCCGCGACGATGTCCGAGCGGCGGCCCGTGATGATCGCGGTCGCGATGCCGGCTTCGCCGAGCAGCTTCACGCCGTGGCCGTCGAGCGAATTGAACGACTTCATCGCGTCGCCGGCCGCGGTAAACAGCAGGCCGCCGTCGGTCAGCACGCCGTCGACGTCGAAAATCATCAGCTTCACGCGGCTCGCGCGTTCGGCCGCAGTCAGCGCTGCGCTCATCAGATCACCTTCTTCGAAAACAGGTCGTGCATGTTCAGCGCGCCGATCAGCGCGCCGTCGGCATCGACGACCAGCATCTGGTTGATCCGGTGGCGCTCCATCAGTTCCACGGCCTCGACCGCCAGGTGGTCCGGCGCGATCGTGCGCGGGTCGCGCGTCATGACTTCGGTGATCGGCAGCGTGCGGAAATCGCCGTCGCGCGCGAGCACGCGGCGCAGGTCGCCGTCGGTGAAGATGCCGGCGACCTTGCCGTCGGCGTCGACCACGGCCGTCATGCCGAGGCGCTTCGCGGTGATCTGGAACAGCGCGTCCGACAGCGTCGCATTCAGCCCGACGGACGGGACGTCGTCGCCCGAGCGCATCACGTCGCGCACGTAGGTGAGCAGGCGCCGGCCGAGCGCGCCGCCCGGATGCGAGCGCGCGAAATCCTCCGAGCCGAAGCCGCGCGCGTCGAGCACGGCGACGGCGAGCGCGTCGCCGAGCGCGAGCGCGGCAGTCGTGCTCGCGGTGGGCGCGAGGTTCAGCGGGCACGCTTCCTTCGACACCGCGGCGTTCAGGTTCACGTCGGCGAGCGTGCCGAGGCTCGACCCCGCGCGGCCCGTGATCGCGATCAGCTTCGCGCCGATCCGCTTCACGAGCGGCAGGATCGCGACGAGTTCTTCCGATTCGCCGGAATAGGAGATGCCGATGAAGACGTCGTCGGAGGTGACCATCCCGAGGTCGCCGTGGCTGGCCTCGGCAGGGTGGACGAAGAAGGCCGGCGTACCGGTGCTGGCCAGCGTGGCTGCGATCTTGCGGGCGATATGCCCCGATTTGCCGATCCCGGAGACCACGACGCGGCCGCGGCAGCCGAGCAGCAGCGCCACGGCCTGGACGAAGCCGCCGTCGAGCTGGTCGCTCAGCGCGCGCACGGCGTCCGCCTCGATGTCGAGCACGTCGCGGGCGAGCGCGAGCGCCCGATCATCATTGATTTTCGCTATCATGCGCGGAGTATAGCAAAGGCGTTTGTTCGCCGCGCCGGCCTTCGGACTCGTCCGAAGCAGCCTGTCCACCGCCACCACCCGCGCCCGCATTGCCGTGGCCCCGACGAACGAGGATGCTTCGCCTGTGATTTCCCCGCTCGAAATGACCCTGCTGCTGCTGCTGGCCTCAGTGGTGGGCGTCGTCGTATTCCGCTCGTTGAACCTGCCGCCGATGCTCGGCTACCTGACCGTCGGCATCCTGGTCGGCCCGCACGCATTCGGCGTCGCGGCGGATCTCGAACGGGCCGAGCACCTCGCGGAATTCGGCGTGGTGTTCCTGATGTTTTCGATCGGCCTCGAATTCTCGCTGGCGAAGCTGAGGTCGATGCAGCGGCTCGTGTTCGGCCTCGGCCTCTTGCAGGTCGTCGCGACCCTCGTGCTCGCGCTCGTGCTCGGCGCGCTGTTCGAGCACTGGGTGCACATCACATGGCAGGGCAGCATCGCGCTCGGCGGCGCGCTCGCGATGTCGTCGACGGCGATCGTGTCGAAGATGCTCGCCGAGCGGCTCGAGATCGAGACCGAGCACGGCCGCAACATCTTCGGCGTGCTGCTGTTCCAGGATCTCGCGGTGGTGCCGCTCTTGATCGTGATCGCCGCGTTCGGCGCGGAATCGTCGAAGGATCTCGCGCTCACGCTAGGCTTCGCGGCGGTCAAGATCGTGATCGCGCTCGCGCTGCTGCTCGTCATCGGCCAGCGCTTCATGACGCGCTGGCTCAACGTCGTCGCGCGGCGCCGCTCGCAGGAGCTGTTCGTGCTGAACCTGCTGCTCGTCACGCTCGGCGCCGCGTTCATCACCGACCGCTTCGGGCTGTCGCTCGCGCTCGGCGCGTTCATCGCCGGGATGCTCATTTCCGAGACGCCGTTCCGCCATCAGGTGGAGGAGGACATCAAGCCGTTCCGCGACGTGCTGCTCGGCCTGTTCTTCGTGACGACGGGGATGCTGCTCGATCCGCGCGTGATCTGGGAGCATCCGTTGATCGTGCTCGGCTTCTTCGTCGGGCAGATCCTGTTCAAGGCGACGATGATCGCCGGGCTCGCGCGGCTGTTCGGCGCGACGCCGGGCGTCGCGATGCGCACCGGCATCGGCCTCGCGCAGGCCGGCGAATTCGGCTTCGTGCTGCTGAACCTGATCCTCGACCGGCATCTCGTCGATTCGACGCTGCTGCAGGCGATCCTCGCGTCGATGCTGCTGTCGATGCTCGCCGCGCCGTTCCTGATCCAGAACGCCGACCGCATCGTGATGCGGCTGTCGTCGACGGAATGGATGCAGCAGTCGCTGCAGATGACGCGGATCGCGACGCAAAGCCTCAAGCAGCGCGGCCACGTGATCATCTGCGGCTACGGCCGCGCCGGGCAGAACCTCGCGCGCATGCTCGAACAGGAAGGCATTTCGTACGTCGCGCTCGACCTCGACCCCGATCGCGTGAGTGCTGCGGCGACCGCCGGCGAATCGGTCGTGTTCGGCGACGCGGCGCGCCGCGAGTCGCTGCTCGCGGCCGGTATCCACCGGGCGGCGGCCGTCGCGATTACCTACGCGAACACGCCGTCCGCGCTGCGCGTGCTGCATCACGTGCACGAGCTCGAGCCGACGCTGCCCGCGATCGTGCGTACCGTCGACGATGCCGATCTCGAGAAGCTGCTTGCTGCCGGCGCGACCGAGGTGATTCCGGAGATCGTCGAGGGCAGCCTGATGCTCGCGTCGCACACGCTGGTGCTGGTCGGCGTGCCGATGCGCAAGGTCGTGCGGCGCGTCGAGGAGATGCGCGACGAGCGCTACAGCCTGCTGCGCGGCTATTTCCGCGGCGCGGACGATGCGGACGACGACGATCACGAGCAGGTGCGGCTACAATCGGTGCCGGTCGATGCGCGCGCGGACGCGGTCGGGCGTTCGCTGGAAGAACTCGGGCTGTACGCGCTCGGGCTGGAAGTCACGGCGATCCGCCGGCACGGCATCCGCGGCGTCGAACCCGATCCGCAGACCAAGCTGCGCGCGAGCGACATCGTGGTGCTGCGCGGGCTGCCCGAGGCGCTCGCGCTCGCGGAGGAGCGGTTGTCGCGCCATCGGCGCGATCCGCCGGCCGCGGTTGCGTGAGCCGCGATTCACAACCCGACCCGTATTGATCAGAAACGGTGCCCGATCTTCGCGCACCGTTTTTTTCGGAGAGTTTCATGCCGCATTCGTCGCCGGGCGCACCGCTCGATCCGGTCGCCTTCATCCACAGCCAGATCCGCACGGTGCCCGACTGGCCGCAGCCCGGCGTGCAGTTCCGCGACATTACGACGCTGCTGCAGAGCCCGAAGGCGCTGCGCATCCTCGTCGACCTGTTCGTCGAACGCTATGTCGACGCGAAGCTCGACTACGTCGCGGGGCTCGATGCGCGCGGCTTCATCATCGCGCCGATCGTCGCATACGAGCTGAGCGTCGGCTTCGTGCCGATCCGCAAGGTCGGCAAGCTGCCGTACAAGACGCGTTCGGAGTCGTACGACCTCGAATACGGCAGCGCGACGGTCGAGATCCACGAAGATGCGTGCAAGCCCGGCGACCGCGTGATCATCATGGACGACCTGATCGCGACCGGCGGCACGATGATGGCGGGGCGCAACCTGCTGCAGCGGCTCGGCGCGGAGGTCGTCGAAGGCGCGGCGATCATCGACCTGCCGGACCTTGGCGGCTCGACGCTGCTGCGCAACGCCGGACTGACGGTCTATACCGTTACCGAATTTTCCGGCCACTGAACGCCGGTCGTCGGGGTTTGCCGTCCCGGCTGGCCTCGGTTCACGCTCGGTTCACCGCTTGGTTCACCTTCCGCAGCGAGGTCACGATGCCCAACTTCATGCTGTTTCTCGCCACGTCGGTCGCGATCACGTTCGCGCCGGGTCCCGACAACCTGCAGGTGCTCGCCCGCGGCATCTCGCAGGGCCGCGCGGCCGGCTTCGTCGCGGCGCTCGGCTTCACGGCGGGAATCCTGTTCCACACGACGCTCGCGGCGCTCGGCGTGGCGGCCGTGCTGCGTTCGTCGCCGGTTGCGTTCCAGATCCTGAAGCTCGCGGGCGCCGCGTACCTCGTGTGGATCGGCATCAAGGCGCTGCGCAGCCAGGGCCTCGCTAACGCGCATGCGCGGCCGCCGCAGCCGCTCGGCACGATCTTCCGGCAGAGCGTGATCGGCAACCTGATGAACCCGAAGGTCACGCTGTTCTTCGTCGTGTTCCTGCCGCAGTTCGTCGATCCGCACGGCGCGCAGAGCGTGACGCTGCAGATGTTCGAGCTCGGCGCGCTGTTCATGCTGCAGACGGCCGCGGTCTTCTCGCTGTTCGGCGTCGGTGCGGGCATGATCGGCACGTGGCTGAAGCGGCGCCCGAAGGCCGGCGTGTGGCTCGACCGGATCGCGGGCGCCACGTTCATCGCGATCGGCATTCGCGTCGCACTGAAGGATTGATGACGATGACGTTTCCGTGCATCGCGGCCGCGCGCCGCTTCGATCCGGCCGCGCACCTGCGTTTCGAGATCGCCGGCCAGGCGGTCGGCTGGGTGCGCCGCCAGGACGTCGCGAAGCTCGTGCGCTGGCCCGACGTGTTCGAGCTGACCGGCGAGCGCGTCGTGCTGTCGGCGCGCTACGATTCGGTCGATGCGCGCAGCATGGCGTTGGCCAGCGCGATCGGCGCGCTCGCGGCCGAGGGCGCGATTCCCGGCTGGCGCGACGAGATCTATGCGATCCGCAACCGCTTCGACGATCCGCCGCTCGCGTACATCGAGCGCGCCGCGTCGCGCTTCTTCGGCACACAGACCTATGCGGTGCACGTGAACGGCATCGTAGAATATGCGGTTACGCCGGGCGAGCCGCCCGTCGCGGCCGCGCCGAAGATGTGGCTCGGCCGCCGCAGCGCGACCAAGGCGACCGACCCCGGCATGCTCGACAACGTCGTCGCGGGCGGGGTCGGCTGGGGGCTGGGCGTTCACGAGACGCTCGCGAAGGAATGCTGGGAAGAAGCCGGCATTCCGGCCGACCTGGCGGCGCGCGCGATCGCGGGCCGCACGGTGCAGGTACTGAACTCGCTGCCGGAAGGCACGCAGTCCGAATTGATCTTCGTGTACGACCTGCCGCTGCCGCACGATTTCGCGCCGCGCAACCAGGATGGCGAAGTGGCCGAACACCTGCTGGCCGGCGTGCCCGAGGTGATCGGCTGGCTGCGCGAAGGCCGCGCGACGATGGATGCGAGCCTCGCGACGCTCGACACGCTGCTGCGCCACCGCTGGATCGCGGCGGCCGACGCGGCCGGCATCGACGCGCTGTTCGTGCCGGCTGCATGACGTGCACCGCGACGCGCGCCGCGCGGCGCGAACGGGCAATTTGACGAATACGGAAACAATGGGAGTAGCGGTCATGCCGACCGATTACAGCTTTATCTTGAAACTGTCGTGCCCCGACCGGCACGGCATCGTCCATGCGGTCTCGGGCTTCCTGTTCGAGCGCAGCAACAACATCCTCGATTCCGCGCAGTTCGGCGACAGCCGCACCAGCGAGTTCTTCATGCGCGTGCACTTCGAACAGGACGGCGGCGGCGTGGATGCCGCGTCGGCGCTCGACACGCTTCGCAAGGAATTCGCGCCGCTCGCCGAACAGTTCTCGATGCGCTGGGAGTTGCACGATGCGGCCGTGAAGCCGCGCGTCGTGATCATGGTGTCGAAGATCGGCCACTGCCTGAACGATCTGCTGTTCCGCTATCGCACCGGCCAGCTGCCGATCGAGATTCCGGCGATCGTGTCGAACCACAAGGAGTTCTACCAGCTCGCCGCGAGCTACAACATTCCGTTCCATCACTTCCCGCTGATCGGCGGCTCGTCCGATGCCGCGAAGGCCGCGCAGGAAGCGCGCGTGCTGGAAGTGATCGACGAGCACCAGGCCGATCTCGTCGTGCTCGCGCGCTACATGCAGATCCTGTCGCCGAACATGTGCGAGCAGCTCGCCGGGCGCGCGATCAACATCCACCATTCGTTCCTGCCGAGCTTCAAGGGCGCGAAGCCGTACTACCAGGCGTTCGACCGCGGCGTGAAACTGATCGGCGCGACCGCGCACTACGTGACGACCGATCTCGACGAAGGCCCGATCATCGAGCAGGAAGTCGAGCGCGTCGACCACAGCATGACGCCCGACCAGCTGACCGCGATCGGCCGCGACGTCGAGTGCGTGACGCTCGCGCGGGCGGTGAAGTGGCACGTCGAGCACCGGATCGTGCTGAACGGGACGAAGACGGTTGTGTTCCGCTGATCCGTCGGCCCCCAACGGCCAGCTCCACAAGCGAAAACGCCGCGCCCTTCACGGGGCGCGGCGTTTTTGTTTGCCGGTGGCGAGCGGGCGGCTTCAGATCAGCCGCAGCAGGTACAGCTCGCGTTTCAGGTACGCATAGAAGATCGGCGCGGCGATCACGCCCGGCAGCCCGAACGCGGCTTCCATGATCAGCATCGCGAGCAGCAGCTCCCACGCGCGCGACTCGATCTGGCCGCCGATGATCTTCGCGTTCAGGAAGTATTCGAGCTTGTGAATGACGACGAGGAACGCGAGCGACGCGATCGCGGTGCCCATGCTGACCGACAGCGACACAGCGACGATCAGCGTGTTCGAGATCAGGTTGCCGATCACCGGCAGCAGGCCGACGATGAACGTGACCAGCACGAGCGTTTTCGACAGCGGCAGCCGCTGATGGAAGATCGGCAGCGCGACGAGCAGGTAGATGCCGGTGAATGCCGCGTTGATCGCCGAGATCTTGATCTGCGCGAACACGATGCGGCGGAACGCGTCGGCGAAGCGCGACACGCGCGTGACGAGCGCGGTCGACAGCGGCCGGCGCACCTTGCCCTGCTCGACGCCGATCGCGATCATCGCGCCGATGATCATCCCGAACAGCACGTGGCCGAAGCCGCGCGCGACGCTCTTGCCGCTTTGCTGGAGCTGGTCCATGTGCGAGTGCATCAGCACGGCCGCCTTCGTCTTCATCTGTTCGACGTCGACGGGCAGCAGGTTGGCGATCCAGGCCGGCGTGCGTGCGCGGGTCTGCTCGACGATCTGCATCAACTGGCCGAGCAGGCTCTGCAGGTTCGGCACCGTGTGCTCGAAATGCTCGATGATGGCGAGCGTCAGGCCGGTGAGCGCGCCGACGATCGCGATCGACAGCAGCACGACGGCGACCCAGCGCGCGCGCATGCTGGTGGTATGGCGTTCGATCACGGGCGCGATCGTGTGGATCAACTGGTAGACCAGCAGGCCGGCCAGCATCCCGCCGAGCAGCTTGAGCTCGAGGACGAGCCACATCATGACGAGCGCGAAGAGATAGCTGCCGATCTCGAGTGCCGACAGCTTCGGCAGGCTCAAGTCGCTCGTCAGCCGCACGCTGCGCAGGTGCGGCTCGCGGTTCTGCGTGTCGCGCGACTCTTGTTGCTTCTCCATCGTGGATTCCTGTCGTCCGTGTGTCGTGCCGCGCCGCGCGCGGTAGCGCGCGGGTCGCCCGGCGCCGCACCGGATTGGTGCGGATGGCGAACCTTACGACCGTAAAGTATAGCTGCCATTATGGTCCGCAAACGGGCCGTTTGGCGCGTGGTGTAAACGCAGAAGGGAAAACGAGGGGGCGCGGCGGCTACGACGAGCGCGCGGCCGGGCGGCCGCGCGCGGGCAGGGTGGAACGGGCGTCAGCCGGCCGCGACTTTGCGGGTCGGACGCTTGAGCAGCGGTGCGAGGTACTTGCCGGTGAAGCTCGCCTTCGTCTTCGCGACCTGCTCGGGCGTGCCCTGCGCGATGATCTGGCCACCGCCGGCGCCGCCCTCGGGGCCGAGGTCGATCACCCAGTCGGCCGTCTTGATCACGTCGAGGTTGTGCTCGATGATCACGACCGTGTTGCCCTGGTCGCGCAGCCGGTGGATCACTTCCAGCAGCAGCGCGATGTCGTGGAAGTGCAGGCCGGTGGTCGGCTCGTCGAGGATGTACAGCGTGCGGCCGGTGTCGCGCTTCGACAGCTCCAGCGACAGCTTCACGCGCTGCGCCTCGCCGCCCGACAGCGTCGTGGCCGACTGGCCGAGGCGGATGTAGCCGAGGCCGACGTCGAGCAGCGTCTTCAGCTTGCGCGCGATGACCGGCACCGCGCTGAAGAACTCGTACGCGTGCTCGACCGTCATGTCGAGCACTTCGCTGATGTTCTTGCCCTTGTACTGCACTTCGAGCGTTTCGCGGTTGTAGCGCTTGCCGTGGCACACGTCGCACGGCACGTAGACGTCCGGCAAAAAGTGCATCTCGACCTTCAGCACGCCGTCGCCCTGGCACGATTCGCAGCGGCCGCCCTTCACGTTGAACGAGAAGCGGCCCGGATCGTAGCCGCGCTCCTTCGACGTCGGCACGCCCGAGAACAGCTCGCGGATCGGCGTGAACAGGCCCGTGTACGTGGCCGGGTTCGAGCGCGGCGTGCGGCCGATCGGCGACTGGTCGACGTTGATCACCTTGTCGAAGTGCTCGAGGCCCTCGATCGCCTCGTGCGGCGCCGGTTCGGCCGCCGAGCCGTACAGGTGGCGCGCGACCGCGTGATACAGCGTGTCGTTGATCAGCGTCGACTTGCCGGAGCCCGACACGCCGGTGATGCAGGTCAGGAGGCCGACCGGCAGTTCGAGATCGACGTGCTTCAGGTTGTTGCCGTGCGCGTCGATGATGCGCAGCATCCGCTCCGGATCGGGCGCGAGCCGCTCGTCCGGGTACTCGATCACGCGCTTGCCGAGCAGGTACTGGCCCGTCAGCGACTGCGGATTCGACTGCACCTGCTTCGGCGTGCCTTCGGCGACCACGACGCCGCCGTGCTCGCCCGCGCCGGGGCCCATGTCGACCACGTAGTCGGCCGTGCGGATCATGTCCTCGTCGTGCTCGACGACGATCACCGAGTTGCCGAGGTCGCGCAGGTGCTTGAGCGTCGCGATCAGGCGGTCGTTGTCGCGCTGGTGCAGGCCGATCGACGGCTCGTCGAGCACGTACATCACGCCCGTGAGCCCCGAGCCGATCTGCGACGCGAGCCGGATGCGCTGCGCCTCGCCGCCCGACAGGGTCTCGGCGCTGCGCTCGAGCGACAGGTAGTCGAGGCCAACGTTGTTCAGGAACGTCAGGCGCGCGACGATTTCCTTGATCACCTTGTCGGCGATCTCGCGCTTCGCGCCTTCGAGCGTCAGCCCGTCGAAATAGCCGAGCGCGTCGCGCAGCGGCCAGCCGCTGATCTCGTAGATGCCGCGTGCGTGGTCGCCGGTGCCGATCCGCACGTGGCGCGCTTCGCGGCGCAGGCGCGTGCCGTCGCACGACGGGCACGGCTGGTTGTTCTGGTACTTCGACAGCTCTTCGCGCACCGCGACCGAATCGGTCTCGCGGTAGCGGCGCTCGAGGTTCGGGATGATCCCTTCGAACACGTGCTCGCGGATCGTCGTGCGGCCGCGCTCGTTGATGTACGAGAACGGGATCGTCTGCTTGCCCGAGCCGAACAGCAGCACCTTGCGGATTTTTTCGGGCAGATCCTCGAATGCGGCGTCGATGTCGAATTCGTAGAACGCCGCGAGGCTCTGCAGCATCTGGAAGTAGAACTGGTTGCGGCGGTCCCAGCCCTTCACCGCGCCGGCGGCAAGCGACAGCGACGGGTGCGCGACGACCCGCTTCGGGTCGAAGAACGTGATCTGGCCGAGGCCGTCGCATTCCGGGCACGCGCCCATCGGGTTGTTGAACGAGAACAGGCGCGGCTCGAGCTCCTGCAGCGAGTACGAGCAGATCGGGCACGCGAACTTCGAGCTGAACAGGTGCTCGTTGTCGGTATCCATCTCCAGCGCGATCGCGCGGCCGTCGGCGAGGCGCAGCGCGGTTTCGAACGATTCGGCGAGCCGCTGCTTCATGTCCGGGCGCACCTTCAGGCGATCGACGACGACGTCGATCGTGTGCTTGTCGTTCTTCTTCAGCTTCGGCAGCGACTCGACCTCGTAGATCTTCGCGGCGCCTTCGTTCGCGGCGCCGCCGCCCGAGCGCACGCGAAAGCGCACGAAGCCCTGCGCCTGCATGTCCTCGAACAGCTCGGCATGCTCGCCCTTGCGATCCGCGACGACGGGCGCGAGGATCATCAGCTTGGTTTCCTCGGGCAGCGCGAGCGCCGCGTCGACCATTTGCGACACGCTCTGCGCCTCGAGCGGGATGTCGTGATCGGGACAGTACGGCGTGCCGACCCGTGCGTACAAAAGTCGCAGGTAGTCGTGGATTTCCGTGACCGTGCCGACGGTCGAACGCGGGTTGTGGGACGTGGCCTTCTGCTCGATCGAGATCGCCGGCGACAGCCCCTCGATCAGGTCGACGTCGGGCTTCTCCATCAGCTGCAGGAACTGGCGGGCGTACGCGGACAGGCTCTCCACGTAGCGGCGCTGGCCTTCGGCATAAAGGGTGTCGAACGCGAGCGACGACTTGCCCGACCCGGACAACCCGGTAATCACGACCAGCTTGTGGCGCGGCAGGTCGAGATTGACGTTTTTCAGGTTGTGGGTGCGTGCCCCACGGATACGGATCTGTTCCATGAACCTGGCGAAAATGGAGGGAACCAAACCTGCTACTATAACGGCTTTTCGAGACCGTCGTTTACGGCCCCCAGCCTTTACAGCAGGTGGCAGCAAGGCGACACCTGCGCCGGGGAAAGCGGTCGCGCCGCACGGTTCCGGGCGGCCCGCAGGCCGTCTGCATCCGGCCCCGACGTGTCGTCCGAAAGGCCGCCAGGCCGCCGGTCCTGATCTTCCGCCGCCCGCTGCCGGGCGGACATTCCGATCATTCGAAATTCATTCCCGATGTCCAATCCGTCTGCCACGTCTTCCCGCATGACTGCGCCCGAACTGCGCGCGACCACGTCGCTCGCGGCGATCTTCGCGTTGCGCATGCTCGGCCTGTTCATGATCATGCCGGTGTTCTCGGTCTATGCGAAAACCATCCCGGGCGGCGACAACGTGCTGCTCGTCGGGATCGCGCTCGGGGCCTACGGCGTCACGCAGTCGCTGTTCTATATCTTCTACGGCTGGGCGTCCGACAAGTTCGGCCGCAAGCCGGTGATCGCCACGGGCCTCGTGATCTTCGCGCTCGGCAGCTTCGTCGCCGCGTTCGCGCACGACATCACGTGGATCATCGTCGGCCGCGTGATCCAGGGGATGGGCGCCGTGTCGTCGGCGGTGCTCGCGTTCATCGCCGACCTGACCTCCGAGCAGAACCGCACGAAGGCGATGGCGATGGTCGGCGGCTCGATCGGCGTGTCGTTCGCGGTCGCGATCGTCGGTGCGCCGATCGTGTTCCACTGGGTCGGGATGAGCGGGCTGTTCACGATCGTCGGCGTGCTGTCGATCCTCGCGATCGGCGTCGTGCTGTGGATCGTGCCCGACGCGGCGAAGCCCGTCCACGTGCGCGCGCCGTTCGCCGAGGTGCTGCACAACGTCGAGCTGCTGCGCCTGAACTTCGGCGTGCTGGTGCTGCATGCGACGCAGACGGCGCTGTTCCTGGTCGTGCCGCGCCTCTTGGTCGACGGCGGGCTGCCGGTCGCTGCACACTGGAAGGTCTACCTGCCGGTGATGGGGCTCGCGTTCGTGATGATGGTGCCGGCGATCATCGTCGCGGAAAAACGGGGCAAGATGAAGCCGGTGCTGCTCGGCGGCATTCTGGCTATCCTGATCGGCCAATTGTTGCTCGGCAGCGCACCGCATACCATTCTGATTGTGGCGGCGATCCTCTTCGTCTACTTCCTCGGCTTCAACATCCTGGAAGCGTCGCAGCCGTCGCTCGTGTCGAAGCTCGCGCCGGGTTCGCGCAAGGGCGCGGCCACGGGTGTCTACAACACCACGCAGTCGATCGGGCTCGCGCTCGGCGGCATCGTGGGCGGCTGGCTGCTGAAGCACGGCGGCGCGAACACGGTCTTTTATACCTGTTCGGGGCTCGTTGCCGCGTGGCTTATAATCGCGGCCAATATGAAGGCGCCGCCGCGCAAGGCCTGAACCTGATTGTCGGGCAGGCGCCGGCGGCGTTCGCCGGCTCGCCCGGCGGGCCGCTCCGACGCTTGCGCGGGCGGCCCCGCATTGAATTTACTGGAGAAACACATGGCATCCGTCAACAAGGTCATCCTCGTCGGCAACCTCGGCGCCGATCCTGAAGTCCGTTACCTGCCGAGCGGCGACGCGGTTGCGAACATCCGTCTCGCGACGACCGATCGCTACAAGGACAAGGCAAGCGGCGATTTCAAGGAAATGACCGAGTGGCATCGCGTCGCGTTCTTCGGCCGTCTGGCGGAGATCGTCAGCGAATACCTGAAGAAGGGGTCGTCGGTCTACATCGAAGGCCGCATTCGCACGCGCAAGTGGCAGGGCCAGGACGGCCAGGACCGTTACTCGACCGAAATCGTCGCCGAACAGATGCAGATGCTCGGCGGCCGCGGCGGTTCGGGCGGCGGCGGTGGTGGCGGTGACGAAGGCGGTTATGGCGGCGGCTACGGTGGTGGTGGTGGCGGTCGCGGCGAGCAGGCGGAGCGCGGCGGTGGTGGCGGCGGCCGTGCCAGCGGCGCGGCGCGTGGCGGTGCGGGTGGCGGCGGCCAGAGCCGTCCGAGCGCACCGGCAGGCGGCGGCTTCGACGAGATGGACGACGATATTCCGTTCTGATCGCCAGTCGGCATCCTGCATCGCGATGGGCCCGAATGTCCGAGTCAAGCCAGTCGCTTGGCCCGGGTTTTCGGGCCTCGTTTCGTTTACGTGGTTCCTGCACGCCGCACCCTGGGTGAACCGTGGTTGACGCACTCCCCGACCTCATCGCGCCCCATCTTGACGTCCTGTTCTGCGGGATCAATCCCGGCCTGATCGCGGCCGCGACCGGGCATCACTTCGCGGGAAGAAACAACCGCTTCTGGCGCGTGATCCATCTCGCGGGCTTCACGCCGACGGAAATTTCGCCGCGGGACGATCGCGAGATTCTCCGTTACGGCTGCGGGCTGACGGCCGTGGTGCCGCGGCCGACCGCCAGTGCCGATCAGCTGTCGCGCGCGGAATTCGTGGCCGCGGCCGCCGGGTTCGAGCAGAAGGTCGCGCATCATGCGCCGCGCTTCGTCGCGTTTCTCGGCAAGGCGGCGTATGCGGCGCTGTCGGGGCAACGGGAAGCCGCGTGGGGATTGCAGCCGTCCCCTATCCAGCAGGCGCGGGTGTGGGTGCTCCCCAACCCCAGCGGCAGAAACCTTGCGTTCGGGCTCGACGATCTGGTCGATGCGTATCATGAGCTTCATCTCGCCGCGATGAAGGACCGGCACGATGCGACGCAGTAAGACGGCGGCGCCGTGGCCGGGCACCATCGTGCCGCGCGCGTTCTTCAACCGCATGGCCACCGAGGTGGCGCCGCAACTCCTGAACAAGATCCTCGCGGCAGCGGACGGCCGCGCCGGGCGCATCGTCGAAGTGGAAGCGTATGCGGGCGCGCTCGATCCGGCGGCGCACACCTATCGCGGCAAGACGCCGCGCAACGCGACGATGTTCGGGCCGCCCGGGCACTTCTACGTGTATTTCACGTACGGCATGCACTGGTGCTGCAACTGCGTGTGCGGCCCGGACGGCGCGGGAACGGGCGTGCTGATCCGTGCGCTGGAGCCGCTGCACGGGCTCGAGCAGATGCGCGCGGCGCGGCCGCCGCGCACGCGCGATCGCGACCTGTGCCGCGGCCCGGCTCGATTGACGCAGGCGATGGGGATCGGCGGCGCGCAGGATGGCGTCGACCTAGTCGGCGCGCGCGACGGGTTCGCGATCGTCGACGACGGGATGGCGCCACCCGCCGATCTGGCGGGCGGGCCGCGCATCGGCATTCGCGTCGGTCAGGATCTGCCGTGGCGGTGGAGCGTGCCCGGCAATCGATACGTATCGGGCGCGGTGCCGCGCATCTGACGCGTGCCGCGCCCAAGTCACATGCCCGTCGCGCCCGATTCGACCTGCGTCACGCGGTCGCCATTATTGATCGGCTAAGCTGGCCGTTTCGACGTTTCGATCGAGGGGACACCATGCGGCGGGTCGTATTCAACCAGAAGGGCGGCGTGGGCAAGTCGACGATCGTCTGCAACCTGGCGGCGATCAGCGCGAGCGAAGGATTGCGCACGCTCGTCATCGATCTCGATGCGCAGGCGAACTCGACGCGCTACCTGCTCGGCGACGCGGCGGCCGACGCGCAACCGGGCGTCGCCGGTTTCTTCGAAACCGCGCTGACCTTCAACTTCCGTCCGGTCGACGTCGCGTCGTTCATCCACGCGACCCCGTTCGAGGAGCTCGACGTGATGCCCGCGCATCCGGATCTCGATACGCTGCACGGCAAGCTCGAATCGCGCTACAAGATCTACAAGTTGCGCGACGCGCTGAACGAACTCGACATGTACGACGCCGTGTACATCGACACGCCGCCCGCGCTGAATTTCTATACGCGCTCGGCGCTGATCGCGGTCGAGCGCTGCCTGATCCCGTTCGACTGCGACGATTTCTCGCGGCGCGCGCTGTACACGTTGCTCGAGAACGTGAAGGAAATCCAGCAGGACCACAACGCGGCGCTCGAGGTGGAAGGGATCGTCATCAACCAGTTCCAGCCGCGCGCGAGCCTGCCGCAGCGGCTGGTCGACGAGCTCGTCGACGAAGGGCTGCCGGTGCTCGCGTCGCGGTTGTCCGCGTCGGTGAAGATCCGCGAATCACATCAGCAGTCGACGCCGGTGATCCATCTCGAGCCGACGCACAAGCTCGCGCAGGAGTTTCGCGCGCTGCATCGCGAACTGGCCGGTTGAGCCCGCGCCTGACCGGATCGACCAAGGCCGCTTCGAGCGGCCTTTTTTATCGCGACTCGTCATTCCTCCGATTATTGAATTCGTCATTTATAATCCGGAAAACGATTTCATAATAAATTCAGAAAAACGATTACATGGACTGCGGCTCCATTTTCAATGAAGGCCAGTTTTCTAATAAACAGAATAATGAATTGGTAAATATTGCGCGATGTCACGATGCGCTATGCTGCAAAAAGGTAAAAAGGCATTGCGGGTCGGACGCTCGGGTTGGTCATTCGCGATATCGGCGTGCAGCGGGCCTCGGCGGTCGCCGTATAGGGTAATAAGGGTTTATACCTATCATTAATGCCACTTAATTGACAATTAATCGCTCTAGAATGGTTTCCTTCAACTTCCCGTGCCCAAACAGGTAGCGGGTTGCCAATAAGGAAGCGACTGTCGATCAAGCTTCCACTTTTCTTTACGTTTGTCTCTCGCATTGTTAACAGGAGCGTGCCCGATGTCCGTATTTGCCCCCGAAAAACTCGCCGCCGATTATCAATCCGGTATCGCCGCCTGGTTCGCGATCGCCCGTCCGGCGATCCACGGCTTCGAGGCCGTCGTCGAACTCAACCTGCAAGCGGCCCGGACGGCGCTCGAGGAATACGAGGACAAGCTGAAGAACGCGTTCAACGCCAACAACCCGGCCGCGGGTTTCGCGCAACAGGTCGCCGCGCCGCAGGAAGCGGCCGGCAAGGCCGTGTCGTATGGGCGCCATTTGTTCGACATCGCGGTGTCGACGCAGTCCGAATGGGCGAAGGTCGCGCAGGCGCAGTACGAACAGAACGACAAGCGCCTGAAGGACGTGCTCGGCGAACTGTCGAAGCACGCGCCGGCCGGCTCGGCGCCGGTGGTGGCCGCGCTGAATTCGGCGCTGTCCGCGGCGAGCGCCGCGGCCGACTCCGTGCGTGCGGCGACGGGCCAGGCGATCGAAGCGGCGCAGAGCGGCTTCGATGCGGTCAGCGAAACGGCCACGCGCGGCGCCAAGCAGACGGCGGCCGCCGCCCGCAAGGACGCAGCGGCTGCGCGCGAATCGGCTGCGTAATCGCGCAAATGCGCGCATGAAGGCGCGCGTGAATGCGTGTCGCGCGTCGGCGCGACACGATTGATCGGCGCCGGACGGCGCCGGCGCCGCGTGTGCCACGCGGGGGCCGGCAAGCGTCCGGTGCGCCGCAAGACGTCCGTGCGCGGTGCCCGTGCAGCGGTGTGCCGTGCCGCCGGTGCGAACAGGCGCCACCCGTCAAGACCGCGGCGTGCGACCCCGACCCCGACCGCGATTGCGCCGGTTGGCGCGGCGCGTGCCATCGTCACGTGTGATCGCCTCGTGCCGGCGTCACGACGACAAACTGATTTCGATGCAGGGATTGAACATGACGGATGTAGTGATCGTATCGGCCGCGCGGACCGCGGTCGGCAAATTCGGCGGCTCGCTCGCGAAGATTGCGGCGCCCGAACTGGGCGCGACGGTGATCCGCGCGGTGCTGGAGCGTGCGGGCGTGAAGCCCGAGCAGGTCAGCGAAGTGATCATGGGCCAGGTGCTGACGGCCGGCTCCGGGCAGAACCCGGCGCGGCAGTCGCTGATCAAGGCGGGGCTGCCGACGGCCGTGCCGGGGATGACGATCAACAAGGTGTGCGGCTCGGGCCTGAAGGCCGTGATGCTGGCGGCGAACGCGATCATCGCGGGCGACGCGGAGATCGTGGTCGCAGGCGGCCAGGAGAACATGAGCGCGTCGCCGCACGTGCTGCCGGGCTCGCGCGACGGCTTCCGGATGGGCGACGCGAAGCTGGTCGACACGATGATCGTCGACGGCCTGTGGGACGTGTACAACCAGTACCACATGGGCATCACGGCGGAGAACGTCGCGAAGGAATACGGGATCACGCGCGAAGAGCAGGACGCGTTTGCGGCGCTGTCGCAGAACAAGGCGGAAGCCGCGCAGAAGGCCGGCCGTTTCAATGACGAGATCGTGCCGGTGTCGATCCCGCAACGCAAGGGCGAGCCGCTGCAGTTCGCGACCGACGAGTTCGTGCGTCACGGCGTGACGGCGGAATCGCTGGCGGGCCTGAAGCCGGCGTTCTCGAAGGACGGCTCGGTGACGGCGGCGAACGCGTCGGGGCTGAACGACGGCGCGGCGGCGGTGCTGGTGATGTCGGCGCAGAAGGCGGCGGCGCTGGGCCTGACGCCGCTGGCGCGAATCAAGGCGTACGCGAACGCGGGCGTGGACCCGAGCGTGATGGGCATGGGCCCGGTGCCGGCGTCGCGCCGGGCGCTGGAGCGCGCGGGCTGGACGCCGGGCGACCTGGACCTGATGGAGATCAACGAAGCGTTCGCGGCGCAGGCGCTGGCGGTGCACAAGCAGATGGGCTGGGACACGTCGAAGGTGAACGTGAACGGCGGGGCGATCGCGATCGGCCATCCGATCGGCGCGTCGGGCTGCCGGATTCTGGTGACGCTGCTGCACGAGATGGCCAAGCGCGACGCGAAGCGCGGGCTGGCGTCGCTGTGCATCGGCGGCGGGATGGGCGTCGCGCTTGCGGTCGAGCGCGTCTGAGCGGCGGCTGACGACACGGTTCGCTCGCGGCGTGGGCCAGCGCCGCGGGCGAGCCAGGCGGTTTTCGCGCAAGACAGGCAGTCAATAACACGCGCGAGGTGCCGGTGCGTGCCGCGTCCGCGACGCGGGCGGCTGCGCATCGAAGCGGTGGGGCGGCAGCAGGTGCGATGCCGTCGCCCCGCCTTTCATCGATTACTTTTTTGTCGGTAATTCATAGTATGACTAAGCGAATCGCAGTTGTGACAGGTGGGATGGGCGGCCTCGGCGAAGCGGTCAGCATCCGGTTGAACGACGCGGGTCACCGGGTAGTCGTCACGTATTCGCCGAACAATGCCGGCGCGGACCGCTGGCTGACCGAGATGCATGCGGCCGGCCGCGAATTCCATGCGTATCCGGTGGACGTGGCCGATCACGACTCGTGCCAGCAATGCATCGAGAAGATCGTGCGCGACGTCGGCCCGGTCGACATTCTCGTGAACAATGCGGGCATCACGCGCGACATGACGCTGCGCAAGCTCGACAAGGTCAACTGGGATGCGGTGATCCGCACCAACCTCGATTCCGTGTTCAACATGACGAAACCGGTCTGCGACGGCATGGTCGAGCGCGGCTGGGGCCGCATCGTCAACATCTCGTCGGTGAACGGCTCGAAAGGGTCGGTCGGCCAGACCAACTACGCGGCCGCGAAAGCCGGCATGCACGGGTTCACGAAATCGCTTGCGCTCGAGGTCGCGCGCAAGGGCGTGACGGTGAACACGGTGTCGCCGGGCTATCTCGCGACGAAGATGGTCACCGCGATTCCGCAGGACATCCTCGACACGAAGATCCTCCCGCAGATTCCGGCGGGCCGGCTCGGCAAGCCCGAGGAGGTCGCGGCGCTGGTCGCTTACCTGTGCTCGGAGGAGGCCGGCTTCGTGACGGGCTCCAACATCGCGATCAACGGCGGTCAGCACATGCACTGACGCGCGGCGGCCCGCAGGGCGTGCGCGCCCGGCGGGCCGCGTTCCCCACTATCCCGCGCCGGAGCGGCGGCAGACGCGCCGCTTCGGCCTCGCATTCCGGAGAACGCATGGGCGACACCTGGCTGGGACTCGTGATCGGCGGCTCGGCACTGGCCGTCGCGCTGACGATGGCGATCTCGCTCTACTGGCTCGAGCGGCGCCGCGCGCGGCTGCTGAGGAACTTCGATCATCGCGATTGCTGGCTCGCCGCGTACGGCAAGTGCTTCGCGCGCAAGCCGGCGAGGTCGCTGCGCCGCATGCGTGGTGCACGCTGAGCGCGGTGCCGACGCGTCGCGATCGGTGAACGCTCGATGACCGGTCGATGAGCGGTCACGCCCCGCGCGCATGCCGTCGGCCATGCGCGCGGGACGCGTGATCAGTCGTTCTTTTCGCCCTTTCCAGCCGACTCGCCGGAGTCGTTCTTGTGGAAGATCCGCTTCGTCGTGCGCTTGGTGGCTTCCCAGCCTTCGCGCGACGCATGGGCGACGCCGTGCCCGACCGCTTTCGCGGCGCTCGCGGTCGCGTGGCCGAAGCTGCGCGCCGCGTCGCCGGTCTTGTGCGCGGCTTCCTTCGAATCGCGCTTGATGTCCTGCTTCACTTCCGACATGTCCGCGTGGGCGAGCGGGCCGAGCAGCGACAGAACGAGCGTGGCGCCAATGAACTGACGAACTTTCACGACCGGGTTCCTTGAGGTGAGCCTCTTCATCGAGGATTCGTGTTGCCGGCAGGCGCCGGTTGAAACGCGCCGGCGGCCGATGCGTCGAGCATCACCGCCGCGCGGCCGGACAGCAGCACGCGCTCGCCGCAGCGCAGCGTGAATTCGTACAGCACCGAGCGGCCGTCGCCGCTCACGCGTTGCGCGTCGATGGTGAGCGGCTGCTCGAACGTGTCGAGCCGGTCGACGAACGCGTCGACGTTGCGCACGCTCGCGAGATAGCCGACGCGCGGGCGGGCTTCGTGCGCGCCGAGCAGCGCGCCGTGCACGGCCATCGCCTGCGCCGCGTACTCGATGCCGCAGACCGACGCGAGCCGCCCATGCGCGCGCAGCGGGTTGTCTGGATCGCGATGGCTCGTCGCGGTGCAGCGGATTCGTTCGGTATCCCACGCATCGACCGAATCGAGCACGCACATCGTGCCGGCGTGCGGAATGTGCGCGGCAATCCACGCATGGTCGAGCGGTGGGGTCAATACGACCGTGGCGGTCATCGCGCGCGCTCCGCGAAGGGTTCGGACATCGCGACGTCGACCTGCACGCGCGTATCGGCCAGGTAGTCGAGCACGACGCGCGTCGATTGCCGTGCGGCGAGCGCTTCGAGCAGCGGCAGCACGCGGGCGGCCGGGTTGCCGGCGCGCAGTGCGTCGAGTTCGGCATGCACGAGCGTCGTGGCGGGCGCATCGGTGAGTTGCACGTCGATGCGGGCGAGCGTGCGCGCGCTCGCTTCCGGCGCGAACACGAGCGCGACGCCGAACGCATCGCCGATCGGCCGCACCGCGCGCAGCGGTTCCGGATAGTCGGTGTCGTACGCGATCAGCAGGCTCGGCACGCGATCGACGACGACCTGGCAGAGACTTTCGAGCAGGCCGGCGGCAAAGCTGCCGTCGTGCGCGCACAGTACGTTCGACGTCGCCGTCGCGCGGGTCGCGATGCTCCAGTAGCCGGCCGGCGCGTTGTGCACCGAGTTGTGGAAGCGGGTCGGCGACAGCTGGCGATCGTCGCCGGCCAGCGTTTCGCAGATCGCGTGGCAGTTCTGGCCGTCGCCGCCGGATGCGCTGAACACGGTCGCGAGCGTCGCGGCGTCTCGGCCGCTCGCGGCCACCGCTTCGTGGCCGACCGCGAGCGCCGCGCGCACGACCGGGCCCGTGCGGCGCCGTTCTGCAGACGGCAGCCCGGCCGGCGGCGGCAGCTCGGTGCGGGCGGGCACGTAGGGCGTGCGGCCCGCGAGCACGTCGGCCGCATGCGGCCAGTCGGTCAATCCCGGCCCGACGAGGCCAATGCTTTCGATGAAGGCGGTGAGTGTCATGGCGGGCCTCAACGACGGGCGCGGCCGGCCACGCGCTGGGCGCGGCCGAGGATCAGGCTGCAATTCGTGCCGCCGAAGCCGAACGAATTGGAGAGGACGGCGCGCACGCGCGTGTCGCGGCTCGCGAGCACGTAATCGGCGACGAGCGCCGGGTCGGGCTGCGTCGTGTTGACGCCGGCCGGCACGAACTGCTCGCGCAGCGCGAGCGCGGCGACGATCGCCTCCAGCGCGCCGGCCGCGCCGAGCGTGTGGCCGGTCGCGCCCTTCGTCGAGCTGCACGGCGTGCGGGCGAACAGCGCACCGAGCGCGCGGCTTTCCGCTGCGTCGTTGCTCGGCGTCGCGGTGCCGTGCAGGTTCACGTAGTCGATGTCGTGCGCGTCGAGGCCGGCGGATGCGAGCGCCTGCTCGATCGCGGCGCGCGCGCCGAGCCCTTCCGGATGCGGCGACGACATGTGATGCGCGTCGCTCGATTCGCCGATGCCGAGCAGCAGGATCGCGTCGGCGTCGAGCGTGGCGGGCGGGGCAGGGACGCGCTCGACGAGCGCGAACGCGGCGGCCTCGCCGATCGAGATGCCGTCGCGCGCGACGTCGAACGGCCGGCATGGCTGGCGCGACAGCAGTTCGAGCGAATTGAAGCCGTACAGCGTGGTCAGGCACAGCGAATCGACGCCGCCGACGACGGCCGCGTCGATCAGCCCGGCCTCGATCATGCGGCGCGCGGAGCCGAACACCTTCGCGCCCGACGAGCATGCGGACGAGATCGCCATCGCCGGCCCGCGCAGCGCGAAATACGCGCGCACGAACGCGGCCGGCGAATACGGGTTGTGCGTGTGCGCGTAGCGGAAGTCGGCGGGCAGCGCGCCGCTCGCCGGATCGCGGCGCTGGTACGCGCGTTCGGTTTCGAGGATGCCGGCCGTGCTCGTGCCGACGAACACGCCGACGCGTGCGGCGCCGTAGCGCGCGACCGCCGCCGCGACGCGCGCGTCGAAGCCGTCCTGCGTCAGGCCGAGTTGCGCGAGGCGGTTGTTGCGGCAGTCGAAGTCGGCGAGATCGGCGCGCACGGGCTGCGCATCGACGCCGTTCACCGCACCGATCCACGTGTCGAGATCCGCACGCTCGAAGTTGCACGGCACGAGGCCGCTGCGGGCGTGGCGCAGCGCATCGAGGGTCGCGTCGAGGCCGCGGCCGATGCAGCTGGTGGCGGTGAAGTGCGAGAGCAGGAGAGGGTTCACGAGGGTCGCATCCGGTGGCCGGAACGGGCGCCGCAGCAGGGCTGGCACGCGCGCCGTTCGAGGTCAGATTTTATCAAACGGGGGTGCCGGAACGCCCAGCTGGCCGGGCGGTTCGGGTGCCAGCGCCGCGCGCAGGGTGGTCCAGGGCAACTGCGCGTCGGCGGCCGCACGCAGCACCGCGGGCAGCACGTCGAGCACGACCGGTTCGCCGCGCGTGTCGCGCGCCGCGTGACCGTCGTGCACGAGCAGGATGTCGCGCGCATCGAGCCCATGCAGCAGGCGGCGCGTGACGGTCGCGGCGTCGCGCGCACGCGTGTCGAAGCCGCGCCGCGTCCAGCTCGCGAGTTGCAGCCCGAATTCGCACAGCACCGGTTCGAGAAACGGATTGCGCAGGCCGGCCGGCGCGCGGAAGAACAGCGGGCGCGTGCCGGCGATGTCGGTCAGCGTCTGCTGCGCGGCCGCGATCTCGCGCCGCAGTGCGGCCGGCCCCGACAGCGAGAACGTATGGCGGTGCCGCTGGCTGTGGTTCTCGACCGCATGGCCGCGCGCGACGATCGCCTCGATCCACAGTGGGTGGCGGCGCGCGAGATCGCCGATGCAGAAGAACGTCGCGCGTGCGTCGTAACGGTCGAGCAGGTCCAGCACGCGCGGCGTCACGTCCGGGTCCGGACCGTCGTCGATCGTCAATGCGATGCGGCGGCCCGCGCCGGCCGGCAGGCGCGTCCAGTTCGGGCCGAGCAGCGTGCTGCGCGGCCACAACCCGGCCGCGGTCAGCGCGAGATGCGACGCGACCACGCCGCCGACGGCCCACGGCCACGTGGCCGGTTGCGCGATCACCGCGGCGGCCGCGCCCGCATGCAGCGCGGCGGCGCCGGCGATCAGCGGCGTCGGCTTCCAGCGGCGCGCGTCGCCGGCGTCGTGCGGTGGAACGCAAGGCGGCACGTTCATGCGCGGCCTCCTCGTTCACGATTGCCGGCCGCCGCCGCCGCCGCCGCCGCCGTCTCTGCGGCGCGCGGCGCGAGAATCGCCGCGAACGCGAGCGCGAGCATCGCGCCGGGGCCCACGGTCAGCCCGAAGGTTTCGAGCAGCGGCACGCGCGACAGCGCGAGCAGCCCGAAGCCGGCGACCGTCGCGAGGTTCGCGATCAGCAGCGACACGAGCGTATGCGGCGTGACGGGCTGCGCGTCGTCGCGCCGGCAGAAGAACAACGCATAGTTCGAGCCGACCGCGACGATCAGCAGCATCCCGATGAGGTGCAGGATCGTCAGTTGCACGCCGGCGAGCGCGAAACCGGCCGTCACGACCAGCACGGCGGCGACGAGCGGCGCAAGGGCGCGCGCGGCGCGGCGCGGCGAGCGCAGCGCGATCAGCAGCAGCACGGTGATCGCGGCGAATCCTGCGAGCGACAGCCGGATGTCCTCATGCACGTAGCTCACGTACAACCGATCGGCTTCGGCCTTCATGTCGACGAACAGCGCATCGGGCACGCCCGCGCGTGCGACGGCGGCGCGAATCGGCGTGGCGTCGAGGCTCGACGCCGGCTGCCCGGCGCGCGCGGCGTCCGGCGCACGCAGCGGCAGCATCGCGCTCCAGCGGCCGTCGCGTTCGGTCAGCAGCGCATCGACGGCGAGCGCCATCGACGTGCCGCGCAGGTCCGCACGCGTCAGCAGCGGCGCGTGGCGCGCGGCGTCGACGTCGGCGAGGAACGGTGCGAACAGATCGGGCTTCACCGTGATCGGCTGATGCGCGACGGCATCGCGCATCCGTTCGGCGAGTGCGTCCGCAGCCGGCAGGCTCGCCTGGCGCGCGCGCTGTGCGGCGTCGCTCGGCAGATAGCGGGCGGGGTTCTCGAAACCGCCGAGCGCGCCCCGGTCGACGAGCGGCTGCAATTGCGCGGCGACTTTTTCCGCGCCTTCGAGTGCGGCCTGTTCGGTTGGTGCGGCAATGACGACGAGGTAGCGCACGTCGGGCGCACCGACATCGGCGCGCAGCCGTGCGTCGAGCGCCTGCGCCTGTGCCGGCACGGGGCTGAGCGCGGCGAGCTCGCGGCTCCACAGGGCGTCGCGATGCAGCGCGAGCGTCGCGCAGGCGGCGACCACGAGCACCGCGAGCGGCCAGCGCAGCCGCGGCGCGGCGTCGGCCGCGCGCGCGAGCACGGCGCCGACGCGGGATACGTCGCGGATCGCGACATGCTCGCCACGCAGATGCGGCAGCACGAAGCGCGTGACGAGCGCGGCGGCCGTCAGCCCGACGATCGAATAGAGCCCGAGCTGCACGAGGCCGGGGAACCCGGAGAACAGCATCGATGCGAATCCGCACACCGACGTCAGCACGCCGAGCCGGATCGTCGGCCAGTACGCGGCGACCCACGCGCGCGTCGCGTCGGCCGGGTGCGCGGCGCCGCGCGTACCGGCCTGCGCCGATTGCACGAACAGGTAGATCGAATAGTCGACGGCTTCGCCGATCAGCGTGGTGCCGAACCCGAGCGTCAGCCCGTGAACCGTGCCGAACGCGACGCTGACCGCCGCGATCCCGGCCGCGACGCCCGTCAGCACCGGCAGCAGGCCGAGCGCGAGCGTGCGCGGCGAAGGGTACAGCGTGAGCAGCAGCGCGACGATCAGCACGACGCTCGCCGTCGACAATCGTTCGACGTCGTGCCGGATCGTGTCGCGCGTGTCGACCGAGAACACGCCGGGGCCCGTCATCGCGAGCGAGGTGCCGGCCGCGTTCGGCACGGCTTGCGTCGCGGCCGCGAACGCGCGGCGCACGGCGTCGATCGCGCGGGCCTGCGCGTCGGTATCGGAGCCGGCGGCGGCCGTCTGCATGACCAGCACCGCGCGCGTGCCGTCGCGCGACGCCCACACGCCGTCGCGGCTCGCCGGTTCGGCCGCGCGGTCGAGCTCGTCGACGAGCGCGGCGACTTCGCCGGTCGGGTCGCGCGGCAGCATTGCCTTCGCGACGAGGCCGGCTGACGAACTCAGCAGGTCGAGACTGTCGCCGAGCGCCTGGTGCAGGCCGTCGGCGCTGAAGCGCTGCGGCGTGACGGCCGGGCTCAGCAGATAGCGGTGAGCGAAGATGAATTGCCGGTCGCGCGCGTCGTTCGCGGCTTCGCCGTTGTGCACGGCCGCGAACTGCGGATCGGTGCGCAGCGTGCCGGCGACGCGCCGCGACAGCGCGGCGCGCGTGCCCGCGTCGCCGCCGTCGATCGCGACGAGGATCAGGCGCGACACGATGCCGTCGCGCAACTGGTCGACGAGCGCGCGCTGCCCGGCGCTCGGCGCGTTCGGCAGGAACGCGGACAGGTCGGCCGTGAAGTGCGCGCGTCCGATCGCGATGCCGCACGCGACCAGCGCGAGCAGCCACACGAGCACCGCGCGCTGCCGCCACGCGGGCACGCGGCGGGCGACGGGTGAGGATCGGGTGCGCTCGTCCATCAGTTCGCGTTCGCCGCCACGGGTTGCAGGCGCATCACCGAACGATCGCCGTCGGCCTGCCGGATCGCGACGCTGCGCAGCACGTCGCGCGTGCCGTCGAGCGTGATCGTGCTGACGACCTTCAGCATCCGCGAGTCGAGCGGCGTGAGCGTGAGCGTCCAGTCGTCGCCGCGTCCGGACAGGGCGACCTTGTACACCCGTTCGAGCGCGAAGCGGTTGCCGGCGAGCGTCGCGCGGATGCTGTCGATGAACGCGCCGAGCTCCGGATAGCGCGCGAGCGCGAGCGTGTACTTGCGGTTGTTGCGCTCGACGGTGAGCATGTCGCCGTCGACGACCAGATGTTCGGGCTTCGGGCTCAGCGTGTGCTTTTCCAGATGGTCGGGCGCGACGAACATCAGTTCGCCCGACGATTCGACCGGCTGCGTGGCAATCGACAGGGTCTTCGTCTCGGTGAAGGTCGCGCGGCCCGACTTGTGCTGCGCGAGCGTCGACATCAGCCGGTCGAGGGTCCAGGTCGAGCCGGTATCGGCCGCGTACGTGGGCACGGCCAACACGATCGCGGCGGTGGCGGCGAGCACGCGGGCCGCGCGGTGGAGGCGGCCCGACGAAAACGGGAACAGGCGGCGGCGAACGGCAGTCATGCGTCGGAATCTCTCGTGGCGGGCAGGTCGGCGCCGGCGTGCGCCGTCTCGCGGCGCGCGGTTGCGGCCGCGGCATCGCCGCCTTGCCAGAAATCGAAATAGTTGAACCAGTTGTACGGCGCCGCGCGGCAGTACTTGTCGAGCAGCGCGACGTAGCGCGCGAGCGCCGCATCGACCGCCGCCGCGCGCGCGTCGCGCCGCACATCGGAGAAATCGGCGAGCGTCTCGAAGTGCACGTCGTAGCGGTTGCCGTCGCGATAGAGGCCCGTCATGAAGATCACCGGGCGCTTCAGCATCGCGGCCATGTAAAGCGGGCCGAGCGGGAACGCGGCCGGCGCGCCGAGCAGCGGCACGCGCCGCAGCGACGCGGCGGCATCGTCGAGCAGCGTGCGGTCGGCGAGCATGCCGACCATGCAGTTCGCGTCGAGTCGCTCGCGCACCTTCAGCATCGAGTCGACCTGCCCGAGCGGGATCACCTCCGGCTGCGCGGCCGGGTTCACCGCGGCGAGCGTCGCGTTGATCTTGCGCGCGTTCTTCTCGTACATCGTGACGACCACGCGCAGGTCCGGATGCGTGCGGCCGATCGCGCGCACGACCTCGAAGCTGCCGAGGTGCGCGCCCATCAGGAACGCGCCGCGTCCGCCCGCGAGCGCGTCGTCGACGAGCGATTCGCCGTGCAGCCGGATGTCGAACAGGTCGAAGCGCCCGTTCATCAGGTAGATGCGGTCGTGGATCGTCGCCGCGAACGTGAACACGTGCCGGTACACGTCGCGCCAGCGCGCGGGGCGACCGAGCACGCGGCGCAGGTAGTCGCGCGACGCCGCACACGCGATCGGCGAGAACAGCACGAAATACGTCGCGATCAGGTGCAGCACGATGCGCGCGCGCTGCCGGCCGAAGCGCAGCGAGATCCACGTCATGACGCGCAGCAAACTCGCGTTGCTGCGTTCCTGGCGTTCGGCCCATGCGGTGCGCTTCATGGCTGCGCGCCATCCTGCGCGGCGGGCGGTGGGGCGGACAGCACGCCGGTCGCGACCTCGCGCGACCCGGCGCGCACCGTGAAGCGGATCGCGCCGCTGGCTGCCGCGTCGTACGCGAGATCGAGCGGTTCGCCGGGCGCGACCGGGCTCAGGAATTTCGCGGACCCGAGCCGCCACGCATGCAGCGGACGGTTCAGCGCCGCGCCGATCGTGTGGATCGCGTGATCGAGCAGCACGACGCCGGGCACGACCGGATGGCCCGGGAAGTGGCCGGGCAGCGCGGGATGGTCGGCGGCAATCGTGAACGCGAGCGCGGGCGTGCCGGCCGGGTCGCGCTCGTTCGGCGTCGCGGGCGGCATGGCCGTCGTGGCCGTCGCCGCCGCGCTACGCGTATGTTGCGCAACGAGTGCGGCCAGCACGTCGCGCGGCAGCTTGCCCGTTTCGTTGCGCGGCAGCGCATCGACGAACACGAGCGGGCGCGGCATGAACGCGGGATCGATCCGCTCGCGCAGCGCGCGCTGCAGATCGGCGGCCGAGAGCGTCGGCGCGACGACCAGCGCGACGAGCCGCGTGACCGGCTCGAGGGCGGTGTCGCCGTGCGTCGGCGCGGCTTCGTCGGGCATGAAGAACACGCCGTCGACCACTTCGGCAATCGCGTTGAGCTGATGGTTCAGATAAGCGAGCGACGTGCGCTTGCCGGCGATGTTGACGAGGTCGGCCTTGCGGCCGTGCAGCAGGAACCGGCCGTCGCCGAGCAGTTCGAGCGCATCGCCCATCGGCACCGGCGTCTCGACGTGGCCGCCCGATACCCAGACCGTCGGCCCGCTGTCGTCGCCATCCGGTTCTGCGCGCGCGTCGAGCCGGATGTCCGGGAACAGTTCCCACGCCGCGCCTTGCGACGTCCGACGGGTCGCGATCTGGCCGGTCTCGGTGCTGCCGTAGATCTCGACGAGCGGCGCGTCGAGCGCGGCCTCGGCTTCGCACGCGAGCTTCTCCGACAGCGGCGCGGTGGCCGACAGCACGAGCGCCGCAGGCGGCAGCGCATGGCCGGCCGACAGCAGCGCACGCAAGTGGATCGGCGACGTGACGAGCACGCGCGGCTGCGGGATCGCGTCGAGCTCGTCGCGGATGTCGCTCGGGTAGAACGGCTGGCGGTTGCTGAACGCGAGGCCGCCGATCAGCGCGAGCAGCACCGTCGACTCGAAGCCGTACATGTGCTGCGCGGGCACCGTGCCGATCAGCGTGGCCGCGCGGCCGTCGAGCAGCCCGAGGCGGTCGGCCGCCGCGCGCACGCAGCCGACCAGGAAGCCCCAGGTCTTGCGGTGCGGCACCGGCGCGCCGGTCGAGCCGGACGTGAACACGTAGGCCATGATCCGCGCCGCGTCGATCCGCGGGACGGCGAACGGCGTATCGCTCGGCGCCTCGCCCGGCGCGGCATCGGGGTACGCGAAGCGCGGCAGGTCGATCGCGCAGTCGGGCGCATCGTGCAGGCAGAACGCATCGGGCGCGAACGACGCGAGCTGGCGCACCATTTCCGGCGTGTGCGTCGACGGCAGCAGGCTGACCTTGCCGGCGACGAGCGCCGCGCACAGGCTGACCGCGAAGCGATAGCGGTCGCGGCACACGTTGAACACGTGGCTGCCGGCGGGTAGCGCGGCGGTCACGCGCGCGACGTCGGCGACGAACGCGCGCACGGTGACGGGCGAGCCGTCGCGCCAGGCGATCGTCTGGTCGGGCGAGGCATGGAATACCAGCGGGTGAGTCGGCATAAATCGGTCAAGACGGGAACGAAGGCCCGCGCGGCCCTTGGGGCCGCGCCGGTCATGAATTCATCGCGCGGCCTGCGAGGCGTGGGTCGTCGCGCGATACGCGCGCACCGCATCGACCATCCGCGGCCGCGGCTCGTGCGGCAGCGCGACACGCCGGCACGCATGCTCGGCGGCGAACATCACGGCGACGAGCGGCAGCGACAGGTAGTTCGCGAAGGTCGACCACGTGACGATCGGCGCGGTCGCGAACAGCAGCGTCGACACGGCGGCGATCGCGACGAAGAACAGCGTCCACGCGAGCGTGATCCGCCGCGTGTAGCGCGCGACGGCCGGCGTGACCGTGCCGTGGATCATCGCCGCGAAGCGCGTGCACAGCGGCACGTCGCCGGCCACGAGCGTGCGGCCGAACAGCAGCGCCATCGCGACGTTGAAGCTTACGTGTTCCAGATACAGGCCCCATTCGAAGTGCCGCGCGAGCGGCGCGCGTGCCGCCCACAGCGCGGCGGCGGCCAGCAGCCACGCCGGCACGAGCCACGCGCGCCGCGGCGAGCGCAGCGCCGCGCCGAGCGCGAGCAGCAGCGGCGGCACGAGCGCCATCGCGAGGCCGAGGCCGTGCGCGTCGGGTGTCGCGCTCGCGTAGTGCGCGCCAACCTGGTAGGCGGCCACGGCGCCCCCTGCCGCGACGCCGCGCACGACGGGCAGCAGCCGGCTCATCGGCGGCCTCCGGGCGCGCGGCGCGCGCACCGGCCGGCGGCCGGGCTGCAGCGGCTGACGGGCGGGCGAACCGGAACGGAGCGCAAGGGCGGATACGGCATGACTGGAGACATCGGGCGGATCGTGGCCGGACACGATGGTCGGGCCGTCAAACATCATATGAATGGCGGCCGGGACGCGGTCCGGGCCGGTGGTCGGGCACGCACATTTTAGGGCGGCGGCAGTGCGGTTCGGGGACGTCGCGACCGGGTTTTGTAACCGATTGTATGGCGCCGGCCGAACGGTTTCGCGGGGTCGGTCCATTTCCATCCGAAGCGGCTCAAGCGTCTCGTGCCTTCGCGTCCGAAACGGGCTGTCGCGGCGGCTCGCCAGTCTTGTAACCATTCGCGGTATACGCCCCGATACCCTTCGTCTAGAATCCGCGTAACTTTTACAAACAATCCCCCAACGACGCAGGCGGGGAAGCCGGCAGAGGCCGGAGGGACGGAGATTTGCACGCGCCGGGCGTGCACGACGGTTGCCGTTTCCGGGCGCCTCCCGCTGCCATGGGCCGCCTGCACGCACGCATGATGAACGCACTGGAACAAGAGCTCGCCACGCTGATCATCGGCGAACTGAATCTCGAAGACGTCCCGCTCGACACAGTGACGGCCGACACCCCGCTGTATGGCGAAGGGTTCGGGCTCGACTCCATCGACATCCTGGAAATCGCGCTGCTGATTTCGAAGAAATACGGCTTCGAACTGCGCTCGGACAATCCGGACAACCAGACAATCTTTGCGACGCTCGGTGCGCTGGCTGCCTACGTCGCCGCGCATCGCACGAAGTGACGGCGGCGCTCGGCGGACGATGCGCGGCGGCAGCGATCGAGGGGAACACGCGATGAACGGAGCAAGGCGATGCGGGCGCTCGTGACGGGCGGCAGCGGCGCACTCGGGCAGGCGATTTGCACGGCGCTCGCGCAGGCCGGCCATGAAGTGTGGGTGCATGCGAACCGCCATCTCGAGCAGGCGCAGGCCGTCGCGCAACGGATCGTCGCGGCCGGCGGCGCCGCGCACGCGATCGCGTTCGACGTGACCGACGCCGATGCGACGCTCGCCGCGCTGAAGCCGTTCATCGACGAGACGCCGGTGCAGATCCTCGTCAACAACGCGGGCATTCACGACGACGCGCCGATGGCCGGCATGTCGCGCCAGCAATGGCACAGCGTGATCGACGTGACGCTCAACGGCTTTTTCAACGTCACGCAGCCGCTGCTGCTGCCGATGATCCGCACGCGGCGCGGGCGGATCGTCAACATCGCGTCGGTGGCCGGCGTGACCGGCAATCGCGGGCAGGCCAATTACGCGGCCGCGAAGGCGGGGCTGATCGGCGCGACGAAGTCGCTGTCGCTGGAGCTCGCGTCGCGCGGCATCACCGTGAACGCGGTGGCGCCCGGCATCATCGCGTCGCCGATGGCCGACCAGGCGTTTCCCGCGGAACGCATCAAGCAGCTCGTGCCCGCGCAGCGCGCGGGCCGGCCCGACGAAGTCGCGGCGATGGTCGCGTATCTGGTATCCGACGCCGCGGCCTATGTGACGGGGCAGGTGTTGTCCGTCAACGGCGGGCTCGCATGACGAAGCGCGCCGCATTCGCCTGACGTAACGCAACGCGGCGCAGGGCCGCGTGGTCGCGCGGCCTGCGCCGCATAGTGAGGAAATCGAAGTGTCCGTGCATCCAGTCGACGCCGAACGGCGCCCGTGTTCGATGTTGCCCGCCGCCGCGCCTGCGGCCGCGCCGTTCGCGCACGGCGGCGACCGCGCGTTGCGGCTCGTCCAGATGAGCGATGCGCGGCTCGTCGCGCTGCTGCACGATGCGCGCGGCCGAGGCGACGGACTCGATCGCGTGTTTCCCGGCGCGCTGGGTGCGGTGTGCATCGGCGCGGCGGGAACCCCGGACGCGTCGCGCGCGGCGGCCATGGCGCGGATGCTGACCGATGCCGCGCCCGGCCTGCCGGTCGCGCCGGTGCAGATGGCGCTGCTCGGCGCCGAAGTCGCACCGGGCGAGGCCGTCTGCGAACTGTGGCAGTGCGATGCGCACGACCTGCGCGGCGAACGGCGCGGTCCACTGCATTACCGCTACAGTGAAGCGGCGGGGCTCGTGTTCGGCAGCCTCGTCGTGCACGAGACGGACGCGGCTTACGACGCGTCGCGCGACGGCGGCACGCCGCTCGAACGCGCGACGTTCGATGCGTACCGCGCGCTGTTCGACCTGCTCGATACGCTCGGCATGCCGCATCCGCTGCGGATCTGGAACACCGTGCCGGCGATCAATGCGGTGCAGTTCGGCGTCGAGCGCTATCGTCAATTCAATATCGGCCGTCAGCGCGCATTCGACGCGTGCCGCCGCGCATTGACGGGCGGCGTGCCGGCCGCGTGCGCACTCGGCTCGGTCGAGGCGGTCGCGGGCGATGCGTCGCCGGCCGCGCCGCTCGCGATTCATTTCCTCGCGAGCCGCACGCCGGCCGACTCGATCGAGAATCCGCGCCAGGTCAGCGCGTATCACTATCCGGCGCAGTACGGCCCGCGTGCGCCGACGTTCGCGCGCGCCGCCGCGTGGGCCGACGGTGAAGCGAAGCCGGTGCTGTTCGTCTCGGGCACCGCGAGCATCGTCGGGCACCGCACCGTGCATCGCGGCGACGTCGTCGCGCAGACGCGCGAGACGGTCGCGAACCTCGCGGCCGTGCTCGAGCAGGCCGCGCGGCAGGGGCACGGGCCGTTCTCGCTCGCGGACCTCGGCTACCGCGTCTACGTGCGCGACGCAGGCGACACCGCGGCGCTGGCCGCGATCGGCCGCGTGCTGCGCGAGGCCGCCGGTCCTCACGTGCGGCCGCTGTTCGTTCATGCGGACGTGTGTCGCGACGACCTGCTGGTCGAGATCGAGGCCAGCGCCGGTCATGCGATGGAGTGGCTGTCATGAAGCGCGAGAGCCTCACGATCCGGCAACCGGTCCGGCCCGCGGCCGGTGTCGACGAAGCGTGCCGGCGTTCGTCGGCGAGTCATACACTTTTGTCAGGATCTCCGTCTTCGTCATCGGCTGTTCCCATGTCCAAGCTGCACGCGTCGTCCACCCATCTCGTCCTGATTCCGAGCTACAACCCGGGCGCCAAGGTCGACACGACCGTGCGCAATGCCCGTGCGCAGTGGAACCCGGTGTGGGTCGTCGTCGACGGCAGCACCGACGGCAGCGCCGAACGGCTGCAGGCGATGGCCGAGCGCGATCCCGGCCTGCGCGTGATCGTGCTGCCGGAGAATCGCGGCAAGGGCGCCGCGGTGCTCGCGGGGCTCGACGCGGCGGCCGCGAGCGGCTTCACGCACGTACTGACGATGGATTCCGACGGCCAGCATCCGGCCGACCTGATTCCCGCCTTCATGGCGGCATCGCAGGCCGCGCCCGACGCGATGGTGCTCGGCGTGCCGAAGTTCGACGCGAGCGCGCCGCAGTTGCGCGTGCAGGGGCGCCGGTTGTCGAACGCGTGGGCCGACCTCGAGACGCTGTGGGCCGGGATCGGCGATTCGCTGTACGGTTTTCGCGTCTATCCGGTCGCGCCGCTGACGGCGATCATGCGGCGCCAGCCGTGGATGCGCGGCTTCGACTTCGATCCCGAAGCGGCCGTGCGGCTGTGCTGGGCCGGTGTGCGCCCGATCCGCATCGACGCGCCGGTGCGCTATTTCGGCCGGCACGAAGGCGGTGTGTCGCACTTTCACTACGGCCGCGACAACGCACTGCTCGCGTGGATGCACCTGCGCCTGTTCACCGGCTTCGCGATGCGGCTGCCGATGCTGGTCGCACGCCGCCTGACGCGTCGCCGCGACCAGACGGCCTGAGCGACGGCCCGCCCGCTTTCCTTCCCGGCCGGCGCGCCGGCCGCGGCGATTGCCCCGCTTTTCGTCGCCAATCCGGGGCCGGATCGCCACGTCATGTCAATCCACTGAGTAATGAACGTGTCATCCGATGTAAACATCTGGTAATTTTCTGCCGGATTATGCAAAATCGCCGCTCCCAAATACAACTATCGAGGGATTCCGGGATGCAACTCAAGAAAGCGGTGGCGGCGTGTGGCGTGGCGTTTCTGTTGAGCGCGTGCGGCGGGGTGCAGAGCCTTGACGCGAACAGCCTGACGTCGGCGGGGACCAACCTGTACAAGGCAGCGACGCTGTCGGACAGCGACATCGCCGCGCTGTCGAACGAATCGTGCAAGTCGAGCGACGCCGAATCGAAGATCGCGCCGGCCAACAGCGCCTACGCGAAGCGCCTGACGAAGGTGATGAAGGGCTTCGGCGACATGACGCTGAACGGCCAGAAGATCAACTACAAGGTCTACGTGACCAAGGACGTCAACGCGTGGGCGATGGGCAACGGCTGCGTGCGCGTGTACAGCGGCCTGATGGACATGATGAACGACGACGAGCTGCGCGGCGTGATCGGCCATGAAATGGGCCACGTCGCACTCGGCCACTCGAAGAAGGCAATGCAGACGGCATACGCGGTGAGCGCGGCGCGCAGCGCGGCCGGCGCGGCATCGCCGGGCGTGGCGGCGCTGTCGAGCTCGCAGCTCGGCGACATCACCGAGAAGTTCATCAACGCGCAGTTCTCGCAGTCGCAGGAAAGCGCGGCCGACGACTACTCGTTCGACCTGATGAAGCAGAAGGGCATGAGCCAGAAGGGCCTCGTCACCGGCTTCCAGAAGCTCGCGCAGATGGACGGCGGCCAGAGCTCGATGATGAGCTCGCACCCGTCGTCGGCGAGCCGCGCGCAGCACATCCAGGATCGCATCGCGAAGGGCAGCTGATCCCGCGGCCGATCGCCGGCCGTCAGCGCCGGCGATCGGCAAGCGACATGAAGCAACCCACGCTCGCTCGGGCGTGGGTTTTTTGTTTTTTCGGCATGCACGTCGCCCCTTACCAGCTCGAAACCGCGCACGCGAAGGACGACGCGGCCGTCGAAGCCGCGACCCACGCGAAGCTGCACGAGGCGATCGCGTTGGCGTCGGACAACACGATGTTCCTGCATCTACATACGAGCGTGATCGGCATGCTGCGCGAGCACATCTCCATCGACGTGACCGGATGACGATGGAGGACGAGCAGGCATCCGAGTTGCTGTCATTGCAGCACACGGGGCGTGTACGAGGCGATTTGCGCGCACCGGCCCGAAGAGGCGCGCACCGCGATGCAGACGCATATCGGCTGCGTGCGCAGCCATTTCGAACGGGAGCGGCGCACCGTGAGATTGGTTGGATCTGCGCTGGTGCCCGCAGGAGCGGCGACCGGTCGCGCATCACGCATCACGCATCACGAACCGCCGTGCATGACGCACGTGGCGGCGGTGCGGCGCGGCATGCGGGGGCCGCTCGATTGACCCGCTCGTCGGGCGCCCACTAGAATCGTCCGGAACCGCCTGTCAGCCGCGCGCCGCGGCCATGATGTGCCCATTGATCCGACTGTCGAGGAAGCTTCCGTGCTCACATCCTTGATCCGGCGCGCGCCGGCCGCGCTGTCGTGGCGCGCCGCATGCCGCCAGGCCCGCGCGCTGGTCGTCTGCGCGCTGCTGCCGCTCGCCGCATGCGCGACGCATCCGCCCGCCACCTCGCTCGATCGCCCCGTCTCCCATGCGTTGTCGGCGGAAACCGCCACGCCGCTGCGCGATGCGCTGGCCGCGCCGGAAGCCGCGCATCCCGGGCAGTCGGGCTTCCGGCTGCTGGCCGACGGCGCCACCGCATTGCAGATGCGCATCGCGCTTGCGCGTGCGGCGACGAAGACGCTCGACATGCAGTACTACATCGCGACCGAGGACACGACCGGCAAGCTGCTGCTGGGCGCGGCGCTGTACGCGGCCGATCGCGGCGTGCGCGTGCGGATGCTGGTCGACGACCTGAACTTCCACGATATCGACCGCGTGATGGCCGCGCTGAATACGCACCAGAACATCGAGATCCGCGTGTTCAACCCGTTCGGCGCGTCGCAGCGCGGCATGATGGAGCGCACGGCCAACTTCTTCACGCGGATCGACAGCTTCACGCGCCGGATGCACAACAAGGCGATGATCGCGGATAACCAGCTCGCGATCGTCGGCGGCCGCAATCTCGGCGACGAATACTTCAGTGCGAGCCCGACGCTGCAGTTCCGCGATCTCGACGTGCTGGCGGCCGGCCCCGTGACGAGCGACATCTCGAAGAGCTTCGACGACTACTGGGCGAGCGCGAGCAGCTACCCGTTGCGCGTGCTGAATCATCAGACGTTCGATCCGAAGGATCTCGACGCGATGCGCGACGAGCTGCGCGATCACTGGCGCAAGAACGCCGATCCGTACAACGCGAAACCGCTGAACGCGACGCCGCTCGCCCGGCAGATCGCGCGCGACGAACTCGAACTCGTGTGGGCACCGGCCGAATTCAAGGTCGATGCGCCGGACAAGGTCGCGCGGCCGACCGGCACGTACGTGAGCCCGCCGATGCAGCGCCTGGCCGAGCTGACGCGCGGCGCGCAGAAGGAATTCCTGGCGTTTTCGCCGTACTTCGTGCCGCACGACGCCGGCGTGAAGATCCTCGGCGACACGGTCGCGCGCGGCGTGCGCGTCGCGATCGTGACGAACTCGCTCGCGGCGACCGACGCGGTCGCGGTGCAGTCGGGCTATGCGCCGTATCGCGTGCCGCTGCTGCAGCGCGGCGTCGAGCTGTACGAATTCAAGTCGCAGCCGGACCAGCAGCCCGCGCGGCTGTTCGGTTCGCGCTCGCGTGCGAGCCTGCATGCGAAGGCGTACGTGATCGACCGGCAAATCCTCGTGATCGGCTCGCTGAACCTCGACCCGCGCTCCGCGCACCTGAACACCGAGCTCGCGCTCGTGATCCACAGCCCGGTGCTCGCGCAGCAGGCCGCGGCGATCTTCGCGCGCGTGACGCAGCCGGACGAAAGCTACCGCGTCACGCTCGCGAAGCGGACCGACGGCGGTCCGCCCGCGCTCGAATGGACGGGCACCGAAGGCGGTCAGACCGCCACCTATCACGTCGACCCGCATGCGGGGCTGCTGCGCAACGTGATGACGGGCATCTTCACGCTGCTGCCGGTCGACGACCAGCTGTAAGGGCACGAACGGCTCCGGCAAAACCCGCGATACCGGTGCGCGGGGAAAGGTGATATGGTTGTGCGCGCAACTATAAGCGAATCGAGAAGAGGCGCTGCCGAGCTGCTCGCACAATGCGGGCCGGAACGGCGCCGACCGACGCGCCGCCACACGTGCGTGATACGCACCTCGCACCGCGCCCGGCGCCTGCACACGATGGACGATGCGCACCGCCATTCGCCCGGGGCCGCGCGCCCCGCAACCGGGGTTCCCCATGCAACGTGTACCGAACCAGCCGTTCACGCGTCCCGCGCGCTTCTCCGAAGCCGAATGGCAGGCGCGGGTGCAGCTCGCGGCCGCCTACCGCATCTTCGATCATCTCGGCTGGACCGAGCTGATCTACAACCATATTTCGCTGCGCGTGCCGGGCGAGGACGGACATTTCCTGATCAACCCGTTCGGGCTCCATTACCGCGAGGTGTGCGCGTCGAATCTCGTGAAGATCGACATCGACGGCAACGTGATCGGCCACTCCGACTGGCCGATCAATCCGGCCGGTTTCACGTTCCACGGCGCGATCCATGCGGCGCTGCCCGATGCGCACTGCGTGATGCACGTGCACACGACGCCGACGATGGCCGTGTGCTGTTCGCGCGACGGGCTGTCGTTCTCGAATTTCTATTCGGCGCAGCTGTACGGGAAGATCGCGTATCACGACTTCGAAGGCATCACCGTGCATCTCGAGGAAGGTCGGCGCATCGTCGAGAGCGCGGGCGGGCGGCCCGTGCTGCTGCTGCGCAACCACGGCCCCGTGACGATCGGCGCGACGCTCGCGCAGACGTTTTCGCTGATGTGGCTGCTCAACCGCGCGTGCGAGGTGCAGATCGCGACGCATGCGATCGGCGCGGCGCTGCCGATTGCGCCGCCCGTGCTCGAAGCGTGCGTGCGCGATTCGCTGAATTTCGATCCGAAGCATGGCGCGGGACAGGACGCGTTCGACGCGCTGCAGCGTATCGTCGACCGGATCGATCCGGGCTACCGCGCGTGACGCGGGCGGCGCGCCCGATGAGTGCGCCCGACTAGAACCGGTAGCCGACACCGGCCTGGATCACATCGGTATCGCGGTCGTAGCGCGTGACCACGCGGTTCCACGTGATACGTGTGAGCCAGCGGTCGGAAATCCGGTAACTGGCCGAGATCGACACGATGCCGGAGAGGCGGCCGTCACCCGGCCCCGGCTGGCCGTCGCGGTTGCGCTGGTTGACGGTGAAGTACGCGCCGGCGCCGGCCGACAGCGTGACCTTGTCGTTCAGGAACGCGCGCGTGAGCCACAGCTGGGACGCGATGCCGTTGCGGCGGACCGCCTGCTTCGCGCCTTCGTACATCCACGTCGCGGTCCAGTCGATCGAACGCGTGAGGCCGCGCCGGTATTCGAGGCTGCCGCCGAGCGTCGACGGCGACGAGCGGCTGTTCAGAATCGTCTCGCCGAGCATCGCGGTGACTTCGTTGTGCGTGACCTTGCGGGTGCGCGGCAGCGCGGTGTCGCGCGGGCCCGGCGTGTCGGGCGCATCGAGCTGGTAGCCGACACCGAACATCACCGATGTCGTGTCGGGCCCGCTGAACACGTGCGCGCGGTTGACCTGAAGCTGCGCGATCCAGCGGTGCGACGTGTAGTACGCGGCGCGCACGCTCATCAGTACGCCCCAGCCATGCGTATTCGAATACCCGCGGCCTTCGGCGGCCGGCACCGTGTCGAAGTAGCGATACGGGCCCGCGCCGGCCGACAGCACCAGGCGGCGGTTCTCGAGCGGCACGCGGCCCCAGAACTGCACCGCCTGGCCGTCGCGGTGGTGATTCGGAATATGCCCTTCGTTGTACCACGTGAAGCCGAGCGCGGTATGCGGGCTCAAGCCTTCCTGGTAATCGAACGCCCACGAATACGTGCGTTGCCCGCCGCCCCACAGCGGGCCGGTGAACAGCGAGAACTCCTGCGCGTCGGCGGGCGCGCCGTAAAGGGCGGCGACGGAGCAGAGACCCGCCAGCAGCGGACGGACACGGACGGGGCGGGTCGGGCAGGGCATCGGGGGACGGGCCGGCACGGTTCACTTTCCAGTCACGACAACACGCGAGCATTTTCCTGCGCAGGAAAACACGTGTCGACCCGGGTTGGCGCAATAACGTATTACACGTATCGCGACAACATGCGGGTACGCTGGCTCGTCCTGGTGACTGGCGGGACGCGCGTCGGTCGCGTGGTGTACGCGAAGAGAAATGCTTCGTGCTGCTTGGTAATGGAGAGAACGGAAAAGCGGAATCCGCGTGCGGCATGCCGCGTGTCGTTCGGGACACGCAAAAAAACGCGGCCGGGGCGGCCGCGTGAATACTCGCAGACTCCTTCGGACGAAGGAAACAAGCAACTGTGAAACGAAGTGTAGCGAAAGGCCGCGCACGGATTCAGAGGCCATGCTGCAAAGGTCTCTTCCAGGTTCCGGCAGTCTGCCGGACCGGGCGCCGATCGACTACCATCAGGGATGACGCCGCCGCTCGCGCGGCGTACCACGTCGTACAAGGAGAATCCATGCTCAAGCTGCGTTTGCTCCAGGTCGCGTTATTGGCGGGCGTGCTGGCCGCCGGCAGCGCCGCCGCCGAAACGGTGCGCCTGTCCGCCAGTCTGCAGCCGTCGAGCGAAGTGCCGCCGACGGCGACCAAGGGCTCCGGCACCGTCGCCGCCACCTACGACACGGCCACCCACATGCTGCAGTGGACGGTCACTTACGAACACCTCTCGGGCCCGGCCACCGCCGCGCATTTCCACGGGCCCGCGCCGGTCGGCCAGAACGCCGGCGTGCAGGTGCCGATTCCGAAGGACGAACTGGCGAGTCCGATCAAGGGTTCGAAGGCGCTCACCGACGAGCAGGTCACCGACCTGATGGGCGGCAAGTGGTACTTCAACATCCATACGAAGGAGCACCCGTCCGGCGAGATCCGCGGCCAGGTGATGCCGGCGAACTGAGCGCCGGCGTTTGATGTAGAGGCACCTGTCGAGCGACGCGGGAACGTTTGAACGTACCATCGTCACACTGTGATGACGGAGTGCGTCCGATGAGTTGGCAAAGCAAGTTCGCCTGCTGGCTGCTGCGCTGGCAGTTTCGTCCGGAGACCACGCGCGAGGTGCTCGACCCCGCGCGTGCCCGGCGCTTTACCGACCTGCGGATGTTCGTGCCGCGCCGCCCGCCGTCGGGCTACCGGCTGCGGCAGTGCTATGGCGCTGGCGATGCGCCGCTGCGCGGCGAATGGCTCGAACGCACCGATGCGGCCGCGGGGCGCGGGCCGGGCCGCACGCTGCTGTATTTCCACGGCGGCGGTTACTACTTCTGTTCGACGAAAACCCATCGGCCGCTGGTGTTCGGGCTGACGAAGCGCGCGGGCGTGCGTTCGTTCTCGCTCGACTACCGGCTCGCGCCCGAAAACCGCTTCCCGGCCGCGCTCGACGATGCGCTCGCCGCGTACCGGCAACTGCTGGCGCTCGGCACGCCGCCCGAGTCGATCGTGTTCGGCGGCGATTCGGCGGGCGGCGGCCTCGCGCTCGCGACGCTCGTCGCGCTGCGTGATCGCGGCGAGCCGCTGCCGGCCGGCGCGATCCTGTTCTCGCCGTGGACGGACCTGGCCGGCACCGGCGGCACGATGCGCAGCAACGACGGCGTCGACCCGATGTTCGCGGCCGCGGCGCTGCCGAAGGCGGCGAAGCTGTATCTCGGCGACGCGCCGGCGACGCATCCGTACGCGTCGCCGTTCTACGCCGATTTCACGGGCCTGCCGCCGCTGTATATCCAGGTCGGCAGCACCGAGGTGCTGCTCGACGATTCGCGCCGCGTCGCCGAGAAGGCAAAGGCGGCCGGCGTTCAGGTTGAAATTGAGGTGTGGCCCGACATGCCGCACGTGTGGCAACTGTACGCGCCGATGGTGCCGGAAGCGCGCGACGCGCTCGACCGCGCGGCCGCGTTCCTGCGCCGCGTCGCGGTCGAACGTGCGGTTCAGCGCGCGGGCGAGGCGTCGATGGCCTGATAGGCGGCCTGGACGGCCACCGAGCCGTACTTGCGTTCGAGCCGGCGCACGGTGAAGTGGCCGTGCGCCATCTGCTGGAAGTGGTCGATGAACAGCGTGTTGACGGTCGCGCCGAGCACGGCGCCGATCGCCGGGATCGACTTCGCGGCCATCTGCTCGGTCACCTGCACCGAGAAGCGCGACGCCACCGTCTGCACGAGCTTGAAGACAGCCGCCGAGCTGTGCGCGGCGATGCCTTTCGCGGTGATGTCCGACGACGCCTTCGAGATCGCCTGCGCGAGCGCGCCGCGCAGCACGAAATAGCCGAGATCGGCGTCTTCCTCCTGCTTGTCCGGGTTGCCGCCCATGCCCAGCACGGCCAGGCATTGCAGCTGCGTATCGACCGACGTCAGGTCCTCGCCCTCGCTGCGCGCGATGTCGCACACCGAGCGGAAGATCAGCGTGGTCGTGACCGGCAGCTCGACCGGCAGCGCGAGAAAGCCGAACGCGCCGCCCGCCGCGCCGGTCGTCGCGACCGCGAGCTTGTGCAGCAGGTTGCTGGGCTTTTCAGGCTCGGCGTCCGGCGCCTGTGGCTTGCCGAGCGTGCGCAGCGCGATGTTCAGGCACTTGCGCAGCGCGAGCTGCGTCGCGTCGTTGATCTTGCCGGTCGCGAAGTCCGGCAGCCGCGCGATCATTTTCTCGACCGGCGCGCCGAGCACGCCCGTCAGCTTCATCGTCAGCGACGGGCTTTCCAGCACCTGCTTCGCGCGCCGCAGCGCGTCCCGATCCTCCGGCGAAAGCGCCGTCGCAGGGGTGATTGAAATCGGTTCCATCTTTCTCCTTGGCCTGAACAGGCCCTGAACCTATCGTCAGCCTAGATTACTCCGGCATGCTAGAATTTTGAGATTATTTGACCCGGCAAAAGTTGCATCGACAAAAAATGGCCGTTCATACCGCCGCCCACCATTCGAGCGGGCAAGTCCTGCCGTTCCGCGAATCGCTGCTCGCGATGATCGGGATCTCGTTCGTCACCATGCTGGTCGCGCTGGACCAGACGGTCGTCGGCACCGCGCTGCCGACCATCGTCGCCGAACTCCGCGGCTTCGACCTGTACGCGTGGGTCGCGACCTCGTACCTGCTCAGTTCCGTGATCACGGTGCCGATCTTCGGCCGGCTCGGCGACTATTACGGCCGCAAGCCGTTCGTGATCGCGTCGATCGTCGTGTTTACCGGCGCGTCGGTGCTGTGCGGGATGGCCAACGACATGCTGTATCTCGTGCTCGCGCGCGGGCTGCAGGGAATCGGCGGCGGGATGCTGGTCGGCACCGCGTTCGCGTGCATTCCCGATCTGTTTCCCGATTCCGTCGTGCGGCTGCGCTGGCAGGTGCTGATGAGCTCGGCGTTCGGTATCGCGAACGCGGTCGGCCCGTCGCTCGGCGGCGTGCTGACCCAGTCGTTCGGCTGGCGCTCGGTGTTCTATGTGAACCTGCCGATCGGCATCCTGTCGCTGTTCTTCGTGTGGCGCTACCTGCCGCACCTGCGCCACGTCGAGCACGACCGCAAGATGCGGCTCGACTGGCCGGGCGCGCTGTTGATCGCGCTGTCGCTCGGTGCGCTGCAACTGTTCGTCGAATGGCTGCCGAAGTACGGCGTCGCGAGCTGGGCGTCGCTGCTGCTCGTCGTCGCGGTCGCGGCGGGCATCGGCCTGTGGCACTGGGAAAAGCGCTGCGCGCAGCCGATTCTGCCGTTCGACATGTTCGGCAACCGCGCGCTGTCGGCCCTCTTCGTGCTCGCGATCCTCGCCGGTTTCTCGATGTTCTCGCTCCTGTTCTACGCGCCGTTGCTGTTCCAGGGCGGCTTCGGGATGTCGCCGAGAGAGGCCGGGCTCGTGATCACGCCGCTCGTCGTGTTCATCACGATCGGCAGCATCATGAACGGCCGCGTCGTCACGCGCATTCGCCATCCGAACACGATGCTGCACGTCGGCTTCGTGCTGTTCGCCATCGCGTGCGCGGGCGTCGTCGTGTCGACCCACACGACGCCGACCTGGATGCTGATGGCGCTGATGGTCGCGGGCGGCATCGGGCTCGGCTTCGTGCTGCCGAACCTCACCGTGTTCGCGCAGCAGACGGCCGGCCGCGAGCATCTCGGCATCGCCACGGCGCTGTTGCAGTCGCTGCGGATGGTCGGCGGGATGCTCGGCACCGCGCTCACCGGCACGCTCGTCAACCAGATGTATTCGGGCGGCGTGCGCGACGCGCTGTCGGGCGACCACGCGATGCAGTGGCACGCGCGGCTCGCCGATCCGCAGATCCTGATCGATCGCGCGGCGCAGGGCGGTCTCGTCGCGGAGTTGACGCGTGCCGGGCATAATGGCGCGCTGCTGCTGGAAGCGGCCCGCGAATCGCTGGTCGGCGCGATTCACCTGGGTGTCGCGATGGCGGCCGTCGTCGCCGTGGTGTCGGTGTGGCAGTGCCGTCGCGTGCCGCCGATCGCGCTGCGGCGCAAGATCGAACCGCACGTCGCGGCCGATTGACCGATCGGGCGAGCGATTCGACGACTCAACGATTCACCGGAACGAAATCAGCGCATGGAAGAACAGGACCGCGTCGCGATCTTGCAGCAATTCGGACGCACGTATCGCGCCTTCATGACCGCGTTCGAAGCGCACGTCGGGCAGCCGATGCCGCGCTGGCGCATCATGGTCGCGCTGCACACGATGGACGGTCATGCGTCGCAGAAGAAGCTCGTCGAAGTGCTGCGCATCGATCCGGGCGCGCTCACGCGCCAGTTGAAGTCGCTCGACGCGCTCGGCTGGATCGAGCGTGCATCGGACGCGCGCGACAACCGCGTGACCAACGTCACGCTGACGGACGCCGGCCGCGCGGCGTTCGACGCGTGCCTGCCGCGCCGCAAGGCGTTTCTCGAACAGACGATGGCGCAGTTGCCGGACGACGTGCTGAATGCGCTGTCGGGCGCGCTCGCGATGCTGGAATCGCGGATCGCGGACGTCGGGTCGACGCCAGCCGCGCGTTGACGTGCGGAGCCGGGCGGCACGTCAGCGCCGCCGGCCATCGCTTCGTTTCATTCCGAGTGGGTGCAGGTTTACAGCTCGATGCGCGTGCCGAGCAGCGCGAGGAACTGCGCGAGCCAGGCCGGATGCGCGGGCCACGCGGGCGCGGTGACGAACGGCGCGTCGGTCACGGCCGCGTCGACCGGGATGTCCGCGTATTCGCCGCCCGCGAGCTTCACCTCCGGCGCACAGGCCGGGTAGGCCGAAATGCGCTTGCCGCGGATCACGTCGGCGGCCGCGAGCAGTTGCGCCGCGTGGCAGATCGCCGCGATCGGCTTGCCGGCTTCGGCGAACTCGCGCACGAGCGAAATCACCTTCGGATCGAGTCGCAGATATTCGGGCGCACGGCCGCCCGCGATCGCGAGCGCGTCGTAGCGCGCCGCATCGACGTCGTCGAACGCCGCGTTCAGCGTGAAATTGTGGCCGGGCTTCTCGGTGTAGGTCTGGTCGCCCTCGAAATCGTGGATCGCGGTCTTGATCTTGTCGCCCGCGCGCTTGCCGGGGCAGACTGCATCGACGTGGTGGCCGACGGCCTGCAGCGCCTGGAACGGCACCATCGTTTCGTAGTCTTCGGCGAAATCGCCGGTCAGGAACAGGATCTTCTTCGCGGCCATGGCTTTCTCCAGTGAAGCAGCGTTGAAGGCCCGGTCGCGCCGTGCATGACGGCCGCGACGGGCCCCGAGGACGAAAGCGCAGTGTACTCCGGCAGATTGAAGCGCGCGTGACGGCCGCCCCGCGCGAGCGGCAGGGCGGCGCCGCGCGCGGCGGGCGTCAGAAGAAGGTTTCGACGACTTCCGTCACGCGGAACTGCGGATCGAGCACGAGCACCTGGCGCCACTTGTCGAACGTCAGGCACGGGTGCGAGATGTCGAACGCGACCATGTCGCCGACCTTCACGTCCGCGCCCGGCGGGATCTGCAGGTATGCGTGCTGGTCCATCATCCCGGTGACGGCCCAGCCTTCGGCGGCGGCGACGTTGCGCGGCGCGGTGTCGCGGCCCGGGCGGAAGTGGCGCGCCGGCTCGGGCAGGCCCGCGTCGAACGCCGCGTCGCGCTTGCCGAGCGCGACGATCGCACGGTCGGCTTCCGGCACCGACTGCACGTACGCCCACAGCTGCAGCGCCGGCAGCAGCCCTTCGCCCATCGAGCGGGCGATCGGGTTGCGCGCGAACACGTCGGTCTGCGCCTTCTTGTAGATGCCGACGTCGTGCGTCAGGTAGCAGCCCGGACGTAGCACGACTTCCGCGAAGCCCGCGTCGGACGCCTTCCTGAATTCTTCCGCGACCACGTCGTACCACGCCGAACCGGCGCCGGACAGGATCGCCGGCGTGCGCGCGAAGCGGCCGGCTTCGGCCAGCTCGCGCGTGAGCGCGACCGCCTGCTGCAGGAACGCGCGGATCTCGCCTTCCTCCTTCAGCACGCCTTCATAGAGCTCGATGCCGGCCAGCTTCAGCGTGTCCGGATAGCGCGCGATCGCGGCCAGCACGGCCTCGCGCTGCGCGGCATCGCGCACGCCCGCGCGACCGCCCGGCACGCCGAGCTCGATCAGCACGTTCAGCGATTTCTTCGCGGCGCCGAAGAAGCGGCCGAGCTGGTCGACGCTCTCCGCGGAATCGACGAGACAGAAGAATTCGAAATCGGGATCGGACAGCAGCCCCGCGATGATCGTCATGTTCTGGCGGCCGACCAGCTGGTTCGCGAGCAGCACGCGGCGCACGCCGCCGTGATACGCGGCCTGCGTCTGGTGTGCGGTCGCGAGCGTGATGCCCCACGCGCCGGCGTCGAGCTGGCGGCGGAACAGTTGCGGCGCCATCGTCGTCTTGCCGTGCGGCGCGAACTTGACACCGTATTTCTGCACGAACGCCTGCATCCAGTTCAGGTTGTGCTCGACGCGATCCTCGTAAAGCACGGCGGCCGGCAGGCTGACGTCTTCCGCGAGCAGATTCCATTCGAGCCGGCTCGCGTCGCCGAGCGGCACGCTCGCGCTCGGCAGATTGCCCAGGCCCTTGCCGAACGGATCGATCGTCGCTTCCTGATAGTTTGTAACTTTCATGTCATCCCGCTCCATCATCACTATGCATTGCACTGAAGTTGACATGCAGATGGTACAGAAAGTAGCATCGGCGCGGTGATGTTATTTAATAACATCCCGCTTCACACCCTTTTCCGCCGATGAATACGTCCGCTTCCCCGTCCGCTCCGCCTGCCGCCGAGCCGCATCCGGCTCAGGCCGCCCCGCCGGTCCTCGACATCGTCGCGCGGATCGCCGAATGCGCGCCCGAGCTGCGCGAAGCCGAGCGCAAGGTTGCCGCGTTCATCCTCGCCGATCTGGCGCGCGCCGCGCATGCGAGCATCGGCGCGCTCGCGCGCGACGCGGAGGTCAGCGTCGCGACGGTCACGCGTTTCGCGAAGGCCGTCGGCTGCCGCGACGTGCGCGAACTGAAGGTGCTCGTCGCGCAGGCGGCGGCCGTCGGTCAGCGTTTCCTGGTGCCGTCCGACGACGCGCCGGCCGACGACGCGAGCCCCGCATCGATGGTCTACGACGAGATTCGCGTGGCGCTCGCGCACAACCACCAGTTGCTGCGCAACACGTCGTTCGACGCGGCGGCCGACCTGCTCGCCGGCGCGAAGATGACGTACGTGTACGGGCAGGGCGGCGGTTCGACCGCGCTGGCCGACGAGCTGCGCTTCCGGCTCGTGCGTTTCGGCCGGCCGGTCGCGAGCTACCAGGACAGCCTGCTGCAACGGATGGTGGCCGCGACGCTGTCGGGCGACACCGTCGTCGTCGCGTTGTCGGTGAGCGGGCGCGTGCCCGAGCTGCTCGAGAGCTGCCGGCTCGCGAAGCGCTACGGCGCGAAGCTGATCGCGATCACCGCGCCGGCGTCGCCGCTCGCGAAGCTTGCCGACCACCTGATCCCGGTCGTCGCGTTCGAAACCGATTTCATTTACAAGCCGTCGACCTCGCGCTACGCGATGATGATGGCGATCGACGTGCTCGTCACCGGCGTCGCGCTGCGGCTCGGCGATGCGGGCCGTGAATCGCTGCGCCGCATCAAACACGCGCTCGATGCGCACCGCGGCGGCGGAGACCGTCAACCGGTAGGAGACTGACCATGCATTCGCATCCCGAAGCGGCCGATACGCTGATCGTCGGCGCGCAGTTGTACGACGGCACTGGCGCGCCGCCCGTCACGCGCGACGTCGCGATCCGCAACGGCCTGATCGCGGCGATCGGCAATCTGTCGAACTGGCTCGCGGAGCACGTCGTCGACGCGAACGGCCGGGCGCTCGCGCCGGGCTTCGTCGACGTGCACACGCACGACGACACGCACGTGATCCGTGCGCCGGAGATGATCCCGAAGATCTCGCAGGGCGTGACGACCGTGATCGTCGGCAACTGCGGAATCAGCGCATCGCCGGTGACGCTCGCCGGCGACCCGCCCGATCCGATGAACCTGCTCGGCGAGCGCGGCGCGTTCCAGTACCCGAGCTTCGCCGCTTACGTCGCGGCCGTCAACGACGCGCGCCCGGCCGTGAACGTCGCGGCGCTCGTCGGCCATACGGCGCTGCGCAACAACCAGATGGACCGCCTCGACCGCGCGGCGACCGACGGCGAGATCGCCGGCATGCGCGCGCAGCTCGAGGAGGCGCTCGCGAACGGCGCGCTCGGCTTGTCGTCGGGCCTTGCGTACGGCTCCGCGTTCGCGGCGCCGCCCGAGGAAGTGATGGCGCTCGCCGAGCCGCTCGCCCAATCCGGTGCGCTGTACACCACGCACATGCGTACCGAGTTCGACGCGATCCTCGACGCGATGGACGAGGCTTACCGCGTCGGCCGCCACGCGCAGGTGCCGGTCGTGATCTCGCACCTGAAGTGCGCGGGCCCGTCGAACTGGGGGCGCAGCACCGAGGTGCTCGCGTCGCTCGACGGCGCGCGACGTTACCAGCCGGTCGGCTGCGACTGCTATCCGTACAGCCGCAGTTCGTCGACGCTCGACCTGAAGCAGGTGACGGGCGACATCGACATCACGATCACGTGGTCGGAGCCGCACCCGGAAGTCGCGGGCAAGCTGTTGAAGGCGATCGCGGCCGACTGGGGCGTGAGCGAGCAGGAAGCCGCGCAGCGCATTCGCCCCGCGGGCGCCGTGTACCACAACATGTCCGAGGACGACGTGCGCCGGATCCTGTCGCATCCGGCGACGATGGTCGGCTCCGACGGCCTGCCGAACGATCCGCTGCCGCACCCGCGGCTGTGGGGCGCGTTCCCGCGCGTGCTCGGCCATTACGTGCGCGACACCAACCTGTTGCCGCTCGAGGAGGCGATCCGCAAGATGACGTCGCTGTCCGCGCGTCGCTATGGCATCCCGAAGCGAGGCGAAGTGCATGTCGGTTACCACGCGGATCTCGTGCTGTTCGATCCGGCGAGCGTGATCGACGCCGCGACGTTCGAGAAGCCGCAACAGCCCGCGCACGGGATCGACGCGGTGTGGGTGAACGGCGTGCTGACATACGAAAACGGCCAGCCGACCGGCGAGCGCGCCGGCGGTTTCGTCGCGCGCGGCGAGCGCGTGCCGGCGAGTGCCGATGCGGCGTTCTGAACGCGGCAGGTGTTCCGATCTTCCGCGCGTGCCCAAGCCGGCGCGCGCATCCGTAACCGAAATGTGAGGAGTGAAACGATGAAGCGATATGGCGTAGGCGAAGCGAAGGGCACGGGCGGCCAGGTGATGCCGTTTGCACGGGCGGTCGAGGCCGACGGCTGGCTGTACGTGTCGGGCCAGACGCCGATGGTAAACGGCGAGGTCGTCGAAGGCGGGATCGTCACGCAGTCGAAGCAGACGATCGAGAACGTGATCGCGATCCTGAAGGAAGCCGGCTACGGACTCGAGCACGTCGTGCGCTGCGGCGTGTGGCTCGATGACGCGCGCGATTTCGCGTCGTTCAACAAGGTGTTCGTGTCGTACTTCGGCGAGCATCCGCCGGCACGCGCGTGCGTGCAGTCGAGCATGGTCATCGACTGCAAGGTCGAGGTCGATTGCATCGCGTACAAGCCGCCGGTGAAGTAACGCGCCGCGGCGAGTCGATACGCGCAACGGGCCCGGTGTGAACTGCACCGGGCCCGTTTTGTCATTTTCCGGGTGCGGTCCGACGGACTCGAGGCCGTCACGCGGCTGCAACCGTTGCAACGCATTCAGCCCGTTGGTGTAACGTGCTGTCCGAACGACTGAAAGGACATGTATGGAATGGGCTGCACTGGTGCCGGAGCTGATCTGCTCGGACCTTGCCGGAAGCGTGCGCTTCTATCGGGACGTGCTGGGTTTCCGGATTCGCTTCGAGCGTCCGGAAGACGGATTCGCGTACCTCGAGCTCGGAGGGGTTCAACTGATGCTCGAGCAGCAGAGCCCGGAAAGCTGGCTGACGGGCGCGATGGAGCCGCCGTTCGGGCGGGGAATCAACCTGCAGATCGAGGTCGATGCGATCGGCCCGATTCATGACCGGATCGTCGCCGCAGGCGTGGCGCTGTTCGCCGCCCCCCGAACCTCCTGGTATCGGCAGGACGACATCGAACACGGCCAGATCGAGATGCTGGTGCAAGACCCCGACGGCTACCTGCTGCGCCTGGTGGAAATTCTCCCGGAGCGCCCGGTGCAAGGATGAACCGGGCCGTCCGCCGCCCGGAAGGGGCGGGCGAACGGTCGCCGGCGAGTTTCACTGCCGCGCGGTCCGCGCGTTGTCCGGCATCGGCTGGTTGTAATTCGTGCGGAACGGGTTGATGTCGAGCCCGCCGCGGCGCGTGTAGCGCGCGTACACCGCGAGCTTCACCGGTTTGCACGCATGCAGGATGTCGAGGAAGATTCGCTCGACGCACTGCTCGTGAAAGCCCGTGTGATTGCGGAACGAGATGATGTAGCGCAGCAGGCCCGCGTGGTCGATCTGCGGCCCGACGTAGTGGATCTGCACACTGCCCCAGTCGGGCTGGCCCGTGACCGGGCAGTTCGAGCGCAGCAGGTCGGACACGAGCGTCTCCTCGACCGGCGCTTCGTTCTCGCCGTCGGCCGCCGACAGCAGCGACGGATCGGGTTCGTACACGTCGGTGTCGAGGTCGAGCCGGTCGAGCGACAGCCCGTCGAGCTCGTCCATCTCCAGCTTGGCGAAATCGTGCGGCGACACCAGCTGGACCGACACGCTCGCGCCGCACGCGGCCGACACGTCGCGCTTCAGCACGTCGCGCACCGCATCGACCGAGTCGAACTTCGACTGCGCGAACGAGCCGAGATACAGCTTGAACGACTTCGATTCGACGATGTTCGGCGATTCGGCCGGCACGTAGAACGTCGCGATCGCGACCTGCGGCTTGCCGCGCGCATTGAGCCACGACAGCTCGTACGCGTTCCAGATGTCGGTGCCGAAGAACGGCAGCGCCGACGTGATGCCGAGCTGCTCGCGTGCGCCGGCGCGCGGGATCGGGAACAGCAGCGACGCGTCGTACTGCGCCGCGTAGACGGTGGCCTTGCCGAGCGGGGAATGTTCGGGATTCATTGCACGAAGCCTTTACGACAGGAAGAGGCGGTAAGCCGGGTTGGCGCTCTCTTCGACATACGGGTAGCCGAGTGCCGCGAGGAAGCGTTCGAATTCGGCGCGATCGGCCTGCGGCACCTGCAGCCCGACGAGGATCGAGCTGTAGTCCGCGCCCTGGTTGCGGTAGTGGAACAGGCTGATGTTCCAGTCCGGCGCCATCGACGACAGGAACTTCATCAGCGCGCCCGGCCGTTCCGGGAATTCGAAGCGGAACAGGCGCTCGTCGAGCGCGAGCGGCGAGCGGCCGCCGACCATGTAGCGGATGTGTTCCTTCGACAGCTCGTCGTGCGTCAGGTCGACGCTCTTGAAGCCGTGCGACTCGAAGTTCGCGGCGATCTCCGCCGATTCGCCGCGGCGCTTGATCTGCACGCCGACGAAGATGTGCGCGGACTTCTCGTCGGCGATCCGGTAGTTGAACTCGGTGACGTTGCGATCGCCGACGAGCGAGCAGAAGCGCTTGAAGCTGCCGCGTTCCTCGGGAATCGTGACCGCGAACACGGCTTCGCGCGCTTCGCCGACCTCGGCGCGCTCGGCGACGAAGCGCATCCGGTCGAAATTCATGTTCGCGCCGGACGTGACCGCGACGAGCGTCTGGTTCTCGATGCCTTCGCGTTCCGCATACAGCTTCGCACCCGCGACCGCGAGCGCGCCGGACGGCTCGAGCACGCTGCGCGTGTCCTGGAACACGTCCTTGATCGCCGCGCACAGTGCGTCGGTGTTGACGGTCACGACGCCGTCCAGGAATTCGCGGCACAGCCGGAAGGTTTCCTCGCCGACGAGCTTTACCGCGGTGCCGTCCGCGAACAGGCCGACTTCGCTCAGCTCGATGCGCTCGCCCGCGTCCAGCGACTGCGCCATCGCGCACGAATCCTCGGCCTGCACGCCGATCACCTTGATCTCCGGGCGCACCGCCTTCACGTACGCGGCGACGCCGGACGCGAGTCCGCCGCCGCCGATCGGCACGAAGACCGCGTGGATCGGGCCCTGGTGCTGGCGCAGGATTTCCATCGCGATCGTGCCCTGGCCGGCGATCACGTACGGATCGTCGAACGGGTGGACGAACGTGAGGTCGCGCTCCTGCTGGACCTTGACCGCGTGCGCGTACGCATCGCTGTACGATTCGCCCGCCTGGATCACCTCGACGCTCGGGCCGCCGTGCGCGCGCACCGCGTCGACCTTCACCTGCGGCGTCGTGACCGGTACGACGATCACGGCCTTGACGCCCATCCGGGCCGCCGAGAACGCAACGCCCTGCGCGTGGTTGCCGGCCGACGCGGTAATCACGCCGCGCGCGAGCGCGTCCACCGGAATGTGCGCCATCTTGTTGTATGCGCCGCGCAGCTTGAACGAGAACACCGGCTGGTTGTCCTCGCGCTTCAGGTAAACGGCGTTGCGCAGCCGGGCCGACAGGTTGCGGGCCGGTTCGAGTTCCGTCTCGATCGCGACGTCGTAGACGCGCGCGGTGAGGATTTTCTTCAGGTAATCGTGGGATGCCATGGGCGCTCGCGGGCAGTGCGGATGCAGACGGTAAAGGGTCAATGATAGCGCCAAGGGTCCGCCCGCACGCAAGCGGCATGCCGGGCGGGCGGCTGTGAGCGCTCGCGTGCGCGGGCGGACAGGGCATTCGCGCCGCCGGGCGTCGCCTTTTACCGGCGCACTTTACCGGTTTAACCGCATGGTTACCGACCGGACGGACGGCGAATGATCACATGAAATCGCGCCGAGCCCCGCCCGGCGCGGCTCGCGGCGATAGCCCCACGACCTGTCCGGCGTGTCACGGGCGGCCCGATCATGGGTTAGAATTCCGTTTTGAATCAAGGATTCGGAAGATGCAGAGGCACCCTCGGATCGCACCGTTGAAGCCGACGCCGCGCGCAGCCAGCCCCGCGGCCGAACGGCATGCGCGCCGCGCGCGATCGTGCTGATGATTCCGAGTGCCGCCAGGCCCTGTCGCCGGCCAGGAGGGGCGAGTCGCCCGCTCCGGCCCCATGAAGGACAGCCGCGCGCCTGGTAACAGAACAGATTTCCCCAAGATTGCGCCTACGCGCTTGCCGACGCCCGTGCACGGTGTATCGGCCCTCCGAGTCGTCCGAACATGAACGCACCACAAGTTTTCGATCCGCATGGCGCGGCCGCCGCCGTCGCCGCCGACCCCGCGCCCCGCTTGCGCGAGATTCCCTACAACTACACGTCCTTCTCGGATCGCGAGATCGTGATCCGCCTGCTCGGCGAAGAGGCGTGGTCGGTGCTCGACGAACTGCGTGCCGAGCGCCGCACGGGCCGCTCGGCACGGATGCTGTACGAAGTGCTCGGTGACATCTGGGTCGTGCGTCGCAACCCGTATCTGCAAGACGACCTGCTCGACAACCCGAAGCGCCGCGCGCTGCTGATCGAGGCGCTGAACCACCGACTGACAGAGATCGGCAAGCGCCGCAGCGCGGATCTCACCGAGCACCGCGACGACGCGGGCCGCGAGCGCGCGTCGCGCGTCGAGATGCTCGAAACCGCCGCGCAGCGCGCGGTCAACGAGTTCGCGGACGAATTCGACAAGATGGCCGACCTGCGCCGCCGCGCGACCAAGGCGCTCGGCCGCTGCACGCAGAAGGACAACATCCGCTTCGACGGGCTGTCGCGCGTGTCGCACGTGACCGACGCGACCGACTGGCGCGTCGAATACCCGTTCGTCGTGCTGACGCCCGACACCGAAGCCGAGATCGCCGGCCTGATCAAGGCGTGCTTCGAGCTCGGCCTGACCGTGATCCCGCGCGGCGGCGGCACCGGCTACACGGGCGGCGCGGTGCCGCTCACGCCGTTTTCCGCGGTGATCAACACCGAAAAGCTCGAACAGCTCGGCGCGGTCGAACTGACCGAGCTGCCGGGCGTCGCGCACAAGGTGCCGACGATCTTCTCCGGCGCAGGCGTCGTCACGCGCCGCGTGACCGAGGCGGCGGAAGCGGCCGGCTACGTGTTCGCGGTCGATCCGACCTCGCTCGACGCATCGTGCATCGGCGGTAACGTCGCGATGAACGCGGGCGGCAAGAAGGCCGTGCTGTGGGGCACCGCGCTCGACAACCTGGCCTGGTGGCGGATGGTCGACCCGGACGGCAACTGGCTCGAAGTGACGCGCCACGAGCACAACCAGGGCAAGATCCACGACATCGCGGTCGCGCGCTTCGAGCTGAAGTGGTTCGACGGCGCGTATGCGCCGGGCGAGAAGCTGCTGCGCACCGAGATGCTCGAGATCGAAGGCCGCCGGTTCCGCAAGGAAGGGCTCGGCAAGGACGTGACCGACAAGTTCCTCGCCGGCCTGCCGGGCGTGCAGAAGGAAGGCTGCGACGGGCTCATCACGTCTGCGCGCTGGGTGCTGCACAAGATGCCCGCGCACACGCGCACCGTCTGCCTCGAATTCTTCGGCCAGGCGCGCGAGGCGATCCCGAGCATCGTCGAGATCAAGGACTACCTGTTCGAGACGTCGAAGCAGGGCGGCGCGATCCTCGCGGGCCTCGAGCACCTCGACGAGCGCTACCTGCGCGCGGTCGGCTACGCGACCAAGAGCAAGCGCAATGCGTTTCCGAAGATGGTGCTGATCGGCGACATCGTCGGCGATGACGCCGACGCGGTCGCACAGGCGACGTCCGAAGTGATCCGGATGGCGAACGGCAAGAGCGGCGAAGGCTTCGTCGCGGTCAGCGCGGAGGCGCGCAAGCGCTTCTGGCTCGACCGCAGTCGCACGGCCGCGATCGCGAAGCACACGAACGCGTTCAAGATCAACGAGGACGTCGTCATCCCGCTGAACCGGATGGGCGAGTACACCGACGGCATCGAGCGGATCAACATCGAGCTGTCGCTGAAGAACAAGCTGCAACTGGTGGACGCGCTCGAAGCGTTCTTCCGCGGCGGCAACCTGCCGCTCGGCAAGACCGACGACGCGAACGAGATCCCGAGCGCGGAACTGCTGGAAGACCGTGTGCAGCAGGCGCTGGAGCTGCTCAAGCGCGTGCGCGCGCGCTGGGAATTCGTGCGCGACCGGCTCGACCAGCCGCTGCGCGAGGCGCAGCACTACCTGGTGCAGCTCGGCTACGAGGCGCTCGCCGAGAAGTTCGCGGATCGCGCGGACGAGCAGCCGGGCGCGACCGTGTTCCACATCACGCAGGACCGCACGGTCCGCATCTCGTGGAAGCAGGAGATCCGCGCGGAACTGCGCGCGATCTTCAACGGCGGCGCGTTCAAGCAGATCCTCGACGAGGCGCAGGCGATCCACAAGCGCGTGCTGCGCGGCCGCGTGTTCGTCGCGCTGCACATGCACGCGGGCGACGGCAACGTCCACACCAACATCCCGGTCAACTCCGACAACTACGAGATGCTGCAGGACGCGCACGCGTCGGTCGCCCGCATCATGACGCTCGCGCGCTCGCTCGACGGCGTGATTTCCGGCGAACACGGGATCGGCATCACGAAGCTCGAATTCCTGACCGACGACGAGATCGCCGAATTCCGCGCGTACAAGCAGCGCGTCGACCCGAACGGGCGCTTCAACAAGGGCAAGCTGCTCGACGGCGCCGATCTGCGCAACGCGTACACGCCCAGCTTCGGGCTGATGGGTTACGAGTCGCTGATCATGCAGCAGTCCGACATCGGCGCGATCGCCGATTCGGTGAAGGACTGCCTGCGCTGCGGCAAGTGCAAGCCGGTGTGCGCGACCCACGTGCCGCGCGCGAACCTGCTGTACAGCCCGCGCAACAAGATTCTCGCGACGTCGCTCTTGGTCGAGGCGTTCCTGTACGAAGAGCAGACGCGCCGCGGCGTGTCGATCAAGCACTGGGACGAATTCAACGACGTGGCCGACCACTGCACGGTGTGCCACAAGTGCGCGACGCCATGCCCGGTGAAGATCGACTTCGGCGACGTCACGATGAACATGCGCAACCTGTTGCGCAAGATGGGCAAGAAGAAATTCAACGCCGGCAATGCGGCGGGCATGTTCTTCCTGAACGCGACCAATCCGCAGACGATCAACCTCGCGCGCGGCGTGATGATGGGCGTCGGCTACAAGGTGCAGCGCTTCGCGAACGACATGCTGAAGAAGGTCGTGACGAAGCAGACGCAGCACCCGCCCGCGACGACCGGCAAGCCGCCGGCGGTCGAGCAGGTGATCCACTTCGTCAACAAGAAGATGCCGGGCAACCTGCCGAAGAAGACGGCGCGCGCGCTGCTGGACATCGAGGACAACAAGATCGTGCCGATCATCCGCAACCCGAAGTCGACGACCGTCGATTCGGAAGCGGTGTTCTACTTCCCGGGCTGCGGCTCCGAGCGGCTGTTCTCGCAGGTCGGGCTGGCCACGCAGGCGATGCTTTGGGAAGCGGGCGTGCAGACGGTGCTGCCGCCGGGCTACCTGTGCTGCGGCTATCCGCAGCGCGGCTCGGGCCAGTACGACAAGGCCGAGAAGATCGTCACGGACAACCGCGTGCTGTTCCACCGTGTCGCGAATACGCTGAACTACCTCGACATCAAGACGGTGGTCGTGTCGTGCGGCACCTGCTACGACCAGCTCGCGGGCTACGAATTCGACAAGATCTTCCCGGGCTGCCGGATCATCGACATCCACGAGTTCCTGCTCGAGAAGGGGATGAAGCTCGATGGCGTGACGGGCACGCGCTACATGTATCACGACCCGTGCCACACGCCGATCAAGACGATCGACCCGGTGAAGCTGGTCAACGAGCTGATGGGTTCGGAGAAGGACGGCTACAAGATCGAGAAGAACGATCGCTGCTGCGGCGAATCGGGCACGCTGGCGGTCACGCGGCCGGACATCTCCACGCAGGTCCGCTTCCGCAAGGAAGAGGAGATCCGCAAGGGCGCCGCGAAGCTGCGCGCGATTCCCGTGGTGGCGGGCGATGCGCCGGCGCCGGCCGCCGCGGCCGCGAACGGCCCGGACGTGAAGATCCTGACGAGCTGCCCGTCGTGCCTGCAGGGCCTGTCGCGCTACAGCGAGGATGCGAACCTCGAAGCCGACTACATCGTGGTCGAAATCGCGCGCCAGGTGCTCGGCGAGAACTGGATGGCCGATTATGTCGCACGGGCGAACCATGGCGGGATCGAGCGCGTGCTGGTCTAATGCGGGCATGACGACCGCCCGACCGGGCCGGGAATGAGCGGGCGCCGGCATGCCATGCCGGCGCCTGTCCACATGGGAGCGACGATGGAATGCGTGTTTTGCCGTGAAGACGGCGGCGAGGTGCTCTGGCAGGACGATGCGCTGCGCGTCGTGCTCGCCACGGGCGAGCACGACTACCCGGGCTTCTGCCGGGTGATCTGGGGCGCGCACGTGGCCGAGTTCTCCGATCTCGGCGAGCCCGAGCGGGCACATCTGATGCGCGTGGTCTACGCGGTCGAGCGGGCCGTGCGCCGCGTGATGCAGCCGAACAAGGTGAATCTCGCGAGCCTCGGCAACATGGTGCCGCACGTGCACTGGCACGTGATTCCGCGTTTTTCCAACGATGCCCATTTTCCGCAGCCCGTGTGGGCGCCGCGCCAGCGCAGCGTGTCCGAGGCGCTGCTGCGCTCGCGCGCGGCGCAGGCCTCGCTGCTGCACAATGCGGTGCGCGAGGAAATTCAACGCATGACCGATTCGAGGCAAGCATGAGCGGTTTGACTTCCACGACGCCGATTCCGTCCGGCGTCGTCGTGCACGCGGTGTCGCGCGTGCTCGAATTGCAGTATCCGAACGGCGAGAGTTACCGGATTCCGTTCGAGCTGATGCGCGTCTATTCGCCGTCGGCCGAGGTGCGCGGCCACGGGCCCGGCCAGGAGACGTTGCAGACCGGCAAGCGCGAAGTGACGATCACCGCGCTCGAGGGCGTCGGCAACTATGCGCTGCAGCCGACATTCTCCGACGGCCATTCGACCGGCATCTACTCGTGGGACCTGCTGTACGAGCTGGCGACGCAGCAGGACGCGCTGTGGCGCGACTATTTCGACAAACTGAAGGCGGCGGGCGTCGAGCGCGACGCGCCGATGCAGGCGGCCAGCGCGCCGCACGGCCACTGCCACTGAAATCGACGGCGCCCGCTCGGCGCCGTCTTGCCATTTACTGAGGATCAACGCGATGAGCAAAACCCACTTCGGCTTCGAGAGCGTCGAGGAAAACGAAAAAGCGAAGAAAGTGGCGGGCGTGTTTCATTCGGTCGCGAGCAACTACGATCTGATGAACGACCTGATGTCGGCGGGCATGCACCGCGCGTGGAAGGCGTTCACGATCGCGCAGGCGAACGTGCGCCCCGGCTTCAAGGTGCTCGACATCGCGGCCGGCACCGGCGACCTGACCAAGTCGTTCGCGAAGGCGGCCGGGCCGACGGGCGAGGTCTGGCATACCGACATCAACGAATCGATGCTGCGCGTCGGCCGCGACCGGCTGCTCGACAAGGGCATCGTGACGCCGTCGCTGTTGTGCGACGCCGAGAAAATTCCTTTTCCGGACAACTACTTCGACGTGGTCACGGTCGCGTTCGGGCTGCGCAACATGACGCACAAGGATGCCGCGCTCGCCGAGATGCGCCGCGTGACGAAGCCCGGCGGCCGCGTGATGGTGCTGGAATTCTCGAAAGTCTGGGATCCGCTGAAAAAGGCGTACGATCTGTATTCTTTCAAAGTATTACCGTGGCTTGGCGACAAGTTCGCGAAAGATGCTGAAAGTTATCGGTATCTTGCTGAATCTATCCGGATGCACCCCGATCAGGACACGCTGAAGACGATGATGGAACAAGCAGGCCTCGACGCCGTCAAATATTACAATTTGTCAGGTGGCGTGGTAGCTTTACACCTAGGGACCAAGTACTAAGGGGTTCTTTCCCTACATTCGTCTTACATTCGGAGAAGCTGATGTCTGAATCGCGTTCGTTGTTCAACCGTAGCAAACCGTCGAAGCCGTGGGCTCGACGGGTCGGCACGCTGCTGATGGTCGGCCTGCTCACGGCCGGCACGTTCGCATCGCTCGACGCCGAAGCCCGGCGCATGGGCGGCGGGCGCAGCATCGGTCGCCAGAATTCCACCGTCACGCAGCGCCAGGCCACGCCGCCCGCGCAGCAGCCGATGCAGCAGGCCGCGCCGTCGCAGGCCCAGCGTGCGAACCCGGCTGCGCCCACGCCGGCCGCGCAGCCCAACCGCTCGCGCTGGCTCGGGCCGATCGCCGGCCTCGCGGCCGGTCTCGGCATCGCGGCGCTGCTGTCGCACTTCGGTCTCGGCGGCGCATTCGCGAGCATGATGGCGAACGTCATCGTGATCGCGTTGCTCGCGATGGTCGGCATCTGGCTGATCCGCAAGTTCATGAACCGCCGTCGCCCGCAGGAGCCGGCGTATTCGGTCGGCGGCGCGGCTTCGTCGTCGGGCGGCTACTCGCAAAGCCCGTCGTTCCAGCAGGGCAACACCGGCAGCAACTACGCGGGCAGCGGCAGCAGCTATGCGAACGAAGCACAGGGCGTATTCGGCGGCGGTGCAGCGGCCGCCGGCGCAGCCGCGGCGGCCGCGGCGCCGCTGCAGGTGCCGGCCGGTTTCGACACCGAAGCGTTCCTGCGCAGCGCGAAAGTCTATTTCGTGCGCCTGCAGGCGGCGTGGGACCAGGGCAACCTGGCCGACATCCGCGAGTTCACGACGCCCGAAATGTTCGCCGAGATCAAGATCGACCTCGATTCGCGCGGCAACGACGCGAACCAGACCGACGTCGTGCAGCTCGACGCGGAACTGGTCGCGATCGAGGATCGCGGCATCGAGCAGTCGGCGAGCGTGCGCTTCCACGGCCTGATCCGCGAAGCGGCGAATACGTCGGCCGCGCCGTTCGACGAGGTGTGGAACCTGTCGAAGTCGGGCAGTCAGGGCTGGCTGCTCGCGGGTATCCAGCAGATCAACACGCACTGAGCGTGGCCGGCGGCCCGCGCCGCCGGGCACCCGGGCGACGGCCGCCGCACTGCGACCGCTTGCCGCCCGGGTGTACGGTCAGGCACGGTCTGCCGCCGATCCGACGTTACAATAGAAACCCGCGTGGGCGCCCGGCCTGCGCGGGTTTTTTCTTTCCCAGCCCGATGACCTTTGCCGCCAAGCCTTTTGCTGCTGCCGTCAATCACCTGCTCGCGCGCGAATCGTGGGCGCGCGACCGCCTGATTCCCTATGCGGGCAAGACTGCCCGGATCGACGTGCCTCCCGTCACGCTCACGCTGCTGGTGCAGCCCGACGGCTATCTGTCGGCCGTCGACGCGCATGATGCACAACAGGTCGACGTGTCGATCGCGCTTGCCGGCGACACGGTCGCCGCGTTCCTGCAGGGCGGCCAGGCGGCCGTGATGAAGCACGTGAAGATCGAAGGCGACGCGGAATTCGCGACGCAGATCGCGAAGCTGGCCGAGCATCTGCGCTGGGAACCGGAAGAAGATCTCGCGAAGCTGGTCGGTGACGCGGCGGCGTACCGGATCGCGACGGTCGTGCGCGACGCCGGCGCGCGCGCGCGCCGCACCGGCCGCAATGTGCTCGATTCCGTCGCCGAATACTGGCTCGACGAGAACCCGCAGGTCGTCCGGCGCGCGTCGCTCGGCGGCTTCGACGCCGAACTGGCGCGCGCACGCGATGCGCTCGCGCGGGTCGAAAAGCGGGTCGAGCGACTCGAACAAAAAATCGGCGCGCGCGCAGGCTCCGGCCCGCGCGGCGCGCACTGAGGGCCGCAGGGCATGCGCATTTTCCGTTTCATCAAGATTGTCTACACCGTCATCCGCTTTGGCCTCGACGAAGTGATGCTGTCCCGGATCGACGACCGGCGCGTGAAGCTGCTGTTGCGGATCACGACGATCGGCCGCCGCTTCTCCGATCCGCCCGCCGTGCGGTTGCGTCACGCGCTCGAAAGCCTCGGCCCGATCTTCGTGAAGTTCGGCCAGGTGCTGTCGACGCGCCGCGACCTGCTGTCGGTCGATTTCGCGAACGAACTCGCGAAGCTGCAGGACCAGGTGCCGCCGTTCGATTCGGCCGTCGCGATCGCGATCATCGAGAAGTCGCTCGGCGCGCCGGTCGACGAGCTGTTCGACGAATTCGAGCGCGAGCCGATCGCGAGCGCGTCGATCGCGCAGGTGCACTTCGCGAAGCTGAAGCAGGGCGTGCACGCGGGCAAGGCCGTCGCCGTCAAGGTGCTGCGGCCGAACATGCTGCCGGTGATCGATTCCGACCTCGCGCTGATGCGCGACATCGCGACGTGGACCGAGCGCATGTGGGCCGACGGCCGGCGCCTGAAGCCGCGCGAGGTCGTCGCCGAATTCGACAAGTACCTGCACGACGAGCTCGACCTGATGCGCGAGGCCGCGAACGGCAGCCAGCTGCGCCGCAACTTCGCGGGCCTCGACCTGCTGCTCGTACCCGAGATGTTCTGGGATTTCTCGACGTCGCAGGTGCTCGTGATGGAGCGCATGACCGGCGTGCCGATCAGCCAGGTCGAGACGCTGCGTTCGGCCGGCGTCGACATCAAGAAGCTCGCGCGCGAAGGCGTCGAGATCTTCTTCACGCAGGTGTTCCGCGACGGCTTTTTCCATGCGGACATGCACCCGGGCAACATTCAGGTGAGCCTCGACCCGAACACGTTCGGCCGTTATATCGCGCTCGATTTCGGGATCGTCGGCGCACTGTCCGATTTCGACAAGAATTACCTCGCGCAGAACTTCCTCGCGTTCTTCAAGCGCGACTATCACCGTGTCGCGACGCTCCACCTCGAATCGGGCTGGGTGCCGCCCGAGACGCGCGTCGAGGAGCTCGAAAGCGCGATCCGCGCGGTGTGCGAGCCGTATTTCGATCGCGCGCTGAAGGACATCTCGCTCGGCCAGGTGCTGATGCGCCTGTTCTCGACGTCGCGCCGCTTCAACGTCGAGATCCAGCCGCAGCTCGTGCTGCTGCAGAAGACGATGCTGAACGTCGAAGGGCTCGGCCGCTCGCTCGACCCCGAGCTCGATCTGTGGAAGACCGCGAAGCCGTATCTCGAGCGCTGGATGACCGAGCAGATCGGCCTGCGCGGCTGGTACGAGCGGTTCAAGGTCGAGGCGCCGCAGTGGAGCAAGACGCTGCCGCAACTGCCGCGCCTGATCCACCATGCACTGGCCGCGCGCCACGACGCGCCGCGCGCCGCGAGCGAGGAGCTGATGCGTCAGGTCCTCGTCGAGCAGAAGCGGACAAACCGGCTGCTGCAGGCGTTGCTGATCTTCGGTCTGGCCGTCGGCGTCGGGGCGCTCGTCGCGCGCGTGCTGCTCGCGCTCGCGTACGGTGCTTGATCGAAAGGAGCGCGGCGATGTCCGATCCGAAGCAACCGGCCGCACCGTCGGCCGCCGATTTCGCGACGCGCGACCCCGGTAGCGCATCGTTCTGGGACGAGCGTTTCGCACGCGGCGTGACGCCGTGGGAATTCGGCGGCGTGCCGGACGGCTTTCGCGTGTTCGCGCAGCGGCGCGAGCCGTGCGCGGTGCTGATTCCCGGCTGCGGCAGTGCGCAGGAGGCCGGCTGGCTCGCGCAGGCCGGCTGGCCGGTGCGGGCGATCGATTTCGCCGCGCAGGCGGTCGCTGCGGCGAAGGCGCAGCTCGGCGCGCATGCGGACGTCGTCGAACAGGCCGATTTTTTCCAGTACCGGCCGCCGTTCGACGTGCAGTGGGTGTACGAGCGCGCGTTCCTGTGCGCGTTGCCGCCGGGCCTGCGCGCCGGCTATGCGGCGCGGATGGCCGAGCTGCTGCCCACGGGCGGATTGCTGGCCGGCTATTTCTTCGTGGTGGCCAAACCGAAGGGGCCGCCGTTCGGGATCGAGCGGGCGGAACTCGATGCGCTGCTCGCGCCGCACTTCGAGCTGCTCGAGGATTTGCCCGTGACCGATTCGCTGGCCGTGTTCGACGGGCACGAGCGCTGGCTCACGTGGCGCCGTCGCTGATGCGCGGGCGTCGCGGCCATTGCCGGAACGCGCCGGGGTTTCGGCTATAATTCAAGGTTTTGCAAGCCGTTTCCAGTTTCTGCGGGAAAAATATCATGCCGATCTACGCCTATCGATGCGAAGCGTGCGGTTTCGCGAAGGACGTGCTCCAGAAGATGAGCGACGCGCCGCTGACGCAATGTCCTGAATGCGGGAAGGATGCTTTTCGCAAACAGGTGACCGCCGCCGGTTTCCAGCTGAAGGGCTCGGGGTGGTATGTCACCGATTTCCGCGGCGGCTCGGGCGGCGCCAGCGCACCGGCGACGGCGTCGGGCGACGCGGCGCCGGCAGCACCCGCGGCGGAAGCCGCACCCGCCGCGGCCGCGCCGGCTGCGGCGAGCAGTTCGGGCAGCACCACGACGACGAGCGCCGCGCCGGCTCCGGCCGCGACGCCCGCCGCCGGCAGTTGACCGTCGCGGCCCGGCCGGGTCGCGACCCACTCGCGCCGCAGGCGCGGTTCATTGACGGCAGATGATGAAAAAGACGACCCTGAAAACGGTGTTCCTGACCGGCTTGCTGGTTCTCGTCCCGCTCGCGATCACGCTGTGGGTGCTCGGCCTCATCATCGGCACGATGGACCAGACGCTGCTCCTGCTGCCCGAATCGTGGCAGCCCGAGCGGATGCTCGGCTTCCACCTGCCGGGGATCGGCGCGGTGCTGACGCTCGCGTTCATCTTCGTCGTCGGGCTGGCCACGCAGAACTTCATCGGCCAGAAGCTCGTCACGTGGTGGAACGCGGTGGTACGCCACATCCCGGTCGTCGGGCCGATCTACACGAGCGTCAAGCAGGTATCGGACACGCTGCTGTCGAGCAGCGGCAACGCGTTCCGCAAGGCGCTGCTGATCGAATACCCGCGCCGCGGCTCGTATACGATCGCGTTTCTGACCGGCACGCCCGGCGGCGACGTGGTCAACCATCTGACGGAAGAGTACGTGAGCGTGTACGTGCCCACGACGCCGAACCCGACGTCGGGTTTCTTCCTGATGCTGCCGAAGAGCGAAGTCATCGAACTCGACATGTCGGTCGATGCCGCGCTCAAGTACATCGTCTCGATGGGCGTCGTGGCGCCTTCGGCGCCTGCTCCGGCGCCCGCCCGCCGTCCCGTCGAGCCGCCGCTGTAAGTAAAGAATCATCGCCCGGGCCGCGCGTTGCGGCGCCCGTTGATCAAACCGAACGAAAGCAAACATCATGTCGATGCGTACTGAATACTGCGGTCTCGTGACCGAACACCTGCTGGGCCAAACCGTGTCGCTGTGCGGCTGGGTGCAGCGCCGCCGCGATCACGGCGGTGTGATCTTCATCGACCTGCGCGATCGTGAAGGCCTCGTGCAGGTGGTGTGCGACCCGGATCGCGCGGAGATGTTCGCGACCGCCGAAGGCGTGCGCAACGAGTTCTGCGTGCAGATCAAGGGCCTCGTGCGCAACCGTCCGGACGGCACGGTCAACGCCGGCCTGAAGAGCGGCAGGATCGAAGTGCTGTGCCACGAACTGAACGTGCTGAACGCGTCGGTCACGCCGCCGTTCCAGCTCGACGACGACAACCTGTCGGAAACGACGCGTCTCACGCACCGCGTGCTCGACCTGCGTCGCCCGCAGATGCAGCACAACCTGCGCCTGCGCTACCGCGTCGCGATCGAGGCGCGCAAGTACCTCGACGAGCAGGGCTTCATCGACATCGAGACGCCGATGCTGACGAAGAGCACGCCGGAAGGCGCGCGCGACTACCTCGTGCCGTCGCGCGTGAACGCCGGCCAGTTCTTCGCGCTACCGCAGTCGCCGCAGCTGTTCAAGCAGCTGCTGATGGTCGCGAACTTCGACCGTTACTACCAGATCACCAAGTGCTTCCGCGACGAGGATCTCCGCGCGGACCGTCAGCCGGAATTCACGCAGATCGACTGCGAGACGTCGTTCCTCGGCGAGCAGGAAATCCGTGACCTGTTCGAGGACATGATCCGTCACATCTTCAAGACGACGATCGACGTCGAGCTCGACGCGAAATTCCCGGTGATGCCGTACTCGGAAGCGATGGCGCGTTTCGGTTCGGACAAGCCGGACCTGCGCGTGCAGCTCGAATTCACCGAGCTGACCGACGCGATGAAGGACGTCGACTTCAAGGTGTTCAGCACGCCGGCCAACGCGAAGGACGGCCGGGTCGCGGCGCTGCGCGTGCCGAAGGGCGGCGAGCTGTCGCGCGGCGACATCGACGGCTACACGGAATTCGTGCGGATCTACGGCGCGAAGGGCCTCGCGTGGATCAAGGTCAACGAGAAGGCGAAGGGCCGCGACGGCCTGCAAAGCCCGATCGTCAAGAACCTGCACGACGCGTCGATCGCGGCGATCCTCGAGCGCACCGGCGCCGAAGACGGCGACATCATCTTCTTCGCGGCCGACCGCGCGAAGGTCGTCAACGACAGCCTTGGCGCGCTGCGCCTGAAGATCGGCCATTCGGAATTCGGCAAGGCGAACGGTCTGGTCCAGGCCGGCTGGAAGCCGCTGTGGGTCGTCGACTTCCCGATGTTCGAATACGACGACGAAGATGCGCGCTACGTCGCAGCACACCATCCGTTTACGAGCCCGAAGGACGAGCACCTCGAGTATCTCGAGACCGACCCGGGCCGTTGCCTCGCGAAGGCCTACGACATGGTGCTGAACGGCTGGGAAATCGGCGGCGGCTCGGTGCGTATCCACCGCGAGGAAGTGCAGAGCAAGGTGTTCCGCGCGCTGAAGATCGGTGCGGAAGAAGCGCAACTGAAGTTCGGCTTCCTGCTGGACGCGCTGCAGTACGGCGCGCCGCCGCACGGCGGTATCGCATTCGGTCTCGACCGCATCGTCACGATGATGGCCGGTGCCGATTCGATCCGCGACGTGATCGCGTTCCCGAAGACGCAGCGTGCGCAGGATCTGCTCACGCAGGCGCCGAGCCCGGTCGACGAGCGTCAGCTGCGCGAGCTGCACATCCGTCTGCGTCAGCCGGAGCAGCCGAAGGCGTAACGCGCTTTCGCCCCCGGTCGTGTGTGCGGTCACGCACGCACGGCACCCTGAAAAAGGCGCAGTGATGCGCCTTTTTCATTTTTTGCGGTACAGTCGCAGCACTTGCCGCACGTTCGGGCGCAGGCCCGGCGCACGGCCCTGTGCCGCATGAAACAAAGATGACGAAGCCGCCGAAAATCCCCGAATCCGTTCTCGTCGTGATCTACACGCCCGACCTCGATGTGCTCGTGATCAAGCGTGCCGACCAGCCCGATTTCTGGCAATCGGTCACCGGCTCGAAGGACACGCTCGACGAGCCGCTCGCGCTCACCGCCGCGCGTGAAGTGGCCGAGGAAACCGGCATCGCGGTCGGCACGCCGGACGTGCCGGCCAGCGCGCTCGTCGACTGGCATCACCGGATCGAGTACACGATCTATCCGCAATACCTGCATCGCTATGCGCCGGGCGTCACGCGCAACGTCGAGCACTGGTTCGGCCTGTGCGTGCCGCATCGCGTCGACGTGACGCTGTCGCCGCGCGAGCATGTCGACCATGCGTGGCTGCCGTTCCGCGAGGCGGCCGCGCGCTGCTTCTCGCCGTCGAACGCCGAGGCGATCCTGCAATTGCCCGCACGCGTGGCCCTCGCGCGTGCGCCGCACGGCTCGTCCGCATGAATGCGGAGACCCGCAAGCGCTTCGCGCAATTGCGGCAGATGTTCCTGCAGGAGCGCGGCTCCGCGTCGCGGCTCGCGTTTACGGCCGGCAACACGGTGCGGCTGTGCGAAACCGGCGGCGAATTCTTCCACGCGCTGATCGAGCGGATCGACGCCGCCCGCGAGCAGGTGATGCTCGAAACCTACATCTTCTGCGACGACGAGGCCGGCCGTCCGGTGTCCGACGCGCTGATCCGCGCGGCGCAGCGCGGCGTGCGCGTGCGTGTGATCACCGACGGCATCGGCACCGCGCGCCTGCCGCTGTTCGACACATGGGCCGAAGCCGGCGTCGAGCACTGCATCTACAACCGTTTCCTGTTCGGCCGTTTCGGCTTCTCGCGCACGCACCGCAAGCTCGCGGTGATCGACCAGACGGCCGCGTTCTGCGGCGGCATCAACATCGTCGACGACTACACGCAGGGCAGCGCGACGCTGCCGTTTCCGCGCTGGGATTTCGCGGTCGAGATGGCCGGGCCCGCGGTGTCCGACGTGCGCGCCGCGTTCGAGCTGCAGTGGCACCGGATCCAGTTCGGCCACAAGCCGTATGCGCAGTACGCGGCCGGACTGCACGGCGGCGAAGCGTTCCCCGACATGTTCCGGCGCTGGATGCGCAGCCACCGGTGGGTCAAGGCCGGCGCGCTGCGGGTCGTGACGGAGCCGAGCGTCGCGTTCGTCGCGCGCGACAACGTCGTGAACCGCCGCGCGATCGAAAAGGCGTATCTCGCGGCGATCGGCCAGGCGCGCCAGCGCATCCTGCTCGCGAATCCGTACTTCATGCCGGGCCGCAAGCTGCGCCGCGCGCTGACGGGCGCGGCACGGCGCGGCGTCGACGTGCAGGTGCTGATCGGCCGCAAGGAGTTCACGGCGCTCGATACGGCCGTGCCGTTCCTGTATCACTCGCTGTTGCGCGCGGGCGTGCGCGTGGCCGAATACGACAAGACGATCCTGCACGGCAAGGTCGCCGTGATCGACGACAACTGGGCGACGGTCGGCTCGTCGAATCTGGACGCGCTGAGCCTGATGCTGAACAATGAAGCGAACGTCGTGCTGGTGCGCTACGATGCAGTGACGAACCAGTTGCGCGACGCGATCGCCACCGCGTTTGCCGAAGGGCGGGAGATCGACGCCGCGCACTATGCCGCCCGCCCGCGCATCGAACGGCTGCTGAACTGGCTCGCGTACACCACGTACCGCATCGTGATGAAGGCGCTGACGGTCGGCGGTTACGACTGACGCCGACTAAGTATTCGCTTCAAAAATCTGTCCGCACGTTCGTGCGGAAAAGCCGCTCCGGTCCCGCCGGAATCGCGCAAAATAGCGGCTCGGTTAGACACCGGTTTCTAATAATTTCCTTGTTTCGCGAGCGGCCGCACTCAATAATAGTACGGCCGTTCGATTTTATTCGAACCCCCGAACGGTTACAGAAATAGCTATGCGAAAAGGCGAACAGACGCGTGCCGCGATACTTGAAGCTGCTTTGGACCTCGCCAGCCGTGACGGGCTGGAGGGGCTGACGATCGGCCTGCTGGCCGAGCGCATGCAGATGAGCAAGAGCGGCGTGTTCGCGCACTTCGGATCGCGCGAAGACCTGCAGGTCGAGGTCGTCCGCGAGTACCACCATCGTTTCGAGAACGAGGTGTTCTTTCCGAGCCTGCGCGAGTCGCGCGGTCTGCCGCGTCTTCGGGCGATGCTGGCGCGCTGGATCGAGAAGCGCATCCAGGAGGTGACGACCGGGTGCATCTACATCAGCGGCGCAGTGGAGTACGACGACCGGCCGGACAGCCCCGTGCGCGAGCAGTTGATCGCGAGCGTGACCGCCTGGCGTGCCGCGTTGCTGCGCGCCATTTCGCAGGCGATGGAAGAAGGGCATCTGCGTGCGGATACGGATCCGGAACTGATGCTCTTCGAGTTGTACAGCTTCACGCTCGGCCTGCATCACGACGCACGCTTCCTGCATTCGCCGGACGCCGTGCGCCTCACGTGGGCCGCGCTGGAAAAGACGATTGTTTCGTATCAGAGCGAGAGCCGTTAGCGGCGCGTGACCCGCCCGCCAGGAGCTCGAGCCGATTTGCCCACCTTTGGAGAGAGTCATGGGACAGTACGCCGCGCCGCTGCGCGACATGCAATTCGTGTTGCACGAGCTTCTGAACGTCGAAGCCGAAGTCAAGCAAATGCCCAAGCATGCGGACCTCGACGCCGACACGATCAACCAGGTCCTCGAGGAAGCGGGCAAGTTCTGCTCCGAGGTACTGTTCCCGCTGAACCAGGTCGGTGACCGCGAAGGCTGCACGTATGAAGGCGACGGCGTCGTGAAGACCCCGACCGGCTTCAAGGAAGCCTACCAGCAGTACGTCGAGGCCGGCTGGCCGGCGCTCGGCTGCGATCCGGACTACGGCGGCCAGGGCCTGCCCGCGTTCGTGAACAACGCACTCTACGAAATGCTGAACTCGGCGAACCAGGCGTGGACGATGTATCCGGGCCTGTCGCACGGCGCGTACGAATGCCTGCACGCGCACGGCGCGCCGGAACTGCAGCAGCAATACCTGCCGAAGCTGGTGTCGGGCGAATGGACGGGCACGATGTGCCTGACCGAGCCGCACTGCGGCACCGACCTCGGCATCCTGCGCACCAAGGCCGAACCGAACGGCGACGGCTCGTACTCGATCAGCGGCACGAAGATCTTCATCTCGAGCGGCGAGCACGACATGTCGAAGAACATCATCCACCTCGTGCTCGCGCGCCTGCCGGACGCGCCGCAAGGCACGAAGGGAATCTCGCTGTTCATCGTGCCGAAGTTCATTCCGGACGCCGCGGGCGAGCCGGGCGAGCGCAACGGCATCAAGTGCGGCTCGATCGAGCACAAGATGGGCATCCACGGCAACTCGACGTGCGTGATGAACCTGGACGGCGCGAAGGGCTGGATGGTCGGCGAGCCGAACAAGGGCTTGAACGCGATGTTCGTGATGATGAATGCCGCGCGCCTCGGCGTCGGCATGCAGGGCCTCGGCCTCACGGAAGTCGCGTACCAGAACTCGCTGACGTACGCGAAGGAACGCCTGCAGATGCGCTCGCTGACGGGCCCGAAGGCACCGGACAAGCCGGCCGACCCGATCATCGTGCATCCGGACGTGCGCCGCATGCTGCTCACGCAGAAGGCCTACGCGGAAGGCGCGCGCGCGTTCACGTACTGGTCCGCGCTGCAGATCGACAAGGAGCTGTCGCACGCCGACGAAGCGGTGCGCAAGGAAGCGGCCGACCTCGTCGCGCTGCTCACGCCGATCATCAAGGCGTTCCTGACCGACAACGCGTTCGAGTCGACCAACCACGCGATGCAGATCTACGGCGGCCACGGCTTCATCTCCGAGTGGGGCATGGAGCAGTACGTGCGCGACGCGCGGATCAACATGATCTACGAAGGCACCAACTCGATCCAGTCGCTCGACCTGCTGGGCCGCAAGGTGCTCGGCGACATGGGCGCGAAGCTGAAGAAGTTCGGCAAGCTTGTCACCGAATTCGCGGAAGCCGAAGGCGTGAAGCCGGAGATGGCCGAGTTCATCAACCCGCTCGCCGACATCGGTGAAAAGGTGCAGAAGCTGACGATGGAAATCGGCATGAAGGCGATGCAGAACCCGGACGAAGTCGGCGCGGCCGCCGTGCCGTACCTGCGTACCGTCGGCCACCTGGTGTTCTCGTACTTCTGGGCGCGCATGGCGCGCCTCGCCCTCGACAAGGAAGCGTCGGGCGATCCGTTCTACAAGTCGAAGCTCGCCACCGCCCGCTTCTACTTCGCGCGTCTGCTGCCCGAAACGGCATCGACGATCCGCGCCGCGCGCGCCGGTTCGAAGACGCTGATGGAAGTCGACGAATCGCTGTTCTGACGCGAGTCCGGGCGGTGCGCGCCGCGTGCCGCGCCGCCCGAACGCAACGGTTCCTGGTACTCACTTCGCCGTGCAGCCCTCACATTCCGCGCTGCACGACACTATCCGGAGACATCCCGTGAGCAATTTCCTGATTCGCAAGGTCGCCGTGCTGGGCGCCGGCGTGATGGGCGCGCAGATCGCCGCGCACCTCGTCAACGCGCGCGTGCCGGTGCTGCTGTTCGACCTGCCGGCCAAGGAAGGCCCGAAAAACGCGATCGCGCTGAAGGCGATCGAAAACCTGAAGAAGCTGTCGCCCGCGCCGTTCGGCGTGAAGGACGATGCGAAGTACCTCGAGGCGGCGAACTACGAAGACGACATCGCGAAGCTCGCCGAATGCGACGTCGTGATCGAAGCGATCGCCGAGCGGATGGACTGGAAACACGACCTGTACAAGAAGGTCGCGCCGCACATCGCGCCGAACGCGATCTTCGCGACCAACACGTCGGGCCTGTCGATCACGAAGCTGTCCGAAGGTTTCTCGGACGAGTTGAAGGCGCGCTTCTGCGGCGTGCACTTCTTCAACCCGCCGCGCTACATGCACCTCGTCGAGCTGATCCCGACCGCGCATACGCGTCCGGAAATCCTCGACCAGCTCGAAACCTTCCTGACGAGCGTCGTCGGCAAGGGCGTCGTGCGCGCGAAGGACACGCCGAACTTCATCGCGAACCGCGTCGGCATCTTCTCGATCCTCGCGGTGATCACCGAGGCCGCGAAGTTCGGCCTGCGCTTCGACGAAGTCGACGATCTGACCGGCAGCCGCCTCGGCCGCGCGAAGTCGGCGACGTTCCGCACCGCGGACGTGGTCGGCCTCGACACGATGGCGCACGTGATCAAGACGATGCAGGACAACCTCGCCGACGATCCGTTCTTCCCGGTCTACCAGACGCCCGCCGTGCTCGCCGAACTGGTGAAGCAGGGCGCGCTCGGCCAGAAGACGGGCGGCGGGTTCTACAAGAAGGAAGGCAAGGCGATCAAGGTACTCGACGCGAAGACGGGCAGCTACGTCGATTCGGGCGCGAAGGCGGACGAAACGGTCGGCCGCATCCTGAAGCGCCCGCCGGCGGAACGCCTGAAGCTGCTGCGCGAGACGGATCATCCGCACGCGCAGTTCCTGTGGTCGATCTTCCGCGACGTGTTCCACTACATCGGCGTGCATCTCGAGTCGATCGCCGACAACGCGCGCGACGTCGACCTCGCGATCCGCTGGGGCTTCGGCTGGAACGAAGGCCCGTTCGAAGGCTGGCAGGCGGCCGGCTGGAAGCAGGTCGCCGAGTGGGTGCAGGAAGACATCGCGGCCGGCAAGGCGCTCGCGAACGTGCCGCTGCCGTCGTGGGTGCTCGAGGGCCCGGTCGCCGAGCAGGGCGGCGTGCACACGGCCGAAGGCTCGTGGGCACCGGCATCGAAGCGCTTCGTGCCGCGTTCGGACCTGGCCGTGTACCGCAAGCAGGTGTTCCGCGCGCCGCTGATGGGCGAAGCGGGCGCCGATCCGAAGACGTACGGCAAGACGCTGTTCGAAACCGACGCGGTGCGCGCGTGGGTCGACGATCGTGCCGGTGAAGACGACGTCGTGATCGTGTCGTTCAAGTCGAAGATGAACACGATCGGACCGAGCGTGATCGACGGCCTCGTGCAGGCGATCGAGCTCGCGGAGAAGGACTACAAGGGCGTGGTGATCTGGCAGCCGACGTCGCTGAAGCTCGGCACGCCGGGCGGCCCGTTCTCGGCCGGCGCGAACCTCGAGGAGGCGATGCCCGCGTTCATGATGGGCGGCGCGAAGGGCATCGAGCCGTTCGTGAAGAAGTTCCAGGAAGGCATGCTGCGCGTGAAGTACGCGAACGTGCCGGTCGTGGCAGCCGTGTCGGGCATCGCGCTCGGCGGCGGGTGCGAGCTGATGCTGCACAGCGCGAAGCGCGTCGTGCACGTCGAGAGCTACATCGGCCTCGTCGAAGTGGGCGTCGGCCTCGTGCCGGCCGGCGGCGGCCTGAAGGAAGCGGCGCTGCGCGCGGCGGACGCCGCGACGGCCGCGAACGCGACCACCGACATCCTGAAGTTCGTCACGAAGTCGTTCGAGAACGCGGCGATGGCGAAGGTGTCGGCGTCCGCGCACGACGCACGGGCGATGGGCTACGTGAAGCCGTCCGACACGATCGTCTTCAACGTGTTCGAACTGCTCGACACCGCGAAGAAGGAAGCGCGTGCGCTGGCCGACACCGGCTACCGCGCACCGCTGCGCGCGAAGGACGTGCCGGTCGCGGGCCGTTCGGCGATCGCGACGATCAAGGCATCGCTCGTCAACATGCGTGACGGCCGCTTCATCAGCGACCACGACTACCTGATCGCGAGCCGCATCGCCGAAGCCGTGTGCGGCGGCGACGTCGAAGCCGGCAGCCTCGTCGACGAAGAATGGCTGCTCGCGCTGGAGCGCCGCGCGTTCGTCGAGCTGCTCGGTACGCAGAAGACGCAGGAACGGATCATGGGCATGTTGCAGACCGGCAAGCCGGTGCGTAACTGAGCGAGCAGACAAGGAGTCTGAAATGAGCAAACAACTGCAAGACGCATACATCGTCGCCGCCAGCCGCACGCCGATCGGCAAGGCCCCGCGCGGTGTCTTCAAGAACACGCGCCCCGACGAGCTGCTGGTTCACGCGATCAAGTCGGCCGTCGCGCAGGTGCCCGGTCTCGACACGAAGGTGATCGAGGACGCGATCATCGGCTGCGCGATTCCGGAAGCCGAGCAGGGCCTGAACGTCGCGCGCATGGGCGCGCTGCTCGCCGGGCTGCCGCAGACGGTCGGCGGCGTGACGGTCAACCGCTTCTGCGCGTCGGGCATCACCGCGCTCGCGATGGCGGCCGACCGCATCCGTGTGGGCGAATCGGACGCGATCTTCGCGGGCGGCTGCGAATCGATGAGCATGGTGCCGATGATGGGCAACAAGCCGTCGATGTCGCCGCACATCTTCGATCGCAGCGAAGACTTCGGCATCGCGTACGGGATGGGCCTGACGGCCGAGCGCGTCGCCGAACAGTGGAAGGTGAGCCGCGACGACCAGGACGCGTTCTCGGTCGAGTCGCACCGCAAGGCGCTCGCCGCGCAGCAGGCCGGCGAGTTCGGCGACGAAATCGCTGCGTACACGATCACCGAGCGGTTCCCGAACCTCGCGACCGGTGAGGTCGACGTGAAGACGCGCGAGATCAAGCTCGACGAAGGTCCGCGCGCGGATACGTCGCTCGAAGGTCTCGCGAAGCTGCGCACGGTATTCGCGAACAAGGGCTCGGTCACGGCCGGCAACAGCTCGCAGACGTCGGACGGCGCGGGTGCGCTGCTCGTCGTGTCGGAGAAGGTGCTGAAGGAATTCAACCTGACGCCGCTCGCGCGCTTCGTGAGCTTCGCGGTGCGCGGCGTGCCGCCGGAAATCATGGGGATCGGTCCGAAGGAAGCGATTCCGGCCGCGCTGAAGGCCGCGGGCCTGAAGCAGGACGATCTCGACTGGATCGAGCTGAACGAAGCGTTCGCCGCGCAATCGCTGGCGGTGATGCGCGATCTCGGCCTCGATCCGTCGAAGGTCAACCCGATGGGCGGCGCGATCGCACTGGGCCACCCGCTCGGCGCGACCGGCGCGATCCGCGCGGCGACCGTCGTGCACGGCCTGCGCCGCCGCAACCTGAAGTACGGGATGGTCACGATGTGCGTCGGCACCGGCATGGGTGCGGCGGGCATCATCGAACGCCTGTAAGCGGGACACGACGAGAAGCGACGACGGTGCGCGGGCCACGAGCTCGCGCACCGTTTTTTCATTCCGGTAGAGACAGTTCAAGGAGACGGTTGTGGCCGACATTCAAGTGGAACGCGCCGACGGCGTGATGACGATCACGATCGCGCGCCCGGCGAAGAAGAATGCGCTGACGGCGGCGATGTACCAGACGATGGCCGATGCGCTCGCCGACGCGCAGGAAGACAAGGCGACGCGCGTGATCCTGCTGCGCGGCAGCGACGGCAATTTCAGCGCGGGCAACGATCTCGAGGATTTCCTGAAGGCGCCGCCGCAGGACGATACCGCGTCGGTGTTCCAGTTCCTGGCGCGGATCAGCAGCGCGAGCAAGCCGGTCGTGGCCGCGGTGCCGGGCATCGCGGTCGGCGTCGGCGTGACGATGCTGCTGCACTGCGATCTGGTCTACGCGGCCGACACCGCGACGTTCTCGCTGCCGTTCGCGCAGCTCGGGTTGTGCCCGGAAGCCGCGTCGAGCGCACTGCTGCCGCGGCTGGCCGGCCATCAGGTCGCCGCCGAGAAGCTGCTGCTGGGCGAGGCGTTCGACGCGCTGGAAGCGCACCGGATCGGCATCGTCAACCGCGTGCTGCCGGCAGCCGAACTCGACGCGTTCGCGGCGAAGCAGGCAGCGAAGCTGGCGGCGTTGCCGGCGGCATCGCTGCGGGTGACGAAGGCGCTGCTCAAGGATACGGGCGGCGTGGCGACGCCCGCGCGGATGGCCGAGGAAGCGCGTCATTTCGCGACGATGCTGCGCGCGCCGGAAGCGCGCGAGGCGATGACCGCGTTCTTCGAGAAGCGCAAGCCGGATTTCCGTCAGTTCGACTGACGGACTGAGGCGCGCCGGCGGGAGACCGTCGGCGCACGCGCACGGTCTGGATCAGGCCGTGCCGTAATCGACGTGGCCGGTTTCGCGGCAGAAGCTGACGAGCCGCAAGCCGGCCGCCTTCGCGATTTCGATCGCGAGCGACGACGGCGCGGAGATGGTCGCGACCAGCGGGATGCCGACCCGCGCCGCCTTGCGCACGAGCTCGTAGCTCGCGCGGCTCGACAGGAACACGAAGCCGTCGGTGGTATCGGCGCGCGACAGCACGAGGGAGCCGATCAGCTTGTCGAGCGCGTTGTGGCGGCCGACATCCTCGAATGCCGCGCGAATCGCGCCTGTTGCGTCGCACCACGCGGCCGCATGCAGGCCGCCGGTCAGTTTCGTGAGCGCCTGATGCGCCGGCAGCGCATGCGCGGCGCGCGCCAGCGCGTCGGGCGCGAGGCGCGCGAGAAAGCCGGTATCGGGCACGCGTTCGGGTGCGAGGTCGAGCAGGTCGATGCTCTCGATGCCGCAGACGCCGCAGCCCGTGCGCCCCGCGAGCGCGCGGCGCCGGTCCTTCAGCGCGGCGAACGCCTGCTGGACCACTTCCAGATGGACTTCCGCATGCGGCAGCGGCGCGTCGGCGTGCAGGATCACCTCGATGTCCTTGATGTCGCTGCCGCGCGCGACGATGCCTTCCGAGATCGCGAAGCCGACCGCGAACGCTTCGAGGTCGCACGGCGTACACATCATCACCGCGTGCGAGATGCCGTTGAAGACGAGTGCGACCGGCCATTCCTGGCCGACGAAGTCGTGCGCGGTCTCGACCGCGCCGCCGCGCGTGCGGCTCACGGGCAGCTCGATCGCGCCGCGCGGTTCGTCGCGCAATGCGTCGTGCAGTTCGTCTGATTGGGTCGGATTCACGAGCACTCCCGTTGATTCGAAGCGCGGCCGGCGACGATCGTACCGCCGCCCGCGCGCAGAGGTTCTAAAATACCCCAGGCAAGCCGGCCGCGCCGGCATCCGCCACGTCAGGTAACGACCATGGGACTCAGCGACGCTCCGTTGCTCTTCAACTTCGAACACGATTCGTCGGAAAACTTCACGTACATCCCGATGATCGTGCGTTTCAATCTCGACCGCTTCGGGCTGCGGATTTCGCTCGAACAGTGGCAACTGCTGCCGCTCGAGGACCGCAAGCTGCTCGCGCGCTTTCCGGCCGACGACGACACCGCGATCGAGCCCAATTTCGATCACGCGCTGTTCGAAATGCTGCGCACGCACGCCGATCTGGAGCCGTCATGGTTCCAGCCGGACGAGCAACCGGCCTGGCGCACCGTCGACACGGTGCCGGCGTCGCTCGTGCAGCAAAGCGCGCTGGCCGGGCTGCCGGCGCCGGCGCTCGCGCAGTGGCAGCGGCTTGCGCCATTCCAGCGCTACGTGCTGGTCAAGCTGTCGCGCAAGCCGGCGCTGAATCACGATTTCGTGCCCGCGATGCGGGAGTTCGGGCTGGCCGCCACGCACTGACCGGCCGTATGCCGCGCCGCATGCCGCGCTGCGCTGCGCTGCGGCGCGTGCGCATCAGAGCGGCGGCAGTTGGCGCGGCTTGCGGTCCGACCCGGTCGCGACGTAGGTGAGCGTCGCTTCGGTGACTTTCACGACTTCGCCCATCAGGCGCATGCGCTGTGCGTACACCTCGACGTCGACGGTGATCGACGTATTGCCGGTGCGCATGATGGTGGCGTAGAAGCTCAGCAGATCGCCGACGAATACCGGCTGCTTGAACACGAACGAGTTGACCGCGACCGTCGCGACGCGGCCGTTCGCGCGCTGGCTCGCGGGGATCGAGCCGGCGATGTCGACCTGCGACATGATCCAGCCGCCGAACACGTCGCCGTGGACGTTCGCGTCGTGGGGTTGCGGGACGACGCGCAGCGCGGGCTGCTTCTGCGGGAGTTCGAGGGTCGAATCGGTCATGGCGGGGGCTTTCATCCTGTAATAAATGAGCCGCCGCGCGCAGGCTTGGCCGGCGAGGGCGCCGGCAGCGGCGCGAAGCGGCTTCTGCGACAATACAACGTTCGCAAATTGTACGAGAAAGCGCGCGAGCCGGCCGTCGAGACACGGTTGGAGCCCCGCCGCGGAACCCTTCCCCATGCGCCGATTTCCCGCTTCCGGCGAGCCCGCGCCGGCTTCGACCGGGCCTCGCAACGACTGGCAGACCATCCGGTCGCTGCTGCCGTACCTGACCACCTACAAATGGCGCGTCGCGCTCGCGCTCGGCTGCCTGATCGGTGCGAAGGTCGCGAACCTCGGCGTGCCGGTCGTGATGAAGCGCATCGTCGACCATCTGTCCTACGTGCAGCAGCTCACCGCGCTCGGCCGTGCCGAACAGTCGGCCGGCATCGTGCTCGCGGGCGGCGTCGGGCTGCTGGTGGTCGCGTATGCGCTCGTGCGGCTGTCGACGTCGCTCTTTACCGAGCTGCGCGAGATCCTGTTCTCGAAGGTCACCGAGAGCGCGGTGCGCCAGCTCGCGCTGCAGGTGTTCCGGCATCTGCACGGGCTGTCGCTGCGGTTTCATCTCGAGCGCCAGACGGGCGGCATGTCGCGCGACATCGAGCGCGGCACGCGCGGCATCCAGCAACTGATTTCGTATTCGCTGTACAGCATCCTGCCGACGCTCGTCGAGGTCGGGCTCGTGCTCGGCTTCTTCGTGGTCAAGTACGAGGCTTACTACGCGTACGTGACGTTCGCCGCGCTGGTCACGTACATCGTGTTCACCGTGAAGGTCACCAACTGGCGCACGCACTTCCGCCGCACGATGAACGAGCTCGATTCGCGCGCGAACTCGCGGGCCATCGATTCGCTGATCAACTACGAGACGGTGAAGTACTTCGGCAACGAGGAGTGGGAGGCGCAGCGCTACGACGAGAACCTGAAGCGCTACCGGAAGGCCGCGATCCGCTCGCAGAACTCGCTGTCGGTGCTGAACTTCGGTCAGCAGGCGATCATCGGCACGGGCCTCGTGTTCATCCTGTGGCGGGCGACGCAGGGCGTGCTCGCGGGCAAGCTGACGCTCGGCGATCTCGTGCTGATCAACACGTTCATGCTGCAGCTGTACATTCCGCTGAACTTTCTCGGCGTCGTCTATCGCGAGCTGAAGCAGAGCCTGACCGACATGGACCGGATGTTCGGGCTGCTGTCCGCGCCGAAGGAAGTGGCCGACCGGCCCGATGCGCGGCCGCTCGCGGTGGCCGGCGCGCAGGTGCGCTTCGAGCACGTGAACTTCGCGTACGAGCCGTCGCGGCAGATCCTGCACGACGTGACGTTTACGATCGAGGCCGGCACGACGACGGCGGTGGTCGGCCACAGCGGTTCGGGGAAATCGACGCTGTCGCGGTTGCTGTTCCGCTTCTACGATCTCGACCGCGAGACGGGCGGTGCGATCCGGATAGACGGTCAGGACATCCGCGACGTCACGCAGGAATCGCTGCGCGCATCGATCGGGATCGTGCCGCAGGACACCGTGCTGTTCAACGACTCGATCTACTACAACATCGCGTACGGCCGGCCGACGGCGACCCGCGACGAGGTGGTCGCGGCCGCGCGCGCCGCGCACATCCACGATTTCATCGAAACTTTGCCGAAGGGCTATGACACGCCGGTGGGCGAGCGCGGGCTGAAGCTGTCGGGCGGCGAGAAGCAGCGCGTCGCGATCGCGCGCACGCTATTGAAGGACCCACCGGTGCTGCTGTTCGACGAAGCGACGTCGGCGCTCGATTCTCGCTCGGAACGCGCGATCCAGCACGAACTCGACCAGATCGCGCGGCATCGCACGACGCTCGTGATCGCGCACCGGCTGTCGACGGTCGTGCACGCGCAGCAGATCCTCGTGATGGACCACGGGCGGATCGTCGAACGCGGCACGCACGACGAACTCGTGCGCGCCGACGGGCTGTATGCGCAGATGTGGGCGCTGCAACAGCAGCGCGCGGCGGCGGGTGGGGAAGAGGCCGAGGCCGCGTAACGGTTTGGAGGCGTGCTGCGTGCCGTGGCGCGCGGCGGGAGCGGGCGGTGTGCCGGCTGTCCGACACCCTGCAGCGTGGCGCCGTCACGGCTGGGTGAGCCGGCGGAGCGTTTCCGGCATTCGCTCCGGAACGGTTCGCGGCTGGTGGACCGCGCGCCGTCCCCGGCCTGTCAGCCCATCGGCCGCCACGCCGGGGAACCGGCAGTCAGTCGCGAAACGATCAGCTTGCCGCGGCGCGCAGTCGCGCGTCGAGTTCGCCGAGCTGCGCGGGCGTGCCGACGTTCTCCCAGATGCCTTCGTACAGTTCGCCGCTCGCGTGGCCGGCTTCGATCGCCGCGCGATAGTACGGCGTCAGCGCGCGCCGCGTGCCGGGCGCGAGATCGCGGAACATCCGCGTGTCGTACAGGCCGATGTTGCCGAACGTGAAGCGCGCGGCACCGTCGAGCGCCAGACGACCGTCGTCGCCGAGCGCGAAGTCGCCGGCCGGGTGGAACGGCGGGTTCGGCACCATCACCAGGTGCATCGCCGGCGTGTCGAGCGCGGCCATCCGGGCGGCGCGCGGCGCGAGCGTCCGGTAGTCGAACGCGCAGTACACGTCGCCGCTGACGGCCGCGAACACGGCCGGCTGTCCATCACGCTCGATGAGCGGCAGCGCCTGCGCGATGCCGCCCGCGGTCTCCAGCGCGTCGCCTTCGGCCGAATACGCGAGCCGCACGCCCCAGCGCGAACCGTCGCCGAGCGCCGCCTCGATCTGCTCGCCGAGCCACGCGTGGTTGATCACGATCGTCTCGATGCCCGCCCGCGCGAGCGCCTCGATCTGCCAGACGATCAGCGGCTTGCCGCCGGCTTCGAGCAGCGGTTTCGGGCGGGTGTCGGTCAGCGGACGCATCCGCTCGCCGCGTCCGGCGGCGAAGATCATCGCCGTGGTCAGGGTAGTGCTCATGTTCGACTGGACGTGAGGACGGTCAGAACGTATAGCCGACGTCGGCCGGTGCGTTGCCCTCGAGCTCGTCGAGCAGCTTCGCGAACGGCACGAGCGGGCGATAGCGCAGCGCGACCTTGCGCGCATAGGTCAGGAAGCGCGGCAGGTCGTTCAGGTAGTGCGGCTTGCCGTCGCGGTAGTTGATGCGCGCGAACAGGCCGAGAATCTTGATATGGCGCTGCAGCCCCATCCATTCGAGCTGGCGGTAGAACTCGCCGAAATCCGGATCGACCGGCAGGCCGGCCTTTTTCGCCTTTTCCCAGTAATACGCGAAGCAGTCGAGCTCGAACTCCTCGTCCCAGCTGATGAAGGCGTCGCGCAGCAGCGACACGACGTCGTACGTCAGCGGTCCGTATACGGCGTCCTGGAAGTCGAGCACGCCGGGGTTCGGCTCGCAGACCATCAGGTTGCGCGGCATGAAGTCGCGCAGCATGAAACCCTGCGGCTGCGCGTGCGCGCTCGCGACCAGCAGCGCGAAGGTGCGGTCGAGCGTGCCGCGCATCGCGTCGGTGACCGGCTTGCCGAGGTGGCGGCCGACGAACCATTCGGGCAGCAGCTCCATTTCGCGGCGCAGGAACGCTTCGTCGAACGGCGGCAGCACGTCGGGCTTCGACGTGAGCTGGAAGCGGATCAGCGCATCGAGCGCGGCGCGCATCAGCGGGCGTGCGGCGGTCGGGTCCGCCGGATCGAGCACCGAGATGTACGACGTGCGGCCGAGGTCGGTCACGAGCATGAAGCCCGCGTCGAAATCGTGGGCCAGCACGTCCGGCACGTGGTCGCCGGCCGCGGCGAGCAACTGCGCGACCTGGACGAACTCGCGGCACTTCTCGGGCGGCGGCGCATCGACCGCGATCAGCGTGCCGCCGGGGCTCGCGGCCGACGCGACGCGGAAATAGCGGCGGAAACTGGCGTCCGACGAGGCGGGCGCGAGGGTCGACAGGTCGAGGGCGTAGCGCTCGGCGAGCGGGTGCAGCCACGCGGTGAGCGCGTCGAGGCGGGCGTCGGGCTGGGATGCGGCGGATGGGGGCGTCATGAAACTCGGCGGAGGGGGGAACGTCTTGCCATATAATACCCCACGACTTTTTTGACGCGCCCCGCGTCAGCTTCCGCCGTGCAGGCCCGCCGCCTGTCGCGCCGTCCGCCCGATCGCCTCCCCGGTTTGCGAAGAGCCGCAGTCGCGGCTCGACGGCGCGGCCGCCGCGCGCGAGGTGCCGTGCAGGCGCGGTTGACAAGGGGCGATTCGCCAAACGATAGATGCCGCCCAAACCGCTATTCCCGAATGTTTTCCCCGGTGACGGGGCGCCGCGCAAACGGCGGCTCGCGCTCGCGCTCCTGGCCGTGCCCGGCCTCGTGCCGGCCGTGTCGTATGCGCAGCTGTCGGGCGCGGCTGCGCAGCCGCAGCCGCTCGACTCGCCGTGGGATCTGCGTCTCGCGCCCCAGCTCGAGGATCATCCGCTGAAGGACGGCGCGAAGCCGGCCGCCTTCGTGATCGCCGACCATACGAGCGGCACCGCCGAGCAGGATCTCGCCGCGAAGGGCTCGGCCGAGCTGCGGCGCGGCGACGCCGTCGTGAAGGCCGACGCGATCCACTACGATCAGGATACCGACATGGCCGATGCGTACGGCCAGGTCAAGGTGATCAATGGCGGCACGTCGTTCGCCGGCCCCGAGGCGCACCTGAAGATCGAGGCGAACCAGGGCTTCATGACCGCGCCGAAGTATCACTTCAACGTGACGGGCGGCTCGGGCAGCGCGGAGCGTGTCGACATGGTCGACAACGAGCGCTCGGTGTTCGTCAACGGCACGTACACGGCGTGCCAGTGCTCGACGAACCCCGCTTGGTACATCAAGGGCAGCCGCTTCGATTTCGATACGGGCGCCGACGAAGGCACCGCGCGCAACGGCGTGCTGTTCTTCCAGGGCGTGCCGATCTTCGCGAGCCCGTGGATGACGTTCCCGCTGTCGGGCGAGCGGCGCAGCGGCCTGCTGCCGCCGACGTTCTCGATGAACTCGAGCAACGGCTTCGAGCTGTCGCTGCCGTACTACTTCAACATCGCGCCGAACCGCGACCTGACGCTCACGCCGCGCATCATCTCGCGGCGCGGCGTGATGACCGAAGCGACGTTCCGCTATCTGTCGCCGTCGTATTCGGGCACGTTTACGGCCAATTACCTGCCGGATGACCGGCTCGCGCACCGCAACCGCTACGCGATCTACTGGCAGCACCAGCAGAACTTCGGCGGCGGCTTCGGCGGCTACGTCTATTACAACAAGGTCTCGGACAACACGTATCCCGAAGACCTCGGCTCGGCGAACCAGTTCATCAACGGGACGCAGACGCTGTACCAGCAGGAAGCGGGCCTCACGTACAACAACGGCCCGTGGTCGGTGCTCGCGCGCTACCAGCACTGGCAGACGCTGCCGCCGTCGATCGCGCCGTACAGCCGCGAGCCGCAGTTGAACGTGAAGTACACGAAGTACAACGTCGGCGGGTTCGACTTCGGCGCGGAAGCCGACTATTCGCGGTTCCGCATCACGACCGCCGATGCGACCGAAGGCGACCGGATCGTCTTCAACCCGTACATCTCGTACGGCGTGTACGGCCCCGGCTACTTCGTCGTGCCGAAGGTCCAGTACCACTTCGCGTCGTACGACCTGAACTACCTGTCGTCGACCACGCCGAACAGCCCGAAGCGCTTCACCGAGTCGATCCCGACCGTGACCTTCGACACGGGCCTGATCTTCGATCGCTCGGTGCGCCTGTTCGGCCAGGACTTCATCCAGACCCTCGAGCCGCGCCTGTACTACGTGTACACGCCGTATCGCGACCAGTCGAACGCGCCGCTGTTCGACACCGCGGAATCGGACTTCGGCCTCGCGGAAATCTACCAGCCGAACACGTTCGTCGGGAACGACCGGATCGCCGATGCGAACCGGATCACGGCCGGCCTGACGTCGCGCTTCATCGATCCGCGCACCGGCGACGAGCGCGCGCGCTTCGTGATCGCGCAGCAGTACTACTTCGCCGATCAGCGCGTCACGCTGAACCCCGGGCAGGCCGCCGTGCTGGCGCGCCACTCCGACCTGATCGTCGGCGCCGCGCTGAAGCTCGGCTCGGGCTTCATGTCCGAGACGGCATTCCAGTACAACCAGAACAACAACCAGCTCGTGAAGTCGAGCGTCGGTTTCGGCTACAGCCCGGGCGAGCGCCGCGTGATCAACGTCGGCTACCGCTATACGCGTGCGAACACCACCCTCGACAACCAGCCGATCAACCAGTTCCTGGTGTCCGCGCAATGGCCGCTCACGCGCCGCCTGTATGCGATCGGCCGTTTCAACTACGACCTCGCCGGAGATCGCGTGGTCGACGGTCTGGTCGGCTTACAATACGACGCGGATTGCTGGGCGCTCGGGGTCGGGGTGCAGCGGGCCGCGAACGGCATCAATTCGTCGGGACAGCAGAACTCGTCGACGCGATTCATGATGCAGCTGACGCTCAAGGGCCTGTCGACCGTCGACAACGGCCTCGTGTCCGCATTCCGCGCCGGGGTGCCGGGCTACACGCCGTTGCCGCCGCCGCCGCCGCCGATGTCCCGCTTCAGCAACTACGAGTAACGCCGGCATGTCTGCACCGGTCAGCACGATTTCAATGGAGTTCCAGTGGCAATGAAGAAAACCCTTCGTTTCGCGGCAGTCGTGTCCAGCCTCGCCGCGTCCGCCGCGCTGCTCGTCGCCGCGCCGGCCGCGGCGCAGGCGCTCGGTTCGCAAGGTGCGCAGCTCGCCGACGAAGTCGTCGCGGTCGTCAACAACGACGTGATCACGGGCCGCGAACTCGACCAGCGCGTCGGCCTGATCGCGCGCCGGCTGCAGCAGCAGAACGCGCCGGTGCCGCCGGCCGACCAGCTGCGCGCGCAGGTGCTGAACCAGATGGTGCTCGAGCGTATCCAGGTGCAGAAGGCCAAGGACGACGGAATCCGTATCGACGACGCGACCGTGCAGGCCACGCTGCAGCGTCTCGCGCAGGCGAACGGGATGACGCTCGACCAGTACCGCGGGCGCCTCGAGGCGCAAGGCGTGCCCTGGAGCATCTTCACGAACGACGCGCGCACCGAGCTGATGCTGTCGAAGCTGCGCGAGCGCGAGGTCGACGGCAAGATCACGGTGTCGGACGCCGAGGTCGCGAACTACATCGCGAGCCAGCGCGGGCCGAACGCGTCGCAGCAGCAGGACCTGCGCTTCCAGCACATCTTCATCAAGGCGCCCACCAACGCGCCGCAGGCCGACATCGAGGCCGCGCAGAAGAAGGCCGACGCGCTGCTGCAGCAGGCGAAGTCGGGCGCCGATTTCGAGCGCCTCGCGAAGAACAACTCCGAAGCGAACGACGCGAAGAAGGGCGGCGATCTCGGCTTCAAGTCGCCGAGCGCGCTGCCGGCCGACGTCGTCGACGCCGCGTCGAAGCTGCGCCCGGGCCAGGTCAACCCGACGCTGATCCGCGTGCCGGACGGCTTCGAGATCGTGCGCCTCGTCGATCGCCGCCAGAGCCAGGGCGCGAGCGCCGCGGCGCCGAAGATCGTCCAGACGCACGTGCGCCATATCCTGCTGCGCGTCGGCGAAGGCAAGTCCGAAGGCCAGGCGCGCCAGCAACTGGTCGACATCCGCAACCAGGTCGAGGCCGGCGGCGATTTCGCGAAGTTCGCGCGCACCTATTCGCAGGACGGTTCCGCGTCGCAGGGCGGCGATCTCGGCTGGATCAGCCCGGGCGAGACCGTGCCGGAATTCGAGCGCGCGATGAACAACCTGCAGGACGGCCAGATCAGTCAGCCGATTCGTACCGAATACGGCTACCACCTGATCCAGGTGCTGAACCGCCGCGAGGCGGAAGGGTCGGTGCAGCAGCAGATGGACATCGCCCGTCAGGCGATCGGCCAGCGCAAGGCCGAGCAGGCGTATGCCGACTGGCTGCGCGAGCTGCGCGACTCGTCGTACGTGCAGTACAAGATCGGCGGCGTCGGCCCGGCGAACTGAGCGAGCATCAATGACCACGCCCGCGCTGCAGATCGCGATCACGACCGGCGAACCCGCGGGAGTCGGCCCGGAGCTGACCGTGCAGGCGCTGCGTGACGCCGCGCAGCGCTGGCCCGATGCGCATTTCACCGTGCTCGGCGATGCGGCGCTGCTCGACGCGCGGGCCGCGGCGGTCGGCGCCGACCCGGCCACGCTGGCCGGCAGCGCGCAGGTGTCGGTCGCGCATCACGCGCTGGCCGTGCCCGCGCAGGCGGGCAAGCTGGACGCGGCGAACGGCCGGTACGTGCTCGGCCTGCTCGACGCGGCGATCGACGGCGCGCTGGCGGGCCGGTACGACGCGATCGTCACCGCACCGCTGCAGAAAAGCACGATCAACGATGCGGGCGTGCCGTTCACCGGCCATACCGAATACCTGGCCGAGCGCACGCATACGCCGCGCGTCGTGATGATGCTGGCCGGCACCGGCCACCGGCCGCTGCGTGTCGCCCTCGCGACCACGCACCTGCCGCTGAAGGACGTATCGGCCGCGCTGACGATCGACGGGCTCGTCGAGACGCTCGCGATCATCGATCGTGACCTGCGGCGCGACTTCGGTCTCGCCGCACCGCGCATCCTCGTGACGGGCCTGAACCCGCACGCGGGCGAGAACGGTTATCTCGGCCGCGAGGAGATCGACGTGATCTCGCCGGCACTGGCCCGCGCGAACGCGCAACACATCGACGCGCGCGGCCCGTATCCGGCCGACACGCTGTTCCAGCCGCGCCATCTGGCCGATGCCGATTGCGTACTCGCGATGTTCCATGACCAGGGTCTGCCCGTGCTGAAGTACGCGACGTTCGGCGAGGGCATCAACGTGACGCTCGGGCTGCCGATCATCCGCACGTCGGTCGATCACGGCACCGCACTCGATCTGGCCGGCACGGGCCGCGCGGATCCGGGCAGCATGATCGCCGCGCTCGATACGGCCGTCACGATGGCGCGCCATCGCCGCGCAGCCTGACGCTGCCGGTTTACCCCATTCGTCGTATTTTTCGTTTCATTCAGTCGATGTCGAACAGCAGACAGCACCAAGGCCATTTCGCGCGCAAGCGCTTCGGGCAGAACTTCCTCGTCGATCACGGCGTGATCGACTCGATCGTCGCGACGATCGGCCCCGCGCGCGGCCAGCGGATGGTCGAGATCGGCCCGGGGCTCGGCGCGCTGACCGGGCCGCTGATCGAGCGTCTCGCGACGCCCGAGTCGCCGCTGCACGCGGTCGAACTCGACCGCGACCTGATCGGGCGCCTGCAGCAACGCTTCGGCGCGCTGCTGGAGCTGCACGCGGGCGACGCGCTCGCGTTCGACTTCCGGTCGCTCGCGGCGCCCGGCGACAAGCCGTCGCTGCGGATCGTCGGCAATCTGCCGTACAACATTTCCAGCCCGCTGCTGTTTCACCTGATGACGTTCGCCGATGCGGTCATCGACCAGCATTTCATGCTGCAGAACGAAGTCGTCGAGCGGATGGTCGCGGAGCCGGGCACGAAGGCGTTTTCGCGGCTGTCCGTGATGCTGCAGTACCGCTACGTGATGGAAAAGATGCTCGACGTGCCGCCGGAATCGTTCCAGCCGCCGCCGAAGGTCGATTCGGCGATCGTCCGGATGATTCCGTACGAGTCGCACGAACTGCCGGACGTCGATCCGGTACTGCTCGGCGAAATCGTCACGGCCGCGTTCTCGCAGCGTCGCAAGATGCTGCGCAATACGCTCGGCGACTACCGCGAGACGATCGATTTCGATGCGCTCGGCTTCGATCTCGCGCGCCGGGCGGAGGACGTGAGCGTGGCCGAATACGTCGGCGTCGCGCAGGCGCTGGCGGCGCTGCGCAAGGCCGGATGACGGACGCGCGTGGCGCGAGCCCACCCCCGGCCGTATCGAAGAGGGCTGCCCGACCGGCAGCCTTTTTTATTGCCCGCGCGTGTTGCGCCGGCCGTCACGCCCGCCGGCGCGGCGGCGCGTTGACGAGCGCGATGCCGGTCAGCACGAGCGCGGCCGCCGACATGAAGCGCCAGCCGACCGATTCGCCGAGCAGCAGCACGCCGAACGCGACGCCGAACAGCGGCGACAGGAACGTGAAGACGGACAGCCGGGACGCGCTGTAGCGCGTCAGCAGCCAGAACCACGACAGGTAGCTGACGAACGCGACGATCACCGACTGGTACGCGAGGCTCGCGAGCGCGACCGGCGTGACCTGCGCGAACGACATCTGGCCGCACAGCGCGGCGAGCGCGACCAGAACGAGCGCCGATACCGCGAGCTGGTAGAACAGCGTCTTGCTCGCGCTGGCCCGCGCGAGCGCCGTCGAGCGCACGACGACCGTCGTCGCGGCCCACATCGCGCCGCCGAGGATGCCGAGCGCGTCGCCGGCGAGCCCGGCCAGCACGGACGCGCCGGGCATGCGCGGCTTCAGGAAGCCGTCCGCGAACGCGAGCGCGATGCCGGCGAATGCAAGGCCGACGCCGGCCCATTGCGCGCGCTGCAGCCGCTCGCCCGGTGCGAACAGGTGCAGGCCGAGCGCGGTGAAGCACGGCGCCGTGTACAGGAAGATCGCCATGTGCGACGCGCTCGTCAGCGTCAGCCCGAAGAACACGCAGATGAATTCGCCGGCGAACAGCGCACCGGCCGCGAGCCCCGCACCGAACGTGCCGTCCGCCTGAAACAGCGGCGTGCCGCGCGAGCGCGCCCAGCCCCATAGCAGCAGCGCGGCGATCGCCGAGCGCAGCCCGGCCTGGAACATCGGCGCGATCGCGGCGTTCGTGCTTTTGATCGCGACCTGCTGGAAGCCCCAGATCGCGCACAGCAGCAACATCAGGCCGACGGCACGTGTATCGAGGGTGCGGCGCACGGGGGCGGCGGCAAGCGCGGTCATCGGCGCGCCTCGTGGGGCGGGCATGGCGGCAACGAGGTTAGGCGGGCGGCGCGTCCGGCGCGCTCGAATCGGCGGTTTCGCACGGCAGTGTGGCGGCAACGAAAGAGGGTGGTCGCGGTCGGGCGGCGGCTCGCATGCCCGCTTTTGGTGCGAAGTGGAAGGATGTTACCCGATCGGCGCGGTGACCGGGCGAGCTGGATCGTGCCGTTTCCGCCGCTGCACTCTTGCTCGCGCCGGTGCAGCCGACACGCTGCATCGGCTGCGCCCCCGGGCTAGGCGCCCCCGGCGAGATTCACCCGACTCCGGTAGAATTTCCGGTTCTGGAAAGTCCCCACAGGAGTACAACACATGCGTTTGCTGCATACGATGCTGCGAGTCGGCGATCTCGACCGCTCGATCAAGTTCTACACCGAATTGCTCGGCATGAAGCTGCTGCGTCGCGAGGATTATCCGGAAGGCAAGTTCACGCTCGCGTTCGTCGGCTACGAAGACGAGAGCACGGGCACCGTGATCGAGCTGACCCACAACTGGGAGACGCCGTCCTACGATCTCGGCAACGGTTTCGGCCATCTGGCGGTGGCGGTCGACGATGCGTACGCGGCCTGCGAGAAGATCAAGGCGCAAGGCGGCAAGGTCACGCGCGAGGCGGGCCCGATGAAGCACGGCACGACCGTGATCGCGTTCGTCGAGGATCCGGACGGCTACAAGATCGAGTTCATCCAGAAGAAGTAAGCGCCGGACGAACCGGGCCGCGGCATGCGCCGCGGCAGCGAAAAAGGGCGATGCGGGATAATCCGCATCGCCCTTTTCGTTGGCGCCGAAGCCGTGCGCGTCAAAGCGACGGCAGCAGCTCGGGCGGGTGATGCTTGAGCGTGTGCCGTGCTTCGCGGAACTCGGGGAAGATCGATTCGACGGTCTGCCAGAAGGCCGGGCTGTGGTTCATCTCGCGCAGGTGCGACAGCTCGTGCGCGACGACGTAGTCGATGATCGACATCGGGAAATGAATCAGCCGCCAGTTCAGGCGGATCTTGCCGTCGCTCGAGCAACTGCCCCAGCGCGTCGCGGCCGACGACAGCGCATACATCGAATACGTGACGCCGAGCTTTTCCGCGTAGACCACGAGGCGTTCGCCGAAGATGCGTTTCGCTTCGCCCTGCAGCCAGCCTTGCACGCGATCCTTGATCTGCTGCATGTCGGCCTGCACGGGCAGCGGCAGCGACAGCCGCAGCGCATCGGCGTCGAACGCGACGGCGCCCGCGCCGAGCGCGATCGTCACCGTCTTGCCGAGATACGGCAGCTGCGCGCCGTCGCGCCAGTCGATTTGCGGCAGCGCGCGCTGCTCGGTGCGCGTCTTCCACTCCGCGAGCTTCGCGAAGATCCAGCGTTGTTTCTCGGCGATCGCCGCTTCGATATCGGCGAGCGTGACCCAGCGCGGCGCGGTGATCGACAACCCGCTGCCGTCGATCGTGAAGCCGATCGTGCGGCGCGCGGAGCGCCTCAGCCGGTATTCGAGCACGCGACTGTCGAGCGCGAACGTGCGCACGCGCGAGCGATCGGGCGCCCGGCCCGGATCGAGCGGCGCGGCGGGGGCGGCTTCGGGCGGTGCCGGCGGGGCGGCAGGCGCCGACGGCGCAGCGGCCGGCCCGTCGAAGAGTGGCAGATCCATCTGGCGATGATCGAGGGCCACGACGGCAGGCCGTGGCCGCGGACGCTGTTTCATCAGTTCGCTTCTTTTTGTCGTACGCAACGGCTGCAATCCGGGGCGTCAGGCGCGCGCGGCATCGCGGGTGCCGGCGTTGCCCGCCTGACGATACGCCTCGGGATCGATGCGGCGCATTTCCGCTTCGATCCACGCTTCGACCTGCGAGTTCAATGCGTCGGGCGTCAGCCCTTCGCTCGCGATCGGCTTGCCGATCGACACCGTGACGACGCCCGGGAATTTCGTGAACGAGTTGCGCGGCCACACACGACCTGCATTGTGCGCGATCGGCACGACCGGCGTGCCGGTTTCGATCGCGAAGCGCGCGCCGCCCGTCTTGTATTTGCCCTGCTTGCCGACCGGCGTGCGCGTGCCTTCGGGGAACATGATCATCCATGCGCCTTCCGACAGGCGCTTCTTGCCCTGGCGGATCACCGACGCGAACGCGTTCTTGCCTTCCTTGCGATTGATGTTGACCATGTGCAGCAGCCCGAGCGCCCAGCCGAAGAACGGCACGTACAGCAGCTCGCGCTTGAACACATAGCACAGCGGCTTGGGCATCAGCGCCGGAAACGCGAGCGTCTCCCACGCGGACTGGTGCTTCGACAGCAGCACGGCCGGGCCGTCGGGCAGGTTCTCGAACCCTTCGATCCGGTAGCGGATGCCGTTCAGCCAGCGCACGACCCACAGCGTCGACTTGCACCAGCCGGCCGCCATCCAGTAGCGCGCGTCGGGGCGCATGAACGGGAACGCGATGAAACACGCGGTGGCGTACGGCACCGTGTACAGGATGAAGTAGATCAGCAGCAGCAGGGAGCGGACGAAGCGCATCGGCGTGAGTCTGGCGTTGGGGAGGATGCGCGCGGCAGCCGCATCACTCGTGTTCGTGTGAAAGAAAATCGAGCGCAAACGCGCGCAGATCGTCGTGGACCTTCGTGCCGTCCGGCAGATTGCCTGCGGCGAGCGTCTTCTTGCCCTTGCCGGTCAGCACGAGGTGCGGCTGGAAGCCGACCGCGACGCCGGCTTGCAGGTCGCGCAGCGAATCGCCGACGACCGGCGTGTGAGCGGGATCGATCTCGAAGCGCTCGGCGATCATCTGCATCATGCCCGGTTTCGGCTTGCGGCAGTCGCAGTGATCCTCGGCCGTGTGCGGGCAGAAGAACACCGCGTCGATGCGTGCGCCGACCGCGGCCGCCGCGCGATGCATTTTCAGGTGCATCTCGTTGAGCGCGGCCATGTCGAACAGCCCGCGACCGATGCCGGACTGGTTGGTCGCCACGACCACGCGGTAGCCCGCGTGGTTGAGCCGGGCGATCGCCTCGAAGCTGCCGGGCAGCGCGATCCATTCGTCGGGCGTCTTGATGAACGCATCCGAATCGACGTTGATCACGCCGTCCCGGTCGAGGACGACGAGCTTTCGGTTGGGGCTGGTCGGCATCGTGCGGCCCTTATGCGGCGAGCTTCGAGATGTCGGCGACGCAGTTCATCTGCTGGTGCAGCGCGGACAGCAGCGCGAGACGGTTCGCGCGCAGGGCCGGATCTTCCGCGTTGACCATCACGTCGTTGAAGAACGTGTCGACCGGCACGCGCAGCGCGGCGAGCGCCGACAGCGCGCCCGTGTACGCACGCGCCTCGAGCTGCGACTGCACGTGCGGCGTGACGGCCGCGAGCTGTTCGTGCAGCGCCTTCTCGGCGGCCTCGACGAGCAGCGTCGGCTGCACCGCGCCGTTCGCGCCGCCTTCCGACTTCTTCAGGATGTTCGAGATCCGCTTGTTCGCGGCCGCGAGTGCTTCGGCTTCCGCGAGGCGCGTGAATTCGCGTACCGCGTCGAGGCGCGCGACGAGATCGTCGATGCGCGTCGGGTTCAGGCTCAGCACCGCGTCGATTTCACCGGCCGAATAGCCGCGCTCGCGCAGCAGGCCGCGCAGGCGATCCATGAAGAACGCGAAGATGGCGTCCGTCGACTCGGCGACGCCCGGCACGCCGGCAAAGCGTGCGTGGGCCGTGTGCAACAGCGACACGAGATCGAGCGGCAACTGCTTTTCGAGCAGCAGGCGCAGCACGCCGAGCGCGTGACGGCGCAGCGCGAACGGGTCCTTCTCGCCGGTCGGCGCGAGGCCGATGCCCCAGATGCCGACGATCGTTTCGAGCTTGTCCGCGAGCGCGACGGCGGTCGACACCGGCGTGGTCGGCAGTGCGTCGCCGGAGAAGCGCGGCTGGTAGTGCTCGGCGCATGCGAGCGCGACGTCGTCGGCTTCGCCGTCGTGGCGCGCGTAGTACGTGCCCATCGTGCCCTGCAGTTCCGGGAATTCGCCGACCATGTCGGTCAGCAGATCGGCCTTCGCGAGGCGCGCGGCGCGCTTCGCGTGCGCGGTGTCGGCGCCGATCGCCGGGGCGATCTCGCCGGCCAGCGCCTCGAGGCGCTCGACGCGGGCGAGCGCCGAACCCAGCTTGTTGTGATAGACGACGTTCGCGAGCTGCGGCACGCGGTCGGCGAGCGGCTTCTTCTTGTCCTGCTCGAAGAAGAACTTTGCATCGGCGAGGCGCGGGCGCACGACGCGCTCGTTGCCTTCGATGATCTCGCCCGGCGTTTTCGTCTCGATGTTCGACACGATCAGGAAGCGCGAGCGCAGCTTGCCGGCGACGTCGGTCAGCGCGAAATACTTCTGGTTCGTCTGCATCGTGAGGATCAGGCATTCCTGCGGCACCTGCAGGAATTCGTCCTCGAAGCGGCACGGGTAGACGACCGGCCATTCGACCAGCGACGTGACTTCGTCGAGCAGCGACTCGGGCATCACGACCGTGTCGCCGTTCGCATGTTCGTTCAGCTGCGTGCGGATCGTTTCGCGGCGATCGGCGAAGTGCGCGATCACGCGGCCCTTGTCGCGCAGCGTGTCGGCATACGCGCGGGCATGCTGGATCGCGACCAGGCCGTCGGACAGGAAGCGGTGGCCGAGCGTCGTGTCGCCGGCATCGACGCCGAACGCGGTGACGGGCACGACGCGGTCGTCGTGCAGCACCGTCAGGCGATGCACCGGGCGCACGAACTTCACGTCCGAGCCGTCCGGGCGCTGGTACGTCATGAATTTCGGGATCGGCAGCTTCGCGAGCGCTTCGTCGAGCGCGGCCTGCAGGCCGTCGGCGAGCGTGGCGCCGGCCGCCGAGTAGTTGATGAAGAACGCTTCGGCCTTGCCGTCCTGCGCGCGTTCGAGATCGGCGATCGACGCATTCGGGTGGCCGAGCGCCGCGAGCTTCTTCGCGAGCGGGGCCGTCGGCTTGCCTTCGGCGTCGAGCGCGACCGACACGGGCAGGACCTTTTCGCGGACCTGTTTGTCAGGCGCGACGGCGCGCACGTTCTGCACGACGACCGCGAGGCGGCGCGGCGTGGCGTAGCGCTCGAACACGAGTTCGCCTTCGATGAGGTCGCGCGCCGCGAGGCGTTGCGCGATGCCTTCGGCGAATGCGTCGCCGAGGCGCGCGAGGGCCTTCGGCGGCAGCTCTTCGGTCAGCAGTTCGACGAGCAGGGGGGCGGGATGATTGTGCGTCATGGTTGGATTGAATCTCGTCTCGTCAGTCCTGATCGATCTTGCGTTCGACCTTGAGCGGCGGCGCCCATGCCGGCTGCGCGGCGTCCTGGGCGTCGGTGGTGAGGCCCGGCACGCCCGGCGGGTTGCCGAGCATCGGGAAGCCGAGCTTCTCGCGCGAGTCGTAGTAAGCCTGCGCGACGAGACGCGACAGTGCGCGGATGCGGCCGATGTACGCCGCCCGCTCGGTGACCGAGATCGCGCCGCGCGCGTCGAGCAGGTTGAACGTGTGGCCGGCCTTCAGCACGAGCTCGTACGCGGGCAGCGCGAGCTGCGCGTCGATCATCTTCTTCGCTTCCGCTTCGTAGCTGTTGAAGAACGTGAACAGCAGGTCGACGTTCGCGTGCTCGAAGTTGTAGGTCGACTGCTCGACCTCGTTCTGGTGGTACACGTCGCCATACGACAGGCGGCGCAGCTCGGGGCCGTTCGGGCCTTGCTCTTCCCACTCGGTCCACACGAGGTCGTACACGTTCTCGACCTTCTGCAGGTACATCGCGAGGCGCTCGAGGCCGTACGTGATCTCGCCGAGCACCGGCTTGCATTCGAGGCCGCCGACTTCCTGGAAATACGTGAACTGCGTGACTTCCATCCCGTTCAGCCACACTTCCCAGCCGAGGCCCCACGCGCCGAGCGTCGGGTTTTCCCAGTCGTCCTCGACGAAGCGCACGTCGTTCTGCTTCAAATCGAAGCCGAGCGCCTCGAGCGAGCCGAGGTACAGGTCGAGGATGTTTTCCGGCGCCGGCTTGAGCACGACCTGGTACTGGTAGTAGTGCTGCAGGCGGTTCGGGTTTTCGCCGTAGCGGCCGTCCTTCGGGCGGCGCGACGGCTGCACGTACGCGGCGCGCCACGGCTCGGGGCCGACCGCGCGCAGGAACGTGTGGACGTGCGACGTGCCCGCGCCGACTTCCATGTCGATGGGCTGGAGCAGGGCGCAACCCTGCTTGTCCCAGTAGGACTGCAGCGTCAGGATGATTTGCTGAAACGTAAGCATGAAGAGCCTTCGTGGCGCTGGCGCTCCGTTGCGGACGGCGCTCCGGGCGGGCCCGGAGGGTCGGCTCGCGCGGCGGCGCGGCTTGTTAGTGTGCTGAAACGCGTAATTTTACCGGATCGGCGACCGGATGCGGCCGGAAGGCAGATGCGGGCACCGCCGCACCGGTCCGGCGGCCTGCGCACACGTGCGCGGCGCCCATGCCGCGGCGCGTCGCGCGGGCGGTAAGATGCGCGTATTGCGGTGCGCCACGCGTGCCGCGTCACCGCTTGCCGACGCCGACTGCATGGACGACCCGAACGACATCCTGATTCCGCTGCTTCCGCCGTTTCTCGCGCTGCTCGGGCAGGCCGCCGACGCGCAGGCGCGCGGCGAGCGCGCCGCGCACGATCTGTGGCTGGCCGCTGCGGCCCATCTGCATGCGGTCGATGCCGATGCGCTGGTGCGGCTCACGACGACGCTCGTCGCGCGGCAGCGCCCGGCCGACGCGCTCGCGCTCGCCGAATGCGCGGTGCGCGTGCAGCCGGGCGCGGCCACGCACTTCAACCACGGCTACGCGCTGCAGATGGCCGGCCGTCACGCGGATGCGGTCGCGCCGTACCGCGCGGCGCTCGCGATCGATGCCGGCTGGCCGTCGCTGCGCAACAACCTCGCGATCGCGCTGCGCTTGTCGGGCGCGGATCGCGCGGAAGAAATCGCGCTGCTCGACGCGGCCGTGAAGCACGATCCGCGGGACGTGCAGGCATGGATCAACCTCGTCGTCGCGCGGATCGCGACGCACGACCTGGACGCTGCGCTCGCGTGCGCAGCGCGGCTCGCCGACCTCGCGCCCGACAACGCGCTCGCGATGAACAACGTCGCGATGGCGATGAAGGAGGCGCAGCGCTGGGACGAGGCCGAGCGCCATGCGGCGCGCGCATGCGAGCTGGCGCCCGACGATGCGTCGTTCCGTTTCAATCTCGCGATCATCCAGCTCGTGCGCGGCAACCACGCGGCCGGCTGGCGCGGCCACGAGGCGCGCTGGGACGGCGCGGGCGAGTTGCGCGGCCGCCGGCCGGCGCTGCCGGGCCCGCGCTGGCAGGGCGAGCCGCTCGCCGGCAAGACGCTGCTGGTGTGGGGCGAGCAGGGGCTCGGCGACGTGCTGCAGTTCTGCCGCTTCGTCGTGCCGCTCGCCGAGCGCGTGCATCGCGAGGGCGGCCGGCTCGCGTGGAATACGTTTCCGGCGCTCGGCACGCTGATGCAGCGCAGCCTCGGTGCGCACGCGGACGTGTTCGGCGCGGGCGGCGGCATCGATGCGTTGCCGGCATTCGATTACGAAGTGCCGCTGATCGGCCTGCCGCTGATGCTCGGCATGGAGGCGTCGACGCTCGCCGCCTCGGTGCCGTACCTGCGGGCCGAGCCGGGTGCTCGCGACGCGTGGCGCGCGCGGCTCGCCCGCGACGGCCGGCTGAAGGTCGGGCTCGTGTGGACGGGCAGTGCGGGCCACCAGCGCAATCCGTTCCGGCGCGTCGGGCTCGAGCGCTACGCCGACGCGTTTCGCGGCATCGACGGCGTCACGTTCTATTCGCTCCAGCCGGGTGCGGACACGGACGTCGCCGCCGCGCGCGCGGCCGGTTTCGCGATCGAGGACTACACGGCCGAATTGACGAGTTTCGACGATACGGCCGCGTTCATCGGCGCGCTGGATCTCGTGATCACCGTGTGCACGTCGGTCGCGCATCTGGCCGGCGCGCTCGGCGCGCGCACCTGGGTGCTGCTCGACGTGAATCCGCACTGGCCGTGGCTGCTCGAGCGCCGGGACAGCCCGTGGTATCCGACCGCGACGTTGTACCGGCAGCCGACGTTCGGCGCGTGGGCGCCGGTGATGGAGGAAGTCAGCCGCGATCTGCGGCGCATCGCCGCGCAGCCGGAGCAACTGGGCCAACTGGACTAACTGGACCAATCGGACCGGCAGGCCTGAGCGGCCGGCCGGTTCGCGGTCACGGGCCGCCGCGCGCGGCGGCGGCCCGCTGCGTCATTTCGCTGCGTCGCCGCCGTGCTGCTTCCGGCCATTGCGCCGGCGCAGCCCAGGCCCGAACGTGAAGCCGAACGCGAGCAGCACCAGCGACACCGCGAGCACGATGTTGTTGCCGCTCGTCACGTACGGCGTGAAGCCGCTCGTGCCTTCGATCCGCACGTCGAGCGAGCCGATCGTGAACGGCTTCAACTGGCCGAGCACGCGCCCGTGCGCGTCGATCGCGGCTGTCATCCCGGTGTTGGTCGAGCGCAGCATCGGCCGGCCCGTTTCGAGCGAGCGCATCCGCGCGATCTGCAGGTGCTGGTCGAGCGCGATCGTGTCGCCGAACCACGCGAGGTTCGTCACGTTGACGAGCACGCCCGGCGGCTGCGGGTTGTCGCGGATCGTCGCGGCGATTTCCTCGCCGAACAAGTCCTCGTAGCAGATATCGGCCATCACCGGCTGGTTGTGCACGAGGAACGGCTTCTGCACCGGCGCGCCGCGCGCGAAGTCGCCGAGCGGCATCTTCATCAGGTTGACGAACCACCGGAAGCCCCACGGGATGAATTCGCCGAAGGGCACGAGGTGATGCTTGTCGTAGTGATAGATGTCGCGCGAATTCGGCGTCACGCCGTACAGGCTGTTCGTGTAGTCGACGTAGTGGCCGTCCTCGGTCACCGACGCGCCGACCGCGCCGAACAGCACGGCCGAACCGGTCGTGTCGCTGAACTTGCGGATCGCGACGGCGAACGGCTCGGGCAGCTCCTGGATCATCACCGCGATCGCGGTCTCGGGCGTGACGATCAGGTCGGCCGGCTTCTCGACGATCATCTGCTGGTACATCTTGATCGCCGCGTCGATGCCTTCCTGCTCGAACTTGATGTCCTGCTTCACGTTGCCCTGCAGCAGCCGCACGGTGAGCGGGGCGTTGGCAGGCACGGTCCACGTGACCTGCGACAGCCCGACGCCGGCCGCGACCAGCGCGACGGCGATGGCGGCCGGCGCGGCGATGCGCACGCGGGCGTTGCCGCTCGGTGCGGCGGCGCCGCCGTCACGCCCCGGCGACGGGCGCGCGGCGGCGAGCGCCTGCACGACCAGCGCGGCGAACAGCGCGAGCACCCACGCGATCCCGTACACGCCGACGACCGGCGCAAAGCCCGCGAACGGGCCGTCGACCTGCGGGTAGCCGCTGCCGAGCCACGGAAAGCCGGTGAACACGGTGCCGCGCAGCCATTCGCCGAGCGCCCACGCGCTCGCGAATGCAAACGCGCCGTGCCAGGTCGGCGAGAACGGCCGCGGGTCGGGCTCGCGGCGGTGCCACGCATGGCCCGCGCAGAACGACCACAGCCCGGCCGAGAACGCCGGGTACAGCGACAGGTACAGCGAGAACAGCACGAGCGCGCCGCCCGCGAGCGGCGCGGCCATCTCGCCGTACACGTGCATGCTGATGTAGAGCCACCAGACGCCGGTGATGAAGTTGCCTAAGCCGAACGCGCCGCCGGTGAGCGCGGCGCCGCGCCAGCTCGACGTGCGCGTCAGCTGTGCGAAAAACCAGACGAATACGACGAGTTGCAGCCAACCGCCATGCGGCGTGGGCGCGAAGCTGAGCGTATTGGCCGCGCCGGCGAGCAGCGCGGCCGGATAGTGCCAGCGCGGCAGCGCGCGGCCGGGCGCCGGCGCGAGAAGGCCGCCAGCCGGGCGGGACGGGATCGGATCGTCCATGTGAAGCGGAAGAGGGCGAGCGGTTGAAGGAGGCGCGGCTGGCGCGGAGCGGTCAGTCTTCGTGCGAGGTTTCGGCGCGACGGCTGGCGAGCGGGTTGCGGCGCACCAGCAGCACATGAACCTGGCGCGCATCGCCGCGCTGGATTTCGAACACGAGGTTGCCGAGCTGCAGCTTCTCGCCGCGGTGCGGCACGCGTCCGAAATGATGGGTGATCAGCCCGCCGATCGTGTCGACTTCGTCGTCGGGGAAATCGGTGCCAAACACCTCGTTGAACTGCTCGATCTCGGTGAGCGCGCGCACGCGGTAGCGGCCGTCCGGCCCCGAGATGATGTTGCCGGCTTCCTCGTCGAAGTCGTATTCGTCCTCGATGTCGCCGACGATCTGTTCGAGCACGTCCTCGATCGTGATCAGGCCCGCGACGCCGCCGTATTCGTCGACGACGATCGCCAGGTGGTTGCGGTTCACGCGGAAGTCGTGCAGCAGCACGTTCAGGCGCTTCGATTCCGGAATGAACACGGCCGGGCGCAGCATCCCGCGCACGTCGAACTCTTCCTCGGCGTAGAAGCGCAGCAGATCCTTCGCGAGCAGCACGCCGATCACGTTGTCGCGGTTCTCCTCGAACACGGGATAGCGCGAGTGCGCCTTTTCGAGGACGAACGGGATGAAATCCTCGGGCTTGTCGGCGATGTTGATCGCGTCCATCTGCGCGCGCGGCACCATGATGTCGCGGGCGCACAGATCGGAGACCTGGAACACGCCTTCGATCATCGACAGCGAATCGGCGTCGATCAGGTTGCGTTCGTGGGCGTCCTGGAGGATTTCCAGCAGCTCGCCGCGGGATTCGGGCTCGGGCGAGATGAAGTCGGTCAGGCGCTCGAGCAGCGAGCGCTTTTCTTGCGGTTTGTCGGTTGGCTTACGACTGGGATACGAATCGTTCATGGTGGTGCGCCCGGGTCATGCCGGAGCGCGCGGTCACGGAGTAGGCAAGGATACACCAAGGGCACGACGCGACCGTGTCACCCCGGCCGCACGGCCAGGATGGGCGGCTCGCGCGGGCCCCGCTCGCGGACGGCCGCGCCGGGCGCGGCGTCGTCTTCGGGTCCATCCTATCGCAGAAAGGGTCGGCGGGGCGTGGCGGCCAAAAAACGCTGGCGGGAAGCGCGGCGCGGCCCGACGCGGGAAATCGGCCGTGACGGCGGCATTCTGCCGCAGGCGGGCGCCCGCCTCACGCGCCGCTCAGAATCGCATGCCGGCCGAGCAGCCGCCGGCGGCCGCGCCGTTGGTGGCTGCGCCGCCGCAGCCGAGTATGCCGCAGCCGGACAGTGCGACGCTCGCGGCGACGAGCAGCGCGGCGATCCTGCAACGCGACCGGCGTGACGGTTTCATCGGGTGTGTCCTCGTGCGGATGCGCGGGATGCGCTGGCTGAGCGGTGTCGCATGGTGGCGGGCCGCGCGTCGTGCGGGATCTGCGGGATCACCGGCATCGCGCCAGCAACCCTTCCAGCGCGCGGTCGGGGATGCCGCTCGCGCGCAGCGCGTCGACCGTGCGGCTCACGTAGTCGAGCGTCGTGCCGTAGCGGCCGGCCGCGCAGCCGAACACTTCCTTCACGACGGGGTCGGGCAGCTTGCCCGTATAGGTCGGTGCGTCGCGGCGCATCACGAACGCGAGCGCGTTCACGCGTTCGCCGGTCTCGAGCGAGCACGGCAGCCACGCAGGCCGGTACGAGCCCATCGGCATCTCGCGTTTCCACAATGTCTCGAGATGCGGCTGCGCGGTCGGGCCGGAGAGCCGGAATGCGATGCCCGAGCACGAGCCGCCGCGATCGAGCGCGAGCACGAGGCCCGGCCGTTCGGGGGTGCCGCGGTTCACGCGCGACCACAGGTAGAGCCCGCGGTGATAGCCGTGCACCTTGCCGCGCACGGCGGCGACGGTCGGCAGGCCGGGGTTCCAGATCAGCGAGCCATAGCCGAACAGCCAGAGATCTTGCTGGCCGTCCCAGTCGCGCATCGTATGCGCGAGCGACGCCGCGAGCTCGTCTTCCGTCAGCAGACGGCCTTCGCCGATCGACGGCGGGTAGGCGGGCGGCAGCATCGCGGCGTTACGCATCGGGCGGACGGCTTACTGGTACGGGTTCGGGAAACCCAGTTTCGCGAGGATGTCGACTTCGAGCGCTTCCATTTCGGCGGCGTCCTCGTCGCTCGTCTCGTGGTCGTAGCCCTGCGCGTGCAGCGCGCCGTGCACCAGCAGGTGCGCGTAATGGGCCGCGAGCGGCTTGCCCTGGTCGTGCGCTTCCTTCTCGACCACCGGGCAGCACAGCACGAGGTCGCCGATCACGGTGCCGTCGGGTGCCGCGTCGTACGCGAAGGTCAGCACGTTGGTCGGATAGTCCTTGTGGCGGTAGCCGGCATTCAGCGTCCGGCCTTCGTTTTCGCCGACGAAGCGCACGGTGAGCTGCGCGCTCGCGAACAGCGCCGGCTCGATCCACTCGGCGATCAGCTTGCGCTTCGGCAGCGTCTTGCGCACGTCGCTCGTGATCTCGTCGCCGTACTGCACGGACAGGTCGAGCTCCAGCGCGCGCGGCTCGTCTTCGGGGTCGTCCTCGCGCGGCGCGAATTCGGCGCCGACGTGCAGCGTCACGCTGTCGTAGTGCTCGGGCTGCAGCGCGAGCTTCGCGCGCATCGCCGGATCGTTGTGCTGCGCGACGATCGCGACGGCCGCGTCGCCCGAGCTGCCCGACAGGTCGAACATCAGGCTGCGGCCGTCCGGGAAGTCGATCCGCAGCCCTTGCGCGTTGACGGTGCGGGCTTTGCCCTTCGCGTCGAACAGCGAAAGGCGGGGGGATTCGGGCGCGGCGGACGGGGCGCGGCCGGACTTGCGGGAACGGGAGGATTTCATGACGCGTACGGCGATTGGGACGCGTTGAGGATACACCAAACGGCCGATCGCGCCCGAATTCGGACCGGCTGCGTGCGGGCGAAAAAAAAGCCCGGCGCGCCGTCTGGCGGGCCGGGCCGGGGCAGCGCGCAGGCGCCGCCGCTCAGCCGTCCTGGTGCTGCGCGTGGAATTCGTCGTACGCCTCGACGATGCGCGCGACGAGCGGATGGCGCACCACGTCCGCGCTCGTGAAGCGCGTGAGCGCGATGCCGCGCACGCCGCCGAGCACCTGCTGCGCCTCGACGAGGCCGCTCTTGTGGCCGCGCGGCAGGTCGACCTGGCTCGTGTCGCCGGTCACGACCGCCTTCGAGCCGAAGCCGATCCGCGTGAGGAACATCTTCATCTGCTCGGGCGTCGTGTTCTGCGCCTCGTCGAGGATGATGAACGCGTGGTTCAGCGTGCGGCCGCGCATGTACGCGAGCGGCGCGATCTCGATCATCTGGCGCTCGAACATCTTGGCCGTCTTGTCGAAGCCGAGCAGGTCGTACAGCGCGTCGTACAGCGGCCGCAGGTACGGGTCGACCTTCTGCGCGAGATCGCCCGGCAGGAAGCCGAGCCGCTCGCCGGCCTCGACGGCCGGGCGCGTCAGCACGATCCGCTTGACCTGGTCGCGCTCGAGCGCATCGACCGCGCACGCGACCGCGAGGTAGGTCTTGCCGGTGCCGGCCGGCCCGATGCCGAACGTCACGTCGTGCTGCAGGATCTGCTTCAGGTATTCGCGCTGGGCGGGCGTGCGGCCGCGCAGGTCGGCGCGCCGCGTATAGAGCTTCGGCCCCGGCTCTTCCTCCGGCTCGCTGGCGTCGAGCTGCGCGACGGGTTCGTCGAACGGATGATCGGGATCGCCGCGAAAGCGCACGTCGACCGTGTCCTGGCGGCCGTTGCCGGCCGTATGGCGCACTTCGACCAGCGCGAGCTGGATGTCGTCGACCGACAGCGGATCGCGCGCGCGGTTGTAGAAGTTTTCGAGCGCGGCGAGCGCGAGCTTGGCGCCGCGCCCGCGGATCGTGATCCGATGGCCGCGCCGCGCGAGCGTGACGTCGAGCGCCTGTTCGATCTGCCGCAGGTTCTCGTCGAGCGGGCCGCAGAGGTTGGCGAGGCGCGCGTTGTCATCGCGCGGGGCGGTGAATTCCAGTGCTTGGACGGTCTTCAAAGTAGCGTCGGGCTCCTGTCGGGCGTCAGTCGGTCAGTGGGTGGCCGTGCTCGCGTCGTCGCTGACGAGCACGAGCTCGCCGCGCAGCGAGTGCGGGTACGCATGGTTGATCTTCACGTCGATCATCTGGCCGATCAGGCGCGGGTGCGACGCGAGCGGCGCCGGGAAATTCACCACGCGGTTGTTCTCGGTGCGGCCCGCGAGCTCGTTCGGGTCCTTGCGCGACGGGCCCTCGACGAGGATTCGCTCGACCTTCCCCACCATCGACTGGCTGATGCGCGCGACGTTCTCCTCGATCGTCGCCTGCAGATGTTGCAGGCGTTTGAGCTTCACTTCGCGCGGCGTGTCGTCGGCGAGGTTTGCGGCCGGCGTGCCGGGGCGCGGGCTGTAGATGAACGAGAAGCTGGTGTCGTAGCCCATCTCGTGCACGAGCGCCATCATCTTGTCGAAATCGTCCTCGGTCTCGCCGGGGAAGCCGACGATCATGTCGGTCGACAGCGACAGGTCGGGGCGGATCGCGCGCAGCTTGCGGATCACCGACTTGTATTCGAGCACCGTGTAGCCGCGCTTCATCGCCATCAGGATGCGGTCGGAGCCGTGCTGGACCGGCAGGTGCAGGTGGCTCACGAGCTTCGGCACCTTCGCGTACGTGTCGATCAGGCGCTGCGTGAATTCCTTCGGGTGCGACGTCGTGTAGCGGATCCGCTCGATGCCGGGGATGTCGGCGACGTATTCGATCAGCGTCGCGAAATCGGCGATGTCGGTCGACCCGGCCGTCAGCGCGCCGCGGTAGGCGTTCACGTTCTGGCCGAGCAGCGTGACTTCGCGCACGCCCTGGTCGGCGAGGCCGGCCACTTCGGTCAGCACGTCGTCGAGCGGGCGCGACACTTCATCGCCGCGCGTGTACGGCACCACGCAGTAGCTGCAGTACTTCGAGCAGCCTTCCATGATCGACACGAACGCGCTCGGCCCCTCGACGCGCGCGGGCGGCAGATGGTCGAACTTCTCGATTTCGGGGAACGTGATGTCGACCTGCGCGCGGCCGCTCGCGCGGCGCGCGTCGATCATCTGCGGCAGGCGGTGCAGCGTTTGCGGGCCGAACACGAGGTCGACGTACGGCGCGCGCGACACGATCGACGCACCTTCCTGGCTCGCGACGCAGCCGCCGACGCCGATCAGCAGGCCCGGCTTCGCTTCCTTCAGCTCGCGCACGCGGCCGAGATCGGAGAACACCTTCTCCTGCGCCTTCTCGCGCACCGAGCACGTGTTGAACAGGATGATGTCCGCGTCTTCCGGCGTGTCGGTCTTTTCGAGGCCTTCGGCCGCATTGAGCACGTCCACCATCTTGTCCGAGTCGTACTCGTTCATCTGGCAGCCGAAGGTCTTTACGTAAACTTTCTTGGTCATGGGGATTCGCCGTTCGCAGTGGTTGACCTGGGGGCGTCGTCAAGAGTGAATCGGGACGGCCGGGTGCGGCACGCGAATCGCGCGCATCGGGCAGGAAAGGCCGTCGGGAAAGCCTTCCATTATAGCTTTTCGTGCCACGACGGGCGGCCGGCCGGTTGCGGGCGCGCGACGCCGGCTCCGGGGTTCCGACCCCCCCTAAGGAGCGGCCATCAATGGCACGCATTCAGCAGGTCGTCGAGCGCGGCTTCCTCGCGCGCGAAGCGCTCGGCGAGAAAGTCGAGCAGCACGCGCACGCGCGGCGCCATGTAGCGCTTGCTGTGATAGATCGCGTGCAGCGGCGCGTCCTGGTGGCGCCAGTCGGGCAGCAGCACGCGCAGCCGGCCCGCGCGGACGTCGTCGGCGATGTCCCACAGCGACTTCAGTGCAATGCCGTGGCCGCGCAGCGTCCATTCGCGCGTGAGGCCGCCGTCGTTGGTCTCGAACGCGGTCGACACCGGCACCGTGTGGATCTGCACTTCGTCGCCGCGCGTGAAATGCCAGGTGTTCATCGGACCGGATGCGATCGTGATCACGTTGCACGGAAAGCGGGCCAGATCGTGCGGATCGGCCGGCAGGCCATGGCGTTCGACGAACGACGGCGCCGCGCACAGCACGCGCCGGTTGGTCGCGAGCCGGCGGGCGATCAGCGCGCCGTCGGGCGGCGCGGCGAAGCGGATCGCGAGGTCGATCTCGTCCTGCCACAGGTTCGACGACGAATCGGACGCCGTCAGCGAGAACGTGACGCCCGGATGCAGCGTCGTGAATTCGTGGAGCCAGTCGAGCAGCTGGTGGCGGCCGAAATCGGACGTCGACGACAGCCGCACCTTGCCGCTCACGACGTTGCGGCCTTCCTGCAGCATCGCATCCGCGTCGTCGAGCGCCTGCAGCGCCTGGCGGCAGCAGTTCAGATACAGCTTGCCTTCGTCGGTGAGCCGCAATTGCCGCGTCGAGCGCTCGAACAGCCGCGTCGCGATCTTCGCCTCGAGTTTTGCAAGCCGCGCGCTCGCGGCGGCCGGCGTGAGGTTCAGCTTGCGCCCGGCGGCGGACAGGCTGCCCAGTTCCGCCGCCTCGACGAACAGCCGGATATCCCCCAGTCGGTCCATGCGATTTTCCAGAAATTTTTGAAAATGGTTCAAATGCCACGCCAATTATCAAATATAGGCGTCTTCGGGACAATGCGCGCACATCCCGCTTTCTTGTGCGGTGCGGCACCGAACCGGCGCCGCGGCCGCCGCCTTCCGGAGAACGTCATGCCCATTCCGCTCCTGGCGCTCGCGATCAGCGCCTTCGCCATCGGCACCACCGAATTCATCATCATGGGTCTGCTGCCCGAAGTCGCGCACGACCTCGTCGTGTCGCTGCCGTCGGCCGGCCTGCTCGTCACCGGCTACGCGCTCGGCGTCGCGGTCGGCGCGCCGCTGCTCGCGGTGCTGACGAGCCGCATGCCGCACAAGGCCGCGCTGCAGTTACTGATGGGGATCTTCATCGTCGGCAACGTGCTGTGCGCGACCGCGTCCGGCTACGCGATGCTGATGGTCGCGCGCGTCGTCACGTCGTTCGCGCACGGCTCGTTCTTCGGCATCGGCGCGGTGGTCGCCGCGTCGCTCGTGCCGGCCGACAAGCGCGCGAGCGCGATCGCGCTGATGTTCACCGGGCTCACGTTGTCGAACGTGCTCGGCGTGCCGTTCGGCACGTTCGTCGGCCAGTTGCTCGGCTGGCGCGCGTCGTTCTGGATCGTCGCCGCGCTCGGCGTGCTGGCGCTCGGCGGCGTGGCCGCGCTGGTGCCGAACCGCCACGACAGCGGGCCGGTCGGCCTCGGCCACGAAGTGCGCGTGCTGAAGGAGCCGCAGGTGTGGCTCGCGCTGCTGATGACGGTGCTCGGCTTCGGCGGCGTGTTCGTCGTATTCACCTACATCGCGCCGATCCTCGAGACCGTGTCGGGCTACTCGCCGCGCGCGGTCGCGCTGATCCTCGTGTTGTTCGGCGCGGGGCTGACGATCGGCAACACGATCGGCGGCAAGCTCGCCGACCGCGCGCTGATGCCGTCGCTGATCGCGATCCTCGTTGCGCTGATGGCCGTGATGGCCGTGTTCGCGAAGACGAGCCACCTGCCGGTCGCGGCCGCCGTGACCGTATTCGTCTGGGGGATCGCCGCGTTCGCGACGGTGCCGCCGCTGCAGGCGCGCGTGGTCGAGAAGGCCGCGAGCGCGCCGCATCTGGCGTCGACGCTGAACATCGGCGCGTTCAACGTCGGCAATGCGGGCGGCGCGTGGCTTGGCGGCCTCGCGCTGGAACATGGCTTCGCGCTCGATGCGCTGCCGTGGGTCGCGGTCGCGGTGACGTTCGCGGCGCTGGTCGTCACGTGGCTCGCGATGCGGCTCGACGCGCGCGGCCCGGCGCGCGGGGCCGCGCCGGCGGCGCAGTAAGCGGTCGCCACGACGCCTTGCGCGGCGACGCCATAGCGGCAGGAAAAGGTTCGCGAGAAACGTATTCCTCCGCGATGCTGATAACGGTGTGAAGATAACTTCGTTTGCCCGTGCCAGGCCGGGTGATAGCGTCTCGATACGCGCCAATGACCGGCGCAACCCGATTCCGGTTCCGGCTTACCCCTACGCAGGGCCGCGCAGCGGCCCGGAGGCAATGCTATGTCTTCATCCCTGGCGCTCGTGCGCGACGTGTCTTCCTTCGAGTCCGGCAATGCCGCCGACGGGCGCGGCTCCGCGTCGCTCGACGTCCTCGAGCAGGTCGTCGGCGTGAATCTCGCGCGCTTGCGCGCCGAGCGGCAACTGTCGCTCGATGCGCTCGCGCGGCTGTCCGGCGTGTCGCGCGCGATGCTCGCGCAGATCGAATCGGCGCGCAGCGTGCCGTCGATCAAGGTGCTCTGCAAGATCGCGGCGGCACTGAAGGTGTCGGTCGCCGCGTTCCTGCGGCGCCATGCGGTGAACGGCTTCGAGCATCTGGCGGCCGAGCGCGCGTCGCGCGTGGTCAGCTCGAACGGCCGTTTCTCGGCACGTGCGCTGTACCCGGAAGGCGAGCCGGCCGCGGCCGAATTCCACGAGCTGCGGATCGCACCGCTGCATACGGAGCCCGGCGCGCGCCGCGCGCCCGGCACGACGGTCAACCTGGTCGTCAGCGAAGGCACGCTCGAAGTCAGCGTGCACGACCGCCGCCAGTTGCTCGCGACCGGCGACGCGATCGTGTTCGACGCCGACCAGCCGTACAGCCTGCGCAATCCGGGCGACAGCGAAGCGCGCGCGTTCCGCGTGACAGTGAGCCCCGAGGTGCCGCCGCGCTGGCTCGTGCCCGACGCGGCGCACGCCGCCGTCAACTGATCGCGCGGGCCGCGCGGCGCGACTGCGTTCCCGGATGGTCGCGGGATCGCGGGATCGCCCGCCGGCCGTTCGGGCGATCCGGTTAGACAGGGTCGTCAGTAAGGTTTTACCGGTAGTTGGCTGCGCGTCGCGCGCGGCTGTTGTATGCTTGGCCCGCCGGTGACGGGGCGTTCCCGTCCGGCAATCAGTGCGTCTTCAGGGCGGGGCGAAATTCCCCACCGGCGGTAGGCTGGCGTAAGCCGGCGAGCCCGCGAGCGCCCGCGCATCCGCGCGGGGTCAGCAGATCTGGTCGAATGCCAGAGCCGACGGTCACAGTCCGGATGAGAGAAGATGTGCAGATAGTCATGTCCGTCAGGGCCGCTTCGCGCTGCATGCGAAGCGGGTTGTCGTTCTGTCTGTTTGCAATGCCCTGAAACGTTTTTCGCCCTAATCGTATTTGCGAGGAGCGTTTCACATGTCCTTGATGTCCGTTTCGTCGGCGCCTGCCGACGCCTTTGCCGATCTCCCCCTGCTGGATGCCGAACCGGTGCCGCCGCGCATCGCCGCCGCGCTCGACGCGATGCGTGCCGGCCGCGCGGTCGTGCTGCAGGACGACCACGACCGCGAGAACGAAGCCGATCTGATCGTCGCCGCCGAGCGCATCACGCCCGAGACGATGGCGCTGCTGATCCGCGAGTGCAGCGGCATCGTCTGCCTGTGCCTGACCGACGACACGGTGCGCGCGCTCGAACTGCCGCCGATGGTGCAGACCAACGAAAGCCGCAATGGCACCGCGTTCACCGTGTCGATCGAGGCGCGCGAAGGCGTGCATACCGGGGTGTCGGCCGCCGATCGCGTGACGACGATCCGCGCGGCGATCGCCGACGGCGCGAAGCCGCACGACATCGTGCGCCCCGGCCACGTGTTTCCGTTGCGTGCGCAACCGGGCGGCGTGCTGGCGCGCCGCGGTCATACCGAAGGCACGGTCGACCTGTCGATTCTCGCGGGCCTGAAGCCGGCCGGCGTACTGTGCGAGCTGATGAATCCGGACGGCACGATGACGCGTGGCGACGATGTCGAGCGCTTCGCGCAACGGCACGGGCTGCCGATGCTGACGATTGCGGAACTCGTCGAGTTCCGCGAGGCATTGGCGGCCGCGCGCGAACGCTGCTGCGAGCCGGCCTGAGCGAAGGAAAGGCGGGCGCGTTCGCGCGCCCGTGGCGCGGCCGGATCGATCGATCCGGCCCGAATGACGATCAGGACTGCACGTCGCCGAATTCGCCGCGCATGCCGGCTTCGACGAGCGCCGGCAGTTCGTCCATCTTGCGCATGATCCGCGTGATGCCCATCGCGCGCAGCGCGTCCGCGTAGTTGTCGGGGATGTGGCTCGCGCCGACGAACGCGATCGTCTTCATCCCGGCCGCCCGCGCGGCATTCAGCCCCGAAATGCTGTCCTCGACGACGACGCAGCGCGCCGGCTCGACGCCGAGCGTGTGTGCCGCATGCAGGTAGACGTCGGGGTAGGGCTTCGGCCGCGCGACCTGTTCGGAGCTGAACACCCGCTCGCCGAAGATCTCGGTGAGCGACGCGCGCTTCAGCGAATTGCGCACGCGCACGAGCCGGCTGTTCGACACGACGGCGGCCGGCAGCGTGACCTTCAGCAGCGCGTCGCGCACACCGCTGATCGGCGTGAGCGATTGCGCGAGCGCGATCTCGATGTTGTGCTCGATGGTCTCGATGAAGTTGGCAGGCATTTCGATGCCGAAGCGGGATTCGATGCCGGTGAGGAAGCGCGACGTCTGCTGGCCGAATGCCGACTTCGCGGCGGCTTCGAAATCGAGATTCGGGAACGTGGCGGACAGCGTGTCGAGCAGCACGCGGTCGGCGATGACTTCGCTGTCGACGAGCACGCCGTCGCAGTCGCAGATGAGGTGATCGAGCATGGTGATGAAAACGCGGGATATCGGCGACGCCGATCGATTCGCCATCATACGTGCTTTCACGCGCATGCCGTGTGACGTGGCGGCAAATTTGCCCGATGCCGCCGTGGGGTTGCGGCAGGTCGTGCCGGGGCGCCGCCGCTCGCGCAGCGGCGGCTCGCTTGCCCGGATCGCGGCCGCCGTTTGCTGCGTCACAGCTCGATCACGCGCCCCGTTTTCCACGACGTCATCGCGGCTTCGGCCAGTTCGAGCGCGGCGAGCCCGTCGTCGATCGTCGTCCTGACCGGCGTGCCGTCGCGCAGCGCGTCGACGAAGTGCGCGATCTCGGCCGCATACGCATGCCGGTAGCGTTCGAGGAAGAACGGCTCCGGCACGTCGGTCGCGATGCCGCCCGCGAGCCAGGCACTCACCTCGGTCGGCCGCACGTTGCCGGCCTGCAGCATCCCTTGGCTGCCGAGCAGTTCGAAGCGCTGGTCGTAGCCGTAGGCCGCGCGCCGCGACGTGTTGATCTGGCACAGCAATCCGCGCCGCGTGCGGATCGTCACGGCGGTCGAATCGATGTCGCCCGCGTCGCGCACGGCCGGATCGGTCAGGCAACTGCCCGTCGCGTGCAGCGTCTGCGCTTCGTCGCCGAGGATCCAGCGGAACACGTCGAAGTCGTGGATCAGCATGTCCTTGAAAATGCCGCCCGAGCTGCGGATGTAATCGGCCGGCGGCGCGCCCGGATCGCGGCTCGTGACGACCAGCATTTCCGGCGCGCCGATCTCGCCGTGCTCCACGCGTGCCTTCAGCGCCGCGAAGGTCGGGTCGAAGCGGCGCTGGAAGCCGATCATGCAGGTCACGCCGGTGCGCCGCACGACGTCCGCGCACGCACGCGAGCGCTCGACGGTGAGGTCGACCGGCTTCTCGCAGAACACCGCCTTGCCCGCGTTCGCGGCCGCGATGATGAGGTCCGCATGCGTGTCGGTGCTCGATGCGATCACGACGGCCCGCACCGACGCATCGCCGAGCGCGCGCTCGACGTCGGCGACCTGCGCGTCGTGCGTGCGGGCGAGCGCTTCCGCCGACGGCGCATGCCGGTCGATCACGTACTTCAGTTTTGCGCCCGGATGGCGCGCGAGATTCGCCGCGTGGATCTTGCCGATCCTGCCCGCGCCGAACAAAGCGAATTCGATCATTCCGTTCTCCTGTGGATTTTCTCGTCTTGCCGGTGCGCGACCGGCGTGGGTCGCGCACCGTCACGGTGGTCCGCTCAGCGATCGGCCAGTTCGCCGCGCACGTAATCGATGCTCGCCCGCAGCCGGTCTTCGATGTCGTCCGCTTCTGCGATTTCGCTCGCGAACGGCTCGAACGACAACGCGCCGCGGTAGCCGCGCGCGAGCAGCTCGCGCAGTTGCCGGACGTTGCCGAGCCGATCGGCGCCGCCGACCAGCACGCGGTGGCCGTCGCGCATCCGGTCGACCGGCAGGTCGGCGTCCTCGACGCCCGAGATGTGCACGAGGCCCGTCAGGTTCGGGAAGAAGATGTCCTCGCCGGCGAGGTGATGATGGAACGTGTCGTGCACGAGCCGGAACACCGGCTCGCCCGCCGCCGCGTAGATGCCCTTCACCGCGTCCGACTTGCGGCGCAGCGCGCATTCCTCGAAGCCGAGCGGTTCGATGAAGCCGAGCAGGCCGCGGGCTTCAAGGATCGGTTTCAGCGCCTTCAGCGCCGTGACGAGATCCGCATGGCGGGCGTCCGCGCTGCGCGTGTCGCCGTGGCTGTTGGTCGGGCACAGCACCAGCGCACGCGCGCCGCATTGCGCCGCATAGTCGGCCAGCACGGTCGCCTCGTCCGCACGCTCGGCGTTCCATTGCTCGAAGCGCTGCAGCGCGTTGATCGTCAGGATCGTCACGCCGCCGCCTTCGGTCGCCGCGCGGACCGCGGCCGCGGGCGTGCCGTCGGCGAGCTCGACGCCGTCGAGATCGTTGCGGATTTCGATCGTGTCGACGCCAAGGCGCCGGCACAGCGCGACGTAGCGGTCGAGCGGCAAGCGCGGCGCGCTCATCCGGTTCAGCGAAAAGTGGAAGGTTTGCATCGTCGTTCTGTCCTTGAGGCTGGAGTGGGGCGGGTCCGAATCAGGTGCCGGTGCGCGCGGCAAGTGCGTGCCACGTGTCGCGCAGCCAGTGCGCGCACGCGACGTTGTTGTCGAAGATCGAATAGCGCGCGCCGCCGCCGTAGTCGGGAAACGGGATGAACTCGCAGCTGATCTGCGCGAGCAGCGGCGGCCGCGCGTGAGCCTGCGTTCGCAGCAACTGGCGCAGCGCGGTTTTCCACGTGTCCAGCGCATCCGCGCGCCATTCGCCGTGATACGCGCTCGGCGCGGGCGCGACGAACGGGTACTGGATGCCGCGGCCGGGGCTGCCGTCCGCGCGGCGCATCCAGCGGTTCTCGGGGTTGTTCGGCGTCACGCTGCGCGCATGCGCATGCCGGACCCAGCCGCGCGCGATCCAGTTGGCGTAGATCGCGGCGGGCGACGCCGGGTCGAGCAGCGCGTGGCCACCGTCGGCCGATTCGCGCAGGCCCGATGCGTCGAGCTCGGCGCGGTTGCCGATCTTGAACAGCAGGTGCGAATGATCGAGCGTGACACGGAACGGCGCGCCGGCCTGCTCGACATGCCGCGCGACGCGCGCCACGCGCATGAAGTCCTCGCTCCACATGTCGACGTGCACTTCGAGGCTCGGCAGGCAGCCGACCGGCTCGCCCGATGCGTACGCACGCAGGTAGAAATCGGCGACTTCGCGGTCCGACAGCAGGTGGCCGTCCGCGTGACGCGCATGTAGCTGGCAGTTGAGCACCGTGCTGCCGAACCGCGCACCCGCCGCGACGATCTCGGCGACGTGCGCTTCGTCGCGGCCCGCGCACCAGATGCCGCCGATCACGCGGATCGGCAGCGCGTGGCGATCGACCAGCGCGAAATACGGCGACAGGTCCTCGCCGCGCGTCGGGTTCTTTTCGATGTAGTCGAACACGCCGGCAGCGGCGACCCTCCGGAAGCGCTCGGCGGGCGTGGGCGGCGGCAGCCCGTCGTGTTCGAGCACGCCGTCGAGGTTCACGCCGATGAGGATCGGTTCAGCCATCGTCTCCTGTCCGTCGTTGTCCGTGGATGGCTGATCAATGTACGGATGCGCGGCGCGGGCTGCATGACGAACGTTGACGAAAAATCGCCCATGCCGCGGTCGATTTTTTCATCGTGCGCACGCGGTGCGCCGCACGGCGGGATTCACGCCTGCAGGTATGCGCTCGTCCTCACGTTCGCCGGACAGAACACACGGAATTCGACCGGGTCGTCCGGCGGCGGCTGTTCGACGATGCCGCACGCATGCAGCACGTGCTGCAGCGCGGAAATCGCTTGTCCGTCCGGGTCCTGGTCGATCGCGAGATCCATCGCGCCGGCTTCGATGAAGGTACGGTGCTGGTCGATCATCTCGTGGCCGATCCACACCACGCGCCCGATCGCGCCGGCCTTGCGCAGCGCCGCTTCGATGCCGGCCGAACCGGCGCCGCTGTTGTAGATCGCGACCACGTCGTCGTGCGCCTGCAGCGCCTTCGACACCGCGCGGTAGCAGCGGTCGTCCTGGTCGAGCGTCTCGATCGGTTCATCGTCGCAGCGCACGGCGGCGAACGCGTCGGCGAGCTGATCGCGGCAGCCGGCCATCCGGTCGGCGTGCGCGCGGTAGCCCATCCGGCCGCCGAGCAGCAGCACGCGGCCGGGGCGTGCGGCGAGGCGGCCGATGTAGTAGCCGGCCGTGCGCCCGGCGCGATAGTTGTCGATGCCGGCGAAGTGCGCGCGGTCGATGCCGCCGATGTCGGTGACCATTGTGACGACGGTCTCGCCCCGCGCGATCGCGGCAGCCAGTGCGTCACGCACGCGGGCCGTGTCGTGCGCGGTGACGATCAGCGCCGCGCGCCGGTACGCGGGCCGTTCGATCAGCGCGGCGGCGCGTGCGTCGTCCGCGGCGGGCAGGATCGTCCGGTGCACGACCACGCGCCGGTCGAGCATCTGCAGCGAGCGCTGCAGCGCCTGCTGCAATCGTCGGAAGAACGGCGCGTCGGTGTCCGGCAGCAGCACGTCGACGTGGATCAACCCGTGCCGCGTGTCGGGCAACTGCCGCGGCACGCCGAGTTGCCGCGCGGCCGCCACCACGCGTTCGCGCGCCTGCGCGGAGACGCTGCCGCGCTCGTTCAGCACGCGGTCGACGGTCGTCGTGCTGACGCCGGCGAGCGCCGCGATCTCGTCGAAGCGCGCGGTGCGCTTGCGCCAGCGCGGCCCGGATTCACCTGCCATGGTCGTCTCCATCGTGAGGGTCGCCATCGATCGCGTGGCGTTGTCGGGAACGCTAAAGCGATGGCGAAATTTCGTCAACGTTTCGATTGAGGCGGGGCGGCCGGTCGCCTAATTTCGTTCCTGTGGCGAAGCGCTTGCCGTGCTTGCCGCGCACAAGAACCCCAGGAGACAGAAGTGGCCCAACCCGACGACCCGGCACGCGAACCCACGGCGGCGCGCCGGCAGGCATACCGAATGATCGGCGGCGCCGGCGAGCGCGCGCACGCGGCCGGGCTCGTCAACGCCGCGTGGTACCGGTGCGCGGTGCCGCGGCCGCTGATGAAGCAGCTGATGCAGCGCGGCGATGCGCGGGCGATTCGCGACACGCTGATCTGGTATGCGGCGATCGCGATCAGCGGCGCGCTCGCGTGGCTGGCGTGGCGCGCGCATTCGGCGTGGGCGATTCCCGCGTTCTTCGTGTACGGTACGCTGTACTGCAGCCCGGCCGATTCGCGCTGGCACGAATGCGGGCACGGCACCGCGTTCCGCACGCGCTGGATGAACGACGCGCTGTACCAGGTCGCGTCGTTCCAGGTGTTCCGCCGCGCGACCGCCTGGCGCTGGAGCCATGCGCGCCATCACACCGATACGCTGGTCGTCGGGCGCGATCCGGAAATCGCCGCGCCGAAGCCGACCGACTGGCTTGCGCTCGCGCTGAACGTCGTCGCGCTGAAGCACGTGGCCGGCGAGCTGCGCAAGATGATCGCGGTGTCGTTCACCGGCCGGCTCGACGACGAGGAGCGCACCTACGTGCCCGAATCGGAATGGCCGAAGGTCGTGCGCGAGTCGCGCATCCATCTCGCGATCTACGCGCTCGTGACGGGCGCGGCGGTGTACTGGCACACGCTCCTGCCGCTGCTCTACATCGGGCTGCCGAGCCTCTACGGCGCATGGCTGTACCTGTACTTCGGCCTCACGCAGCACGCGGGCATGCCGGAGAACGTGCTCGATCACCGGCGCAACTGCCGGACCGTGATGATGAATCCGGTGTTCCGCTTCTTGTACTGGAACATGAACTATCACGTCGAGCACCACATGTTCCCGATGGTGCCGTTCCATGCGCTGCCGAAGCTGCACGAAGCCGTGAAGGCCGACATGCCGCCGCCGTACCGCAGCACGCTGGCGGCCTATGCGGAGATCGTGCCGGCGCTGGTCCGGCAGACGCGCGACCCGTCCGATTACGTCGTGCGGCCGGTGCCGGATGCCGCGCGTGCCTGACCACTATCGAACCTCACAACGAAGGAGACACGCACCATGACGCAATGGATCGACACCGGCGCGCTCGACGACATCGACGACGAAGACGTCGCGCGCTTCGATCACGCTGGCCGCACGTATGCGATCTACCGGATCGACGGCGAGGTGTACGCGAGCGACGGTCTGTGCACGCACGAGCAGGTGCATCTCGCGGACGGGCTCGTGATGGATCACGTGATCGAGTGCCCGAAGCACAACGGCCGCTTCGACGTGCGCGACGGCCGGCCGCTGTCGGCGCCCGCGTGCGAGAAGCTGCGCACGTACCGCGCGAAGATCGAGGACGGCCGCATCCTGATCGAGGTATGACGCGATGACCAGCGACCGGGTGATGGCGATCGTCGGCGCAGGTCATGCCGGCGGCCGCGCGGCGCAGGTGCTGCGCGCGTCCGGCTGGCGCGGGCGTATCGTGCTGATCGGCGCGGAGCCGCATCCGCCGTACGAGCGGCCGCCGTTGTCCAAGGGCGTGCTGACGGGCGAGCGCAGCGCGGTGCAATGCCGGTTGCGCGACGCCGACGCATGGGCGGCTGATCGTATCGAGCGGATCGTCGCGACCGTCGAGCGCATCGATCCGCACGCACGCGAAGTGCGCATGTCCGGCGGACACGTGTTCGGCTACGACGCGCTGCTGCTGGCCACCGGCGGCCGTGCACGCCGTCTGGCCATTCCGGGCGCGGCGCTCGACGGCGTAGTCGCGTTGCGCACGCTCGACGATGCGGCCGTACTCGGCGCGCGGCTCGTGCCCGACGCGCGGATCGTGCTGATCGGCGGCGGTTTCATCGGCCTCGAAGTCGCGGCGTCGGCGCGTCGGCGCGGCTGCCGCGTGACCGTGCTCGATGCGGCACCGCGGTTGCTCGGCCGTGCGGTGCCGGAAGCCATCGCGACGCGCGTGCATGCGCTGCACGATGCGCAGGGCGTGGCGATTCGCCTGAACCGAAAGCCGGTTGCGATCGAGCGGACGTCGGGCGGTGCGCTGGCCGTCGTGCTCGACGACGGCGACACGCTGCTCGCCGACACGGTCGTGGCCGGTATCGGCATCGAACCGGCCGATGAACTGGCACGCGATGCGGGCCTCGCGGTCGAGCGCGGCATCGTCGTGAATGCGCAGCTCGAGACGTCGGCGCGCGGCATCTACGCGGCCGGCGACGTCGCGGTGTTTCCGAGCGCGTTATCGGGCCAGCTGGTTCGACAGGAGACCTGGCACGGCGCCGAGACGCAAGCGCACGTCGCCGCCCGCAACATGCTCGGTGCGGCCGAAGCGTATCGCGACATGCCGTGGTTCTGGTCGGATCAATACGATGCGCAGTTGCAGGTGGCCGGGGAGCCGGCGCTCGGTACGCAGTCGGTCGCACGCAGCCTTGGCGACGATGCGGAAATCCATTTCCATTTCGATGCGCTCGCGCGGCTCGTCGCGGTGAGCGGCTTCGGGCGGGCGGCGGGATTCGTGAAGGAAATGCGCGTGGCGAGGATGCTGGTCGAACGCGGGATCGACGTGACGCCGGCGGCGGTCGCGGACGTCGACGTGAAGCTGAAATCGCTGGTGACGGCCGTGAATGACCGGCAGAAGAAAGGAGGGGAGTAAAGCGCGCGGCAGCGAACGCCGCGCGCTTCGTTCAAACCGCGATCAGGCCATCGCGTGCAGGCGCAGATACAGGCCGGCTGCCGCCGCGCCGCCGAGCAGCGGGCCGACGACGGGCACCCACGCATAGCGCCAGTCGCTGTCGCGCTTGCCGGGAATCGGCAGCAGCGCATGCATGATGCGCGGCGACAGGTCGCGTGCGGGGCTCATCGCATAGCCGGTCGGGCCGCCGAGCGAGATGCCGATGCCGAGCACCAGCAGGCCGACGGGCAGCGCGTCGAGTGCGCCGAGGCCGACTTGCGGCGACGCGAGATACAGGACGCCGAGGATCAGCACGAACGTGCAGATCGCTTCGGTCAGCACGTTGTGCGTGGTGCTGCGGATCGCCGGCGCCGTGCAGAACACCGCGAGCTTCAGGTCGGCATCGGCTTCCTTCGCGAAGTGCTGGCGATACGCGAGCCACACGAGCAGCGCGCCCGCCATCCCGCCGAGCATCTGCGCGAGCACGTAGCCGCCGACTTTCGACCACGCGAACTTGCCCGCGAGCGCGAGGCTGATCGTGACGATCGGGTTCAGGTGCGCGCCGCTGAACGACGCGGTCACATAGACCGCGACGAATACCGCCATCGCCCAGCCCATCACGATCACGATCAGGTCCGCGCCTTTGCCCTTGGTCTTTGCAAGCAGCACGTTTGCGACCGCGCCGTTGCCGAGCAGCACGAGGATCGCCGTGCCGATGAATTCTGCAATATAAGGTGACATGATTGTCTCTCGAAGTCACGGCGGACTCGCGCATCGCGCGGTCCGCCGGTGTTGTTGTATTTCGTTTGGTTTTATTCGGATTACTGGGTGTCGTCGGCCCATGCCTTCGCGGCGCGCACCGCACGCTGCCAGCCGGCCATGCGCTGCTCGACCTGCTCCTTCGGCATCGACGGTGCGAAGCGGCGATCGAGCTGCCACTGGTCGCGCACTTCGTCGAGGTTCTTCCAGTAGCCGATCGCGAGACCCGCGAGGTAGGCCGCGCCGAGCGCGGTCGTCTCGGTGATCTGCGGACGCACCGCGTCGACGCCGAGCAGGTCGGCCTGGAACTGCATCAGCAGGTCGTTCGCGCTGGCGCCGCCATCGACGCGCAACTCGCCGATGCTGATACCCGAATCGGCTTCCATCGCGGCCAGCACGTCGAGCGACTGATACGCGATCGCATCGAGCGCCGCGCGCGCGAGATGCGCGGCGCTCGTACCGCGCGTGACGCCGAACACCGAGCCGCGCGCCCGCGCGTTCCAGTGCGGCGCGCCGAGACCGGCGAACGCGGGCACGAGATACACGCCGTCGGTGTGCGGCACGCTCGCGGCGAGCGCCTCGATTTCCGCGGCCGTCTTGATGAGGCCGACGCCGTCGCGCAGCCACTGCACGACCGCGCCCGCGATGAAGATGCTGCCTTCGAGCGCGTACTGCACGTCATCGCCGATCTGCCAGGCGATCGTCGTGACGAGGTTGTTCTTCGATTCGATCGGCTTGTCGCCGGTGTTCATCATCAGGAAGCAGCCGGTGCCGTAGGTGTTCTTCACCATGCCCGACGTCGTGCACATCTGGCCGAACAGCGCCGCGTGCTGGTCGCCGGCGATGCCCGCGAGCGGGATCTTCGACGCGAACACGGTGGTCTTGGTGTGGCCGTAGATTTCCGACGATGCCTTCACTTCCGGCAGCATGCTGCGCGGGATGTCGAGCAGTTCGAGCAGCTCGCTGTCCCATTCGCGCGTATGGATGTTGAACAGCATCGTGCGCGATGCGTTCGTCACGTCGGTCACGTGCAGTTCGTGCTTCGTGAAGTTCCACACGAGCCAGCTGTCGACGGTGCCGAACGCGAGCTTGCCCTGGCGCGCCTTGTCGCGTGCACCCGGCACGTTGTCCAGAATCCAGCGGATCTTCGTCGCGGAGAAGTACGAGTCGATCGGCAGGCCGGTCTTCGCGCGCACCTTCGCTTCGAGGCCCTGCTTCTTCAGCGAGTCGCAGAAGTCGGCCGTGCGGCGATCCTGCCAGACGATCGCGTTGTAGACGGGCTGGCCCGTCTCGCGATCCCAGACGATGGTCGTTTCGCGCTGGTTCGTGATGCCGATCGCGGCGATCGACGTGCCGTTCAGGCCCGTGCGCGTGACGGCTTCCGCGGCGACGCCGGCTTGCGTCGACCAGATTTCCTGCGGGTCGTGCTCGACCCAGCCGGGTTGCGGGTAGATCTGTTCGAATTCCTTCTGGGCGATCGATACGATGTTGCCCTGGCGATCGAACAGCATCGCGCGGGAACTCGTGGTGCCCTGGTCAAGCGCGAGGATGTACTGGTCCTGCATGTCTCTCATCTCCATCCGTGGATTGGCTTAGTTGTGATGCGCGCCGCATGTGGGGCGGCGCGTCGGTGAATCAACGTCGGTCAGGCAAAACTACCATTGCAACTGCATTCGGATCACGCATGCGGCGCATGCGCGGCGGCGAACCACGCATCGACCGCGGCGGTCACCGCGTCGAGCGTGCCGGGCGCGACGTGCAGGCCGAGCTTCGAGCGGCGCCACAGTACGTCCTGCGCGCAGGTCGCCCATTCGGCATCGCGCAGGTAGCGCAGTTCGGCGTCGTGGATGCCCGGCGCGATTTCGGCGCCGAGATCGGCGAGCGACTTTGCGCCGTCGACCACGCGCTCCGCACGCGTGCCGTACGCACGTGCATAGCGGCGCGCGAGCGCGGCGGGCAGCCACGGATGGCGTTTCGCGAACGCGCTGGCGAACCCGTCGAACTTCGCGTCCGCGATGTCGCCGCCCGGCAGCGCGACGCCGGCCGTCCAGGTCTTCGCATCGCGGCCGAGCGCGCGGCACAGCATGTCGCCGGCTTCTTCCGCGAGCTTGCGGAACGTCGTGATCTTGCCGCCGAACACCGACAGCAGCGGGGCGCCCGCGCCATCGTCGAGTTCGAGGCGATAGTCGCGCGTGACGGCCGATGCGTTCGCCGCGTTCTCGTCTTCCAGCAGCGGGCGCACGCCCGAATAGGTCCAGTGCACGTCGGCCGGCGAGATCTTGCGCTTGAAGTAGCGGTTGATCGAATCGCACAGGTATTGCGTCTCGTCGCGATCGATCGCGACCTTCGCGGGATCGTTCGTGTATTCGACGTCGGTCGTGCCGATCAGCGTGAAGTCGTGCTCGTACGGAATCGCGAAGATGATCCGCTTGTCCGGATTCTGGAAGATGTACGCGTGATCGTGATCGAACAGGCGGTGCGTGATGATGTGGCTGCCCTTCACGAGCCGCACGCTATGATGCGCGCCGCGGCCGAGCGCGCCGTGCAGCACCTCGCCGACCCACGGGCCGGCCGCGTTCGCGATCGCGCGCGCATGCACGACGCGGATCGAACCGTCGGCGTGCTGCAGCCGCGCTTCCCATTCGTCGCCGCGGCGTTCGGCGGAAACGAGCTTCGTGCGCGTCAGGATCTCGGCGCCGCGCTCCTTCGCATCCATCGCGTTCAGCACGACGAGGCGCGCGTCGTCGACCCAGCCGTCGGAATACACGAAGCCGCGCTTGATCGAGTCGATCAGCGGCGCGCCGGCCGCATGGCGGCGCATGTCGATGCCGCGCGAGCCGGGCAGCAGCTCGCGTTTCGCGAGGTGATCGTAGAGGAACAGGCCGATGCGGATCAGCCAGGCCGGGCGCAGGTTCGGCATGTGCGGCATCACGAAGCGCAGCGGCCACATGATGTGCGGCGCGGCGCGCAGCAGTGTTTCGCGTTCCTGCAGCGCCTTGCGCACCAGCCCGAACTCGTTGTACTCGAGGTAACGCAGGCCGCCGTGAATCAGCTTCGTGCTGGACGACGACGTGTGCGACGCGAGGTCGTCCTGCTCGCAGAGCATGACCGACAGGCCGCGGCCGGCCGCATCGCGCGCGATCCCCGCGCCGTTGATGCCGCCGCCGACGACGAGCAGATCGTAGCGATTCGGTTGGGTCACCTGCTGTCCTTATCGTCTGTTGAAATAGGGTGAACATGAAATGTTCGAATTCGAAATTTAACGAACGAAATCGAAAAAGTAAAGTTCGAAAAAGCGGGGCCAGTAGCGCGTGACCCGATCCCGGACGATACTGGCGGAATCGACCGTTTCGCGAGGTGAATCATGCGTATTGGGATGTGGGCCGGCGTGTGCGCCGTCCTTCTGGCGGGGTGCAGCGCGGGGATGCCGCCGCTCGCCGGCAACTGGCGGGCGCCGTCGTTCGTCGACCTGCAGACGTCGTGCGGCGGCGCGGCGCGCGACTGGGGCGCGGACGCGCAGCCGGTCTACTCGACGCTGTACGACGCCTATGTGGCGAAACGGTATCGCGGGCTGACCGAAGCGAACTATTGTGCGTTCGTAAACGAACTTTCGACCCACTATGTGGCGCCTGACGCGGCGGCACGCGCCGGCTGGATCGCCTATTTCAACGGTGCGCGCGCGCAGGCCATCAGTTGGCGGGCGGCGGTCGACCCGACGCTGCGCGGCGGCTGAAGCCGGTGGCGCCGAACGGGCAGAGGGAAGGCAGGAACGACCGCGCGGCCGGATTCCGGCCGCGCGATCAGGTTCAAGTCAGGGAACAGCGGGGCTTACGAATAGCGGTACTTGATGGATCGCAGCGCGGCGTCGCCGGTCTCGGTCACGCAGTATTTGCGTCCCGAGCCGAGCCCTTCCAGGCGGACGAGCTGCTGTTCGAGCAGGATGTCCAGTTCATCCCGATCCATGTCGCGCTGGTCAGGCGCGTCCTTCACAAGCAAGAGCGTGGCGAATTCATGCGGACTCAGCATCGTTCTCTCCGTGGCAATCAGACTGCCCGCGCGGCCGGCGCATACGCCGCCGCGCGATACCCCGCGAGGGTATGGCTTGGGGGGAAAAGCTGCATTCGCCGGCCTGCGATTCGCACCGCCCTGGCACAGGCGGATCGGCGAACGGGCCGGGGAACTGGAGTCTAGTCGAGTGCGCGGGCAACGACAAATCGTGCCCCGTTAATTTTCCGTTTGACAGAAACGCACCCCACGAGCGGTCCGCGCGCGGCGCCAACTTCTTGATTTCACTTGAAGTTTCAGGTGCGGTGCAGCATCGCAACGGTCATTCCGCGACGTACACCTGCGTGCCGGCGGCGGCCACCGTGTCGGCCATTTCGGGCGGCAGCGGCTTGTCGGTGAAGAGCGCGTGCACCTGGCTCAGATGGCCCTGGCGCACCAGCGCCGGGCGGCCGACCTTCGAATGGTCGGTCACGAGGTAGACCGTGCGCGCATGCTGCATGATCGCCTCGGCGACGCGCACCTCGCGCGTGTCGAAATCGCGCAGCGTGCCGTCGGCCTCGATCGCCGACGTGCCGATGATCGCGTAGTCGACCTTGAACTGGCGGATGAAGTCGATCGCGAGCTCGCCGACGATGCCCTTGTCCCACGGTCGCACGATGCCGCCGGTGATCAGCACCTCGCAGTCGGGGTAGCCGCTCATCATCGACGCGACGTTCAGGTTGTTGGTGATCACGTGCAGCCCGTGATGCCGGTTCAGCGCGCGCGCGACTTCCTCGGTCGTTGTGCCGAGGTTGATGAACAGCGACGCCTGGTCGGGGATGTGCGACGCCGCGAGCGCCGCGATGCGCCGCTTCTCGTCGTGGAACATCCGCTGGCGTGCCGTGTACGACACGTTCTCCGAGCTGGTCGGCAGGCTCGCGCCGCCATGGTAGCGGCGCAGCAGGTTCAGGTCGGCGAGCCAGTTCACGTCGCGGCGGATCGTCTGCGGGGTCACCGCGAAGTGCGCGGCGAGATCGTCGACGGTCACGAAGCCGTCGCGCTGCACCCATTCGAGCAATTCCTGCTGACGCGCGTTGAGGGTGAGGCGGGGATCTCGGGTCATGGCTCGATGGTCGTGTCGTGAGACGGAGCGGGTATTGTAAGGGCGGTAACGGCGTTCGGCCGGCCTGCCCGCCGTCGGCGCACGCAATTCATGCGTGAATTGCATGGATTTATGTGACAAATGAATTTGCGCGATGGCGCTGATCGCGCTGCAATGGCGGATTGCCCGCTCGCGCGGGCACGTTCATTCAGCTTTCGACGAGGTGGTATCGATGAGTGGCTTCAACTGGCACAACCCGTATCCGACGACCCGCATTCCGGTGTTCGCGCGCAACGTCGTGTCGACGTCGCACCCGCTGGCCGCGCAGGCCGGGCTGCGGATGCTGTGGAAGGGCGGCAACGCGGTGGACGCGGCGCTGGCCGCCGCCGCCGCGATCACGGTCGTCGAGCCCGTGTCGTGCGGGCTCGGCGGCGATGCATTCGCGCTCGTGTGGGACGGCGAGCGGCTGTCCGGGCTGAACGCATCGGGCGTCGCGCCGGCCGCCTGGAACGTCGACTACTTCCGCAAGCGCCACGGCGAGGATGCGCGCGGCATCGCGAACAAGCCGACGCGCGGCTGGGACACCGTCACCGTGCCGGGCGTGATCGCGGGCTGGGAAGCGCTGCACGCAAAGTTCGGTTCGCTGCCGTTCGCGGATCTGCTCGAGCCGGCGATCGAGATCGCGGAGCGCGGCTATTCGGTGCCGCCGATCGTCGCGCACAAGTGGGCCGCGGCCGTTCCCGAACTGCAGGACCTGCCGGGCTTCGCCGACACCTTCATGCCGCGCGGCCGCGCGCCGCTCGTCGGCGAACGCGTGTGCCTGCCCGGTCATGCACGGACGCTGCGCACGCTCGCGAAGGACGGCGCCCGGGCGTTCTACGAAGGGGCGCTCGCCGAGCGGATCGCCGCCTTCGCGCGCGAAGGCGGCGGCGCGCTGACCGAAGCGGACCTGCGCGCGTACCGGCCGGAATGGGTCGAGCCGATCGGCAAGCGCTTCGGCCGCCACACGATTCACGAGATCCCGCCGAACGGGCAGGGCATCGCCGCGCTGATCGCGCTCGGCATCGCCGAGCATGCGGGCGTGACCGAATGGCCGGTCGACTCGGTCGATTCGCAGCATCTGCAGATCGAGGCGATGAAGCTCGCGTTCGCGGACGTCTATCGCTACGTCGCCGATCCGCGCGCGATGGAGCTCACGCCCGAACAGATGCTCGACGATGCGTATCTCGCCGAACGCGCGAAGCTGATCGATCGCGCGCGGGCCACACACTTCGCCGCCGGCCGTCCGCATTCCGGCGGCACGATCTACCTGTCGGCGGCCGACGAGCGCGGGATGATGGTGAGCTTCATCCAGTCGAACTACATGGGCTTCGGCTCGGGCCTCGTCGTCCCCGGCACGGGCATTGCGCTGCAGAACCGCGGGCACGGCTTCTCGATGGACCCGGCTTCGCCGAACGTCGTCGCGGGCGGCAAGCGACCGTTCCACACGATCATTCCGGCGTTCGTCACCGAGGAAGTCGACGGCCGTACCGAGGCCGTGATGAGCTTCGGCGTGATGGGCGGCGACATGCAGCCGCAGGGCCACCTGCAGACCATCGTCCGGATGCTCGGCTATGGCCAGCAGCCGCAGGCCGCGTGTTGCGCGCCGCGCTGGAAGGTCAACCGCGACTTCACGCTCGACGTCGAGGCGACGATGAACCGCGCGACCGTCGATGGGCTGGCCGCCCGCGGCCATACGATCAAGTCGATCGACGATCCTTACATGGATTTCGGCTCGGGGCAGTTCGTCTGGCGCCTCGATCCCGACGATCCGGAGCGCGGCTACGTGGCCGCGAGCGACAGCCGGCGCGACGGGCTGGCGGCCGGTTTCTGACGGATCGCTTCCAGCTTCCTATGCAGTTTCCCGGCATCACGGGCGGCCCGACGGCCGCCCGTTTTCATTTGGCGCGGCGCCTGCCATCGAACGCGCGCAAGCGGTTTGAAGGACTCATCTAACGAACGGCAACAGACGCCGTGGAACTGCGCCCGTCGGGTATGGTCAGTGCTCTGGAGCACGAACATCAAAGTCCGGCTAAGATGCCAAGATGGTTCGGCCGGACCGATTCACTATAAACGCAAGTAAAACGCCGCCTGCGGATCGGCTGGCGCCTGTGCCCCAGGCATGGGCCGGCCTCCGCGCGACGACTGGGAGCGCACTACCATGGACACCAAAACGACGCATGTGATGCCGTGGCGTATCGAGGACATCGACCTGAACCGGATCGATCGTCAGCGTGCGGCCGCGAACGAGGATCTGCTGCTGCTGCTGTGCGCGTCGTCGTTCATCGAGAGCGGCTCGGATCTCTATACGAGCAATCTGAGCGAATTCTTCAATGACGATCCGGAAGTCTCCGCATGGCTCAACAATGCATGGGAGCCCGAAGAATTGCAGCACGGGCGCGCGCTGAAGGCCTACATCGCGCACGTGTGGCCCGAGTTCGACTGGGATACCGCCTTCGCGAATTTCTTTGCCGAGTATTCGAAGACCTGCTCGGTCGAGGCGTTCGAGAAAACCCGCGCGCTCGAAATGGTCGCACGCTGCGTCGTCGAGACGGGCACGGCCACGCTCTATCGCGCGATCAACGAATGCTCGGACGAGCCGGTGCTGAAGGAAATCACCGACAACATCCGCACCGACGAAGTGCGTCACTACAAGCACTTCTTCAAGTTCTTCAAGAAGTACAACCAGGTCGAAGGCAACGGGCGGCTCGCGGTGCTCGGGGCCCTCGCGCGCCGCGTGATGGAAATCAAGAACGAGGATTCCGAGATCGCGCTGCGCCACGTGTTCGCGATCCGCTATCCGGATCGCGTCGGCGACAGCCAGTACAACCGCGAGCGCGCCGCGCGCATCAACTCGCTGGTGCGGCGCAACCTGTCGGCCGACATGTGCGTGAAGATGCTGCTCAAGCCGCTCGACCTGCCCGCGAAGATCCAGCCGGGCGTCCACTATCCACTCACGAAGATCACGCGGCACGTTTTCCTGCGCTGATCGCCGCGGCACGGCCCGGCGCGCGTATGCTGACGCATCCTCATCCGATCCGCGCCCGGGCCACGCCATCATGACCGATACCCATCGCCACGCGCTCGAACAATGGACGTTCGACACGTGGCCGTCCGCCGTCGTGTCGCTGTTCGACGGCACCGCACTCGAGCGTCATGCCGACCTCGCCGCGTCGCTGATCGTCGCGACCGACGACGGCCAGTTGCGCACGACGCTGCTCAGCGTCGGCGAGATCTATGCACACGATGCGCGCACGCTGCTGATCGCGCTCTGGCCTCAGTCGCGGGCGGCGCGCGCGATCGCGCAGCGGCGCACGGCCGCGTTGACGCTCGTCGCGGACGGCGCGTTCTTTCAGGCGCAACTGGAGATGGTGCCGCTCGAAGGGGACTTCGGCGGCCTGGCCGGATTCGCCGCGACGATCGCGCACGGCGATGCGCAGCGGGTCGGCTATGCGCGTCTCGCGACCGGCGTCACGTTCACGCTGGAAGGGGAGCGCGCCGCGGTGCTCGCACGCTGGCAACGCCAGATCGAGCACCTGCGGCGCGCGGCCGCGCGGCTTCAGTGACCGCGCTGGCCGCTGCGCGACGAACGGTTGCGGTTCGGATGCGCGGCGTTGCCGCTTGCCGGGCGGGCGCCGTTGCCGCCACCTGCCGGACGTCCGCCGTTGCCGGCGGCGCCGCCTTGCGTGCGCGGCTTCGCGGCCTTCTGCTGCGCTGCAGCCTTCGGTTGCCCGGCCTTCGGTTGCGCGTTGCCGTCGCGTTTCGCGGCCGGCTGGCCTGAGCCGCCGGCACGCGGCTGGCGATTGCCGCCACCACTGCCACCGCCGCGCGGTTGCTGCTGCCCGCGGCGTTGCTGGATCGGCTCCGGCTTCGCGTTCGGATCGGGTTCGAAGCCCGCGATCACTTCCTGCGGGATCTCGCGCTTGATCAGCCGCTCGATGTCGCGCAGCAACTGCTTCTCGTCGACGCACACGAGCGACACGGCTTCGCCGGTCGCGCCCGCGCGGCCCGTGCGGCCGATGCGGTGCACGTAATCCTCGGGCACGTTCGGCAGATCGAAGTTGACGACGTGCGGCAGCTGGTCGATGTCGATCCCGCGCGCGGCGATGTCGGTCGCGACGAGCACCTGCAGCGTGCTGTTCTTGAACTCGGCCAGCGCGCGCGTGCGGGCCGACTGGCTCTTGTTGCCGTGGATCGCCATCGCGCTGATGCCGTCCTTCGTCAACTGCTCGGCGAGCCGGTTCGCGCCGTGCTTGGTGCGCGTGAACACGAGCACCTGGAACCAGTTGTGTTCGCGGATCAGGTGCGTGAGCAGCTCGCGCTTGCGGTCGCGGTCGACCGGGTGGATCTTCTGCGCGACGCTCTCGGCGGTCGTGTTGCGGCGGGCGACCTCGATCAGCGCGGGCGAGTCGAGCAGGCTGTCGGCGAGCGCCTTGATTTCATCCGAGAAGGTCGCCGAGAACAGCAGGTTCTGACGCTGCGGCGGCAGCTTCGCGAGCACCCGCTTGATGTCGTGGATGAAGCCCATGTCGAGCATCCGGTCGGCTTCGTCGAGCACGAGGATGTCGAGATCCGACAGGTCGATGGTCTTCTGCTGCATGTGGTCGAGCAGGCGGCCCGGCGTCGCGACGACGATGTCGACGCCGCGCTTGAGCGCATCGATCTGCGGATTGATGCTGACGCCGCCGAACATCACGGTCGAGCGCAGCTTCAGGTACTTGCTGTACGCACGGACGCTTTCCTCGACCTGGGCGGCGAGTTCGCGCGTCGGCGTGAGGATCAGCGCGCGCACCGCGCGCTTCGCGCCACGGTGCTCGGCGTAGAACGTGTGCAGGCGTTGCAGGATCGGCAGCGTGAAGCCGGCGGTCTTGCCGGTGCCGGTTTGTGCGCCGGCGAGCAGGTCGCCGCCGCCGAGGACGGCCGGGATCGCCTGCTGCTGGATCGGAGTCGGCGACGTATAGCCGAGCTCGTTGACCGCCTTGACCAGCGGTTCGGCCAGGCCGAGAGATTCGAAAGACATAGATACCACTCTTGAGTTTTATGATCGGCGATGCAGCGCGCGGCCCGCGCGGCAAACCTGCATCGCTAAACAGCCAAAAAGCAAAAGGGCGCGGCCGCGGTTTCCCGCAGCCGCGCCCCGTTTGTGTGAGCCGCTTCTTAGTCGAGCGGCGCGGAACGCAGGTCGCTCACCTGTTGCGGCGAGATCGGCGTACCGTTGTTACCCCAAGACATCCGGATATACGTGACGACCGCCGCGACTTCCTGGTTCGACAGCGACTGCGCGAACGGCGGCATCCCATACGGACGCGGATTCTTGAACGTGCTCGGCGGGTAGCCGCCATTCAGCACCATGCGGATCGGGTTGACTGCCGATTCCATCATGATCGAGTGGTTGCCCGCGAGCGGCGGATAGGCCGGCGGCTTGCCGGCGCCGGTTTCGGCGTGACAGGTCGCGCAGTTGTCCGCGTAGATCTTCTTGCCCTGGTCGAACAGCGCGTTGCCGAACTGCTTCGACGGCTCGTACTGCATGTTCTTCGGCGCTTCAGCCTTCTGCGGGATCGACTTCAGGTACGTCGACATTGCGCGCGTATCTTCGTCGGTCATGTACTGCAGGCTGTTGTGGACCACGTCCGCCATCGGGCCGAATACCGCACCCTTCTGCGACACGCCGGCCTGCAGCAGGTCGGACAGCTCCTGCACGTGCCAGTCGCCGAGGCCGAGTTCCTTGTCGTTCGTCAGCGACGGCGCATACCAGTTCTGCAGCGGGATCAGGCCGCCGGCGAACGCCGACGAGCTTACCGGGCCGCCCATCATGTTGATCGACGTGTGGCACATCGAGCAGTGGCCGAGGCCTTCGACCAGATACGCGCCGCGGTTCCATTCGACCGACTTCGTCGGGTCCGGCTTGTATTCGCCTTCCTTGAAGAACAGCGTGCGCCAGCCGATCAGCAGGTTGCGGTTGTTGAACGGGAACTTCAGTTCGTGCGGACGGCTCGGCACCGACACCGGCGCGACCGAACGCAGGTACGCGTAGATCGCGTCCGAATCGGCGCGCGTGACCTTCGTGTAGCTCGCGAACGGGAAGCCGGGGTACAGCAGGCTGCCGTCCTTCGAGCGACCCGTGTGCATCGCGCGGTAGAAGTCGTCCGACGTCCACTTGCCGATACCGTTCTGGTCGTCCGGCGTGATGTTCGGCGTGTACATCGTGCCGAACGGCGTCGCCATCGGCAGGCCGCCCGCGAACGACTTGCCGCCGCGCACGGTGTGGCACGCGATACAGTCGCCGACGCGCGCGAGGTACTCGCCCTTCTTGATCAGCGCGGCCTGGTCGGCCGGCGTGGCCGCGACGGCAGCAGCGCCGTGCAGCGTGTCGTTGCCCGGCCACAGGACCGGCACGAGGGCGGCAGCCGCGACGATCGCGACGGCCGAGAGTGCAAACAGGGACTTGCGTTTCATTGTGTCTGTCTCCCTTGCCTTATTGCGGTTCGCTGCCGCAGGCGAGCGGAGTCTTCATCGAACGCGCCGGGGCCGGCACGGGGTTGGCGGGCGCCGGTTGCGCGGCGAGCCATGCGGTCACGGCCGTCACGTCTTCGTCGGAAAGCTTCGCGGCGATGTCGTGCATGCAGTCGGGCGCCTTCGCGTGGCGGTTGCCCGAGCGCCATGCGCCGAGCTGCGCGCTCAGGTAATCGGCGTGCAGGCCGACGAGGCCCGGGATCGCCGGCTGCATGCCGGTCAGGCCCGCGCCGTGGCAGGCCACGCAGGCGGGCAGCTTGCGGGCCGGGTCGCCCTGCGTGACGAGCTGCTTGCCGCGTGCGAGCGTCGCGGCCGGCAGCGTCGACTTCGCCGGCGTCGGGTACGGCGGACGTTCGGCCGAGAAGTGCTCGGCGATTTCGCGCAGGTAGTCGTCGTTCAGGTACGTCAGCAGATAGTTCATCGGCGGGTACTTGCGCCGGCCGTCACGGAAGTTGACGAGCTGGTTGTACAGGTACTCGGCCGGCTTGCCGGCAAGCCGCGGGAAATAGTCGTTGTCCGTGCCCTGGCCGTGGACGCCGTGACATGCGGTACAGCCGCGCACGCGCTCGGCCATGGTATCGGGTGCCTTGAGCGGCGCCTGCTGGGCGTGCGCTTGCTCCGTGGGCTTGGTCTGCGCTTGGGCAGCGCTCATAAGGCCCGCGCCGCCGATCATCAGAACGGCGAGCAGCGGACGGAAGAGGCGTCTTGAAGACACACGAGACTCCATGTTTATTCGTCGGGGACCTTGTCCGGGCTACGATCGGCTCGGCGCATGGACGGCAGGACAGCCGGGCTGCTGCGACGCGGCATTCTATCATCGATGGGTAATGACGGCTATTTGACGAAAGGACATCGGTTCCTGTCCGTTTGCGACTTGCGACAATTTGACGCGCATTGCGGTCGGGCCGTGTGAACCGGCGTGCGTTTTCACCATCGAAGACCGTACACTCGCGGGTCGCGCGGCGCCGCCTCCGCCGCAGGTCCAGTCATTTCTCCCGTTTCCGGATTCATCGATGACGTTTTCTACCGTGCCGTTGCCTTCCTCACGCTGTCCGTCCCGCTGTCCGTCCCCTCGCAGCCGCCCTGCCGGCCTGCCGCTTGCGGGAGGGTGTGCGCGATGAAGTTCGACAGCTTGTGGATCGGTCAGGTCGCACTCGCGGCGCTGATGGATGCGGCGTTCGCGATGGCGGTCGGCTCGGCGCTGCTCAAGGCGTGGCTCGGCAAGGACGGCGCGCGGCCGGTCGTCGCGCCGTCGCACCCCGCATGGCTGCGTGCGCAACATTCGCTGGTCGCGGCGGCGCTGGCGCTGGTGCTCGCCGATCTCGGCTGGCTCGTCTACGAGGCCGCGGCGATGAGCGGCGCGGGGCTTGGCGGCGCGTTCGCCGCGATTCCCGTGATGCTGATGCAGACGCACACGGGCTTCGCGTGGAGCGTCGCGTTCGCCGGCGCGGTGGTGCTCGCGTTCGTCGCGCTCGCGAAGCCGGACGGCCCGCTCGCGCATGCGGTGCTGTGGCTCGCGGTGATCGTGGTCGCGGCCGGCAAGGCCTCGCTCGGCCATGCGGCCGATAGCGGCGTGCTGTCCGCGGCGGTCGGCGTGCAGACGCTGCACCTGCTGGCCACCGCCGTATGGGGCGGCCTCGTGCTCGCGGGCGGGCTCGCGGTGCTGCCCGCGCTGGGGACGTCGGTCGCGCGCGGCGCGCTGATCCGTATCGGCCAGCACCTGTCGCGCACGTCGATCGTCGCGGTGGTGTTCGTGCTCGGCACGGGCGTGCTCAACGCGATCCGCGGGCTCGGCGGCTCGCTCGCGCCGCTCGACGGCAGCACGTGGGGGCGCGTGTTGCTGTTGAAGCTGCTGCTCGTCGCACTCGCGCTCGTGCTCGGCGGCCTCAACCGCTTCTCGGCGCTGCCGCGCCTGCGCCGCACCGCGTCGACCGAGGACGCGCACACGTTCCGCAACATCCTGCATCTCGAAGGGATGACGATGATCGGCGTGTTCGTCGCGGCGGCCGTGCTGTCGTTCAGCGTGCCAGGGTTCGCGGCGCTCGGCTGACGGCCGAACGGCGCGGCGCAGTGTAGGGCGCCGGCGCGCGCCGCGGATGCAAGAACGGCCGCCCTGCCGGGGCGGCCGTGTCGAACGCCTCGCGCGGCGCATGCCGCGCAACGCCTCTTTCTTATCTCACGCGTTCATCACCACTCGGCGACGCTGCCGTCCGCGTGACGCCACACCGGGTTGCGCCAGCGATGTCCCGTCTTCGCCATCTCGCGCACCTTCTCCTCGTTCACGTCGATGCCGAGCCCCGGGCCCTGCGGGATCGCGACGAAGCCGTCCTCGTAGCGGAACACCTCGGGGTTGCGCAGATAGTCGAGCAGGTCGTTGCCCTGGTTGTAGTGGATGCCCAGGCTCTGTTCCTGGATGAACGCGTTGTAGCTGACCGCGTCGAGCTGCAGGCACGCGGCGAGCGCGATCGGCCCGAGCGGGCAGTGCAGCGCGAGCGCGACGTCGTAGCTTTCCGCGAGCGTCGCGATCTTGCGGCACTCGGTGATGCCGCCCGCGTGCGATGCGTCCGGCTGGATGATGTCGACGTAGCCGCCCGCGAGGATGTGCTTGAAGTCCCAGCGCGAGTACAGCCGTTCGCCGAGCGCGATCGGCGTGTTGGTCTGGTTGACGATGTCGCGCAGCGCCTCGGCGTTTTCCGACAGCACCGGCTCCTCGATGAACATCAGCTTGTACGGATCGAGTTCCTTCGCGAGCACCTTCGCCATCGGCTTGTGCACGCGGCCGTGGAAGTCGACGCCGATCCCGACGTGCGGGCCGACCGCGTCGCGCACCGCCGCGACGTTCGCGATCACCTGTTCGACCTTGTCATAGGTGTCGACGATCTGCAGCTCCTCGGAGCCGTTCATCTTCACGGCCTTGAAGCCGCGCTCGACCACCGCGCGTGCATTGTTCGCGACGTCGCTCGGCCGGTCGCCGCCGATCCACGAATACACCTTGATGCGGTCGCGCACCTGGCCGCCGAGCAGCGCGTGCACCGGCACGCCGTGATGCTTGCCCTTGATGTCCCACAGCGCCTGGTCGACGCCCGCGATCGCGCTCATCATGATCGGGCCGCCGCGGTAGAAGCCTGCGCGGTACATCACCTGCCAGTGATCCTCGATCAGCAGCGGGTCGCGGCCGACGAGGTAGTCGGCCAGTTCCTGCACGGCGGCCTCGACCGTGTGCGCGCGGCCTTCGACGACCGGTTCGCCCCAGCCGATGATGCCCTCGTCGGTTTCGATCTTGAGGAACAGCCACCGGGGCGGGACGACGAACGTTTCGAGGCGGGTGATTTTCATGACGCGAGTCTCCATGATTGACCGGCGCGCCCGCGCGGGCGCGGCGCACGATCCGTGCTTTCGCGGTTATCCTAGCGTAGTCGAATAAAAAATAGTATTAATAGCATTAATGTGCAGATAGTGGGCAGTTCGCCCGACGGAGAACGATCATTCAACGCGACCTGCATGGACAGACGGCCTTCCGGCTCGCGACGGCGATCCTGCGCGGCGACTATCCGCCCGAATCGCTGCTGCCGAGGGAACCCGACCTGATGGAGATGTACGGCGTAAGCCGCACGGTGATGCGCGAGGCGCTGCGCACGCTGACGTCGAAGGGGCTGGTCGAATCGCGGCCGAAGGTCGGCACGCGCGTGCGGCCGCGCCGGGCGTGGAACCTGCTCGATGCCGACCTGCTCGACTGGTATGCGCGTGTCGCGCCGCCGCTCGCATTCGCGCTGAAGCTGCAGGAGATGCGCGAGATGATCGAGCCGCACGCGGCCGCGCTGGCCGCGCGAACCCATACGCCCGAAGCATTCGACGCGATCGACGGCGCGGTGCGCGCGATGGCCGCCGCGCGCAACGTCGACGAATGGGTGCGCGCCGATCTGCACTTTCACCTGAGCGTGCTGGAGGCCGGTGGCAACGAGCTGCTGGTGCCGCTCGGCGCGCTGATCGATCGCACGCTCGAGGCGCAACTGCAGTTGAATGCGCGCCGGGCGGACGTGTACAACGCGTCGCTTGCCGAGCATACGGCCGTCAGCGACGCGATTCGCGTGCGCGACGAGAACGGCGCTCGCCGCGCGATGGCGACGCTGCTGGCGGTGACGCGTGCCCGGATCGAGATGTCGTGACGGAAGCGGGCACGCGGCGCCGGTGCCGGCGCCGTGCCGTCAGGCGTTCGCGCAGCCGCCCGGCTTGTGGATCCGTTCCGTCGACGGCGGGTACTTCGCGAGCAGGCTCGCCGGTCGCCGCGGGCGCGCGACCAGGTCGCCGCCGCAGTTCGGGCAGCGGCCCTTCAGCACGTCGTCCGCGCAAGTCGCGCAAAACGTACATTCAAACGTACAGATGCGTGCTTCCTCCGAATCGGGCGGCAGGTCCTTGTCGCAGCATTCGCAGCCGGGGCGCAGTTCGAGCATGACGGTCTCCTGGGTCGGTGAGGGATGGCGCCGTCCGGACATTGCGGGCGACGCATGCGAGCGCTACTGTACGCGTTTGGATCGGCCCGGCCAACGGTGTCCCGCCGGGGCGCCGGCGACGTGCACGGGCTGCACCGGGAGACGACCATGCTTTATCGCGGAAGCTGTCATTGTGGAGACGTGACGTTCGAGGCGGAAGGCGACCTGCAGGGCGTGATGGCGTGCAACTGCTCGATCTGCCGGCGCAAGGGCGCGCTGATGTGGTTCGTGCCGCGCGATCACATGAAGCTGCTGACACCCGACGAGAATCTTGCCACCTACATGTTCAACAAGCACGTGATCCGGCATCGCTTCTGCAAGCGCTGCGGGATTCACGCGTTCGGCGAGGGCGTCGATCCGAAGGGCACCGCGATGGCCGCGATCAACGTGCGCTGCATCGACGGCGTCGACCTCGACGCGCTGCCCGTCACGCACTACGACGGCCGCTCGCACTGAGCGGCGCGCCGGTGCGGGTGCCTACCCGCCGCGATCAGGCGGTCAGGACGGCTGCACGGCCGCTGCATTCGCCGCAGGCGTTTCCGCCTGCGGCGCCGGCCCCGCGGTACGCGTGCCGGCGTCGGCCGGGCGTTCGATCAGCGGTGCGAGCGCCGGCGCCATCGACTTCAGCAACTGCACGGCCATCGCGCTCGTGAAGTCGTAGCGCGCCGCATACGGTTCGTGCGCGGTCGCCGTCAGCACGCCGAAGAACCGGTCGCCGATCGCGAACACGAAGGTGCCGCTGCGGTTGACCTTGCGCGACTCGATCAGCCGCGCGCCGCGCGCATAGACGTTGAAGCGCTGGTCGCCCGTCCCCGTCTTGCCGTACACGTCGAGCGTCTTGCCGTCCGGCAGCGTGAGCCCGCCCGCGAGGCGGCGCGCGGTGCCGTGGAGCACGACGTCGCGCAGCAGCGTGTGCGCCACGTTGACGATCTCCGGCGACAGCACCGGCTGCGGCTGGGCGGCCGCGCGCACGAAACGCGTTTCGTACGGCGTGCCCTTCGCGAAATCGAGTCGCGTGATCGTCTCGGTCGGCGCCTTCTGGCCACCGTTCGCGATCAGGCCGATCAGTTTCGCGAGCGCGTCGGGCTGGTCGCCCGATGCACCGATCGCGGCCGCATAGGACGGCGTCACTTCCGCGAACGGGTAGCCAAGCGCGCGCCACGACTTCGTGATCTCCGCATACGCGCGCAGCTCGACCATGCGGCGGATGCGCCGGTCCTGCGTCGCGTGGTAGCGGGTCTTGTACAGCCACGAATACGTGTAGAAACGCGTATCGCGGCTGTCGCGCTGAACCTCGGCGAGCGACGCGCCCGGGTGCGCGCGCAGGTAGTTGAGCGTCCACAGCGCGAGCGGATGGACGCTCGCGATATAGCCGCGGTCGTTGAGGTTGAAGCGGTCGATCGCGTACTTCGCGTAGAGCGCGGCGAGATCGTCGTCGGACAGCGTCGCGGCCGGCGTGCCCTTCAGTTGCGCGCGCATCTGCGCCGAGAACCACGCGAGAGACTCGTTCGGCGCGACGCTGCGCAGCACCGTCGCGAGCTTCGGCGGCGACTTGCGTACGTCGCGCAGCATCAGCGCGAGCGCGTCGTCGGGCGCCTTGCCCGCATAGCGCGTGTAGTAGCGCTTCACGTAGACCTGGCTTTCGCCGTCGACGAATTGCTGCAGGTAATGCTGGCGCTGCGCGGGATCGTTGAGCCACGACGACGACGGGCCGGCCGCCTGCAGCGTTTCATAGTGAACGATGTCGCGCATCAGCCGCACGAACACGAGGTTGACCGAGTGCTCGAACGCCGCGTGCAGCGTCAGGATGCGGCCGTTGTCCGACTTCTCGAAGTTGGAGAACACCTGCGCGCCGCCGCCCGTGTAGAACACGTCCGGGCTCGCCGAATATTTGCGCTCGACGGACGCATCGAGCATCGCCTGCAGCGAGCGGTCGCGCGTATGCGACAGATAGTCGAGCGCCCAGCGCGACAGCCCGTCGATCGGATCGGGCTTCACGCGCGCCAGCTCCGCGTTCGACAGGTTCGCATAGCGCGCATGGAGGTCGGAGACGATCTGCAGGTACGTGATCAGCGTGCGCAGCTTCGCGGTCGAGCCGAGGTTGATGCGGCCGCCGCGATTCACGTCGAACGGCTGGTTCACGCTGTCGGTCTGCACGCGCAGCATGTTCGCGCCGTTGCGGTGCTCGTACAGCGTGAAGCTGTACGTGAGGTGCGACGGGTCGTCCTTCGGCGCGAGCATCTCGAAACCGTACAGGCCGGCGGCCTGCGCACCGTCGCGCGTCGACGCCCGCGCGAGCCGCTCGGCGACCGCCTGCTGCACGCCGTTGTCGAGCGTGCTGGTGGCCTGCAGGTCGAGCTGGTCGAGCTGGTACAGGTCGCTGATGCCCAGCGCCGACAGCAGCGATGCGCGCGCGGAGGTGACGGCCTTGCGCGACACGAACGACTGCACGCGCGCGGCGGCCGGCGGCGCGCTGCGTTCGATCTGCGCGGCGAGCGCGGCATCGCGCAGCGCGGGCGAGATCATGCCGCCGTTGGACAGCAGCCGCAGGTAGCTGTCGGTCAGCTTCTGCAACGCCGGATAGCCGCGGTTGAGGAAGTACGACGGCGCGCGCTGCGCGATCAGCAGCGACAACACTTCGCGGAACGTCTTGCCTTGCTGGTCGACGTTGTCGCCGGTCGTCGGCGCGGACAGGATGCGGTTCACGTCGTTGAAGTCGCGGCCATACCACGCGGCGAGACCGTCGCCGATGCCGGTGATTTCGCCCACGTGCGGCCGCGCGGCGAGCGGCACCGAGTTCAGGTAGCGCACGACGATCGTGCGGCGCGCGAGCATCGTCTGCGGACCGTTCAGGTAGGCGCGCACCGACGCGGACGCGATCTGCCGCAGCTTTTCGGGCGGCGTCGCGGTGCGGCCCTCGGGAGAATGGCGGAATTTCTCGATCTGCGTCGCGAGCGTGCTGCCGCCCGGGCGCGCCTGATGGCGGTTGACGACGTGCAGCGCCTGGTCGGCGAGCGCGCGGCTGAAGCGCCCCCAGTCGATCGCCGGGTTGCGGTTCGGTTCGTTCCCGTCGAGCAGGTAGCGATCCTCGATGAACAGCAGCGAATCGGTGATCACGCGCGGCACCGTGTCGAAGTCCGCGTAGACGCGCTGCGGAAACACGGTCGCGAACAGCGGCGAGCCGGTCGAATCGAACAGCATCAGGCCCGTCTGGTCCTTCTCTTCATAAGGAAGGAACAGCCCGCGCTCGCCGAGCGCCAGCATCCGCTGCGAATCGCGCGCCTGCTCGCTGACGACGAAGCCGCGCGAGAGCAGCCGCTGCTGGAACGCGGGGATCATCGCGTAGCCGAAGCGCTGGTCGTACGGGCCGTTCGCGGGGAAGCGGATGTGATCGCTCGGCCCCGCCTCGACCGTATAGCCGACGTCGCGGGTGAGCTCGGACAGGTAGCGCGCCTGCAGCCGGGAGGTTTCGATCTCGGTCTGCACGAGCCGCGCGACGATCGCGAGCGCGATCAGCAGTGCGGCGAGCAAGGACCACTTGACCCACGTCCACACCGAGGCGGGACCGGTCACGCGCGGCAGGATACGATTCAGCGGCCGATTCATGGCGGCGTCTCCCTGAGGGCGCGGTTATCCGGCCGCACCCCATTAAGGATTAGTGTAGTCCTCCGCGGCGGGCTGCCAAGAGCGGTCGACTACCGAGATGCGCCGGCGCAACAGGCGTGCCCATACCCGCCGGGTGACGGGTCGACGGCCGTGGGAGCGCCTGCCGGCGCGCCGCCGCGGCCGGGTGCGGGGCGAGTGCGGCTCGAGCGGGCGACCGCGAATCGGCGTGAAAAATCGTGCGCGATGCCGTCCTGCATTCAACTGACGAAATGGTCGATCAGGTGATCGACGAAAAGTCGGGCCTTGCGCGGAAAGTGCCGGCGGCTCGGGTACGCGACGTTCATCTCGAGGGCCTCGAGCCGATAGCCGGGCAGCAGCGCGAGCAGCCGGCCGTCGTCGAGATCCGACTTGACGAGGAAGTCGGGCAGGACCGCGATGCCCATGCCGGACAGCGCCCAGTTCCGGATCAGCCCGACGTTGTTCGACGACGCGGACTTGTTCGGGCGTACGGTGATGCGCGTCTGGTCGTGATCGAACGACAGGTATTCGCCCATGAAATCGGCATGGAACGCCAGGCAGGCGTGCGACGCGAGATCCTGCGGATGCGCGGGCGTGCCGTGCCGCTCGGCATATTGCGGTGCGGCGCAGACGAGCTGCCTAAGCCGCGTGAGCGGGCGCTTCACCAGCGTGTTGTTGCTGATGTGCTGGGACAGCAGCAGCCCGACGTCGAAGCCCTCCGACACGAGATCGACGTGACGGTCCACGATCGTGACTTCCGGCACGATGGCCGGGTGGCGCATCTTGAACGCATCGATGGCCGGCGCGAGCACGTGCATCCCGAACATGACCGGCGCGGCGATTTTCAGCGATCCGATCGGTTCGTGGTGCATCGAGGCGATCGTGTCCTCCACCCGGTCGATTTCGTCGATCACGTGACGTATCTGCGCCAGATAGAGGTGGCCTGCGTCGGTCAGCGACAGGCTGCGGGTGGTGCGATTCAGCAGGCGTGCGCCGAGCCGGTCCTCGATGCTCATGACGAGGCGGGTGGCCGACGAGTTGGAGATGTTCAGTTCCGTGGCGGCGCGCGCGAAACTGCGAAGTTCGGCGACCTTGACGAATAGTCGCATCGGTAGGAGTTCATCCATTTTTTTATCGATAAACAGAAAGCGTTGATTGAATTCTATCTATCGGCTTGCTTGATTTTAACGGCCTGTTTTCATGAATGTTTATTGTGGAGCCGCGTATTTATCGGGTATGCGAACGGCCGGAGAATGATGGGCTTTGAGATGTGAGGGGCGTCGAATGAATGATTCGAGGCGAATTGCCATTAAAACTTTTTGATGTATTTGTATTTAGTAATTGTACGAAAATCTAGGCTAATTTTTGGGTTAAAGCATCAGACATTATCGATGCGACGGCATGCCGAACCGGATGCGTCCCTGTCGCCATGGCAACGTCGCGCGATCGTGCCGGCACGAGCCTCGACGGAACAGTGGATCGGGTAGCCGCAGGCGATCGGGTTCGGCGCATCGCGGCGCGTGAACACGCCGTGGCGCCGAATCGCCATGCGCGGCGAATACCTGATGGAGCGACCGGCCGATGCGGAAGGCACGTGTCGCGGCCGCGGCGAGCGGTGATATGCTCGCGGGACGCCCGCGACCGACGGGCGGTTTCACGATGCCCGTGCGCGGTTGCGTTGCGCGGCGTTTCCGAGGGAAGAACCGACATCATGAGCCGCAAATTCATTCTGAAGGGCGACACGACCGATCACGGCGGCGTCGTGCTCGAAGGGATCGCCAATTCGTCGTTCGACGGGCGCGAACTCGCGTATCTCGGCGCAGCCGTGTTCTGCGCGGCGTGCAAGTCGCCGGGCGTGATCGTATCGGACGGCGGCGAGCGCACGATGACCGTGATGGGCAAGGTCGTCGCGCTCGAACACGACCTGTGCCAGTGCCAGTGCACGCCGCTACCGAAACTGATCCCCTCGCAGGCAACCGGGACGATCTCGGGGTGACCTTCGCCGCGCGACGGCGCTCGTCAGCCGCGCGACATCGAGACCCCGACGCCCGCCGTCAGACGCTGCCTTCGGTTTCGATCACGAGGATGCGCGCGGCGCCGAGCGGATGCGCGACGTGCTCGGTGCCGACCGTCGCATGGAAGACGTCGCCCGTTTCGAGCACCGTCGCGTGCTCGACGCCCGCTTCGCGGTAGCGCATCTCGACGCGGCCGTCGAGCACCGCGAACACCTCCTCGCCGTCGTTCACATGCCAGCGATACGGCTCGTCGGTCCAGTGCAGCCGCACCGTGATGCCGTTCAGGGTCGCGATGTCGAGGGCGCCCCACGCGCGGTCCGCCGTGAATGCGGCACTCCGGATGATGTTCATCGAGGTGTTCTCCGGCACGCGCGTGCGCTGCTTTCCAGTGATTTTTCCGGCATCCGCATCTCCCGTTCCGCATTCAGCGCGACGTGGCGCGCAGCGCCTGCTCGATGATCTGCTTGCGCTTCGCGAAGCCGGCGGCCGAACGTTCGGTGACGCGCTTCACGACCGCGGCCGGCGCGGTATCGGGCGAGCCCGCGTCGAACGGCGGCGCGGGCGCATATTCGAGTTGCAGCTGGATCGCCTGCGCGGCTTCGTCGCCGACCAGCTCCGCGGCGATCGTCAGCGCGAAGTCGATGCCGGCCGTCACGCCGCCGCCCGTGACGAGGTTGCCGTCACGCACGACGCGCTCGCGCACGGGTATCGCACCCAGCGGTTCGAGCAGCGCGTGGAACGCCCAGTGCGTCGTCGCGCGCCGCCCGCGCAGCAGGCCCGCCACGCCCAGCAGCAGCGAGCCCGTGCAGACCGACGTCACGTAGCGCGCGGTGGCCGCGCGCTGCTGCACGAACGCGATCGTTTCGGCATCGAGCAGCAGTTCGTTGATACCGATGCCGCCCGGGATGCAGATCACGTCGAGCGGCGGGCAGTCGTCGAACGTACAGGTCGGCGCGAGCGCGAGGCCGCTGCTCGACGCGACCGCGTCGCGGGACTTCCACACCAGATGGACGGTTGCGTCCGGCAGCGACGCGAGCACGTCGTGCGGGCCGGTGAGGTCGAGTTGCTGGACGCCCGGAAAGACGAGAAGGCCGATATGCAGGGTCATGCGAAGGCTCCGAGAGGGAAGGGGCGCGCCGTTCGGCACGGGATGGACAGGTCGATTCTAGGCGCGTAGTGTTTGGCGAAATTGCCATATCACCCACGTTTTCAGCCAATCGCCATGCCTGCCGCCGCCCCGCGTTCGATCCTGGTCCTCGCGTTTCCCCGTGCCCAATTGCTCGATGTGACGGGCCCGTTGCAGGTGTTCGCGTCCGTCAACGAGCTCGCGCTGGAGCGCGGGCAGCCGGCGCCGTATGCGCCGCGCGTCGTGGCCGTCGAAGCGGGGCCCGTCGAGACGTCGTCGGGCCTCGTCGTGATGGCCGAGTCGCTGCGCGCGGCCGCGCGCCGTCCCGACACGCTGATCGTCGCCGGCGGCAAGGGCGTGCACGCGGCGTCGAAGGACGCGCGGGTGGTGCGCTGGGTGCGGCAGCAGGCCGGGCGCGCGCGGCGCGTGGCGTCGGTCTGCACCGGCGCGTTCCTGCTCGCCGAGGCCGGCCTGCTCGACGGGCGGCGCGCGGTCACGCACTGGGCGCGCTGCGACGAATTCGCGGCGCGCTACCCGAACGTGCGTGTCGAGCCCGATCCGATCTTCATCCGCGAAGGCGCGCTGTGGACGTCGGCCGGCGTGACGGCCGGCATCGATCTCGCGCTCGCGCTGGTCGAGGAGGACCTCGGGCGGGCGACCGCGCTCGACGTCGCGCGCGAACTCGTCGTATTCCTGAAGCGCCCGGGCGGGCAGGCGCAGTTCAGCACGATGCTGTCGATGCAGCGCACCGCCGACCGGTTCGGCGAGCTGCACGCGTGGATGGCCGAGCACCTGACGGCCGACCTGTCGGTGCCCGCGCTCGCCGAGCGCGTGAGCATGAGCGAGCGCAGCTTCGTGCGCCACTATCGCGCGGAAACCGGCCGAACGCCCGCGCGTGCGGTCGAGCAGATCCGTGTCGAGGCCGCGCAACGCCTGCTCGGCGAAACGACATGGCCCGTCAAGCGGATCGCCGGGCGTTGCGGCTTCGGTTCGGAGGAGACGCTGCGGCGCAGCTTCGTGCGCGTGCTGGGCGTATCGCCGCAGGGATATCGCGAGCGGTTCGTGCGGTGACGTGCGACGAATGAGCGGAGCCGCGGCGGCCGCTACCCGGAACTGAACGGAAACCGGTCGGTTTCCAGTCCGAAGTGTCGAAACTATTCAGGATCGGAGAACAATAGGCGGGGGCTTGTGCCGTGCCCGCCGCGCGCTCTATTCTGTCCCGTTGGCGATTCGAAGGGGGAAGCAGCATGGACCGCATCCAGGCAATGGAGGTTTTTACCCGCGTGGTCGACGCGAACAGCTTCACGCGGGCGGCCGACACGCTCGCGATGCCGCGCGCATCGGTGACGACCATCATCCAGAATCTCGAGGCGCTGCTCGGCGTGCGCCTGATGCACCGGACGACGCGCCGGTTGTCGCTGACGCCGGAGGGCGCCGCGTACTACGAGCATTGCATGAAGATCATCGCGGAGATCGCCGAGGCCGACGCGAGTTTCCAGGCCGGCAACCGCAAGCCGAGCGGCGTGCTGCGCGTCCACATGCCGAGTTCGCTCGGGCGGCGCGTCGTGCTGCCGTCGCTGTCGATCTTCCGGCAGCGCTATCCGGACATCACGCTCGAGCTGGGGCTGTCCGACCGCTACGTCGATCCGGTCGAGGAGGGCATCGACTGCATGATCCGGGTCGGGCCGCTCGAGGATTCGTCGATGGTCGCGCGGCGCATCGGGATGCTCAAGCGCGTGACGTGCGCGTCTCCCGATTACCTCGCCCGTCACGGCGAGCCGAACGAGATTGCCGATCTCGTCGAGCATCACGCGGTGAATTTTCGCTCGAGCCACGGCGCGCGGGCGATTCCGTGGGTGTTCATGATCGACGGCAAGCCGTTCGAGGTGCGGATGAACGGCAGCGTCACGGTCAACGACTCGGATGCCTACGTGACGTGCGGGCTCGAAGGCTTCGGGATGATCCAGCCGACGCTGTTCATGGTGCTGCCGCACCTGCTCGACGGCTCGCTGGTCGAGGTGCTGCCGGACAGCAATCCGAAGCCGAAGCCGATCTCGATCGTCTACCCGCACAACCGGCATCTGTCGCAGAAGGTGCGCGTGTTCGCCGACTGGATCGCGGAGGTGTTCGAGTCGACGCCGGCGCTGGAGGGCGGGGAGAACTGGCGGGGGAAGCTGCGGGCGGAGACGCCGGATACGCAGCGCGGAGCGGTGGTGGCGTAGTCTGGGCGCAGCGCGCGGCCTGAAGGCGGGCAACGCGCGCCGCCGCGTGCGCCCGATGAAGCAATGAAAAAAGCCGCTGTTTCGAAAGAAACAGCGGCTTTTCGCATTTGGTGGCGAATCAGGGATTCGAACCCCGGACCTGCGGATTATGATTCCGTCGCTCTAACCGACTGAGCTAATTCGCCGTGAAGACTTGAATTATGTCGATCGGCCGGTCAGCTGTCAATACCTTTTTCCATCTTTCCCGAAAAAAGTTGCCGACGGTCCGTGCCGGCCTCCATCGCGGGCGGGAGCCGGGCGCCGGAAGGCGATCCTCCGTCGGCCCTCCCCCGCCGCGGACCCGACATCAATCCTGCGCGTAGATGTCCGAGTCCTTCGTCTCCTTGACGAACAGCAGGCCGATCACGAACGTGGCCAGCGCGATCACGATCGGATACCAGAGCCCCGAGTAGATGTTGCCCTTCGCCGCGACGATCGCGAACGCAGTTGCCGGCAGGAAGCCGCCGAACCAGCCGTTGCCGATGTGATAGGGCAGCGACATCGACGTGTAGCGGATTCGCGTCGGGAACATCTCGACCAGCATCGCGGCGATCGGGCCGTAGACCATCGTCACGAAGATCACGAGGATCGTCAGGATCACGATCGTCATCGGCCAGTTGAGTTGCGCCGGGTCGGCCTTCGCCGGGTAGCCGGCCCCCTTCAGCGTCGACGCGAGGGTCTTGTCGAACGCCGCGCCCTGCGCCTTCGCGTCGGCCGCCTTGCCGTCGTAGGTCTGGATCACCGTGTCGCCGACCTTGATTTCGGCCAGCGTGCCGGCCGGCGCCGCGACGTTCTCGTAGTTCAGGCCGGCCTTCGCGAGCGCGCTCTTCGCGATGTCGCACGAGGTGGTGAACTTCGACGTGCCCACCGGGTTGAACTGGAACGAGCAGGTAGCCGGATCGGCGACGACCGTGATCGGCGCCTTCTGCGTCGCGAGTTCGAGCTGCGGGTTCGCGTAGTGCGTGAGCGCCTTGAACAGCGGGAAGTAGGTCAGCGCGGCGATCAGGCAGCCGGCAAGGATGATCGGCTTGCGGCCGATCTTGTCCGACAGCGAGCCGAAGAACAGGAAGAACGGCGTGCCGATCAGGAGCGCGATCGCGATCAGGATGTTCGCGCTGGCGCCGTCGACCTTCAGCGTCTGCGTGAGGAAGAACAGCGCGTAGAACTGGCCCGTGTACCACACGACCGCCTGGCCGGCCGTCAGGCCGATCAGCGCGAGGATCACGATCTTCAGGTTCTTCCACTGGCCGAACGCTTCGGTCAGCGGCGCCTTCGACGTCTTGCCTTCCGCCTTGATGCGCAGGAACACCGGCGATTCGTTCAGTTGCAGCCGGATCCACACCGACACCCCGAGCAGCAGGATCGATGCGACGAACGGCACGCGCCAGCCCCAGTTGCCGAACGCTTCCTCGCCGATGAACGTGCGCACGCCCAGGATCACGAGCAGCGACAGGAACAGGCCGAGCGTGGCCGTCGTCTGGATCCAGGCGGTGTAGAAGCCGCGCCGGTTGGCCGGCGCATGCTCGGCGACGTAGGTCGCCGCGCCGCCGTACTCGCCGCCGAGCGCGAGGCCCTGCAACAGCCGCATCGCGATGAAGATCACGGGGGCGGCGATGCCGATCGACGCGTAGCCCGGGAGGAAGCCGACCACGAACGTCGAGACGCCCATGATCACGATCGTCACGAGGAACGTGTGCTTGCGGCCGACGAGGTCGCCGAGCCGGCCGAAGACGATCGCGCCGAACGGCCGCACCGCGAAGCCGGCGGCGAAGCCGAGCAGCGTGAAGATGAACGCGGCGGTCGGATTGACGCCGGAGAAGAAGCTCTTGCTGATGTAGGCCGCGAGCGAGCCGGCCAGGTAAAAGTCGTACCACTCGAACACGGTGCCGAGCGACGACGCGAAGATCACCTTCTTCTCTTCGCCCGTCATCGGCGAGTGCGAAATTTGCCCGCCTAACGTTGCCATGAATCGTCTCCAAGTCCCTTGATATAGATGTGCGGCCGCCTTGGGAGGGGCGGGCCTGTCGACGATTATTGGCACGGAAACTTACGGCGCACTGACTTGCGCGTACAAAACGACTGCGCGTTAACCCGTGTCGAATCGGTCGCTTCGCGTGTCGATCGTGGCGTGAACGTCCGGTAAAGCGCCGGTTTCTGCGTATTGGCGCCGTGCCGTGGCGGCGCGCGTCAGGGTTAATCCGGGGCGGTATCGGTGAGCGGCAGGCTGATGCGCACCAGCGTGCCGGCGAGGCGCGGCGCGTGCTGGTAGACGTGATCGTCGAGCGTCAGCGTGCCGCCGTGCTGCGTGGCGATCTCGCGCACGATCGCGAGCCCGAGGCCGCTGCCGTCGCCTTCGCGGCCGAGGATCCGGTAGAAACGCTCGACGACGCGCTCGCGCTCGCCGGCCGGGATGCCGGGGCCGGTATCCTCGACTTCGAGATGCACGCGCCGCGCCGCGCGCTCGGCCCGCACGCGCACCGTGATGCGGCCGCCTTCGGGCGTATAGCGGATCGCGTTGTCGACCAGGTTGCCGAGCATCTCGCGCAGCATCACCGGGTTGCCGTCGACCTCGAGCGGCGCATCGTCGTCCGGGCCTTCGTACCCGAGGTCCATGCGTTTCGCGAGCGCGGCCTGCACCCAGTCGCGCACGGTGCGCCGCGCGAGCGAACCGATCTCGACCGGCTCGAACGTCAGCCCGCTCGCGCGGTTCTCGGCGCGCGCGAGCGCCAGCAGTTGCGTGACGAGCCGCGCGGCCTGCTCGGAGCTCGTCGCGATCTGCTCGAGCGAGCGCTGCACGTCGGGCGGCACCGGGTGGCGCAGCGCGAACTCGGCCTGCGTGCGCAGGCCCGCGAGCGGCGTCTTCATCTGGTGCGCGGCATCGGCGATGAAGCGTTTCTGCAGCGCCATGTTTTGTTCGAGGCGCGCGAGCAGGTCGTTGAACGACGTGACGAGCGGCTCGATCTCGGGCGGCGCGCGCTGCGCCTCGACGGGCGACAGGTCGTCGGGCCGCCGCGCGCGGATGTGCGCCTGCAGCGCGTTGAGCGGCGCGAGCCCGCGCGACAGCCCGAACCAGACGAGCAGGATCGCGAGCGGCAGGATCACGAATTGCGGCAGGATCACGCCCTTGATGATGTCGTTGGCGAGCGCATTGCGCTTGTCGAGCGTCTCGCCGACCTGCACGAGCACGGGCTGCGCGCCGCTCGTCTGCGGCAGCGCGACGGTCGTATACGCGACGCGCACGTCGTTGCCGCGCAGCAGGTCGTCGCGGAACACGACGACGCCCGGCGGCGGGCGGTCCTCGTCACGCGGCAGCGGCATGTCGGCCTCGCCCGCGACCAGCTCGCCGCGCGTGCCGAGCACCTGGAAGTAGACGCTGTCGATGTTGTCCGCGCGCAGGAAGTCGCGCGTCTGCTCCGGCAGCGTCAGCTCGGCGACGCCGTTGACCGGATGGATCTGGCGCGCGAGCACGTAGGCGTTGGTCTCGAGCGCGCGATCGAACGGGCTGTTCGCGATCGTCTTCGCGACGAGATAGGTGACGGCGATGCTCATCGGCCACAGCAGCAGCAGCGGCGCGAGCATCCAGTCGAGGATTTCGCCGAACAGCGAGCGCGGGCGCGGCGTTTCGGGCGATTCGGTCTCGTCGGGCGGCGCGAACGGGTTCTCGTAGCGCGCGTCGCGCGCCTCGTCGGCAGCCGACGACGGCGCGCCGGTCGGGTGGCGGGAAGGGGAATGGGCCGGCGTGGCCATCGCGGCGCCGCCCGGCGTCAGCGCAGCGGCGTGCCGGCCGCCGCGGGCTGGGGCGCCGCCGTGTCGGCCGGCGTCGCGGGCGCGACCTTCTCGAGGCAATAGCCGAGGCCGCGCACGGTCGAGATCCGCACGCCGCTCGGTTCGATCTTCTTGCGCAGCCGGTGCACGTAGACTTCGATCGCGTTGTTGCTGACTTCCTCGCCCCATTCGCACAGGTGATCGACGAGCTGTTCCTTCGACACGAGCCGGCCGATCCGCTGCAGCAGCACCTCGAGCAGGCCGAGCTCGCGCGCGGAGAGATCGAGCACGTGATCGTTCGCGTACGCGATGCGACCGACCTGGTCGAACGCGAGCGAGCCGTGGCGCACGACGGTCGGGCCGCCGCCGGCGCCGCGCCGGGTCAGCGCGCGCACGCGCGCCTCGAGCTCGTTGAGCGCGAACGGCTTGGCCATGTAGTCGTCGGCGCCGAGGTCGAGCCCCTTCACGCGTTCGTCGACGCTGTCGGCGGCGGTCAGGATCAGCACGGGGAGATTGGAATTGCGCGCGCGCAGGCGCTTGAGCACGTCGAGCCCGGACATTTTCGGCAGCCCGAGATCGAGGATCAGCAGGTCGAAAGTCTGCATCGACAGCGCGGTGTCGGCGTCGACGCCGCTCTTCACGTGATCGACGGCATAGCCCGATTGGCGGAGTGACCGGGTGAGGCCGTCCGCGAGTATGCTGTCGTCTTCGGCGATGAGAATTCGCATGTTGCTGACCGGTGCCGGCAGGGCGTTCGCGCCGGCGCGGCTGTCTCCGAAGTTATTCGTGCACAACGCTTTGCATTGCGGGCTTGCACAAAACACTGTTTTTTTATACAGTGTCTGCATTCGTGGGCAGCGCTTGAAGCGGGCGCGCCTCCAACAGACGCTGCTCATCATAGCAAAGGACGATTCATGGAAGATAGCAAGAAGGGCTCCGGGATGACCGCCGAGAAGAGCAAGGCGCTGGCGGCCGCACTCGCACAGATCGAGAAGCAGTTCGGCAAGGGCTCGATCATGCGCATGGGCGACGGCGAGGCGGCCGAGAATATCCAGGTCGTCTCCACGGGGTCGCTGGGTCTCGACATCGCGCTGGGCGTCGGCGGCCTGCCGCGCGGCCGGGTGGTCGAGATCTACGGTCCGGAATCGTCCGGTAAGACCACCCTCACGCTGCAAGTCATCGCTGAACTGCAGAAGATCGGCGGCACCGCGGCGTTCATCGACGCCGAGCACGCGCTCGACGTCCAGTACGCGTCGAAGCTCGGCGTGAACGTGCCGGAACTGCTGATCTCGCAGCCGGACACCGGCGAGCAGGCGCTCGAAATCACCGATGCGCTGGTGCGCTCGGGCTCGATCGACATGATCGTCATCGACTCGGTCGCGGCGCTCGTGCCGAAGGCCGAAATCGAAGGCGAGATGGGCGATTCGCTGCCGGGTCTGCAGGCTCGCCTGATGTCGCAGGCGCTGCGCAAGCTGACCGGCACGATCAAGCGCACGAACTGCCTGGTGATCTTCATCAACCAGATCCGGATGAAGATCGGCGTGATGTTCGGCAACCCGGAAACCACCACGGGCGGCAACGCGCTGAAGTTCTATTCGTCGGTGCGTCTCGACATTCGCCGGATCGGTTCGATCAAGAAGAATGACGAGGTGATCGGCAACGAAACCCGCGTGAAGGTCGTCAAGAACAAGGTGTCGCCGCCGTTCCGCGAAGCGATCTTTGACATCCTGTACGGCGAAGGTATTTCGCGTCAGGGCGAGATCATCGATCTCGGCGTGCAGGCGAAGATCGTCGACAAGGCCGGCGCCTGGTACAGCTACAACGGCGAGAAGATCGGCCAGGGCAAGGACAATGCGCGTGAATTCCTGCGCGAGAATCCGGAAATCGCACGCGAGATCGAAAACCGCATCCGCGAATCGCTCGGTGTCGTCAGCATGCCCGATGGCGTAGCCAACGAAGCCGAGGCGTTGGACGAAGAAGAGTAATGGTTGTGCGCCGAGGTCAGGCTGGCGAGCCGGAGGAGAGCGACGTGCCCGAAACGGCGGGTCGCTCCGGCCGGCGAGCCGGTTCCTCGGGCGCCGACCGGCGGGGCGCAGGCGGCAACGCCGCGAACCGCACTGCGACGAGGGCATCCGACGATGCCCTCGTTTCATTTGAGATTGCCGCACCGGACGATCCGTTCGACGACGACGAGTCGTTCGACGCGCATGATCGCTCCCGCCGTCGCGTGTCCGGTGTCCGCTTCCCGGGCGATCGCGCCCCGAGCAATCGCACAGCCGATGCGCCCGCGACGGAAGATGTCTATACGCGCAGCAGCCAGCATCCGCGCCGCACACGCCGCGCAGCCGGTGCGTCTTTCGGCGCATCTTCCAGCGGCGCTGCTTCGAGCGACGCGCCGGGCGCCAGCGAGCGCAAGTCGTCGAAGCCGCCGCGGTCGTTGAAGGGCCGCGCGCTCGGCTATCTGTCGAGGCGTGAATACAGCCGCGCGGAGCTCGCGCGCAAGCTCGCACCCTACGTCGACGAAGGCGAGTCCATCGAACCGGTGCTCGATGCGCTGGAACAGGAAGGCTGGCTGTCCGACGCGCGCTTCGCCGAGAGCCTCGTGCATCGTCGCGCGTCGCGTGTCGGCGTCGCGCGCATCGTCAGCGAGCTGAAGCGCCATGCGGTCGGCGACAGTCTCGTCGAAGAGGTGAATGCCCAATTGCGCGAGACCGAATTGACGCGCGCGCAGGCTGTCTGGCGCAAGAAATTCGGTGCACTGCCGCAAACGCCCGCCGAACGCGCGAAGCAGGCGCGCTTCCTGGCCGCGCGCGGCTTCTCGAGCGCGACCATCGTGAAGTTGCTGAAGGTCGGCGACGATTTCCCGATCGACGACTGAGCCGCCCGGTCGCGCGCGTGGCGCGCGATTTTGCTGCATTGCAACCGCTTCCGGACAGGCGGGAATACCCGCCGTCGCGGCAAACTGTCTCAAATACCCAATATGCTAAAATCCACGGGTTTTCCTCTTCGGCCTCAACCTCCAGCATGCCGCTATCCGAGCCCGTGCCCCGTCAGTTGCGACATCGACGCGCAATCCGAGCGGAAGCCTACGAGCGCGGCGACGGCTTGTGGGACATCGAAGCCTGCCTGACCGACCACAAGCCGCGCGATGTCGCGCTTGCGTCGGGCATCCGGCCCCAGGGTCTGCCGATCCACGAACTCTGGCTGCGCGTGACCATCGATCGTGACCTCAATGTCGTCGACGCCGAAGCGTCTTCGGAATGGGTGCCCTATCCTGGTCATTGTCAATCCGCCCCGCCCACCTATCGGGCCCTCATCGGGCTCAATCTCTTCCGCAATTTCCGCCGCAACGCGAACCGGCTGCTCGCCGGCGTCGCAGGCTGTTCCCATCTCACCGAACTGTGCGCCGTGCTGCCGACGGCCGCGATCCAGGCGTTCGCCGGTGACGTGTGGAACGTGCGCGAGGAGGGCGGCGAAGGGCCGGATCACGACGGCGCGCACGCCGAACCGCCTTTCCAGCTCGGCCGCTGCCGCGCGCTGCGATTCGACGGTGAGGTCGTGCGGCAGTACTACCCGCGCTGGTACGGCCCGATTCGGCCGGATCTGCCCGGTGAAGGCAGCACGAAGGAATGAACGGAAATCATTCGAAGAAGCGTCTTAAGCGACTTTTCATCCAACTCTCAGACTGAAGGGAATCACGCATGAAGATTCACGAGTACCAGGGTAAGGAAATCCTGCGGAAATTCGGAGTCGCGGTACCGCGCGGCAAGCCGGCGTTCTCGGTTGACGAGGCCGTCAAGGTGGCGGAAGAGCTCGGCGGCCCGGTATGGGTCGTGAAGGCTCAGATTCACGCGGGTGGCCGTGGCAAGGGCGGCGGCGTGAAGGTGGCGAAGTCGATCGAGCAGGTCCGCGAATACGCGAACCAGATCCTCGGCATGCAGCTCGTCACGCACCAGACCGGTCCGGAAGGCCAGAAGGTCAACCGTCTGATGATCGAGGAAGGCGCCGACATCAAGCAGGAACTGTATGTCAGCCTCGTCGTCGACCGCATCTCGCAGAAGATCGTGCTGATGGGCTCGAGCGAAGGCGGCATGGACATCGAAGAAGTCGCCGAGAAGCACCCGGAACTGATCCACAAGGTCATCGTCGAGCCGTCGACGGGCCTGCTGGACGCGCAGGCCGACGACCTCGCCGCGAAGATCGGCGTGCCGGCTGCGTCGATTCCGCAAGCGCGCGCGATCCTGCAAGGCCTGTACAAGGCATTCTGGGAAACCGACGCATCGCTGGCCGAAATCAACCCGCTGAACGTCTCCGGCGACGGCAAGGTCACCGCACTCGACGCGAAGTTCAACTTCGACTCGAACGCGCTGTTCCGTCACCCGGAAATCGTCGCGTACCGCGATCTGGACGAAGAAGATCCGGCTGAAATCGAAGCGTCGAAGTTCGACCTCGCGTACATCTCGCTCGACGGCAACATCGGCTGTCTCGTGAACGGCGCGGGCCTCGCGATGGCGACGATGGACACGATCAAGCTGTTCGGCGGCGAACCGGCGAACTTCCTGGACGTCGGCGGAGGCGCGACGACCGAGAAGGTCACGGAAGCGTTCAAGCTGATGCTGAAGAACCCGGACCTGAAGGCGATCCTCGTGAACATCTTCGGCGGCATCATGCGCTGCGACGTGATCGCGGAAGGCGTGATCGCCGGTTCGAAGGCCGTGAACCTGAACGTGCCGCTGGTCGTGCGCATGAAGGGCACGAACGAGGACCTCGGCAAGAAGATGCTGGCCGATTCGGGCCTGCCGATCATCTCGGCGGACAGCATGGAAGAGGCTGCGCAGAAGGTCGTCGCGGCTGCCGCAGGCAAGTAAGCACGCGCTAATGAACACGTAGGGCGGCGCGGTTTGCACGCGACGCCCATCGAACAGAGGTCAAAATACATGTCGATTCTGATCAACAAGGACACGAAGGTCATCACGCAGGGCATTACCGGCAAAACCGGTCAGTTCCATACGCGCGCCTGCCGTGAATACGCAAACGGCCGCGAAGCATTCGTCGCGGGCGTGAACCCGAAGAAGGCCGGCGAAGACTTCGAAGGCATTCCGATCTACGCGAGCGTCAAGGAAGCGAAGGCGGAAACCGGCGCGACCGTGTCGGTCATCTACGTTCCGCCGGCAGGCGCGGCCGCTGCGATCTGGGAAGCGGTCGAAGCCGACCTGGATCTCGCGATCTGCATCACGGAAGGCATCCCCGTCCGTGACATGATCGAAGTGAAGGACCGCATGCGTCGCGAAGGCCGCAAGACGCTGCTGCTCGGGCCGAACTGCCCGGGCACGATCACGCCGGACGAACTGAAGATCGGCATCATGCCGGGTCACATCCACCGCAAGGGCCGCATCGGCGTCGTGTCGCGTTCGGGCACGCTGACGTATGAAGCGGTTGCCCAGCTGACGGCACTCGGCCTCGGCCAGTCGTCGGCAGTCGGTATCGGCGGCGACCCGATCAACGGTCTGAAGCACATCGACGTGATGAAGATGTTCAACGACGATCCGGATACGGATGCGGTCGTGATGATCGGCGAAATCGGCGGTCCGGACGAAGCCAACGCCGCCGAGTGGATCAAGGACAACATGAAGAAGCCGGTGGTCGGCTTCATCGCGGGCGTCACGGCGCCTCCGGGCAAGCGCATGGGCCACGCCGGCGCGCTGATCTCGGGCGGTGCGGATACGGCCGAAGCGAAACTGGAAATCATGGAAGCGTGCGGCATCACCGTCACGCGCAACCCGTCGGAAATGGGCCGTCTGCTGAAGAAGGCGCTGTAATCATTTCCATTGGGCTCGTCCTGCAAAAAACGCCGGCTTTGCCGGCGTTTTTTGTTATGCTCCCGCAATGAATTCGTAAGCACCGGGCATGCGTTCTGCATGCGCCTACGATGAACCGGGCCGCCCGCGAGGCGGCCGTTGTCCTTTCCTCTCCGCTATGCTCGAATTCCTGACCTCGCTGCACTGGGGCGCCATTCTCCAGATTGTCATCATTGATATCCTGCTCGGCGGCGACAACGCGGTCGTGATCGCGCTTGCGTGCCGCAACCTGCCGGCGAACCAGCGGCTGCGCGGCGTCGTCTGGGGCACTGCGGGGGCGATCCTGCTGCGTGTCGCGCTGATCACGTTCGCGGTCGCGCTGCTCGACGTGCCGTTCCTGAAGCTCGGCGGCGGCCTGCTGCTGCTGTGGATCGGCATCAAGCTGATGGCGCCGGCCGCCGACGCGCACGACAACATCAAGCCGGCCGACCGGCTGTGGGACGCCGTGAAGACGATCGTGATCGCCGACGCGGTCATGAGCCTCGACAACGTGATCGCGATCGCCGGCGCGGCCGAGCAGGCCGATCCGTCGCACCGGATCGCGCTCGTGATCTTCGGGCTCATCGTCAGCGTGCCGATCATCGTGTGGGGCAGCACGCTGGTGCTGAAGCTGCTCGACCGTTTCCCGGTCGTCGTGGCATTCGGCGCCGGGCTGCTCGGCTGGATCGCGGGCGGCTTGATCGTGAACGACCCGGTCGGCGACCGCTGGCCGGTGCTTGATGCGCCGGAAGTGGTCTACGGCGCGAGCATCGTCGGCGCGTTGTTCGTCGTCGCGATCGGTTATGCGCTCAGGAAACGCCGCAGCGTGCCGCACGCGCACTGACTGGCCATCCGGCTGACTGCCGGCTTCGCGGCCCGCTGGCTACGATCGAGACGCCTGCCTGTATCGGCAGGCGTTTTTCGTTTCCGGAGCCTGTTCATGTTCGAAGCCTTTTCCGTTTCCCTGTTCCGTCGCGTTGCCGCCGATCTGCGGCACGCGAACCGGCCGTCGTCGCGCTGGCGGCTGGCCGGCTTCACGCTGATCGAACTGATGATCGTGCTGGCGATCGTCGGGGTCGTCGCGGCCTATGCGATTCCCGCGTACCAGGATTACCTCGCGCGCTCGCGCGTCGGCGAGGGGCTGGCGCTCGCGTCGTCCGCGCGGCTCGCGGTCGCCGACAACGCCGCGAGCGGCGCGAGCCTCGACGGCGGCTACAGCCCGCCGGCCGGGACCCGCAACGTCGAATCGGTCGCGATCGACGGCGCCACCGGCCAGATCACGGTTTCCTTCACCACCCGCGTCGCCGCGGCCGGCACCAATACGCTGGTGCTCGTGCCGTCCGCGCCCGACAAGGCCGAGGCGCCCACCGCGCGCGTGCCGCTCAAAAAGGGCGCGATACAAGCGGGCGCGATCGCGTGGGAATGCTTCGCGGCCGGCAAGGACGCGTCGTCGCTGCCGGCGCCTGGAGCGGGGCCGTTGCCGGGTAACGCCGCGACGCTGCCCGCGAAATATGCGCCCGCGGAGTGCCGCGCATAAGGCTGGCGGAGAAGCAGGGCGGCGGCGCCTGCGGCCTGCCGGTCGCCGCTTCGGCCGGCGGGGCCGCAGCCCGGCGCCGGCTCCCGGAGCGACGGCCCCGCACAGAGCAGGGAAAGTTTTGTATAGTGCGCCGGTTGCTGACATCCGGTTCGCTCATGCCTTCTACTTTTTCCCGTTCGTTGTCGCTCGTTGCGCTGGCTGTCGCCCTGATCGTGCCGTACGCGATCACGAATCACACGTATCCGATCCCGACCTTCTATTCCGAGTTTTCCGCGCTGGTGCTGTATCTGCTGGTGGGCGTGTCCGTCGTGCTGCTCGCGCGCACCGGCCGTCCGGCCGAGCCGTTTGCCGCGCCGGCCGCGTTCGTCGTCCCGCTCGGTTTTGCGGCGGTGCTGATCGCGCAGGTCGCGCTGATCCCGCTCAAGGTGCCGTCGATGAACTGGCTGGCGGTCGGTTATCTCGCGGCCGCGCTGGTCGCGATGCAGGCTGGCTACGCGCTCGCGCGCGACGGGATGGCGGAAACCGTGTCGCGGATGATGGCCGGCGCGCTGCTCGTGGGCGGCGTGTTCGCGGTCGGTACCCAGATCGTGCAGCTGTTCCACCTCGAAGCGGCCGTCTCGCCGTTCGTCGTCGTGTACAACATCGCGGTCGACCGTCGTCCGTACGGCAACATGGCGCAGGCGAACCACCTGGCCAGCTACATCGCCTTCGCGCTCGCGGGCGCGCTGTATCTGGTCCAGACACGCCGGCTCGCGGTGTGGGCCTGGCTCGCGTTGTCGCTCGTACTGTCGGTCGGTCTCGCGCTGACGGTGTCGCGCGGGCCGTGGCTGCAGGTGGCGGTGATGGTCGTCGCGGGCTTCTGGATGGCGTGGGTCGAATCGCGCCGCACGCCGGGCAATGCGCGTGCGTGGCTGATACCGGTCGTGCTGGCGGTCGCGTTCATCGCGGTGAACGTCGCGGTGCGCTGGGCCAACGTGCACTATCACCTGAATCTCGCGGAGTCGGCCGCCGACCGGATGCGCGACGCCGGGCAGATCGCGCCGCGCCTCGCGCTGTGGAAGTACGGGCTCGCGATGTTCCGCGAGCATCCGCTGCTCGGCGTCGGCTGGGGCGAATTCCCGTCGCACCAGTTTGCGCTCGTGCGCACGCTCGGCGGCGTCGAGATCGCGAACAACTCGCACGACATCTTCATCGACCTGCTCGCGAAGTCCGGTCTCGTCGGGCTCGGCGTGCTCGCCGTCACGCTCGTCATGTGGTTCGTGCGCACGGTGCGGGCGCCGCAGTCGAGCATGCGCGTGTTCGGCTTCGCGCTGATCGGCATCCTGCTGATGCATGCGCTGGTCGAGTATCCGCAGCAATACATGTTCTTCCTGCTGCCGGCGATGTTCGTGATCGGGCTGCTCGAGGTGAAGCCGCTGCGCATCCTGCCGGGGCGTGCGGCATTCGGGCTGTTCGCGGTGCTGTCGTTCGGCGGCGTGCTGGCGGCGGTGCCCGTGCTGCGCGACTACCAGCGCGCGGAAGTGCTCTATTACGGCAGCAGCCCGGCCGCGCAGTATCGCGATGCGCCGTCGCTGCTGTTCGGCGCGTGGGGCGATTACGGTGCGGCGACGCTGCTGACCATTTCGCCGGACAACCTGCCGCTCAAGCTCGCCGCGCACGAGCGCGCGATCGCGCTGCTGCCCGGCGAGACGGTGCTGCGCCGCTATGCGGTGCTGCAGGCGCTGGCCGGCCGCGAAGCCGACGCGCTCGATACCGTCGCGCGCCTGCATGTGTTTGCGAAGGAGTTGAAGGACTGGCCGCAACAGCTGGCCGCGTTGTACAAGCTGTGCGGCGATGAGCCGGCGCTGAAGACGTTCAGGGCGGCCGTCGTCGCGAAATACGGGGAAGCGCCGGCCGACGAGGGCGACGACTCGGACGACGACGATTCGGATTGACGCGTGTCGTGCGCGCCGGAACGGGGAATTCCGGCGTTTGTCTGGCCGTGATGAAAGCGGGCTGACGTCGTCGGCGCAACATGGCCCGGCGCATCACGCGCTGAGCCGATCGGCTATCGATTACGTCGCGGATCGCTTGGATTCGGGTCGAAGGGGCGGCGATTCGCGTCAACCATTGTCAAATCGCCGCCTGCTGACCGGGCGGCGCGGGCACAATGCGCGAAAGGGCTCGCGTGCGCGTCGGCGTGGGGCGCAGGCGGTGCCAATACGGCACACTTCCCGGTTATCCGGGGATTGCGCCGAGCAGGATCGCGGCCGGGCATCGCTCGGCCGTGCGGCCGTAACGGGGCGCCGGTCCGATGGCCGCGGCGCAGTGCGACACACGCGATGCGGGCGGGGGAAGGCCTCGGCTGCGCGGCGCGTGTGCCCAGAACAGTGCTGAAGAACGATATTCGACCATGGCCATTCGCTCGACCTACCTGACCCTGCCCGCCGTCGCGATGCTGTTTTCCGGCTGCGCGATGCTGTCGTCGTCGCAGGAAAGCAAGCTGACCTGCCACATTCCGCGTGCCGTCTATCCGGATACCGCGAAGCCGCTCACGCGCCCGGCGACCGTGCTCGTGCGCGCGCTGATGACGACGTCCGGCGAAGCGCAGAACGTCACCGTGACGACGAGCAGCCGCAACGCGGCGGCCGATCGCGCGGCCGTCGAAGCGATGACGCACGCGAGCTGCGTGCAGACCGGCGCGACGGCGAATCCCTTCTTGCTCACGCAACCGTTCGTGTTCGAGCCGCGGCGCGCCGAATGACGCACGGTCGGTGCGGGCGATCGCGCCGTGCCGCCACGCCCCAGTCACTTGTCGTTGTCGGCTGTCCGGCGCGATTTCACCGCTGCGCCACGCGGCTGACGGCTCAGTGCCGCGGCATCAGATCCGCGCCGCGACACGCGGGCTCGGACGCGTTGCGCAGCCCGAGCATCGTGAAGCCGTTGCGCTCCTGGCGGATCAGCGCGTAGCGCCGCGCGACCGTTTCTCCACCCTTGCCCGTCAGATCCAGTTCGACCTGGAAGCGATCCTTGCTGTCGGAACAGCCGCGTACCGGGCCGTATGCGAAGCCGATATCGGGCGCCTTGCTTTCCGCGTTGAACGTCTGCCGGGCTTTCAGCGCGGTCCCGGCGGCCTCGGGTTCGCTCCATTCGCGCGCGAGCACGTCGTCCACCTTCAGCCACTCGTCGACGAAATCGCGGCCGTTGGCGGCGGCCGGCTGCACGCGTTGCACGGTGTCGCCGTCGACGCGATAGCGGAAGATACCTGGCCGCGTCATCACGTCGCCGTCGAGCGAGCCGACCGTCGTGCGCAGCTCGAAGCCGTCGGCGCGCACCTTGAAGCGGATCGAATCGTCGTCGATCACGTAGCCGTGCGCGGTGTGGAACAGCGTGCGTTGCGCGGCCGACCCGTTGGCCGGCGCGATCACGTCCGCGCCGAACCGGCTCCAGCGCGACGAGCACCACGGTGTGCCGTGGACGACCGCCACCTGTCCGCCCGGCAACGCGCCGAACCAGAAGCCGCCGCCGTATGCGCCGCCGATGTCCTTGTATTCGTCGGCTTGCCAGCGCAGCACGCGCTGCCACCGACCGTTTTCCCACGCGTACGCGGTGAGCAGGTTGTCGTCGCCGCATGCGATGTCGAAGCCGGCGCGTACGAACAGCAGCGGGCGCGACGTGCCGTCGCGCGTGACGTCGACGTCCGGGTTGCGGCCGAACGCCGATTCGCCGGTTTTCGGCTGTGCCGGCTGCGCGGGGACGCCGAGCGTTGCCGCGAGCGTGCGTTTCAGTGCGACCGCTTCGACATGTTCATCGCTGCATACGAGGCGCGCGTCGATCGCGCCGACGAGCGCTTGCTTGTAGGCGCGAAGCGCGTCGCGCAAAGGCGGCGAAACCTCGACGGTGCCGGCGCCGTCGCTTTCCGGGTTGGGCGCGCGTTGCACGCGGTGTTGCGCGTCGAGCGCGGCGCGTGCAGCGGTGTCGGCGGCGGGGCAGGGGCTGGCGGCGAAGGCGGCGGGCGATGTGGCAACGCATAGCGCGAGTGCGGCGCGACGCGGTGATTTATTCATCGAATTGAGTCTTCCGTCGTAGCAACGGGATTCGGTCTTGTAAGGCACGGTTATTTCGGACCGGGAACGACAGTTTCCTCAGTCTTTCATCGAGCAACGAGTACAGCGTGTTCGTATCCTGATTGAAATACCGATTGTGATAGACGATCCCGTCGACATTCTGCTTCCAGGTCTTGCCTGCGTCAGTGCTGCTGATCATCAGGGGGATCGGTGGATCATCGATTGCGTGCCCGGGGTCGGTCGCATAGACGAGCAACAGGCCATCGCGGCCCACGTCGAGGCCGCTCAGGATGAGCTTCCTGTCAAACGTCGTCACTTGCCGGACTCGCTCCGGGCGCGTGTTCGCCCACGTCGAAAGCACACCGGTCCGGCGTGCGCGATCCGGTGCAGTATCGTCGCCACTCTCATGGTCGAGGAGAGACAGCGTGTAAAGCGCGTAGCCGCCAGCCGTGGCAGGCGCAGACACGAGTCGAGTGACGGTCTGGTTAGGCAGGACGGTATCGAGAGCGAACGCCCGCTGATTTGGCGCGAGTCGGTATACGACGCTGCGGGCAGGGGCCGTAGCCGACCGGTCGACAGGGTAAGCCACTCGCAGGGTGCCGTCGGGGCCAAGATTTACTCCTGCGAAGCTGCGCCCGGGAGCACCGCCGACGGCTGCATCCGGTGGTAGTGCGATCCGCTGCCAGGACACGCCGCCGTCGGATGTTCGCCGGACCGCCGGGCCCCGACCGATCGCATAACCGCTCCGCGCGTCGATGAAGAGCAACTGATCGATATCCTCGTGCTCGGGCCAGTCGAGCTGCGACCAGTGCCGGCCGCCGTCGAGCGATTTCCAGACACGGGTTTGCTGCGAGACGAGGCCGTCTGCCGGATGTGGCGCCGTGTAGCTGGTCCGGCCGACGCCGATGACCTGGACCTGACCGTCCCGCGAATGCCACCACGCCGTGTGTTGGCCCGGCGCTTGCAAGAAGCGCTGCAGTCCCTGATCGAGGGTGCCACGGAAGAAATTTACGGTCCGCCGATTGAGGGTTTCTGCTGCGTTGTTCATCCACGCTTCGGTGGGTTCGGCGACCATTGGATTCTTCCACTCGCCGGGAGGCTTCAGCATCACCACAGGGTCGGCGACCGTGAGCGACATGATTTCGTTGCCGACGACGTAGAAATCACCGACGCCAGCCAGTGGGACGGGCCACGTCACCTTCGACGAAACGGTTTCCCATCGAGAGCCGGTATTTTCGACCAGCAGTATCAATGCGATGCTGCCGATCGCGATGGCGGCCAGCCGCTTTAGGCGGGAGTGGTTGCGCATCGGGTTGGCTGAAGTCAATGGAGAAGAGGGCATGAGGCCGATCGTGCCGGGGGCGTCGTCCGATTCTGCGGACTCGGCCCACGGCAAATGCGTCTGGCAGCGATCAGAATTGCCGTTTCCGAAGTGTGTAGGCGAACACCGGATGGAGCGTATCGGTGCTTGCCGTCCTGATCCGGTTTTCGCGACGATGCGCCAATTCCTCGGCGACCGTCATGCGCGCGATCAGAAAGTCCGCTTCTTCAGCGTATAAGCGTGCAGCCAGTACAGCGTGTTGGTCTGCGCGTCGAAGTAGCCGCCTTGTGCAACCTTGTCGGCTGTTTGATCCCACGACTTGCCGGCGTCGGTACTGGTGAACGTCAGGTCGATCGGGGCACCGCCGCGACTGCCGGAGTTCGGGTCGGTCGCGTAGACGAGCAGGAGGCCGTTACGACCGACGCTCAGGCTGTCGAGCCGGAGCGTCTCGTCGAACGTGCGCAGTTGGTGCACGGACTCGGGATGGTCGTTCGTCCACGTGGAAATCGCGCCCGCCCGGCGGCTGTTGTCGCGACTCTCGCCGCTTTGCGGCTTGTCGAGACGTGACAGCGCGTACAGCGAATAGTGTGCTGCCGGTCCCGGCGTGGTATCGAGCGCGGTGACGACCTGGCCCGGCAGTTCGGTCTCCGTCACGAATGCGTGCCGCTCCCAGTCGAGCCGGTCGATCACACTGTGCGACGGCGCCTCTGCAGTCCGAGCGGCGGAGTAGGCGACGCGCAGTACACCGTCAGGGCCGAGACTCACCGCATTGAAATTCTTGCGCGTCTCGTCGGCGACGCGTGCATCGGTCGGCACGTCGATCGTCTGCCACGTGTTACCGCCGTCCGCGGTCCGCCACACTCTCGGCCCCCAGCCGATCGCGTAGCCGCGCTGTGGATCGACGAAGAGCAACCGGCCAATGTTCTGGTTTTCGGGCCATTGCAGTTGAGACCACGTTTGGCCGCCGTCGAGCGACTTCCACAGCTTCGTGGTTTGCGGTGCATCGCCGCCGCGTGCCTCCGGGGCCTTGTAGTCCATCCATGAGGTGCTGAGGAACTGAACCGACCAGTCCGGGGAGTACCACCACGCGGCGTTCTGGCCGACCTGCTGGAACTGGCGTTTCATCCCGCCGTCGATGGTTCCGCGGAAGAAGCTGATCGTCATGCGGTTCAGCAACTCGCCCGTGTCGTTCATCCATGCTTCGGTCGGCTCGGGCCGCTGCGGTTCCGTCGATTCAGCCGTGGGCTTGAACGTCACCACGGGATTGGCCAGCTTGACGCTCATCACGTCGTTGCCCTTGATGCGGAAGTTGCCGCCGCCATACGGCGTGTCGTTCCGCATGAAGTTTGTCGAAATTGTTTCCCAACCCGTCGCCATATTTACGTACCCGTATGTTGCAATGGCCAGGACAACAAGACCCCCGGCGATCCATTTCCAGCGTTTGAGTTTTGGCATGTCACTTATTTAGCAAACGATCCAGCGCCCGGCTGACTTCGTCGGACGTGTCCGAACCCCACTCGCGTGCTTTTTTAGCCGCGTCCGAGCCCCATTCACGGACCTGATCGACCGCGTCCGAGCTCCAGTCGTGCGCCTTTTGTTTGGCGACGGGGATACCCGCGTCCCACGCTTGCTTGAGCGTCCGTCCATCGCCCCATTCCTGAAGATTTGGCCGCATGCCGATCTTGGTCAGATCCGAGACCGGTAGACCGGCCAGCCCTCCGTCCAGATAAGCCAACGGATGCGTGACGAACGCGAAGGTCTTGAACGTCTCTCCGTTGTTTTCGAGCTCCAGTTCGTATCGTTTCACTTGCATCGAAAGCTCACCGTTGCCCGGCTTCGCACTGCTGAATGCGATCTGGTCCCCCTGCATGTTTTGCTGCAGCCCAATTTCGATGTAGCGCTGCAGCCACCACCGGGCGGTTTCCAGCCATTTCTTTCCTTTTGCCGTGAGAGTGGGATACAGATTCTGGCCGTAGTCCGAACAATAGTAATAGCCGTAGCTCACGTAGTAATCGGGCGGTTTGTGGCCGCAACCGATATGGCGCATCATGAAATTGCCGTGGCGCGACCAGTCGGAATCCGTGCTCTTCAGTTTGATCAACTCTTCCCGCCGATGCAGCAGACGGCGCGCGACTTCCTTGTCTTTCCACGGGTCCCACGAGGTCGCGAATTTCTTCACGGTTTCCCATGCGCTCGATTTGCTGACTTTTTCGACCGTCTCCCAGTACTCGCCGTGCAGCGGCTGGTAGTAGAACGGACACGTGCCGACGATCGAATCCGCAGCCGGCGTCACATGCTTGTCGCAGATGTTGATCTGCACCTTCGGCCGATCCTGGTATCCCGTCGGGGTCAGCATCCCCGCACCGGTCCCGAGCACCTTGTCCTGTTGTCCGTCAGCCATTCGATTTCCCTAGAAACTTGACCACGACGTCGTGCGGCACGTGGCTCTGCGTGAGCCCGGTTTCGCCTGCCGCGTTGGTGACGCCTTCCGAGAGCAGCTTGCCGTTCGAGAACATCTGGTACCGCGTGTTCGCGACCGGAATGTCGGTGCCGGCCCAGTGCGCGATGAATGCCTGGTCGTAGTTGCCGTTGGAGTTCGGCAGCGTCGGCATCGTTTGCGACAGGTGGGTGGGGCCGCTGAACGCATGCTGCGCGCCCTTGATGTCGATCTTGCCGGGCGCGTGCACCTCGATGTTGCCGTCCGCGATGCGGATATAGGCGCCGCCGGACGTCAGCAGGATCTCCTTCGCCGCGGCGCCTTCGATCGATTGCGTGACGGCGATCAGCTTCAGCGCCTTCTGCGCGGTCAGCTCGATGTTGTCCGCCTGCGCCTGCACTTCGACCTTGCCCTTGCCGGCGAACAGCTTCATCCCCGCGTTCTGCGCGAACAGGCTGATCCGGTCGAGGACACTGGCGATCAGCGATTTCCCGGCGGCGACGTGCGTGCTTTGCCCGCTGACGAGGTTGATGTGCTGGTCCGCGGAAAATTGCGCGGACTGCTGCGTGGACATCCCGATGCCGGCCGGGCTGCCGAACAGCATCACGGGCTCCTTGAACGCGTTGGCGTTGCCGGTTCCGCCGCCGGCGGTCCGGCCGCCCGACGCGTTGCCGCTCACGCTGTTCTGCGTCGCGTCGCTGAACTGCTTCAGCGCCGTGTGGCCGGGGTCGAGCGACTCGCCCTGATGCTGCGCGCTGACCTGCGACATGGCGTCGATCAGCCCTTGCGCGCGCACGAGCTGCTCCCGGGTCTCGTCGACGTCGAGCGGCTGGCTGGCCGCCTGCTTGGGATGCGTCGTGACGTACAGCCCGCGGTTCGCGCGCACGGCGCCGTAGGCGTCCGAGCGCAGGTCGAAGCCACTGCCGAGATAGCTGCCGCGGTTGTTGCCCGTGTGGTCGATCAGGTAGCCGAGATGCAGATGTGCGTTGGTCTGGCTGCTGTACAGGTGCACGCGGTTCTGCGCGGTCGCGTCGTCGAGCACCAGCTGGTTGTAGCCGGCGCCCGCGTATTCCTTGGAGCGGTACCCGGACAGGATGCCGTTGCTGTGCCATTGCGGGCTCGTCGCGCCGTTGTAGACCTTGCCGACGATGATCGGACGATCGCAGTCGCCGCCGAGGAAGTCGACCAGCACTTCCTCGCCGCTGCGGTGCGGGTGGACGGCACCGTAGCCATTGCCCGAATCGGACGCCGTGGCACGCAGCCAGCACGACGCCTTTTCGTCGCCGTCGTTCAAGCGGTCCCAGTGAAAGCGGACCTTGACGCGGTTGAGCTCGTCCGTATGGACTTCTTCGCCTTGCGGCGCGACGACGGTCGCCGATTGCAGGTGCATCGGCGGCTTCGCGTGCTCGAACGGGCTGCGGAACGGCACCGTCGTGCGCTGCGCCTCGATGCGGATCTGAAAGAAGCCCTCGCTGCCGTCGGGATGACGCACGCGCGACCGGTCCGTATCGGTGGCCTGCATGATGCTGCCGATCTCGGCCTGCAGGCTGTGCGGGAAAACGGCCGGCTCGTCGGCCACGGGCAGGTTGTTGACGATGACCCACGCCGTCTCGATCACGGCGAATTCGCGCTGGCCGGCATCGTCCTTGTCGTGTTCGGGGTGTTCCGCGAACTCGAACACGCGTCCGGCGTCCATGCGCCGCACACCGCCGACACCGTGAAAGCGCTTCGCGTGCGATTCCTGCTCTTCCATCCAGATCTTCGACAGATGGTCGCCGCGTGACTGCTCGGGATACGTGTAGGCACCCGTGTATTCGTAGACTTCGAGCTGCTGCGGCAGATCGCCCTGGTTCGCGATCGTCGGCGTATGGGTGGCCTTCGGATTCGACGCGGTGGGCGGCTGCTTGTAGTCGAACGTGCGCGTGGTGCGTGCGACGCTGCGCAGCGTGCGTGTACCGCTGAACTGGACGAGCGTGTCGGCTTCGTCGCCCGTGCCCGCGTGATGAAAGCGCACGGTTCGCGGCGACAGCGCGGGCAACGCGTCGATGCGATCGACGATGACGAGCCGGTGCGACTTGCCGTCGCTGTCCTGTTCCCAGAAACCGTACAGGCCTTCCGATTCCATTAGGCGATGGACGAAATTCCAGTCGTCCTCGTATTGCATGCAGAACGAGCGCGGCGGCAGCGGCTGGTAGAGCTTGAACGTGAAGCGGCCCTTGGCCTGCGGATGCTGGTTCAGCACGTCGGCGATGATGTCGTCCGCCGACCGGTCCTGCCAGATGCGCTGATCGCGGCGGAACTTCAGGAAGTGCAGGAACGACGCAAAGACGATCTGATGGTGCGTGACGCCGCTGTCCGACCCGAGCCGGCGGGCCGCATGCACGTAGCCGTGGTGCGGCGCGTACGATTGGTCGGCCTGCTGGATCCACAGCGTCACCGGCTGCGCGATCAGTTTCTTGAGTTCGAGGTCGTCGGATACCGACACGGTATCGACGGTGAACTCGAAATGGCGTCCGAGGCGCGATCGTCCCGTGACGCGCTGCGGCAACAGGACGTCGGGGCCGAGCGGGGTATCCAGTTTGATCAGGCGCTCATGCTGAACCGGTCCGGCCAGCAACGCGCTTCTTAACGCTTGCGAATTCATCACCAGTGCTCGCTTTTGTTGTGCTGGTTCGCACGCTCTCTCGTGCGGAATCCGGTAATTGTATGAGATAAAACGGTTTTATCTCGAATTGGCGGGCCGGTGGTGCCCGGGTATTCACCCCGCCGCGTCTTCCGCCTTCCAGTCCCCCGACTTCCCGCCGCGCTTCTCCCGTACGCTCACGTCGGTGATCACCATCCCGCGATCGACCGCCTTGCACATGTCGTAGACGGTCAGCAGCCCGACCTGGACGGCCGTCAGCGCTTCCATCTCGACGCCGGTCCGCCCGAACGTCTCGACCTGCACGACGCAATGCACGCCCGGCAGCGCGTCGTCGAGTTCGAACTCGACGGCCACGCGCGTGAGCGCGAGCGGGTGGCACAGCGGAATCAGGTCGGCCGTGCGTTTGGCGCCCTGGATCGCCGCGATGCGCGCGACGCCGAGCACGTCGCCTTTCTTGGCCTTGCCGTCGCGGATCAGCGCGAACGTGGCCGGCAGCATCCGGATCGTGCCCCGCGCGATCGCGATGCGCCGGGTTTCCTGCTTGTCGCCGACGTCGACCATATGGGCGTGGCCGGCGGCATCGAAATGGGTGAGTCCTGACATGTCTTCCTCTAGTGGAACGGAGTGCGCGCGCACGTCCCTCGATCCTGCCGCGCGACCGGCCGGGCACCGCATCCCGTACCGGCGCGACGAACCGATCCAACCTCGCAACGGGCGCTTATCATAGCAGCGGCGTTCGCGTTGCCGGAGGCGCAGATGACGCTCGCGCGGCACGGGACAGTCGTCGCGGCGCCGGTACAATGACCCGAATATTCAGACCAAACGCCGCGATGCGCGCCGCGCGCGCGGGACGGCGTCGTTTTCATCCTGCCATGCGTGTCAAACAGTTGCTTGCCGTGTCGCTGTCGGCGGCGCTCGCGCTGCCGCCGGGCGGTCATGCGCAGAGCGCATCCGCGCCGCCGCTCGAGCCGGCGGCAGGCGGCCCGACGTCGATTTCCACCGTGCCGTCCGGCATCGCGACCGGCGTATTCGGCACGTACGGCGGCGCGGAAAGCCGGTTCTCGGGCGCGGCCGGTGCGTCGGCGCCGGTCGCGAGCCTGCGCGCGCCGCTGCGGGCGCTGGAGCTGCCCGATCTCGGCGACGGCTCCGGCGGTTCGCTGACGCCGCGCGCCGAGCGCCGGCTCGGCGAGCGCGTGATGCGCGAGGTGCGGCGCGATCCCGACTATCTCGACGACTGGCTGGTGCGGGACTACCTGAACGCGATGGCGGCGCGGCTCGCGGCCGCGGCGGCGGCGCGCTACATCGGCGGCTACACGCCCGACTTCGACCTGTTCCCGGTGCGCGATCCGCAGATCAACGCGTTCTCGATGCCGGGCGGGTTCATCGGGATCAACAGCGGGCTGGTGGTCACGACGCAGACGGAGTCGGAGCTGGCTTCGGTGGTCGGCCACGAGATGGGCCACGTGCTGCAGCGGCACATCGCGCGGATGATCGGTGCGAGCGAGAAGACCGGCTACACGGCGCTCGCGACGATGCTGCTCGGCGTGCTGGCCGGCGTGCTCGCGCGCAGCGGCGATCTCGGCAGCGCGATCGCGATGGGCGGACAGGCGTATGCGGTCGACAACCAGCTGCGCTTCTCGCGGTCGGCCGAGCGCGAGGCCGACCGCGTCGGCTTCCAGCTGCTCGCGGGGGCCGGCTACGACCCGTACGGAATGCCCGGCTTCTTCGAGCGGCTCGACCGCGCGTCGATGGGCGATGCGGGCGTGCCGGCCTATGCGCGCACGCACCCGCTGACCGGGGAGCGGATTGCCGACATGGAGGATCGCGCGCGCCGCGCGCCGTACCGGCAGCCGCGCCAGTCGGCCGAGTACGGGTTCGTGCGGGCACGGCTGCGCGTCCTGCAGAACCGGGCGCCGACCGACATCGCGGCCGAGGCGCGCCGGATGCAGCTCGAGCTCGACGATCACACGGCGCCGAACGTCGCGGCGAACTGGTACGGCATCGCGCTCGCGAATACGCTGCTCGGCCAGTACGACGCGGCCGACAACGCGCTCGCGTCGGCCCGCGCTGCATTCGATGCGCGCGAGCGCCGCGAGGACGACCCGGCGACCAGCTCGCCGAGTCTCGACGTGCTGGCCGCCGACATTGCCCGCCGCGCGGGCCGGACCGACGACGCGGTGCGGCTCTCGGCGCTCGCGCAGCGGCGCTGGCCGGCGTCGCACGCGGCGATCGTCGCGCACCTGCAGGCGCTGATCGCCGCGCGCCGCTTCGCCGAAGCGCAAACCCTCGCACGGGCGCAGGCGAAGGCCGACCCCGAACAGCCGGACTGGTGGGATTACCTCGCGAAGTCGAGCGACGGCAAGGGCGACGTGCTCGCGCGGCGCCGGGCGCTGGCGGAGAAGCTGGCGCTCGATGGAGCGTGGCCGTCGGCGATCCGGCAACTGAAAGAGGCGCGCGACGCGAAGGACGTGTCGTTCTACGAGCAGTCGATCATCGGCGCGCGGCTGCTGGAATTCGAGGCGCGCTACAAGGAAGAGCGCGACGACGAGAAGAACGGCCGCGGGTAGCGGCCGGCGCGCGGCGAACGCAGCCGGCGCCGCGGCGGGTCAGTGGCCGCTGTCGGCCGCGTCGCGTGCGTGGCGCGCCGGGCTGGCGACGTAGCCGAACCGGCCCGGCACGTCGGCGCACGCGATACTGCCGAGCGGCAGCGTGCGGCCGTCGCGCCAGCGCAGCACCGGCGGCTCCGCGTCGAAATCCGCGTGATCGGCGAACAGCCCGAGGTCGTGATCGTGCAGCGCCGCGATGCGCGCAGGCGTGCCGGCCTCGCGAAACAGCACGCCGCCGCCGTCGTCGAGCCAGGCCGCATCCGGTTCGAACGGGGCGCCGGTCTGGTCGGTGAGCGCAAGCTGCCCGTCGCGCTCGGCGAGCCGCACGACCCACGGCGTATAGGCGAGCTCGACGTACACGCGCTGCGGCCCGTTCTGGAAGAACCACCGACCTTGCGCGTCGCAGGCGTAGTTGCGGCCGATGAATGCGTTCAGCGCCTCATGCCGGATCGGCGAGCCGAGCTCGCCGGCCGCCTGCGCGGCGTCGTCGCGCAGCCGCCATGTGCCGCGCCGGTCGAGCAGCAGCCAGCCGGTGCAATCCGGCACGTTCGGCCATTTGGCGAGCGCCTGCCTGACGATGTCATCCATGGTCGACGAATTTCGAGCAATAGCCGAACACCCGCGCCGACAGCCAGTCGAGGCGGCCGGGGAACGGCCCGGTCATGAAGCCCGCGTGGCCGCCGTGCGCGGGCTGGTCGAGCTCGACGGCCGGCGACACGTCGGCCGGGCCCGGCAGCGCCGACTCGGGCAGGAACGGGTCGTTGCGGGCGTTGAGGATCAGCGTGGGTACGTCGATCGCGCGCAGCAGCGGCCGCGTGGTTGCCTTCGTCCAGTAGTCGTCGGCGTTCGCGAAACCGTGCAGCGGCGCGGTCACGACCTCGTCGAAGTCGCGCATCGTCACGGCCCGCAGCATCGCGTCGCGGTCGAACAGCCCCGGGTACTGTTCGAGTTTCGCGAGCCCCTTGCGCTTGAGCGTCTTCAGGAAGCTGCGCGTGTAGACCATCGCGAACCCCTGCGACAGCGCGCGGCCGCCCGCGTGCACGTCGATCGGCGTGGAGATCGCGGCGGCGGCGCGCACGATCGACGTGTCGCTGCGATGCTCGCCGAGCCAGCGCAGCAGCACGTTGCCGCCGAGCGATACGCCGGCCACGACCAGCGGCCCGCGATGCTGTGCGGCGAGCCGGCGCAGGATCCAGTCGACCTCGGCGCTGTCGGCGAGATGGTAGAAGCGCGGCTGGCGGTTGATCTCGCCGCTGCAACTGCGGAAGTGCGGCACGACGGCGTGCCACCCGTTCGCGCGCGCGGTGGCCATCATCGCGAGCGCGTAGTGCGAGCCGGAGCTGCCTTCGAGGCCGTGGAACAGCACGAACAGCGGCGCGTCGGGCGCCGGCGCCGCGCTGTCGAGGTGCGCGACCCAGTCGAGGTCGATGAAGTCGTGGTCGGGCGTTTCCCATCGCTCTCGCCGATAACCGACGACCGGCCGCCGCGCGAACAGCGCGGGCACGATGGTTTGCACATGGCTGTTGGGCAGCCAGCGCGGTGCGCGATAGCGCAATGAATCGTCGTCGGGGGCCGGGGGCCCGGTCAGCGGCGAGGTGGGCGGAGAAGCCGTACTCATGATCGCCCCGCTAATGCGTTGCTTCGTTCTTCGTCAGTGCAGCGGACCCTGCCCGTGACGGATCTTCGCGGCGAATTGTCCGGCCGCTTGTTCAGGAATCGGGCTCGCGTGGATGTGCGCGATGCGCCATTCGCCGCGTTCGTGGATCATCACGTACGTCGCGAAAACCATGTCGGGTTCGGCCGTCAGGTCGGCCTGCTGATGCGCTTCGGCGATCGTATAGACGACCGTGCCGAGGCTGTCGTACACGCGGATGTCGAGCGGCTCGATCGTGACCGGGCGCGTCGCGAGCCGGTTGGCGAGCCCGCCGCGGATCTGGTCGAGGCCGTGCAGATGCTCGCCGTCCGCCCATACGCAGCTGGCGAAATCCTCGTCGATCCACAACGCCAGCAGCGCGTCGAGATTGGCATCCGCGACGGCCTGGTAGTAGGCGTTCAGCGTATCGGCAGCGGCTTCGAAGAGGCGGGCAAAACGTGGCATCGGGGTGGTCTCTCGCGCGCATCGCGCGCCGTATTCAGCACGGCGGCCCGGATCGAGCCGCCGCACACCGGTGAATCGGATTGCCCGGCGCGCCGTGCGACGCTGCCGGTCAGGGTCAGCGCTGCCCGACGAGCATGCCGCGCAAATCGCCGAATACCTGCTCCGGACCGAGTTCGCGCAGGCACTTCAGGTGGCCGAGCGGGCACTCGCGTTCGAAGCAGGGACTGCATTCGAGATGCAGCCATTGTACCTTCGCCAGGTCCGACAGCGGAGGGGTGTGGCGCGGATCGGTCGATCCGTACAACGCGACGAGCGGCCGGCGCAACGCGGCGGCGACGTGCATCAGCCCCGAATCGTTGGTGACGACCGCGTTCGCGCGCGCGATCAGCGCGCATGCCTCGGACAACGACGTCTGTCCGCACAGGTTGCGCACGTTCGGCGCGTGGTCGGCGATCGCCTGAGCGGCCGCGGCATCCTTCTGCGAGCCGAGCGCGACGATCTGCGTATACGGGAACGACTGGTGGACGATGGTCGCGAGCGTCGCGAAGTGCTCGGGCGGCCAGCGCTTGGCCGGGCCGTATTCGGCGCCGGGGCAGAACACGACGAGCGGCTTGCGCGTATCGAGATTGAAACGTGCGGACACGCGGGCCGTCTCGTTCAGGTCGGCGTCCAGGCGCGGGGCGGGCAGCGTCTTCATCGACTCGGGCAGCTTCGCGCCCGGCGCGTACGCAAGCGCCGCGTAGTGAGTCGTCATCGGCGGCCGCTCGCCCGACTTGTCGGGGTTCGCGTGCCGCACGTTCAACAGCCCGTAGCGGTGCTCGCCCGTGTAGCCGATCCGCAGCGGGATGTTCGCGAGCCACGGGATCACCGCGGATTTCAGCGAGTTCGGCAGCACGTACGCCGCGTCGTAGCCGACGTCGCGCAGGTCGCTCGCGAGCTGCCAGCGGCGCAGCAGCTGCAGCTTGCCGTGCGCGAGATCGGTCGCGTAGACATCGTGGATCTCGGGCATCCGCTCGAGCACGGGCGCGACCCACGAGGGTGCGACGGCATCGATCGCGATGCGGGGATGGAGTTTCTTCAGCAGCGCAAAAAGCGGCTGCGCCATCAATGCGTCACCGATCCAGTTCGGTGCGATAACCAGCGCTCGACGCATCAGGTCGACTTCCGATGTCGTAATGAAGCACGGCGCTCGGGCGCCGCGTTCGGGTTGCCAGAATGGAGACGGGCGGCGCGCCGGACTCCCGGCTGCGCCGCCTTGCGGGACGGTGGGCCTTCAGGCCCGGCCGCCGGGGCTCAGTGGCCCTTGACGACCTCGCCGTCGCGCAGCTTGTAGCGCGTGCCGCAGTACGGGCAGCGCGCCTCGCCGTGCGACACGTCGATGAAGACGCGCGGGTGGGCATTCCAGCGCGTCATGGCCGGGTTCGGGCAATAGGCGGGAAGATCCTTGGCCGTCAGCTCGACGAGCGGCATTTCCTTGATTTCACTCATGAGACTTTCTCTTATCACTCTTGTGTGGGGCGGTCGGGGCGCGGCGCGCTCAGACCTTCGTCAGCCAGTGCGCGTACTTCGCGTTCTTGCCCGACACGATATCGAAAAACGCCGACTGGAGCTTTTCCGTGACGGGGCCGCGCGCGCCGCTGCCGATCGTGCGGTTGTCGAGTTCGCGGATCGGCGTGACTTCGGCGGCCGTGCCGGTGAAGAACGCTTCATCGGCCGTGTAGACCTCGTCGCGCGTGATGCGCTTCTCGATGACCTCGATGCCGGCGTCCTTCGCGAGCGTGATGACCGTGTCGCGCGTGATGCCGTCGAGGCACGACGACAGGTCGGGCGTGTACAGCTTGCCGTTGTTCACGAGGAAGAAGTTCTCGCCGGAGCCTTCCGACACGTAGCCGTCGACGTCGAGCAGCAGCGCCTCGTCGTAGCCGTCGGCCGTCGCTTCCTGGTTCGCCAGGATCGAGTTCACGTACCAGCCCGACGCCTTCGCGCGCACCATCGACACGTTCACGTGGTGGCGCGTGAACGACGACGTCTTCACGCGGATGCCCTTCGCGAGGCCGTCCTCGCCGAGGTACGCGCCCCACGGCCATGCGGCGATCGCGACGTGGATCGTGTTGCCCTTCGCGGCCACGCCGAGCTTTTCCGAGCCGACCCAGATGATCGGGCGCAGGTAGCACGACTCGAGCCGGTTCTCGCGCACGACCGCGAGTTGCGCGGCTTCGAGCGTTTCGCGGTCGAACGGCACGTCCATCTGGAAGATCTTCGCGGAGTTCAGCAGACGTTTGGTGTGCTCGCGCAGACGGAAGATCGCGGTGCCGCCGTCGGCCGTCTTGTACGCGCGCACGCCCTCGAAGACGCCCATGCCGTAATGCAGCGTGTGGGTCAGGACGTGGATCTTGGCGTCGCGCCAGTCGATCAGCTTGCCGTCCATCCAGATCTTGCCGTCGCGGTCGGCCATTGACATACGATTCTCCTGGAAGCGGTGGTGTGCTGCGGGTTGTGCAGCGTTGAGCCGGAAAGACGCTTATTTTAGCGTCATTTGGGGGCGATCCGGTCGGCCGGCGCGGGGCCGGCGCTATAATCGTCCGGTACCGATTCCAATAACGATGGGTCGCACCGGCAGGAGGCGCCGGCGTCCCGACGAACCGCCCGCTGCGGCCCGCTTTCCGATGCTCGCTCGATTGTCCGCCACCGACCGCTTCGCGCTGATCCAGGGCGCACGCGACTATTCCCCGACACTGATGGCGATCCTGTCCTGGGGGCTCGTCACCGGCATCGCGATGAGCAAGTCCGTGATGACGCTCGGGCAGGCGAGCGCGATGTCGCTGTTCGTCTACGCGGGCTCGTCGCAGCTCGCGGTGCTGCCGCTCCTCGCGGCGAAGCTGCCGATCTGGACCGTGCTGCTCACGGCCGCGATGGTCAACATGCGCTTCGTGATCTTCAGCGCCGGGCTGGCGCCCCATTTTTCCTACCTGCCGCTGTGGCGGCGCCTCGCGATCGGCTATTTCAACGGCGACGTGATCTACCTGCTGTTCCAGAAACAGGGCTTCGCGTACGGCCGCGTGCCGGGCAAGGAAGCGTATTTCTGGGGGATGGCGCTCGCGAGCTGGGCGTCGTGGCAGGTGTCCTCGCTCGCCGGCATCCTGCTCGCGAGCGTCTTTCCGGCGAGCTGGGGGCTGGAGCTGGCCGGCACGCTCGCGCTGATCCCGATCATGGTGTCGGCGGTCGCGAACCGCTCGACGCTCGCGGCCGTCGCGGTCGCCGGGATCGTGTCGCTCGTCGCGTTCGACCTGCCGTACCGGCTCGCGCTGCCGATCGCGGTGCTCGCCGCGCTCGCGGCCGGCTGCACAGCCGATTTCTTCGTCGAGCGGGCCGACTGGCGGCGCATCCGTACCGAAACCGTGCACGAAAAGGACATGGAATGAGCGCGACCGAGATCTGGATCGTCATCGTCGGGATGACGATCGTCACGGCCGTCACGCGCGCGCTGTTCCTGATCGGCGGCGAGCGCACGGTCTTGCCCGAACGCGCGCAGCGCGCGCTGCGCTACGCGCCGGCCGCCGCGCTGGTCGCCGTCGTGCTGCCCGACGTGCTCGAAACGCCGGCCGGGCTGTCGTTCGCGCTGTCCAACCATCCGTTCTACGCGGCGCTCGCCGGCCTCGGCTGGTTTTTGTGGCGGCGCAGCATGCTCGGCACGATCGTCGTCGGCATGCTCGTGTTCACCGCGCTCCGCCTGATCTTCTGATGGGCCGCCGTTCCGGCCTGGCCGGCGCCGCCCGGTTGCGCGCGCGTATTGCTGCACTGCCGCAATGCGTCCGTGCCGGCGCGCGATCCCAAATAGGCGGAATTCGCCGCCGCACGGGTCAGTCTGCCGGGTGGATCGGCTAGAATGCCCGTTCGAGATTTTTTACCCGTGCGCGTCATGCGAACCGCCAGCCACGGCCGCATCCGGCGCCCTTTCGCGGCAGCCCGCGCACGTCCAGCGTGAACCCCCTTTCCCCATCCACTACTTCAATCTGTTCAACATGAGCCAAGTCAAGCGTCTTACCGACCTGATCGCCGCCGGCCAGCTCGCCGGCAAGCGGGTGTTCATCCGCGCCGACCTGAACGTCCCGCAGGACGATCACGGCAACATCACCGAGGACACCCGCGTGCGCGCGTCCGTGCCGGCCATCCAGGCCGCGCTCGACGCCGGCGCGGCCGTGATGGTCACGTCGCACCTCGGCCGTCCGACCGAAGGCGAATTCAAGCCGGAAGACTCGCTCGCGCCGGTCGCCAAGCGTCTCGCCGAACTGCTCGGCCGCGACGTGCCGCTGGTGTCGAACTGGGTCGAGAACGGCGTGAACGTCGCGCCGGGCCAGGTCGTGCTGCTCGAGAACTGCCGCGTGAACAAGGGCGAGAAGAAGAATTCGGATGAGCTCGCGCAGAAGATGGCGAAGCTCTGCGACGTGTACGTGAACGACGCGTTCGGCACCGCGCACCGCGCGGAAGCGACCACCCACGGGATCGCGAAATACGCGCCCATCGCGTGCGCGGGCCCGCTGCTGGCGGCCGAACTCGACGCGCTCGGCAAGGCGCTCGGCAACCCGGCCCGCCCGCTGGTGGCGATCGTCGCCGGCTCGAAGGTGTCGACCAAGCTGACCATCCTGAAGTCGCTGGCCGGCAAGGTCGACCAGCTGATCGTCGGCGGCGGCATCGCGAACACGTTCATGCTCGCGGCGGGCCTGTCGATCGGCAAGTCGCTCGCGGAAGCCGATCTCGTCGCCGAGGCGAAGGCGATCATCGACGAAGCGCGCGAGCGCGGCGCGTCGGTGCCGATCCCGACCGATGTCGTCACCGCCAAGGAATTCTCGCCGACGGCCGCGGCCACGGTGAAGCAGGTCGCCGACATCGAAGCGGACGACATGATCCTCGACATCGGCCCCGATACGGCCAAGGCACTCGCGAGCCAGCTCGAGAAGGCCGGCACGATCGTGTGGAACGGCCCGGTCGGCGTGTTCGAGTTCGACCAGTTCGGCAACGGCACCAAGACGCTCGCCGAAGCGATCGCCAAATCGTCCGCGTTCTCGATCGCGGGCGGCGGCGACACGCTCGCGGCCATCGCGAAGTACGGCATCCACGACCAGGTCAGCTACATCTCGACGGGCGGCGGCGCCTTCCTCGAGTTCCTCGAGGGGAAGAAGCTGCCGGCGGTGGAAGTGCTCGAAACGCGGGCGGCCTGAGCGTGGCGGCGCGCGCAGGGGTGACGAAGGCCGCGCGCTCCGCGAAAGCGGAGCAGCCGGCCGGCGCGGGCAAGCGCAAACGCGCGCCCGCGCGGGCGAACACCGCCCCGCGCGCACCGGCGGCCGCCGGCGACGCGGCCGTGCAGCACCACGAATTTCAGAACAAAGCGATGCCGGGCACCAGCACCGGCACGCTCCCCGGAGCGGCGGCCGCTGGGCCTGCCGCTTCCGGCTCTCGCAGCGTTTCACCCAGCGCATCCACCTTGATCCAGATGAGGAGTTTCATGCAGCGCGCCACCAAGATAGTCGCCACGATCGGCCCGGCATCCAGTTCGCCGGAGATTCTGCTGCAGATGATGCAGGCGGGCCTCGACGTCGTGCGGCTCAATTTTTCGCACGGCACGGCCGACGATCACCGCCAGCGCGCCGAAATGGTGCGTGAGGCCGCCCGCAAGGTCGGGCGCGAGATCGCGATCATGGCCGACCTCCAGGGCCCGAAGATCCGCGTCGGCAAGTTCGAGAACGGCAAGACCACGCTCGTGCCGGGGCAGCCGTTCATTCTCGATGCGGGCTGCGAACTCGGCAACGACGAGCGCGTCGGCCTCGACTACAAGGAGTTGCCGCGCGACCTGAAGCCGGGCGACCTGCTGCTGCTGAACGACGGCCTGATCGTGCTGACCGTCGAGCGCGTGCTCGGCGACGAGATTCACACGACCGTCAAGGTGGGCGGCGAGCTGTCGAACAACAAGGGGATCAACCGCCAGGGCGGCGGCCTGTCGGCGCCGGCGCTGACCGCGAAGGACATGGAAGACATCCGTACCGCGATGTCGCTCGGCGCGGACCTCGTCGCGGTGTCGTTCCCGAAGAATGCGACCGACATGGAAATGGCGCGCCAGCTCGCGAACATCGCGGGCGCGCCGTACGGCATCAAGCCGAAGATGATCGCGAAGATCGAGCGCGCTGAGGCGATTCCGGCGCTGCAGAGCATCCTCGACGCGTCCGACGGCATCATGGTCGCGCGCGGCGACCTCGCGGTGGAAGTCGGCAACGCGGCCGTGCCGGCGCTGCAGAAGCGGATGATCCGGATGGCGCGCGAGTCGAACAAGCTCGTGATCACCGCGACGCAGATGATGGAATCGATGATCTACGCGCCGGTGCCGACCCGTGCGGAAGTATCGGACGTCGCGAACGCGGTGCTCGACGGCACCGACGCGGTGATGCTGTCGGCCGAGACGGCCGCCGGCAAGTATCCGGTCGTCACGATCGAGACGATGGCGGCCGTGTGCGTCGAAGCGGAAAAGTCCGAAGAAGTCGAGCTGGACAAGGATTTCCTCGACCGCACGTTCACGCGGATCGACCAGTCGATCGCGATGGGCGCGCTGTTCACCGCGTATCACCTGGGCGCGAAGGCGATCATCGCACTGACCGAATCGGGCGCGACCGCGCTGTGGATGTCGCGTCACTACACGCACGTGCCGATCTTCGCGCTGACGCCGCGCGTCGGCAGCGAGCGCACGATGGCGCTCTATCGCAACGTGACGCCGCTGCACGTCGACTTCAACAGCGACCGCGATTCGGCGCTGCAGGCGGCGCTCGAGATCGTCGTCAAGCAAGGTTACGTGCAGCATGGCGACATGGTCGTGCTGACCGTCGGCGAGCCGATGGGGCAGGCGGGCGGCACCAACACGCTGAAGATCGTGCGGGTCGGCGAGCACTATTGAGCGCCGGCTAAGCCGCATCGAGCCGGCCCGCGGTCGGCTACCCGGATCGGCCGAAGCTGATCCGTCACCGTTTTTGCACAAAAGCCGCGCGGGGTCCGAAGCCCCGCGCGGCTTTTTTTCTCCTTTTTGGCCGCATTGTGCCGTGCGAACGTAACAAATTGCGAGCGGGGCCCTCCGGGCGGTCGGAATCGGAGGCGCTTCGCGATAAAATGCGGCTATTCGACGCTCAGCCGCGCCGCGCCGTCCCGGTTCAGAGGGGAGCGAGCGCCGCGCCGGCGTCAGGGCGCACCGGTTTTCATTCCAAGGAGTTCCACAATGCCTCTCGTATCAATGCGTCAATTGCTGGACCACGCGGCAGAGCACGGTTACGGCCTGCCGGCCTTCAACGTGAACAACCTGGAGCAGGTCCAGGCGATCATGGCGGCGGCGGATCAGGTCGGCGCGCCCGTGATCATGCAGGCATCGGCCGGCGCGCGTAAGTATGCGGGCGAGCCGTTCCTGCGCCACCTGATCGAAGCGGCGGTCGAATCGTATCCGCACATCCCGGTCGTGATGCACCAGGATCACGGCCAGTCGCCGGCCGTCTGTACGGCCGCGATCCGCAGCGGCTTCACGAGCGTGATGATGGACGGTTCGCTCGAAGCCGACGGCAAGACGGTCGCATCGTACGAGTACAACGTCGACGTATCGCGCAAGGTCGTCGAGATGGCGCACTCGATCGGCGTGACGGTCGAAGCCGAACTCGGCGTGCTCGGCTCGCTCGAGACGATGAAGGGCGACAAGGAGGACGGCCACGGCGCGGAAGGCACGATGACCCGCGAGCAGCTGCTGACCGATCCGGAGCAGGCCGCCGACTTCGTGAAGCTCACGCAGTGCGACGCGCTCGCGATCGCGATCGGTACGTCGCACGGCGCGTACAAGTTTTCGAAGAAGCCGACGGGCGACATCCTGTCGATCCAGCGCATCAAGGAAATCCACGCGCGCATCCCGAACACGCACCTGGTGATGCACGGTTCGTCGTCGGTGCCGCAGGAACTGCTGGCCGAGATCCGCGAATTCGGCGGCGACATGAAGGAAACCTACGGCGTGCCGGTCGAGGAAATCCAAGAAGGCATCAAGCACGGCGTGCGCAAGATCAACATCGACACCGACCTGCGTCTGGCGATCACCGGCGCGATCCGCCGCTACCTGTTCGAGAACCCGGGCAAGTTCGATCCGCGCGACTACCTGAAGCCCGCGCGCGAAGCCGCGAAGAAGGTGTGCGTCGACCGTTACCTCGCGTTCGGCTGCGAAGGCCAGGCCGGCAAGATCAAGCCGGTGTCGCTCGACAAGATCGCCGAGCAGTACAAGTCGGGCGCGCTCGCACAGGTCGTGCGCTGAGACTGTAGTACGATTTGCCCCGCCTGGTTCTGCCGCCGGGCACGGGCTGGCCGCCCGGTCGGCCGGATTCGATCCGGCCCCGGCAGCCGTTCCGTCCGGCCGAACGAGGGCCGGCCGGCAGCCGCCCGGGCGTTGCGCCCGCCGGTTCGCCGACGTATTGCAAGACCGCCGTTCCCGCCTGCCGCGGGGAACGGCGTTTCCCTTTTTGTTTGGCTCCTTATCTGCGAAAAGACGATGTCTACCCTTTACGAATCCACGCTCCGCTCGCTGCCGCTCCTCGGTCGCGGCAAGGTTCGCGATAACTACGCGGTCGGCAACGACAAGCTCCTGATCGTCACGACCGATCGCCTGTCGGCGTTCGACGTGGTGATGGGCGAGCCGATTCCGAACAAGGGCCGCGTGCTGAACCAGATGGCGAACTTCTGGTTCGACAAACTCGCGCACATCGTGCCGAACCATCTGACGGGCGACGCGCCGGAAGCGGTCGTCGCGGCCGACGAGGTCGAGCAGGTGAAGGGCCGCGGCGTGGTCGTCAAGCGCCTCGAGCCGATCATGATCGAAGCGGTCGTGCGCGGCTACCTGGCCGGCAGCGGCTGGAAGGAATACCAGGCGTCGGGCGCCGTGTGCGGCGTGCAGCTGCCGGCGGGCCTGCAGAACGCGCAGAAGCTGCCCGAGCCGATCTTCACGCCGGCCGCGAAGGCCGAGATGGGCGAGCACGACGAGAACATCACGTTCGAGGAAACCGAGCGCCGCATCGGCACCGAGCTGGCCGCGACGATCCGCGACATCTCGATCAAGCTGTACAAGGAAGCGGCCGACTACGCGGCGACGCGCGGCATCATCATCGCCGACACGAAGTTCGAATTCGGCCTCGACAACCACGGCAAGCTGTACCTGATGGACGAAGTGCTGACCGCCGATTCGTCGCGCTTCTGGCCGGCCGACCAGTACGAAGTCGGCACCAATCCGCCGTCGTTCGACAAGCAGTTCGTGCGCGACTGGCTCGAGGCGCAGCCGTGGGGCAAGACGGCGCCGGCGCCGGCGCTGCCGGCCGACGTCGTCGAGAAGACGGCCGCGAAGTACCAGGAAGCGCTCGAGCGCATCACCGGCCAGTCGCTCGCCTGATCGAGGTACCGACGACATGAGCGAAATCCAGACTGCCCACACGCACAGCGCGCCGCTCATCGGCGTGCTGATGGGTTCGAGTTCCGACTGGGACGTGATGAAGCACGCGGTCGCCATCCTGCAGGAATTCGGCGTGCCGTACGAAGCGAAGGTCGTGTCCGCGCACCGGATGCCCGACGAGATGTTCGACTATGCGGAGAAGGCGCGCGAGCGCGGGCTGCGCGCGATCATCGCGGGCGCCGGCGGCGCCGCGCACCTGCCCGGCATGCTGGCCGCGAAGACCACGGTGCCCGTGCTCGGCGTGCCGGTCGCGAGCAAGTACCTGAAGGGAGTCGATTCGCTGCACTCGATCGTGCAGATGCCGAAGGGCGTGCCGGTCGCGACGTTCGCAATCGGCGAGGCCGGCGCCGCGAATGCCGCGTTGTTCGCGGTGTCGATCCTGTCCGGCAACTCGGTCGACTACGCGAACCGGCTCGCCGCGTTCCGCGTGCGCCAGAACGAAGCCGCGCACGCGATGGTGCTGCCGCCGCTGGAATGACGGCATGGCGCGCGGCCGCACGACGCGGCCGGCGCCGGATTTTCCCACTGCGGCGGGCCGTTCCGCGTTCCGCCGCAACCGACCACTGACATGACCGCAACTCCTGATTCCGTTTCCCCGATCCTGCCCGGCGCGTGGCTGGGCATGGTCGGCGGCGGCCAGCTCGGCCGCATGTTCTGCTTTGCCGCCCAGTCGATGGGCTATCGCGTCGCCGTGCTCGATCCCGATCCGGCGAGCCCCGCCGGCGCGGTCGCCGATCGGCACCTGCGCGCGGCGTACGACGACGAAGCCGCGCTTGCCGAACTGGCCGACCTGTGCGAGGCCGTATCGACGGAGTTCGAGAACGTGCCGGCCGCGAGCCTCGATTTCCTCGCGCGCACGACGTTCGTCGCCCCGGCTGGCCGCTGCGTCGCGGTCGCGCAGGACCGGATCGCGGAGAAGCGTTTCATCGAGGCGTCGGGCGTGCCGGTCGCGCCGCACGTCGTGATCGAATCGGCGGCGGCGCTTGCCGCGCTCGACGATGCGGCGCTTGACGCGGTGCTGCCGGGCATCCTGAAGACGGCCCGCCTCGGTTACGACGGCAAGGGCCAGGTGCGCGTCGCCACCGCGCAGGAAGCACGCGACGCGCATGCCGCGCTCGGCGGCGTGCCGTGCGTGCTGGAGAAGCGCCTGCCGCTGAAATACGAAGTGTCGGCGCTGATCGCGCGCGGCGCGGACGGCCGCTCGGCTGCGTTCCCGCTCGCGCAGAACGTGCACCACAACGGCATCCTCGCGCTGACGGTCGTACCGGCGCCGGCCGCCGATGCGGCCCGCGTCGAGGAAGCGCAGCAGGCGGCGATCCGGATCGCCGATACGCTCGGCTACGTCGGCGTGCTGTGCGTCGAGTTCTTCGTGCTGGAGGACGGCTCGTTCGTCGCGAACGAAATGGCGCCGCGCCCGCACAACTCCGGCCACTACACGGTCGATGCGTGCGCAACGAGCCAGTTCGAGCAGCAGGTGCGCGCGATGACGCGCATGCCGCTCGGCAATCCGCGCCAGCATTCGCCGGCCGCGATGCTGAACATCCTCGGCGACGTGTGGTTCCCCAACGGGGCGGCGGCTGACGCCGTCACGCCGCCGTGGGACACGGTCGCCGCGATGCCGGCTGCCCACCTGCACCTGTACGGCAAGGAAGAAGCGCGCGTCGGCCGCAAGATGGGCCACGTGAACTTCACGGCCGAGACGCGCGACGAAGCCGTCGCGGCGGCCACCGCATGCGCGCAGCTGCTGCGCGTGCCGCTCGACTGAGGCGCGGGCCGATGTCCATCGATCTCCCGACGCACGTGACGCCCGCGCAAATCGACGCGGCCGCCGCGCTGCTCGATGCGGGCCAGCTCGTCGCGTTTCCGACCGAAACCGTCTACGGGCTCGGCGGCGATGCAGCGAACCCCGAGGCCGTCGCGCGCATTTACGCGGCGAAGGGGCGGCCCGCGAATCATCCGGTGATCGTGCATCTGCCGCCCGGCGGCGATCCGGGCTACTGGGCCGACGATCTGCCGGCCGACGCGCACGCGCTGATCGAGGCATTCTGGCCGGGGCCGCTCACGCTGATCCTGAAGCGCCACGCGCGCATTCCGGATGCCGTGAGCGGCGGGCAGGATTCGGTCGGGCTGCGCTGTCCGTCGCATCCGGTCGCGCAGGCGCTGCTGGCCGCGTTCAGCGCGCGGCGCGGCGGCCATGGCGGCGTGGCCGCGCCGTCCGCGAACCGGTTCGGCCACGTGAGCCCGACGACCGCGCAACACGTGCGCGACGAATTCGGCGATACCGTGCACGTGCTCGACGGTGGCGCATCCGAAGTCGGCATCGAATCGACGATTCTCGACCTGTCGCGCGGCTTCCCGGCGCTGCTGCGCCCGGGCCACGTGACGCCGCAACAGATCGCCGATGTGCTCGGCCGCGCGCCGAAGCTGCCGGACGGCAGCGATGCGACCGCGCCGCGCGCATCGGGCACGCTGAAAGCGCATTACGCGCCGCGTACGCCGCTCGCGCTGCTGCCGTTCGACGCGCTCGAGCCGTTGCTCGCGGCCGCGCAAACCGACGGCGAACGCGTCGCGCTCGTCGCCCGCGCGTCGCGGGCCGGGCACTGGGCGCAGGCCGACGGCGTGCATTTCATCGCGGCGCCGGAAGATCCGCAGGCCTATGCACGCGACCTGTACGGGATGCTGCGGGCGCTCGACCGCGCGCAGGTCGCGCGCATCCTCATCGAGAAGCTGCCCGAGACCGTCGAATGGATCGCGGTCAACGATCGCCTCGGCCGCGCGGCGGCCGCATTCGAAGCGCGCGACTGACGCATCCGTCCGCATCCGTTCATATCCATCCGCACCAACGAAAAACGCCCGACCGGCGAACCGGTCGGGCGTTTTCGTTTGGGCGCGTGGCCGGCGGCTTACTTGCCGACGCCCGATTTCGCGATCTGCTGCTGGACGTACTGCGCGAACAGCGCATGCAGGTGCGTCGTCGGGTGGACCGTATCGGCGAACATGTAGGTCTGGTCCGCGTTCGCGACCGTGTAGGTCTGCGGCGAGCAGAACAGCGACGAGCCGAACGCGGTCGCGTTCGCGACGCCGTACTGCGTGGCGGCCTGGACCATCGCCTTCAGGTTGCACGCGGTGTCGGTATTCGACACGCTGAAGCCGTTCGCCTGGTAGTTGGCCGCGATGCCGTCCTGCCACGTGAACGCATCGACCACCACATACTTCGTCGGGTCGACCTTCAGCGCGGCGAGCGTGCCGACCAGCGTCTTGTTGAACAGCCCCGACAGTTGCGTGAACGCGGCCTGCGTGCCGCCCTGCAGCGCGAGCGGCGTGCCGCCGATGTCCGGCACGTTCGAGACGAACACGTGCGTCGCGCCTGCCGCGACGATCTGCTGGACGATCCCGCCGAGCTGCTGCGCGGCCAGGCCGATCGCCTGCGCGGCCGCGAGCTGCGCGGCCGGCGTGTTGCCTTGCGCCTGTGCGACCTGGGCCTGGTAGAAGATGTCGTTCGCGCCGCCGTTGATCAGCACGATCTGGCCGGCGTTGAAGCTGCCGTGCTGCGTCAGGTACTGCTTGACCTGGTCCGCGATCGGCGTGGTGGTCGCCTGTGCGTAGTCGGGGTTCGGCACGCTGGCGTCCGCATGGCCGATGCCCGGCTGCAGCGTCACGCGCGAGCCGCCCTGCGCGTAGCCGAGGCCGCCGGTGGCCTGCAGCGGAATGCCGAAGCCGCCCTGGTTCGCGGGCTGCAGCGTGTCGCCGTAGTACTGCGCGACGTCCTGCGTCCAGACCTGGCCCGGGTTGGTCGTGAAGCGGCCGCCGCCGAAGCCGAGCTTGATCTGCGAGTAGGTGCCGACGTCGGACAGGCTGTCGCCGAACGACACGACCTGCATCTTCACGCCCGACGGCGGCGTGTTCGACGCGCTGCTGCCGTTGTTGTCGTCACCGCCGCCGCATGCGGCGAGCAGCGCGAGCGCGGCGCCGGCGATCGCGACCTGCGCGGTGCGCAGCATGCGCAGCCGGCTGCGGGAAGGTGCGTGTTGTTGTGTCTGCATCGTTCGATCTCCTCGTAGATATGGCCTGATGTGTTTCTCATCTGCCGCGTGCCTGCTCGGTTCCGGGCTGCGCGGCGGCCGTTGGCTGAAACGGTTTATCGATCGCGCGCAGCCGCCAGCGGCTCGGTGCGCGGACCCTGGTTCGCGGCCTCGGCAATCTGCGCATGATAAGCGCTCGCCCATTCGGGCGGGCCGAAAATCGCGCGCAGCTTGTTGCGCCATCCGTCGACGCGCAACGCGTCGGACGCCATCGACACCCACTCGTGAAACGTCGCGACGAACGGGTTGTTCGAGCCGAGCCGCTCGACGATGCCGTACTGCGGCGGATCGTCGGGCGTTTCCTCGACATAGCTGCCGAACAGGCGATCCCAGATCACCAGGACGCCTGCGTAATTACGATCGATGTAGCGCGCGTTGCGCGCATGGTGCGCACGGTGGATCGACGGCGTGTTGAGCACGTATTCGAGCCAGCCGAGCTTGCCGATCGCCTGCGTGTGCACGAAGAACTGGAACGCGAGGTTGATCAGCACGATGCCGACGACCTGTTGCGGCGGAAAGCCGGCGAACGCGAGCGGCAGCCAGAACAGCCACATGCCCGCGACCGGGTACATCAGGCTCTGGCGGAAGGCGGTCGAGAAATTCATCCGCTCGGACGAGTGGTGCACGACGTGCGCGGCCCACAGCCAGCGCACGCGATGGCTCGCGCGATGGAATACGTAGTAGAGGAAGTCCTGCGCGACGAACAGCACCGCGAACGACAGCCAGCCGTCGTGCCACGTGTAGACGCGATAGTGCCGGTAGCAGTACGCATAGACGGGAATCACGAACAGCCACGCGAGCTTGTCGGCGCCCTGGTGCATCAGCGCGAGCGCCGCGTTGCACAGCGTGTCGCGCCACGCATAGATGCGGTCCTGCGCACGGGTGCGGGCGAGGTGCCAGGCCTCCCACGCGATGCAGAGCAGGAAGACGGGCGCCAGCGCGAGCAGAAGCAATTCGACGTCGAATCGCATGGGCGTGTGTCTCCTTCGTTCCCCTGCAAGCCATCAGGCCGGGCGTGTGGCCCGTTGTAGATATCGTCAGGCCAACAGCCTACGCAATCGCTACGCGCTAGGCGAGGGGGCAGCGTAGAGGGTTCCCTCTGAGGACAGGGTTTCTACGGAATCCGTACTGCACGGGGCCGGGCGGTGCGGCCCTGCTTTGTGGGAAGGGTGCGCGCGCGGCGCGGCGCGCGAAAGTGACGGGGGCGTTTCAAACCGCGCGGCGCAGGATTTCGCGGGCGGCGCGGTGCGGGAAGTCGCACGGGCCGCCCTGTCAGAGCGGCCCGATGCACGGTGCGCGCACCGTCAGTGCGCGCCCGCGTAGACCCACTCGAGCAGCGTGTCGTGCGCGGCGCGCGCGCCTTCCGCGTGATCGTTGTTGATGAAGCTGACGACGATGTAGCTCTGGCCGTCGGCGCCGGCGACGTAGCCGGCGATCGCCCGCACGTCGCGCAGCGTGCCGGTCTTGATGTGCGCGTTGCCGAGCACGCCCGCGTTGGTGAGGCGGTTCTTCATCGTGCCGTCGATGCCGGCGATCGGCAGCGAATCGACGAACGCCTGCGCGACGGGGCTCGCATTCGCGGCCTGCAGCAGCGCGGCGAGCGACAGCGCGCTCACGTGCTCTTCGCGCGACAGCCCCGAGCCGTTCTCGAGCACGAGGTCGGGCATCGCGATGCCGTTCTTCTGCAGGAACGCCTGGATCGCGCGGCTCGACTGCTCGGGTGTCGCGGGCGGCTTGCCGCTGACCGCGCCGATCGTCAGGAACAGGTTGCGCGCCATCACGTTGTTGCTGAACTTGTTGATGTCGTAGACGATGCTGCCGAGCACCGGGCTGTGATGCACGGCGAGCGGCCGCGCGGTGGTCGGCACCTTGCCTTCGCTCACCGGCCCCGCGATCGTGCCGCCGTCCTGCTGCCACAGCGCGAGGAAGCCGCGCGCGAAGAAGGTCGTGTGATCGAGGATCGCGAGGTTGGTCGTGTGCGCGCCGCAGCGCAGCGGGTAGTCGCCGGCGAACGACGCGGTCATGATCCCGCCGCCGGCCGTCAGCGTCGGGCGCGCGGCCGCCGCGGCCGCGCTGCACGAGCCCGAGCCTTCGACGAGCTGGTTGTCGATCGACAGATCCGCGAGCGGCGGCAGCACGTCGACGGCGACCTTGCCGTCCTCGCCCGGCGTGACCGTGAACGACACGGCCTTGAACGCGTACAGCAGCGGATCGGGGCCGACGTTGTACGGCGCGCTGGCATCGTCGTCGAACGACGGCAGGTCGCGCGTCGACGCCGCGAAGTAGCTCTTGTCGAGCACGAGGCCGCCGGCCACGCGCTTGACGCCGGCCTTGCGCAGCTTGTCGACGAGGTCGATCAGCTCCTCGGGCACGAGCTTCGGATCGCCGGTGCCCTTGATGTACAGGTTGCCCTGCAGCGTGCCGTCGGGGTCGATCGTGCCGTCCGTGTACGCGGTGGTGCGCCAGCGGTAGTCGGGGCCGAGGATCGACAGGCCCGAGAAGGTCGTCACGAGCTTCATCGTCGAGGCCGGCAGCATCGGCCGGCTCGCATTCCATGCGATCAGCGGTTGCGGATCGCCGACGCGCTCGACCACGACGCTCATCGCCGATGCCGGCACCTTCGCGCGCTGCAGCGCGACGAGCACGGAGGCCGGTAGCCCGGCCGCGCGCGCGGCGGGCGACACGACGGCGGTCTTGCGCGCTTCCTTGTGGGATTTCTTGCGGGCCTGCGCGGACGGCGCGAACGCGAGGGCCGTGCAGGTGGCGACGACGGCGGCCGCCCGCAGGCAGGCGCGGGCGCGAGGGACGAACCGGGCGGAAAGATCGGAAATCGGCATGGGCGAATACGGGAAAAGCAGGGGCTCGGGCAGGACGCGCGGGGGCGCCGAAGCGCACATTGTAGAGACAAGTCGGGGCAGGCCCCTTGCAATCCGCCTTACTGTTGCATTGCACGCCGCGCACGCGATTCGCGGCGCTACAATGGTCGCCGTGTTTGACTCGCCCCATGGATGCGTGGCCCGATGCGGATTCTGCTTGTCGAAGATGATCGAATGATTGCCGAGGGCGTGCGCAAGGCGCTGCGCTCGGACGGCTTTGCGGTCGACTGGGTGCAGGACGGCGACGCCGCGCTCACCGCGCTCGGCGGCGAGACGTACGATCTGCTGCTGCTCGATCTCGGCCTGCCGAAGCGCGACGGCATCGACGTGCTGCGCACGCTGCGCGGGCGCGGGCTCGCGCTGCCGGTGCTGATCGTCACCGCGCGCGATGCCGTCGCCGATCGCGTGAAGGGGCTCGACGCGGGCGCCGACGACTACCTCGTCAAGCCGTTCGATCTCGACGAGCTGGGCGCGCGGATGCGCGCGCTGATCCGCCGCCAGGCCGGGCGCAGCGAGTCGCTGATCCGCCACGGCGCGCTGACGCTCGATCCCGCGTCGCACCAGGTGACGCTCGACGGTGCGCCCGTCGCGCTGTCCGCACGCGAGTTCGCGCTGCTCGAGGCGCTGCTCGCGCGGCCGGGCGCGGTGCTGTCGAAGAGCCAGCTCGAGGAAAAGATGTACGGCTGGGGCGAGGAGATCGGCAGCAACACGGTCGAGGTCTACATCCACGCGCTGCGCAAGAAGCTCGGCTCGGACCTGATCCGCAACGTGCGCGGGCTCGGCTACATGGTCGTCAAGGAAAGCTGACGCGTGCGGTCGATTCGTCATCAATTGCTGATCTGGCTGCTCGCGATCGTCGTCGCGGGCGTGGGCATGGCGGGCTGGCTCATCTACCGGCAGGCGCTCGCGGAAGCGAACGAGCTGTTCGACTACCAGTTGCAGGAAATCGCCGCGGCGCTGCCGTCCGAACCGTTCTCGCAGGTGTTCGGCTCGCGCACCAACGGCGACGAAGGCATCGTGATCCAGATCTGGAACCGCAACGGCGTGCTGATGTACTTCTCGCATCCGCGCGCGCCGATCGCGCCGCGCGCGGAGCTCGGCTTCTCGACTGAGCGCACCGATCGCGGCGAATGGCGCGTGTACGGGGCGATCGTCGGCGACAACGTCGTGCAGCTCGCGCAGCCGCTGTCGGTGCGCAACCGGCTGGCGGCGAACGTCGCGCTGCGCACGCTGTGGCCGCTGATCGTGCTGCTGCCGTTCCTCGGCGCGGCCGTGTGGGGAATCGTCGGGCGCGGGCTCGCGCCGCTCGGCCGCGTGACGCGCGCGGTCGAGGCGCGCCGGCCGGAAGCGCTCGATTCGCTGCCCGACGCGCGCCTGCCGCTCGAGGTGCAGCCGCTCGTGCGGGCGCTGAACGGGCTGCTCGCGCGGCTGGCGGCGGCGCTCGACACGCAGAAGGCGTTCGTCGCCGATGCCGCGCACGAGTTGCGCACGCCGCTCGCGGCCGTGCAGATCCAGGCGCAGCTCGTCGCCCGCGCGAAGGACGACGCATCGCGCCGCGAGGCGATCGCGGATCTCCAGGACGGCGTGTCGCGCGCGACGCGTCTCACCGAGCAACTGCTCGCGCTCGCGCGCGCCGAACCGGACGGCGCGACGATGCGCGAACCGGTCGACCTGCAGGCGCTGCTCGCCGAATGCGTGGCCGCGCATGCGCCGCTCGCGCAGCGGCACGACATCGATCTCGGCTTCGAGGAAACCCGCGCGGCGAGCGTCGTCGCGGACGTCGGCGCGCTGCGCGTGATGTTCGGCAACCTGCTCGACAACGCGGTGAAGTACACGCCGGACGGCGGCCGCATCGACGTGTCGCTGACGCGCGACGCGGCTGGCCGCGCGTGCGTGCAGATCGCCGACAGCGGGCCGGGCATTCCGGCCGACGAGCGCGAGCGCGTGTTCGACCGCTTCTATCGCGACAGCTCGGCGCGGGCACGCACCGACGTGTCGGGCAGCGGGCTCGGGCTCGCGATCGTCAAGCGCGTGGCGGCGCAGCAGGGCGCGACGGTGTCGCTCGGCGATGCAGCCGCGGGCGGCCTGCTCGTCAGCGTCGTGTTCCGCGATGCCGAGATGCCGGCCCCGGCCCCGCAGCCTTCCGAATCTGCCTGAAGGGCGGTGTGCCGGCCGGATGCCGGCAGCCGCTTAAGCCCCGCTTAAGGCTGATTAAGCCTCCTTTAAGTCAGGGTCGTTACGCTGCGTCCTAACAACGAGGAGGTCCTACGATGAACACCCGATTCCTTGCGCGCGGCACCGTCGCGGTCGCCGTGGCGGCCGCCCTGTCGGCAGGCTATTTCGCCGGTACCCGCCGCGCCGATCCGCAGATCATCACGCCCGCGCAGGCCGCGATGATGCCGGCCGAAGCCGCGGCCAAGACCGGCATTCCCGATTTCTCCGGGCTCGTCGAGACGTACGGCCCGGCGGTCGTGAACATCAGCGCGAAGCACGTCGTGAAGCAGGTGTCGCGGCGCGCGCCGCAGCCGCAACTGCCGATCGATCCGAGCGACCCGTTCTACCAGTTCTTCAAGCACTTCTACGGCCAGGTGCCGGGCATGGGCGGCGACGCGCAGCCGGACGACCAGCCGAGCGCGAGCCTCGGGTCGGGCTTCATCGTCAGCGCCGACGGGTACATCCTCACCAACGCGCACGTGATCGACGGCGCGAACGTCGTCACGGTCAAGCTGACCGACAAGCGCGAATACAAGGCGAAGGTCGTCGGCTCCGACAAGCAGTCCGACGTCGCCGTGCTGAAGATCGACGCGAGCGGCCTGCCGACCGTGAAGATCGGCGACCCGGCGCAGAGCAAGGTCGGCCAGTGGGTCGTCGCGATCGGCTCGCCGTACGGCTTCGACAACACGGTCACGTCGGGCATCATCAGCGCGAAGTCGCGCGCGCTGCCGGACGAGAACTACACGCCGTTCATCCAGACCGACGTGCCGGTGAACCCCGGCAACTCGGGCGGCCCGCTGTTCAACCTGCAGGGCGAGGTGATCGGTATCAACTCGATGATCTACTCGCAGACGGGCGGCTTCCAGGGCCTGTCGTTCGCGATCCCGATCAACGAGGCGATCAAGGTGAAGGACGAGCTCGTGAAGACGGGCCACGTGAGCCGCGGCCGTCTCGGCGTGGCCGTGCAGGGGCTGAACCAGACGCTCGCGAGCTCGTTCGGGCTGCAGAAGCCGGACGGCGCGCTCGTCAGCTCGGTCGACCCCAACGGCCCGGCCGCGAAGGCCGGCCTGCAGCCGGGCGACGTGATCCTGTCGGTCAACGGTTCGCCGGTCGCCGATTCGACGTCGCTGCCCGCGCAGATCGCGAACCTGAAGCCGGGTTCGAAGGCCGACCTGCAGATCTGGCGCGACAAGTCGAAGAAGTCGATCAGCGTGACGCTCGGCGCGATGGCCGATGCGAAGCTCGCGTCGAACGACGGCGGGCCGGTGGAGCAGGGGCGCCTGGGTGTCGCGGTGCGGCCGCTGTCGCCTCAGGAGCGCACCGCCGACAACCTGTCGCACGGCCTGATCGTGCAGCAGGCCGGCGGGCCGGCCGCCAACGCGGGCATCCAGCCGGGCGACGTGATTCTCGCGGTCAACGGCCGCCCGGTCACGAGCCCGGAGCAATTGCGCGACGCGGTGAAGGGCGCGGGCAACAGTCTTGCTCTGCTGATCCAGCGCGATAATGCACAGATCTTCGTGCCGGTCGACCTGAGCTGACCGGCCACGGCCGACGGCCGGCCTGGCCGGCCGCGGCGGGCGCCGCCGCCGTTCGATCGCGCGACGCCGCGCCCCGTATGTGTTCCGACCCCAAGGAGAGAGCCATGCAATATCTACGCAACGTGTCCCGATTTGCCGTTGCCGCGGCGCTGACCGCCGGCCTCGCAGCCGGTGCGACCGGCGCGTATGCGCAGTCGGACGGCTTGCCCGCCGCGCGCCAGCAGGGCGATGTCACCTTCGTGTCCGGCGGCGTCGGGCAGGACGAATCGACGGCGTTCCAGCGCAGCGAGTCGCAGTGGCCGCTGGCGCTGCGCTTCACCGGCAAGGGCGGCGAGTTCCTGGCCGACGTGCATGTCCGGATCGTCGACGGCAAGGGCGCCGAAGTGCTGAAAACCGATGCGCGCGGGCCGTACATGCTCGTGAAGGTGCCGCCGGGGCGCTATACGGTGCATGCGTCGTACCAGGGCAGCGACGAATCGCGCGCCGTCACGGTCGGCGCGAAGGGCGGCGCGAAAGCCGCGTTCCAGTGGAGTGCGCAGTAGCCCGCCGCGTGCGGCCGGGCCCCCGGTCGCGCAATCGGACGAAGTTTCGCCCATAATGAAAGCCACGGCATGCGTGCCGTGGCTTTTTCGTTTCCTGCCCCGGCCAGGCGGCCGCCCGAAGGAGAAACGATGTCCGATGCAGCCGATCCTCGACTCGAAATCGTGCCGAACCGTCATCGCGTGCGCGTGATCCATCGCGGCATCACCTATGCCGATTCGCACGGTGCGCTGACCGTGCGCGAGGCGGGGCTCCCGGACATCCATTACCTGCCGCGCGGCGACGTCAACATGCGCCGGCTCGTGAAATCGGGCGTCACGACGGCCTGCCCGTTCAGGGGGCAGGCCGTGCATTTCGACTTGCAGACGGAAGACGGCGTGATCGAGAACGCCGCATGGAGTTACGAAGAACCGAAGGAGGCGGCGGCCGTGCTTGCGCACTACGTCGCGTTCGATGTCGCGCGGGTCGACAGTCTCGTCGAGACGTCCTGATGCGACGCGCGTTCATCGGGGAGGTGTCATGGAACTGAACGACACGTTACGCGTACCGCTCGCGCCGCCTGTCGTGCGGGATGCGCTGGAGGATCTCGCGCTGCTGCGGGCGAGTTTCGATCATTGCGAATCGTTCGTGAAACTCGCGCACGGCGAGTTCGCGTTGACCATCACCGTGCCGCTCGGCCCGCTGCGCGCCCGCTACGACGTGCGCGCGCATGCGGCCGCCGAGCAGGGCGACGCCGAAGGTCAGCCGCGCCGCGTGCTCAACTTCAAGGCGCGGGCCGACGGCCTCGGCGCGCTGCGCGGCCAAGTCGAACTCGTGCTGATGCCGGATGGCGACGCGAGCGCCACGCGAATCGAGTACGTGGTCTGGGCGACGGCGAGCGGGCCGCTCGCCGAACTGCCGGGGCGGCAGATCGACAATGCGCTGCGCGAATGGACCGACACGTTCTTTCGCGAGTTCTGCGCGGTCGTGCAGGCGAAACACGGTCTCGCGCCGAATCGCGCGAGCGCCGCCGCGCCGCGCCGCCAGCATGTATTTCTGCGGCCGGCATCGCTGGTGGCCGCGACGAAGCGTTCGCTGCCGCATCATCTCGGCGGCGCGCTGAGCGGACGTGCCGCGAGCGCGCTCCCGCATCGCGATTCCGGCACGGTGCCCGTGTGGGCCTGGGCGGCGATGATCGTGTTCGTCGCGCTGCTGCTGTACGCGGCGCGCTGGATCAACGGCGGCTGATCGGCGATCGGCCGCCCGGTTCCGCTTCCCGGCCTGTTCGCGGCCCGCAGCGGGCGTCACTGCGCCGCGTCGGCACCGGCTCCGGCGCCGCGAAATTCCCTTCGATACGCAGACGGCGACGTGCCGAGCGCGCCCGCGAAATGCTGGCGCAGCGACACGCTCGAGCCGTAGCCGGCTGCCTGCGCGATCGCGTCGATCGATTGTCCGGTGGTTTCGAGCAGATGCTGCGCGCGCGCGAGCCGCTCGGCCTGCAGCCATGCGGTGACGGTCGTGCCCGTCGCCTGGCGGAAGTGGCGCGTGAACGTGCGCCGGCTCATGAGCACGCGTTCGGCGAGCGAATCGACGCTGTGCGCGGCGTCGAGATGGGCGCGCACCCAGTCGAGCAACCCCGCGAGCCGCGCGTCGCGCGGATGCGCGGCGACTGGCTGCGGCACGTACTGGGCCTGTCCGCCCTGGCGGTGCGGCGGGATCACGAGGCGGCGCGCGATCCGGTTCGCGGCGTCCGAGCCGAAGCGCCGCCGCACGACGTGCAGGCAGCAGTCGAGGCCTGCCGCCGTGCCGGCCGACGTCATCAGGTTGCCGTCGTTCACGTACAGCACGTCGGGATCGAGTTTCACGCGCGGAAAGCGCCGGGCGAAATCGTCGGCCCACGCCCAGTGCGTGGTGGCCGGGCGGCCCTCGAGCAGGCCGGCCGCGGCGAGCACGTAGGCGCCGAGGCACAGGCCGACGAGCTCCGCGCCGCGCGCGGCGACCGCGCGGACCGCATCGAGCAGCGCGTCGGGCGGCACTTCGTCCGGGTCCCGCCAGGAAGGCACGATGACGATGTCTGCATCGTCGAGCGCATCGAGCCCGTACGGTGCGGTGATCGTGAAGCCACCCGTCGTCGCGAGCGGGCCGCGCTCGGCCGAGCAGACGCGGAACTCGAATGCGGGCGACGCGGCCGCGTCGCGTTCCTTGCCGAACACGACCGACGGCACCGACAGATGGAACGGGCTGATGCCGTCGTACGCGATCACGGCGACGACGGTCGGTACGGACGGGGCGGATGGGGTGGATGGCGTGAACGGGGCGGTGGCGAGCATGACGGGCTCCGGCAAGGCGATGGCCCGATTCTATCGAAGAATGGCTATCGGGCCACTATCGGCACAAGCCGCCCGGCTCGACAATGCATCGCATCGCACTGCTGGCCGCCCCGCTCCGGGGCGGGGCAGCGCCTCCCGACCAGGAGCCCGCCATGTCGACCGCCGTTCCGCATTCCACTTCCCGTCCTGTTGCCCGCCGTGCACTGATCGTGATCGACGTGCAGAACGAATACGTGACGGGCAACCTGCCGATCGAATATCCGCCGCTCGACGTGTCGCTCGCGAACATCGGCCGCGCGATCGACGCCGCGCACGCGACCGGCGTGCCGGTGATCGTGGTTCAGCACGTCGCGCCGGCCGGCGCGCCGATCTTCGCGCCCGGTAGCGATGGCGTCGCGCTGCACGCGGTGGTGGCCAGCCGGCCGTACGCGCACCTGATCGAGAAGGCGCAGGCGAGCTCGTTCGCCGGCACCGATCTCGCCGCGTGGCTCGACGCGCACGGAATCGACACGCTCGCGGTGGCCGGCTACATGACGCACAACTGCAATGCGTCGACGGTCTATCACGCGGCGCATGCGGGGCTGAAGGTCGAATACCTGAACGACGCGACGGGCGCGCTGCCTTACGAGAACGAAGCGGGAGCGGTAAGCGCCGAAGAGATTCACCGCGCGTATGGCGTGGTGTTCCAGTCGAATTTCGCGGCGGTGATGTCGACCGACACGTGGATCGCGGGGCTGGCCGGCGCGCCGATGCCGGCGCGCGATTCGGTGGCCGCGTCGAACCGGCGGGCCCGCGCGCAGCGCGCGAAGGCGGCCTGACGCGGCACGGTGACGGCGGCGGGGCGCGCCATGCGCCGGGTGGTCAGTCGCGATCCTTCAGCATCGCCGGGCTGTAGCGCAGCATGTCGAAGCAGCCGTCGACGAGTTTTTCCGCATGCTGCTCGGCGTCGATCTCGTCGGGCAGCATCAGCATGTCGCGCACGAACCCGCTGACGAGCGTGTGCAGCATCAGCGTCGCGCGCCACGTGTCGAGCCGCTCGGGCAGCAGCTTGAGCCCCACGGCCACCGCGAGATCGGCGTCGATCATGTGCAGCGCCTCGCTCATCCCCGCGCGGTTGCGCTGCAGCAGCGGCTCCATGTCCGCGACGTATTCGCACTTCATGAACAGGATGCTGAACACGCGGCGCAGCTGCGGGTCGCGCTGCACGCCGAGCAGGCACCAGATCAGGATCTGGCGCACCTTCTCGAGCGGATTGCCGCCCGGCGCGTCGAGCGGCATCCGTTTCAGTTCGTCGATCGGCAGGAACACGCGGTCGAACATCGCATCGAACAGTTCGCTCTTGTTCGCGAAATGCCAGTAGATCGCGCCGCGCGTCACGCCGGCGTGCTGGGCGATGTCCGCGAGCGACGTGTGCGACACGCCTTTCTCGAAGAACACGTGTTCGGCGGCGTCGAGAATGCGGTTGCGCGTCTCGAGCGCCTCCTCCTTGGTACGTCTGACCATGTGCAGGCCTGATTGGATCGATCTTGAGTGAATATGGGGTCCGCAACCCCTCGTCACCGTCATGCAGACAGGCTATGCTTGCTGCGGGTAACAATCTGTAAGACTGGGCCGCGGGCGGAATACAAACGGGCTTTTTACATACATTCGTGAATGTATATACAATACCACCCTACGATCGAATGACCCAAGTGGCAATCAGTTAATATCCCACTCTGCTGATTCCCGCCCTAGTACCAGTCCGCAGTTCGCGGCATCCCCGTCGGCACGGAGGTCTCGTGCCGACGTGCTGTATCTGGCAGTCCAGTAATTCAGGTGTTCGATCAGCGCCGCGAGGCGCATCCGTGTTGCGCTCGGGTCGGGCGCGGCACTTATTCCATTGGTTATACACAGAGGTCGCTCCATGCGCGTCGAACGGGTTCCATACCGCTTAATCACTGTCGCGACGGCCGCCGTTTTCCTGGCCGCGTGCGGGAAAAAAGAATCGGCACCGCCGCCGCAAACGCCGGAAGTCGGCGTCGTCACCGTCCAGCCGCAAGCCGTACCGGTCTTCACCGACCTGCCGGGCCGCACCAGTGCATTCCTCGTCGCGCAAGTGCGTGCGCGGGTCGACGGCATCGTGCTGCGCCGTGAATTCACCGAAGGCACCGACGTCAAGGCCGGTCAGCGCCTCTACAAGATCGATCCGGCGCCGTACATCGCGGCGCTGAACAGCGCGAAGGCGACGCTCGCGAAGGCGCAGGCGAACCTCGTCACGCAGAACGCGCTGGTCGCGCGCTACAAGGTGCTGGTGGCCGCGAACGCGGTCAGCAAGCAGGACTACGACAACGCGGTCGCCACGCAAGGCCAGGCCGCGGCGGACGTCGCGGCCGGCAAGGCGGCGGTCGATACCGCGCAGATCAACCTCGGCTATACGGACGTCGTGTCGCCGATCAGCGGCCGCGTCGGCATCTCGCAAGTGACGCCGGGCGCATACGTGCAGGCGAGCCAGGCGACGCTGATGTCGACCGTGCAGCAGCTCGATCCGGTGTACGTCGACCTCACGCAGTCGAGCCTCGAAGGGCTGAAGCTGCGTCAGGACGTGCAGAGCGGCCGTCTGAAGACGAGCGGCCCGGGCGCGGCGAAGGTGTCGCTGATCCTGGAAGACGGCAAGACCTACTCGGAGCCGGGCAAGCTGCAGTTCTCGGACGTGACGGTCGACCAGACCACCGGCTCGGTGACGATCCGCGCGGTGTTCCCGAACCCGGGCCGCGTGCTGCTGCCGGGGATGTTCGTGCGCGCACGGATCGAGGAAGGCGTGAACGAGAACGCCTTCCTGGTGCCGCAGATCGGCGTCACGCATGACCAGAAGGGCCAGGCGATCGCGATGGTGGTGAACGCCAGCAACAAGGTCGAGCCGCGTCCGCTGAAGACCACCGGCATGCAAGGCCAGAACTGGATCGTCGAAGGCGGTCTGCAGGCGGGCGATCACGTGATCGTGCAAGGCGTCGACAAGGTGCGCCCGGGCGCGACCGTGAAGACCGTCGCCGCGCAGCTCGCCCCGGCGGCCGATGCCGCCTCGGGTGCCGCTGCCCCCGCCGCGCCGGCCGCTGCCGGGTCCGGCGCCGCTGCCGCTTCCGGTGCCGCCGCATCGGGCGCCGCGCCGGCGAGTGCTGCCGCCGCGTCGAGCGCGCAATAACAGGGAGCCTGTTTCATGGCAAAGTTTTTTATCGATCGCCCGATCTTCGCGTGGGTGATCGCCATCATCCTGATGCTGGCCGGGGTTGCGGCGATCTTCACGCTGCCGATCTCGCAGTATCCGACGATCGCGCCGCCATCGATCCAGATCACGGCGAACTATCCGGGCGCTTCCGCGAAGACGGTGGAAGACACGGTGACGCAGGTGATCGAGCAGCAGATGAGCGGTCTCGACAACTTCCTGTACATGTCGTCGACGAGTGACGACTCGGGCAACGCAACGATCACGCTGACCTTCGCGCCGGGCACCAACGCCGACATTGCGCAGGTCCAGGTGCAGAACAAGCTGTCGCTCGCGACGCCGGTTCTGCCGCAGGTCGTGCAGCAGCTCGGTCTGTCGGTCACGAAGTCGAGCAGCAGCTTCCTGCTGGTGCTCGCCTTCAACTCCGAAGACGGCAGCATGAACAAGTACGACCTCGCGAACTTCGTGGCGTCGCACGTGAAGGACCCGATCAGCCGGCTGAACGGCGTCGGTACCGTCACGCTGTTCGGCTCGCAGTACGCGATGCGGATCTGGCTCGACCCGAACCGCCTGACCAACTACGGCCTCACGCCGGTCGACGTCAGCTCGGCGATCACCGCGCAGAACGTGCAGATCGCGGGCGGCCAGATCGGCGGCACGCCGGCCACGCCGGGCACCGTGCTGCAGGCGACGATCACCGAATCGACGCTGCTGCAGACGCCCGAGCAGTTCGGCAACATCCTGCTGAAGGTCAACCAGGACGGCTCGCAGGTTCGCCTGAAGGACGTCGCGCAGATCGGCCTCGGCGGCGAAAACTACAACTTCGACACGAAGTACAACGGTCAGCCGACCGCGGCACTCGGTATCCAGCTCGCGACCAACGCGAACGCGCTCGCGACCGCGAAGGCCGTGCGCGCGAAGATCGACGAGCTCGCACCGTTCTTCCCGCACGGCCTCGTCGTGAAGTATCCGTACGACACGACGCCGTTCGTGAAGCTGTCGATCGAGGAAGTGGTCAAGACGCTGCTCGAAGGTATCGTGCTCGTGTTCCTCGTGATGTATCTGTTCCTGCAGAACCTGCGGGCGACGATCATCCCGACGATCGCGGTGCCGGTCGTGCTGCTCGGTACGTTCGCGATCATGTCGATGGTCGGCTTCTCGATCAACACGCTGTCGATGTTCGGCCTCGTGCTCGCGATCGGCCTGCTGGTCGACGATGCGATCGTGGTGGTCGAGAACGTCGAGCGCGTGATGGCGGAAGAGGGGCTGTCGCCGAAGGAGGCGACCCGCAAGGCGATGGGCCAGATCACCGGCGCACTCGTCGGCGTGGCGCTCGTGCTGTCGGCGGTGTTCGTGCCGGTGGCGTTCTCCGGCGGCTCGGTCGGTGCGATCTATCGTCAATTCTCGCTGACGATCGTGTCGGCGATGGTGCTGTCGGTGCTGGTCGCGTTGATTCTGACGCCGGCACTGTGCGCGACGATCCTCAAGCCGATCCCGCAAGGGCATCACGAGGAGAAGAAGGGCTTCTTCGGCTGGTTCAACCGCACGTTCAACAACAGCCGCGACAAGTACCACGTCGGCGTGCACCACGTGATCAAGCGCTCGGGCCGCTGGCTCATCATCTATCTGGTCGTGATCGTCGCGGTCGGGCTGCTGTTCGTGCGCCTGCCGAAGTCGTTCCTGCCCGATGAAGACCAGGGCCTGATGTTCGTGATCGTGCAGACGCCGTCGGGCTCGACGCAGGAAACGACCGCGAAGACGCTCGCGAACATTTCCGACTACCTGCTGAAGGACGAGAAGGAAATCGTCGAATCGGCGTTCACGGTCAACGGCTTCAGCTTCGCGGGTCGCGGCCAGAACTCGGGTCTCGTGTTCGTGCGCCTGAAGGACTACTCGCAGCGTCAGCATGCGAACCAGAAGGTGCAGGCGCTGATCGGCCGGATGTTCGGGCGTTACGGGAGCTACAAGGACGCGCTCGTGATTCCGTTCAACCCGCCGTCGATTCCCGAACTCGGTACGGCCGCCGGCTTCGACTTCGAGCTGACGGACAACGCCGGTCTCGGCCACGACGCGCTGATGGCGGCACGTAACCAGCTGCTCGGGATGGCGTCGAAGGACCCGACGCTGCAGGGTGTCCGTCCGAACGGCCTGAACGATACGCCGCAGTACAAGGTCAACATCGACCGCGAGAAGGCGAATGCGCTGGGCGTGACGGCGGATGCGATCGACCAGACGTTCTCGATCGCGTGGGCGTCGAAGTACGTGAACAACTTCCTCGACACCGACGGCCGGATCAAGAAGGTGTACGTGCAGGCCGATGCGCCGTTCCGGATGACGCCGGAAGACATGAACATCTGGTACGTGCGCAACGGGTCGGGCGGGATGGTGCCGTTCAGCGCGTTCTCGACCGGTCACTGGACGTACGGTTCGCCGAAGCTCGAGCGCTACAACGGCGTGTCGGCGATGGAAATCCAGGGTCAGGCCGCACCGGGCAAGTCGACCGGTCAGGCGATGGCCGCGATGGAAACGCTCGCGAAGAAGCTGCCGGTCGGCATCGGCTATTCGTGGACGGGGCTGTCGTTCCAGGAAATCCAGTCCGGTTCGCAGGCGCCGATCCTGTACGCGATCTCGATCCTCGTCGTGTTCCTGTGTCTCGCGGCACTGTATGAAAGCTGGTCGATTCCGTTCTCGGTGATCATGGTCGTGCCGCTCGGCGTGATCGGTGCGCTGCTCGCGGCCACGATGCGCGGCCTCGAGAACGACGTGTTCTTCCAGGTCGGCCTGCTGACCACCGTGGGCTTGTCCGCGAAGAACGCGATTCTGATCGTCGAGTTCGCGCGCGAACTGCAGCAGACGGAGAAGATGGGGCCGATCGAGGCTGCGCTGGAAGCAGCGCGCCTGCGGCTGCGTCCGATCCTGATGACGTCGCTCGCGTTCATTCTCGGCGTGATGCCGCTCGCGATCAGCAACGGCGCGGGTTCGGCCAGCCAGCACGCGATCGGTACGGGCGTGATCGGCGGGATGATCACGGCGACGTTCCTCGCGATCTTCATGATCCCGATGTTCTTCGTGAAGATCCGTGCGATCTTCAGCGGCGAGAAGGAAGACGTCGACGAGGCGCTGCGCCTGGCTCAGGAGCACTCGCACCACGAAGAGAAGCCGGGCAACGGCGACGAAGGCAACAAGGGACAGTGATGATGCAAAAACACGCTTTGACTGCAATCGCAGTCGCGCTCTTTGCCACGGGCTGCACGATGGCGCCGCACTACAAGCGGCCCGACGCACCCGTCGCGCAGGCGTACCCGGCCGGCGGCGTCTACGCGACGCAGCCGGGCGCAGCCGGCGCGCGCAGCGCGAACGGCCAGGCGGCGACTGCCATCGGCTGGCGCGAGTTCTTCGTCGATCCGCGCCTGCAGCGGCTGATCGAGATCGCGCTGAAAAACAACCGCGACCTGCGCGTGTCGGTGCTCAATATCGAGGCGGCGCGTGCTCAGTACCAGATCACGCGTGCGGGGCTGTTCCCGACGCTCGACGGTACGGGCACGGGCAACATCCAGCGTCTGCCGGCCGGTGTGTCGACGACGAGGGCGCCGCTGATTTCGCGCACCTATAACGTTGGATTGTCCGCGTCGTGGGAGCTCGACCTGTTCGGCCGCGTGCAGAGCCTGAAGGATCAGGCGCTCGCGCAATACCTGTCGACCGCGTATGCGCGGCAGGCGTCGGAGATCTCGCTGGTGTCGCAGGTGGCGGATCAATACCTGACGCTGCTGTCGACCGACGACCTGCTGAAGGTCACGGAGGACACGCTGAAGACCGCGCAGGCATCGTACGACCTGACCAAGCTGCAGTTCGACAACGGTACGGGCTCGGAGCTCGAGCTGCGTCAGGCGCAGACGGTCGTCGAGACGGCGCTCGCGAACCAGCAGGCGCAGGCCCGTGCCCGCGCGCAGGCGCTGAACGCGCTGGTGCTGCTGATCGGCGAGCCGCTGCCGGACGACCTGCCGGCGGGCATGCCGCTCGATGCGCAGAACCTGCTGACGGACGTGCCCGCTGGCCTGCCGTCGGATCTGCTGACGCGTCGTCCTGACGTGATGCAGGCCGAGCAGACGCTGCTGGCCGCGAACGCGAACATCGGCGCGGCGCGCGCGGCGTTCTTCCCGAAGATTTCGCTGACGGGCGCGTTCGGCACCGCGAGCCCGACGCTGGGCGGCCTGTTCAAGGCCGGCACGGCGGCATGGTCGTTCGCGCCGAGCATCGCACTGCCGATCTTCGAGGGCGGGCAGAACATCGCGAACCTCGATCTCGCGCACGTGCAGAAGCGCATCGAGATCGCGAACTACGAGAAGGCGATCCAGTCGGCATTCCGCGAAGTGTCGGATGGCCTCGCCGCACGCGGCACGTACGACCAGCAGATCGCGGCGCTCGAGCGCAACGAGCACGCGCAGCAACGTCGTTTCGACTTGTCGGACCTGCGTTACAAGAACGGTGTCGACAGCTACCTGTCGGTGCTGACCGCGCAGACGGATCTGTACTCGGCGCAGCAGTCGCTGATCAGCGCACGCCTGGCACGCTGGACGAACCTGGTCGACCTGTACCGCGCGCTCGGCGGCGGCTGGATCCAGCATGCCGGCGAAGCGCCGCGCGCGCCGGATGCGCCGGTCGACTACGACAAGGCGGCGGCTCCTGCGCCCGCGTCGGCAACGGCGACGAACGGGTAAGCACCGAGAAGGGCGGGCGCGGGTCACCGCGCTTGCCCTTCGAACCGGCTGTATGCGGAAACGAGAACGCCACGGACGAAAGTCCGTGGCGTTTTCTTTTGCGCTGCCGGATCGTGCGGGAAATCAAGCAAAACGCCACGGCATGCCGTGGCGTTTTTCGTTACCGCTTCGCGCCATCGTCCGGCGCGGCGCGATCAGTGGTGCACGTCGGCGGGCCGCCCATCGAAATCGTGCCCCGCGCGCCGAATCTCGCAGCGCGCATCCTTTTCGCCTTTCACGCCGTTGAACACGATGTTCAGGATCACGGCCGTGGCCGATGCCAGCAGGATGCCGCTGTGCAGGATCGGTGCGAGCGCGGGCGGCAGCTTCGAGAAGAAGTGCGGCGACACGACCGGCACGAGGCCCATGCCGACGCTCACCGCGACGATGAACAGGTTGTGCGAGTTCTGCACGAAGTCGACCTTCGACAGCACCTTGATGCCGTTCGCGGCGACCATCCCGAACATCACGATGCCTGCGCCGCCGAGCACGAACGGCGGCACCGACGCGACGACCTGCGCCATCTTCGGGAACAGGCCGAGCAGCACGAGGATCACGCCGCCCGTCGCGCACACGAAGCGGCTCTTCACGCCCGTCACGCCGATCAGGCCGACGTTCTGCGAGAACGACGTATGCGGGAACGAGTTGAAGATGCCGCCGATCAGCGTGCCGAGGCCGTCGACGCGCAGGCCGCGCACGAGGCGCTCCTGGTTGACCGGGCGATCGACCATGTCGCCCACCGCGAGGAACATGCCGGTGGATTCGATGAACGTGACGAACATCACCGTGACCATCGTCACGATCGACAGCGGATCGAAGTGCGGCAGACCGAAGTGGAACGGCATCACGAAACCGACCCACGGCGCATGCGCGACGCCGTCGGTGTTCACGCGGCCGAGCGCGAAGGCGATCACGAAGCCGGCGACGATGCCGAGCAGCACCGAGATGTTCGCGACGAAACCGCGGCCGAACTTGTTGATCAGCAGGATCAGCGTGAGCACGAGCAGCGACAGGCCGAGATAGACGGGGCTGCCGTATTCGGGGTTGCCGACGCCGCCGGCCGCCCAGTTGATGCCCACTTCCATCAGCGACAGCCCGATCACGGCGATCACCGTGCCGACGACCACGGGCGGGAAGAACCGCAACAGCTTGCCGATCATCGGCGCGAGCACGATGCCGATGATGCCGGCGGCGATGGTCGAACCGAAGATGTCGAGAATGCCGAGGCCGGGGTTCGTGCCGATCGCGATCATCGGGCCGACGGCCGCGAACGTGCAGCCCATGATGACGGGCAGGCGGATGCCGAAGATCCACAGGCCGAGTGTCTGGATCAGCGTGGCGATGCCGCACGAAAACAGATCGGCGCTGATCAGGAACGCGATCTGGTCTTTCGGCAGCTTGAGCGCCGCGCCGACGATAAGCGGCACGGCGACGGCGCCGGCGTACATGACGAGGACGTGTTGCAGGCCAAGCGTTACCAGCTTGCCGGTCGGCAGCACCTCATCGCACGGATGGACCGTGTTCGATTGCATCTGTCTCACTCCATGATCTTGTTTTCGGGGTGATACGAAGTTATTCGGAATGAATCCATGCAACAAGAGCACTGGGTTCTATTCCGTTCTTTGCTGGTTCGATATGCCATTTCGGTATGGAACAGGGGGGCGATCATCGGGAAACTGCCGCGGGAGTGAGGTTCACCGGTTTTATAGCGCTTCAAAATAGCGCCGGCCCCCATGTCAAATATGGCGCGCTTTATGGTGTGTATCGGGTGAGTCGCATAGTGGCAAAAAGCGGTGTGTGGAAATCGCGCCGGGTTAACCCGCGAACGGCCGCTTTTGCGTGCAAGGTGCAGCCCGGTGGAGGGCGCCGATCCGACCGCACTTTGTATGCGTCGAGGCGGCGGCAAAAAGCGGGGCGCCCATCGCGATCCCGTTATCATCGACATCCGTTCACACGAATCTCCTTCACGTCATGCGCCTGCTCGGAATCGACCTCGGCACCGGCTCCGTCAAACTCGTCACGCTCGATGCCGACGGCGTCGAGCGCGCGGTCGCGAGCGAACCTTATGCGTTGTCGTCGCCGCGGCCGGGCTGGGCGGAAATCGCCCCCGACGCGTGGTGGCAGGCGCTGGTGCGCGCAGCCGCGCGACTGCCGGCCGACGAGCGCGCGCAGGTCGCGGCGATCGGTTTTTCGGGCCAGATGCATGGCGTCGTGCTGATCGACGCGGCGGGCCAGCCGGTGCGGCCCGCGCTGCTGTGGCCGGACACGCGCGCGGTGCGCGAGGCGGACGCGGCTGACTGGGCCGCCGCCGGATCGCCCGTCCCACCGAATCCCGTCGCGCCCGGCATGGCGGGCCCGCTGTTGCGCTGGCTGGCCACGCACGAACCCGACGCGCTGCGCGTCGCGCGCTGGGCCGTGCAGCCGAAGGACTGGCTGCGCATCGCACTGGGCGGCGACGTCGCGGCCGACCCGAGCGACGCGTGCGCAACCGCGCTCGCGACGCCCGACGGCGCGTGGGACAACGCATTGATCGACACGCTCGGCCTGCCTGCCGACCGCTTCGCGCCGGTGCGTGCGTCCACCGCGCGCTGCGGCGTGCTCGGCGCGCAGGCCGCGGCCGCGCTCGGCCTGCCGGCCGGCGTGCCGCTCGCGACGGGCGCGGCCGATACCGCGTGCGCGGCGCTCGGCAGCGGGCTGGCCGCGGCAGGCGACGCGCTGCTGACGACCGGCAGCGGCGGGCAGATCGTCGTGCTCGCGGATACGTTGCCGCCCGCGCGGCGCGGCTTGCATCGCTATCGTGCGGCAGCCGGCGGCGGCTATTACACGATGGCGGCGATGCAGAACGTCGGGCTCGCGCTCGAAGCCGTGCGCGGCTGGCTCGGCTACGCGCGATGGGCCGATGCGTATGACGAAGCGTTCGCCCAGCCGGCGTCCGAACGGCTGTGCTTCCTGCCGTACCTGACCGGCGAGCGTTCGCCGTGGATGAACCCCGATGCGCGCGGCGGCTGGCTCGGCCTCGGGCTCGCCGACACGCGCGGCGCGATGATGCGCGCCGCATTCGAAGGCGTCGCGTTCGCGTTGCGCGCGGGGCTCGATGCGATCCGCGACGCCGATCGCGGCGACGCGGTGACAACGCTGCGTCTCGCGGGCGGCGGCTCGGTCGATCCGCGCTGGCGCCAGTTGCTCGCCGACGCGCTCGGCGCGTCGCTGCACGCGATCGATTGCCCGAACGCCGCGACGCGCGGCGCCGCGCTGCTCGCGGGCGTCGCGATCGGGCATTGGCGTGAAGATGCGTTGCGCGCGCTGGCGCCGGGCGCGTCGCCGATCGCCGCCCCGCACGACGACCGCCTGCTGGCCGCCCGCCACGCGCGCTTCATCGATCTGTACGCCCGCACGGATGCATGGTTCACGACGGGCGTTTAAACTCGAACACTTGTTCTTTTGCGCCAGCGATGACGCATCCTGGCAAGCCGGCGACCGTTTCCCGCACGCGATGCGCGGCGGGAGCGGCCATCATGGCGAGCACGAGATTCTTGCGCCGTGCCACGCGGCACGGCTTCGACCGCTTTGCACGAAACCCGGGCCGGCGCCGCACGCCGGCCCGGGCCGATCTCACCGACACACAGGAGTGACACGATGAAAACGAAAGCCGCGATTGCATGGAAGGCGGGTGCGCCGCTGACGATCGAGGAAGTCGATCTCGAAGGGCCGCGCGCCGGCGAAGTGCTGATCGAAGTGAAGGCGACGGGCATCTGCCACACCGACTACTACACGCTGTCGGGCGCCGATCCGGAAGGGATCTTCCCGGCGATCCTCGGCCATGAAGGCGCGGGCGTGGTGGTCGACGTCGGCCCCGGCGTCGGCACGGTGCGCAAGGGCGACCACGTGATTCCGCTCTACACGCCCGAATGCCGCGAGTGCAAGTTCTGCCTGTCGCGCAAGACCAACCTGTGCCAGAAGATCCGCGCGACGCAGGGCAAGGGCCTGATGCCGGACGCGACGTCGCGCTTCTCGCTCGACGGCAAGCCGCTGTTCCACTACATGGGCACGTCGACGTTCTCGAACTACATCGTCGTGCCGGAGATCGCCGTCGCGAAGGTGCGCGAGGACGCGCCGTTCGACAAGATCTGCTACATCGGCTGCGGCGTGACGACGGGCGTCGGCGCGGTCGTGTACTCGGCGAAGGTCGAGGCCGGTGCGAACGTGGTCGTGTTCGGCCTCGGCGGGATCGGCCTGAACGTGATCCAGGGCGCGAAGATGGTCGGCGCGGACAAGATCATCGGCGTCGACATCAACCCGAAGCGCGTCGAGCTCGCGAAAAAGTTCGGGATGACGCACTTCATCAACCCGAACGAAGTCGAGAACGTCGTCGACCACATCGTGCAGTTGACCGACGGCGGCGCCGACTATTCGTTCGAATGCGTCGGCAACGTGAAGCTGATGCGCCAGGCGCTCGAATGCACGCACAAGGGCTGGGGCCAGTCGTTCATCATCGGCGTGGCGGCGGCGGGCGAGGAGATCAGCACGCGTCCGTTCCAGCTGGTGACGGGCCGGGAGTGGAAGGGCTCGGCGTTCGGCGGCGCGCGCGGGCGCACCGACGTGCCGAAGATCGTCGACTGGTACATGGAAGGCAAGATCAACATCGACGACCTGATCACGCACACGCTGCCGCTCGAGCGGATCAACGAAGGCTTCGACCTGATGAAGGCCGGCGAGTCGATCCGCTCGGTCGTGCTGTACTGACCGGAGCGCACCGCCATGCTCGAACTCGTTTCCTCGCATGCGTGCCACGGCGGCGAGCAGCGTTTCTACCGTCACGATTCGGCGGCCATCGGCCTGCCGATGAAGTTCTCGGTGTATCTGCCGCCGCAGGCCGCGCACGGGCGCGTGCCGGCGCTGTTCTATCTCGCGGGGCTCACGTGCACCGACGAGACGTTCGCGATCAAGGCCGGCGCGCAGCAATACGCGGCGCGGCACGGCATCGCGCTCGTGATGCCCGACACGAGCCCGCGCGGCGCGGGCGTGCCGGGCGAGACCGATGCGTGGGACTTCGGCGTCGGCGCGGGTTTCTACGTCGATGCGACCGAAGCGCCGTGGTCGACGCATTACCGGATGGAGTCGTACGTGACGGGCGAGCTGCGCGAGCTCGTCACGGCCGAGCTGCCGATCGACGGCGCGCGGCTCGGCATCTTCGGTCACTCGATGGGCGGGCACGGGGCGCTGACGCTCGCGTTGCGTCATCCGGGCCTGTACCGGTCGGTGTCGGCGTTCGCGCCGATCGCCGCGCCGACGCGCTGCCCGTGGGGCGAGAAGGCGTTCTCCGGTTATCTCGGCGCCGATCGCGAGACGTGGAAGGCGCACGACGCGAGCGAGCTCGTCGCGCGCGCCGATGCGCCGAAGTTCGCGGACGGCATCCTCGTCGATCAGGGGCTGGCCGACCAGTTCCTCGCGAACCAGCTGAACCCGGACGTATTCGAAGCCGCGTGCGCGAAGGCCGGCCAGCCGCTGACGCTGCGCCGCCATCCGGGCTACGACCACGGCTACTACTTCATCTCGACGTTCATCGCCGACCACCTCGCACATCATGCGCGTGTGCTGGCGCGGTGAGCCGGAACCGACACACGTCGCGCATATGGCGCGCCGCGACGTAATCGCGGGCGCATGAAAAAACGCCGGCGCTGCCCTCGGGCACGCCGGCGTTTTCATTGGCATCGGGCGGCGATGCGCCGGGCCGCGATCAGTTGCGTCGCAACAGGCTCGCGCCGTACACGAGCGCCGACAGCGCGGTGATCCAGAAGCTCGTCGGCCAGTCGGTGTGATACGCGAGCACGATGCCGGCCCACGCTTCGAACAGCGCGAACAGGGCGGCGAGCAGCACGCCCGTCGACAGTCGCGTCGACACGTTCTGCGCGGCCGCGGCCGGCCCGACCAGCAGTGTGAACACGAGCAGCACGCCGACGATCTGCGTGGCCGCGGCCACCGCGAGCGCGCACACCGCGAGGAACAGCATCGACACCGTGCGCAGCGACACGCCCTTGGCTTCGGCCAGTTCGGGCTGCAGCGACGCGAACAGCAACGGCCGCGCGATCAGCGCGAGCGCGGCGAGGCTCACCGCGCCGATGCCAGCGAGCACCGCGAGCGTGTCATGGCTGACCGCGAGCACGTTGCCGAACAGCAAGGCGGTGACCTGCGTCGCGAACGACGTGTAGAAGTGCAGGAACAACAGGCCGAAGCCGAGCGCGCCCGACAGGATCACGCCGATCGCGACGTCGCGGCCCGCGAGCTTTTCGCCGAGCGCGCCCATCCCGATTCCTGCCACGAGCGTGAAGCCGACCATCCCCCAGATCGGCGAGATGCCGAGCAGCACCGCGCCCGTCGCGCCGGTGAAGCCGACGTGCGACAGCGCGTGACCGGCGAAGGTCTGCCCGCGCAGCACCAGGAAATAGCCGACGATGCCCGCGAGCACCGCGACGATCCCCGACGCCGCGAAGGCGTTGATCATGAAGTCGTATTCAAACATCGTGCGAATGCCCGGGATGAGCGTGTCCGTGGTGGTGATGGCCGTGGCCGCCGCCACCGCCGTGCGAATGGCCGTCGTCGTCCTCGTGTTCGTGATCGTGCTTCTCGACTTCGACGTCGCCCGACATCACGAAGATCTTGCCGTTCACGCGCATCACGTCGATCGGCGAGCCGTAGAGGCGCGATAGCACGGGCTTCGTGATCACCTCGTCGACGGTGCCGAGCGCCGCGACGCCGTTGCCGAGATACAGCACGCGGTCGAGCGCGTTCAGCAGCGGGTTCAGTTCGTGAGCGGAGAACAGCACGGTGATGCCGAGCTCGCGCTGCACGTTGCGCACGAGTTCGACGACGCCGCGCTGGTGGTGCGGGTCGAGGCTGATCAGCGGCTCGTCGAGCAGCAGCAACTTCGGATTGCCGAGCAGGCATTGCGCGAGCAGCAGGCGCTGCCGTTCGCCGCCCGACAGTTCGGACAGCGGCCGGCGCGCGAGCGACGGGCCGCCGACGAGGTCGAGCACGCGATCGACGTCGCGGCGCGTGGCCGCGTTCGTGTGCGGCAGGCCCCAGCGGTGGCCGTCGGCGGCCATCGCGACGAAGTCGTAACCGCGCATCCGGCGGTTCGCGAGGCCGCTCCTGATCTGCGGCATGTAGCCGATCGATGCGTTGCCGCGCGCGACCGGCACGCCGCCGACCGACAGCGTGCCGGCCGACACGGGGACGAGGCCGAGCACCGCGCGCATCAGCGTCGTCTTGCCCGCGCCGTTCGGCCCGAGCACGCCGACGAATTCGCCGGGCTCGATCGAGAAGCTGACGTCGCGCAGGATCGTGCGGCCGCCCAGTTCGAGCGTGACGCGATCGAGTGCGAGTGCGTGGGGAGTGGCGGTCATGGGGTTACGGTGGTCTGTTACTTGCCGGCGGAAAGCGCGTTGCCGAGCGCGTCGAGCTGGCCGCCCATCCATTGCTGGAAGGTCTTGCCGGCCGGCTGCGTCTCGGTGACGCTGACGGTCGGCACGCCGCCGTCGCGCGCGATCTTCAGCATGCGCTTGGTCATCGGCTCCTCGGCCTGGCTGTTGTAGATCAGCACGCGCACCTGCTTCTTGCGCAGGTCGCCCTCGAACGCGGCGACGTCCTGCGCGCTGGCTTCGGTGTCGTTCATCGTCGCGAGCTGGAAGCGCTGGTTGCGCATGTCGAGGCCGATCGCGTCCGACATATAGCCGAACACGGGCTCGGTGGCCGTCACGGGCACGCCCTTGTATTTCGCGCGCAGCGCGGCGATCTTGTCGTCGACGGGCTTCAGCGACGCGACGAACTTCTGCAGGTTCGCCTCGTATTCGGCCTTGTTCGCCGGGTCGGCGCGGCCCAGCTCGGCCGCGATCGCGCGTGCGGCCGCCGGCATCGTCGCCGGGTCGTACCACAGGTGCGGGTTGTCGCCGGCCTTCTTGCCGACGAGATCGGCGACGACGATCGTCGCGCGCTTCGCCTGTTTCGACGCGCCGAGCAACTTGCCCATCCACGGATCGTAGTCGGCGCCGTTGTAGATCACGACCTGCGCGTGCTGGAGCGCGCGGGCCGTCTTCGGGCTCGCTTCGAACAGGTGCGGGTCCTGATCCGGATTGCTGAGGATGCTGGTGACCGCGACGTGGCGGCCGCCTATCTGCGACGCGACGTCGCCGTAGAAATTCTCCGCGGCGACGACGTTGACGGTCGCGGCCTGCGCGACCACGGGCGCGGCGAACGACAGCGCGGCGACGGCGGCGGCCAGCCAGCGGACAGGCGACAGGGCGCGCCGCGGCGCGCGCTTCAGGGCAATGGACATGGAACTCCTCGTTGGAAGGGCGACGCGTACGCCGCGCGATTCGGCGTCAGCGCTGCGCGGGCTTGCGCTTGCAGTGCCCGCACAGGCCGCTCAGCTCGACGACCTGGTGGTGGACTTCGAAACCGTGCGCGGGCTCGCTCGCGGACAACTGCTTCGCGAGGTCGCCGCCGGGAATCTCGACGGTGTCGCCGCACGAATCGCAGATCAGGAACTGGCCTTCGTGCGGCACGCCGATCTCGCAGCAGGCGAAGAACGCGTTCTTCGATTCGATCCGGTGGATGAAGCCGTGCTCGACGAGGAAATCCAGCGCGCGATAGACGGTCGTCGGCGGCACGCGGCCGCGCTGCGGTTCGAGTTCGGCAAGCAGGTCGTACGCGCCGATCGGGCGCTGTGCGGCCAGCACGCGTTCGTAGACCTGGCGGCGTAGCGGCGTCCACGCGAGCCCGTGCTCGGCGGCGAATGCGTCGGCCCGGGACAGCCGGGCGTCAATGGACGATGAGGTAGCCATGGCGTGAAGCAGGGCGATGAAACAAAGTACGGCGATGATATAACGTATCGTCGCGTCGTGCAGCGCGAATTCCGTTTTCCGCCTCGTTCCGCCCACGCTCCGTCCCCTTCATCGTCGATACCACCGCGCCGCACCGTGCGTCCCGCGCCTTGCCGCGCGGGCACGGCGGGGCGTCGTCGTGCGCCGCCGTGCCGCAGCGCGTCATAGAAAGCCGTCACGTCGCCTTGACAGCGCGCATCGCGTATCCGATCATTCGATCACTAACAGAGCAATTGATCGGTAGATGAGCGTTCGCTCACCTCGACCGTCGTGCAACAGAACGAACCGGAGACAGCCAGTGAGACTGGAAGACAAGGTCGCGATCCTGACGGGCGCCGCAAGCGGCATCGGCGAGGCGGTCGCGCAACGCTATCTGGACGAGGGCGCGCGCTGCGTGCTCGTCGACGTGAAGCCGGCAGGCGGCTCGCTCGCGCGGCTGATCGAGGCCAATCCGGGCCGCGCGGTGGCCGTCACGGCCGACGTCACGCGCCGCGACGACATCACGCGGATCGTCGCCACGGCGGTCGAGCGCTTCGGCGGCGTCGACATCCTGTTCAACAACGCGGCGCTGTTCGACATGCGCCCGCTCCTCGATGAATCCTGGGACGTGTTCGACCGGCTGTTCTCGGTCAACGTGAAAGGGCTGTTCTTCCTGATGCAGGCGGTTGCGCAACGGATGGTCGAGCAGGGGCGCGGCGGCAAGATCGTCAACATGTCGTCGCAGGCCGGCCGCCGCGGCGAGGCGCTCGTTTCGCACTACTGCGCGACCAAGGCCGCGGTGATCAGCTATACGCAGTCGGCCGCGCTCGCGCTCGCGCCGCACCGGATCAACGTGAACGGCATCGCGCCGGGCGTGGTCGACACGCCGATGTGGGAGCAGGTCGATGCGCTGTTCGCGCGCTACGAGAACCGGCCGCTCGGCGAGAAGAAGCGGCTCGTCGGTGAAGCCGTGCCGCTCGGCCGCATGGGCGTGCCGGGCGACCTGACGGGCGCCGCGCTGTTCCTCGCGTCGGCCGATGCCGACTACATCACCGCCCAGACGTTGAACGTCGATGGCGGCAACTGGATGAGCTGACGTGGCGCCGCTCGCACGCGCCATCCGCCGGCCGGCCCGCGACGCAGCGGCCGCCGTCGCACGAGGAGGGCTCGCCTGATGGCCGAGATCGTCGTCGCCGGCGAACTGCTGGCCGAATTCGTCGCCGCCGAGCGCGGCCAGGGTTTCGATACGCCAGGCCTGTTCGAAGGACCGTTCCCGAGCGGCGCGCCGGCGATCTTCGCCGATCAGGCCGCGCGGCTCGGTGCGCGCGTCGCGTATGCGGGCTGCGTCGGCCGCGATGCGTTCGGCGATGCGATCGTCGCGCGGCTCGCCCGGGACGGCGTCGACGTCGCGCGCATTCGTCGCGTCGCCCGCCCGACCGGCACCGCGTTCGTCGCGTATCGCGACGACGGCTCGCGCAGTTTTGTGTTCACGTTGTCGACCAGTGCCGCGGCGTGCGTCGATGCGTCCGACGTCGACACCGCGATGTTCGACGGCTGCCGCTACTTCCACGTGATGGGCTCGTCGCTGACGAGCGAATCGGCGATCGCGGCCGTGCAGCGCGGCGTGATCGAGGCTGCGCGCGCCGGCGCCAAGGTGTCGTTCGATCCGAACGTGCGGCCTGAAATGCTGAGTTTCCGCCCGATGCGCGCGGCGCTCGACGAGATGCTCGCCGCGTGCCACCTGTTCCTGCCGAGCGAAGCCGACCTGCCGTTCTTCTGCGGCCCGCAGCCGGCCGAGCGCGCGATCGCGGGCCTGCTCGCGACGCATCCGCTGCTCGAGCGCGTCGTGCTCAAACGCGGCGCGCAAGGCAGCGTCGCGTTCGATCGCGCGCACCGTGCCGAAGCGCCGGCGTTCCCGGTCGACGAAGTCGATCCGACCGGCGCCGGCGACTGCTTCGGCGGCACGCTGGTCGCGAGCCTCGTCGCGGGCGTGGCCGTCGACGTCGCGCTGCGCCGTGCGAACGCGGCCGGCGCGATCGCGGTCACGCGGCGCGGCCCGATGGAAGGCAACAGCAGCGCGGCCGAGATCGACCGCTTCCTGACCGAACGGGGGATCGCATGTCCGGCCTGACGACCGTTGCCGAACGCCCGCGCACCGCGCACGCGGACACCGTGCTGCGGATGATCTTCGACGCGAACCGCGCGGACGCGCAGCGCGGCATCTATTCGGTCTGCAGCGCGCACCGGCTGGTGCTGGAGGCCGCGTGCGAAGCCGCGCGCGCGGACGGCTCGCCGCTCTTGATCGAGGCGACCTGCAATCAGGTCAACCATCTCGGCGGCTATACGGGCATGACGCCGGCCGATTTTCGTCGCGACGTCGATGCGATTGCCGCGCGCTGCGGGCTCGCGTCGTCGGCGCTCGTGCTCGGCGGCGACCATCTCGGCCCGAACCCGTGGCGGCACCGTCGCGCGGCCGACGCGATGCGGGAAGCCGCTGCGATGGTCGCCGCGTATGTCGAAGCCGGTTTCGAAAAGATCCACCTCGATGCGAGCATGGCGTGCGCGGACGATCCGGCACGGCTCGACGATCGCACGATCGCCGCGCGCGCGGCGGAGCTGTGCCGTGTCGCGGAAGACGCGGCGGCGCGCGTCGGGATCGCGCCCGTCTACGTGATCGGCACCGAGGTGCCGACGCCGGGCGGCGAGGTGAGCGGCGACGCAAGTAACGATGCGATCGCGCAGATCGCGGTCACGCGCAGCGACAGCATCGCGGCGACGCTCGACGCGCACCGCCGCGCGTTCTCGGCGGCCGGGCTCGACGACGCGTGGACGCGCGTCGTCGCGATCGTCGCGCAGCCGGGCGTCGACTTCGACGATCGCCACGTGCTCGATTACGACAGTGCCAAGGCCGCGTCACTGGGCGCGAGTATCCTGCAGACACCGCGCCTCGTGTTCGAAGCGCATTCGACCGATTACCAGACGGAAGCCGCGCTCGCCGCGCTGGTGCGCGACCACTTCGCGGTGCTGAAGGTCGGCCCCGCGCTGACGTTCGCGCTGCGCGAGGCGCTGTTCGCGCTGACGTTCATCGAGGACGCGCTGATCGACGACGTCGCGCAGCGCTCGCGGTTGCGCGACGTCGTCGATGCGGCGATGCGCGCGCAGCCCGAACACTGGGCGCCGTACTACCGCGGCGACGAGACCGCGCAGCGGCTCGCGCGCCAGTTCAGCTACAGCGACCGCATCCGCTATTACTGGCTGCAGCCGGCCGTCGCGGCCGCGGTCGAGCAGCTGTTCGGCAACCTCGCGCGGCAGCCGGTGCCGGAGACGCTCGTCGCGCAGTGGCTGCCGGATGTCTACGCGGCGTGCCGCGCGGGCGGCCTCGCGAAAGAGCCGCGCGCATGGGTGCGCCACCGGATACGCGACGTGATCGCGCACTATGCGCGCGCGTGCGGGATGCAGCGGCCGGCATGACGGGCCGCGAAGGAAACGACGCAACACCGACACAAGACCGACGACATTTCGAACAATCACAGGAGACATGCCATGCAACGAAAGATGCTCGACGCCGCCGCACGCTGTTTCGCCGGAGCCGCGCTCGCGACGGCGGCCTGCGCGGCGTCCGCCGGCACGCTGACGATCGCGACGCTGAACAACCCCGACATGATCGAGCTGAAGAAGCTGTCGCCGGCGTTCGAGAAGGCGAACCCCGACATCAAGCTGAACTGGGTGATCCTCGAGGAGAACGTGCTGCGCCAGCGCGCGACGACCGACATCACGACCGGCAGCGGCCAGTTCGACGTGATGGCGATCGGCACCTATGAAACGCCGCAGTGGGGCAAGCGTGGCTGGCTCGCGCCGATCACGGGGCTGCCGGCCGACTACGACCTGAACGACATCGTGAAGACCGCGCGCGACAGCCTGTCGTACAACGGTCAGCTCTACGCGCTGCCGTTCTACGTCGAAAGCTCGATGACGTTCTACCGCAAGGACCTGTTCGCGGCGAAGGGGCTGAAGATGCCCGACCAGCCGACCTACGACCAGATCGCCGAATTCGCGGACAAGCTGACCGACAAGTCGAAGGGCACCTACGGGATCTGCCTGCGCGGCAAGGCCGGCTGGGGCGAGAACATGGCGTACGTGTCGACGGTCGTGAACACGTTCGGCGGACGCTGGTTCGACGAGAACTGGAACGCGCAGCTCACGTCGCCCGAATGGAAGAAGGCGATCAATTTCTACGTGAACCTGCTGAAGAAGAACGGCCCGCCGGGAGCGAGCTCGAACGGCTTCAACGAGAACCTGACGCTGACCGCGTCCGGCAAGTGCGCGATGTGGATCGACGCGACGGTCGCGGCCGGGATGCTCTACAACAAGCAGCAGTCGCAGGTGGCCGACAAGATCGGCTTCGCGGCCGCGCCGGTCGCCGCGACGCCGAAGGGCTCGCACTGGCTGTGGGCGTGGGCGCTGGCCGTGCCGAAGACGTCGAAGCAGCAGGACGCCGCGCGCAAGTTCATCGCGTGGGCGACGTCGAAACAGTACATCGAGATGGTCGGCAAGGACGAAGGCTGGGCGTCGGTGCCGCCGGGCACGCGTACGTCGACGTATCAGCGCGCCGAGTACAAGGCCGCCGCGCCGTTCTCGGACTTCGTGCTGAAGGCGATCGAGACGGCCGACCCGAACGATCCGTCGCTGAAGAAGGTGCCGTACACGGGCGTGCAGTACGTCGGGATTCCTGAATTCCAGTCGTTCGGCACGGTGGTCGGCCAGTCGATCGCGGGCGCGGTCGCGGGCCAGATGTCGGTCGACCAGGCGCTCGCCGCCGGACAGGCCGCGGCCGACCGCGCAGTGCGGCAGGCCGGCTACAAGAAGTAACGCGCAAGCCGTCGCGCGGCCCGCATCGTGCGCCTTGGTGCACGGCGCGGGCCGGCTAGGCCGACAGGCGGGCAGGCCGTTCGCGCCCGCGCATCAACCGGAGGGACTCCGATCATGCGTCACCTGCGTCTTCCCCTGAGTCACGCTCACGCGCCGTCGGTCGGCGACGCGTCGTCGCCGCCCGGCGCCCCGCGCCGCGCGCGCGGCGGCGCGAGCTGGCTCGTGTCGCCGTCCGTCGCGGTGCTGCTGCTGTGGATGTCGATTCCGCTCGCGATGACGATCTGGTATTCGTTCTCGCGCTACAACCTGCTGAACCCGGACGTGAAGGGCTTCGCCGGGTTCGACAACTACCGCTTCCTCGCGACCGATCCGTCGTTCCTGCCGGCGATCTGGCACACGCTGGTGCTGATCGGCGCGGTGCTCGCGATCACCGTGATCGGCGGCGTGCTGATGGCCGTGCTGTTCGACCGCAAGTTCTACGGGCAGGGCGTCGCGCGGCTGCTCGCGATCGCGCCGTTCTTCGTGATGCCGACCGTCTCCGCGCTGATCTGGAAGAACATGATCCTGCATCCGGTGTACGGGCTCGTCGCGAACGCGATGCGCGCGCTCGGGATGACGCCGATCGACTGGTTCGCCGATTACCCGTTGACCGCCGTGATCATCATCGTCGCGTGGCAGTGGCTGCCGTTCGCGTTCCTGATCCTGTTCACCGCGATCCAGTCGCTCGACCAGGAGCAGAAGGAGGCCGCGCGCATCGACGGCGCCGGCCCGATCGCGATGTTCTTCTACATCACGCTGCCGCACCTGAAGCGCGCGATCGCCGTGGTCGTGATGATGGAGACGATCTTCCTGCTGTCGATCTTCGCGGAAATCTATACGACGACCGGCGGCGGCCCGGGCGACGCGACGACCAACCTGTCGTACCTGATCTATGCGCTCGGCCTGCAGCAGTTCGACGTCGGCCTCGCATCCGCGGGCGGCATCATCGCCGTCGTGGTCGCGAACGTCGTGTCGTTCTTCCTCGTGCGGATGCTCGCGCGCAACCTGAAGGGAGAGTACGAAAAATGAGCGACCTGACCTTGGCAGGCCGGCGCACGCCGGCCGTGTTCGATCTCGTGCGGCGCGCGCTGCCCGGTACGCTCGCGTGGCTGATCGCGCTCCTGCTGTTCTTCCCGATCTTCTGGATGGCGATCACCGCGTTCAAGACCGAACAGCAGGCGTACGCGTCGACGCTGTTCTTCATGCCGACGCTGGACAGCTTCCGCGAGGTGTTCGCGCGCAGCAACTACTTCGGGTTCGCGTGGAATTCGATCCTGATCTCGGCCGGCGTCACGGTGATCTCGCTGCTGTTCGCGGTGCCGGCCGCGTACGCGATGGCGTTCTTCCCGAACCACCGCACGCAGAAGGTGCTGCTGTGGATGCTGTCGACCAAGATGATGCCGTCAGTCGGCGTGCTGGTGCCGATCTACCTGCTGTGGAAGAACGCGGGGCTGCTCGATACCGTGTCGGGGCTCGTGATCGTCTATACGCTGATCAACCTGCCGATCGCGGTGTGGATGACCTTCACGTACTTCAACGAGATCCCGAAGGACATCCTGGAAGCCGGGCGCATCGACGGCGCGTCGACGTGGCAGGAGATCGTCTACCTGCTGATGCCGATGGCGCTACCGGGGCTCGCGTCCACCGCGCTGCTGCTCGTGATCCTGTCGTGGAACGAGGCGTTCTGGAGCATCAACCTGTCGAGCTCGAACGCGGCGCCGTTGACGGTGTTCATCGCGTCGTACTCGAGCCCCGAAGGGCTGTTCTGGGCGAAGCTGTCCGCGGCTTCGCTGCTCGCGGTCGCGCCGATCCTGATCGTCGGCTGGCTGTCGCAGAAGCAGCTCGTGCGCGGGCTCACGTTCGGGGCGGTTAAATGAGCGGCGCAAGCAAAGGCGCGGCCGGTCACGGCGTGAACGTGCTGATCTGCGATTGCGACGGCGTGCTGATCGACAGCGAGGCCGTGGCCGCCGACGTGATCGTGCGCGAACTCGATGCGCGCTGGCCGGGCGTCGATGCGCGGCCGGCCGTGATGCCGCTGCTCGGGCTGCGCATCGAGCGCGTGCTAGCTGGCGCGAGCGACGCGGTCGGCCGCACGCTGTCGGCCGACGACGTCGACGCGATCCGCCGCGCGGTTGAGGCGGCGGCCGTCAACGCGCCGATGGTCGACGGCATCGATGCGGCGCTGGCCGCGATCGACCTGACGACGGCGTGCGCGAGCAACAGCTATCGCGCGTACGTCGAAGCGGCGCTCGCGCGCACCGGCCTCGCGCGCTTTTTCGGCGACCGGTTGTTCTGCGCGGATTCGGTCGCGCGGCCGAAGCCGGCGCCCGACGTGTATCTGGCAGCCGCACGCGCGCTCGGCGTGGTGCCCGCGCAATGCCTGGTGGTCGAGGACAGCGTGACCGGCATCACCGCGGCGGCCGCGGCCGGCATGACCGTGCTCGGCTTCGTCGGCGGCGGGCACGCGTCGGCGGCGCAGATCGACGCGTTGCGCGGCATCGGCGCGCGGCACGTATTCGACGACATGCACGAGCTGCCCGGCTACGTCGCGCGCTGGCAGGCGACGGGCGCGGTGCTGCCGAACTAGCAATCAGGAACGAAGGCGCGCCGCTTTCAACGCGGCGCATCACGAACGAACGGAGACAGATCATGGCAAGCGTGCTCCTGCGCAACATCGCGAAGCGCTACGACGACACCGAAGTGCTGCGCAACGTGAACCTCGACATCGCCGACGGCGAATTCGTCGTGTTCGTCGGCCCGAGCGGCTGCGGCAAATCCACGCTGATGCGGATGATCGCCGGCCTGGAAGACATTTCGAACGGCGACCTGCTGATCGACGGCGCGAAGGTCAACGACGTGCCGAGCGCGAAGCGCGGCATCGCGATGGTGTTCCAGTCGTATGCGCTGTACCCGCACATGACGCTGTACGACAACATGGCGTTCGGCCTGAAGCTCGCCGGCGCGAAGAAGCCCGAGATCGACCAGGCCGTGAAGCAGGCCGCGAAGATCCTGCACATCGATCACCTGCTCGACCGCAAGCCGAAGCAGTTGTCGGGCGGCCAGCGGCAGCGCGTCGCGATCGGCCGCGCGATCACGAGGAAGCCGAAGGTGTTCCTGTTCGACGAACCGCTGTCGAACCTCGACGCCGCGCTGCGCGTGAAGATGCGGCTGGAGTTCGCGCGGCTGCACGACGAGCTGAAGACGACGATGATCTACGTGACGCACGACCAGGTCGAGGCGATGACGCTCGCCGACAAGATCGTCGTGCTGTCGGGCGGCGCGGTGCAGCAGGTCGGCACGCCGAACGCGCTGTATCACGCGCCGGCGAACCAGTTCGTCGCGGGCTTCATCGGCTCGCCGAAGATGAACTTCCTGAAGGGCACGGTCGAATCGGCCGATGCGGGCGGCGTGCTCGTGCGCTTCGACAGCGGCGAGACGCAGCATGTCGCGGTCGATGCGGCGGGGCTGCAGCGCGGCGCCGCGGTGACCGTCGGCGTGCGGCCCGAGCATCTGCTGGTCGATGCGGCGGCGGGCGTCGCCGCGCGGACGATGGCCGTCGAGTCGCTCGGCGACGCCGCGTACCTGTATGCGGAGTCGGCCGTCGCACCGGACGGGCTGATCGCGCGGATTCCGCCGCTCGACACGTACCGCACCGGCGAGGCGCTGCGCGTGCATGCGCAGGCCGAGCACTGCCACCTGTTCGACGAGCACGGGCAGGCGCTGCGGCGGCTCAGCGCGCACGCGAAGGCGGCTTGACGGCCGCGCGCCGGTTACAGCCGCAAATGCTCGGCCATGTAGTCGACGAACGCGCGCAGCTTGGGCAGCGGATGGCGGCCCGACGGCCATAGCACGTAGAACGGCGTGCGGCTCGCGACGTGATCGTCGAGCACTGCGCGCAGCCTGCCGTCGGCGAGCGTGTCGCGCACGAAGAACTCGGGCAGGCACGCGATGCCGAGCCCGCGCAGCGCGAAGCACAGGCGCGTCTCGGCGTTGTTGCTGACCATCGAGACGGGTACCTCCGGCGGCGTGCCGGCGCGCGGCGCGCGCAGCGGCCAGATCTCGAGCTTGCCGCTGCTCGGGAATCGGTAATGCAGGCAGCGGTGCTGCGCGAGGTCGGCCGGCGTGCGCGGCGTGCCGTGCCGTTCGAGATAGTCGGGCGACGCGACCAGGTGCTGGCGGAAGTGGCCGAGCAGCCGCGACGACAGCCGGGAATCGGTCGGATGGCCGGTGCGCAGTACCACGTCGAAGCCTTCGTCGATCACGTCGACGATCCGGTCGCTGAAATCGATGTCGAGCTCGATCTCCGGATACGCGGCCATGAAATCGGCGAGCACCGGCAGTAGCAACGTGCCGATCGTCGGCAGGCTCACGCGCAGCCGCCCGCGCGGCGCCTCGACGCTCTGCGTCAGTTCCTGCTCGGCCGCGTCGATTTCGGCGATCACGCGCCGGCATCGTTCGAGAAAGCGCGTGCCTTCGGCCGTCAGCGTGATGCTGCGCGTGCTGCGGTGAAAGAGCCGCACGTTCAGGCGTGCCTCGAGCCGCGCGATGCGCTTGCCGATCGCCGATGCCGACAGTCCGAGCGCTCGGCCGGCCGCGACGAAGCTGCGCGTTTCCGCGACCTGGACGAACACGACGAAGCCGCCAAGATTTTCCATGCAGGTTCCCGATTGCGGACACCCATGTCCGGAGTGTCCGGAACTCTAACCCGATTTTTCTTCTCGTGCCGGCTCCCTACGATGGGCGTTCCTTCACTGTTCGAGGTCACGCCATGTCATCACTGCCTGTCACCGCCCGCCGCGCCGAACCGGATGCCGCGCTGCGCGCCCGGCTCGATGCCGTGCTCGACCGCGCGCTGGCCGATGCGCGCGCGGTCGGCGCGGTCGTGCTGGTCGCGCGCGACGGCGAATTGCGTTATGCACGCGCGGCCGGGCTGGCCGATCGCGAAGCCGGCACGCCGATGCGCGAGGACACGCTGTTCCGGCTCGCGTCGGTATCCAAGCCGATCGTGACGGCCGCCGCGATGCGGCTGGTCGCGGCATCGAAGATCGGGCTCGACGAGCCGGTCGCGCGCTGGCTGCCCGCGTTCACGCCGACGCTCGCGGACGGCACGCCGGCGAACATCACGCTGCGGCATCTGCTGTCGCACACGGCCGGGCTCGGCTATCGCTTTCTCGAAGCCGACGCCGACGGCCCGTATGCACGCGCGGGCGTGTCCGACGGGATGGATCGCGCGAGCCTGTCGCTCGCCGAGAACGTGCGGCGCATCGCCGGCGTGCCGCTGCAGTTCGCGCCCGGCACGTCGTGGGGCTACTCGCTTGCGACCGACGTGGTCGGCGCGCTGATCGAGGCGGTCGACGGCCGCCCGCTCGCCGACGCCGTGGCGGCGCTCGTGACGACGCCGCTCGGGATGGCCGACACGGCATTTTTCACGCATGACGCGGCGCGTCTGGCGACGCCTTACGTCAGCACGCCCGACGTGCCGCGCCGGATGGCGGACGACGATCTCGTGCCGGTGTTCGACGGCACGGTCGGTATCCGCTTCGAGCCGGCGCGCGCGTTCGACGCGACCGCGTGGCCGTCGGGCGGCGCGGGCATGGTCGGCACCGCGCACGATTGCCTGACGCTGCTCGATACGCTGCGCACGGGCCTCGACGGCTGGCTCGCACCGCGCTGGATCGACGAGATGGCGCGGGTGCAGCCGGGCGCGCACGACTTGCCGGATGCGCCGGGATTCGGTTTCGGACTCGGTTTTTCCGTGCTGCATGACCCGGTGGCCGCGCAATCGCCGGAGTCGGTCGGCACCTGGCGCTGGGGCGGTGCGTACGGGCATGCGTGGTTCGTCGACCGCGCAGCCGGGCTGACGGTCGTCGCACTGACCAATACGTTATACGAAGGGATGCACGGGCGCATCGTCACCGACGTGCGCGATGCGGTGTATGGCATCGACGACCGGAGCGCGGCATGAGCGAGTGCGTATCCGTCTCCGACCGCGCTGTCGATCGTGCGGCAGATTCGTCCGCGCCGGCTCGTGCACGTCTGCCCGTCGCGAACCTGTTCGCGCTGGCCACCGCCGGCTTCATCACGGTGCTCACCGAAGCGTTGCCGGCCGGCCTGCTGCCGCTGATGAGCGCCGACCTGCACGTGACCGAGGCGCTGATCGGTCAACTGGTGACCGTCTACGCGCTGGGTTCGATCGTCGCGGCGATCCCGCTCGTCGCCGCGACGCGTGCGATGCGCCGGCGCCGGTTGCTGCTCGCGGCGCTGGCCGGCTTCGTCGTGTCGAATGCGCTGACGGCCGCGTCGCCGTACTACGCGCTCACGCTGGCCGCGCGCTTCGTCGCGGGGATGTCGGCCGGGCTGCTGTGGGCGCTGCTGGCGGGCTACGCGAGCCGGCTGGTCGACCCGTCGCTGCGCGGCAGGGCGATCGCGGTCGCGATGCTCGGCATACCGGCAGCGATGTCGATCGGCATTCCGGCCGGCACGGCGCTCGGCGCGATGTTCGGCTGGCGCGTCGCGTTCGCCGGGATCACGGTCGCGGCGCTGGCGCTGATCGGCTGGATTCGCCTGCGCGTGCCCGACTATCCGGGCCAGCCGGCCGGCGCGCGCGAGCCGGTGCTCGGCGTGATGGCGCTGCCCGGCGTGCGGCCGGTGCTGACGGTGATGTTCGCGTACGTGCTCGCGCACAACATGCTGTACACGTACGTCGCGCCGTTCCTTGCGGGCGTGCGGATGGGCGCGCAGGTCGATGTGGTGCTGTTCGTGTTCGGCGTCGCGTCCCTCGTCGGCATCGCGCTGACGGGTGCATGGATCGGCGTCGCGCAGCGGCGGCTGACGCTCGCGAGCATCGCGCTGTTCGCATTGGCGGCGGCGATGCTCGGCGCCGGGTCGGGGATGACGTTCGTCTATGCGGGCGTCGTGCTGTGGGGGCTCGCGTTCGGCGGCGCGCCGACGCTGTTCCAGACGGCCACCGCGAACGCGGCGGGGGAGTCGGCCGACGTCGCGCAGTCGATGCTGGTGACGGTCTGGAATCTCGCGATCGCCGGCGGTGGCATCGCGGGCGGGATGCTGCTCGGCGCGACCGGCGCCGGCGCGATTCCGTGGGTGCTCGTCGCGCTGCTGGCGCTGGCGTGGGTCGGCGCGTGGCGCGCACGCCGCCATGCGTTTCCGGCGCCGCGCGCGGCCTGAACCCGTGCGGGCGACGGCCGCGTCAGGCCGCCTTCGCGGCGAGCGCGGCGCGCGCGCAGGCTTCGTCGGTGACGAGCCCCGACAGCCAGCCGCCGCGCAGCGCGGCAATCACCGCGTCGTGTTTCTTCGGGCCGCCGGCGAACGCGATCGTCGGCAGCTTCGGCGGCGTGGCGAGCGCGACGCTCGTCACGCGCGCGCTGGTCGACACGGTGATCTGCGTGCCCTGCGCGTCGATCGGCACGCCGAGCAGTTCGGCCACCGCGCCGAGCGCGGTCATCTCGTCGCGCTCCTGTTCGGTGATGAAGCCGTCTTCGTAGAGCGGGCAGTGCGGGCCGATGTTGCCGATCCCGACGAACGCGACGTCGGCCTCGCCCGACAGCGCCTCGACGATCCGGTACAGCCGGTGATTGCACCACTGCGCGCGCTCGGCGTCGCTATCCGCGAACAGCGGCGCGGGCAGCAGGAAGTGCTTGCTGCCGGTTTTCTCGGAGATGTACTGCGCGACGTCGTAGCGGTTCGACGAGCCGTCGGCCGCGATCGCGCCGACCATCGACACGAGCCGGTGCTGCGGGCGGTCGATCTGCGCGATCTGCGCGACCGCGGCCTTCAGCGTCCGGCCGCTGCTGACCGCGATCACCATCGGCCGTGTTTCGTTCAGGTAGCGCTCCATCACCTGCGCGCCGGCGACCGCGAGCTTGCGGTCGATCGCGTCGGGCGCATCGGCGTCGACGGGCACGACCTCGCACATCGCGAGGCCGTAGCGTTTCGACAGCTGCGCGCCGAGATCGAGGCAGTCGGCGAGTCGATGGTCGACGCGCACGCGGATCAGGTTCTTCTCGACCGCGAACGCGACGAGGCGCTGCGCGACGGGGCGCGACACCTGCAGTTTTTCGGCGATTTCGTTCTGCGTGTCGCCCGCGACGTAGTAGAGCCACGCGGCGCGCGTGGCGAGATCGAGTTTTTCTGAGGACTTGGACACGATAGCGATTCGGTTCGGATCTGGGGGCCGCCCCGCGGGCCGGCCGGCGGGCCGCATGACGGCATCCACTGTAACGCATGTCGCGCGCACGGCCGGCGGCCGGTCGCGTAAGCGCGGCGCCTACGCGAGCCGTGCGCGCGACGGTTCGTACAGCGGCCGCACGTGACGGTACAGCGTGCGGAACGCATCGAGGCGTTCGCGCAGCCGCGCATGGCGGGCGGCGTCCGGTGCGTATTCGGCGCGCACCGGCGGTTTGGTCAGCACCGTCTGCGGATCGCCGCCGACGGCCAGCCAGCCGAGCCGTGCCGCGCCGAGCGCCGCGCCGGTTTCGCCGCCGCCGTGCTGACGCGTGCGCACGTTCAGCGCGTCCGCGATCAGTTGCGCCCAGAACGCGCTGCGCGCGCCGCCGCCGATCAGCGACAACTGGTCGGTCTCGACGCCGGCCGCGTGCAGCGCGTCGAGGCCGTCGGCGAGGCCCAGCGTCACGCCTTCGAGTACCGCATAGCCGAGGTGCGCGCGGTCGGTCGCGTGCGTCATCCCGAAGAACACGCCCTGCGCGTACGGATCGTTGTGCGGCGTGCGCTCGCCCGACAGGTAGGGCAGGAACAGCGGGGCGGCGGCGAGCGCGTCGGGGTCGAGCGCCTCGACTTCGGCGAGCAGCGCAGGCTCGTCGGTGCCGGTCAGCTTGCAGACCCAGCGCAGGCAACTCGCGGCCGACAGCACGACGCTCATCAGTTGCCAGCGATCGGGAATCGCATGGCAGAACGCATGCACGGCCGACGCGGGATTCGGCATGAAGCGGTCGCCGACCACGCTCAGCACGCCGGACGTGCCAAGCGACACGAAGCCGTCGCCCGCGTGGATCGCGCCGATGCCGAGCGCGCTCGTCGCGTTGTCGCCGCCGCCGCCCGCGACCAGCACGGCCTCGGACAACCCCAACTCGCGTGCGACGTCCGCACGCAGCGTGCCGGATGGCGCATTGCCCTCGACGATGCGCGGCATCTGCCCGCGCGTCATCCCGCACGCGGCGAGCAGCGCATCGGACCAGTCGCGGCGCGCGACGTCGAGCCACAGCGTGCCGGCCGCGTCCGACGGATCGGACACTTTCGCGCCGGTCAGCCGGAAGCGCAGGTAGTCCTTCGGCATCAGCACGCACGCGGTCGCCGCGAACACGTCGGGTTCGTGCTTCGCGACCCACAGCAGTTTCGGCGCGGTGAAGCCGGGCATCGCGAGGTTGCCGGCCAGCGCATGGAGATCGGGGGCGCGTTCGGTGAGCAGCGCGCATTCGTCGGCGCTGCGCATGTCGTTCCACAGGATCGCGGGGCGCAGCACGCGATCGTCGCGGCCGAGCAGCACCGCGCCGTGCATCTGGCCCGACAGGCCGATGCCGCGCACCTGCGCGAACGCCTGCGGGTGCCGTTCGCGCAGCGCCGCGAGCGCGGCGAGCGTGCCTTGCCACCAGTCGTCCGGATGCTGTTCCGCCCAGCGCGGATGCGGCCGCGACACGCTGAACGGCGAGCCGGCGGTGCCGACGACCGCGCCGTCCGGGGCGAGCAGCAGCACCTTCACTTCGGAGGTGCCGAGGTCGATGCCGAGATACATGAGCGATCCGTTCGGTCAGTGAGGAGCCGCTACTTTAGCCGTGCCGCACGGCCTGTGCCAAGCGGGTTCGCCCGGCTGCGCGGCCGGGCGCCGCGCGCGGGTCATCAGCGGGCGGTGAGCCAGGCGTCGACGCGCGCGAGCCCGGCGCGCAGCGCGTCGAACAGCGCCGCGTTGCCGGCGAGCGAGCCCCACAAGGCGCGGCTCGCGCACAACGCGACGACCGGGTCGTCGGCTTCGACGATCGCGCGTGCGCTGCCGTCGTCCATCACGCCGTCCTGGTACGCATATGGCAGCGTGCCGCGCGCCCAGCGTTCGAGAAAGCGCAGGAACAGCGCGGGCAGCACGGCGGTGGCGACGGGTGCCGCGCCGCGAGCGAACGATTCGACGAGCGTCGGCGCGATGAAGCCGGGGATCTTCGAGAAACCGTCGGCCGCGACCCGCTGGTTCGTGTCGAGCACGTACGGATTGCCGAAGCGCTCCAGCACGACGTCGCGATAGCGTGCGAGATCGAGCGGGCTCGGCGTGAGGCACGGGATCACGTCCTGCGTCACGTAGTCGTGCGCGAAGCGGCGGATCGCCGGGTCGTGCGTGCCTTCGTGGATGTAGGTATGGCCCGCGAGCGTGCCGGCCCATGCGATGCAGCTGTGCGTCGCGTTGAGGATGCGGATCTTCGCTTCCTCGTACGGATGCACGTCGTCGACGAGTTCGGCGCCGGCCAGCTCCCAGCGCGGGCGACCGGCCGCGAAGCGGTCCTCGATCACCCACTGGATGAACGATTCGCCCATCACCGGGCACGCGTCGTCGATGCCGGTGGCCGCGAGGACGCGCTCGCGCACGTCGGCGGTCGGGCGCGGCGTGATGCGGTCGACCATCGCGCTGGGCGTCGCGACGTGCGCATCGAACCATGCGAGCAGGCCGCCTTCGCCGCGCCGTTCGAGGAATTCGCGCATCCCCGCGCGAAACCGTGCGCCGTTGTTGCGCAGGTTGTCGCAGCTTTGCAGCGTGAGCGGCCCCGCGCCGCGCTTCACGCGTTCGGCGAGCAGCGCGGCGAGCGCGCCGTACAGCGTCGTGCGTGCGCCCTGCAGGTCGGCGGCGAGATCGGCGTTCGCGATGTCGAGCCGGTTGTGTTCGTCGAGGTAGTAGCCGCCTTCGGTGACGGTGAACGACACGATCCGGCAGGCCGGATCGGCGCCGGCGTCGATCAGCGCGGCGAGGTCGATCGACCACGGCAGCACGCGCGTGATCGCACGGATCGTCTCGTACGCGCGCTCGCCTTGCGGCGTGACGGTTTCGAGCGTGTACGCACCGTGCTGCGCGGCGAGCGCGTCCATCGTCGCGCGCATGTCGTCGCGGATGTTGCCGACGGTTAGCGACCAGCGTTCGTCGGCCGGCACGGCCGCGTTCACGCGATGCAGATACCACGCCTGGTGCGCGCGGTGAAACGAGCCCGCGCCGATGTGCAGCAGCACGGGCGCGTGGGCGGCGGGCGATTCGCTCATCCGGTGTCTCCTGTTCCAGCCTGTCTATCCTGCCGAATACGATCTTTTGCTCTTTGTGTGAGCGAATGATCGTATTCAGGCGGACGAAAGTCAAGGCGGGGACACGGCATTTCGATGGTGCGCTGCGGCGCCGTGCGGGCAGGGCGGGCGCGGGGAGCCGCTGGAAAAGGGCGTCAGCGCCCTTCGCGCGTGAGTGCGACGAGTTCGTCGAGCAGCTTGCCGGTCGGCCCGGGGAGGATGCCGTGACGGCGCCGGAACGCGGTGAGCGTGCGCACTGCGACGACTTCGCGCACGGGCAGCGTGTCGATCGTGCCGGCGCGTCGTTCCGCCCCGTACATCGGTTCGGCCATCCAGCAGAGGAATCCCGCATGCGCGACCAGGCTTTTCAGCGTCGTGACCGAGCGCGTCTCGACCGCGATGTCGGGCAACGGCAGCCCGTGTGCGTCGAAGGTCGCGCGCATGTGGTCGAACGGCGCGGTGCCGCGCGGCGGAATCGCCCAGCGTGCGTGCAGCGTATCGGCGAGCGTCGGCGGGCGGCCGAGCACGCGCAGCGGATGGTGCGGCGCCGCAACGATATGGCTGCGGTCTTCCCAGCGGCACTCGGGAATCGCGACGATCTCGTCGGTATCGGGCCCGTGCGCGGACAGCGCAAGATCGATCTCGTGCTTGATCAGCCCTTCCGCGAGCCGGTCCCACACGCCTTCGATGATTTCGACGCGCAGGTTCGGCCAGCGATCGAGCACGCGGCCGACCGCGACCGGCAACACGAGGCTCGCGATGCTGCCCACCGTGCCGACCTTGATCGTGCCCTTCGCGAGCCCGCGCATCGCGTCCAGTTCCTCGCGCGCATGCTCGGCCTCGTGCTGCAGCAGCGTCGCGTGCGGCAGCAACGCTTCGCCGAACGCGGTGAGCTGCACGCCCTTCGAATGGCGTTCGAACAGCGGCGCGCCGACCTGATCCTCGAGCCGCTTCAGGATCCGGCTCAGCGCCGGCTGCGTGACGTGCAGCGCGTCGGCCGCGCGGCCGAGGCTGCCGCACGCGACGATCGTGGTGAACGCACGCAACTGTCGGAGATCGAAAGTCATGCTGGAACGTAATGGCTTTGCGCAAAAAATACAGTATCCGTGAATGGCTTGCGCTTCGATACTGTGGAAACCGCCAAGCCATCGAGGAGACGCCCGAGCATGTCCGGCACCCCGTCCCAATCCGCCGCACCCGTCACGGTCCGCGACGCCGTGATCGACCTGTTCCGCCAGTTCGGCATCGACCGCGTGTTCGGCAACCCCGGCTCGACCGAGCTGCCGATGTTCCGCGACTTCCCCGCCGATTTCCGCTACGTGCTCGGCCTGCAGGAGGCCGTCGTGGTCGGGATGGCCGACGGTCACGCGCAGGCCACCGGCAATGCGGCGGTCGTGAACCTGCATTCGGCGGCGGGCGTCGGCAACGCGATGGGCAATCTCTTCACCGCGTTCAAGAACCGCTCGCCGCTGATCGTCACCGCGGGCCAGCAGGCGCGCGCGATTCTGCCGTTCGATCCGTTCCTCGGCGCGACGCAGGCCGCCGAGCTGCCGAAGCCGTACGTGAAATGGAGCATCGAGCCGGCGCGCGCGCAGGACGTGCCGGCCGCGATCGCGCGGGCGTACCGCATCGCGATGCAGGAGCCGCGCGGCCCCGTGTTCGTGTCGATTCCGGTCGACGACTGGGATCAGCCGGCCGAATTGCTGCCGCGCCGTGACGTGAGCAGCATCGTGCGGCCCGATCCCGACGCGCTTGCGCGACTTGGCGACGCGCTCGACGCGGCGCGCCGCCCGGCGTTCGTGGTCGGCGCGGCCGTCGATCGCGCGGGCGCGTGGGACGACGTCGTGCGCGTCGCCGAGCGGCACCGTGCGCGCGTGTACGTCGCGCCGATGTCGGGGCGCTGCAGTTTTCCGGAGGATCATCCGCTGTTCGCCGGCTTCCTGCCCGCGATCCGCGAGAAGATCGTCGCGCGGCTCGACGGGCACGATCTCGTGTTCGCGTTCGGCGCGCCTGCGTTCACCTATCACATCGAGGGCTTCGGCCCGCACGTGCCGCCGGGCGCGACGCTCGTGCAGCTCGTCGACGATCCGGGCGTCGCCGCGTGGACGCCGTCGGGCGACGCGGTGGTCGGCAATTTGCGGCTCGCCGCGCGCGATCTGCTGGCGCGGCCCGCGCCGCCCGAGCGGCCGATGCCCGCGCCGCGCGCGCCGCGGCTGCGCGTCGACGCGCCTGCTGCCGGCGAACGCATGTCGGTCGCGTTCGCGCTGCAGACGCTCGCCGACGTGCGCGACGCGCACGACATCGTCGTCGAGGAGGCGCCGAGCGCGCGGCCGGTGATGCAGGAACATCTGCCGTTCACGCGCAGCGGCACGTTCTACACGATGGACAGCGGCGGGCTGGGCTACGGGATGCCGGCCGCCGTCGGCGTCGCGCTCGCGCAGCCGGGCCGACGCGTGATCGCGCTGATCGGCGACGGCTCGAGCCTGTATTCGATCCAGGCGCTGTGGAGCGCCGCGCAGTTGAAGCTGCCGATCACGTTCGTGATCCTGAACAACCGGCGTTACGCGGCGCTGCAGGATTTCGCGCCCGTGTTCGGCTTCGGCCCCGGCGACCCGGTGCAAGGCACCGATCTGCCCGACCTGGATTTCGTCGCGCTCGCGCAAGGGATGGGCTGTCGCGGCGTGCGCGTCGCCGAAGCGGCGAGGCTGCGCGACGCGCTGACCGACGCGCTGCGCGCGGCGACGCCGGTCGTCGTCGAAGTCGAGATTGCGTGACGCGCCGCGCGCGTCTTTCCGGAGATTCCATGCAAACCGTAGCGATGCTGATCGGCGGCGAACGCCGCCACTCGTCCGGCGGCGCGACCTTCGTGCGCCGCAACCCGCTCGACGGCGAAGTCGCGTCCGAAGCGCCCGCGTGCACCGTCGACGATGCGCGCGCGGCGGCCGATGCGGCTGCCCGCGCGTTTCCCGACTGGGCCGCGCTCGGCCCCGGCGCGCGGCGCGCGTTGCTGCTGAAGGCGGCCGCCGCGCTCGAAGCGAAGCACGAGCAGTTCGTCGCCGCGATGGCGGCCGAGACGGGCGCGTCCGCGCTGTGGGCCGGCTTCAACGTGCAGCTCGCGGCGAGCGGGCTCGTCGAGGCCGCGTCGTTGACCACGCAGGTCGGCGGCGAGCTGATTCCGTCCGACGTGCCGGGCTCGCTCGCGATGGGCGTGCGGCAGCCGGCCGGCGTCGTGCTCGGCATCGCGCCGTGGAATGCGCCGGTGATTCTCGCGACGCGCGCGCTCGCGCTGCCGCTCGCGTGTGGCAACACGGTCGTGCTGAAGGGCTCGGAACTGTGCCCGGTCACGCACGGGCTGGTCGTCGAGGCGCTGCAGGAGGCCGGACTGCCGCCGGGCGTCGTCAATTTCGTGACGAATGCGCCCGACGATGCGGGCGCCGTCGTCGACGCCCTGATCGCGCATCCGGCCGTGCGCCGCGTGAATTTCACCGGCTCGACGCGGGTCGGGCGGATCGTCGCCGAAGCGTGCGCGCGTCACCTGAAGCCGTCGGTGCTGGAACTCGGCGGCAAGGCGCCGTTCGTCGTGCTCGCCGATGCCGATCTCGACGCGGCGGTCGCCGCGGCTGCATTCGGCGCATTCGCGAATTCCGGGCAGATCTGCATGTCGACCGAGCGCATCGTCGTCGACGCCTCGATCGCCGATGCGTTCGTCGCGAAGCTCGTCGACAAGGCCGCGTCGCTGCCGCTCGGCGATCCGCGCCACGGGCCCGTCGTGCTCGGTTCGCTGATCGACACGAGGGCCGTCGAGCGCTGCAACGCGCTGATCGATGATGCGCTCGCGCACGGCGCGACGCTGCGGTGCGGCGGCCGGGCCGACAGCACGCTGTTTCCCGCGACGCTGCTCGACCACGTGACGCCGGCGATGCGCATCTACGCGGAAGAGTCGTTCGGCCCGGTGAAGGGGATCGTGCGCGTCGACGGCGAGGAGGCCGCGATCCGCTGCGCGAACGACAACGCGTTCGGGCTGGCGTCGGCCGTGTTCAGTCGCGACGTCGCGCGGGCGCTGCGCGTCGCGGCGCGCATCGAGGCGGGCATCTGTCACGTGAACGGCCCGACCGTGCACGACGAGGCGCAGATGCCGTTCGGCGGCGTGAAGGACAGCGGCTTCGGCCACTTCGGCGGCAAGGCCGGCATCGCCGCGTTCACCGACCTGCGCTGGATCACCGTGCAGACGGCCCCGCGCCACTATCCGTTCTGACGAGGCGCCGACGATGAGAATTGCAATTCTGGGCGCGGGCGCGATGGGCTCGCTGTTTGGCGGGCGGCTCGCCGAAAGCGGCGAAGCCGTCACGCTGATCGACGTGAACGATGCGCATCTCGATGCGATCGGCCGCGACGGGCTGCGCATCGACGACGACCGCGGCGACCGGCGCGTTCGCACGCTGCAGGCCGTGCGGCCGGAAGCCGCGAATGCGCACGCGGCCGCAGCACTCGACACACCGTTCGACCTGCTGATCGTTTTCACGAAATCGCTGCATACGCGGGCGGCGCTCGACGGCGTGCGGGCGCTGCTGAGCTCGGACACGTTCGTGCTGACGCTGCAGAACGGGCTCGGCAACGTCGAGACGCTGAACGCGTTCGTGCCGCTCGAGCGCATCCTGGTCGGCGTGACGACGTGGCCGGCCGATGCGGCCGGCCCTGCGCACGTGCGCTCGCACGGCGCCGGCACGATCCGGATGATGACGGCCGACGGCGCGGTACGTCCCTTTGCGACAGCCGTAGCCGACACGCTGTCGCGCGCGGGGCTCGCGTGCACGCTCGACGCCGACGTATGGGCCGCGATCTGGGAGAAGGTCGCGTTCAACGCGGCGCTCAACACGCTGTGCGCGACGACGGGCTGCACCGTCGACCAGCTCGGCCATCATCACGACGGGCCGCGGCTCGCGCTCGCGATCGCGGCCGAGACGGCCGCCGTCGCGCGCGCGAAGGGCATCGCGGTCGACGGCGAGCGCATCGCGCGCAACGTCGAGCATGCGATCCGCGACCATCGCGGCCATCGCCCGTCGATGCTGCAGGACGTGCTCGCGGGCCGTCGCACCGAAATCGATGCGATCAGCGGCAAGGTCGTCGCGGCCGCGCGTGAAGCGGGCGTCGCGGTGCCGCATGCGGAGACGCTGCTCGCGCTGGTCCGCTTGATCGACGCACGGACGAATTGAGCAACAGGCCAGCGGCCGGCTGGCGCCGCATGACGATACGGATGCCGCGCCCGCGGGGCGATGGCGCCGGATCGTGAAGGGTGGGACGAGACACCGGCGCCGATCGATGGGCGCCGCTCGACTGCACAGCATGAGATTCGGGCACGCGTGCGCGCGCCAGCCCGGACAACCGGAGACGCCATGAAAACCATTGAATGCCGTTGTCTTGTCGCGCACCGTTCGCGCATCTTGCCGCCGCCGCGCGGTGCATCGGAGGCCGCATGAGCACGCCCGACGCACTGAATGAACGGCCGTCGTCGATCGACATCGGCACGACGCTCGACGACGGCCCGTTCACGCTGATGCAGCGCTGCGTGGTGCTGCTCGCCGCGCTCGCGATCGTGCTCGACGGCTTTGACGGCCAGTTGATCGGTTTCGCGATTCCGGTGCTGATCCGCGAGTGGGGCATCACGCGCGGTGCGTTCGCGCCGGCCGTCGCGGCGGGACTGGTCGGGATGGGTATCGGCAGCGCCTGCGCGGGGATCGTTGCGGACCGCTACGGCCGCCGCCAGGCCGTGATCGGCAGCGTGTTCCTGTTCGGCATCGCGACCTGCGCGATCGGGTTCGCGCCCGACGTCGCGACGATCGCGATGCTGCGTTTTTGCGCGGGGCTCGGGATCGGCGGCGCGCTGCCGACGGCCACGACGATGACCGCCGAATACACGCCCGCGCGGCGCCGCACGATGATGGTGACCGCGACGATCGTCTGCGTGCCGCTCGGCGGGATGCTGGCCGGCCTGTTCGCGCACGAGGTGCTGCCGCGCTACGGCTGGCGCGGGCTGTTCTTCGCGGGCGGCGCGTTGCCGCTCGTGCTCGGCTTCGTGCTGGTGCGCGCGTTGCCCGAATCGCCGCGCTATCTCGCGCGGCGCCCCGCACGCTGGCCGGAACTCGGCGCGCTGCTCGCGCGGATGCAGCGGCCGGTCGCACCGGGCACCGTGTTCACCGATACGAAGGACGCCCGTGCGCCGGGCAGCCGCGGCGGCTTCGGCGCGCTGTTCGCGAGCGGCCAGGCGCGCGACACGATCGCGCTGTGGTGCGCGTTCTTCATGTGCCTGCTCGCCGTGTACGCGGCGTTCAGCTGGTTGCCGACGATGCTCGCGGCGAGCGGGTTGAGCGTGTCGGTCGCGGGCTCGGGCCTCACCGCGTACAACCTCGGCGGCGTGATCGGTGCGCTGCTGTGCGCATGGGCGATCGCGCATGCGGGGTCACGCTGGCCGCTCGCGCTGTGCAGCATCGGCGGCGCGGCGAGCGCGGTATGGCTGATGGGCGTCGATGCCAGCCGCCATACCGGCTGGCTGATCGTCGGGCTCGGTCTGCACGGGTTGTTCGTCAACGCGGTGCAGTCGACGATGTATGCGCTGTGCGCGTACATCTATCCGACGGCCGTGCGCGCGACGGGCACCGCAAGTGCGCTCGCGTTCGGTCGGCTCGGCGCGATCCTCAGCGCGTTCGCGGGCGCGATCGTGATCACGGCGGGCGGCGCGGGTGCGTACCTGACGATGCTGGCCGTCGCGATGGGGGTGGTGTGCATCGCGCTGCTCGCGATGCGGCGGCACATTCCGCGGCTGTCGCGCGCGGCGGCGCAGCCGCGCGAAGGGGAGGCGCTCGCCCGCACGTCGTCGTGATCGTCGTGACGGCGGGCGCGTGGCGTGCGTTACAGCGTGGTGCGCACGTGCCAGAGCTCGGGGAATAGCACGACGTCGAGCATCTTGCGCAGGTACGGCGCGCCGCTCGTGCCGCCGGTGCCCTGCTTGAAGCCGATGATGCGCTCGACCGTCGTCACGTGACGGAAGCGCCACTGGCGGAACGCATCCTCGAGATCGACGAGTTCCTCGGCCATCTCGTACAGCTCCCAGTGCTGCTGCGGATGACGATAGACCTCGAGCCACGCGGCCTCGACCGTCTCGTCGTGCCGCGTCGGCTGGGTCCAGTCGCGCTCCAGCCGCTCTGCCGCGATCGGGAAGCCGCGCCGCGCGAGCAGTCGCACGACTTCATCGTAGAACGACGGCGCCTCGAGCGTCGCGCGCACCTGTTCGAGGATGTCGGGCCGGTGCGCATGCGGCTGCAGCATCTGCGCGTTCTTGTTGCCGAGCAGGAATTCGAGCTGACGATACTGGTACGACTGGAAGCCGGACGACTGGCCGAGGTACGGGCGCATCGCCGAATACTCGGACGGCGTCATCGTCGACAGCACGTTCCACGCCTGCACCAGTTGCTCGAGGATGCGCGACACGCGTGCGAGCATCTTGAACGCCGGCGGCAGCGCGTCGGTGCGCACCGCATCGAGCGCGCCGCGCAATTCGAACAGCGCAAGCTTCATCCACAGCTCGCTCGTCTGATGCTGGATGATGAACAGCATCTCGTTGTGATCGGGCGACAGCGGATGCTGCGCGTCGAGGATCGAATTCAGCGACAGGTAGTCGCCGTAGCTCATCGACTTCGAGAAATCGAGCTGCGCGTTGTGCCAGCCGGCTTGAGCGTCGGCCTCGCCCGGCACGTGCGGGGCTTCGTGCGGGGCTTGCGCCGGTTGTGCGGCGCGTGCGCCCGAGAACGGGCAGCCTGCCGGCGCGTCGCCGCCGGGGGGCTGCATATGACCAGAATTCACGACTATCTCCAGATTTGAATGACGAACGCGTGGCGCGCTTCGCATGCAGCTGCGGCATGCAACGGCGGCGCGCCGCGCAAAACCGGTCAGGTCACCGCGCCGCGTTCGGCGAACTCGGGTGCCTTCCACGCGTCGGTGGCGAGGATGTCGCGCAGCGTCTCGACCGCATCCCACACGTCGGCGAAGCGCGTATAGAGCGGCGTGAAGCCGAAGCGCAGCACGTACGGCTCGCGGTAGTCGCCAATCACGCCGCGCGCGATCAGCGCCTGCATCACTTCGTAGCCGTGCGGATGCTCGAAGCTCGCCTGCGAGCCGCGCTGGTGATGCGCGCGCGGCGTGACGAGCTTCAGCGACAGGCCCGCGCAGCGCGCTTCGACGAGCGCGATGAACGCGTCGGTCAGCGCGAGCGACTTGCGGCGGATCGCGTCCATGTCGGTCTGCAGGAACACGTCGAGCCCGCATTCGACCATCGACATCGACACGATCGGCTGCGTGCCGCACAGGAAGCGCGCGATGCCCGGATCGGGCGCGAAGCCCGGCTGCATCGCGAACGGCGCGCGGTGGCCCCACCAGCCGGACAGCGGCTGCGAGAAATGCGCGAGATGGCGTTGCGGCACCCACACGAACGCGGGCGAGCCGGGGCCGCCGTTCAGGTACTTGTACGTGCAGCCGACCGCGCCGTCCGCGCGCGCGCCGTTCAGGTCGACCGGCACCGCGCCGGCCGAGTGCGCGAGATCCCACAGCATCAGCGCGCCGGCGTCGTGCACCAGCTGCGTGACGGCCGGCATGTCGTGCATGTAGCCGGTGCGGTAGTTCACGTGCGTGATCATCGCGACGGCCGTGTCCGCGCCGAGCGCGCCGGGCAGGTCGGCCGGATCGTCGATCAGGCGCAGCTCGTAGCCGCCGCCGAGCTGCTCGATCAGCCCCTGCGCGATATACAGGTCGGTCGGGAAATTCGAGCGCTCCGACACGATCACCCGGCGCTCGGGCGCGCGCTCCGCCTGGTGGCGCAGCATCGCCGACAGCAGCTTGAACAGGTTGATCGAGATGGTGTCGGTCACGACCGTTTCGCCGGGCGCGCCGCCGATCAGCGTCGCAAGCTTGTCGCCGAGGCGGCGCGGCAGCGCGAACCAGCCGGCGGTGTTCCAGCTGCGGATCAGGCCTTCGCCCCACTCGGCGCCGATCACCTGCTGCGCGCGGGCGGCCGATGCGCGCGGCTGCGCGCCGAGCGAGTTGCCGTCGAGGTAGATCACGCCGTCGGGCAGCGCGAACTGGTCGCGCAGCGGGGCCAGCGGGTCGTCGCGGTCGAGCGCGAGCGCATCTTCACGGGTCTTGATCATCATGATGTGGGGTCGTAGGTCGGGTAATCAGGAAGCGTGCGCGGGCAGCGCGCGCAGCACCGCGCGCACGGGGCTCGCGTCGAGTGTCGCGAATTTGAGCGGCAGCGCGATCAATTCGTAGTCGCCGGGCGGCACGTCGTCGAGCACGATGCCTTCGAGGATCGCCATCCGGTGCGCGCGCACGCGGTGATGCGCGTCCATCGTCTTCGATTCCTGCGGGTCGAGCGACGGCGTATCGATGCCGATCAGCTTCACACCGTGCGCGGCGAGCAGGTCGACGGTATCGGGTGCGACCGCGCAGAAATTGCTGTCCCATTGTTCGACCGCGGCGCGCGCATACGTGCGCAGCAGCACGCGCGGCGGTACGCCGTCGAGCGCGGCTTCCACATCGGCCGGCCGCACGACCGGCGACGCGCCGATGCAATGAATCACGCGGCACGGGCCGAGATAGGTATCGAGCGGCACCGCGCCGATCGGCGCGCCGTCGGCATCGTAGTGCAGCGGCGCGTCGCAGTGCGCGCCCGTGTGCGGCGACAGCGTCAGGCGCGCGACGTTGACCGGCGAACCGGCCTCCATCCGCCATACGCGTTCGACGGCAACTGGCGTATCGCCCGGCCACACGGGGGTGGCGGGGCTGACCGGCGGCGAGATGTCCCAGAGTGTGTCCATGGCATGACGAAGCGTGAGTCGATCCTTCGAATGATAGGTGGACGCTCGCAGAAAGTGCTTGCGAAATAAACATGGACAATCCGCCGGATTGGCAGATAATTCGACTCAGAGGGAAAACGGGGACCAAAAATGCACGCGATCACGCTCGATGCCACCGACTGCCGGATTCTGGCGGTACTGCAGGAGGAGGGCAGAATCAGCAATCTCGACCTGGCCGAACGCATCTCGCTTTCGCCATCCGCCTGCCTGCGTCGCATGCGCCTGCTCGAGGAGCAGGGCGTGATCGAGCACTATCGCGCGTGCCTGAGCCGCGAGAAGCTCGGCTTCGAGCTCGAGGCGTTCGTGCAGGTGTCGATGCGCAACGAAGAGAATCAATGGCACGAGCGCTTCGCGGAAGCGCTGCGCGAATGGCCGGAGGTGGTCGGCGCGTTCGTCGTGACGGGCGAGAGCCACTATCTGCTGCGCGTGCTCGCGCACAACCTCAAGCACTATTCGGATTTCGTGCTGAACCGCCTCTACAAGGCGCCGGGCGTGATGGACATCCGGTCGAACATCGTGCTGCAGACGCTGAAGGACGAAGCCGGCGCGCCGGTCGGACTGGCGCGCACGGGGGCGATCAAAGCGGTGTGAGGCCGTGGAAGCCGCCGCCGTGGAACACGAGCGGCGGGGCCGTTTCCGATACCGCGCGCACGCCGCAGCGTTCCACTTCGCCGACGAAGATCACGTGGTCGCCTTCGTCGTAGCGGCTGCGGTTGTGGCATTCGAACCACGCGAGCGCGCCGTCGAGCACCGGCATTCCCGAGTTGCCGGCCGCGTGCGCGATCCCTTCGAAACGATCGCCCTTGTAGGTCGAGAAGCGCTTGCACAGGTCGAGTTGCGACGCCGCGAGCACGTTCACCACGTAATGGCTGTTGCCGCGGAACACCGGCGTCGACGCCGATTTGTGCGCGAGGCTCCACAGCACGAGCGGCGGATCGAGCGACACCGAATTGAACGAGCTGGCGGTGATGCCGATCAGCTGGCCGGACGGCGCGCGCGTCGTGATCACCGTCACGCCCGTCGCGAACTGGCCGAGTGCCTGCCGGAAGGCGGCCGCGTCGAAATCCGGCGGATTGGCGTGGCTCATCGGGCAGCCATCCGGAACGGGACGGGCGGGCGCGACACGACACGGGCGTGACGGGCGCGGCGGACGAAAAATGACAACGCGGTCGATTGGGAAGGGGTGCGCATGGCCCGATTTTAGCGGAATCGGGGCCGCCGGACCCGGTCGGGCGGCGCATCGCGACGGCAGGGTGACGTAGCGAACACTGCGGCGCGCAGCCGGCAGCGCCGTTCCGTCACGTTTTTTAACGGTGCGGCCATTCCATTCGGTGCCGCGTTGCGCGAACGGGTCCTCGCTGCCCGCACTATCGCGCCGCCGCCAGCCCGAGCGACAGCGCTCCCGTCACGATCAGGCTCGACGCCCACACCGCATCGAGATTGAACCAGCTCCGCGCCACGAACTTCAGCCCGAGATAGCGGTACACGAGCCACGCGAGCCCGCCGCCGGCGGCGATCATCGCGGCTGCATGCACGGCCGCGACGACAAGCGCCATGCCGAGATGCGCATCGACGAGCAGCGCCGCCGCGCGGTGGCCGGCATCCCGGTCGAGCCCGCACAGGCCGAGGTAGATCGGCACGAGCATCAGCCCCGCGCCGTGCGCGAGCGCGACCGCGAACGACCACAGGCCGAGCCGCGCCGGCGCGATCCGTGCAAGCGCCCGCGGATGCCGGCGCCGGATCAGCAGCACCGCGCCGAAGCCGATCACGAGCGCGCTCGCGCCGATCCGGATCGCCGTCTGCCACGCGAGCAGCGCGGCAAGCAGCCCGAACGGCAGCATCACCGCGAAGACGGCCAGCGCATGACCGAGCGCGAGATAGCCGAGCGCCGCGACGAGCGCGCTGCCGCGGCGCGTCATTAGCGCGTTCGATACCGCGAGCGGCCAGCCCATCGCCGGGTTGAGCCCGTGATAGACGCCGCTCGCGAGCACGGCCGCCCACAGCGCGAACGGCGCGTGAAGGCTGGTGCTCAACGCTTGACCGACGGATAGCAGAACGAGTCGGTCGAGCAGTCGCCGCCTTCGAGCCGGATCTGGTGCGCGCGATAGCCGTCGGGGAATTCGACCCAGTAGTCGTCGGCGAGCGTCAGCCCGCCGTCCGGCCCCGCGTGCGCGAGCACCTGCGCGGCCGGCACCCCGTCCGGATAGAACTGGTCGTCCCACGTCGAATAGAGCGAGTTGGTCCAGTACACGCGCCGGCCGTCGCGGCTGATCTCGACCATCTGCGGGCCGCCCGCGAACGTGCGGCCGTTCGGGTGCGGCGCACGGCGCGCGATGCCGCCGATGCGCACCGACCCCGCGAGCACCGGGTTGTGCGGGTCCGACACGTCGTACTGGCGCATCTCGCCGGTGCCCCAGCACGACACGTACAGGAAGCGGTCGTCGAGCGACAGGTCGATGTCGGTCACGAGCGGCGGCACCGCGCCGAATCCTTGCAGCAGCGGCGGCAGCTCGTCGGCCGTGGCCGGCTCGGCCGGGATCGTCGCGGTTTTCTTCACATGGAACTTGCCGCCTTCGCGCCACCAGGTCCAGATCGAGCCCTCGAGATTGGTCGTATCGACCACGACGCCGACGAACCCGTATTCGCGCACCGGGTCGTGCGCGGGCCGCACCTCGAGCGCCATCTGGTGCTGCGCGCCGAGATCGATCGTCTGCACGTTGCGCCGCGCGCGCAGGTCCCAGAAATGCAGCCGGTGCCCGTACTTGTTCGCGAGCAGATCCTCGGGGACGATCCCGTTCTCGAATTGCGGCGGCAACGCCCATTCGCTCGACACCATGTAGTCGCGCGGCAGGTTCCACCAGAAGTCGTAATGCTTGTCCTGCGGGCCGCGGTCGATCTCCCAGCGGCCGAGCACGTCGAAGGTCTCGCAATCCATGATGAAGATGCCGGGCGCGCCGTCGGTGCCGTCCTTGCCCGCGCCGCCCAGCGTGCTCACGTAGATGCCCTCGGGCCCGCAATGCACGGTGTGCGGCCGCGAATAGCCTGTCTTCGCGAAGATCTCGTCGGGCTCGATGATCTTGTGGATGCGCGCCTGCGTCGGGTGCGGCTTCGTGTCGATCACGTAGATGCGCGACGAGCGCAGGCCTGGGATGATCAGGAAGCGGCGCTCGAGGAACGCATGGCCGGTCAGCGGCGACAGCGACGACGAGCACGCATTCCAGCCGAAGTGATGAAATTCGTCGCCGGTGTTCGGCATCGTCACCGTATGCACGATCTTGCCGTACGTCGACGAGCCGGGCTTCACGTCGATCACGGCGAGCGCGTCGGGTCTGGAAAAATCGGGGCTCAGCAACAACGTATAGGCAAATTCCTCCGCCGGCGCCTGCATCGCAAGCTCGGGCGAAGCGTGAAACGTCGGGTCGGGCCGCATGCTCATGGTGATGTCCTCTGAATGGTGTCGAATCGTGGACGCACGGCCGTTCGTTGCGGGCGTGCGGACTGCGGTGGCCGCGCGGCGCGCATCATGCCGGCGCGGCGATCGGCCAGGCGGACGCCCGCGTCGGCGACGCGCGCGATGCCGTGCATCAGGTCGTGAAAGCGGGAAAAGGCGAGAGGTTGGCGCGCCGCGCACTCGGTGAACCGGGCGCGCGCCATCGCGATGGCGCGATGGATGTAGCGGCGACGGGGCCCGCGACGCGGGCGATGTCTGTTAAGGCGTGCATATCGATGTTCCGGCAGATGATGTGGGCATCGGGGTCGGGCATGCATCGGACGCTGCGCGGGTGCGACGGGTTGGCCGCCGCTTGCGCGTGCCTAAGTGTAGACGAGAAACACGCGGCGGGGCGCGTGCGGCGCCCTGTCCGATCTGCCAGTTGTGCGCACGAGTGAGATACTTGACGAAGTGCCGCTGCCTCCCGCCTCGCGGGGCGGGCAGCGGCGATGCGAAACGATGGCGCCGGCACTGGCGTGCCGGCTGCCGTCATCCACGAGGGACTGATTTCATGGGGAACGAGATGCTTGAAACCGCGACGCTCGGAGGCGGGTGTTTCTGGTGCACGGAGGCCGTGTTTCTCGACGTCGATGGCGTGACGGCCGTCCAGTCGGGTTATGCGGGCGGCCATACGCGCAACCCTGGCTATCGCGACATCTGCGAAGGCGACACCGGCCACGCGGAAGTCGTCAACGTGACGTTCGATCCGGCGCGCATCGGCTATCGCGAGATCCTCGAGATCTTCTTCGCGACGCACGATCCGACCACGCTGAACCGGCAGGGCAACGACGTCGGCACGCAGTACCGGTCGGTCGTGTTCACGCATTCGGATGCGCAGCGCGACACGGCGCTCGACCTGATTGCCGAGCTCGAACGCGAACAGGTGTTCGGCCAGCCGATCGTCACGCAGGTCGTGCCGCTCGACGGCAACTACTGGCCGGCCGAGGACTATCATCAGAACTATTACGCGCGCAACCCGGGGCAGGGCTATTGCTCGGTCGTGATCGGGCCGAAGCTCGCGAAATTCCGGCAGAAGTTCTCGCACCGGCTGAAGTCGCTGCGCGGCGCGTAAGCGTCGGCGGCGGCGGAAACCGCGGTCACGCCGCCTCGTTGCGCCACTGTGCGCACGCGGCGGCGATTTCGCGTGCGAGCGCGATGCACGACAGCGGCGCGGAGCCTTCCGCCTTGTTGTTGATCGTGATGATCACCGGCTGCCCGGCCAGCGCGTAGCGCGCGGCCAGTTCGGCGAGCGCCGAGCGGGTGGCTGGGTCTTCGTCGACGAGCTTGTCGAACGGCTCGTATTTCGCCTTCGCCTGCTCGTACTTGAAACCGCCGTGCAGGCTCCAGCGTACGATCAGCGGGCCCGGCGCGTCGCCGTCGAGCAGCGCGAGCGCGGCGGCCTGGCGCAGCGGGTCGGGCATCCGCGCGTGCAGGCCGACGCAGTAGCGCACACCGAGCGCGGCCAGCGCGCGGATGAAGCGCGGCGTGAGCAGGCTCGCGTCGCGGATCTCGATCGCGTAGCGCGTGCCGTCGGCATCCGGCGGCAGCGACGGCAGCGCCGCGAAGAACGCGGTGAGCCGGTCGATCAGCGCGGCCGGTTCAGCGAGCAGTTGGTCGGGCAGCGGCGAGAACTGGAACACCAGCACGCCGGCTTTGCGGCCGAGCCCGTCGAGGCACGGCTGGACGAATTCGCGGGTCGCGAGCTGGGCATCGAGGAAAGTCGGGTTCGGCCCGGACGGCTCGCCGCGCCGGCCGCGGATCACCGCGTCGGTCACCGCGGCCGGCGCCTTCACGACGAAGCGGAAATCGTCGGGCACCTGTTGCGCATAGCGCAGGTAGTCGGCCACCGACAGCGGGCCGTAGAACGACCGGTCGAGGCTCACGCTCCTCAGCAGCGGATGCGCGCCGTACGCTTCGAGCCCTTCGCGCGACAGCTTCGTCTGCGCGAAATCGCCGTCGTAGACGATGCCGTTCCAGCCGGGGAAGTACCACGACGACGTGCCGAGCCGTACGTTCGGCGGCAGGCCGGCCGCAGCGGCGGCGACGTCCGCCGAGATCGGCGCGGGAAGCACGCCGCGTTTGCGGCGGCCTTTCTTCGGCGCGGCGACCGGCGGGGACGGTTCGTCCCACAGCAGGCCGGACGACGGGACAGGTTCGTCGTCGTCGGCGGGTCGGGAGGTCGTACGGGCGGGCGGTGGTGCCGGTCGTGCGTCTTCCGGCGTGTCCGGCGTCACGTGCTCATCGGGGCTGGCGGGTTGCTCGTCGTCCGCTGGCGATGCGCGTGCGGCATCCGTCGGCATGCCGAACAGGTCGAATTGCCCGTCGGCGTGCGACTCGTCGGTGTCGTCGCGCTGCTGTCGTTGCGGCGGCGCCTTGCGCCGCGTCCTGCCGTCACCCATGCATGCCCAGCGTGATGCGCCGCCTAGCGCGGCAGCGCGTGTTCGTACATGTAGCGCCGCGACCACGGCAGCGTTTTCGCGCTGCGTCCGGCCTTGCGGCACACGATCTGGAAGATCGACACGTCGTCGTGCTCGAACGCATACGCGCAGCCGGCGAGATACACGCGCCAGATACGGAATTTTTCGTCGTCGACGAGCTTTCTCGCTTCCTCGGCTTTCGCTTCGAAATTTTCCGTCCAGATATCGAGCGTGCGCGCATAGTGCCGGCGCAGGCTTTCGACGTCAACCGCCTCGAGTCCGCCGCGCTGCGCCGCTTCGAGCGCGAGGCTGATGTGCGGCAGCTCGCCGTCCGGGAACACGTAGCGATCGATGAATTCGCCGCCGCCGAGCGCCGTTTCGCCGCTTTCCGCGTCGGTCGACGTGATCCCGTGGTTCATCGCGATGCCGTCGTCGGTGAGCAGGTCATGCACGCGCGAGAAATAGAGCGGCAGGTTCTTGCGGCCGACGTGCTCGAACATCCCGACGCTCGTGATGCGGTCGAACTGGCCTTCGATCTCGCGGTAATCCTGCAGACGAATCTCGATCTTGTCTTCGAGCCCCGCGGCCTTCACGCGCGCGGTCGCGAGGTCGAACTGGTTCTGCGACAGCGTCACGCCGAGACACGTCGCGCCGAACTTCTGCGCGGCGCGCAGCACGAGCGCGCCCCAGCCGCAGCCGATGTCGAGCAGGCGCTGGCCGGGCTGCAGCTGGATCTTCGTCAGGATGTGGTCGATCTTCTTGATCTGCGCGGTGGCGAGATCCTCGTCGCCGTTCTCGAAGTACGCGCACGAGTACACCATGTTCTCGTCGAGCCACAGCTGGTAGAACTCGTTCGAGACGTCGTAGTGGTACTGGATCGCCTTCTTGTCGGTGCTCTTCGTGTGATTGAAGTAGCGCTTCACGCGTGCGAGCTTGCTGGCGCTCGTCACGGTGCTGCGCGCGAGCGAGTAGCCGATGTTGATGATGTCCGACAGCTTGCCTTCGATGTCGATCTTGCCCTTCACGTACGCCTCGCCGAGATTGTCGAGGCTCGGTTCGAGCAGCAGCGGCAACGCCGACGCGCTGTTTACCTTCAGCGTGACCTGCGGCGCGCTGAAGGTGCCGAAATCGAGTTGATCGCCGTTCCACAGCACCAGTCGCGCCGGTATGTTCGCTTTCGCCCGTACTTCATCCGCCCACTGTGCCAGCTTCTTTTCCCAGAACATTTGGATTCTCCGTTTGTTCGTTGAATCGAATACAGCCAAGTATCCTGACCGGCGCCCGCCGCTTGCGGCGCGGGCACCCGGATGCAACACGAGACACGACCGGCGCGCACCGGCGCCGCGCTTACGGCGACAGGCGCGAGATCGTCCAGCCCGACGCCGCCGCGGCGTCGCGCGTATAGAGCAGGCGGTCGTGCAGCCGCGACGGGCGCCCCTGCCAGAACTCGATCGAGTCGGGCACGAGGCGGTAGCCGCCCCAGTGCGGCGGGCGCGGCGGGTTGTCGCCGTAGCGCTCGCTGACGGCCTTCTCGCGCGCCTCGAGCGTCGCGCGGCTGTCGATCACGGCGCTCTGCTCCGACGCCCATGCGCCGATGCGCGAGCCGAGCGGGCGCGACGCGAAATAGCGGTCGCTTTCTTCCGCGCTGGTTTTCTCGATCCGGCCTTCGATGCGCACCTGGCGCTCGAGCTCGATCCAGTAGAACAGCAGCGCGGCTTGCGGATGCACGGCGAGATCGTGACCCTTGCGGCTTTCGTAATTGGTGAAGAAGACGAACCCGCGTTCGTCGACGCCCTTGATGAGCACGATCCGGGCCGACGGCCGGCCGTCGGCGCCGACGGTCGCGAGCGTCATCGTGTTCGGCTCGGGCAGTTTGGCGGCGAGCGCCTCCTTGAACCAGCGATCGAACTGGGCGAAGGGGTCGGGGGCGGCATCGGCTTCGTCGAGCGAAGCACGTGAATAGTTGATGCGGAGATCGGCGAGAGTCGTCATGTTATGCAAACGCTTCAATCTGGGGCCAGTATAGCGAACGCGCGAGAATCGTGCGTGCACAGTGGCGCGTGGGAGCGGGGAGTTCAGGCAGAATAGAGGGCTGCACGACTTACGTTTTCCTTGCTGCCATGTCCTCCGCCGACGCTGCCCCGCCCAGTTCTTTCGATCTTACCCCGACCCCGGAAATCCAGCTTGACGTGGATCGCGCGCGGCGTTTTGGCGGCGTCGCGCGCCTGTATGGCGCGCCGGCCGCGGCCGCATTCGAGCGGGCGCACGTCGCGGTGATCGGGATCGGCGGCGTCGGGTCGTGGGTGGCCGAGGCGCTCGCGCGCAACGCGGTCGGCACGCTGACGCTGATCGATCTCGACAACGTCGCGGAAAGCAACACGAACCGGCAGATCCATGCGCTCGACGGCAATTACGGCAAGCCGAAGGTCGACGCGATGGCCGAGCGCATCGCGCTGATCGACCCCGCGTGCCGCGTGAACCGGATCGAGGATTTCGTCGAGCCCGACAACTTCGACGCACTGCTCGGCGGCGGTTTCGACTACGTGATCGATGCGATCGACAGCGTGCGCACGAAAGTCGCGCTGATCGCGTGGTGCGTCGCGAAACGGCAGCCGTTGATCGTCGTCGGCGGCGCGGGCGGGCAGCTCGATCCGACGCGCATCCGCATCGACGATCTCGCGCTGACGATCCAGGACCCGCTGCTGTCGAAGGTGCGTGCGCAGTTGCGCAAGCAGCACGGTTTTCCGCGCGGGCCGAAGGCGCGTTTCAAGGTCAGCGCCGTGTATTCGGACGAGCCGCTGATTTACCCTGAAGCGGCGGCCTGCGACATCGAGGACGGCGCGGAGCCATCCGCGGCCGCGCACGTCGCGGGGCTCAACTGCGCGGGTTTCGGTTCGAGCGTGTGCGTGACCGCGAGCTTCGGTTTCGCGGCGGCCGCGCATGCGCTGCGAGCGATCGCGGCACAGGCGGCCGGCTGAGCGTGCAACGCGCGGGCAGGAAAGGGTGATGCTGCGGCGCGGGTAACGCGCGTCGAGCGATACGGCAGGTCAGCCGGGCCATCGTGGCCCGGCCTCTCGTGGCCCGGCCTTTCGTGGCTCGGCTCGTCGTACTTCAGTTGAGCGCCATGCTCAGCTTGCGTCGCCACGCGGCGACGAGGTCGGGGCGATCGCCGGCCAGTTCGAACACCGAGATCATCGTGCGGCGGCCGAGATCGTCGCCGTATGCGCGATCGCGCGTCACGATTTCCAGCAACTGTTCCAGTGCCCCTTCGTACGCGCGCCGCGCGATCAGGCTCTGCGCGAGGTCGAAGCGCGCGTCGAGATCGGCGGGATTCGCCGCGATGCGCGCTTCGAGCGCGTCGGTCGGCGGCAAGTCGGCCGTGGCGTCCAGCGCGTCGAAACGGGTCTTGATCGCCTGGTAGCGCGGATCGCCGTTCTGCACGGTTTGCGGCGACAGGCGCTCGGTTTCCGCGCGCGCGGCGTCGACCTCGTTGCGCGCGAGCAGCAGCTCGATCAGGTCGAGGCGCGCGTCGTCGTAGCCGGGGTTCAGCGCCAGCGCCGCTTCGAGGTGGGCGAGCGCATCGTCGAAGCGCTGTTCGGCCATCGCATATTGCGCGGCGCGGCGCTCGGCTTCCTCGGCCGCCGGCAGCAGCCGGTCGAGGAACGCGCGCAACTGGCCCTCGGGCAGCACGCCGACGAACTGATCGACCGGGCGCCCGTCGGCGAACGCGATCACATGCGGGATGCTGCGCGTCTGGAAGTGCGCGGCGAGTTCCTGGTTCTCGTCGACGTTGACCTTCACGAGCTTCCAGCGGCCTGCGTAATCGGCCTCGAGCTTTTCCAGCAGCGGGCCGAGCGTCTTGCAGGGGCCGCACCACGGCGCCCAGAAGTCGACCAGCACGGGCGTATCCAGCGACGCCTCGATGACGTCTTTCTCGAATGTGGCAAGCGTGGTGTCCATGTCGTTCTCTCCCGTTCGAATGTCGTCAGGATGGGGGCGGCGCGCCGCTTTTTCAACGCGGCTTCGCTTCGGGCAGCGGAATCCATTCCGTCTCGCCAGGCACCTTGCCCATTTCCTGGCGCGTCCACGCCGCTTTCGCCCGCTCGATCGCGTCGCGGCTGCTCGCGACGAAATTCCACTCGATGAAGCGTTCGCCGTCCATCCGGTCGCCGCCGAGCAGCATCGCGCGCGCGCCGCTGGCGCTCGTCAGCGTGACCGTCGCGCCCGGCGCGAGCACGGCCATCTGTTCGGCCGGTACCGGCGTGCCGTCGATCGCGAGCGCGCCGTCGACCACGTAGACCGCGCGCTCCTCGTGCGATGCATCGAGTTCGAGCCGGCCGCCGGCCGCGAATTCGGCCGCGACGTACAGCGTGCGCGAGAACGTCGTCACGGGCGAGCGCAACCCGAACGCGTCGCCGGCGATCACGGTCAGCGCCACGCCGTCTTCGTCGCGCTTGGGCAGCGTGTCGGCCGCGTGGTGCTCGAACGACGGCTCGGTCGTCTCGTGCGCCTGCGGCAGCGCAACCCAGGTCTGGATGCCGTGCACGGTGTGGCCGCTCGCGCGCTGCGCGTCCGGCGTGCGCTCGGAGTGGACGATGCCGCGGCCGGCCGTCATCCAGTTCACGTCGCCCGGCACGATTTCCTGCAGCGAGCCGAGGCTGTCGCGGTGCAGGATCGCGCCGTCGAACAGGTAGGTGACCGTCGCGAGCCCGATGTGCGGATGCGGGCGCACGTCGAGCCCCGTGCCGGCGGACAGCGTGGCGGGCCCCATGTGATCGAAGAAGATGAACGGGCCGACGAGGCGTGCGGCGAGCGCGGGCAGCGTGCGGCGCACCTGCAGGTTGCCGATGTCGCGCACGTGCGGCTTCAGCAGGGCTTTGATCGAGTCGGTCATGGGGGCCTCGTGGGGAACGGCTGGATTGCCGGTCATTGTACTGGCGGCGCGGCGCTGCGCGTGACGGGGGAGCGCGAAACGCGCGCGGCGCGATGCACCCGCGGCAGGCACGCGTCGTGCGGCATCCTCCGCCGTGCGCAGGCCGCCGCGCCCGCCGCCGATTCCATACGCGCCGCGCGGGTATCGGGCCGGGCGGCGAAACCCGGTAGACTGACCGGCTTCATACCGACAATTCGACAATCGAGGAGACGCCGATGATGGCCCCGAAGGACTTGCTGCTCGCGCTGGTCGTGATCCTCGCGTGGGGCGTGAACTTCGTCGTGATCAAGGTCGGCCTGCACGGCATGCCGCCGATGCTGCTCGGCGCGCTGCGCTTCACGCTCGCGGCCGTGCCCGCGGTGTTCTTCGTGCGCCGGCCGCAGATTTCGTGGCGGCTGCTGGTGCTGTACGGCGCGACGATCCAGCTCGGCCAGTTCGTGTTCCTGTTCACCGGCATGTACGTCGGCATGCCGGCCGGCCTCGCATCGCTCGTGCTGCAGTCGCAGGCGTTCTTCACGCTGGTGTTCGCGATGCTGTTCCTCGGCGAGCGGCTGCGCGTGCAGAACCTGGTCGGGCTCGCGATTGCCGCGGGCGGGCTCGTCGTGATCGCCGCGCAGGGCGGCCGCGCGATGACGCTCGCGGGCTTCCTGCTGACGATCTGCTCGGCCGCGATGTGGGCCGTCGGCAATATCGTCACGAAGAAGGTCGGCAAGGCGAACCTCGTGTCGCTCGTCGTGTGGGCGAGCCTTGTGCCGCCCGTGCCGTTCTTCCTGCTGTCGCTGTGGTTCGAAGGGCCGCAGCGGATCGCGACCGCGCTCGCCGGGCTCGACGGCGCATCGATCTTCGCGGTCGTTTATCTCGCGTTCGTCGCGACGCTGCTCGGCTACGGGCTGTGGAGCCGCCTGCTGTCGCGCTACCCGGCCGCGCAGGTCGCGCAATTCTCCCTGCTGGTGCCGATCATCGGGCTCGCGTCGTCGGCGCTGCTGCTCGACGAGCATCTGACGCAGGCGCAGTTGATCGGCGCCGCGCTCGTGATGGGCGGGCTCGCGGTGAACGTGTTCGGCGGGAAACTGCTGAGCCGCTTCGCGGCGTCGTGACGCGCCGGCACGCACTGCGTGCCGGCGGGGGGAAGCGGTGGCGCTCAGGCCATCCGGCTCTTCGCGAGCGGCGGATTCGCGGCGAAATAGCGCTTGATGCCGCGGAAGATCGCGTCGGCCATCTCGTCGCGATAGCTGTCGTCGTTGAGCCGGCGCTCTTCGTCCGGGTTGCTGATGAACGCGGTCTCGACGAGGATCGACGGAATGTCGGGCGCCTTCAGCACCGCGAACCCGGCCTGCTCGACCGAGCCCTTGTGCAGCTTGTTGATGCCGCCGACTTCCTTCAGCACGTAGTTGCCGTAGCGCAGCGAGTCGCGGATCTGCGCGGTCGTCGACATGTCGAACAGCGCGCGGTTCACGGCCGCGTCCGCCGTCTTGATGTTGATGCCGCCGATCAGGTCCGACGAATTCTCCTTGTTCGCCATCCAGCGCGCCGCGGCGCTCGTCGCGCCGTGGTCGGACAGCGCGAACACCGACGAGCCGCGTGCGGACGGCGTCGTGAACGCATCCGCGTGGATCGACACGAAGAGATCCGCGCCGACGCGGCGCGCCTTCTGCACGCGCACGTTCAGCGGCACGAAGAAGTCGGCGTCGCGCGTCATCATCGCGCGCATGTTCGGCGCGGCGTCGATCTTCGCGCGCAGCTTCTTCGCGATGTCGAGCGCGATGTGCTTCTCGTACGTGCCGTTGCCGCCGATCGCGCCCGGATCCTCGCCGCCGTGGCCCGGGTCGATCGCGACCGTCAGCAGACGCACGGTGCCGCCCTTGCCGGATTTCGGCGCGGTGAACTTGTAGGTGTCGCCGTCGTCGTCGCTGTCGTCGCGGCGCGCGATGACGGGCGGCGGCTTGACGGCCGGCTTCGCGGGCGTCGACGGCGTGCCGGCGGCCGGCGGCGCGTGCGGCGTGGCCGGCGTGTTCTGCGCGAAACGCTGGAAGAATGCGTCGCTGTTGTCGCCCGCGCCGGGCGGCGGGGTGCCGGGGCCCGCCAGCGTGGACGGCGGCTGCATCTGCTGCGCGCGCGCGGTGTCGTTGAGCGCCTGTTCCTTGCGTTCCGTCTGCGCGATCAGGTCGGACAGCGGATCGGGCGCGACGGCCGGATACAGGTCGAACACCAGCCGGTACTTGTACGTGCCGACGGGCGGCAGCGTGAACACCTGCGGCTTCACCGAGCCTTTCAGGTCGAACACCATCCGCACGACGTGTGGCTGATACTGGCCGACGCGCACCGACTGGATCTGCGGATCGTTCGGCGCGATCTTCGAGACGAGGTCGCGCAGCGCCTGGTCGAGGTCGAGGCCGCTCAGGTCGACGACGAGACGGTCGGGACCCTGCAGCAGCTGTTGGCTATTCTGCAGCGGCTGGTCGGATTCGATCGTGACGCGCGTGTAATCGCGTGCGGGCCACACGCGCACGCCGAGCACCGACGACGCGTGCGCGAGCCGCGGCGCGACGAGACCGAGCACCAGCGTCGACGCCCCCGCGCGCAGGATCTGACGGCGCCGCCAGTTGTGCGTCGCGGTGGCCGCCGATTCGATCGAGCGGAACGGTTTGATCAACATCTTTCGAGACATGCCTTTCCTGAAGCGCTGTACGCCCGGACGGTGAGGGCACGGCCGTCGCCATCCACGTCGAGCGAGAAAACCAGATCGGGCACGCCGAGCAGGGCGCCCGCCTGTTGCGGCCATTCGACGAGGCAGATCGCGGTGGAATTGAAATATTCGCGAAAGCCTGCATCGGACCATTCGGCCGGATCGTTGAATCGATACAGATCGAAGTGATAGACCTCGAGTTCCCCATCGCTGCGTTCGAGCGCGTACGGCTCGACGAGCGTATAGGTTGGGCTGCGCACACGCCCCTCGTGGCCGAGGCCGCGCAGGATCGCGCGCACGAGGGTCGTCTTGCCCGCGCCGAGATCGCCGACCAGCTGGATCTGCAGCCCGTCGAACGTATGCGCGCGGTCGAGCTCGAGGCGCGCCGCGTCGAGCGCGTGCGCGAAGCGGGTGCCGAAGGCCTCGGTTGCCGCTTCGTCGGCGAGCGCGACCACGCGCTCCGCGAGCGGGGCGGGCAACGTGGCATGAGGCGGTTGGCTGGACGTGGCTGGCATTCTCGTAAAATAGTGCGATGAACCGACTACCGGAACGCGCCGCATCCGACAGGCCTTCGACTCGTGACGAAGGCGCGGCGCCGTGCGCGCTCGACGATGCGGCGTTGACTGCGCTCGCCGCTCGCATCAGGGCGTGGGGGCGCGAATTGGGTTTCGGGGCGATCGGCATCAGCGATACCGATCTCTCGGATGCCGAAGCGGGCCTCGCCGCCTGGCTGGAAGCCGGATACCACGGCGAAATGGATTATATGGCGAAACATGGGATGAAACGCGCGCGGCCGGCCGAACTTGTGGCCGGTACGCGACGCGTGATCTCCGTGCGGCTCGCCTATTTGCCGGGCCAAACGCTCGCGGCCGACGCGCCCGCTGGCGAGCCCGGCGCGCTCGTGCCGCACGACTGGCGCGCGCGCGAACGGGCGCGGCTCGAGGATCCGCAGGCGGCCGTCGTGTCGATCTATGCGCGCGGCCGCGACTATCACAAGGTGCTGCGCAACCGGCTGCAGACACTCGCGGAGCGCATCGAGCACGAGATCGGCGGGTTCGGCTACCGCGTGTTCACCGATTCGGCGCCCGTGCTCGAGGTCGAACTCGCGCAGAAGGCCGGAGTCGGCTGGCGCGGCAAGCACACGCTGCTGCTGCAGCGCGATGCCGGCTCGCTGTTCTTTCTCGGCGAGATCTACGTCGACCTGCCGCTGCCGACCGACGCGCACACGTTGCCCGACACCGCGCCCGAGACGCCCGGTGCGCACTGCGGCAGCTGCACCCGCTGCATCGACGCGTGCCCGACCGGTGCGATCGTCGAGCCGTATCGCGTCGATGCGCGCCGCTGCATCTCGTACCTGACGATCGAACTGAAAGGCAGCATCCCCGAGCCGCTGCGGCCGATGATCGGCAATCGCGTGTACGGCTGCGACGACTGCCAGCTCGTGTGCCCGTGGAACAAGTTCGCGCAGGCCGCGCCCGTCGCCGATTTCGACGTGCGGCACGGCCTCGACCGCGCGACGCTCGTCGAGCTGTTCGCGTGGGACGCGGAGGCATTCGACACGCGGATGCAGGGCAGCGCGATCCGGCGCATCGGCTACGAAAGCTGGCTGCGCAATCTCGCGGTCGGGCTCGGCAATGCGCTGCGCGCCGGCGCGGACCGGCTCGCGCCGCCCGCGCGCGATGCGATCGTCGCCGCGCTGCGCGCCCGGGCCGACGATCCGTCGCCGGTCGTGCGCGAGCATGTCGAATGGGCGCTGCGAGCCGCGTGAAGGCGGCGTAAAGTGTCGTCGGCGCGTGCGCAGGGCCGCGCGCGCATCCCTCGGTCAGGAGAATTCAATGTTCAACGCTGTCATCGACGCGCCGTTCGGCAAGGTCGGCATCCGCACGGATGCAGCGGTGGTGCGCGAGATCGTCTATCTGCCCGAATCGATGAAGTCGGTCGATCCGGATTCGGCGCTCGCGAAGCGCGCCGTGAAGCAGATCGAACGTTATTTCGAGCGCGCGTCCGCACGCTTCGACCTGCCGCTCGCCGACGTCGGCAGTGCATTCCAGCACCGGGTGTGGGACGCGATCAGCGATATCCCGCCCGGGACGGTGCTGACCTACGGCCAGGTCGCGAAGCGGATCGGCAGCGCGCCGCGCGCGGTCGGCCAGGCGTGCGGCGCGAACTATTTCCCGCTCGTGATTCCGTGCCATCGCGTCGTCGCGGCGGGCGGTCTCGGCGGATTCGCGAACCACGACGACAACGGCTATTACCAGCAAGTGAAGCGCTGGCTGCTGACGCACGAGGGCGTGCCGTACTGATGAGCGAACCGATGATTTCCCCCGCCGCCGACAACGACACCGACGCCGTCGCGGCATCGCCCGCGCTGCTCGCGAGCCGCGCGTCGATCGACGTGTTCTGCGATGCGCTGTGGCTCGAGCACGGGCTCGCGCGCAACACGCTCGATGCGTACCGGCGCGACCTGGCGCTGTTTTCCCAATGGCTGGCCGCGACGCACGACGCGCCGCTCGACTCGGCCGACGAGGCGATGGTGACGGGCTATATCGCCGCGCGCAGCGACGGCAAGGCGACGTCGTCGAACCGGCGGTTGTCCGTGTTCCGCCGCTATTACGGCTGGGCCGTGCGCGAGCATCGCGCGAGCGCCGATCCGACGCTGCGGATCACGTCCGCGAAACAGGGGGCCCGGTTCCCGTCGACGCTGTCCGAGGCGCAGGTCGAGGCGCTGCTCGGCGCACCCGACATCGGCACGCCGCTCGGCCTGCGCGATCGCACGATGCTCGAGCTGATGTACGCGAGCGGGCTGCGCGTGAGCGAGCTCGTGACGCTGAAGACGGTCGAGGTCGGCCTCAACGAAGGCGTCGTGCGCGTGATGGGCAAGGGCTCGAAGGAGCGGCTCGTGCCGTTCGGCGAAGTCGCGCACGGCTGGATCGAACGCTACCTGCGCGACGCGCGGCCGGCGCTGCTCGGCGCACGCGCGGCCGATGCGCTGTTCGTGACCGCGCGCGGCGACGGCATGACGCGCCAGCAGTTCTGGAACATCATCAAGCGTCACGCGCAGCAGGCCGACGTGCGTGCGCACCTGTCGCCGCACACGCTGCGGCACGCGTTCGCGACGCACCTGCTGAACCACGGCGCCGACTTGCGCGTCGTGCAGTTGCTGCTCGGCCACAGCGACATCTCGACCACGCAGATCTATACGCACGTCGCGCGCGAGCGGCTCAGGACGCTGCACGCGCAGCATCACCCGCGCGGCTGACGCGCGACGCGGGCATGCGGCTCGGCGTGAGCCGCAATGTGGACTCGCGTGCCGTCGCGTCGGCCGCGTCAGACCAGCTCGCGCAGCCGGTGCTTCAGCACCTTGCCGGTCGACGCGGCCGGCAGCGCATCGAGCACGCGGATGTGCGCAGGGCGTTTGTAAGCGGTGAGCCGATCCGCGCACCATGCGTGCAAGGCTGCCTCGTCCGCCGCCGCGCCCGGCACCAGTTCGACGAACGCGAGCACTTCCTCGTTGCCGTCGATCGCGCGGCCGATCACGGCCGCCTGCACGACGTCCGGATGCGCGTTCAGCACCTGTTCGACCTCGACCGGATACACGTTGAAGCCCGAGCGGATGATCAGCTCCTTGCTGCGGCCCGCGATCGTCACCGCGCCGTCCGCTTCCTGCCGCGCGAGATCGCCGGTGCTCAGCCAGCCGTCCGGGGACACGGCCGCGTGCGTCGCGTCCGCGTTGCGGTAGTAGCCGAGCATCACGTTCGGCCCGCGCACGCGAATCTCGCCGACTTCGCCCGGCGGCACGTCGCTGCCGTCCGGCGCGACGATCCGCACGTCGACGCCCGGAATCGGCACGCCGACCGAACTGTCCGTGCGCGGCGCGTCGAGCGGCGTCTGCGTGATCGTCGGGCTGCTTTCGGTCATCCCGTAGCCGTTGTGCAGCGGCACGCCGTACAGGCGCTCGACGCGCGCCTTCAGGTTCGCATCGAGCGGCGAGCCGCCCGAATATGCGAAGCGCAGCCGCGGCGCGCGCCATGCGTGGCCGTGCGTGTGCAGGTGTTCGAGCAGCTTTGCGTGCATCGCGGGCACGCCCTGGAAGATCGTCACGCCTTCGTCGGCGAGCGCGACGCGGACGGCTTCCGGCGAGAAGCGCGGCGCGAGCCGCAGCGTCGCGCCCGCATACAGGCTGCCGAGGCATACCGACGCGAGCCCGTACACGTGCGACACGGGCAGCACCGTGTAGACGACGTCGTCCGGCGACACGCGGCGCAGCATGCTCGACGTCGCCGCGATGAACAGCAGGTTGCGGTGCGACAGCATCACGCCTTTCGGTGTGCCGGTCGTACCGGTGGTGTAGATCAATGCCGCGCATTGTGCGGCACTGCCGGTGGCCACCGGCTCGGCGGGCGCGCTCGCGTCGACGTGATACGAACACGCGCCGATGTCGACCGGCAGCGCCGCGGCCGGCGTGGCGCCGAGCCGCTCGGCATGGGCGCGCGCGTCGGGCGATACGTCGGTCGTGAACGCGATCAGCTTCGGGCGCGCATGCGCGGCGATCGCGTCGAGCTCGGCGGCCGACAGCCGCGCGTTCGACACGAGCGCCCATGCGTCGAGGCGGGCGGCGGCGAACAGCAGCACGATCTGCGCGACGCAGTTTTCGGCGACGATCATCACGCGGTCGCCGCCTTCTACGCCGAGACTCGCCAGCCGCGCGGCCGCCGCGTCGACGGCCTGCGCCAGGTCGCCGTACGACAGCCGGCGCGCATCCTCGATCAGTGCCGGCTGCGCGGGCGACTCCGCGGCCCGGTACGCGGGCACGTCGGCGATGCGGCGCGGCAGCGCGGCGAGCAGCGCATCGACATCGAGCGATTCGGATGAGCGGATGGGCGAGGACATGGCGTCTCCAGATGAAGGGCCGGCGGCAGCCGACGATATTTGCGAACGATCGTGCCATGGCGAGACGCGCGCCACAATCAGCCAATCGGGCAATAGCGCTTCACGATGTCTGCAATGATGATGGGTGCAATCGTGACGGCGACGCGGTGGGCCGGCGGAAAACGGGCCGCGAGTATACCGTCGGCGCGGGCTCGCCACTGCGCGCCCGGCGATCGTTCGCCATTAAAATGCCGCCATGAGCAAATCCAGACACGTGTCCGAAACCCCTGCGACCCAGCTGCTGCGCCGTCATGGCGTCGCATTCGGCGAGCATCCGTACGAATACGTCGAGCACGGCGGCACCGGCGAATCGGCGCGCCAGCTCGGCGTCGACGAGCACAGCGTCGTGAAGACGCTCGTGATGGAAGACGAGCACGCGAAGCCGCTGATCGTGCTGATGCACGGCGACCGCACCGTGTCGACGAAGAATCTCGCGCGGCAGATCGGCGCGAAGCGTGTCGAGCCGTGCAAGCCCGAGGTCGCGAACCGCCATTCGGGCTATCTCGTCGGCGGCACGTCGCCGTTCGGCACGCGCAAGACGATGCCCGTCTACGTCGAGTCGACGATCCTCGAATTGCCGACGATCTACCTGAACGGCGGCCGGCGCGGCTACCTCGTCAGCCTCGCGCCGGCGGTGCTCACGTCGCTGCTCGGCGCGCAGCCGGTGCAGTGCGCGAGCGTCGACTGAGGGTTTCACCTTCGTGGCACCCCGCGCCCGTTCGGTAGAATGGGCGCCGTTTCGGCCTGCCGGCTTGCCGCGCCCGGCCGTTCCTTTCCCGATACGTTGAAAGAAGAGTCCTCCGCATGCAGATCCTGCTCGCCGCCCTCGTTGCCTACCTGATCGGTTCGGTGTCGTTCGCCGTCGTTGTCAGTTCCGTGATGGGGCTGGCCGACCCGCGTTCATACGGGTCGAAGAACCCCGGCGCGACCAACGTCCTGCGCAGTGGCAACAAGAAGGCCGCGATCCTGACGCTCGTCGGCGACGCGTTCAAGGGCTGGATCGCCGTCTGGCTCGCCCGGCACTTCGGCCTGCCCGACGTCGCGATCGCGTGGGTCGCGATCGCCGTGTTCCTCGGCCACCTGTACCCGGTGTTCTTCCGCTTCCAGGGCGGCAAGGGCGTCGCGACCGCGGCCGGCGTGCTGCTCGCCGTGCACCCGGTGCTCGGGCTCGCGACCGCGCTGACCTGGCTGATCGTCGCGTTCTTCTTCCGCTATTCGTCGCTCGCGGCGCTGGTGGCGGCCGTGTTTGCGCCGGTGTTCGACGTATTCCTGTTCGGCATGCCGGGCCACAACCCGATCGCCTGGGCCGTGCTGGCGATGAGCGTGCTGCTCGTGTGGCGTCACCGCGGCAACATTTCGAAGCTGCTCGCGGGGCAGGAGAGCCGGATCGGCGACAAGAAGAAGGCGGCCGCGGACGGCGGCGCGCAGGACGGCGGGAAAGCCTGAGAAACGCGGCGCCGGGCGCGCCGCGTGTGCGGGGCCCGGCCGGATGACGCGACGGGCCGGCGGCCGGTCAGTCGCGGAAGTTGTTGAAGTCGAGCGGCGTGTCGGTCACGTCCTTGCGCAGCATCGCGATCGTGCTCTGCAGGTCGTCGCGCTTCGTGCCCGAGATGCGCACCGCGTCGCCCTGGATGCTCGCCTGCACCTTGATCTTGCTGTCCTTCACGAGGCGCACGATCTTCTTCGCGAGGTCGCCCGTCACGCCCTTCTTCACGGTGACGACCTGCTTGACCTTGTCGCCGCCGATCTTCTCGACCTTGCCGTAGTCGAGGAAGCGCACGTCGACGTTGCGCTTGGCCAGCTTGCCGATCAGTACGTCCTTGACCTGGCCGAGCTTGAAATCGTCGTCGGCGAACAGCGTCAGCTCGCGTTCCTTCTGCTCGACGCGTGCGTCGGAGCCCTTGAAGTCGAAGCGCGTCGAAATTTCCTTGTTCGACTGCTCGATGGCGTTCTTCACTTCGATCATGTTCGCTTCGGAAACGACGTCGAACGATGGCATGGCATTCTCCCTAGAGATGCGGGCACCCGGCTCACGCACGGGCACTCGCTATAATTGCGGACTGTTTGCCATTTTACCGATGCCCCTCCGTTTGCCCAAGGCCGGCCATGCGCCGCCCGGGCCGACGTGACCGCGAATGCCGATGCCCCCTGACGATTCCGCCCTGTCGCTGCTTCCCGACCATCCGCTCGCCGCGCACAACACGTTCGGCATCGCCGCGCGTGCGCGCTTCGCCGCGCGCATCACGCAGGCGGCGCAGTTCGAGGCGCTGCATCGCGACCCGCGGGTCGCGAACCTGCCGCAGCTCGTGCTCGGCGGCGGCAGCAACATCGTGTTCACGCGCGATTTCGACGGCGTCGTGCTGCTCGACGAGATCGCGGGCCGCCGCGTCGTGCGCGAGGACGACGACGCGTGGTACGTCGAGGCCGGCGGCGGCGAGAACTGGCACGCGTTCGTCGCGTGGACGCTCGAGCACGGGATGCCGGGCCTCGAGAATCTCGCGCTGATCCCGGGCACCGTCGGCGCCGCGCCGATCCAGAACATCGGCGCGTACGGCCTCGAGATGAAGGCGTATTTCGATTCGCTGGTCGCGGTGGAGCTGGCGACGGGGCGCCGCGAGCGCTTCGACGCCGCGCGCTGCGCGTTCGGTTACCGCGACAGTTTCTTCAAGCGGGAAGGGCGCGGCCGGTTCGCGATCGTCGCGGTGACGTTCCGGCTGCCGAAGCAATGGACGCCGCGGCTCGGCTATGCGGACGTCACGCGCGAGCTCGACGCGCGCGGCATCACGCCCGAGGCGGCAACGCCGCGCGACGTGTTCGATGCGGTCGTCGCGATCCGCCGCGCGAAGCTGCCCGATCCGCTGGTGCTCGGCAACGCGGGCAGTTTCTTCAAGAATCCGGTGATCGACGCCGCGCAATTCGATGCGCTGCGCGCTCGCGCGCCGGATGTCGTGTCGTATCCGCAGCCGGACGGGCAGGTGAAGCTCGCGGCCGGCTGGCTGATCGACCGCTGCGGCTGGAAGGGGCGCGCGCTCGGCGCGGCGGCCGTGCACGACCGCCAGGCGCTCGTGCTCGTCAATCGCGGCGGCGCGACCGGCGCCGACGTGCTGGCGCTGGCGCGGGCCATCCAGGCCGACGTGCGCGCGCAGTTCGGCGTCGAGCTGGAGGCGGAACCGGTCTGCCTGTAACGTAGCGCGCGCCGGTTTTGGCGCGCCCAAACGAAAGCGCCGATCGTCGACCGGCGCTTTTTTTACGCGTGTGCGTTGAGCGGCGCGTCAGTGCTTGAGGCGGCCGAGCAGCAGGAATTCCATCAGCGCCTTCTGCACGTGCAGGCGGTTTTCCGCTTCGTCCCACACGACACTCTGCGGGCCGTCGATCACGCCGGCCGTCACTTCCTCGCCGCGGTGCGCGGGCAGGCAGTGCATGAAGAGGGCATCCGGATTCGCATGGCCCATCATTTCCTCGTCGACGCACCAGTCGGCGAATGCCTGCTTGCGCGCCTCGTTCTCGGCCTCGAAACCCATGCTCGTCCACACGTCGGTCGTCACGAGATCGGCGCCCTTGCACGCTTCGTTCGGATCGTCGAACACCTCGTAGAACGGCGCGCTGTCGGGCGACACGAGCTTCATGTCGAGCGCATAGCCGGGCGGCGTCGACAGGCGCAGCTTGAAGCCGAGGATCTGCGCGGCCTCGATCCACGTGTAGAGCATGTTGTTCGCGTCGCCGACCCACGCGACGGTCTTGCCGGCGATCGGGCCGCGGTGCTCGTAGTACGTGAAGATGTCGGCGAGCACCTGGCACGGATGGTATTCGTTCGTCAACCCGTTGATCACCGGCACGCGGGAATTCTGTGCGAAGCGCGTGATCACGTCCTGCTCGAACGTGCGGATCATGATGATGTCGACCATTCGCGAGATGACCTGCGCGGAATCCTCGACGGGCTCGCCGCGGCCGAGCTGCGTGTCGCGCGTGCTCATGAACACGGCGTGGCCGCCGAGCTGGAAGATCCCGGCCTCGAACGACAGGCGCGTACGCGTCGAGCTCTTCTCGAAGATCATCGCGAGCGTGCGGTCGTGCAGCGGGTGATAGGTTTCGTAGTTCTTGAACTTGCGCTTCAGGATACCCGTGCGTTCGAGCACGTACTCGTAGTCTTCCAGCGAGAAATCCTTGAACTGCAGGTAGTGACGAATGGTTTTGGCGGTCATGAAACGAAATACGGCGGTCTCACCCGGCCGCGAGGCCGGACGGCGCCGCCGTCGGGTGTGGATAACTCAAAGCAGCATAAAGGATTTTCTGTGCTTTGACGAGCCGTGGAACGACGCGGGGCAGGATCGCCGCGCCCGATCCGCGGTGCGGGAAGAGGGCCGTCGGGACGACGCGCGATGGCGCGCTGCGGTATAATTCGAAAGTTTTCTCCAGCCCGGCAGGCAAGGCTTTTCGCGCTCTGCCGGACACAAGCCGTGCGCTGCACACATCCGGTGCAGTCCACCGGCGGCGCGCATCGACGCCCCGTTTTCGGGATATCGATCGGCTCGTGCCGCCGCCTCTCCAGCTTTGTGTTCGCGTATCCAGGCGCCGTTGCCTGGACATCGCCGGGCCGTCACTTGGGTAACCACATGGCTGAAACCCCTCCGACCGAATTTTTCATCCAGGGCATCACGAAAGACGGGAAAAAGTTTCGCCCGAGCGACTGGTCGGAACGTCTGGCCGGTGTGATGGCCTGCTTCGGGCCGGGGGCGAGCGGGCCGAATGCGCGACTCAAGTATTCGCTGTACGTGCGCCCGACGATGCTCGGCGACCTGAAATGCGTGATCCTCGATTCGCGGTTGCGCGACATCGAGCCGATGGCTTTCGATTTCGTGCTGAATTTCGCGAAGGACAACAACCTCGTCGTGACCGAGGCGTGCGAATTGCCGGACTACAACACGAAGAAGTGAGTGATGCCGACGGGCGAGGGCGCGGGTTGCGTCCGCCCGGGCAACTGCCGCCGCCGCGCGTGATGCGCAGGCGGCAGGCGACAAAAAAGCCCGCCTAGGCGGGCTTTTTCGTGATCGCAGGAAACAGGAACGCCCGCCTGAGCGGGCGCACCGGAGTTACGCTGCTGCCTGCAGGCCCTTGACGGCTGCGGCCAGGCGGCTCTTGCTGCGAGCGGCCTTGTTCTTGTGAACGATCTTCTTGTCGGCGATCGTGTCGATCGTCTTCACGGCAGCCTTGAACAGCTCGGCAGCCTTTGCCTGGTCGCCGGCTTCAACAGCCTTGCGAACCGACTTGATCGCGGTACGGAATTTCGAGCGCAGCGCCGAGTTGTGCGAGTTTGCCTTCGCGGCCTGGCGGGCGCGCTTGCGTGCTTGTGCGGAGTTAGCCATGACGGTTCCTTATCCTGTCCTGTTTCCAGAGCTTGGAGCCTGACGGCCAAGCGCTGCTTTTCGATCCGTCCCCTGAGAACGATTGCCCAGGGGCGCATAAAAAAACGGTGATTTTAACCGAGGCCGGGACATGAAAACGGCAGTTGCCGTGCATGTACGAGCCCAGAAACCGGCGATTATAGCAACAAAATCAAGCGAGTGGCAAGTTCAACGTGATGCCGGCCGGATGGAGCCGCGGGCGGCCGGTGCGCTTTTCGGCATCGGCCGGTGGCCGGGTCGCGCAACGTCCGTATAATAAGCGCCCCATGAATCTATTCCGAGCCCTGCTGACGGTCAGCGGCTTCACGCTGCTGTCGCGCGTGACCGGACTGGCCCGCGAGACGCTGATCGCCCGTGCGTTCGGCGCCAGTCAATACACCGACGCGTTCTACGTCGCCTTCCGTATCCCGAACCTGCTGCGCCGCCTGTCCGCCGAAGGCGCGTTCTCGCAGGCGTTCGTGCCGATCCTCGCCGAGTTCAAGAACCAACAGGGGCACGATGCGACGAAGGCGCTCGTCGACGCGATGTCCACCGTGCTCGCGTGGGCGCTGGCCGTGCTGTCGGTCGTCGGGATCGCGGGCGCGTCGTGGGTCGTGTTCGCGGTCGCGTCCGGCCTGCACAGCGACGGCCAGGCGTTTCCGCTCGCGGTCACGATGACGCGGATCATGTTCCCGTACATCGTGTTCATTTCGCTGACCACGCTCGCGTCGGGCGTGCTGAACACGTACAAGAGCTTCTCGCTGCCCGCGTTCGCGCCGGTGCTGCTCAACGTCGCGTTCATCGCCGCGGCCGTGTTCGTCGCGCCGCACCTGAAGGTGCCGGTCTACGCGCTCGCGTGGGCGGTCATCGTCGGCGGCGTGCTGCAGTTTCTCGTGCAGTTGCCGGGCCTGAAGAAGATCGACATGGTGCCGCTGATCGGCCTGAACCCGCTGCGCGCGCTGCGTCATCCGGGCGTGAAGCGCGTGCTCGCGAAGATGGTGCCTGCCACGTTCGCGGTGTCCGTCGCGCAACTGTCGCTGATCATCAACACCAACATCGCGTCGCGGCTCGGGCAGGGCGCCGTGTCGTGGATCAACTACGCCGACCGCCTGATGGAGTTCCCGACGGCGCTGCTCGGCGTCGCGCTCGGCACGATCCTGCTGCCGAGCCTGTCGAAGGCGCACGTCGACGCCGATTCGCACGAATATTCGGCGCTGCTCGACTGGGGGCTGCGCGTCACGTTCCTGCTCGCGGCGCCGAGCGCGCTCGCGCTGTTCTTCTTCGCGACACCGCTCACCGCGACGCTGTTCAACTACGGCAAGTTCGACGCGCATACCGTCACGATGGTCGCGCGCGCGCTCGCGACCTACGGGATCGGCCTCGTCGGCATCATCCTGATCAAGATCCTCGCGCCGGGCTTCTATGCGAAGCAGGACATCAAGACGCCCGTGAAGATCGCGATCGGCGTGCTGATCGTCACGCAGCTGTCGAACTACGTGTTCGTGCCGCTGATCGGCCACGCGGGCCTCACGCTGAGCATCGGCGTCGGCGCGTGCCTGAATTCGCTGCTGCTGTTCCTCGGGCTGCGCAAGCGCGGCATCTACCAGCCGTCGCCGGGCTGGCTGCGCTTTTTCGTGCAGCTCGTCGGCGCGGCGCTCGTGCTCGCGGGCCTGATGCACTGGTGCGCGATCAGTTTCGACTGGACCGGCATGCGCGCGCAGCCGCTCGATCGCATTGCGCTGATGGCTGCGTGCCTCGTGCTGTTTGCTGCACTATATTTCGGTATGTTGTGGGTGATGGGCTTCAAATACGCTTACTTCAGAAGGCGCGCCAAGTGACGACCGCAATGACCCGCGTCCTCGACTACTTCAGCACGCTCGTGGCGGACGACGACAGTCTGCCCGTCACGGAAGCCGCGCTGTCGCTGGCGCAGGACGCGTATCCCGACCTCGACCTGCAGGGCACGCTGGCCGAACTCGACATGCTGGCGGCGCGGCTGCGCCGGCGGCTCGCCGACGATACCGACCTGAAGGGCCGCGTCGCCGCGCTGAACGACTTCTTCTTTCGCGAGCTCGGCTTCGCGTGCAATCACAACGATTACTACGACCCCGATAACAGCCACCTGAATGCCGTGCTGAAGCGGCGGCGCGGGATTCCGATCTCGCTGTCGGTGCTGTACCTGGAGCTCGCCGAGCAGATCGGCGTGCCGGCGCGCGGCGTATCGTTCCCCGGCCATTTCCTGCTGCGCGTGACGCTGCCGGATGGCGACCTGATCATCGATCCGACCAACGGCCATTCGCTGTCCGAAGCCGAGATGGTCGAGATGCTCGAGCCGTACGTCGCGCGGGCGGCGGGGGCGGTCGACAGCGCGTTGCGCGCGCTGCTGCAGCCCGCGACGAGCCGCGAGATCATCGCGCGGATGCTGCGCAACCTGAAGACGATCTATCTGCAGACGGAGCGCTGGCAGCGGCTGCTCGCGGTGCAGCAGCGGCTCGTGATCCTGCTGCCCGAGCAGCTCGACGAGGTGCGCGACCGCGGCTTCGCGTATGCGCGGCTCGACTACCTGCGCCCCGCGCTCGAGGATCTCGAGCAGTATCTCGGCGAGCGGCCCGAGGCGGAAGACGCGACCGTCGTCGAGTCGCAGGTCAGCGAATTGCGGCAACGGATGCAGCGCGACGGCGAGGATTGAGCCGCCAGCGCGCTGCTTCTTGGACACGGAAAAAACGCCCGCATCGCGGGCGTTTTTCTTGCGCGCTTGCCGCAGGGGCGTGCAAAGCGTGACAGGCGAAAAAAAAGCCGCCCGGACCGGGCGGCTTGCGGGTGCGCGACGCGCTGCTTACTTCAGCGCGTCGAACGCGCGCTCGCGGATTTCGTCGACGGTGCCCAGGCCCGAGATCTTGCGATACTGCGGCGCCTTCAGACCGTTTTCCTCGCCGCGCTGTGCCCAGTCGCCGTAGTACGTGATCAGCGGCTTGGTCTGCGCTTCGTACACTTCGAGACGCTTTTTGACAGTTTCTTCCTTGTCGTCGTCGCGCTGGATCAGCGGTTCGCCCGTCACGTCGTCGTGACCTTCGACCTTCGGCGGGTTGAACTTGACGTGGTACGTGCGGCCCGATGCCGGGTGCGTGCGGCGGCCGCTCATGCGCTCGATGATTTCCGAGAACGGGACGTCGATCTCGAGCACGTAGTCGATCGCGACGCCGGCTTCCTTCATTGCGTCAGCCTGCGCGATCGTGCGCGGAAAGCCGTCGAACAGATAACCGTTCGCGCAGTCGGATTCCTTCAGGCGCTCCTTGACCAGGCCGATGATCAGCGCGTCCGGCACGAGCTTGCCGGCATCCATGTAACCCTTCGCCTCGACGCCGAGCGGCGTGCCGGCCTTGACGGCCGCGCGCAGCATGTCGCCCGTCGAGATTTGCGGAATGCCGAATTTTTCCTTGATGAAGTTTGCCTGGGTGCCCTTTCCCGCGCCGGGCGCGCCCAACAGGATCAAACGCATGGTGATATCTCCAAGTATGTAGATTCGTGTGGCGAGACACAAAGGCGTCGGCGACAGCGGGCGCGGGGCTCGCCCGGCGCATGGCGGACCGGTCTGATGCGGCGCGTCGGCCGAGGCGACGCGCGGCTGCCGGCAGGGCCACGGGCGGGGTCAAGCGAGGACGCGCTGGTCGCGGACGGCTCGCACAATCGCCTGATTATGCCACGGGTTATTTTGAACCCGGCTGAAAAAGGGCCTGCACGCGCGCGAGATCGGCCGGCGTATCGATGCCGGCTTCGGGCGCGGATTCGGTGATCAGCACCGCGATGCGCTCGCCGTGCCACAGCGCGCGCAACTGTTCGAGCTGCTCGGCCTGTTCGATTGGCGCCTGCGCGAGCGACGGATAGGTGCGCAGGAAACGCGCGCGATACGCATAGAGGCCGATGTGCCGATAGACCGGGAAAGCCGGTGCAGGCATGGCCGCGACGTCGGGCCAGTGCGGCTGGTACGCGTCGCGGCTCCACGGAATCGGCGCGCGCGAGAAGTACAGCGCGACGCTCTGCGCGTCGAGCGCGACCTTCACGACGTTCGGATTGAACACGTCGGCCGCGTCGTGGATCGGGTGAGCGGCGGTCGCGATCGCGCACGCCGGATGCGCGGCCAGGTGCGACGCTACGTCGCGCACGAGCACGGGGTCGATCAGCGGCTCGTCGCCCTGCACGTTGACGACGACGGTGTCGTCGCGCCAGCCGAAGGCCGCCGCGACTTCCGCGAGCCGGTCGGTGCCGGACGGATGGTCGGCGCGCGTGAGCACCGCTTCGAAGCCGTGATCGCGCGCCGCGTCGAGCACGCTCTGCGCGTCGGACGCGACGAGCACCTGTTGCGCGCCCGCTTCGCGCGCGCGCTCGGCGACACGCACGACCATCGGCTTGCCGCCGAGATCGGCGAGCGGCTTGTTCGGGAGCCGCGTCGACGCGAGCCGGGCGGGAATGACGGCGATGAAGGGGGGCGGGTGAGTCATCAGGGGAGCGCTGGGAAGAACGGGGCGGGCGACGCCGGAAGCCGGGCGCCCGGCGAGTGCGGCAGCCCGGCCGGGGCCGGGCCGTCACGGTGTCGAACGGGGCGCCGGGCGAGCGGCGCGGCGGTTCAGCGGCCGGCCGGATCGACCGGCGTGCCTTCGACGGTCTGGCGCGCTTCGTCGACCAGCATCACGGGGATGCCGTCGCGGATCGGGTACGCGAGCTTGTCCGCGTTGCAGATCAGTTCCTGCGCGGCACGGTCGTAGTGGAGCGGGCCTTTGCAGATAGGGCACACAATGATTTCAAGCAGGCGAGCGTCCACGGAGTTTCTCCACAACGAGGGCAATGAGGCGAGGGTCGAGCGCGGCTTCGACGGGGACTACCCACAGTCGGGCGTCGCGCCAGGAAGCGCCCAATTTTACTGCATCCTTCTCGGTGATCAGGATCGCATCGACGGCATCGTCGACGAACGGATTGTCGGCGAACGCGTAATGGTCGGGCAGCGCGCGGGTCGCCGGCGCGAGACCGGCCGCGCGCAGCGTCGCGAAGAAGCGTTCCGGCGCGCCGATGCCGGCCGCGGCGAGCACGCGTTCGTGCGCGAATTGCGACAGCGGGCGGCGTAGCGCGGGCTGGTCGAGGTGCCAAGCGGCGCCCGGCGTCAGCGCGAGCGCGTAGGTGTCGGGCCACGGCGGCAGCGCGCCGCTGTACGGATCGTTGACGAGCGTCGCGTCGCGGTGCCGCGACAGCGGCTCGCGCAGCGGGCCGGCCGGCAGCAGGAAGCCGTTGCCGCCGAGCCGGTGGTCGAATACGACCAGCTCGACGGTGCGCGCGAGGCGGTAGTGCTGCAGGCCGTCGTCGCTGACGATCACGTCGACGTCCGGATGCGCGGCGCGCAGCGCCTGCGCGGCCGCGACGCGGTCGGGGCACACCCACACGGGTGCGCCGGTGCGGCGCGCGATCAGCAGCGGTTCGTCGCCGGCCGCGGCCGCGCGCGACGCCGGCGTGACGGCGGTGGGCGCCTTCACGTTCGCGCCGTAGCCGCGCGACACGACGCCGGGCGTGAAGCCGGCCGCGCGCAGCGCGTCGACGAGCGCGATCACGGTCGGCGTCTTGCCGGTGCCGCCGACGGTCACGTTGCCGACCACGACCACCGGCACGCCGACGTCGACCGGCTGCTTCCAGCCCTGCGCGTAAGCGGTGCGCCGCAGCGCCGCGCACAGGCCGAACACGCAGGCGAACGGCGTGAGCGCCCACGCGAGCGCGCCGCGCCGCTGCCATTCGCGTGTGAGGCGCGCTTCGAGTCGCGCGAGCGGGCCGCCGGGCGCGCTCATCGGGTCGGCCGCGGCGCGTCGTGCGCCGCGGCGAGGGACGGATTCGTCAAGGCGGATTCTCCGTTGGGCGGCGCATGCCGCAGGGTCCGTGGAAGGCGGCACTCTAGCGCGCCGCACGCCGGCGCGGCAAGCGCGACCGGCCGCCGCAGCGTGCGGGGCCGGATCGCGGCGCCCTGTGGATAACTCTGTGAAAAACTCCCCCGTCGATTGTCTCAAACGCCCGTCCGGCGGGCCTCGAATCGGATGAGAATCATTCTGAAAGGTTTAAAAAATTATAAAAATCAAGGCGTTACCGAGAATCGTCTGGTTTTTTTAGCGGTTTCCGAGCGTTTTACGCGGACGAATGCCAGAGTGTGGACACCTTCCGTGCGCGACGGCGAATACGGCGGCGCTGGACGCCGCGCGCGTGTCGGACTATCGTGACGCCGCCAGCATTCATCCGACCGCCCATGCTTTCCGATTCCCCTTTTTCCGCCCCCGGCGCCACCCGCGGCGGCGACGAAGTGATTCCCGTTTCGGCGCTCAATCGTGCGATTTCGACGATGCTCGAGCGCTCGTTTCCGCTGTTATGGATTTCCGGCGAAGTGTCGAATTTCACGCGCGCCGCGAGCGGCCACTGGTATTTCTCGATCAAGGACCAGCAGGCGCAGATGCGCTGCGTGATGTTCCGTGGCCGCGCCCAGTATGCGGAATTCACGCCGCGCGAAGGCGACCGCATCGAGGTGCGCGCGGTCGTCACGATGTACGAGCCGCGCGGCGAAGTGCAGCTCAACGTCGAAGCCGTGCGGCGCACCGGGCAGGGGCGCCTGTACGAGGCATTCCTGCGGCTGAAGGCGCAGCTCGAGGCCGAGGGCCTGTTCGCCCCCGAGCGCAAGCGGCCGCTGCCGGCGCACCCGCGCGCGATCGGCATCGTCACGTCGCTGCAGGCCGCCGCGCTGCGCGACGTGCTGACCACGCTCGCCCGGCGCGCGCCGCATATTCCGGTGATCGTCTATCCGGCCCCCGTGCAGGGCGCCGGTTCCGCCGAAAAGCTCGTCGCGGCCGTGGCGACCGCGAATGCGCGGCGCGAGGTAGACGTGCTGCTGGTCTGTCGCGGCGGCGGCTCGATCGAGGATCTGTGGTCGTTCAACGACGAAGCGCTGGCGCGCGCGATCGCGGCGAGCGAGCTGCCGGTCGTCAGCGGCGTCGGGCACGAAACCGATTTCACGATCGCCGACTTCGCGGCCGACCTGCGCGCGCCGACGCCGACCGGCGCGGCCGAACTCGCGAGCCCGCAGCGCGCGCTGCTGCTGCGCGAGGTCGACGAGCGCCAGCGTGCGCTCGCGCGCGGCATGGCGCGCCGGCTCGAACAGCGCGCGCAGCAGCTCGACTGGCTCGCGCGCCGGCTCGTGAGTCCGGCCGAGCGGCTGCAGCGGCAGCGCACGCACGTCCAGCAGCTCGCGGCGCGGCTGGCGTCGGCGGCGTCGCGGCCGGTGCGCGATGCCCGTGCGCGTTTCGCGCTCGCGCAGTTGCGCTGGCAGCGCGCGCGGCCCGATGTGTCGCAGGCGCGCCACGCGCTCGCGGGGCTGTCGCAGCGTCTGGCCAGCGCGTTGCAGCGCCGTCACGAACGCGACACGGCGCGCGTGTCGGCCTGTGCCGCGCGGCTCGAGGTGCTGAGCCCGCAGCGTACGCTCGAGCGCGGCTATGCGGCGCTGATCGATGCGCAGACGGGCCGTGCGGTGCGCGCGCCGAACGCGCTGAAGCCGCAGCGGCGCCTGACCGTGCATCTCGCCGAAGGCTCGGCCGACGTGTCGCTCGCCGACGTGCAGCCGCGGCTGACCGATACGATCTGACGCAAGAAGCGGCGCGCGAGACACGCGAGGATCGTCGCAACGCATGCGGCACGGCCGGGCACGAATGCTGCGCATCGTCCGGTTCGTCCTGCCGGACGTCGCGCCAGCAGCGCTTTTCCGCATACCGCGGATAAATGGCCCGTGAGTTTGCGGGGTTATTCGTCCTCGCCTACAATCGGACGCTCGGCAGCATCCAACACAGCCTCCCTACATACTCAACGAAGGAATCGCCATGGCTCATACGCTCCCGCCGCTCCCGTACGCTGAAGACGCACTCGCGCCGACCATCTCGCTCGAGACGATCCAGTACCACTACGGCAAGCACCATCAGGCATATGTGACGAACCTGAACAATCTGATCCCGGGCACGGAATTCGAAAACCTGCCGCTGGAAGAGATCGTGAAGAAGTCGTCGGGCGGCATCTTCAACAACGCCGCGCAAGTCTGGAACCACACGTTCTTCTGGAACAGCCTGTCGCCGAACGGCGGCGGCGCACCGACGGGCGCGCTGGGCGACGCGATCAATGCGAAGTGGGGTTCGTACGACGCATTCAAGGAAGCGTTCACGAAGGCCGCGGTCGGCACGTTCGGTTCGGGCTGGGCATGGCTCGTGAAGAAGGCCGACGGTTCGCTCGACATCGTGTCGACGAGCAACGCTGCCACGCCGCTGACGACCGCCGACAAGGCGCTGCTGACGATCGACGTGTGGGAACACGCGTACTACATCGACTACCGCAACGCCCGTCCGAAGTTCGTCGAAGCGTACTGGAACATCGTGAACTGGGACTTCGCCGCGAAGAACTTCGCGTAAGTCCGGTGCCTGCGCGCCGCCACGGCGCGCAGCATCGAAAAAAGCCCTCGTTTCGAGGGCTTTTTGTTTTTGCGCGGCCCGAACGTGCCGCGCCCGCCGGATCAGCCGGCGATGCCGAGCAGCCAGCCGAGCGCCGCGCTCGCGATCACGACGGCCCATGGCGGCACGCGCCAGAACACCAGCGCGACGAAGGCGACCAGCGCGGCGGCCAGGTCGCGCGGCGCGACGATCGTATCGGTCCAGACCGGGTGATAGAGCGCGGCGAGCAGCAGCCCGACGACGGCCGCGTTCACGCCGGCGAGCGCGGCCTGCATGTGCGCGCTGCGGCGCAGGCGTTCCCAGAACGGCGCGGTGCCTCCGATGAGCAGGAACGACGGCGCGAAGATCGACACGAGTGCGATCGTGCCGCCGAGCCAGCCGTTCGGCGCATCGCGCAGCGACGCACCGAGGAATGCCGAGAACGTGAACAGCGGCCCCGGCACGGCCTGCGCGACGCCATATCCGGCGAGAAACGCCGAATCGCCGACCCAGCCGGGCGCGACCACGGCCGCCTGCAGCAGCGGCAGCACCACGTGCCCGCCGCCGAACACGAGCGCACCCGTGCGGAAGAACGCATCGACGACGGCGAGCGTATCGGAGCGCAGCACGCGGGCCGCGAACGGCAGCGCGACGAGCAGCGCCGCGAACAGCAGAAGCCACAGCACGCCCGCGCGGGACGACACGTGCAGCGGCAACGGTTCGTGCGCGTCGCGCGCCGGTTGCGGCAGCAGCACGACACCGGCCGCGCCGGCCACGACGATCACCGCGACCTGCGTCCAGGCGGCCGGTGCGAGCAGCGCGACGCAGGCGGCCGCGGCCATCAGCGTGACGCGCCGCGCGTCCGGGCACAGCGTGCGCGCCATGCCCCATACGGCTTGCGCGATCACCGCGACCGACACGATGCGCAGCCCGTGCAGCGCGCCGGCTTCGATCGGCGCGCCCGTCGCGTGAACGCCGAGCGCGAACAGCATCATCAGCAGCGCCGACGGCAGCGTGAAACCGAGCCACGCGGCGAACATGCCGGCATAGCCGGCGCGCGCGAGACCGATCGCCATCCCGACCTGGCTGCTCGCCGGCCCCGGCAGGAACTGGCACAGCCCGACCAGATCGGCATAGGTGCGCTCGGTGAGCCAGCCGCGCCGCGTGACGAATTCCGCGCGAAAGTAGCCGAGATGCGCGACCGGCCCGCCGAACGACGTGAGCCCGAGCCGCAGGAACGCGATGAAGACGGGCCACGGATGACGGGCGGGGGCGGGGAGGGTCGACGTGTTCAAGGCGGTGCGCGCGGCTGGCGGAACGAGTCGCCACGATAGCGCAACTCGGCGGCTGCGGGGCAGCGCGCAGCGTCGACAAAGGCCTGCCGAGGCCGTTGCGCGGCGTTCAGGACGCGCCGTCGCCGAGCCCGCTCGCGCGGCGCAATGCGTCGATGTCCACGAGCTCGATCTCGCCGACGTGCAGCCGCACCACGCCGTCGGCCTGCAATGCCTTCAGCAACTGGTTGGTGGTCTGCCGCGTCAGCGACAGCATCGACGCGAGCGTTTCCTGCGACAGCCGGATATGCGTGCGCCCGGCGCTGATGCCGCCGTAGCCTTCGGCGATCATCAGCAGCCGCGCGGCGAGCCGCTGCGCGGCCGGCATCACGCTCATCGACTCGACGGTCAGGAAGCTCAGGCGCAGCTTTTGCGCCATCAGCAGCGCGAACTGCCGCCAGTATTGCGGCGTCGTATCGAGGATCGCGAGCAGCGCGGCCTGGGGCACGTGCAGCAGCAGCGCGTCGTCGAGCGCGATGGCGTCGTGCGTGCGCGGCTGGCCGTCGAACAACGCGATCTCGCCGAACCACGTGACGGGCTCGGCCACCGTCAGCAGCGCTTCCTTGCCCTGCGGATCGACCGCCCCTATCGTGAGTGAACCGGCCAGTACCGCGTACAGCCCGCACGGCGGGTCGCCGCGCCGGAACAGCGCGTGGCCGGACGGCAAGCGGCGCAGCGTCGCGCGGGCGATCAGGGCGGCGCGCAGCGCGGGCGGCAGCCCGGCGAACCACGGGTTCGCTTCGATCTGCGGCAGGTACGGGGCGAGCGAAGAAGGCATGGGCACGCGATGTCGGGTAGCTGACAGAGGTTCTCGGGCGTGACGCGCATCATAGCGCTCAATAACCGATCAGGAGACGCCATGAAGACCCTCGAAGATCATCTTTCCCAGTATGCGGCCTACCATCGCGACGCGCGCAACATCGCGACGCATCTGGTCGGCATCCCGATGATCGTGTTCGCGGTCGAGGTGCTGCTGTCGCGGCCGGCGCTCGGGATGCTGGCCGGCATCGCGCTGTCGCCGGCGCTGCTGCTCGCCGTCGTGTCCGCGCTGTTCTACTTGCGTCTCGACCTGCGGTTCGGGATCGTGATGACCGGGCTGCTCGCCCTCGGCCTGTGGGCCGCGCAGTCGCTGGCGCCGCTGCGGACCGCGCAATGGCTTGCAATCGGCATCGGCGCGTTCGTCGTCGGCTGGATCGTGCAGTTCGTCGGGCACTGGTTCGAAGGCCGCAAGCCCGCGTTCGTCGACGATCTGGTCGGCCTGATCGTCGGGCCGCTGTTCGTCGTCGCCGAGGTCGCGTTCTTCGTGGGGCTGCGCGGCGACGTACGCCGCGAAGTCGAGCGGCGCGCGGGCCCGGTGCATGGCGGCGCGCATTCGCATGTCTGATGCGTCGGCCGGGCCGGTCTGCGTATTCGGCGCGGGCGCGATCGGGTGCTACCTCGGCGGCCGCCTCGCGGCAGCCGGCGCGCACGTCACGCTCGTCGGCCGCGCGCGGATCGGCGACGCGATTCATCTGCACGGACTCACGCTGACCGACCGGCGCGGCTATCGCGGGGCGCTCGCGCCGGCCGATGTCCGATTCGCCACCGATCCGGCCGCGGCGGCCGCCGCGCGGCTCGTGCTCGTCGCGGTGAAGTCGGCCGCCACGCGCGAGGCCGCCGCGCAACTGGCCGGCGTGCTGCGGCCGGGCACGATCATGATCAGCTTCCAGAACGGCCTGCACAACGCCGACGTGCTGCGCGACGCACTCCCGCAAGCGACCGTGTTGGCCGGCATGGTGCCGTTCAACGTGATCGAGCGCGGGCCCGGCGCGTTTCACCAGGGCTCGGCGGGGAGGCTGGCGGTCGACGCGTCGCCTGCGCTGCAGCCGTTCACCGGCCTGTTCGCGCGGGCCGGCCTGCCGCTCGTGCTGCATCGCGACATGCGCACCGTGCAGTGGGCGAAGCTGCTGCTCAACCTGAACAATGCGGTCAATGCGCTCGCGAACCTGCCGTTGCGTGACGAGCTCGCCCAACGCACGTACCGGCGCTGCGTCGCATTGGCCCAGCGCGAGGCGCTGCACTGGCTGGCGCGGGCCGCGATCCGGCCTGCGCGCTTGACGCCGCTGCCGGCCGCATGGATTCCGGCGATGCTCGATCTGCCCGATGCGGCTTTCCGCGTGCTCGGCGGCCGGATGCTCGAGATCGATCCGTTGGCGCGCTCGTCGATGTCCGACGATCTCGCGGCGCATCGTGCGACCGAAGTCGAATGGATCAACGGCGAAATCGTGCGGCTGGCCGGGCGCTTCGGCGCGCCGGCGCCCCGGCGCCGGTCAATGCGCGGCTGTGCGCGCTCGTCCACGACGCGGAAAGCGCGGCGTCACGTCCGGTGTGGCGCGGCGATGCGCTGTGGGCCGACCTGGCCGCGCAGGCGCCGCGTGCGGGCCACGTGCCGGCCGCGTAGGCCGGCGTCGCGGCGCTTGCCGACGGCGCGGGCTGGGCGCAACGACTAAGATGCGGAGTGCGTCATCCGACGCCCTTGCGGAGCAATCGCCATGGTGGATCGCCCAACTCTCGATGCCTACGACGCCCATGCCGCGCAATACGCGCAGGACTGGCTCGACCAGGCTGCGCCCGACGACATGTACGCGCTGCTCGAACAGCATTTCTCGCCGGGGCTGACCGCCGACGTCGGCTGCGGCGCGGGGCGCGACACGGCCTGGCTCGCGTCGCGCGGCTTCGACGTGCGCGGCTACGACGCGAGCGCCGCGCTGCTCGATGAGGCGCGGCGGCGCCATCGCGATCTGACGTTCGAACTGGCCGCGCTGCCGGCGCTGGCCGGCGTACCGTCCGGCGCGTTTCGCAACGTGCTGTGCGAAACGGTCGTCATGCATCTCGAACAGGCGGATGCAGCGGCGGCTGCCGCGCGGCTGGCCGATCTGCTGATGCCGGGCGGCACGTTGTACCTGAGCTGGCGGGTGGCCGGAAGCGGCATGTTGCGCGACGAGCGCGGCCGCCTCTATACGCCGCTCGATTCGGCGCGGATGCATGCGGCGCTGGGCGCGGGCGTGCACGTGATCGACGAACACGAGGTCGTCAGCGCGTCGTCCGGCAAGCGCGTGCACCGGCTGATCGTGCGCAAGGCGGGCGGCGACGCGTGAGCGCGCCGCGCCGGCGAACTCACTCGCGGCTGAGCGCCGCTTCCCAGTTGATGTCGACGCAGAGCACCTGCATGCCCGTCGCGGCCGGTGCGGCGATCGACGCGGTCACGCACAGGTGCGCCTCGTTGATCGACAGGTAGGGCGGCGTCAGATGCACGCCGCCGGGCGCGCGCATCGCGTCGATGAAGTACGGGCGGCGTTCCCAGCTCGCGCCTTCGGAATGCAGCAGCGGGCGGAAGCGCTTCGCACGTTGCGACACGCTGCCGCGCGCGAGCACGTTGTCGCCGATCTGGCGGCCCGACGCGTCGAGCAGGAAGCAGCGCGCGGTCTCGGGCAGCCCGAGCACGGCCGCCGCCGCATCGGTGAGCGATTCGCCCGCGCCGAGCTTGCGGCTCGCGTCCTCGAGCGCGGCCACGTACGGCGCGAGCCGTTCGGCCTGCGTGCGTTCGCGCTGCGCGACGCGCAGCCGCAGCGCGGCCGACAGCGTATCCATGCAGCCCGCGGCGGCCTGCGGCTGCACGGGATCGACGCTCGGCCCCGCGAAGTACTGGCCCTGTACGAAATCGACGTCGCATTCGAGCGCGATCAGCGCGTCGCGTTCGGTCGCGAGCCCGCCCATCAGCACGAGCTGGCCGGATTCGTGCAGCAGCGACACGAGCCCCGGCAGCACGCGTTCGAGATGCGAGTGCTCGCTCGCCTGCGCGAGGATGCCGCGGTCCAGCGTGACGATGTCCGGATGCAGGTGCCACACGCGATCGATGTTCGAATGCTTCGCGCCGAACCCGACGAGCGCGATCAGGAAGCCGGCCTTGCGCAGCCCGTCGATGATCGCCGCATAGCGTGGCGTCTCGCCGCCGGCCTGTTCGGGCACCTCGAGCACCACGCGGTGCGGCGGCAGCCCGAGCGCCTTCAGGTTCGCGAGCAGCGCGTCGCCGTAGATGGTGTCCATCAGCGCGGCCGGATGCAGGCTCAGGAAGAGCCATTCGTCGTGGCTGTCGAACGCGTGGAAGTTACCGAGATGCAACGATTCGGCGAGCCGGCCGAGCTCGAGCAGGTCGCCGCGCCGCGCCGCCTGCGTGAACACCTCGTGCGACGCCACCTGGCGGCTTTCCTCGTCGTGCGCGCGCAGCGACGCGTGATAGCCGATCGCGCGCCGGTGCGACACCGAGAACACGGGCTGGAACACGCTGAACACGGTGTAGCCGCCGTACAGCACGGTGCGTCGGTTCCCGTCGTCGCCGGCGACCGGGCGGGGCGGCTGAAAGCCGGGGGGATCGATTTCGATCATGCTCATGATGTCGGCCGAAGGAAGACTCCCAGTTTACCTACAGAATACGCGAGCAAGAAGTATGCACGGCAGGCGCCGTGTGCGGCCGCCCGCCGCTGCCGACATGCGCACGCGTGTCGGGCCGCGTTGCACCGCGATGGTGCGTTCCGGCCCGATTCGGCGCGCGCCGCGCGTCACGCGCGCTCGGACGGGTCGGTCTTGCGCGCGGTGCTGCGGATCTCGGGTGCGAGCTGCGCGAAGATCCACGCGGACGCGGCCGTGATGATCCCGACGCAGATGAAGGTCGCATGGAACGCCGGCAGCGTGTTGCTCGGCGTCACGGTGCGCAGCATGCCGGTGAACGTTGCGAGCAGCGCGCCGGCGACCGTGACGCCGAGGCTCATCGACAGCATCTGCACGAGCGAGAACAGGCTGTTGCCGCTGCTCGCGCCGCCGGTGCCGAGATCCTTCAGCGTCAACGTGTTCATCGCGGTGAACTGCATCGAGTTGAAGCCGCCGAACAGCGCGAGATGCACGACCTTCACCCACACCGGCACCGTGTCGCGCATCAGCGCGAAGCTCGCCATCATCACGCCGACCATGATCGTGTTCGCGAGCAGCACCTTGCGATAGCCGTGCTGCGTGATCAGCCGCGTGATGATCCGCTTCGAGAACATGCCGGCCGCCGCGACCGGCAGCATCATCAGCCCGGCCTCGAACGCCGAGTAGCCGAGGCTCACCTGCAGCAGCAGCGGGATCAGGTACGGCATCGCGCCGCTGCCGATCCGCGCGAACAGGTTGCCGAGCAGCCCGACGCTGAACGTGTGGATCTTGAACAGCTCCAGCGAGAAGATCGGCTGCGGCGCGCGCACCGCGTACAGTCCGTACGCGACGAAGCACGCGAGGCTCAGGATCAGCAGCACCAGCACGGCCGCGTGCTGCATGCCGAGATCGGCGAGCCCGTCGAGCGACAGCGAGATCGCGACCATGCCGATCGTCAGCAGCAGATAGCCCTTCAGGTCGAAGCGGCCGGCGGCCGGGTTGCGCGAGTCGGGCATCGAATAGAAGGTCGCGATGCAGCCCGCGACGCCGACCGGCACGTTGATCAGGAAGATCCAGTGCCACGACGCGATCTTCACGAGCCAGCCGCCGAGCGTCGGCCCGATCAGCGGGCCGATCAGGCCCGGAATCGCGACGAACGACAGCGCGGGCAGGTAGCGTTCGGCCGGAAAGGTGCGCAGCACCGCGAGCCGCCCGACCGGCAGCAGCATCGCGCCGCCGACCCCCTGCACCACGCGGAACGCGACGAGTTGCGTCAGCGTATGCGCGTTCGCGCACAGCAGCGAGCCGAGCGAGAACACCAGGATCGCGCTGAAGAACACGCGCCGCGTGCCGAACGTATCGGCGAGCCACCCCGACACGGGAATCATCACCGCCATTGTCAGCGAGTATGCGATCACGACCGATTGCATTCGCAGCGGCGATTCGCCGAGGCTCGCGGCCATCGACGGCAGCGCCGTGTTGACGATCGTCGCGTCGAGCGTCTGCATGAAGAAGCCCGTCGCAACGAGCCAGAGCATCACGGTGAGGTTCTTTTCGCCGGGAGCGGCGGCGGGCGGGCGTTGGAACATGACGGCGGGGGCGGTGGCGCGGGACAGCCGACATTGTAGGGAAAGCCGCCGCGCCGTGCAGGTTCGGCGCGGTATGTCGTGTGGCCGCCGACCGGACTGGCTCGGACCGGCTGCGGGAAGCCTGTCCCCGTCGGACGGCCAGTACAGTTCAGCCAAAAGTGTCTGCGGCCGTATCTGTCCGTGTGCCGTCACTGTCCGAAATACTGGCGTCATCGAACCCGTGCGACCAGGAGGCTGCCATGCGCGAACTGCGACTTTACGTGATGGACGGCGACGAGCCGGCCGGACGGTGGCGGATCGTCGATCGCACGCTGCTCGAAGTGGCCGAGGGCGACGTGTGGGTGACCGTCGAGGGCCAGCCAGACGATCACTGGCTGAGTGCCGGGGCGTCCTTGGCCTTGCTGCCCGGCATGCGCGCGTGGGTCAGCGCGGGGCCGCGCGGCGCGACGTTCGCATTCGGCCCGCTCGCGGCACCGGCCGTGCGCACAGCGTCTGCATGGTGGCGTCCGTTCGCCGTGTGGCGCGACGGCCGGCGTCACGCGGCCGCGTCGCTGCCGACGTAGCGGGCGCGCGGCCGGATCAGCTTCCCGTCCGCGTACTGTTCGAGCGCATGCGCGATCCAGCCGGCCGTGCGGCCGGCCGCGAACAGCGTGAATGCCGCGCCGTCGGGCAGCGCGAGCGTGCGCTCCAGCACCGCGAGCGCGAAATCGATCGTCGGCCGCAGGCCCGTCGCCGCTTCGACGCGTGCGGCGAGCGCGTGCGCGACGCGTAGCACCGGCCGCTCGGGCGCCGCCGCGTGCAGCGCATCGAGCAACGCCCGCGCGCGCGGGTCGCCGTCGGGGTACAGCGGGTGTGCGAAGCCTGACAGGGCGGTGCGGCCGCCGTCCGCGCGTTCGTCGTGCGCCAGCCGCAGCGCGAGGTAGCGATCGAGATCGGCGGCGCGGGCCGCTTCGTCGAGCAGCGTGCCGGCGCGGAACGTCTCACCGCCGTGGCGCGGCCCCGACAGCGCCGCGAGCCCGCCCGAGATCGCGCCGAACAGATGGGTGCCGGTCGACGCGATGCAGCGTACCGCGAAGGTCGACGGATTCAGTTCGTGATCGGCGCACAGCACGAGCGCGCGCCGCAGCAGGTCGGCTTCATTGCGCCGCCGCACGCGCCACGCGGCCGCGAGCTGTTGGTGCACGGGCGCGTCGCCCGGCGCGATGCCGGCGAGCGCGGCCGTCGCGACGCGCAGCAGCAGCGCCGCGGAATCGAGCTGTGCGTCGCGCCCCTGCGCCCACAGGCGCGGCAGCGACGCGGCGGCGGCCGGCAGCAGCACCAGCGTGCGTTCGAGCGGCGCGAGGTGCGCCCAGCGACGCGCCCAGTCGTCCCACTGCGCCGCGTCGAAACCGGTCGACGCGAGCGACGCGGCGGCCAGCCGCGCGGGCGCACAGTCCCACAGCCGCGCGGCCGTTTCTTCGAGTGTCGCCGCGTCGGCCAGCGCGATCGCATCGGTGCCGCGGTAGCGCAGGCGACCGTCGGCGATCTGCGTGATCCGCGATTCCAGGACCGGCACGCCCCAGTCGAGCGAACGTTCGGCGACGCCGCCCGCGCGCTTCGCGTCGGCGCGGCGGCGCGCGAGCAGGCGCACTTCGTTGGCGTCGTAGCGGCGGCGCTTGGTCGCGCCGTCGGGCAGCGAGCGCAGCAGGCCGCGGCTCACGTACGCATAAAGGGTGCTCACGCTGACGCCGAGCATGCCGGCGGCTTCCTGCGCGCTGAGAGACGTCATGCCGGTTGCTCCTGTCGCCGCGCATGAAGCGCGGGCCCGCTACAACTATTCGTTATGTATTGATTCGCGCAATCAAGATTGATCGCGCCTGACGCGAATTCTAGACTCGATTCCGTCTCCTCAACGGCGTCTCCTTCACCATGACACCCGATTCCGCCTTGGCGCATCTTTGGCAACTCGCACGCGGCGAACGCGACACGCTGGCCCGCACGACCGTGACCGGGCAGGACCCGACGCTACCGTCGACGTTTCATGTCGGCACGCTCGCCGCCGCGACGATCGCCGCAGCCGGGCTCGCGGCAGCCGAATGCCATCGGCTGCGGACGGGCGTGGCGCAATCGGTCGACGTGTCGGTGCGCGACGCGCTCGTGGCGTTCCGCAGCGAACGCTACCTGCGCGTGGACGACGGCCCACCGCCGGAGTTGCGTCATCCGGTGACCGGCTTCTTCGAGACGGGCGACGGACGCTGGATTCAACTGCACGCGAATTTCCCGCATCACCTGCACGGTATTCTCGACGTGCTCGGCTGCGGCCGGCAGCCCGCCGACGTCGCCGCGGCGATCCGCACCTGGGACGGCGCGGCGCTCGATACCGCGCTGGCCGACGCCGGCCTGTGCGCGGCATTGATCAGAACCCCTGACGAATGGGCGGCGCACGAGCAGGCGCGCGCGATCGCGTCGCTGCCGCTGTTCGAGATCGAGCGGATCGGCGACGCGCCGGCCGAGCCGATCGGCCGCGGCGACGCCAGCCAGCCGCTGGCCGGCGTGCGCGTGCTCGATCTCACGCGCATCATCGCGGGCCCGGTCGCGGGCCGCACGCTGGCCTCGCACGGCGCGCAGACGCTGCTCGTCAACGGTCCGCACCTGCCGAACATCGCGCCGCTCGTGATCGACAACGGGCGCGGCAAGCGTTCGACGTGGATCGATTTGCGCGACGCGGAAGGCGTCGATACGCTGCACGCCCTGGCGCGCGAGGCGGACGTGTTTCTGCAGTCGTACCGCCCCGGCGCGCTCGCCGCGCGCGGTTTCACGCCGCATGCGCTGGCGGCGCGGCGGCCCGGCATCGTCTACGTGTCGGTGTCGGCGTACGGGCATGCAGGGCCGTGGGCGCAGCGGCGCGGGTTCGACAGCCTCGTGCAGTCGGCGAGCGGCATCGCATGGCACGAGCAGCAGGCCGCGCAGGCGAGCGGGCCGCGCCATCTGCCGTGCCAGGCGCTCGATCATGCAACGGGGTATCTCGCGGCGTTCGGCGCGATGATCGCGCTCGCCCGGCGGGCGCGCGAAGGGGGAAGCTGGCACGTGCGGATGTCGCTCGCGCAGACGGGGCGCTGGCTGCAGTCGTTCGGCGCGGTGCCGGACGGGCTGCAGGCGCCCGATCTCGCGCTGGCCGACGTGCGCGACCGGATCGACCGCATCGCGTCGCCGTTCGGCGCGCTCGATACCGTGCGGCCGGCCGAGCGGTTGTCGGCGACGCCGCCGTCGTTCGCGCGGCCGCCCGTGCCGCTCGGCACCGACGACGCGCGCTGGCTGTGAGGGGAGGCGGCGCGGCTCGCGTTACTTGCGTAGCTCGACGACGAAATCGTAGTAGTCGTTGCGGCAGTAGGTATCGGTCAGTTCGATCGCGCGCTGGTCGGACGTATAGCCGATCCGCGTGATCAGCAGCAGGGCGTCGTGGGGGGCGATGCCCATCTGCTCGGCGATCTCGTCGGTCGCGTTCACCGCGCGGAAATGCTGCAGCGCGCGCACGATCGGTGTGCCGCGCGCTTCGAGATAGCTGTACAGCGAACCGGCGATTGCCTGCGGATCGGGAATCAGCGTCGCGGGGAACGTCGAGTTCTCGACGGCCATCACGATGCCGTCGGCGAGACGCAGGCGTTTCAGGCGCGTAACCGATGCGGCCGGCGACAGGCCGAGCTGGATCACTTCGTCGCGGTTGGCGGGCTGGATTTCGCGCGCGAGCCACTGCGAGCTCGGCTTGAAACCGCGGCGCTCGAGCATCTCGCTGAAGCTCGACAGCCGCGACAGCGGGTCCTCGTAGCGCGGCTGGATGAAGTTGCCCGCGCCTTGCGTACGGCGGATCAGGCCTTGCTCGACGAGCAGCGCAATCGCCTTGCGCGCGGTGATGCGCGACACGCCGAGCGCTTCGGACAACACACGCTCGGAAGGCAGCGCTTCGCCGGCCGTCCAGCGGTTGTCGTGGATCGCATCGCCGAGCTTGCGGGCGAGCTGCAGGTAGAGCGGCGTATCGTTGTCGGGGTCGGGGCGCAGGTCCTGCCAGCGGTCGTCCGTGGGTGCCTTCATACAATGGGTATCGATCAGGTTGCGGCCATTCTAAGTCATCATGCCGCGCCGTTATAGCCGGTTTTTGCCGCGTAATAGGCCGGGGGCGCACCGATTGACTACACTGATGCGTCGTATCCGATGCTTCGGCCGCGATGGGCGGCCACGAATCCGCGACGAGGACACGCATGACAGACACGATCGCCACGGTCGTCTTGCCGAACGGCGAGACGATTCCGAAGCTGGGCCTGGGCACCTGGGAAATGGGCGAGCGGCCGGCGCGGCGCGCGGACGAGATCGCCGCGCTGCGCGAAGGCATCGAACTCGGGATGACGCTGGTCGATACAGCCGAGATGTACGGCGACGGTGCGACCGAGGAACTCGTCGGCGACGCGCTCGCCGGCTTGCGCGACGACGTGTTCCTCGTCAGCAAGGTCTACCCGCACCATGCGAGCCGGCGTGGCGTCGTCGCCGCGTGCGACGCGAGCCTCAAGCGCCTGCGTACCGATCGCCTCGATCTATACCTGCTGCACTGGCGCGGTTCGGTGCCGCTCGCGGAAACGGTCGAGGGCTTCGACGCGTTGCAGCGCGCGGGCAAGATCCGCCACTGGGGCGTGAGCAACTTCGATACGGCCGACATGGCCGAACTCGTCGACGAGGCGGGCGGCGGTGCGTGCGCAACCAACCAGATTCTCTACAACATCGCGCGACGCGGCCCGGAATTCGACCTGCTGCCGTGGCTGGCCGACCATCGTATTCCGGCGATGGCGTACAGCCCGGTCGATCACGGGCGGCTGCCGAAACGCTCGCCGCTCGACGAGATCGCGCGGCTGCGCGGCGTGTCGGTGATGCGCGTCGCGCTGGCGTGGGTGCTCGCGCAGCCGGGCGTATTCGCGATTCCGAAGGCGTCGCGGATCGAACACGTGCGCGACAACCGCGCCGCGCTCGATGTCGTGTTCAGCGATGACGAGCGCGCGCAGCTTGACGCATATTTCCGTCCGCCGCGCAGCAAGCGCGCGCTCGAGATGCTCTGACCGACTTCGGCCGGGCAACGCGTCGGGTCAGTGGTTGCCGCCGGACGATCCGCCGTTGCCGTGACCGCCGCCATTGCCGTTGCCGGTGCCATGGCCGTTGCCGACGCCGTTGGCACCGCCGTTGCCGGCGCCGCCGCTGCCATTGCCGTTACCGTTGCCGCCGCCATTGCCGTGGCCGCCGGTGCCGTTGGCGCCGCCGCTCCCGCCGCCGTTACCCGCGCCTCCACCGCCGTTACCGTTGCTGCCGCCGGCATTGCCACTGTTGCCGCCATTGCCACGGCCGTTGCCGACGCCGTTGGCGCCGCCATTGCCGGCTCCGCCACTGCCGTTGCCATTGCCGTTGCCGCCGCCATTACCGTGGCCACCTCCGCCGTTACCATGGCCGCCGCCGTTGCCGCCGCCGTTGCCGCCGCCGTTGCCGCCGCCGTTGCCGCCGCCGTTGCCGCCACCGTTGCCGTTGCCGTTGCCGTTGCCGCCACCGTTGCCGCCGCCGCCGTTGCCGCCGCCGTTGCCGCCACCGTTGCCGCCACCGCCACCGCCGCCACCGCCACCGCCGCCACCGCCATCGCCACCGCCACCGCCACCGCCACCGCCACCACCGTTGCCATGGCCGCCGCCGTTGCCGTTGCCACCGCCACCGTTGCCATGGCCGCCGCCATTGCCGTGGCCACCGCCGCCGTCACCATGGCCGCCGCCGTTGCCGTGACCACCACCGCCGTCACCATGGCCGCCGCCATTGCCGTGACCACCGCCGTCACCGTCGCCACCGCCACCGTGGCCACCGCCACCCGAAGTACCGCCACCTGAAGTACCGCCACCCGAAGTACCGCCACCCGAAGTGCCGCCACCTGAAGTACCGCCACCCGAAGTGCCGCCACCTGAAGTACCGCCACCCGAAGTGCCGCCACCTGAAGTACCGCCCCCGGAAGTACCGCCACCGGAAGTACCGCCACCGGAAGTACCGCCCCCGGAAGTACCGCCACCGGAAGTACCGCCGCCCGAAGTACCGCCACCCGAAGTACCGCCACCCGAGGTGCCTCCACCCGAAGTGCCTCCACCTGAAGTACCACCACCTGAAGTACCACCACCCGAAGTGCCGCTACCCGAGGTGCCGCCACCTGAGCCACCGTTGCCGGACGCATTGCCTCCCCGACCCGTGCCGCTCGTACTGCCTGAGGTACCGCCTGTCGTTCCGCCGACGCCTGCAGGTCCGACGGCGCCGTTCCCGTTGTTTCCGCCGCTACCGTTCCCGTTCCCACCACCGTTTCCACTGCCGTTGCCGTTGCCGCTGCCACTGCCACCCGCACCGGCACCGCCATTACCGACGCCCCGGCCGGCATAAACGTGCACCGCGCATGCAGCCGGATTGGCGGCGCACGGCGATGCGTTCTCGACCAGCGTCATGATGGTGTCCGCGCTGGCATTTGCGTCGGACGCGGAGTCAGGTGTGGTGTTCTGTGCGACGGCATACGAGCAGCAGCACGCCAAAGCGGCCGCGGCCAGCAAGGTTGCACGAGGGCGCCGTCCCGCCGTGCGGAACGGTTGTTTCGTCTTATGCATCATGGCCTCCCCATGCGCGCGATGCCTCGTTGCCGCGCGACTATTCACGTGTGGTGCAGGGGGGCTTAAAAGATTCGTTGTCCTATCGTCAGCCGATGGCCTCCGGGCCAGCGCTTGACGCTGGCCGCGAACGCGGATCGGCACGCGGGCCCGCCGTGCGCATCCCACTCTGCGAGATTCGTGCCATCGGCCGCGCGGGCCCGTGGCGCAAGGCGGGCGCAGTCGCGTGACCACGCATGCAACGTCGTCGGGAAGGGTTTTGTTTCCGGAATGAAACGTCGGGGCGTCGTTCAGCGCGCCGGCGCGTCGGCCGCGCGTTGCCAGCGGTGGAACAGGATCGACGCGATCCAGCAGACGAGGAACAGCGCGACGATGCCATAGCCGATCGAGCCGAAGCGGTCGCCGAGCGCATCGAGCGTGTCGCGCACGGGGCCCGTCAGCGACAGCTTGTCGGCCAGCAGGCCGGCCGCTTCGATCCCGCCGATCGCCAGCGCGACGGCCGCCGACACGAATGTGATGCTCGCGTTGTAGAGCAGCTTGCGCTGCGGATCGTCCATCGCCCAGCCGTACGCGTGAATCATCAGCACGTTGTCGGTCGAGTCGATCAGCGTCATGCCGGCGGTGAAAAGCGCGGGAAACAGCATGACCGTATAGATCGGCAGCCCCTGGCTCGCCTGCGCGGCGGCAATCGCGAGCAGGCCGATTTCGGTTGCAGTATCGAAACCGAGCCCGAACAGCACGCCGACCGGATACATGTGCCAGCTCTTCGACACGAACCGGAACAACGGCCGTAGCAACCGCGAGACGAGGCCGGCGGGACGATGATCGTGCGCGCCGTCGTGCGTGTGCCCGGACGCGCCGCGATAGCGTCGCCACACGTCGCGCAGGATCATCAGGTTCACGCACGCGAGCACCAGCAGGAAAGTGGCCGACACCGCCGTGCCGATCGTGCCGCCGATGTCGCGGAACGCATCGAACCGGTCGCGCAACGCGAACGCGGTCAGCGCGATGCCGAGCGTCGCGGCGATCACGATCGTCGAATGGCCGAGCGAGAAAAACAGGCCGACGCTCACCGGACGCTGGCCGTCTTGCATCAGCTTGCGCGTCGCGACGTCGATCGCGGCGATGTGATCCGCGTCGACCGCATGACGCAGCCCGAGCCCGTACGCGATTGCCGCGGTGCCGAACAGCAGCGGATGATCGTGCAGCACGGCGAGCGCCCACAGCCAGACGGCGACGTTCGCGGCGATCAGGCCGGCATAGAGGGTCAGCAGGCGGCGCAGGGCAGGGGTGGGCGGCATCGGGCGGGTTCCATCTGACGAATCGCCATCCATTGTGGCACGCTAAAAAAAGCTCGGCGCGCCGATCAAAAAGCCACGAACGCGATGCGCGCCGAAAGAAAAAAGCCCGTCCGGAACGAACCGGACGGGCTTTGCGCGCATGCGCCAGCGCGCGAGCGAGCGGTGCTTATTTCACTTTCGCGTTGATCACGGCTTCCGACACGTTCGCCGGCGTTTCCGCGTAATGCTTGAACTCCATCGTGTACGTCGCACGACCTTGCGTGGCCGAGCGCAGCGACGTCGAATAGCCGAACATCTCCGCGAGCGGCACCTCGGCACGTACCAGCTTGCCGCCACCGCCCGCGATGTCCTCCATCCCCTGCACGATGCCGCGCCGGCTCGACAGGTCGCCCATCACGTTGCCCATGAAGTCCTCGGGCGTCTCGACCTCGACGGCCATCATCGGCTCGAGCAGCACCGGCTTCGCCTTTCGCATCGCTTCCTTGAACGCCATCGAGCCGGCCATCCGGAACGCGTTTTCGTTCGAGTCGACGTCGTGGTACGAACCGAACGTCAGATGCACCTTCACGTCGACGACCGGGTAGCCCGCGAGCACGCCGCTCTTCAGCGTCTCGGTGATGCCCTTGTCGACGGCCGGGATGAACTCGCGCGGAATCACGCCGCCCTTGATCTCGTCGAGGAACTCGTAGCCCTTGCCGGGGTTCGGCTCCAGCGTGATCACCGCATGACCGTACTGGCCGCGCCCGCCCGACTGCTTGACGAACTTGCCCTCGACGTCGGCCGCCGTCGTGCGCACCGTTTCGCGATACGCGACCTGCGGCTTGCCGACCGTCGCCTCGACGCCGAACTCGCGCTTCATCCGGTCGACCAGGATTTCGAGGTGGAGCTCGCCCATCCCCGAAATGATGGTCTGGCCGGACTCTTCGTCGGTCTGCACGCGGAACGACGGATCTTCCTGCGCGAGACGGTTCAGCGCGAGGCCCATCTTTTCCTGGTCGGCCTTCGTCTTCGGCTCGACGGCCTGCGAGATCACCGGTTCCGGGAATTCCATCTTCTCGAGGATGATCGGCTTCTGCGGATCGCACAGCGTGTCGCCCGTCGTCGCTTCCTTCAGGCCGACGGCCGCCGCGATGTCGCCCGCGCGCACTTCCTTGATTTCCTTGCGCTCGTTCGCGTGCATCTGCAGGATCCGGCCGAGCCGCTCCTTCTTGTCCTTCGTCGCGTTGAGCACGGTATCGCCCGACTCGACGACGCCCGAATACACGCGGAAGAAGATCAGCTGGCCGACGAACGGGTCGGTCATGATCTTGAATGCGAGCGACGAGAACGGCTCGTCATCGCTCGGATGACGTTCCGCCGGCTTTTCCGGATCGGCGAAGTCGTGGCCGAGGATCGCGGGCACGTCGACCGGCGACGGCAGGTAGTCGATCACCGCGTCGAGCATCGCCTGCACGCCCTTGTTCTTGAACGCGCTGCCGCACAGCATCGGCACGATCTCGTTCGCGATCGTGCGCTGGCGCAGCGCGGCCTTGATCTCGTCCTCGGTCAGCGATTCATGGTCGTGCAGATACTTCTCGAGCAGTTCCTCGCTCGCTTCGGCGGCGGCCTCGACCATCTTCTCGCGCCATTCGTGCGCGAGCTCGACGAGGTTCGCGGGGATGTCCTCGTACGTGAACTTCACGCCCTGGCTTTCGTCGTCCCACACGATCGCCTTCATCTTCACCAGATCGACGACGCCCTGGAAATGGTCTTCGGCGCCAATCGGAATCTGGATCGGCACGGCGACGCCCTTCAGGCGCTCGCCGATCTGCTTCTGCACGCGGAAGAAGTCGGCGCCGATCCGGTCCATCTTGTTGACGAACGCGATGCGCGGCACCTTGTACTTGTTGGCCTGGCGCCACACGGTTTCCGATTGCGGCTGCACGCCGCCGACCGAGTCGTAGACCATGCACGCGCCATCGAGCACGCGCATCGAGCGCTCGACTTCGATCGTGAAGTCGACGTGCCCGGGCGTGTCGATGATGTTGATCCGGTGCTCCGGATAGTTGCCGGCCATGCCCTTCCAGAAGGCCGTGGTCGCCGCCGACGTGATCGTGATGCCGCGTTCCTGCTCCTGCTCCATCCAGTCCATCGTGGCCGCGCCGTCGTGCACTTCACCGATCTTGTGGCTCACACCGGTGTAAAACAGGATGCGCTCGGTCGTCGTGGTCTTGCCGGCATCGATGTGAGCGCTGATCCCGATATTTCGATAGCGCTCGATGGGGGTTTTGCGGGGCACGTGAACCTCCTGGTGGTTCGGATCGTAAGCGGGCCGGCTGATTGGATGCCGGCCCGGGCTGGAACTAGCGAGATTTAAAGGATAGCGCTTGTCCGTGGCTTTTGCAGATGCGGGCAGCGGGTGCCGAATCAAGGCGGGCGCCGCGGGCGGACGAAAAAAAACCGGCGCCCGACAGGAAATGACGGGCGGCCGGCTGTTCGGTCGGGGCGCGGCGCGATGCCGCCGCGCGGACCGTTGCGGTTACTGAGCCCGCGGCAGGCCGTCGAGCTTCATGCCGGGCTTGATGCCCTTCGCGGCGAACCAGCCCTTGCTCATTTCGAGCGCATAGACGCCGTTGTTGCGCGGGCAGTGGTTGTCGGTCGTCTCGGCCTTCATCTCGTCGATGTCGGTGATCGTGCCATCCGCGCGGATGAACGCGATCGACAGCGGAATCAGCGTGTTCTTCATCCAGAAGCAGTGCACGGCGTTCTCGTTGAAGACGAACAGCATGCCTTCGTTCGGCGCGAGCTGCGAACGGTACATCAGCCCCTGTTCGCGGTCGGCGTCGTTCGCGGCGACGGCCGCGTCGATCACGTACATGCCGGCGCGCAGCTTCACGCGCGGGAACTCGCTCGGCTGCTTGGCGCCGGGCGGCACTTGCGCGCTGGCGGCCTGCATGCCGAGTGCGAAGACGGCGAGCGCGGCGGGAAACACGGCGGCGCGCGCAAGGCGGCCGAGCGACGGGCGCAGGGAGAATGACACAGCATGGCTCCTGTCTGGAAAACGAGACCCGCATGGTACGCGATGCGCGCCGGCGGGCACAAAAAAGAAAAAGGCAGATCGCCTTGCGGTGATCTGCCTTTCAACGCCGTAAGAACGGCAAGACTGCGTGTTCTTGACTGCGTTATTACAGCCAGCTTACTTAGTTCGAAGCAGCTGCCGGTGCTGCTGCGTCGCTTGCTGCAGCCTTCTTCGATGCCTTGTGGTGCTTCTTGGCAGCGTGGTGCTTCTTGGCAGCGTGCTTAGCCGGTGCCGAAGCAGCTTCTGCTGCTGCCGGAGCAGCTTCCGGAGCCGAAGCTTGTGCGAAAGCAGCCGTTGCGAAGAGGCCAGCGACCAGAGCGGCGATCAGTTTGTTCATGTTGTGTTCCTCAGCTTTAGTTAATTAACCAAATGACCCGGCAATAGGAGTCATGTCGTCTAACGGTGCCATCCACCTTTCGGTTGACAGACGCTTCGAGAAATTTCTCTTTGCGCTGCGGGCGCCGAATCGTATTCGAATAAAACGTCGCTTTCGTGACGCAAACACGGGTTCGGCTGCCAATGCCGGATAGCTAAGGTTGGCATCTGCGTGGTTTAACGCACGATCTCCGCAGGCGGTTGACGAAAAAGATGACGAAAAATGCGCGCGTCCCGGCTTCGTCATCCGACGGGCGCGAAACCGTCCCACGGCGCGCGCGGCGGCAGCGCGATCGTTTCGCCCGGTGCAATGCCGAGCGCGAATATGTCCAGCGCGCCGATGCCGACGCGCACCAGGCGCAACGTGGGGAAGCCGACGGCCGCCGTCATCCGGCGCACCTGCCGGTTCTTGCCCTCGGTGATCGCGAGCTCGATCCACGTGGTCGGGATCGCGGCGCGGTAGCGGATCGGCGGATTGCGCGGCCACAGCGTGTCGGGCGGCTCGATGAATTCGGCGCGGCACGGGCGCGTCACGTAGTCGCCGAGGTCGACGCCGCGGGCGAGCGCCTTCAGGTCGGCCGGCCCCGGCGCGCCGTCGACCTGCGCCCAGTAGCGCTTCACCAGCTTGTGGCGCGGCTCCGCGATGCGGGCCTGCAGCCCGCCGTCGTCGGTGAGCAGCAGCAGCCCCTCGCTGTCCGCGTCGAGCCGGCCGGCCGCATAGACACCGGGCGTTTTGACCCAGTCGCCGAGCGACGGCCGCGTCTCGTGCGCGGAAAACTGGCAAATCGTGCCGAACGGCTTGTTGAGGGCGATCAGGTTCATGGCGGGGCGTCTGCCCGGCGCCCCGCGCGGAGCGGGGGGCGGGCGGTCTATGGCAAATGGCGGAATCTTAATGCATAATACGGAACGGCAAGTCCTCTGTCTTATATAAGACATAAGTGAGGTCTTGATACGCAGTGCCGCGGTTCACGCCGAAGTGCCCGGTTGGGGCGCTAGAATAGCGGCTCGCTGTTGTCGTCACGGGGTGGCCATGCCGCGCCCCCGCCGCGCGCGCAGCTTCGACCAGCATCACCTGCTCAGCCACGTCACTGGAGTCGATCATGCCGTATCAGCACATCAAGGTTCCGGAGGGCGGTGACAAGATCACCGTCAACAAGGACTTCTCGCTCAACGTTTCCGATCAGCCGATCATTCCCTATATCGAAGGCGACGGTACGGGCTTCGATATCACGCCGGTCATGATCAAGGTCGTCGATGCGGCGGTCGCGCATGCGTACAAGGGCAAGCGCAAGATCCACTGGATGGAGATCTTCGCGGGCGAGAAGGCGACCAAGGTGTACGGTCCGGACGTGTGGCTGCCGGACGAAACGCTGCAGGTCCTGAAGGAATACGTGGTGTCGATCAAGGGGCCGCTCACGACCCCGGTCGGCGGCGGCATCCGTTCGCTGAACGTCGCGCTGCGCCAGGAGCTCGATCTGTACGTGTGCCTGCGCCCGGTCCAGTACTTCAAGGGCGTGCCGTCGCCGGTGCGTGAGCCGCAGAAGATCGACATGGTGATCTTCCGCGAGAACTCGGAAGACATCTACGCGGGCATCGAATGGGCCGCGGGCTCCGAGCAGGCGAAGAAGGTGATCAAGTTCCTGCAGGACGAGATGGGCGTGAAGAAAATCCGCTTCCCGGAAACTTCCGGGATCGGCGTCAAGCCCGTGTCGACCGAAGGCACCGAGCGTCTCGTGCGCAAGGCGATCCAGTACGCGATCGACAACGATCGCAAGTCGGTCACGCTGGTGCACAAGGGCAACATCATGAAGTTCACGGAAGGCCTGTTCCGTGACGCCGGCTACGCGCTCGCGCAGAAGGAATTCGGCGGCGAGTTGATCGACGGCGGCCCGTGGATGCGCGTGAAGAACCCGAAGACGGGCAACGAGATCGTGATCAAGGATTCGATCGCCGATGCCTTCCTGCAGCAGATCCTGCTGCGCCCGGCCGAATACGACGTGATCGCGACGCTGAACCTGAACGGCGACTACATCTCCGACGCGCTGGCCGCGCAGGTCGGCGGCATCGGGATCGCGCCTGGCGCGAACCTGTCGGATTCGGTCGCGATGTTCGAGGCGACGCACGGCACGGCGCCGAAGTACGCGGGCAAGGATTACGTGAACCCCGGTTCCGAGATCCTGTCGGCGGAAATGATGCTGCGCCACCTCGGCTGGACGGAAGCAGCCGACACGATCATCGCCGCGATGGAGAAGTCGATTCTGCAGAAGCGCGTCACGTACGACTTCGCGCGCCTGATGGAAGGCGCGACGCAGGTGTCGTGCTCCGGCTTCGGCGAAGTGCTGATCGAGAACATGTAAGACCCCTTCCGGGGTGGGCCGGCACGGTGCCGGCCGCCCCGGCGCTGACTGCCGGCGCCGGAGCGTTTCGTGGATGGCAGGTTTGTTGGCAGGGTGGCCCGGCTTGCGGGCCGCGGCGCCGCGAAGCGGCCCGCATGCCCTGCAAGGTAGACCATGACGGCCCTCGCAACACCACCGCCCGGCTGAGCCGGCGCCCCTTTCGCGATCGACCCGGTCGCTCCCCGCCGGTTACCGCCGGCGCTCCTCAGTCCCTCAATCACGTAGCAATGCTTTGACCACCATGTCCACTTCGCCCAAGATCATCTACACCCTCACCGACGAAGCGCCGGCGCTCGCGACCTACTCGCTGCTGCCGATCGTCAAGGCCTTCACGCGTTCGTCCGGCGTCGCCGTCGAAACGCGCGACATCTCGCTCGCCGGCCGCATCATCGCGGCATTCGCAGACGTCCTGCCGTCGGAGCAGAAGGGTTCCGACGATCTGGCCGAGCTGGGCCAGCTCACGCTGAAGCCGGAAGCGAACATCATCAAGCTGCCGAACATCAGCGCATCGGTGCCGCAGCTGAAGGCCGCGATCGCCGAACTGCAGGCGCAGGGCTACGCGCTGCCGGCCTATCCGGAAGATCCGTCGACGGACGAAGAAAAGGCCGTCAAGGCGCGTTACGACAAGATCAAGGGCAGCGCGGTGAACCCGGTGCTGCGCGAAGGCAACTCCGACCGCCGCGCGCCGCTGTCGGTCAAGAACTACGCACGCAAGCATCCGCACAAGATGGGCGCGTGGAAGGCCACGTCGAAGGCGCACGTCGCGCACATGACCGAAGGTGACTTCTACGGCAGCGAGAAGTCGGCGCTGATCGCCGATGCCGGCAGCGTGAAGATCGAACTCACGACGACCGACGGCGCGAAGAAGGTGCTGAAGGAAAAGACGGCCGTGAAGGCCGGTGAAGTGATCGACGCATCGGTGATGAGCCGCAATGCGCTGCGCAGCTTCATCGAAGCGCAGATCGCCGACGCGAAGGCGCAGGACGTGCTGTTCTCGGTGCACCTGAAGGCGACCATGATGAAGGTCTCGGACCCGATCCTGTTCGGTCACTTCGTGTCGGTGTTCTACCGCGACGCGCTCGCGAAGCACGCGGACGTGCTGGCGAAGGCCGGCTTCAACCCGAACAACGGGATCGGCGACCTGTACGCGCGCCTGAAGGACCTGCCGGCCGACACGCGCGAAGCGATCGAAGCCGACGTCAAGGCCGAGTACGCGGTGCGTCCGCGCCTCGCGATGGTCAACTCGGACAAGGGCATCACGAACCTGCACGTGCCGAGCGACGTGATCGTCGACGCATCGATGCCGGCGATGATCCGCGATTCGGGCGGCATGTGGGGCCCGGACGGTCAGCTGTACGACGCGAAGGCCGTGATTCCGGACCGCTGCTACGCGGGCGTCTACCAGGCCGTGATCGAGGACTGCAAGCAGCACGGCGCGTTCGATCCGGTCACGATGGGCAGCGTGCCGAACGTCGGCCTGATGGCGCAGGCGGCCGAGGAATACGGTTCGCACGACAAGACGTTCCAGATCCCGGCGGACGGCGTCGTGCGCGTCATCGACGAAGCCGGCAACGTGCTGCTCGAGCACGCGGTCGAGTCGGGCGACATCTGGCGCATGTGCCAGACGAAGGACGCACCGGTGCAGGACTGGGTCAAGCTCGCGGTCAACCGTGCCCGCGCGACCGGCGCTCCGGCCGTGTTCTGGCTCGATCCGGCGCGCGCGCACGATGCGCAGATCATCGCGAAGGTCGAACGCTACCTGAAGGATCACGACACGAACGGCCTCGACATCCGGATCATGACGCCGGTCGACGCCACGCGTTTCTCGCTCGAGCGCATCCGCGCGGGCAAGGACACGATTTCGGTCACCGGCAACGTGCTGCGCGACTACCTGACCGACCTGTTCCCGATCATGGAACTCGGCACCAGCGCGAAGATGCTGTCGATCGTGCCGCTGATGGCCGGCGGCGGGATGTTCGAAACGGGTGCGGGCGGTTCCGCGCCGAAGCACGTGCAGCAGTTCGTCGAGGAAGGCTTCCTGCGCTGGGATTCGCTCGGCGAATTCCTCGCGCTGGCCGCGTCGCTCGAACACCTCGGCAACGCTTATCAAAACCCGAAGGCGCTCGTGCTCGCGAAGACGCTCGACCAGGCGACCGGCAAGTTCCTGGACGAGAACAAGTCGCCGGCGCGCAAGGTGGGTGGTCTCGACAACCGCGGCAGCCACTTCTACCTGTGCCTGTACTGGGCGCAGGCGCTGGCCGAGCAGACCGAGGACGCCGCGCTGAAGGCGCAGTTCGAAGGCGTGGCGAAGACGCTGTCCGACAACGAAGCGCGCATCCTGGAAGAACTGGCGGCCGCGCAAGGCAAGCCGCAGGCGATCGGCGGCTACTACCGTCCGAACGTCGAGCTGACGAGCCAGGCCATGCGCCCGAGCGCGACGCTGAACGGCATCGTCGACGCGCTCGCCTGACGCCGGCCGCGCCAGCGCGCGAGCCCGTGCATGTGCCGGCGCGGCGGGTTGAACCGTTCGCCGCCCGGCACACAAGAAAAACGCCCCGGTCGCCCGGGGCGTTTGTCGTTGCAGGCTTGCCATTCAGACGTGAACGATTTCCCATTCGGCGATTTCGTCCGGCACTTCGAGCGTGGCCGTGTCCAGTTCGGACGGTTGCGCGCAGTCGCCGCGGGAGATGCGGTCGGCCGCGACTTCCGGGCACGAGAACGCGCCGAGCGAGGCGTTGCCGAACGTCGCTTCCCAGCCGCCGTTTGCCGGCAGGATGTAGAACGACCCGAGCGCTGAACCAAAGCGAAATCCCTTCATTTCCGTTCTCCCTTTCTGATCACGAGCGATTCTGTTGTGCCGCCTGCCGGCTCGGCCGGCTGTGGCCCGACTGGCTGCTTGCGCCGGGTTCCGTGTCGAACGTCGTGGCGAAGCGTCAGTGCATGGAACAAAGTCTACGTCCGCGCCCCGCTCGGATGGTGCAGGTAGAACGTCTTCTCGAAACAAAAATTCTTTTTTAAAAACAATAATTTATTTGCGTCGTTTTGTATTGCGGAAAGTTTTTCGGCATCGCGAAACGGCGAATTTGTGCCGTGCACCACGAATTTTTATAACGCAGTGACTTGTTCCGCATCGTGAAAAATTGGCGGGTTTGCGGACCATCGGGGCCGCGAGCGCGTATGCCAGGGCGGGGCGGAAGGTGGAAATCTCGTTTGCTGGCCGGCGCAAAGGGCCGGCAGGTGAGTAACGATGGTTGCCGAGACGCCGCCCGGCGACGCTTGCCGCGGCGTATCGCCGCCCGCGGGGGCGGCGGCGTTTTTCGATCCGGCCCTGCGGTTATGATGACGCGACCGTCGCGGCTGTCGCGCGGCGCTGCATGAACAACGAGGATCGATTGATGAGACGGAGAACCTTCCTGTCGCGCGCCATCGGCGTCGCGGCCGCGTCGCTGTTCGCGCGCACCGCGTCGGCGCAGCATGCCGGTCACGCGGGCATGGCCGGCATGGATTCGATGGACGACATGCCGGGCATGTCGGGTATGTCAGGGATGTCGGCGCACGCGCAGCACGGCCAGCCCGCGCCGGCCGCGCTCGCGGCCGCCGACGCGCTGCCGGCCGGCGCGCCGCTCGCGACGTTGCGCACGCTCGCCAACGAAAGCCGTGAGCCCGGCACGTTCCGGGCCACGCTGGTCGCTCAACCGGTGGCGCGACCGCTGCTGCGCGGCGCGCGGCCGACGACGTTCTGGCAGTTCGGTACCGGTACGCAAGGCCCCGTGGTCGGCCCGCTGATCGACGTGCGCGAGGGCGATACGGTCGAGATCCGGTTCGTGAACAAGCTGCCGCAGCCGTCGACGATCCACTGGCACGGCCTGCCCGTGCCGCCGGACCAGGACGGCAATCCGTCCGATCCCGTCGCGCCCGGCGCGTCGCGCGTGTATCGCTTCACGCTGCCGAAGGGCAGCGCCGGGACTTACTGGTACCACCCGCATCCGCACATGATGACCGCCGAGCAGGTGTTCCGCGGGCTGGCCGGCCCGTTCGTCGTGCGCGCCGCGGACGATCCGCTAGCCGGCTGGCCCGAGCGTCACCTGTTCGTGTCGGACCTGAAGCTTGCACGCGACGGCACGATTGCGCCGAACGACATGATGGACTGGATGAACGGCCGGGAAGGTCAATTCGTCCTGGTCAACGGCGCGCGCCGGCCGCGCATCGACGTCGCGAGCGACGAGCGCTGGCGTGTCTGGAATGCATGCAGCGCGCGCTACCTGCGCATCGCGTTCGACGACGGCCGCGTGTTCGAGCACGCAGGCACCGACGGCGGATTGTTCGGCACGGCGCGGCGCGTGACGTCGCTGCTGATCGCGCCGGGCGAGCGCGCGGAGTTGCTGGTGCGCGCCGGCGACCGCGCGTCGCGCGCGGTGCTGCAGGCGGCCGAGTACGACCGCCGCAAGATGGCGATGTCGCACGACGACGGCCACGGCAGCCTGCCGCCCGATCCGGCGCTGGCGCTGGCCGATGTCGCGTTTGCGCCCGCCGAGGCCCGTGTGCTGCCTGCCACGCTGCGCGCGGTGCCGCCGCTCGGCGAACCGGTCGCGCACAAGACGGTCGCGTTCGGCGAGGAAATGGACATGGACGCGATGATGAAGGGCGCGGCGCACGGCCGCCCGGCAGGCATGCGCTTCACGATCAACGGCGACACCTACGCGCCGCACCGCGCGACGCTGACGAGCCGCCGCGGCGACGTCGAGCGCTGGGAGATCCGCAATACGACGGACATGGACCACCCATTCCACCTGCACGGCACGCAGTTCCAGGTGATCGAGCGGGCATCGGCCGGTTCGCGCACGAGCGAGCCGTTCCGCGCGTGGCGCGATACCGTGAACGTGCGCAGCGGTGAAACCGTGTCGCTGCTCGTCACGCAAGACATGCCCGGCGAGCGCATGTTTCATTGCCACATTCTCGAACACGAGGATCTCGGCATGATGGGTACGCTGAAGGTCGTGTAACGAAGCCGCGGATATGTTTCACATGCGGATTCGATATCCGATCTGCATGCGTGACAAGACAATGTGTGTTCAATTATCGGGATTGAACGAAAAGGCCGGCCAATCGATTATCGATTGGCCGGCCACAAAAAAAAGAAACCCGGCGCTGTGCGCCGGGTTTCTTCGTCCGATATCCGATGCCTTATGCGGCCTGGATGTTCGACGCTTGCTTGCCCTTCGGTCCTTGAACGACGTCAAAGCTCACCTTCTGGCCTTCCTTCAGCGTCTTGAAGCCATTCATGGTGATAGCCGAGAAGTGCGCAAACAGATCCTCACCGCCCTCGTCGGGAGTGATGAAACCGAAGCCCTTCGCGTCGTTGAACCACTTAACGATACCAGTTGCCATTTTCCTACTTCCCCTGTCACACAGTCGCTGCTACTTACCACGAGCACGCTCGAAAAGCTAAACGACCAAAATACGGCCGTTCCCCCCTCACAAGCTCACCTCGGCCTCTTTCGTTTCGCCAATCGGCGAATTGAAAAAAGTGCCAGCTTGATTGTTGGCGCTCTTTATTGGAGTGTCAAGTGGAATTTTTAGACGTTTAGAGGGTCGTTGTAAAGAACCCATTTTCAGGGTTTTTCCGGCTTTGCTTTGCAGCATGTGGCCAAGCGCGGGGGCTTGAAAAGCCGCATAATCGGCTCATATACCAGGCTCGAGTGACACGCGTTCGAGTCGTCCCGGCTTGTGGGATACTGGATGCGGACACGACGTTCCGGTGAGCTTCCCCCTGACGGTTCGTGTTCCGCGCCATGCGTGAAAGCCGGCACCGCAGCCGGCTTTCGTATGGCGCGAAGACGATCGCGTGTTCCGGGACACCGGGGAGGGCGCCGGCCGGTCGGTCGGGTAATGGCAGGATTGCGGGCCTGTCCGAGTTGTTTAGAATGGGTGTATGGCGATTATCCCGGACAAGCAGGACAGTACCGTCCTGGAACGCAAGCAGCAGAAGCTCAAGCCGCCTTCGATGTACAAGGTGGTGCTGCTCAACGACGACTTCACGCCGATGGAGTTCGTCGTGATGGTGGTCCAGGAGTATTTCAAGAAGGATCGCGAGACGGCCACGCAGATCATGCTGAAGGTCCATCGCGAAGGGCGAGGGGTTTGTGGGGTCTATACGCGGGACATCGCGTCGACCAAGGTTGAGCAAGTCGTTACCCATGCGCGGCAGGCAGGGCATCCGCTGCAGTGCGTGATGGAGGAAGCATGATTGCCCAGGAATTGGAAGTCAGCCTGCACATGGCGTTCATGGAAGCACGCCAGGCGCGCCATGAGTTCATTACGGTCGAGCACCTGCTGCTGGCCCTGCTGGATAATCCGACGGCAGCCGAGGTGTTGCGCGCGTGTGCGGCCAACATTGAGGACTTGCGTCAGAACCTGCGCAATTTCATCCACGACAACACACCTACCGTCCCGGGTACCGACGACGTCGATACCCAGCCGACGCTCGGTTTCCAGCGTGTGATCCAGCGCGCGATCATGCACGTCCAGTCGACGTCGAACGGCAAGAAGGAAGTCACCGGCGCGAACGTGCTGGTCGCGATCTTCGGCGAGAAGGATTCGCATGCCGTGTACTACCTGCAGCAGCAGGGCGTCACGCGTCTCGACGTGGTGAACTTCATTTCGCACGGCATCGCGAAGACGAACAACGGCGAAGCCGCGAAGTCGACCGATGCGAACGCGGAAAGCGAAGACGCGAACGCGCAGAAGGAAACCCCGCTCGCGCAGTTCACGCAGAACCTCAACCAGATGGCGAAGGACGGCCGCATCGATCCGCTGATCGGTCGCGAGCCCGAGGTCGAGCGCGTCGTGCAGGTGCTGTGCCGTCGCCGCAAGAACAACCCGCTGCTCGTCGGCGAAGCCGGCGTCGGCAAGACCGCGATCGCGGAAGGGCTCGCGTATCGCATCACGCGCGGCGAAGTGCCGGACATCCTCGCGAACGCGCAGGTGTACTCGCTCGACATGGGCGCGCTGCTCGCGGGCACCAAGTATCGCGGCGATTTCGAGCAGCGGCTGAAGACGGTGCTGAAGGAGCTCAAGGAGCGCCCGCACGCGATCCTGTTCATCGACGAAATCCATACGCTGATCGGCGCGGGCGCCGCGTCGGGCGGCACGCTCGATGCGTCGAACCTGCTGAAGCCGGCGTTGTCGTCGGGCACGCTCAAGTGCATCGGCGCGACCACGTTCACCGAGTATCGCGGCATCTTCGAGAAGGATGCGGCGCTGTCGCGGCGCTTCCAGAAGGTGGACGTGACGGAGCCGAGCGTCGAGCAGACGGTCGCGATCCTGCGCGGGCTGAAATCGCGCTTCGAGGAGCATCACGGCGTCAAGTATTCGTCGGGCGCCCTGTCGGCCGCGGCCGAGCTGTCGGCGCGCTTCATCACCGACCGTCACCTGCCGGACAAGGCGATCGACGTGATCGACGAGGCGGGCGCCGCGCAGCGCATCCTGCCGAAGTCGAAGCAGAAGAAGACGATCGGCAAGAGCGAGATCGAGGAAATCATCTCGAAGATCGCGCGCGTGCCGGCGCAAAGCGTGTCGCAGGACGATCGCAGCAAGCTGCAGACGCTCGACCGCGACCTGAAGAGCGTCGTGTTCGGCCAGGACCCGGCGATCGATGCGCTCGCGGCGTCGATCAAGATGGCGCGCGCGGGCCTCGGCAAGATGGACAAGCCGATCGGCGCGTTCCTGTTCTCCGGCCCGACGGGTGTCGGCAAGACCGAAGTGGCGCGCCAGCTCGCGTTCACGCTCGGCATCGAGCTGATCCGCTTCGACATGTCTGAATACATGGAGCGTCACGCGGTGAGCCGGCTGATCGGCGCGCCGCCGGGCTACGTCGGGTTCGACCAGGGCGGCCTCCTGACCGAAGCCGTCACGAAGAAGCCGCATTGCGTGCTGCTGCTCGACGAAATCGAGAAGGCGCATCCGGACATCTTCAACGTGCTGCTGCAGGTGATGGACCACGGCACGCTGACGGACAACAACGGCCGCAAGGCGGATTTCCGCAACGTCATCATCATCATGACGACGAACGCGGGCGCCGAGTCGATGCAGAAGGCGACGATCGGCTTCACGACGCGCCGCGAAACCGGCGACGAGATGACCGACATCAAGCGCCTGTTCACGCCGGAGTTCCGCAACCGTCTGGATTCGATCATCAGCTTCCGCTCGCTCGATGAGGAAATCATCATGCGCGTGGTCGACAAGTTCCTGATCCAGCTCGAGGAACAGCTGCACGAGAAGAAGGTCGACGCGCTCTTCACCGACGCGTTGCGCAAGCATCTCGCGAAGCATGGCTTCGACCCGCTGATGGGCGCGCGGCCGATGCAGCGGCTGATCCAGGACACGATCCGGCGCGCGCTGGCCGACGAACTGCTGTTCGGCAAGCTGCTCAACGGCGGCCACGTGACGGTCGACGTCGACGAAAGCGACAAGGTGCAGTTGTCGTTCGACAAGCTGGCGAATCCGCCGCACAAGCCGAACGAAGAGACGGTCGAAGTCGAGTAAGCGATAATTCGTTGTTCATGCGAACGGCGCGGGAAGTTCTCCGCGCCGTTTCGTTTTATCCGGCGCCGGCGGCGCGATGGTGGTGCAGGGGAGTGGTAACGCAGTGACACAACAACAACGGTCGTTCGACGCTATCGTCGCGCGAGAACAAGGGTTGCGCCACGCGCTGACGTCGGGGCAGATGGCGATGATCGCGATCGGCGGCGCGATCGGCACGGGGCTGTTCCTCGGCAGCGGGTTCGCGATCGGGCTCGCCGGCCCGAGCGTGCTGGTGTCCTATGCGATCGGCGCGCTGATCGCGCTGCTGCTGATGGGCGCGCTCGCGGAAATGACCGTCGCGCATCCGACGGCCGGCTCGTTCGGCGCCTATGCCGAGCATTACGTCGGCCCGCTCGCGGGCTTCCTGGTGCGCTACGCGTACTGGTTCGCGGTCGTGTTCGCGATCGGCACCGAGATCAGCGCGATCGCGGTGTTCATGAAGTACTGGTTCCCGGCCGTGCCCGGCTGGTACTGGGTGATCGGCTTCTCGGCGCTGCTGATCGCGGTGAACCTCGCGAGCGTCACGCTGTACGGGACGGTCGAATACGCGTTCTCACTGCTGAAGATCGCGGCGATCGTCGTGTTCATCGTGCTCGGTGCGTATCTCGTGTGGGCGGCGCCGGTCGCGTCAGGCATCGGTTTCGCGAACTACACCGCGCACGGCGGCTTCATGCCGAAGGGGCCGTGGGGTACGTGGGTCGCGGTGATCGTCGCGATCTTCAGCTACATGAGCATCGAAGCGGTCGCGATCGCGGCCGGCGAGGCGCGCGATCCGCAGCACGCGGTCACGCGCGCATTCCGCTCGACCGTGTTCCGGCTCGTGCTGTTCTACCTGCTGACGCTCGCGCTGATGCTCGCGATCGTGCCATGGACGCAGGCCGGCACCGACGAAAGCCCGTTCGTGAAGGTGATGGCCGCGACGCACGTGCCGTATGCGGCCGGCGTGATCAACTTCGTGCTGTTGATCGCGGCGCTGTCGGCGATGAACAGCCAGCTCTACGTGACGACACGCATGATGTTCAGCCTGTCGCGCGCGCGCCTCGCGCCCGCGGTGTTCGGCCGGCTCGGTGCGAACGGCGTGCCGCGGGCGGCGCTGTGGATCTCGACGAGCGGCGTCGCGGTGGCGGCCGTGCTGGTCGCGCTCGCGCCCGACACCGCGTTCACGGTGATGATGGCGATCGCCATGTTCGGCGCGCTGTTCACGTGGCTGATGATCTTCGTCACGCACCTGCGGTTCCGTGCGCGGTATCGCGGCCCCGCGCTCGCGTTCCGGATGTGGGGGCACCCGTTCGGCAGCCTGCTCGGCGCGGGGCTCGTCGCCGCGATCCTGCTGACGACCGCTTTCACGCGCGAATTCCGGATGACGATGGTGGTCGGCGTCGTATTCGTCGTGCTGCTGACGCTCGCCTACGCGCTGCATTACCGGCACCAGCACGCGCGCTGACCGCGCCGGCGCGAGCACTCGCGCCGTTCGTCACACTCGCTAAGGTTCCGTTAAGCGAGCGGCGCCTACATTCGATCCTGTCTGCATGGCGTGCCGATCCGCACCGGCGCGCCGCTTCCTGCAAAAAGGGGTTCGAATGAACACACTGCCCGAAATCACGCTCGCGTTCTGGATCATGAAGATCTGCGCGACGACGCTCGGCGAAACCGGCGGCGATCTGCTGTCGATGACGCTGAACGTCGGCTACGCGGTGAGCTCGATCCTGCTGTTCGGTTTCTTTCTCGTGACGCTGGGCGCACAGCTCAGGACGACGCGCTATCGCCCGGCGATCTACTGGGCCGTGATCGTCGCGACGAGCACGGCCGGCACGACGATGTCCGACTTCATGGATCGCACGCTCGGCCTCGGCTATGCGGCCGGCGCGTCGATCCTCGTCGCGATCCTGCTGGCGATCTTCGCGGTCTGGCGCTTCAGCGGCGAATCGCTGTCGGTCGACCTGATCCGTACGCGCAAGGTCGAACTGCTGTACTGGATCGCGATCCTGTTCTCGAACACGCTCGGCACCGCGCTCGGCGACTTCCTCGCGGACAGCTCGGGGCTCGGCTTCGGCGGCGGCGCACTGCTGATCGGCGGCCTGCTGGCGGCGATCGTGCTCGCGCACTACTTCACGCGAATCTCCGGCGTGCTGCTGTTCTGGGCCGCGTTCGTGCTCACGCGTCCGTTCGGCGCGACGGTCGGCGACCTGCTGACGAAGCCGGTCGCGAAGGGCGGTCTCGCGCTCGGCACGGTCGGCTCGTCGGCCGTACTGCTCGGCGTGCTGGTCGCGATGGTCGTCTATGCAAGCATCGCGCAGGCGCGGCGCCGCGAACCGGCGCCCGCGCGGATCGCGCAACCGGCCGGCAAGTGACGGTGCGTGAAAAGGAAAGGGGCCACTCAGCGTGGCCCCTTTTTTTATGCCGCGTGGCTCAGTGGCGCCCGGTGCTGCCGAAGCCGCCTTCGCCGCGATCGCTCTCGGTGAATTCGTCGACGATGTTGAACTGTGCCTGCACGACCGGCACGATCACGAGCTGCGCGAGGCGCTCGAACGGGTTCAGCACGAACGCGGTCTGGCCGCGATTCCACGTCGAGACCATCAACTGGCCCTGGTAGTCGGAATCGATCAGGCCGACGAGGTTGCCGAGCACGATCCCGTGCTTGTGGCCGAGGCCCGAGCGCGGCAGGATCAGCGCCGCATAGCCGGGGTCCGCAAGGTGGATCGCGAGGCCCGTCGGCACGAGCGTGGTTTCGCCCGGCTGCAGCGTGACCGGTGCGTCGAGGCACGCGCGCAGATCGAGGCCGGCGCTGCCGGTGGTCGCGTAGGCGGGCAGGTAGTCGCGCATGCGCGCGTCGAGAATCTTCAGGTCGAGTTTCATGCGGTCGTCGAATCGGTCGGGAAGGGCGCGGCGGCTATGGCCGCCGCGCGGGATCAGATCAGGCGGTTGTCGGGCAGGCGCTTCGCGATTTCCGCGACGAGCACGTGCGCGAGTTCGTCCTTCGGGGCGCGCGGCAGGCGCGTGAGGCCGGCGGCCTCGAACAGCACGACTTCGTTGTCGTCGCGGCCGAACGTCAGCGGGCCGAGGTTACCGACGAGCAACGGCACGTTCTTGCGCTTGCGCTTCTCGTCGCCATGCACGTCGAGGTCGCCGCTTTCGGCCGCGAAGCCGACGCAGAATGGCGCATCGGGCAGCGCCGCGACCGACGCGAGGATGTCGGGATTCTCGACGAACGCGAGCGCCGGCATCTTGCGGTCGGCCGTCTTCTTCATCTTGTGCTCGGCCGGCTGGTCGACGCGCCAGTCGGCGACCGCGGCCACTGCGATGAAGATGTCGGCTTCGGCCACTGCATGCATCACCGCGTCGTACATCTGCTGCGCGGTCTGCACGTCCTGGCGGTACACGCCCCACGGCGTGTCGAGCGCGACCGGCCCGGCGACGAGATGCACGTCGGCGCCGGCCTGTTGCGCGGCGCGCGCGAGCGCGAAACCCATCTTGCCGCTGGAGCGGTTCGTCAGGCCGCGTACCGGGTCGAGCGGTTCGAAGGTCGGCCCGGCCGTGATCAGCACGCGGCGGTGCGCGAGCACCTTCGGCGCGAAGTGCGCGACGATCGCTTCATAGATCGCCTCGGGCTCGAGCATGCGGCCGTCGCCGACCTCGCCGCACGCCTGCGCGCCCGAATCCGGGCCGAGCACCGATACGCCGTCCGCGCGCAGTTGCGCGGCGTTGCGTTGCGTGGCCGGGTTCTGCCACATCTGGCGGTTCATCGCGGGCACGACGAGCAGCGGACAGTCGCGTGCGACGCACAGCGTCGACAGCAGGTCGTCGGCGAACCCGTGCGCGAGCTTCGCGAGGAAATCCGTCGACGCGGGCGCGATCACGATCGCGTCGGCTTCGCGCGACAGGTCGATGTGCGCCATGTTGTTGTCGATACGCGCGTCCCACTGGCTCGTATAGACGGGCCGGCCCGACAGCGCCTGCATCGTGACGGGCGTGATGAACTGGGTGGCGGCGTCGGTCATCGCGACCTGCACGGTCGCGCCGGCCTTCACGAGCAGCCGCGTGAGTTCGGCGATCTTGTAGCAGGCGATGCCGCCCGTCAGGCCGAGAACGAGGTGTTTTCCTGCAAGTTCTGCGTGTGCCAACTCAGGCCTCCTGGGGGTCAAACGGAACGGCCGGCGCGAAGCCGGCCGTCGACACGGAGTATGCGCGCTCAGCGCGCGCCGCGCACGCGACGCAGCTCGTCGTAGATCAGCAGCACCGCGCCGACCGTGATCGCGGAATCGGCGAGGTTGAATGCCGGGAAGTGCCACGCGCCGAGGTGGAAATCGAGGAAGTCGATCACGTGACCGTAGACGAGCCGGTCGATCACGTTGCCGAGCGCGCCGCCGAGGATCAGCGCGAGCGACACGCTGAACAGCCGCTGGTGGCCGTGGCGCTTCAGCAGGAAGCAGATCACGAGCGTCGCGCCGACGCCGAGCGCGGTGAACGCCCAGCGCTGCCAGCCGCTCGCGGTCGACAGGAAGCCGAATGCGGCGCCGCGGTTGTACACCAGCACGAGGTTGAAGAACGACGTCAGCGCATGCTGCGCGCCGTACGCGAACGTTTTCAGGATCGCGATCTTCGACAGCTGGTCGAACAGGATCACGATCAGCGAAATACCGAGCCAGGGCGCGAGCGCGCCGCTGGCCGGTTTCGACAGGGTCTTCGCCATATTTAAGCAGCGCTCCGGATTTCGCCGTTTTCAAACAGGTTCGAGAAGCAGCGGCCGCACAGCGTCGGGTGCTCGGCGTGCGCGCCGACATCTTCGCGGTAGTGCCAGCAGCGCTCGCACTTCTGGTACTTCGACGCGGCCACGTCGACGCTTTCCTGCGCTTCGTCGTCGACCTTGACGACCGTCGCGGCCGACGTGATCAGCACGAACTTCAGGTCGTCGCCGAGGCTCGTCAGCGCGTCGTAGCGTGCGCCGCTCGCATGCACGGCCACTTCGGCCTGCAGCGACGAACCGATGCGGTTCGCGGTGCGCGCTTCCTCGAGCGCCTTCGTCACGCTGCCGCGCACGTCGCGCAGCAGCGCCCATTTCTCGATCAGCGCGGCCGAGCCGGCGACTTCCGGATACGCATAGTAGGTTTCCGTGAAGATCGTGTCGCTCGCCGGCTGGAACACCTTCCACGCTTCTTCCGCCGTGAACGACAGGAACGGCGCGAGCACGCGCAGCAGCCCGTGCGTCAGGTGATACAGCGCGGTCTGCGCGGAGCGGCGCGCGCGCGAATCGGCGGCGCTCGTGTACAGGCGATCCTTCAGCACGTCGAGGTAGAAGCCGCCGAGGTCTTCCGAGCAGTACGTCTGCAGCTTCGCGACGACCGGGTGGAATTCGTACTTCTCGTAGTGGCCGAGCAGCTCCGTCTGCAGTTGCTGCGAGAACGCGACCGCATAGCGGTCGATCTCGAGCCACTCGTCGACCGGCACCGCGTGCTGCGCGAAGTCGAAATCCGACAGGTTCGCGAGCAGGAAGCGCAGCGTGTTGCGGATGCGGCGATAGCCTTCCGTCACGCGCTTCAGGATTTCCTCGGAAATCGCGAGCTCGCCCGAGTAGTCGGTCGACGCGATCCACAGGCGGATGATCTCCGCGCCGAGGCGGTTCGCGACTTCATGCGGGTCGATGCCGTTGCCGAGCGACTTGCTCATCTTGCGGCCTTCGCCGTCGACCGTGAAGCCGTGCGTGAGCAGGCCCTTGTACGGCGCGCGGCCGTCGATCATCGATGCGGTGAGCAGCGACGAATGGAACCAGCCGCGATGCTGGTCCGAGCCTTCGAGGTACAGGTCGGCCGGGAACTGCAGCTGATCCTTGTGCGAGCCGCGCAGCACGTGCCAGTGCGTCGTGCCCGAGTCGAACCACACGTCGAGCGTGTCGCGGTTCTTTTCGTACAGGTTCGCGTCGTCGCCGATCAGCTCGCGCGGGTCGAGCGATTGCCATGCCTCGATGCCCGACTGTTCGACGCGCTTCGCGACTTCCTCGAGCAGCTCGAGCGTGCGCGGGTGCAGCTCGCCGGTTTCCTTGTGCACGAAGAACGCCATCGGCACGCCCCACTGGCGCTGGCGCGACAGCGTCCAGTCCGGACGGTTCGCGATCATGCTGAACAGGCGCTGCTTGCCCCACGACGGATAGAACGCGGTCGCGTCGACGCCTTCGAGCGCCGTTTCGCGCAGCGTCTTGCCGCCGTCTTGCGGCGTCACGTCCATGCCGGCGAACCACTGCGACGTCGCGCGGTAGATGATCGGCGTCTTGTGGCGCCAGCAGTGCATGTAGCTGTGCGTGTACTTCTCGCTGCGCAGCAGCGAGCCGGCCGCGTTCAGCGCGTCGACGATCTTCGGGTTCGCATCCCAGATCGACAGTCCGCCGAACAGCGGCAGCGATTCGATATAGCGGCCGTCGCCCATCACCGGGTTGATGAAGTCGGAATCGGTCATCCCGTGCGCCTTGCACGACATGAAGTCTTCAATACCGTACGCGGGCGACGAGTGCACGACGCCGGTACCGGTGTCTGTCGTCACGTAGTCGCCGAGGTAGACGGGCGCGGTGCGCTTGTAGCCGGGGTGGGCCGATGCGAGCGGGTGGTGGAAGCGCAGGTTCGCGAGCTTCACGCCGGGCGCGGTCGCGACGACGCGGCCCGTGAGCTTGAAGTCGGTCATGCAGGCTTCGACGCGTTCTTCCGCGATGATCAGCAGCCCGCGCTCGGTGTCGACCAGCGCGTAGATGATTTCCGGATGGAGGTTCAGCGCCTGGTTGGCGGGGATCGTCCACGGCGTGGTGGTCCAGATCACGATGCCGCCCTCGGCGCGCGGCAGTGCCGGCAGGCCGAACGCGTGCGCGGTCTTTTCCGGCTCCGCGAACGCGAACATCACGTCGATCGTCGGGTCGGTGCGGTCCTTGTACTCGACTTCCGCTTCCGCGAGCGCCGAGCCGCAGTCGAAGCACCAGTTCACCGGCTTCAGCCCGCGGTACACGTAGCCCTTCTCGATGATCTTGCCGAGCGCGCGGATTTCTTCCGCCTCGTTCACGAAGTTCATCGTCTTGTACGGGTTGGCCCAGTCGCCGAGCACGCCGAGGCGCTTGAAGCCGACCTTCTGCTTCTCGATCTGCTCGGTCGCGTACGCGCGCGCCTTGCTCATCACTTCGGCCGCCGGCAGCGACTTGCCGAACTGCTTCTCGATCTGGATCTCGATCGGCATCCCGTGGCAATCCCAGCCCGGCACGTACGGCGCGTCGAAGCCGGCCATGTTGCGCGACTTGACGACGATGTCCTTCAGGATCTTGTTCACCGCGTGGCCGAGGTGGATGTCGCCGTTCGCATACGGCGGGCCGTCGTGCAGGATGAACTTCGGCCGGCCCTGGCTGGCCGCGCGGATCTTCTCGTAGATGCCGCGCGCTTCCCACTCCTTGACCCACTGCGGCTCGCGCTTGGGCAGGTCGCCGCGCATCGGGAACGGCGTGTCGAGCAGGTTGACCGGATACTTGGCCTGCGGTTTCGAATCGGCTTTCTTGTTGCTCATGATGGGATCGCTATCTAAATCGGGGGGACGCTCGGGCGTCGTGAATCGGGTAGGCGCGCGCGAGGGCGGCGCGAGGGTGCGGCGCGAGGCGCCGCCGTCCGGATCAGCTAATTCGGTCGGTGGCCGACGTCGCGAAGCCCGTCGCGCGGCTGCCCGGCGCACGGTCGCGTTCGGTGAAGTAGGCGCGTGCATTCGCGACGTCCAGCGCGATCGCGCGCGACAGCGCCTCGAGATCGTCGAATTTCGCCTCGTCGCGCAGCTTCTTCAGGAATTCGACACGGATCAGCTTGCCGTACGCGTCGCCGTGCCAGTCGAGCAGATGAACTTCGAGCAGCACGCGGCCCGAATCGTCGACGGTCGGGCGCAGCCCGAGGCTCGCGACGCCCGGCAGCGGCTCGGGGCCGAGGCCGTGCACCTGCACGACGAAGATGCCCGCGAGCGCCGGCCGCTTGTGCTGGATCGGCAGGTTCAGCGTCGGGAAGCCGAGATCGCGGCCGAGCTTCAGCCCGTGCGCGACGTGGCCGCTGATCGCGTAGCCGTGCCCGAGCGCCTGCGCGGCCGCGTCGAGATCGCCCGCGGCGAGCGCCGCGCGCACGCCGGAGCTGGAAATGCGCGTGCCGTCGCTGCCGGCCACCGTGCCCATCTGCTCGACCTCGAAGCCGTGCAGCTCGCCGGCCGCCTTCAGCGTGTCGAAGGTGCCCGCGCGCTTCGCGCCGTAGCAGAAATCGTCACCGACCATCATCCAGCGCGTGTGCAGCCCGTTCACCAGCGTGCGTTCGACGAACGCCTGCGGCGACTGGCTCGCGAAGGTGTGGTTGAAGTGCTCGACGACGACGCGGTCGACCCCGTGGTCGCGCAGCGCTTCCAGTTTGTCGCGCAGCATCGCGATGCGCGGCGGTGCGCCGGCCGGATTGAAGAATTCGCGCGGGTGCGGCTCGAACGTCATCACGCACACGGGCAGGCCGCGCGCGTCCGCTGCCGCGCGCACGCGCGCGAGCAGGGCCTGGTGGCCGCGATGGACACCGTCGAAGTTGCCGATCGTCAGCGCGCACGGGGCGCGGCTCTCGGCGTTGGGCAGGCCGCGGAAGACTTTCACGATAGCGGATGCAGCGTCGGGGAATGGGCGGTGGGATGCCGCAAAGCGGAAGATTATAAACGTTCGAGCGGGCCGACGGCCGAGAAGGCGGGAAACGCGAGGGCGAATGGTAAAATTCGCGGATGAAAAAACTCGTGATCCTGATTTCCGGTCGCGGCAGCAACATGGAGGCCATCGTCCGCGCGTGCGCGCAGGAACGCTGGCCGGCCGAGATTGCCGCCGTGATCGCCAACCGGCCCGATGCGGCCGGACTGGCTTTTGCCGCGTCGCACGGGGTGGCGACGGCGGTGGTCGACCACCGGTCGTTCGACGGCCGCGACAGCTTCGACGCGGCGCTCGCCGCCGAAATCGACCGTTTTTCGCCCGATCTCGTCGTTCTCGCCGGCTTCATGCGCATCCTGACGCCTGCATTCGTCAGACGATACGAGGGCCGGCTGCTCAACATCCATCCGTCGCTGCTGCCGAGCTTCAAGGGCATCCACACGCACCAGCAGGCGCTGGATGCGGGCGTCGCGCTGCATGGCGCGAGCGTGCATTTCGTCATTCCCGAGCTCGACAGCGGCGCGATCGTCGCGCAGGGCGCGGTGCCGGTGCATGCCGGCGACGACGCGGCCGCGCTCGCGCAGCGCGTGCTGACGGTCGAGCACGTGCTGTATCCGCGTGCGGTGCGCTGGTTCGTCGAAGGGCGTCTGCGCCTCGAGGACGGTCGTGCAGTGGTCGCGCCCGAAGAGGCGCGCTGGATTTTCGCGGATCAACCGCAAACCGAAACGAGTGAGGGCGTATGAAGCTGCACGGATTCCTGATTGGCCAGACCGAAACCCTGCTCGCCGAGGTGCTGAAGTTCGCCGGCCCCGCCGACGCGACGACGAGCCGGTTCTTCCGCGCGCACCCGAAGCTCGGGCATGCCGAGCGCGGCGTGATCGCCGAGGCCGTGTTCGCGGTGCTGCGCCGGAAGATGGAGTTCTCGCATCTCGCCGAGAGCGGCACCGGCACGCCCGCGCGGCGTCTCACGCTGCTCGGCCTGATGCAGACGATGGGGCGCAATGCGCTGAAGCCGTTCCTGTCCGACACCGAGTCCGCGTGGCTCGAGCACGTGTCGAAGATCGATCCGGCGAGCCTGCCCGTGCGCATTCGCACGAACCTGCCCGACTGGATTCACCAGGCGCTGTCGGAGCGTTTCGACGCCGAGGAACTCGCGCAGCTCGCCGCTGCGCTGAACTACCCGGCGCCGCTCGACCTGCGTGCCAACGCGCAGAAGGCGACCCGCGACCAGGTGATCGAAGCGCTGCGCGTGAGCGGCATCGAAGCGGGCGCGACGCCGTTCGCGCCGTTCGGCGTGCGCGTGGTCGGCAAGCCGGCGCTGACGCGCCTGAAGCTGTTCGAGGAAGGCGCGATCGAGGTGCAGGACGAAGGCAGCCAGCTGCTGTGCTCGCTGGTCGCGCCGCGCCGCGGTGAAATGGTCGTCGATTTCTGCGCGGGCGCGGGCGGCAAGACGCTCGCACTCGGCGCGATGATGCGCTCGACCGGGCGCCTCTATGCGTTCGACATCTCGGAGAAGCGTCTCGCGAAGCTGAAGCCGCGCCTCGCGCGCAGCGGGCTGTCGAACGTGAACCCGGTGCTGATCGACAGCGAGCACGACGCGAAGATCAAACGGCTCGCCGGCAAGATCGACCGCGTGCTGGTCGATGCGCCGTGCAGCGGCCTCGGCACGCTGCGCCGCAATCCGGACCTGAAGTGGCGCCAGACGCGCACGGCGATCGACGAGCTGACGCCGAAGCAGGCGTCGATCCTCGCGAGCGCCGCGCGGCTCGTGAAGAAGGGCGGCCGGCTCGTCTACGCGACCTGCAGCGTGCTCGACGCCGAGAACGAGCGCATCGTCGAACAGTTCCTGGCCGATCATCCGGAGTTCACGCTGGTGCCGGCGCAGCAGGTGCTGGCCGACCAGCGCATCGAGCTCGAGACGGGCGACTACCTGTCGCTGTGGCCGCACCGTCACGCGACCGACGGCTTCTTCGCCGCGGTGCTCGAGCGCCGCGCCGCGCAGTAACGACTGCCCGGACGGACGATGGAGAATTTGCAGAGCCGCCTGCTGTCGCACCGGCTGGAATCGGTGATTCGCGATTTCCACCAGCCGGTGATGATCTGGCAGGCGGCGATCCTCATCGGTGCGCTGTGTTTCGCGTGGGTGGCCGCGCGCTTCGTGCACGGCCGGATCGATGCGCGGCGCCGGGCGGCCGGGCGTGCGCCCGGCGCGGGCGCGCAAAGCCTGAAACGTGCGTTGTTTCCGCTGTTCGGCAGCGTGTTCGTCGGCGGCGCGCAACTCGCGTTCGACCCGTTCATGTCGACGTCGCTGTTGTCGCTCGCGCTCGTGCCGCTGTTCGGCATCGGGCTGATCTACGTGCTGTTCTTCTTCGCGCGGCGCGTGTTCGCGCGCGACGGCCACACGCACGCGTGGCTGTCGATCGTCGAGAAGATCGTGTCGACCGTCGTGTGGGCCGCGATGGTGATGACCGTGCTCGGCATCCAGCGCGACGTGCTCGGCTGGCTCGACAGCGTGCAGTTCCGGGTCGCGACCGCGCACCTCACGCTGCTGTCGGTGATCTCCGGCGCGCTGTGGGTGTGCGTGACGCTGATGGTCGCGATGTGGCTCGGCTCGGTGCTCGAGGATCGCCTGTCGCGCGCGAGCACGCTCGACGCGAACCTGAAGGTCGTACTGTCGCGGATCGGCCGCGCGCTGCTCGTGTTCGCGGCGATCCTGATCGGGCTGTCGCTGGTCGGCATCGACGTGACGGTGCTCGGCGTGTTCGGCGGCGCGGTGGGCGTCGGCCTCGGGTTCGGGCTGCAGAAGATCGCCAGCAACTACGTGTCGGGCTTCATCATCCTGCTCGACCGCTCGCTGCGGCTCGGCGATGCGATCAGCGTCGGCGGGCTGCAGGGCGTCGTCACGCAGATCCGCACGCGCTACACGGTCGTGCGCGGCCTTGACGGCAACGAGACGCTGATCCCGAACGAGAAGCTGATCACCGACGTCGTGCAGAACCAGTCGTCCTACCTGACGCGCGGCTACGCGAAAGTCGCGGTGCAGGTCGCGTACACGAGCGACGTCGAGCAGGCACTCGCGTTGCTCGCCGACGCCGCGAAGGACGTGCCGCGCGTGCTGGCCGAGCCGGTGCCGACGCCGTACCTCGTGGGGTTCGGCGCGGACGGCATCGATCTGGAGCTCGGCTTCTGGATCGAGGATTCGGCGAAAGGCACGTCGGGCGTGCGCTCGAGCGTGAACCGCAACATCTGGCGGCTGTTCAGCGAGCACGGGATCTCGATTCCGTTTCCGCAGCGCGAAGTGCGCGTGGTCGGGCTGCCGGACGGCTTTCCCGCGGCGGCGGGCGTGGCGGCCGGGCTCGATCCGGCGCTTGCCGATGGTGCGCAGGACAGGCGCGCGCCGGCGGCGTAGCGGCCACGGGCGGTCAATCGTACCGATTTCGCGGTCGAAACCGGATCACGGGCCTTTCCCAGTCCGGACATGGACCGCGCGGATTGCGTCAGGGCAAGAAAATATTCATTTTTTACAAAGACTTGGAACGGTTGAAGTAAAATTCTGGTCTACACGCGGTATGCTTTCATTCTTCTGACGCCGGTGCGGCGTCGCTCTCATCACAGGTAACTGCCTTGTTGAATTCCCTGCTCGATTTTCTTTCCCACGGGCTCCTGCGTTTTTCGTGGTGGCAGGTCGCGTTGTTCGCGCTCGCCGTCACGCACGTCACGATCATCGGCGTGACCGTCTACCTGCACCGCTGCCAGGCGCACCGCGCGCTGGAGCTGCATCCGATCGCGAGCCACTTCTTCCGTTTCTGGCTGTGGATGACCACCGGCATGCTGACCGGCCAGTGGGCCGCGATTCACCGCAAGCACCACGCGAAGTGCGAGACCGAGGAAGATCCGCACAGCCCGCAGACGCGCGGCATCTGGAAGGTGTTCCTCGAGGGCGCCGAGCTGTATCGCGCGGAAGCGAAGAACGAAGAAACGATGCGCAAGTTCAGCCACGGCACGCCGAACGACTGGCTCGAGCGCAACGTCTACTCGAAGTACCCGATTCTCGGCATCAGCATGATGATGGTGATCGACGTCGCGCTGTTCGGCGTGCTCGGCCTCACCGTGTGGGCCGTGCAGATGGTGTGGATCCCGTTCTGGGCGGCGGGCGTCGTCAACGGCTTCGGTCACTTCTGGGGCTATCGCAATTTCAACTCGGCCGACGCGAGCACGAACCTGTTCCCGTGGGGCATCGTGATCGGCGGCGAAGAGCTGCACAACAACCACCACACGTTCGCGACGTCGGCGAAGCTGTCGAACAAGTGGTACGAGTTCGACATCGGCTGGATGTACATCCGCATCATGTCGGCATTCGGTCTCGCGAAGGTGAAGAAGGTCGCGCCGACGCCGCGCCTGAACAAGCCGAAGACGGTGCTCGACCAGGAAACGCTGCAGGCCGTGCTGTCGAACCGCTACGAAGTGATGGCGCGTTACGGCAAGGCCGTGAAGCGTGCGTACCGCCAGGAGCTCGCGCACCTGAAGGAACTCGGTTCGAGCGAGAAGTACCAGTTGATGCGCGGCGCGCGCAAATGGTTCCACAAGGACGCCGACGGCCTCGACGAGCCGCAGAAGAAGCTGCTGCCGGAAATCTTCGCGAACAGCCAGAAGCTGCATACGTACTTCCAGCTGCGCCAGGATCTCGCCGCGATCTGGGATCGTTCGACCGCCTCGCGCGAACAGCTTCTCGCGCAATTGCAGGATTGGTGCCATCGCGCAGAACAAAGCGGCATCAAGGCGCTGCAGGAATTCGCGACACGCCTGCGTCGCTACGCCTGATTCGAAATCGATTAGAATCTCAGGACGTCACAAACCCCGCGTTGGCGGGGTTTTTTCATTTGGGCCGCCGGTTTTTGACGGACCGGCAGCACCGGGATTGGTATGAGGCTTGGGGCCGGCGTAAGTGTTGAAGCACTCACTCCGGCTGACCGCGAAGCATGGGACCCAAGTAAGCGCTGAAGCGCTAACTTGGGTCGACCGCATAGCATGGGGCATGAGTAAGCGCTGAAGCGCTAACTCCTGCCGACCGCGAAGCATGGGGCCGGAGTAAGTGCTAAAGCACTCACTCCGGCCGACAGGAGATATGGAGATGCAATCGACGATCAAACCCGTCGAGTACGACCGGCCCGTCGCAGCAGGGACCGTGTGCGGCGTCGGACAGGCATGGGCCAAGGTGCCCGACGCGCCGTCCGCCGAGGAGCGCGCTGCGCTGAAGGCACGCATCAAGGCGCTGCTCGCCCGTGAAAAGGCCGTGCTCGTCGCCCACTACTACGTGGATGCCGAACTGCAGGAACTGGCCGACGAAACGGGCGGCTGCGTGGCCGATTCGCTCGAAATGGCCCGCTTCGGCCGTGACCACGACGCGCAGACGCTGATCGTTGCCGGCGTGCGCTTCATGGGCGAAACCGCGAAGATCCTGAGCCCGAACAAACGGATCCTGATGCCCGATCTCGATGCGACCTGTTCGCTCGACCTCGGCTGCCCGGTCGACGAATTCTCGGCATTCTGCGATGCGCATCCGGACCGTACCGTCGTCGTCTACGCGAACACCAGCGCTGCCGTGAAGGCGCGCGCGGACTGGATGGTCACGTCGTCGATCGGTCTCGAGATCGTGGCCGACCTGCACGCGCGCGGCGAAAAGATCATCTGGGCGCCGGACCGTCATCTCGGCAGCTATATCCAGAAGAAGACCGGCGCGGACATGCTGCTGTGGCAGGGCTCGTGTCTCGTCCACGACGAATTCAAGGGCATCGAGCTCGACCTGCTGCGCGCCGAATATCCGGACGCGAAGGTGCTCGTCCACCCCGAGTCGCCGGAAAACGTCGTCGCGCAGGCCGATGTCGTCGGTTCGACCACGCAATTGATCGACGCGGCCGTCAAGTTCGATGCGAAGCGTTTCATCGTCGCGACGGATCTCGGCATCCTGCACAAGATGCAGCTGGCCGCGCCCGGCAAGACCTTCATTGCCGCGCCGACGGCCGGCAACAGCGCGACCTGCAAGAGCTGCGCGCACTGCCCGTGGATGGCGATGAACGGCCTCGCGAACCTCGCCGACGTGCTCGAACGCGGTCACAACGAGATCTTCGTCGATCCCGCGATCGGCGAGCGTGCGCGTTTGCCGATCGACCGGATGCTCGAATTCGCGGCTGCGCACAAGAAGCGCGTGCAGGCGAGCGGCGATCTGCAGCGCGACCAGTCGCTGTTCGCGAACGTGGGGGCGGCATGAGCAACGCCGTATCCCCGCTGTTCGAAGCCGTCCGCGCCCAATACGGCGCGGCATTCGACGAAGCGATCGCGCGTAACGTGGCCGACGCGATCGCCGAAGACGTCGGCACCGGCGACCAGACCGGGCGGCTCGTGCCGGCCGGCGAGCGGCGCCGTGCGCGGATCATCGTGCGCGAGGAAGCCGTGCTGTGCGGCGTACCGTGGTTCGAGGGCGTGATCGCCCGGATCGATTCGTCGATCGTCGTGCAATGGCGCTATCGCGAAGGCGACCGGATGACGCCTGATTCGATCGTCTGCGAACTCGAAGGGCCGGCGCGCGCGTTGCTGACGGCCGAGCGCAACGGGCTGAATTTCCTGCAACTGCTGTCGGGTGTCGCGACGGCGACGCGCCGTTACGTCGAACGCGTCGAAGGCACGCGCGCGAAGATCCTCGATACGCGCAAGACGCTGCCGGGGCTGCGGCTCGCGCAGAAGTACGCAGTGCGCGTGGGCGGCGGCGAGAACCAGCGGCTCGCGCTGTACGACGGCATCCTGATCAAGGAGAACCACATCGCGGCGGCAGGCGGTGTCGGCGAGGCGCTCGATGCGGCGTTCGCGCTGGAGTCAGGTGTGCCGGTGCAGATCGAAGTCGAGACGCTCGCGCAGCTCGACACGGCGCTCGCGCATCGCGCGCAGTCGGTGCTGCTCGACAACTTCACGCTCGACATGATGCGCGAAGCGGTGCGCGTGGCGGATGGCAAGGCCGTGCTCGAAGTCTCCGGCGGCGTCAATTTCGATACGGTGCGTGCGTTCGCGGAGACGGGCGTCGATCGGATCTCGATCGGCGCGCTGACGAAGGACGTGCGGGCGACCGACTATTCGATGCGAATCGTCGACTGACCGAACGTCGTCCGATCAGACAAAAAGCCGTTGGCGCGCAAACGCCAACGGCTTTTTTCTTGTGCTGCGGCCGCCGCCGGGCAGGGCGGCGCGCCGCTCAGCGGCGCACGCGCGGCGTGAGCACGCTCGGCAACGCCTTCGGCAGCGTATGCGGCCAGTCGCGGCTGTAGTGCAACCCGCGGCTTTCGCGGCGGGAGTGCGCACTCTTGACGATCAGCGTGGCCACGTCGACCAGGTTGCGCAGTTCGAGCAGATCGCGTGTCACGCGGAAGTTCGCGTAGTACTCGTGGATCTCGTCGCGCAGCAGCGACAGGCGATGTTTCGCGCGTTCGAGGCGCTTGTCGGTGCGCACGATGCCGACATAGTTCCACATCAGGCGGCGCAGTTCGTCCCAGTTGTGTGCGACGACGACTTCCTCGTCCGCATCCGACACACGGCTTTCGTCCCACGCGGGCAGCGTGGCCGGCGTGTCGGCGTCGAAGCCCGCCGCCTCGATCGCCTCGGCTGCCGCGCGGCCGATCACGAGACATTCGAGCAGCGAGTTGCTCGCGAGCCGGTTCGCGCCGTGCAGCCCCGTGTACGACGTTTCGCCGACCGCATACAGGCCGGCGAGATCGGTGCGCCCCGCGAGATCGGTGACGACGCCGCCGCACGTATAGTGCGCGGCCGGCACGACGGGAATCGGCTGTTTCGCGATGTCGATGCCGAATTCGAGGCAGCGCGCATGAATCATCGGGAAGTGTTCGCGCAGGAACGCTTCCGGCTGATGGCTGATGTCGAGATACACGCAGTCGATCCCGCGCTTCTTGATCTCGAAGTCGATCGCGCGCGCGACGATGTCGCGCGGCGCGAGCTCCGCGCGCGGATCGTGCGAGGGCATGAAGCGGGTGCCGTCGGGCAGCTTCAGCAGGCCGCCTTCGCCGCGCACGGCCTCCGAAATCAGGAACGACTTCGCATACGGATGGAACAGGCAGGTCGGGTGGAACTGGATGAATTCCATGTTCGACACGCGGCAGCCCGCCCGCCATGCCATCGCGATGCCGTCGCCGGTCGCGGTGTCGGGGTTCGTCGTGTACAGGTAGACCTTGCCGGCGCCGCCGGTGGCGAGCACGGTGTGCGGCGCCTCGATCGTGATCGTGCGGTCGTTGTCGACGTCGAGCGCATACAGGCCGTGACAGCGGCGGCCGGGCAGGCCGAGCCGGTCGGACGTGATCAGGTCGATTGCGTGGTGGTTTTCGAAGAACGTGATGTTCGGATGCTGGCGCGCCCGTTCCGACAGCGTCGCGAGCACCGCATGGCCGGTCGCATCGGCCGCATGGATGATTCGCCGGTGGCTGTGGCCGCCTTCGCGCGTCAGGTGAAAGCCGAGTTCGGCCGCGTCGTCCTTCGTGAACGGGACGCCTTGCGAGATCAGCCATTCGATGGCTTCGCGCCCGTGCTCGACGATGTAGCGCGTCGCGCCTTCGTCGCACAGGCCGCCGCCGGCGACCAGCGTGTCGTCGACGTGGTTCTCGATACTGTCCGCCGAGTCGAGGACCGCCGCGATGCCGCCTTGCGCGTTATCGCTCGCCCCCTCCATCATCGAACGTTTCGCGATCAGTGCGACACGTCGCGTGCTGGCCAGGTTGAGTGCGACCGACAGCCCTGCCAGGCCGCTGCCGACGATCGCCACGTCGAATTTCATGCTGCATCTCCATCGTTACGCTTTTGATCTTGTGCGTTCCGGCGGCCGCGGCCGCGGAAAGGGGAGAGCATACCGCGTCGGGCTCGAGCGTGCGCGCAAAACACGCGCAAAACAAAAAGCCCCGCATGTGCGGGGCTTTTCGGTCGCCGTCAGGCTGGCAGAAACCGGAGCGGAGATTACTTGATCTTGGTTTCTTTGTATTCCACATGCTTGCGGACGACGGGATCGAACTTCTTGATCGCCATCTTTTCCGGCATGTTGCGCTTGTTCTTCGTGGTCGTGTAGAAGTGACCCGTACCAGCGGTCGACTCAAGCTTGATCTTGTCGCGGGCGCCTTTTGCCATGATTGTGCTCCTTGGGCTTAGGCTTCGCCGCGTGCGCGCAGGTCAGCGAGCACGGAATCGATGCCGTTCTTGTCGATCAGGCGCAGGCCGGCGTTCGAGACGCGCAGGCGCACCCAGCGGTTTTCGCTCTCAACCCAGAACCGGCGGTTTTGCAGGTTCGGGAGGAAGCGGCGCTTCGTCTTGTTGTTGGCGTGGGAAACGTTGTTGCCGCTCATCGGCGCTTTCCCAGTTACTTGGCATACGCGTGCCATGAGAGCACTCCTAATACGCTAAATTCGGGGTTCGATCGCCGGTGAAGGTTCCATCGCACCGCCACGTGATCCATGGCTGCACTCAGAACGCCGTAGCCCTTACAGACAAGGCCCTTCGATGGCTAGAACTGGTTGGAAAAAAGACAGACGACGATTCTAGCAGAAAAAGTTCAGAAAAATCAAACCTAATTTCGCTTCGTCGTTGCGGCGCCCTGGGATGGGCCGCCGCGCCACAGTCTACAGCCAACCGGCCCGCGCGAACGAGAAAGTATCGCTGACGCCGACGACGACATGATCGAGCAACCGTACGTCGACGAGTTCGAGCGCGTCCTTCAGCACGCGGGTCAGGCGGCGGTCTTCCGCGCTCGGCTGCACCGCGCCCGACGGATGGTTGTGCGCGACGATCAGCGCCGCGGCGTTGTGTTTCATCGCGCGGCGCACGATCTCGCGCGGATAGACGGCCATGCGTGTGAGCGAGCCGCGCGCGATTTCCTCCATGTCGATCAGGCGGTTGCGCGCGTCCAGATAGACCGCGATGAACACTTCGTACTGGCGCGTGCCGATCTTCAGTCGCAAACAATCCTCGACGGCACCGGGCGAGTCGATCTGCATCCGTTCTTCCGCCTTCTCCACCAGCATGCGCCGCGCGATCTCGGTGACCGCGACGAGTCGCGCCGAGCGTGCGGGGCCGATGCCGGGGTGCGCCTCGAAATCGTCGGCGGTCGCTTCGAGCAGCCCGTGCAGCGTGCCGAACTGATCGACCAGTGCGCGGGCGGTGACGAATACATCGTGACCGGGCTTGCCGGTGCCGAGCAGCAGCGCGATCAGCTCGTCGTCGGTCAGCGCGGCCGGCCCGCGTTCCAGCAGCCGTTCGCGCGGCCGCTCGGGCCGCCAGTCGCCCGGACGGCGCCTGCGCCGGTTGATCGGGATGACGCGGCCGGGCGGATCGGCCGGCGTATCGGCGGTGTCGCGGCATTCGGCCGACGGCAGGATGGGGCAGGGAGACAGCATGGTCGGAACTCCATTGGCGGCGGGCGGCGGGCGCAACGTCGTCGCACTTTCCGCCTTGCACGCTCAGGTGACTTACAATATTGGCTTTGCGCCGGGCCATTCGGCCGTAGCGGGCGCCGACTGAACGAGTAATTCATGAGCCTCATCGATCTATCCGAAGTGAAGCCCGGTTCCCACGTCACGTTGCATTACCGGCTGGCACTGGCCGACGGCGCCGACATCGTCAACACCTTCTCGGACAAGCCGGCCACGCTGTTGCTGGGCGCGGGGCAACTGGCGCCGTCGCTGGAACAGATTCTGCTCGGGCTCAGGGTCGGCGACCATTCGACTTTTCAGCTAGCCCCCGATCAGGGGTTCGGCCCCCGCAATCCGGACATGCTCCAGCGCGTGACGCTGTCGACGCTGCGCGAGAACGGGATGGTCGGCGACGATTTCACGCCGGGCGAACTCATCGAGTTCAATGCGCCGGATGGCGGTCGCTACGCGGGGGTGCTGAAGGAAGTCAGCGAGACTTCCGCGCTGTTCGACTTCAATCATCCGCTCGCGGGCCAGGCGCTCACGTTCGAAGTGAAAATCATCGGAATCCTGTAATCATGAGTACCACCGATACGCTGTCCGGGCAGACCGTCGCCGCCGACGCCGAAATCCTGCTGGCCCAGCCGCGCGGTTTCTGCGCGGGCGTCGACCGCGCGATCGAGATCGTCGAGCGCGCCATCGCGATGCACGGTGCGCCGATCTACGTGCGTCACGAAATCGTCCACAACAAGTACGTGGTCGAGGATCTGAAGAAGAAGGGCGCGATCTTCGTCGAGGAGCTCGAGGAAGTGCCGGCCGGCAACACCGTGATCTTCAGTGCGCACGGCGTGTCGAAAGCCGTGCGCGACGAGGCCGACGTGCGCGGGCTGCGCATTTACGACGCAACCTGCCCGCTCGTCACGAAGGTGCACGTCGAAGTGGCGAAGATGCGCCAGGACGGTGTCGACATCGTCATGATCGGGCACAAGGGCCATCCCGAAGTCGAAGGCACGATGGGCCAGGTGGAGCGCGGCATGCACCTCGTCGAAAGCGTCGAGGACGTGCAGAAGCTCGAGCTCGCCGATCCTGAGCGCATCGCGCTCGTCACGCAGACGACGCTGTCCGTCGACGACGCGGCCGAGATCATCGGCGCGCTGAAGGCGAAGTATCCGAAGATTCGCGAGCCGAAGAAGCAGGACATCTGCTACGCGACGCAGAACCGCCAGGACGCGGTGAAGTTCATGGCGCCGCAATGCGACGTCGTGATCGTGGTCGGTAGTCCGAACAGCTCGAACTCGAGCCGGCTGCGCGAAGTGGCCGAAAAGCGCGGCGTGGCCGCGTACATGGTCGATGCACCGGACCAGATCGATCCCGCATGGGTCGCCGGCAAGCGCCGCATCGGCGTGACGGCCGGCGCGTCGGCGCCCGAGGTGCTCGCCCAGGCCGTGATCGCGCGGCTGCGCGAACTCGGCGTGCGCAACGTCCGCGCACTCGACGGCATCGAGGAAAACGTGTCGTTTCCGCTGCCGCGCGGGTTGAACCTGCCGCCCGCCGCCTGATTGCCGCATCGCACTCCGCGGAACACCGAAGCGCGCCCTCCCGGCGCGCTTTTTTTGTGCCTCGACATTCAAATCGCAACCATTATTCCCGGTCATGGTGCAACCCGGTTGCTCCGGCTGCGCCCAATCGTGTCTCAAAATTGGTTGCAATGCAGGAAAACCCCATCGAATCAGGAATATTGGCGTCCTATAAATGGAGTTACAATGCGCCCGTTTTCAAGCCGGAATGGCTTTGAAATCGGGATTTGGCAAGGCGCGGGAGACCATTCAATGCATGTGAAGTTGGCTTACGCCGTGTCCGTCGCCGCACCGGTTGCAATGCTTGCCGGCTGCAGCAAAAAGAGCGACGACGAGGCGGGCAGGGAGGCCGCGGGGGGCGCGGCACCATCGGCCGGCGGCGTGCGCGTCGCCGGAGCCGGACGTGCGGCGCCATCGGCGCGCCGTATCGCGCAACTGGGCAGGGACAAGGAAAACGGGGCACGTTTGACGAGTTTGACGATCGAGGAAATCCACGCGCGCAGCCTGGCGACCGGGCCGGCAGCGGGCATGCCGGCTGCGTCGCGGCCAGCCGCCGATCGACGGATGCCGGATGCTCACGGCCTGGCCGGCAGCGTGCCGAGGCCACTGTCCCCCCTTCAATTCGATTCGACGAAACAGCGCGCCGCCGCGACCGACCGTGTCGCGACGCGCAGTCTGGTTCGTACGATGGATTCCGATGCAGTCCTGACGAAAGTCGGGCGCGGCTGTCGCAACGCCCTCGCCGGCGACGCGACGCGGAATCCGATCCGTCCTGGCGCGATGCTTGCATGGCACTGGACGGGCCAAGGCACGGATGCCGGGAAACCGGACGACGGCCGTCTCGGCATGCTGCCCCACGACTTCAAGGAGGCCACGAACACCGTCCTCGATGTCGTGACGATTTAGCGACGGGACTCATGACGGCACCGGAACAGTGCGGTGCCGTTTTTGTATCCGCTTCGGCGGCAGGTCCGGCCGTACAGGCCGGGCGGCGCGCGCCGGAACGATCCACCCTTACCGGTATCGACTAGTACCCGCAGTGTCGCCGAGAAGGCGCGATTCCTCGCTTACCCGCGGGGCGCAACGTCCTCCGGCAGCACGGGCCAAGGAGCTTTAAATGGATATTTTCGTCCAGCAGGTTCTCAACGGGCTGGTGCTCGGCAGTGTGTACGCCATCATCGCGTTGGGATACACGATGGTGTACGGCATTCTCGGCATCATCAACTTCGCGCACGGCGACGTGCTGATGATCGGCGCGATGGTCGCGCTGTCGGCCATCACCGTGCTGCAGAACCACTTTCCCGGACTCGGCAACGTCGCGACGCTGACGATCGGCCTGGGCATCGCCGCGGTCGTCTGTGCGTTCGTCGGCTTCACCATCGAACGCGTCGCATACCGGCCGCTGCGCCGCGCCCCGCGTCTCGCCCCGCTGATCACCGCGATCGGCGTGTCGATCCTGCTGCAGACCGCTGCGATGATCATCTGGTCGCGCAACCCGCTGCCGTTCCCGCAGTTGCTGCCGACCGACCCGATCAACGTGATCAAGGCCACCGACACGACTCCCGGCGCCGTGATCTCGGTGACTGAAATCGTGATCATCGCGGTCGCGTTCATCGTGATGGGCGGCCTGCTGCTGCTCGTGCACAAGACCAAGCTCGGCCGCGCGATGCGCGCGATCGCCGAAAGCCCGAATACGGCGAGCCTGATGGGCGTGAACCCGAACTTCGTGATCTCCGCGACGTTCATGATCGGCTCCGCGCTCGCCGCGCTGGCCGGCGTGATGATCGCGTCCGAATACGGCAACGTGCACTTCTACATGGGCTTCATCCCCGGCATGAAGGCGTTCACCGCGGCGGTGCTCGGCGGGATCGGCAACCTCGGCGGCGCGATGGTCGGCGGCGTGCTGCTCGGCCTGATCGAGCAGCTCGGGGCCGGCTACATCGGCAACCTCACGGGCGGCGTATTCGGCAGTAACTACCAGGACGTGTTCGCCTTCGTCGTGCTGATCATCGTGCTGGTGTTCCGTCCGTCGGGCCTGCTGGGCGAACGGGTCGCGGATCGCGCGTAACGGAAGGGGAGCAAACAACATGACATCCATTCAACCGATCGAATCGTCGACGTCGCTGGTCGAAGAGCGCAATACCGCCAAGACCGTCGTCATCGGCATCCTGACCGCCGCGTTCGTGATCGCCGCGCCGATCATCATCGGCTCGGCCGGCGGCAACTACTGGGTCCGCGTGCTCGACTTCGCGATGCTGTACGTGATGCTCGCGCTGGGCCTGAACGTGGTGGTCGGCTTCGCCGGCCTGCTCGACCTCGGCTACATCGCGTTCTACGCGGTGGGCGCCTACACGGCGGCGCTCCTGAGCTCGCCGCACCTGACCTCGCAGTTCGAGTGGATCGCGGCGCTCGCGCCGAACGGGCTGCACGTGCCGTTTCTGCTGATCGTGCCGATCGCGATGGCGCTGGCGGCGACCTTCGGGATCCTGCTCGGCGCGCCGACGCTGCGCCTGCGCGGCGACTACCTGGCGATCGTCACGCTCGGCTTCGGTGAAATCGTCCGGATCTTCATGAACAACCTCGACCGTCCGGTGAACATCACCAACGGCCCGAAGGGGATCACGGGCATCGATCCGGTGCACGTCGGCGGCTTCAACCTGTCGCAGACGCATACGCTGTTCGGCTTCCAGCTGCCGTCGGTGTACATGTACTACTACCTGTTCGTGCTCTGCTCGCTGCTGGTGATCTGGGTGTGTACGCGTCTGCAGCACTCGCGTATCGGCCGCGCGTGGGCTGCGATCCGCGAGGACGAGATCGCCGCGAAGGCGATGGGCATCAACACCCGTAACGTGAAGCTGCTCGCGTTCGCGATGGGCGCGTCGTTCGGTGGCCTGTCGGGCTCGATGTTCGGCGCGTTCCAGGGCTTCGTGTCGCCCGAGTCGTTCACGTTCTGGGAATCGATCGTCGTGCTCGCCTGCGTGGTGCTCGGCGGCATGGGCCACATCCCGGGCGTGATCCTGGGCGCGGTGCTGCTCGCGATCTTCCCGGAATTCCTGCGCTCGACGATGAGCCCGCTGCAGCACGCGCTGTTCGGTCATGACATCGTCGACACCGAAGTGATCCGTCAGGCGCTGTACGGCCTCGCGATGGTGATCATCATGCTGTACCGCTCGGAAGGCCTGTGGCCCGCGCCGAAGCATGAGGACAAGATCGCGAAACTGGCGAAGCGCAACAGCAAGAAGCCGGTGCGCGCTTAACCTACGGACAAGGGGATACACACATGAGCGACAAGCAAATCCGACTGTCCGTCTCGGGCGTGAACAAGCGCTTCGGCGGGCTGCAGGCGCTGTCCGACGTCGGCCTGCAGATCCGCGAAGGCGAGATCTACGGTCTGATCGGCCCGAACGGCGCCGGCAAGACGACGTTCTTCAACGTGATCACGGGCCTCTATACGCCCGACTCCGGCGACTTCAAGCTGGACGGCACGAACTACACGCCGACGGCCGTGCACCAGGTGGCCAAGGCCGGCATCGCGCGCACGTTCCAGAACATCCGCCTGTTCGGCGGGATGACGGCGCTCGAGAACGTGATGGTGGGCCGCCACGTGCGCACCAAGCACGGGCTGCTCGGCGCGGTGTTCCAGACGCCGGCCGAACGCCAGGAAGAGCGCGAGATCAAGGAGCGCGCGATCGAGCTGCTCGAATACGTCGGCGTGCTGCAGTACGCCGACTACACGTCGCGGAACCTGTCGTACGGTCACCAGCGCCGGCTGGAAATCGCCCGGGCCCTCGCGACCGACCCGAAGCTGCTCGCGCTCGACGAGCCGGCAGCCGGGATGAACGCGACCGAGAAGGTCGAACTCACGCGCCTGCTCGACAAGATCCGCTCGGACGGCCGCACGATTCTCCTGATTGAGCACGACGTGAAGCTCGTGATGGGGCTGTGCAACCGGATGACGGTGCTCGATTACGGCAAGGTGATCGCCGAAGGTCTGCCGCAGGACGTGCAGAAGAATCCGAAGGTGATTGAGGCATATCTCGGCGCAGGGGTGCACTGATGGCAGCGGCAATGTTGAAAATCAAGGGCTTGCAGGTCAACTACGGCGGCATCCAGGCCGTCAAGGGCGTTGACATGGAAGTCCGTCAGGGCGAGCTCGTGACGCTGATCGGTGCGAACGGCGCCGGCAAGACCACGACGATGAAGGCGATCACCGGGCTGAAGCCGTATTCGGCCGGCGACATCGAGTACGAAGGCAAGTCGATCAAGGGCATCCCGTCGCACGAGCTGCTCAAGCGCGGCCTCGCGATGGTGCCGGAAGGCCGCGGGATCTTCGCGCGCATGTCGATCATCGAGAACATGCAGATGGGCGCGTACCTGCGCAACGACAACGAGCAGATCAAGAAGGACGTCGACCGGATGTTCGGCTTCTTCCCGCGCCTGAAGGAACGGGCGACGCAGCTCGCGGGCACGCTGTCGGGCGGCGAGCAGCAGATGCTGGCGATGTCGCGCGCGATCCTGTCCAAGCCGAAGCTGCTGCTGCTCGACGAGCCGTCGATGGGGCTGTCGCCGATCATGGTCGAGAAGATCTTCGAAGTGGTTCGGGAGATCTCGAAGGAGGGCATCACGGTGCTGCTGGTCGAGCAGAACGCACGCCTCGCGCTGCAGGCGGCCGACCGCGGCTACGTGATGGATTCGGGCACGGTCACGATGGAAGGCGACGCGAAGCAGATGCTCGACGATCCGAAGGTGCGCGCCGCGTATCTGGGCGAGTAAGCGATGGACTGAGCGGGCCCGGTTGCGCAGGTCGCATCCGGGCTGTCGAAAAGCCGTCACGGCAGAAACCGTGACGGCTTTTTTTCGTCTTGGTCGATCGCGTCGAACTCTGCGTGCAAACGCCACTCCATTCGACTGTCGGGTCGTGCACGCGGCCGGCCGTCGGCAAACCGACACACGGGCCGCGTAGCATCGATGACCCATCGGGACACGGAGAACGCGCATGAGTCTGGACTACGGTTTCGTGAAGGCGAAGGTGACGTCGGTGGCGAGGCTGAAGGGCTCGCCGCACGGCCGCGAGATCCAGTATCACGTTCACCTGACGCTGGCGTTGCCGGCGGGCGACTGGGACGTCGCGATCAACGTCGGCACCAGCGACGCGGACGATTTGCTGAACTACAAGCTCGTCTACGATTTCCACCATCCGGTCACGGCGACGCTCGCCGCCGCGGCCGAGGGCTATACCGATCTGACGGGGCAGGCCGCGCTGCCCGCGCTCGACTACCTGCGCAGCGACATCCTGAACGAGACGGGCGCGTGGCGCGCGAGCGCGGTGATGGACGGCACCGAGCATCCGGAGCCGATCCCGTCGCTGCTGCGGCTCGTGAACGCCGCGCAGTCGCAGGGCCTCGACGTCGTCGTGTTCGGCCGCACCTATGCGCAAGGCAATGGCATCCACGACACGCACATGAACCAGGGCTCGACGGGCCCGAACTACCTGCATCGCGCGGGTGACGACCACAACGACCACAACGACGTCTGGCAGGACGGCGCGCTGCTCGTGCGCGTGAGCGACACGCAATGGGCCGCGTATTTCGCGGCGTTCGAGCAGCAGGCCGTGCCGACCGACGCGCTCGGCAATCCGCTGCCGGGCGCGGGGCCGATCACGCGCTGAGCCGCTACTGCTACGAGCGGCCGTGTTACGCGGCCGACAGCGTCTTGCCGAACGAGATGCGTTCCTCGACGCGATAGCCGAGCGCGGCATAGAAGCGGCATGCGTCGTCGTTGCCGGGCAGCACCTGCAGGTTGATCTTCGGGCAGCCGCGTGCGGCGAGCGCGCGTTCCGCATGCGCGATGAGTGCACGGCCGATGCCGAGCCGGCGCGCGTCGTTCGCGACGCCGAACGAGTAGAGCCAGCCGCGATGTCCGTCGAAACCGGCCATCAGCGTGCCGACGACGCGCGCGCCGCTGGTCGCGACGAAGAACAGTTCCGGCTGCGTCGCGAGCTTCAGCTCGATCGATCGCAGCGGATCGCGGTGCGGCGGCGCACCGGCTTCGTCGTACTGCGGGAACGCGTCGCGCCATACCGCGAGCACGGCATCGGTGTCGGCGCGTTCGAACGGGCGGATAGCGACAGCATCGGCGGCGGCATCCATCGCGACGGTCTCCTTACAGCGTGTCGAGGATCGACCGCAGCATCGCCATCATCTGGTCGATTTCTTCGGTCGTCACGTTCAGGGCAGGCATGAAGCGCAGCAGGTTCGGCCGTGCGGCGTTCAGCAGCAGGCCGTCGGGCTGCATGTCGCGCGCCTTCTCGACGATCTGCGGGCCGATGTCCTTGCCGAGCAGCAGCGCGCGCAGCAGGCCTTCGCCGCGTTCGCCCTCGAAGCCGCGCTCCTCCGACAGTTCGAGCAGCTTGCGCTTCAGATACTCGCTGCGCGCACGCACGCCTTCGAGGAAGCCGGGTGCGACGAGCTGCGAGATCACCGAATAGCCGACCGCCGTCATCAGCGGGTTGCCGTTGTACGTACCGCCCTGGTCGCCGGCCTCGAACACCGCGACGTCGGCTTTCGACAGCAGCGCGCCGAGCGGTGCGCCGCCGCCGATGCCCTTCGCGAGCGTCATGACGTCCGGCTCGATGCCGGACAGCTCGTACGCGAACAGCTTGCCCGCGCGGCCGCAACCGCTTTGCACTTCGTCGACGATCAGCAGCAGGTTGTGCTGCTTCGTCAGCGCGCGCAGCGCCTGCATGAATTCACGCGTGGCCGGGATCACGCCGCCTTCGCCCTGGATCGGCTCGAGCATCACCGCGACGGTCTTGTCGGTGATCAGCTTCTCGACCGACTCGATGTTGTTCAGCTCGGCCTTCGGGAAGCCCGGCACCTGCGGCGCGTAGATCGTGTCCCAGCCCGGCTTGCCGCTGGCCGACATCGTCGCGAGCGTGCGGCCGTGGAAGCTGTGGTCGAACGTGATGATCTCGTATGCGCCGTTCTTGTACTTGCGGCCCCACTTGCGCGCGAGCTTGATCGCGCCTTCGTTCGCCTCGGCGCCGCTGTTCGTGAAGAACACCTTGTCGAACACGCTGTGCTGCGTGAGCAGACCCGCGAGCTTCGCCATCGGTTCGTTGTAGAACGCTGGCGACGGGTTCAGCAGCTTTTCGGCCTGCGTCTTCAGCGCCTCGACGATACCGTCGTTGCAGTGGCCCAGGCTGTTGACGGCCCAGCCCTGGATGAAGTCCAGATAGCGCTTGCCCGTGTGATCGTAGAGCCACGAACCCTTGCCGTGCGTAAACACGATGTCGGGGCGGTTCGTGATGTACATCAGCGAGTCGATCGGATAATCGTTCAGGGGCATGGCAGCAGACTCCAGCGGGCGTTGAAAGGGAAACGGGCAATAAAAAAGCCACGGAAGGCCGTGGCTGGTGGGTCGAACAGCTTGTGCGTAACCGGTGAAGCGGAGGAGGGTTACGCGCGAGTCCGTGACGAGCCGGCGGCATCCGGGCGGAGCGGCGAGCGGCGACGTCGGAAAGCGGACAGGAAGCGGTTCATGTGCGCAAGCATAAGGCATCCCGCGCCCCACTGTAAACCGCCGCGATGCCACGGATGTGACACGGCGGCGCGCAGCGGGGGCGCGCCGCGCCCGGTGCTCAGACCGGATGCGCGAGATCGGCGGCGCTCGTGAACGAGTCCGCGTAGAACTCGTCGGCCGGCAGCGCGTGGTGCTGCGTGAAGTCGCGCTGCGCGGATTCGACCATCACCGGCGCGCCGCACGCGTACACCTGGTGGCCCGACAGATCGGGCAGATCCTCGATCACCGCGCGATGGACGAAGCCGGTGCGGCCCGTCCACTGGTCGGCGTCGTCCGGCTCGGAGAGCACCGGTACGTACTTGAAGTTCGGGATCTCGCGCGCCCACTGCTCGGCGAGTTCGGCGAGGTAGATGTCCTTCTTGCGGCGCGCGCCCCAGTAGAGCGTCATCGGGCGGGTGATGCCCGAATGCTTCACGTGCTCGATGATCGCCTTGATCGGCGCGAAGCCGGTGCCCGACGCGAGCAGCACGATCGGCTTGTCGGAATCCTCGCGCAGGAAGAACGTGCCGAGCGGGCCTTCGAAGCGCAGGATGTCGCGCTCCTTCATCGCACCGAACACGTGGTCGGTGAACTTGCCGCCCGGCATGTGGCGGATGTGCAGTTCGATCGGGCCTTCCTCGTGCGGCGCGTTCGCCATCGAGTAGCTGCGGCGCGAGCCGTCCTTCAGGATGAATTCGACGTACTGGCCCGCGAGGTACTGCAGGCGCTCGTTCGCGGGCAACTGCAGCTTCACGACCATCACGTCGTCGGCCTTGCGTTCGAGCGCGGCGATCCGGCACGGCAGCTTCTTCACCTGCACGCCGTCGACGCCGGCGATCTCGCGCACGTCGATCTCGAGGTCGCATTGCGCCTTCGAGCAGCACAGCAGCGCGAGGCCGCGCGTGCGTTCGTCGTTGGACAGCGCCGACGCGGCATGCGGGCCCTGTTCGATCTGGCCCGATACGATCTGGCCCTTGCACGAGCCGCACGCGCCGTTCTTGCAGCCGTACGGCAGATGGACGTTCTGGCGCAGCGCGGCCGCCAGCACGGTTTCGTCCGACTCGACCTGGAATTGCCGGCCGCTTTGCTTGAGAGTGACGTTGAATGCCATAGAACCAAACTAGAACAAAATGGGGGGACCGTGCATGTCGCGCACGGCAGCTACAATGCAAAGCCGTTGCGCGTCGCGCAACGGCGGCTACTGATTTCGCAACCAACATGATCGCGACACGAATCCTGCGCCGGCCGCGCGTACTGATCGTCGGCTGCGGCGACGTCGGCATGCGCTGCGTCGCGCAATGGCGTAACGCGCGCCCCGACCTGCGTATCCTCGCGCTGACGAGCCATCCGGCTCGCCGCGACGAACTGCGCGCCGCGGGCGCGACGCCGATCGTCGGCGACCTCGATCGCCGGGCGGCGCTCGGCCGTCTCGCGGGCCTCGCCCGCACGATCCTGCATCTCGCGCCGCCGCCATCCGACGGCCGTGACGACCGGCGCACGCGTGCGCTGATCGCCGCAACGTCCATGCCCGCGCGTCGGCCGGCGGCACCGCCGGCCCCGGCGGTCGGCCGGCTCCGAACGCTGCGCACCGCGGCGCGACAGGCCGGCGCGCCCGTTCGGGCAGCGCGTATTGTACCCGAGGGCCTTCGCGCGCCGACGCTCGTCTATGCCAGTACGACGGGCGTCTACGGCGACTGCGGCGGCGCGCGCATCGACGAAACGCACCCGCTGCGCCCCGCGAATCCGCGCGCGTTCCGGCGCGTGTCGGCCGAGCGGCAACTGCGTGCGGCGACGGTGCGCGGCGTGCTGTCCGCACGCATCGTGCGCATCCCCGGCATCTACGCGGCGAACCGCCTGCCGGTCGCGCGGCTCGAGCGCGGCACGCCGGCGCTCGAGCCGGCCGACGACGTCTACACGAACCACATCCATGCGGACGATCTCGCGGCGATCCTGCGCCGGGCGGCCGAGCAGGGCAAGCCGGCGCGCGTCGTGCACGCGTCGGACGACACCGAATGGCGGATGGGAGAGTATTTCGACCGGGTCGCGCAGGTGCTCGGCCTGCCGAAGCCGCCGCGCGTGAGCCGCGCGGACGCCGAGCGCCTGCTCGAGCCGACGCTGCTGTCGTTCATGCGCGAGTCGCGGCGCCTGTCCAACACACGGCTCAAGGCCGAATTGTGCGTGACGTTGCGCTATCCGACCGTAGACGATTTCCTTCAAACGCTCGCGCCGGCCAGCGCGTCAGGTGAGCGCCGGTAACGCCTCGATCAGCAGGAAGCACAGCAGCGCACCGATCAGCGCGCCGATCAGGTTCGGATGATATTTGTGCTTCAGATGCATCGTGGCCAGCAGGCCTCCGATCACGATGACACCGATGACCGCGAACGCGATCATCACCGACGACAGTTCGAAAGAATGGTTGATGTTCATGATGCCTCCCCCTGCATCGCTGCTCTTGCAGCTTGTGATTTCAGTATAGCGGGGGAACCTGCGGCCGAGACGCGGCCAGGCACCGAACGGTCGTGCGGATTTTCCCTTACAGGGTTTTGACGGAATTGCGCAGCGCGGCAAGGTCGGCTTCGTCGAGCCATCGCCATGCGCCGGGCGCGAGGTCGGCCGGCAGCGCGAACCCGCCGATGCTTTCGCGGTGCAGCAATTCGACGCGGTTACTCGCCGCGGCGACCATCCGCTTGACCTGGTGGTACTTGCCTTCGAGCACGGTCAGCGCGAGTGCATGCGTGTCGCGGGCGTCGGCGGCGACGGCCGCGATCGGCTTCGGTTCGCCATGCAGTTGCACGCCGGTGCGCAGCGCGTGCAGTTGCGTGTCGTCGAGCGGGTGGCGCACGGTCGCGACGTAGGTCTTCGGCACCTTGCGCTTCGGCGACGTGTACGCGTGCACGAACTGGCCGTCGTCGGACAGCAGCAGCAGGCCGGTCGTGTCCTGGTCGAGCCGGCCCACGCATTGCACGCCGCGCGCGACGAGCGGCGCGGGCAGCAGGCTGAACACGCTCGCATGGTGCTGCGGATCGCGCGAACACTCGTAGCCCGCCGGCTTGTTGAGTGCGAGGTACGCGCGTGCATGGAACGGCCACGCCGTATCGTCGACCGAGAACACGAGGCCGTCGGTGTCGAAGGTGGCGTCCGGGTCGGTCGCGGCGGCGCCCGCGACGGCGACGCGGCCCGCTTCGATCAGACCGCGGCACTGGCGGCGCGAGCCGAAGCCCTGGGTGTAGAGAATGCTTTCGAGATCCATAGCGCGCGCATTCTATCAAGCACCGGCGCATGGGCGGCATGAACGCGCCCGCGCTGGTAAGCTGCCGGGACGCCGCGCAGCGCGCGGCACCCGTTCATTCTTCACGGAAAGTCCATGCCTTTCGATTCATTCCCGTTCGGCCGCCACGCTGCCGCCGTCATCGCGGCCGCGACCGTTTCGTCGGCCGCGTTCGCGCATGCGCATCTCGCGAAGAGCGACCCGGCGGCGGGCGCGGCGCTGGCCGCCGCACCGGCGGCCGTCACGATCGACTTCACCGAGCCGCTGGAGCCGGCATTCAGCTCGATCGTCGTCGTCGACGGCGACGGCAAGACGGTGTCGAACGACCGCGCGCGCATCGACGCGTCGAACCGCAAGCGGATGACGGTGCCGCTCACGGCGCTCGGCACCGGCGCGTATACGGTGAAGTGGGTGGCCGTCGCGACCGACGGGCATCGCACGCAGGGCGCGTACGGCTTCAGCGTGAAGTGACGCAACGGCGGCGGCAGGCCCGTGCCAGGGTTGCCGCCCGCCTTTATCCGACAGGAGGCTCCCGCATGAATCCGACGACGCTCGACGCACTCGCGGATTTCCCTCGTCAGCTCGAAGCGCATTTCGCGGCCGTGCCCGACGGCTATGCGCGCTGGACACCCGACGACTGGGCCGGCATGCCGAGCGAGCATTTCTCGCCGCTCGGGCAGCTCTGCCATGTGCGCGACATCGAGATCGACGGCTATCACGTGCGGCTGCGGCGCATGCTCGACGAAGACCACCCGCTGCTCGTGTCGATCGACGGCGACGCGCTCGCGATCGAGCGGCGCTACGACGACGCGTATGCGTCCGACGTGCTTGCGGCGATCCGCGACGCACGACGCGAAACGCTGGAATGGCTGTCGCGCCTCACGCCCGCACAGTTCGAGCGTACCGGCGAGTTCGACGGCTACGGTTCGCTGACCGTGCGCGGGCTCGTCCATTACCTGTGCAGCCACGACCAGCAGCATCTGGCCGGCATGCAGTGGCTGCTCGGCAAGATCGACGCGGCGCTGTACGCGCGCTGACCTGGCCCGCGGCCGCGCTCGGCTTCAGAATCCGGTGTCGCCGTCGGTGCGGCAGACCACCTTGTGCCGCTTTGATTGGATCGGTTTTCTGGATAATCCATCCAGCCGCGGCCGGCTGACCGGCGCGTCGCGCATGCCTACACTCCTAGCTTCGTTCAACGAAAAAAGGAGTCAACCGTGGCAACTCATACGCTCGCAGACAAGGTCGTCCTGATCGCAGGCGGCGCAAAGAACCTCGGCGGCCTGATCGCCCGGGACCTGGCGGGCCACGGCGCGAAGGCGGTGGCGATTCACTACAACAGCGCGGCGTCGCAGGCGCAGGCCGAGGAGACGGCTGCCGCGGTGCGCGCGGCCGGCGCGGAGGCCGCGACGTTCCAGGCGGACCTGACGACGGCCGCCGCGGTCGAGAGGCTGTTCGACGACGCGAAGCAGCGCTTCGGCAAGATCGACATCGCGATCAACACGGTCGGCAAGGTGCTGAAGAAGCCGTTCACCGAGATCAGCGAGGCCGAATACGACGAGATGTTCGCGGTCAACAGCAAGTCGGCGTTCTTCTTCATCAAGGAAGCCGGCCGGCATCTCGAGGATCACGGCAAGCTCGTCACGCTCGTGACGTCGCTGCTCGGCGCGTTCACGCCGTTCTACGCGGCGTACGAGGGATCGAAGGCGCCGGTCGAGCACTTCACGCGCGCGGCGTCGAAGGAGTACGGCGCCCGCGGGATCTCGGTGACGGCCGTCGGGCCGGGCCCGATGGACACGCCGTTCTTCTATCCGGCCGAAGGCGCCGATGCGGTCGCGTATCACAAGACGGCCGCCGCGCTGTCGCCGTTCAGCAAGACGGGGCTGACCGACATCGAGGACGTCGTGCCGTTCATCCGCCATCTGGTGACCGACGGCTGGTGGATCACCGGCCAGACGATCCTGATCAACGGCGGCTATACGACCAAGTAACCGGGGCGCTTGCCGGCCGCGCGGCGCACCGCACTGGCGCGTTTGCGTGGACAATGGACGGGCGCGCGACCACGAGGCCGCGCGCCCGTTTTCTCTGTGCCGCCGAAGCCGGCCGCGATGCGCGGCGGCCGGCGGCGACCGTCGTTCGAACCCGGGTTTCCCGCCGATGGACAAGCTGGATCAGGTCAGGATCTTCCTGCAGGTTGCCGAGATGGGCAGCTTCATCAAGGCCGCGCATGCGCTCGACGTGCCGCGCGCGACCGTGTCGGCGGCCGTCCAGCAGCTCGAGACGGCGCTCGGCACGCGTCTGTTGCACCGCACGACCCGCCAGGTGCAGCTGACCGCCGACGGCGCGCTGCTGCTCGAGCGCGGCCGGCGCCTGCTCGCGGAGGCCGACGAACTCGACCGCCTGTTTCGGCGCCGCGACCGTGACGTGGTCGGGCGGCTGAACGTCGACGTGCCGAGCCGGATCGCGCGCCGCGTCGTGGCGCCCGCGCTGCCGTCGCTGTTTCGCCGCCACCCGAAGCTGCAACTGTCGCTCGGCTCGACGGACCGCTCGATCGACCTCGTGCAGGAGGGCGTCGATTGCGCGATCCGCGTTGGGCGGCTCGCGGACAGCAGCCTCGTCGTGCGGCCGCTCGGGCAGTTCACGCTGATCAACTGCGCGAGCCCCGACTATCTGCGCGAGTGCGGCGTACCCGAGCATCCGGACGCGCTCGCGCACGGGCACTGGGCGATCGGCTATGCGTCGCCGACGACCGGGCGCGAGCTCGGCTGGGAATACTGCGCGGACGGGCAGCGGCACACGCTGACACTGCCGAGCCGCGTGATCGTCAACAACGCCGAAACCTATATCGCCGGCTGCATCGCCGGAATGGGCTTGATCCAGATTCCGCGCTTCGACGTCGAGCATCTGCTCGCAAGCGGCGCGCTCGTCGACGTGATGCCCGGCCACCGCGCCGAGCCGATGGACGTATCGGCCGTGTATCCGCACCGCCGGCATCGCTCGCGCCGGCTCAACGCGTTCATCGAGTGGTTCGGCGCGTTGATGGCGGATGCGTTGAACGACGCGGGCGCGCGCGGCAGCGGCGACTGACGGCGGCATCGTGCCGGTATCCAGTGGGCAGGCCTGCTGCTCGCCGGCCGATCGGCTCCGGTGCGAGGCGGCCCGTGCGACGAGCGCACAGCGCGTGTTCAGGCGGCGAACTGCCGCGTGCGCCCGGTGGCCCGCACCGCGTCGATCAGCGCGGCGCCGGCGCCTGAGGGTTTCGACGCGAATGCGTAAAAGCGTGCGGCCGGCAGCGCCGGCAGGCCGTCGTGCGGCCCGCATTCCCGCAAGCCGTCGCGCAATTGGCTGCGTGCGAGTGCCGTGACCGCGAAGCCGGCGAGCGCGGCCGACATGCAGCCGGCCATGCTCGCGCTTTCGAACAGCACGCGAAACGGCCGCAGCGCCGCGGCGAGCGCGGACACCGCGGCTTCCCGGTACACGCACGGTTCCGGAAACAGCGCGAGCGGCACGCCTTCCTCGGCGTCGAGCGCCGTATCGGCCGCGAAGGCCCAGACGAGCGGCTCTTCCCACAGCAGTTCGCCAGGCGTGTCGACCTGTCGGCATTGCTTGCCGAACACGACGTCGAGCCGGCCGAACGTCTGCTCCCGCAGCAGCGATGCGGTGATGCCGACCTTCAGTTCGATCGATGCGCGCGGATGGCGGTCGCGGAAGGTGCGCAGCACCTGCGGCAGCCACGTGCCCGCGAAATCCTCCGACGCGCCGATCCGCAGCGGCCCGTGCGCCGGCGCGCCGCGCAGCCGTGCCCGCACCTCGCGTTCCATGTCGACGATGTTGCGCGCGTACGCGTACAGCGTGTCGCCGGCCGGCGTGAGCGCGATCCGGCGGGTGGTGCGCGCCAGCAGCACGGTGCCGGCCGCCTGTTCGAGCCGCTTGATGTGGCCGCTCACCGCGGACGGCGTCAGCGCGAGGCGTTCCGCGGCCGGCGCGAACCCGCGGCGGTCGACGACCTCGAGAAAGGTGCGCAGCAGCGCGATGTCGAGCGTGGTCGACGCGGGGTCGGTCGGCGGTTGCATGGATCGATTCAACGCAAGAATTGAAGAATGAATCATGATACTCCGTGAATTGTGATGAAAGACCGACCTACCATCGTAGGTTCACGGTGACTTCACGGAGTACACGATGACGACCTATGCGCATGCGACGACCGCGTCGCTCGACATTGCCTATCTCGAATGGAATCCGCGCGGCGAACGCGTGGCCGTGCTGCTGCACGGCTGGCCGGACAGCCCGGTCGGCTGGGAGGCGGTGGCATCGGCGCTCGCCGCACGCGGCTACCGCGTGCTCGCCCCTGCGTTGCGCGGCTTCGCGCCGACGCGCTTTCGTGACGCGTCCGTGCCGCGCAGCGGCCAGCTCGCCGCGCTCGGGCGCGACCTGCTCGAATTCGTCGATGTGCTCGGTATCGAGCGGCCCGTGCTGGTCGGACACGACTGGGGCGCCCGCGCGGCCGCGAACGCATGCGGGCTACGCGACGGTGTTGCCTCGCAGCTCGTGATGCTGTCGGTCGGCTACGGCACCAACGATCCCGCCCAGCCGCTGTCGCTGCAGCAGGCGCGCAACTACTGGTATCACTGGTTCATGGCGACGCCGCGCGGCGAGCAGGCGCTGCGCGACGACCGCCGCGCGTTCGCGCGCCTGATGTGGGATACGTGGTCGCCGCCGGGCTGGTATCGCGACAGCGATTTCGACGCGGCGGCCGCCGCGTTCGACGGACCCGACTGGATCGACGTCGTGCTGCATTCGTACCGGCAGCGCTGGGGCTTCGCGCCAGGCACGCCGGCTTATGCCGACGACGACGCGCGGCTGAACCCGGCGCCCGTGCTGACGGTACCGACGCTCGTGCTGCACGGCGGCGCGGACACCTGCAATCATCCGGACAGCTCGGTCGGGCGCGAGCGGTTCTTCGCCGGGCGCTACGAGCGGCAGGTGCTCGACGGCATCGGGCACTTCCCGCAGCGCGAATCCGCGACGGCGGTCGCTGACGCGATTCTCGGCTTCTGCGAGCGGGATTGACGCGCGCCGGCCGGCCCGGCGCGCGAAGAAATCAGCCGTCGACACGCGGCGCGAGCAGATCGGCGAGCCCGATGTTCCGGAACATCTCGCGGCGGATGCGATCGCCGACACGGAACACTTCCTCGGCGCCGTCCTGCGACGGGTCGACGAACACGCGGTAGGGGCGCTTGCCGGCCGGCGCCGCGACGAGCTCGGCAATCGCCGTGGCGACGGCGCCGGCGTCGGCGTCCGCCGGTTCGAGCGCGGCGAGGCCCGTCAACGCCTGATCGGCGACGCCCGCGTACGGCCCGCTGTCGTACGCAGCCTGCACGGCGGTATCGGCCGGCTTGCCCGCATGGAGGAAGTGATTCGTGCCTCGGGTGAACGCGCCCGGCACGACGATCGACGTTTCGATGCCCCAGCGGGCGAGTTCGGCGGCGTAGGACACCGCGAGCGAGTCCATCGCGGCTTTCGCGGCGAAGTAGGGGGCGAGGAACGGCGGGGTGCCGCCGCGCGCCGACGAGGACGACACCCACACGAGCAGGCCGCGGCCCTGGCGGCGCAGGTGCGGCAGCGCCGCGCGGTTCACGCGCTGGGTCGACACGACGTTGACGTCGTAGAGCTGCGCAAGCTGCTCCGGCGTGAAGGCTTCGGCCGGCCCGAACACCATGTGGCCGGCGTTGTGGACGACGACGTCCAGACGGCCGTTGTCGGTGATCACGCGCTCGATGGCGGCGTCGACCGATGCGTCGTCGCCGACGTCGAGTTCGAGGCTGCGCAGGTCGACGCCGTGTTCCTGCGCATAGGCCGCGACGGCGGCGGCGCGCGGCGCGTTGCGCCCGGCGCGCTCGCGCATCGATGCATAGACCGTGTGACCGGCGCGCGCGAGCGCCTGGACCGTCAGCAAGCCGAAGCCGCTGGACGCGCCGGTGACGAGGACGACTTCCTTCATGAGCGATCTCCTGGCAGAAAGATGAGGTGGCGGCGAGGGGGCGTCAGCACATGCCGCCGTTGGCGCGCAGGATCTGGCCGTTGATCCACGCGCCGTTCGGGCCGGCGAGGAACGCGACGACGCGCGCGATGTCGTCGGGCTGGCCGAGCCGCTCGAGCGGGTTCAGCTTCGCGAGCCGCTCGACGAGTTCCGGGCTCTTGCCCTGCAGGAACAGCTCGGTCGCGACCGGCCCGGGCGCGACGGCATTCACGCGGATGCCGCGCCCGCGCATTTCCTGCGCAAGCACCTGCGTGAGGCTTTCGACCGCCGCCTTGCTGGCGACGTACACGCCGTAAGTCGGCATGCGCATGCCGATCACGCTGGTCGACAGGTTGATGATGCATCCGCCGTCGCGCACCCGCCTGGCCGCTTCGCGGCAGACGTTGAAGGTGCCTTTCACGTTGATGGCGAGCGTTTCGTCGAACAGCGCATCGTCGCAGTCGGCGATGGTCGCGAGCTTCATCACGCCCGCGGAATTGACCACCACATCCAGACCGCCGAATGCGTGTTGCGCGGCGTCGAACAGCGCGGCCACGGCCGCCGGGTCGGCGACGTTCGCCTGCACCGCGATCGCATGGCCGCCGTCGGCGACGATCGCGTCGACCACTTCGCGGGCCGGGCCGGCGCTCCCGGCATAGTTGACGACGACCCGGAAGCCGTCCCGGGCGAGTTGGCGGGCGATTTCCGCGCCGATGCCGCGCGACGAACCCGTGACGACGGCGACCTGTTCCGATGTGCTCATGTCCTGCTCCTGATGACTGGATGAATGCCGTTCGATCCGGCGACAGGACAACTGTAGGCTTCCGCGATCAATAAAAATAATGAATAATGATCAGTCGATGAATGACTGAAAGTATGTCTCATGGGATTCGACAGCAGGCTGCTCAGCGGTATCGGTGTGCTCTCCGCGGTGATAGAGGCCGGCACCTTCGCGCGGGCGGGCGAGGCGATGGGGCTGACTCAACCGGCGGTGAGCCGCGCCGTTGCCCGGCTGGAAGAGCGGGTCGGCATCCGGATCTTCAACCGGACGGCCCGCGCGATCACGTTGACCGACGAAGGGCGACGCTTTTACGAGGCGGTCGCGCCGCTGCTGGCCGGCATCGAGGAGGCGGCGCTCGACGCCGGCCAGTCGAAGGCGCGCGTGAGGGGGCGGCTGCGGGTCAACGTGGACGGCACGTTCGGCCACTACGTGCTGGCGCCGCGGATGGCGGAATTTCTCGACCGCTTTCCCGATCTGTCGGTCGAGATCAGCGTGCGGGACCGGATGGGCGACCTCGTCGCCGACGGTTTCGACGTGGCCGTGCGCTTCGGTATCCCGGAGCCGTCGTCATATCGGGCGCGACTGCTGCTCGAGACGCGTGTGCTGACCTGCGCATCGGCGGCCTACGTCGCGCGTCATGGCGAACCGCGTCATCCGCGCGATCTCGCGGACGGGCATCGTTGCGTGCTGATCCGCGATCCGGTGACGGGGCGACCGTACGAATGGGAGTTTCATCGCGGCAAGGAAGTGGTGCCGGTCGACGTCGCCGGCAGGTTGACCGTCAACGATACGGGCGGGCTGCTCGGCGCTTGCCTGGGCGGTGTCGGCATCGCGCAACTGCTGGAGCTCTATGCGCGGGAGATCCTCGCCGACGGGCGGTTGGCGCAGTTGTTGCCCGAGTGGGCCGACGAGACTTTTCCGCTTTATGCGTATCACCACGCGTCGAATCTCGTTTCGGCCAAGGTTAGGGTGTTTCTCGACTTCGTCCGCGAGTTGATGGCCTGAGTCTGCCGAGCGAACGGCGGCCGTCGGGTCATTCGGTGCGATGCGGAATGTTGTCCGGGAACGGATAGGGCGCATGCGGGCCGGGCCAGTCGGGTACGGGCGGCGCGCTCAGCACGTCGCACCCGCCGAGCACGAGCGCCAGCACGCCGCGGCAGGTCCGGCATGCAATCGCGCGCATGGACATGGGCGGCCTCCATGGTCGGCATTCCCTGATGCTTGGACTACCGGAGCGGGCCACCTGTTGCGGCGAATGCGGGCGCAACAACAAAAAACCCGCGAAGCGGCGAGCTTGCGCGGGTTTCGACAGTGGCAGCGCTTTCGACAGTGGCAGCGCATAACGCTGCGAAATTCTGGTGCCCAGGGCCGGAATCGAACCGGCACGCCTTGCGGCGGGGGATTTTGAGTCCCCTGCGTCTACCAATTTCACCACCTGGGCTTGATCCTGGCCGCGCGCCCGATGCAGATTGTGCGCGGCGAAACGCGAATTATGGCGGAAAACCGGGCACCGGGCAAGCAGCCCGGCGACCGGCTGCTTCTGCTACTGGCTCAGGTACACGAACCGGCCCTGCTTCACGATCCCCATCACGCTCGCGCGCTGGTCGAGCCCCACGTGATCCTTGTCGCTGGTATTGACGACGCCGTTCGGCACGACGAGCTCGTGCGCGCGTTCGAGCTCGCGGCGCAGCGCCGCGCGGAACGCGGGCGTGCCGGGTTGCGCCGCTTTCAGCGCGCGGCCGACCGCATCGGCGAGGCGCGGGTACACGCCCGCCGCATCGCCCGCGAACTGCGTGACCGTGCCGGCGCCGTATTTCGCCTCGTACGCGTCGACGAACGCGAGCGCGGCCTGGCGGGCCGGGTGGTCGGCCGGCAGCGTGCGGGCGACGACCACCGGCTGGGTCGGAAACAGCGTCCCGTCCACGTCCTTGCCGCCGAGCTTGATGAATTCCGGCGTCGCGATCCCGTGCGTCTGGTAGATCGGGCCCTTGTAGCCGCGCTCGATCAGCGTGCGCTGCGGCAGCACGGTCGGCGTACCGGCGCCCGCGATCAGGATCGCGTCCGGCTTCGCCGCGATCAGTTTCAGCGCCTGGCCGGTGACGCTCGCGTCGGTGCGGTTGAAGCGCTCGGTCGCGATCACGCGGATCTTGCGCAGGTCCGCGAAGCGCGTGAATTCGTTGAGCCAGCTGTCGCCGTAGCTGTCCGCGAAGCCGATGAAGCCGACCGTCTTCACGCCGTGGTTGGCCATGTAGCGGGTCATCACGTCGGCCATCGCGCGGTCGCTCTGCGCCATCTTGAATGCCCAGGTCCGCGCGCCCTCCTGCGGCTCGACGATCGAGCCCGAGCCGACCAGCGTGATCATCGGCGTCTGCGCGGCCGCCACTGCGTCGAGCGCCGCGAGCGCGGCCGGCGTGATGTTCGGGCCGACCACGACGTCGACGTGATCCTCGTCGACCAGCTTGCGGATGTTGCGTACCGCCGCGCCCGGGTCGGACGCGTCGTCGAGCACCGTGACCTGCACGGGTTGCCCGGCGATCGTCTTCGGCCACATCAGGATCGCGTTCTTGCTCGTGATGCCGATCGCGGCGGCCGGGCCGGTCGACGACAGGTCGACGCCGACCTTCAGGTCGGCATGCGCGGCCGCGCAGGCCAGCACGAGGGCGGCGCCGGCGGCGCGGCGGGTGCGGCGCAACAGGGTGGGACGTCGCAACAGGGCGGGAAGCGTCATGCGGGAATCTCCATCTCCGTCGGGCAACGAAAAGGGGCGCAATGTGCGCCCCCGTGTTCATACCTGTCCGTCAAAGCTCGTACGATTCGGCTTCGCCCTTGAGCGCCTGCTCGATCAGCTTGCGGTTCAGCGTGGGCGACAGCAGTTCGACCAGCGTATACACATAGCTGCGCAGGTAGGCGCCCTGCTTGAGCGCGACGCGCGTCACGTTGCTGCCGAACAGGTGGCCGACCGGGATCAGCCGCAGGCCGCGATCGCGCTCGGGATTGAACGCAATGTCGGCCATGATGCCGACGCCGAGGCCGAGTTCGACATAGGTCTTGATCACGTCGGCGTCGATCGCCTCGAGCACGATGTCCGGCGACAGCCCGCGCAGCGCGAACGCATGGTTGATCTTCTTGCGGCCGGCGAACGCATCGTCGTAGGTGATCAGCGGGTATTGAGCGAGATCGTCGAGCGTGACCGGCTTGCGTTCGAGCAGCGGGTGGTCGGCCGGCACGACGGCCGCGTGATGCCACTGGAAGCAGGGCAGCGACACGAGCTCCTTGTAGTCGGAGATCGCCTCGGTCGCGATCGCGAGATCGGCCTGGTCGTGGATCACCATCTCGGCCACCTGCGTCGGACTGCCTTGCAGGATCGACAGGTGCACCTTCGGGAAGCGCTTCTTGAACTCGGCGATCGCGGCCGGCAGCGAGTAGCGGGCCTGCGTGTGGGTCGCCGCGATGGTCAGGTTGCCCTGGTCCTGCGCTGCATAATCCTTCCCGACCCTTTTAAGGCTTTCCACTTCCTGGAGAATCCGCTCGACCGACGCGAGGATGATCCGGCCCGGCTCGGTGAGTGAGCGCACGCGCTTGCCGTGCCGCGTGAAGATCTCGACGCCCAGCTCGTCCTCGAGCTCGATGATCGCCTTCGATACCCCCGGTTGCGACGTGTAGAGCGCCTTGGCGGCCTCGGTGAGGTTGAAATTCTGCCGGACGGCCTCGCGCACGAAGCGAAATTGGTGCAGGTTCATTTATAACCCTTCCGCATATCAACAGAATTTTTTAGTCGTTTGAAATATAAGGCGAGTTTATTACGATTCACCGGAGTTTTTCAAATATGGATATCTGTTTTCGTCATTAGCAATCCAGCCGGCAGCGGTTGGCGGCGGTGACGACGGAACGGAGATTCGGGCGCGACGTGGCTAGGACGTCGCGCAGTCACCACGAAAACCCTGGGGTCCCCGAATGTATCAGTACGACCAATACGACCAGACGATCGTCGACGAGCGAGTCGCGCAGTACCGCGATCAGGTGCGCCGCCGGCTGTCGGGCGAGTTGAGCGAAGACGAATTCCGTCCGCTGCGTCTGCAGAACGGCCTGTACATGCAGCGCCACGCGTACATGCACCGCATCGCGATTCCGTACGGCAACCTGCGCAGCGACCAGCTCCGGATGCTGGCGCGCATCGCCCGCGAACACGACCGCGGCTACGGCCATTTCTCGACCCGCTCGAACATCCAGTTCAACTGGATCGAGCTGGAAGACACACCCGAAATCCTCGCGAAGCTCGCGTCGGTGCAGATGCATGGCATCCAGACGTCGGGCAACTGCATCCGCAACATCACGGCCGACCAGTTCGCCGGCGTCGCGCAGGACGAGGAGATCGATCCGCGTCCGTGGGCCGAGATCCTGCGCCAGTGGTCGACGTTCCACCCCGAATTCGCGTGGCTGCCGCGCAAGTTCAAGATCGCGGTGTCGGGCTCGAAGCGTGACCGCGCGGCCGTGCAGATCCACGACCTCGGCGTGTACCTGAAGAAGAACGCGCAGGGCGAGGTGGTCGCGAGCATCCTCGCGGGCGGCGGCCTCGGCCGTACGCCGATCGTCGGCGCGGTGATCAAGGAAGACCTGCCGTGGCAGCACCTGCTCACGTACTGCGAAGCCGTGCTGCGCGTGTACAACCGTTACGGCCGCCGCGACAACCTGTACAAGGCGCGCATCAAGATCCTCGTGAAGGCGCTGTCGCCGGCGAAGTTCGCGCAGCAGGTCGAGGAAGAATGGCAGCACCTGAAGGACGGCCCGTCGACGCTCACGCAGGCCGAAATCGACCGCGTGTCGCAGTACTTCCAGCCGCCCGTCTACGAGAAGCTGGCCGACACCGACGCGTCGTTCGAACAGCACCTGCTCGAGAACAAGGCGTTCGCGCGCTGGGTCGAGCGTAACGTCGCGCCGCACAAGGTGCCGGGCTATGCGGCCGTCACGCTGTCGCTGAAGGACCACCGCGTGGCCCCGGGCGACGCGACCGACGCGCAGATGGATCTGGTCGCCGACTGGGCGGACGCGTATTCGTTGGGCGAGCTGCGCGTGTCGCACGAGCAGAACCTGATTCTCGCGAACGTGAAGAAGCGCGACCTGTTCGCGCTGTGGGAAAAGGCGAAGGCGGCCGGTTTCGCGACGCCGAACGTCGGCCTGCTGACCGACATCATCGCGTGCCCGGGCGGCGACTTCTGCTCGCTCGCGAACGCGAAGTCGATCCCGATCGCGCTGGCGATCCAGCAGCGTTTCGACGATCTGGACTACGTGTACGACCTCGGCGACCTGTCGCTGAACATTTCCGGTTGCATGAACTCGTGCGGTCACCACCACGTCGGCAACATCGGCATCTTGGGCGTCGACAAGGACGGCGCCGAGTGGTACCAGGTGTCGCTCGGCGGCGAGCAGGGCACGGGCCGCAACGGCGCGCGTCTCGGCCGCGTGATCGGGCCGTCGTTCTCGGCGGAAGAAGTGCCCGACGTGATCGCGAAGCTGATCGATACGTTCGTCGAGGCGCGCATCGACGGCGAGCGCTTCATCGACACGTATGATCGCATCGGCATCGCGCCGTTCAAGGAGCGCGTGTATGCGGCGCGCCAGGCAGTGAACGCGTAATCAACCGGGTAGAGGGAATTTGCAGATGGCTTCGATTATCAAGAACCGCGCAGTGATCGACGACGCATGGCAGGTCGTACGCGCGGCGGAAGACGGTACGCTGCCCGCGGTCGACGCATTGCCGGCCGGCAAGGTGCTGGTGCCGTTCGCGTTGTGGCAGGCCGGGCGCGCGGCGCTCGTCGCCGCGAAGACGAAGGACGAACTCGGCGTGTGGCTCGCGCCGGACAGCGAACCGGCCAATCTCGTGGCCGACTTCGGCGCGATCTCGCTGATCGCCGTCGACTTCCCGCGCTTCGCGGACGGCCGCGGCTACAGCATCGCGCGCCTGCTGCGCGAGCGTCATGGCTGGACCGGCGAGCTGCGCGCGATCGGCGACGTGCTGCGCGACCAGTTGCTGTACATGTCGCGTTGCGGCTTCGACGCGTTCGCGGTGCGTGCCGACAAGGACATCCACGACGCGCTGAATGCGTTCACGGAATTCACGCAGCGTTACCAGGGCGCGTTCGACGAGCCGGCGCCGCTGTTCCGCCGCCGCGAGGCGGCTGCCGCCAAGGTGAGCGCATGAGCACCGCGACCGCCCCCGCGCTGACGCCGGAACTCGCCGCCAAGGTCGAGCGCCTCGACGCGCTGCTCGCGCAGATCGGCGAGCGTCACGACAAGGTGAAGTTCGCGAGCAGCCTCGCCGCGGAAGACATGCTGCTCACGCACGCGATCCTGTCGAAGGGCGTGTCGATCGGCATCTTCTCGCTGAACACGGGCCGCCTGCACGCGGAGACGCTCGGCATGATCGACCGCGTGCGCGAGCGCTACGGCTACGAGATCGAGCAGTTCCACCCGCGGCAGGACGCGGTCGACCAGTATGTCGCCGAGCACGGCCTGAACGCGTTCTACGAGAGCGTCGAGCTGCGCAAGTCGTGCTGCCACATCCGCAAGGTCGAGCCGCTGAACCGCGCGCTGGCCGACGTCGGCGCGTGGGTGACGGGCCAGCGCCGCGAGCAGTCGGTCACGCGCGCGGAGCTGCACGAGGAAGAACAGGACGAAGCGCGCGGGATCGCGAAGTACAACCCGCTCGCCGACTGGACGGAAGCCGACGTGTGGGCGTACCTTAAGGCGTTTGACGTGCCGGTCAACCCGCTGCATGCGCGCGGCTATCCGAGCATCGGCTGCGAGCCGTGCACGCGCGCGATCCGTCCCGGCGAGGACAGCCGCGCGGGCCGCTGGTGGTGGGAGTCGCGCGACACGAAGGAATGCGGGCTGCACATCACGATCACGCCGATTCCCGCGGATGCCGAAGCCGGCGCCGCGCACTGAACGCCCGATAAGAAACTGAATATTGCGCCGCCTGCGACAGCGGGCGGCACGAACCCAGAAGAGAAGGACTGAAATCATGAGCACGACGCTCGAGCAATCCGCCTTTGCCCCGCCCACCGGCGCCGACAGCCGCATGGGCCACCTCGACTGGCTCGAAGCCGAGTCGATCCACATCCTGCGCGAACTGGTTGCGGAATGCAGCAAGCCGGCGCTGTTGTTCTCGGGCGGCAAGGATTCGGTCGTCGTGCTGCATCTGGCGCTGAAGGCGTTCGGCCTCGGCGCGAACCGCAAGACGACGCTGCCGTTCCCGCTCGTGCACATCGACACGGGCCACAACTACGAGGAAGTGATCGACTTCCGCGACCGCCGTGCGCAAGAGCTCGGCGCCGAGCTGGTGGTCGGTCACGTCGAGGATTCGATCAAGCGCGGCACGGTCGTGCTGCGCCGCGAGACCGATTCGCGCAACGCCGCGCAGGCCGTCACGCTGCTCGAGACGATCGAACAGCACGGCTACACGGCGCTGATCGGCGGCGCGCGCCGCGACGAAGAGAAGGCCCGCGCGAAGGAGCGGATCTTCTCGTTCCGCGACGAATTCGGCCAGTGGGACCCGAAGGCGCAGCGCCCGGAACTGTGGAGCCTGTACAACGCCCGCCTGCACAAGGGCGAGCATCTGCGCGTGTTCCCGATCTCGAACTGGACCGAGCTCGACGTGTGGCAGTACATCGCGCGCGAGAACCTCGAACTGCCGTCGATCTATTACGCGCACCAGCGCGAGATCGTGCGCCGCAACGGGCTGCTCGTGCCGGTCACGCCGCTCACGCCGATGCGTGACGGCGAGACGAGCGAGCTGGCGCAGGTGCGCTTCCGCACGGTCGGCGACATCAGCTGCACGTGCCCGGTCGAGAGCGACGCGGACGACGTCGAGAAGATCATCGCCGAGACGGCGGTGACCGAGATCACCGAGCGCGGCGCGACCCGGATGGACGACCAGGCCTCCGAAGCCGCGATGGAACAGCGCAAGAAGCAAGGTTATTTCTGAAGCACACGAGGACATTCACATCATGAGCATCATCGAGAACACCGAAGACCTCGGCGTGTTGCGTTTCATCACCGCGGGCAGCGTCGACGACGGCAAGAGCACGCTGATCGGCCGCCTGCTGTACGACAGCAAGGCCGTGCTGTCCGACCAGCTGTCCGCGCTGTCGCGCGCGAAGAACAAGCGCACGGTCGGCGACGAGCTGGATCTCGCGCTGCTGACCGACGGCCTCGAAGCCGAGCGCGAGCAGGGCATCACGATCGACGTCGCGTACCGCTACTTCGCGACCGCGAAGCGCAAGTTCATCATCGCCGACACGCCGGGCCACGAGCAGTACACGCGCAACATGGTGACGGGCGCGTCGACCGCGCACGCGGCGATCGTGCTGATCGACGCGACGCGCATCACGGTCGAGAACGGCGTCGTGCAACTGCTGCCGCAGACCAAGCGCCACAGCGCGATCGTCAAGCTGCTCGGCCTGCAGCACGTGATCGTCGCGATCAACAAAATGGACCTCGTCGACTACAGCGAGGCGCGTTTCAACGAGATCCGCGACGCGTACGTCGCGCTCGCGAAGCAGCTCGGCCTGACCGACGTGCGTTTCGTGCCGGTGTCGGCGCTGAAGGGCGACAACATCGTCGGCGCGAGCGAGCGGATGCCGTGGTACGCGGGCGAGCCGCTCCTCGACGTGCTCGAGTCGCTGCCGGTCGAGACGCAGGCGCATGACGCGCTGCGCTTCCCGGTGCAGTGGGTCGCGCGCCAGGACGGCAGCTCGGCTGACGATTTCCGCGGTTACATGGGCCGCATCGAGTCGGGCGAAGTGAAGGTCGGCGACGCGATCGTCGTGCTGCCGTCGAACCGCACCGCGACGGTTGCCGAGATCGTCGCGCCGGTGCCGGGCGGCACCGCGGCAGTTCCGCACGCGTTCGCGGGCCAGACGGTGACGATCCGTCTCGAAGAGGACGTCGACGTGTCGCGCGGCGACATGTTCGTCACGACCGCCGAGCCGGTCGAGCCGGCCAAGAAGCTCGAGGCCGACCTGTGCTGGTTCGACGAGGCGCCGCTGTCGCCGCAGCGCAAGTACCTGCTGAAGCAGACCACCAGCACGGTGTTCGCGAAGATCGGCGCGGTCAAGCAGGTGCTCGACGTGCATACGCTGTCGCACGCGACCGACCGTCAGGAACTGAAGATGAACGACATCGGCCGCGTGGCGCTGACGCTGCAAAAGCCGATCGTCTGCGACACGTACGATGCGCACCCCGGTACGGGCGCGTTCGTGCTGATCGACGAGGCGACGCATCACACGGTCGCCGCGGGCATGATCCGCGCGTTCTCGGCGTAATCGTCAATCTGCGCGGCGGCGAACCGGCCGCCGCGGCAGGACCTTAGCGAAGCGACAAACATGGGCAAGGTGTATCTGATCGGAGCAGGACCGGGCGCGGCGGACCTCATCACGGTGCGCGGCATGCGGCTGCTCGAGCAGGCCGACGTCGTGCTGCACGACGCGCTCGTCGAGCCCGCGATGCTCGACTATGCGCCGAACGCGCGCAGGATCGCGGTCGGCAAGCGCTGCGGGCAGCGCTCGACCGCGCAGCATTTCATCAACAAGCAGATCGTCGATGCGGCGCGCGAGCATGCGTGCGTCGTGCGGCTGAAGGGCGGCGATCCGATGCTGTTCGGCCGCGCGGAAGAGGAAATGCGCGCGCTGGAAGCGGCCGGCATCGACTACGAGGTCGTGCCGGGCATCACCGCGGCGCTGGCCGGTGCGGCGACGCTCAAGCGTTCGCTGACGTTGCGCGGCGTGTCGCGCAGCGTCGCGTTCGCGACGCACAGCCGCGCGCCGGGCAGCGACGAGATCCGCGAAGCGGCGCGCGCCGATTCGATCGTCTATTACATGGGCCGCGACAGCGCGCCCGGCATCGCGCAGGAACTGATCGACGCCGGCCGTGCGCCGGCGACGCCGGTGGCGATCGTCGAGGCCTGCAGCACCGCACGCGAACGCACGCTGACGCTGACGCTCGCGCAGATGGCGGCCGGCGACGCGCAGGCGTGGCTCGATCCCGCGGAACCGAGCCTGCTGATGATCGGCGATGCGTTCGCCGAACGCGCACGGCAGGCGCAGGCGGGTGCGTCGGTGCGCCATGCCGCCTGAGCGCGGCTCGAACGCGGTCCGAAACGAAAAAAGCGCCGGCAGATGCCGGCGCTTTTTCTTTGGGTGCGGCGAAGGCGCGGGCTGCTACGCGTCGCCGCCGAGCTGGTCGATGCAATAGCGTGCGACCGCGTCGAGCACGCCGTCGTCTTCGCCGACGGCCGTCGCGCAGCGGATCTCGACGCCCGGATGCGCGGCGCGGCATGCATCGACGAGCTGCGGCAGGTCGCGGCGCACGTGGCCACCCTGGCCGAAGAACACGGGCACCACGGTGATGCGCGCGCAGCCGGCCGCGACTTGCGCGGCCACGGCCTCACCGAGCGACGGCGTCATCAGTTCGAGGAACGCGAGCGACACGTGCGTGGCAGGGGAGCCGGCGCCGCGCAGCCGCGCGGCGAGCCGCTCGAACGGCTCGGCCCAGCGCGGGTCGCGGGCGCCGTGGCCGAACAGGACGATACCGTGCGAACTCATGTGGAAGCCTCCGTCGTGACGACGCTCAGTGCCGGTCGACCCACTTGAGCGCGAACAGGCCGAGCGCGAGATAGATGAGGCCCGGCGTCGCGGCGGTGAGCGGCGCGGGCCACGTATTCAGCGTGCCGATGTGCGAGAACAGCGTGTTGAGCAGCTGGAAGCTCATGCCGAGCATGATGCCGCCGAACACCTTCACGCCGACCACGCCCGCCCGCGTGTGCAGGTACGCGAACGGCAGCGACAACACGAGCATCACGAACACCGCGAACGGATACAGCAGCTTGCGCCACAGCGCGATGTCGTAGCGCTGCGTGTCCTGCTGGTTCTCGCGCAAGTGCTGGATGTAGCGGAACAGGTTGATGATCGACATGCGCTCCGGCGACACGAGCAGCACCGACAGGATCTGCGGCGTCAGGTCGGAGCGCAGCCGGTATTCGGGCAGCGACACCTGCTGCGACCGGTACACGGGGTTCAGCGCATCGGCCGGCTGGCCGGTGATCGGCTTGATCGGCGTCAGCTCCGTCTCGGTGACGCCCTTCAGCAGCCAGTGGCCGGGCGGCTCGTAGCGGCCCGTCTGCGCGATCCGCACGTTCTGCAGCTGGAATTTCGAGTCGAATTCGTAGATGCGCACGTTGCTGATCGTCGAGTCGGGCGACAGGCTGCCGACGTTGACGAAGCGCGTGACCTGCTCGCCGTTCTCGCGGGCGGCGAGCGTGTCCTTGACCCACACACCGGACTGGAAGTTCGACGACACCGAGGCGCCGAGCGCCTGCAGCCGCACGCGTTCGGACAACTGGTCGGCGTACGGGCCGACGAATTCGCCGATCAGGTAGGTGACGATCACGAGCGGCACGCCGATCTTCAGCAGCGAGCGCAGCGCCTGGTTGGTCGCGAGGCCCGACACGCGGAAGATCGTGAATTCCGAGTTCGCGGCCATCTGCGCGAACACGTAGATCGCGCTGATCAGCGCGGCGACCGGGATGATCTCGTAGAAGCGCGACGGCGTCTGCAGCGCGACGCGCAGCACCGCGTAACCGAACTTGTAGTTGCCGTGCCCGACCGAGTTCAGCTCGCTGATCAGGTCGAAGAAGAAGAACAGACCCGAGAACGCGAACAGGATGAAGACGAACGTGATGTAGATCTGCCGCGCGAAGTATTTTTCATAGAGCCGCATCGATCATGCTCCCGAGCGGCCGAACAGCGCGCGTGTCAACAACGGACGATTGCGCACGCGCAACCAGAAAATGAACGCGACGATCGCCGCGACGACCACATGCAGGCCGACGAGGCCGACGCCGAACGACATCTTGCCCTGCTCGATCTGCGCCTGCACGACGTTCAGCAGGTTCGAGTACGTGAGGTAGATCAGCACGGCCATCACGAGGTTGATCGTGCGGCTGCGGCGCGGGTTCTGGTACGACAGCGGGATGCCGAGCACCATCAGGTTGATCGCGATCAGCGGCAGCCCCGCGCGCCACGCGAATTCCGCGAGATTGTCGCGCGTCGGGTTGCGCAGCAGGTCGGGCGTGGGCGTGCTGTTGGTGGTCTGCACGTTGGTGACCGGCTTGCTCGTGATCTTCACGCCGTAGCGCTCGAACTCCATGATCTTGAAGTTCGGCTGGCCGGGCGTGCCGTCGTAGCGGCGGCCGTCCTCGAGGACGACGAAGCGATCGCCGTCCTTCGAGGTTTCCGTATGGCCCGTTTGCGACACGACCACGTTGACCTTGCCGTTTTCCGTCGACGTGACGAAGACGTTCTGGACCTTGCTCTGGTCCGGCGACATCTTCTCGATGAAGAACACGCGATGGTTCGCGGCCGATTCGCGGAACTGGCCCGGCGCGAGCAGCGAGATTTCGTCGCGCTGCTGGAAGCGCGCGCGGATCATCTTGCTCTGCTGGTTCGACCACGGCCAGCCGACGAACGCGAAGAAGGTGATCAGCAGGATGATCGGCGTGGCGAACACGCCGATCGGCTTGATGAGGCGCGTGAGGCTCACGCCCGACGCGAGCCACACCACCATTTCGGAGTCCCGGTACCACCGGGTCAGCACGAACAGGATCGACACGAACAGCGTGACGACGAGCATCACGGCGAGGTAGCCGATCACGGTCAGGCCGATCAGCACGAGCACGTCCCGCGGATCGATTTCGCCGGACGCGGCGTAGCCGACGATGCGAATCATCATCGTCGTGAGCATGATCGTGAGCAGCACCATGAACACGGCGCCAGCCGTATACGCAAGCTCGCGCTGGAGGGAGCGTTCGAAGATCATTCTTGATGAGAAGAGGGCGGGAGGCTGCGCACGCGTGGTGGAGCGCTCGCGCCGCCACGGGAAAAATAGCGGATAATTGCGGCTTTCATCCTTAGCCCAGATTTTATCCGAGGACAAGCGCGATGGACTTTAGCATAAAAGGCTGTGATTGGAGCAAAGGCGAGGCCAAGGGGTTCCTGACCGGGAAGTCCGACTGCATCGTGCTCGGCATCTTCGAGGCGCAGACCCTGTCGGGCGCGGCGCTCGACATCGACACGGCCACCAAGGGACTGATCTCGCGCGTGGTGAAGGCCGGCGACATGGACGGCAAGCGCGGCAAGACGCTGTTCCTGCACGAAGTGTCGGGCATCGGCGCGTCGCGCGTGCTGCTCGTCGGGCTCGGCAAGCAGGATGCTTTCAATCAGAAAGCCTATAACGATGCGGCGACGACCGCCTGGCGCGCGCTGCTGGCGACCAAGGTCGTCCAGGTCACGTTCTCGCTCGCGCAACTGCCGGTCGACGAGCGCAGCTCCGACTGGGGCGTGCGCGCCGCGATCCTCGCGCTGCGCAACGAGACCTACCGCTTCACGCAGATGAAGAGCAAGCCGGAACCGGCGTCGCACACGCTCAAGCGCGTCGTGTTCAGCGTCGACCCGGCGGACGAAAAGGCCGCGAAGGTCGCGATCAAGCAGGCCGTCGCGCTCGCGAACGGGATGGATCTCACCCGCGACCTCGGTAACCTGCCCGGCAACGTCTGCACGCCGACCTATCTCGGCAACACCGCGAAGAAGATCGCGAAGGATTGGGGCCTGAAGGCCGAAGTCCTCGGGCTCAAGCAGATCCAGGCGCTGAAGATGGGGTCGTTCCTGTCGGTCGCGCGCGCATCGGTCGAGCCGCCGCAGTTCATCGTGCTGCACTACCAGGGCGCCGCCGCGAAGGCCGCGCCGGTCGTGCTGGTCGGCAAGGGCATCACGTTCGACACGGGCGGCATCTCGCTGAAGCCTGGCGAGGGCATGGACGAGATGAAGTACGACATGTGCGGCGCGGGCTCGGTGCTCGGCACGATGCGTGCGGTCGCCGAGATGGGCCTGAAGATCAACGTCGTCGCGATCGTGCCGACCTGCGAGAACATGCCGGGCGGCAATGCGACGAAGCCGGGCGACATCGTCACCAGCATGAAGGGGCTGACGATCGAGGTGCTGAACACCGACGCCGAAGGCCGCCTGATCCTGTGCGACGCACTCACGTACGCCGAGCGCTTCAAGCCGGCCGCCGTGATCGACGTCGCGACGCTGACGGGCGCGTGCGTGATCGCGCTGGGCGGCCACAACAGCGGGCTGTTCTCGACGAACGACGCGCTCGCGGGCGAACTGCTCGACGCGTCGCGCGAGGCGAACGACCCGGCATGGCGCATGCCGCTCGACGACGAGTACCAGGATCAGCTGAAGTCGAATTTCGCGGATCTCGCGAACATCGGCGGGCGCCCGGCCGGCGCCGTGACGGCCGCGTGCTTCCTGTCGCGCTTCACCGAGAGCTATCCGTGGGCCCACCTCGACATCGCGGGCACCGCATGGAAGGGCGGTGCCGCGAAGGGTGCGACGGGCCGTCCGGTGCCGTTGCTCGCGCAGTTCCTGATCGACCGCGCCGGCCAGTGATGGCGGGGCTGACGACGCTGCGGGTGCGCGGGCAATGACGCGGATCGATTTCCACTCGAACGTCGGCGATTCGCTCGCGTACGCGTGCCGGCTGCTGCGCAAGGCCTATCAGGCCGGGCAGCCGGTCGTCGTGCTCGCCGAGCCCGCGCGCCTGCGCGCGCTCGACGAGCGGCTCTGGACGTTCTCGCCGCTCGATTTCATCCCGCATTGCGGCGTCGACAGCGAGCACGCAGCCGGCACGCCGATCGTGCTGGCCGCCGATCTCGATCGTGCACCGCATCATCACGTGCTGCTGAACCTCGGCGCGACCGTGCCCGCGCAGTTCGCCCGCTTCGAGCGCCTGCTCGAAGTGGTCGGCAACGCGCCGGAAGAGCTGGCCGCGGGCCGCGACCGCTACCGGTTCTACCGCGACCGCGGTTACGCGCTGAACAACTACAAGCAGGGCGGCTAGCCGCAACCGTCGACGGAGTGTTCCCGTGACAGAAGCCGATTCATCCTCGATCCCGACACTGACCGACGTGCTGGTGCCGGGCAAGCCGGCGTCGGCGCGTTCGTCCGCGTCCGCCGCGCCCCAACCGCACGACAGCGCGGCCATTCCGGTGCTAACCGACGTGATCGCCCCGGGCGCCGCCGGTGCGGCGCCGGCTGATTTCCGTCAAACCGAAGCCGACCCCGAATCCGTCGTGGTCGAGCCCATCCCCACGCCGCACGTGCCGGCCGTCGAGTTGCCCGGCGACGCGGCGACGGCCGCCGCCGCAGGCGAGACCGATGCACCGGCCGAACCCGGCGCCGCGGAGCACGTGGTCGCAGAAGACGCGGCAGCGATGACGGCGCCGCTGCGCTCGTCGCTGGTCGATGACGACCTGCCGCCGCACACGTTCGCCGCGATTGCGCCCGAAGCGGTTGCGCACGCGCCCGGCACGGCGATGCCGCAGGCGGACCTGCCGAGTGCAGCGCCGCAGCCGGACGCGCAGGCCGCAGCGGGGCTGACGCCGGAAGATGCGCAGCACATCGCCGAACGGCTGCGCAATCGGCTGACGAATTATCTGACCGGTGCGGGGCGCGACGCCATCGAAGCGCGCTGTCGCGATGCGCTGCACGAGCATTCGGCCTGGCTGGTCGGCCAGATCACGCGCGAAGTCGCCCTCGCGCTGGAAACCGAGGTGATGGACTGGGTGCGCGATGCGGTCGATGAAGAGATCGCCCGCCGTCGCGTCGGTCATTCCGGCTGAACGGCCGATCTTTCGCGCTGGCGAAAAAGAGGGGGCGGGTCCGGTAAGGGCTTGCGAAGGCGCCGCAGAGGTGTGGCGCGGCCAGTACCAGGCCGCCTTCTTGCTGCGCACTGCACACGGCGCGGGTACGCCGCGCGAGTATCCGATTCAGCGGACCGACAGCACCCACTGGGCGAGCGTGTGGGCTTCGATGCTCGTCAGTTGCGTATTGGCGGGCATCGGCACGCTGCCCCATACGCCGACGCTGCCTTTTACGATCGATTGCGCCAGATAATCGGCGGCGTCGCCGCGCGCCGCGTACTTGCCGGCGATGTCGTGGAACGACGGGCCCATCAGCGGCTTGCCGATTGCATGGCACGCCATGCAGTTCTTGCGCTGCGCCAGCGCGAGCCCGTCGGTCTGGTCGGCACGCGCCGCCGCCGCGCTGCCGGTCAGCAGCGTGGCGAGCAGCACGCGCAATATCGTCTGTTTCATGCGGTTCTCCGCCGGCGGGGACGGCCGGCTTCATGGTCCGCGCATTATAGAAGCAAAGGGGAAGCACGTTTTGCGCGTTCCCGGCGGCCTCGTTTATCGGGGTCGCATGCCTTGCGGCCCTGCTTCAACCCGTGACCGCCCCCTGGTTCGCCGGTCGTGCGAGCACCGCGAATTTCGCGAGCACCCCGCGCGTATAGCGCGGCGCCGGCTGTCGCCACGCGGCGCGGCGCCGGGCGAGTTCCGCCTCGTCGACGTTCAATTGCAGCAGCAGCCGGTGCGCGTCGATCGTGATCGAATCGCCTTCCTGCACCAGCGCGATCGTGCCGCCGACGAACGCTTCCGGCGCGACGTGGCCGACCACCATGCCCCAGGTGCCGCCCGAGAAGCGTCCGTCCGTGATGAAGCCGACCGATTCGCCGAGTCCCTTGCCGATGATCGCGGAAGTTGGCGCGAGCATTTCCGGCATGCCGGGGCCGCCCTGCGGGCCGAGGTAGCGCAGCACGAGGATGTCGCCCGCGCGAATCCGGTCGCCGAGGATCGCGTCCATCGCGCTCTGTTCGTCGTCGAACACGCGCGCCGGGCCCGTGATCACCGGGTTCTTCAGGCCGGTGATCTTCGCGACCGCGCCGTCTTCCGCGAGATTGCCCTTCAGGATCGCCAGGTGGCCTTCCTTGTACAGTGCGCGGTCGATCGGGAAGATCACATGCTGGTCCGCGCGCGGCACGGCCGGCACGTCCTTCAGCTCGTCGGCGATCGTGCGGCCGGTGATCGTCAGGCAGTCGCCGTGCAGCAGCCCCGCATCGAGCAGGATCTTCAGCACCTGCGGAATCCCGCCGGCCCGGTGTAGGTCGGTCGCGACGTATTGTCCCGACGGCTTCAGGTCGCAGATCACCGGCACGCGCTTGCGAATGCGCTCGAAGTCGTCGATCGTCCAGTCGACTTCGGCCGCGTGCGCGATCGCGAGATAGTGCAGCACCGCATTGGTCGAGCCGCCGGTGGCCATGATCACCGACACCGCGTTCTCGATGGATTCCTTCGTGATGATGTCGCGCGGCTTCAGGTCGCGCTTCACCGCCTCGACCAGCACGCGTGCCGATTCGGCGGCCGAATCGACTTTTTCCTGGTCGGGGTTCGCCATCGTCGACGAATACAGCAGCGACATCCCGAGCGCCTCGAACGACGAACTCATCGTGTTCGCGGTGTACATGCCGCCGCACGAACCCGACGTCGGGCACGCATTCTTCTCGACGCCTTCGAAGTCTTCCTGCGACATCCGGCCCGCGGTGAATTCGCCGACGGCCTCGAACGACGACACGATCGTCAGGTCGCGGCCCTTCCAGTTGCCCGGGCGGATCGTGCCGCCGTACACGTAGATGCCCGGCACGTTCAGGCGTGCGAGCGCGATCATGCCGCCGGGCATGTTCTTGTCGCAGCCGCCGACCACCACCACGCCGTCCATCCACTGGCCCTGCACGCAGGTCTCGATGCAGTCGGCGATCACTTCGCGCGACACGAGCGAGTACTTCATCCCTTCGGTGCCCATCGACATGCCGTCCGAAATCGTCGGCGTGCCGAAGATCTGCGGGTTCGCGCCGGCCGCCTTCACGGCATCCACGGCCGCGTCCGACAGGCGCTGCAGGCCGGAATTGCACGGCGTGATCGTCGAGTGGCCGTTCGCGACGCCGACCATCGGCTTGTCGAAATCGTCCTTCTGGTAGCCGAGGGCGTAATACATCGACCGGTTTGGCGAACGGGCCACGCCTTGCGTGATGTTTTTAGAGCGGCGGTTGTACGACATGGGGAGCTCCATCGTTGTTTTGGCGACGCCGGCGCGACCGGTGCGCCGGGTGGATCAACCAAGCATGGAGTTTCAGTTATCGGATGTCCAATATATTATTTGTCGCTTATTAAGTCGTTTTACGAATGAGTCGAGCATGGCCGATCCCACCCCCGACCTGCGCCAGTGGCGCTATTTCGTCACCGTCGCCGACGAGCGCCATTTCGGCCGCGCGGCCGAGCGCCTGTCGATGACGCAGCCGCCGCTGTCGCAGGCGATTCGCGCGCTGGAGGACGCGCTGGGGGTCGCGCTGTTCGTGCGCACCAAGCGCTCGGTGGCGCTGACGGCGGTCGGCGCGGCGCTGCTGCCGGACGTGCGCCGGCTGCTGGCGTCGGCCGACGCGCTGCCGCCGCTCGCGCGGCGGCTCGCACGCGGCGAGGCCGGCTCGCTGTCGCTCGCGTTCGTGTCGACCGCCGACTACGGGCTCTTGCCGTCGTTGCTGCGTGCGTTCGGCGCGCGCTATCCGCAGGTGCGGCTGCAACTTGCGGAAGCGACGAGCGACGTGCAGATCGACGAACTCGTCGCCGGGCGCATCGATGCCGGGCTCGTGATTCCACCCGTGCCGCCGCGACACGCGGCCGGGCTGTCGTACCTGCCGGTGGTGCGCGAACCGCTGGTGGTCGCGATGCCGGCCGGGGCATCCGATGCGCCGGAGGACGCGCCCGTGCAGCTCGCCGAGGTTGCCGCGTTGCCGCTCGTGATCTTCCCGCGTCGTTTGGCGCCCGGCTTTTATGACATCATTACGGGCTGCTACGGCGCGGCGGGGGAAACCCCCCACATCGGCCAGGAGGCGATCCAGATGCAGACGATCGTCAGCCTCGTGTCGGCCGGCATGGGCGTCGCACTGGTGCCGCAATCGCTGCGTAACCTGCGGCGCACCGGCGTGGTCTACCGGCCGCTCGCCGGCCCTGCGCCGGTCGTCGAGACGGGCCTCGTGTGGCGCACCGGCGACGTGAGCCCCGTGCTCGCCGGCTTCATCGACGTCGTGCGCGCGCAAGGTCTTGCCGCGTGACGTGAACGATGGCGTGCGCGCCCCGTCCAACGCGCGGTGCCGCACATGTGCGACGGCCGTACCGTATTCGAAAACTTCTTCGCTAACCCATGATCATTCACCCGAATTTCGACCCCGTTGCGATCCATCTCGGGCCGCTGGCCGTGCGCTGGTATGGCCTCATGTATCTCGTCGGCTTCATCGCGGCAATCGTCGTCGGCCGGATCCGCCTGAAGCTGCCGTACGTCGCGGCGCAGGGCTGGACCGCGAAGGACATCGACGACATGATGTTCTACGGCGTGCTCGGCACCGTGCTCGGCGGCCGGCTCGGCTACGTGCTGTTCTACAAGGCCGATTTCTATTTCTCGCATCCGCTCGACGTGTTCAAGGTGTGGGAAGGCGGCATGTCGTTTCACGGCGGCTTCCTCGGCGTGACGCTCGCGATGATGCTGTTCGCGTGGCAGCGCAAGCGCCACTGGCTGCAGGTCACCGATTTCGTCGCGCCGATGGTGCCGTTGGGGCTCGCGGCCGGGCGGCTCGGCAACTTCATCAACGGCGAACTGTGGGGCCGCGTGACCGATCCGACGGCGCCGTGGGCGATGCTGTTCCCGGGCGCGATGCGCGACGATGCGGCGTGGCTGCCGAAACATCCGGAACTCGTCGAGAAGTGGCATCTCGCCGACGTGTTCATGCAATACCAGATGCTGCCGCGCCATCCTTCGCAGCTCTATGAAATCGCGCTCGAAGGTATCGCGCTGTTCTTCGTGCTGTTCCTGTTCGCGCGCAAGCCGCGGCCGATGGGCGCGATATCCGCGCTGTTCCTGATCGGTTATGGCCTCGCACGTTTCACGGTCGAGTTCGCGCGCGAGCCCGACGACTTCCTCGGCCTGCTCGCACTCGGCCTGTCGATGGGGCAGTGGCTGTCGTTGCCGATGATCCTCGCCGGTATCGCGATGATGGTCTGGGCGTATCGGCGTCGCGCGGCGAATGCGGCTGCTTGAAGTGACTACATGAAGTGGCTGCATGAGGTGGCCGCATGACGCAGTAGCGATGCACGTGCGCCTGGCACGCGCATCGGTCACCCCGATGCACATGAAAACGCCGGCCCTCGGGCCGGCGTTTTTCGTTTCCGACGACTGCGCGATGTGCGTTACTTCATCTGCACCGAGCCGTTGACGGTGACCGACACGGTGGCCTTGCCGCCTTCGACCGCGATCGGCGCGCTCATCTTCGCGCTGTCCATCGGCGCCGCGGCCATCGCCATCATGCGCGGGTACGGCTGCACGTTGCGGCCGCTGCCGACGTTCACGTCGCGGATCGTGTAGCTGCTGTAGCCGAACGCCTTCGCGGCTTCGTCCGCGCGGGCGCGGAACGACTTGATCGCTTCGGTCGTGAGCTTCTGCTCGGCCGTGCGCTGTGCTTCCGGCGACAGCGAGAATTCGACGTTCGCGACCTGCATCAGGTTCGACAACTGGCCCGCCAGCTTCGACGCCGCGGCGAAATCGCGCGATTCGAGCGCGACCTCGGTGCGGCCGCGCCATGCGGAGATCTTGCCGTCGCGATCGGTGCTCGGATACACGGAGAACGCGCCCGTGTGCGCGGTGACGCCCGACACGCCCTTCGCCTGCGACAGCGCCGCATCCGCGCGCTGGTTCAACTGCGCGGTGAGGCTGCCCGGGTCCTTGGCCTGCTGCTCGTAGAACAGCGTGATGTGGATGATGTCCTGCGGCACGTCGGCACTGGCCTGCGACGAAAGCGACAGCACGCCCGCCGGCTCCGGAAAGTGCGGATTCGCCGCCTGCGCGTGCGCGGCGGGCGACGCGAGCGTCAGCGCGACGGGAACGGCGGCGGCGAGGGCGAGCGACAGCGCGAGTGCGGATTTCTTGGTCATTGTTGGACTCCTTGTGCGAGGGCGCGCACGCGGATCACGCGTGCGCGACGCGGGCGTACCGCGCGACGAAAAAACGACAGCCGGCCCGATTGGCCGACAGCGGTTGCTTAGGCTGCGCGAATGCTTCGCGAGTTCCGTTACGGCAACGCGTACTGACCGGATTTGACGTTTGGCGCGCGCCTACTTCATCAACTTTTCGGTGATGAATCGCCATTCCGCCCGCGTGACGGGCGTGATCGACAGCCGGTTGCCGCGCGCGAGCACGCGCATGTCGGCGAGCTCGTCGTGTTCGCGCAGCGCGGCGAGCGGCACGAGCGGCGACTTCTTCACGAAGCGCACGTCGACGAGCAGCCAGCGTGGCGCTTCCTGCGTCGATTTCGGGTCGTAATAGGGGCTTTTCGGATCGAACTGCGTGGGATCGGGGTAGGGCGTCGACGATACTTCGGCGAGGCCCGCGATGCCCGGCTCGGGGCAACTGGAGTGATAGAACAGCACGCCGTCGCCGATCTTCATCGTGTCGCGCATGAAATTGCGCGCCTGATAGTTGCGCACGCCGGTCCACGGCAGCGAGCGCTGCGGTGCGTTGGCGAGATCGTCGATGCTCGCTTCGTCCGGTTCGGACTTCATCAGCCAGTATTGCATGGTCGTGATCGACGCAGAAAGAGGCTGCTACAAAAGAAAACGGCACCGGGCGTTGCCCGATGCCGTTGGATAGGCCCCCGCCTTGGCCGCTAGGCCGGCATCCTGAACCTGAGGTTCAGAATTGGTCGCAGTTAGCAGCACTTCGGGTACATCAGACAGAGTGACGCGCGCGCCCGTGCTACAAATTTCCGCAACCGTGCACATGGCATTGGTTCAAGGAATATATGACCTTGGCGAACCAGGCAGGGAAGCTGACTGAACTGTGTTTCGATGCGCCAATTTGACCACCGTTGATCGTCGAGATCAAGCGGAATCGACGTATCGTTTGAAACGTTACTGCGTCTCGTGCTGTGCGAGCACCGCGCCGAGCTGTTCGTTCATCTGGTGCATTGTACGACGGATTTCCTCGGCCGGAAATGCTTCACCGTGCCGCACGCTCGTTTGCAGTCGCAGCAATTCCGATGCGAGGGACAGCGCCGCCATCACCGCGATGCGATCGGTGCCGCGCACCGAGCTGTTCGAGCGGATTTTCGACATTTCGGCGTCGACGCGTGCGACCGCTTCGAGCAGCGCCGCTTCGGTCTCGGCCGAACAGGCGAGCCGATAGGGCTGACCGAGAATCGAGACTTCGATCTGCTTGGTGCTCATGCATGTTCTCCGTGGCTGGCCGCGTCATCGCCATCCGTGCGCGCCTGCGCATCGAGCAGGTCGAGCTGGTTGTCGGCTTGCTCCGCGCTCTTCGAGCGCGGCAGCTTTTCGAGAATCGCGTTCAGTTTCACCTGGGCGTCGTCGATCTTCGCCGACAGCGTGTCGCGCTCGGCCGCGAGCGCATTGCGTTCGTCGCGCAGCTGCGCGAGTTCCGCGCGGACCGTGTCCGCTTCCGCGCGCAATTGCGCGACCTGCTCCTCGAGCGCGAGCCGTTCCGAGTGATAGCGCTTGTTCAGCGAAATCAGACGGCCAATATTTTGAGATAGGGTTTCGAGTTCGTTGAGCATTTGCTGCGTCCTCTAAAGACCCAGCATTTTAGCGCGGAATAACGCGCAATCCGACATCTGTAACGTTTCCAGTCGTAACACCCCGGCTTCTTGCCGCGAATAGGCGTGTCCCGCGCCGCGCCGGACGCTTCCTTGACGCTCGCGCGACCGCCTCCTAAACTGGCGCCGCCTCGGTGCTCGCGCGCAGGACGCGCGGTTAAACGGGAAGCAGGGTGCGGGCTCCACGAGCGTGCCAACCTGCGCTGCCCCCGCAACGGTAAGCGGCCGCGTCGTGTGACGCAGGCCGGCTCGGGCGCGTTTCGCGTGCAGGTCGCAGGCGGGCGCGGGCCACTGCGCGTCATCGCGCGGGAAGGCGAGCCGGACCGCCGCCAGCCCGGATACCGGCCGAGACGGGGAGCCCGCACGGGCTTCATGACGCGCGACCTGCGGGGAAGCAGGGCGCGCAATGTTTCACGGAACGTTCTTCGATGCCGACCCCAATCGTCCGCCACGCGCCCCTGTCGCGCCCGGCCGGCTGCCGCAAGCGGATGCGCCGCGCGTCGTGCGCGCGGCCGTGCGCGGCATGAGCGCCGCACGCGCCACCGTCATCTGGGCCGCGCTGGCCGCGTTGGTCGCGCTGCTGTTCGTCGCGTCGCTGTCGATCGGCAGCGTGCCGATGTCGCCGTGGCAGGCGCTCGCATCCCTCGTGCCGCACGGCGGCGACACCCTGTTTGCCGACATCGTCCGGACGCTGCGCCTGCCGCGCGCGCTCGCGGGTTTCGCGTGCGGCGCGCTGCTCGCGCTGGCCGGCGCGTTGTTGCAGGTGCTGCTGCGCAATCCGCTCGCCGAGCCGTACGTGCTGGGTGTGTCCGGCGGCGCGGCCGGCTTCGCGCTCGTCGCGATGATCGCGGGCGGCGCATGGTGGCTCGTCGACGCATCCGCGTTCGCCGGTTCGCTCGTATCGGTCGCGCTGGTGCTCGGTCTCGCGCGGCGCGAGCTGTGGCGGGGCGACTCGCGCGACGCGTCGCCGCGGCTGCTGCTCACCGGCGTCGTGATCGCGGCGGGGTGGGGCGCGCTCGTCACGCTGTTGCTGTCGCTCGCGCCCGACGCGCGGCTGCGCGGCGTCATCTTCTGGCTGACGGGCGACCTGAACGGCGCGACGGCGCCATGGTTCGCGTGGGGCGCGCTGCTGCTGAGCGCAGGCGTCGCGCTGCCGGTCGCGCCGCAACTGAACGTGCTGCTGCGCGGCGACGCGACCGCGCAGGCGCTCGGCGTGCCGGTCGCGCGCCTGCGCGTGCGGATCTATCTCGTCGCGTCGCTGGCCGCCGCGGCTGCCGTGACGACGGCCGGGACGATCGGCTTCGTCGGCCTCGTCGTGCCGCATGCGTTGCGGCTCGCATTCGGCAACGACCAGCGGATGCTGCTGCCGGCCGCGATGCTCGCGGGCGGGGGCGGCGTGATGGCGGCCGACCTGCTCGCGCGTACCGCGATCGCGCCCGCGCAATTGCCGGTCGGCGTGATGACCGCGTTGATCGGCGTGCCGGTGTTCCTGTGGATGTTGCTGAGGAGGCCGATGCGATGACGGGCACCGCGGCACTGAACGCCGCCGCCGGCGACCTGCACTACAGGGCCGTCGACCTGACGCTGAAGGCCGGCGCGCGCACGTTGCTCGACCGCTTCACGCAGGCGTTCCGCCCCGGCGAGATCTGGTGCGTCGCCGGGCCGAACGGTGCGGGCAAGACGACGCTGCTCGCCACGCTCGCGGGATTGCAGCCGCCGGCCGGCGGACACGTCGAGATCGACGGCCGGCCGCTTGCCGCGTGGCGCCCCGAGCCACTCGCGCGGCGCCGCGCGCTGATGCCGCAGCAATTGCACGATGCGTTCAGCGCGACCGTGTTCGACACGGTGCTGCTCAACCGCTTTCCGTATCTCGGCGGCTGGGGCTGGGAGCGCGACGACGACCGCACGGCCGCGCGCGCTGCACTCGCGACGTTCGACCTGAGCCCGCTCGCGTCGCGCGACGTGATGTCGCTGTCGGGCGGCGAGCGGCAGCGGGTCGCGCTGGCCGCGACGCTGTGTCAGGATGCGCCGCTGATGCTGCTCGACGAACCGCTCGCGCATCTCGACCTGCATCACCAGATCGATTGCCTCACTGCGCTGGCCGCCTGGCTCGCGGCAGCCCCGCGCACGATATTGTTTTCGTGTCACGACCTGAATCTCGCGCGGCGCTTCGCGACGCATGCGCTATTGCTCGACGGCCGTGGCCATGCGTCGGCCGGCCTCGTGCACGACGTGTTGACGCCCGAGCGCGCGAGCGACGCGTTCGGCTATCCGCTCGTGCTGATCCGCGAGAACGGCCGCGATGCGCTGCTGCCGGCGTGGCCTGCGCGACAATGACCTTTCCTGTTCCGATTTTTCCGATGCGCGGCGCATGCCGCGCCCACGACCCGGCTCCTCGATGACGACTCCCACCCCATTCCCGCCCGCGATCGCGCCGCTCGACGACGCGCTGCGCAAGCGCCTCCAACATGTGATCGACCACAAGACCAAGCCGCCCGGCAGTCTCGGCCAGCTCGAGGCGCTCGCGCTGCAGATCGGCCTGATCCAGCTAAGCGAGCGGCCGGTCGTGCAGCGTCCGGTGACGATCGTGTTCGCGGGCGATCACGGAATCGCGGCCGAAGGCGTCAGTCCTTATCCGCAGGCGGTGACTGCGCAGATGGTCGCGAACTTCCTGGCCGGCGGTGCGGCGATCAATGCGTTCTCGGGTGTCGCACAGAGCACGCTCGAGATCGTCGATGCGGGCGTCGTATCGCCGCTGCCGGTATCGGACCGGCTGGTGTCGCTGCCGGTCGCGCGCGGCACGCGCAACTTCGCGACGGAGCCGGCGATGACCCGTGAAGAAGCGATGACGGCGCTGGCCGCCGGCGCGGCGCGGGTACGCCTGCACGCGTCGCTCGGCACGAACGTGATCGGTTTCGGCGAGATGGGGATCGCGAACACGTCGTCGGCCGCGTGCCTGATGAGCCGCCTGCTCGACGTGCCGATCGACGCCTGCGTCGGCCGCGGCACGGGCCTCGACGACCAGGGTCTCGCGCACAAGCGCGCGGTGCTCGGCCGCGCGCTCGTCAAGCACTCGCATGCGATCGCGCCGCTCGACGTGCTCGCGACGTTCGGCGGCTTCGAGATCGCGATGATGACGGGCGCGTACCTCGCGGCCGCGAGCGAGCGGATGACGATCCTCGTCGACGGCTTCATCGCGACCGCCGCGCTGCTCGTCGCCGAGCGCATCGCGCCCGGCGTGCGCGACTACTGCGTGTTCTCGCATACGTCGCACGAGGCCGGGCACCGGCGCATGCTCGAGCATTTCGGCGCGAAACCGCTGCTCGCGCTCGACCTGCGGCTCGGCGAAGGCACGGGCGCAGCGCTCGCGCTGCCGCTGGTGCGCGCGGCGGCCGCGTTCCTCAGCGAGATGGCGAGCTTCGAGTCCGCCGGCGTCGACAATCGTGACGCCTGAGCGCGCGCGCGGCATGTGGGCCGAACTGCGCTACTTCTTCGTCGCGCTCGGCTATTTCACGCGCGTGCCCGTGCCGCGCTCGATCGGCTACGCGGCCGGCGATCTCGACCAGGCCGCGCGCTATTTCCCGCTCGTCGGCGCCTGCGTCGGCGCATGGGGCGCGCTCGTCTATCTCGTCGCACTGCGCGTGCTGCCCGCGTCGATCGCGGTCGGGCTGTCGATGGCCGCGACGCTGCTCGCGACCGGCGCTTTCCACGAAGACGGCCTCGCCGACAGCTGCGATGCGTTCGGCGGCGGTTACACGCGCGACGACGTGCTGCGCATCATGCACGATTCGCGGATCGGCACGTTCGGCGCGGTCGCGCTCGTGATCGCGCTCGGCCTGAAATGGCAGGCGCTGGCGGCGATGCTGCCGCTGCGCGCCGCATGGACGATGATCGCCGCGCATGCGGCGAGCCGCGCGATGGCCGTGAGCCTGCTGATGTCGCTCGACTACGTGCGGCCCGAAGGCAAGGCGAAGCCGGTTGCGCAGCGGATGGGCGCACGCGCGGCGTGCGTCGCGGCGGGGTTCGGATTGCCGTGGCTGTTCTGGCCGGACTGGCGCATGGGCGTTGCCGCGTGCGTGGCGCTCATGCTCGTGCGCGCGTGGCTGGCCCGCTATTTCGTGAAGCGGATCGGCGGTTATACGGGCGACTGTCTCGGCTTCACGCAGCAACTGGGCGAACTGACGATCTATCTCGTGGTGCTCGGATGGACATCGTCCTGATCCGCCATCCGGCCGTCGGCATCGAGCCGGGCGTCTGCTACGGGCGCAGCGACGTGCCGCTCGCCGATTCGACCGATGGCGGTGCGCAGGCCGTGCGTGCGCATCTGGCGGAACTCGGTGCGCCGTTACCCGAGCAGGTCTGGACGAGCCCGCTGACGCGCTGCGCATCGATTGCCGAACGGCTCGCGCGGGCTTTCGACGTGCCGTTGCGGCGCGATGCCGACTGGCAGGAAATGGATTTCGGTGCGTGGGAAATGCAGCGCTGGGACGATATCGACCGCGCGGCGCTCGATGCATGGGCGGCCGACCTGATGCATGCGTGCGCGCACGGCGGAGAAAGCGTCGCGCGATTCGTCGCGCGGGTTGCGCGGCGGGCCGATGCGCTTGCGGCATTCGACGGGCCGCAATGGGTCGTCACGCATGCGGGCGTGATCCGCGCATTCGCGTCGCATGTGTTGCGCGTGCCGCTCGATACGCTGCTGTCGCGGCCGGTGCCGACCGGCGGGGTCGTGTGGCTGCGCACGGACGACGACACGCGCACATGGGAAGTCGTGCACTGGGACGCATAGGTGCACTTGCGTCTGCAAGCGAACGACGCGGCACACGGATCGATCTGCGCTCGGCCGCCGGACGCATCCGGCACCGATGCGCGATGAACGCGCGAGCCGCTGCGCGGGAAATCAGCGCACCGGCCGCCGCGCACGCGCGGCATCCAGATCCTCGCACAGCGCGGCCGCACCCTGCGCGATCCGCGGCGATGGCCGCGTCAGCAGATCGCCGTCGATCGCGAACAGGTTGTTGCGCGCCACGGCCGTCAGCGCGGGCCACGCACGCCAGCGCGCGAGGCTCGGCAGCGGTTCGTTCGAACGGGTCGCGCCGGCACTCGTCGTCACGATCGCTTCCGGATTCGCCGCGAGCACGGCCTCGTCGGTCACGGTCGGCGCGAGCGGCTTGAGCGACGCGAATACGTTGCGGCCGCCGCAGAGTTCGAACACTTCGTTGATCAGATGCGTGCCGTTGAGCGTCGTCAGCGGGCGGTCCCACACCTGGAAGAACATCGTGACGGGCGGGCGTGCCGCGTAGCGTGCGCGCAGTGTCGCGATGTCTCGGGTAAAGGCGGCCGCGGCGGCATCGGCAGTCGGTTGCGTGCCGAGCAGCGTGCCGAGCCGGCGCAACGACGACGACACGTCGTCGAGATGCTTCGGTTCGCTGAAGAACAGCGGAATGTGCAGCGCGCGCAGCGCGTCGGTCTGCCGCTCGGCGTTGCCGTGCCGCCACACGACGATCAGGTCGGGCTTCAGCGCGGCGATGCGTTCGAGATCGAGCGCCTTGTTGTCGCCGACGCGTGGCACCGCTTGCGCGGCGGCCGGATAGTCGCTGTACGTGACGGTGCCGACGAGCTTCGCGCCGCCGCCGGCCGCATAGACGAGCTCGGTCGCGTGCGGCGCGAGGCTGATTACGCGCTGGGCAGGCGCGGGTAACGTGACCGTGTTGCCGGCGTCGTCGCGGGTCGTGACGTCGGCGTGGACGAGCGGTGCGTGAGCGAGCGCGGCCAGCAGCGCGGCCGGCGCGAGCCGGCGGAACATGGGGGCGCTCATGCGGATGCCTTCAGCAGCGGCACGCAATGCGCGAGCGCGTCGCCGAGGCGCTGCCATTCGGCTTCGCTCGCCGGCAGGCCGATGCGTACGCTCGACGGCGCCGGGAAGTGCCGCGTCCAGATTCCGCGTGCCGCGAGCGCGGCATGCAGCGCCGCGGCGCGCGGGTCGTCGCTCCAGCTGAAGAGCGGCGTCGCGCGAACCGCGAAGCCGTGCGCACGCAGCAGCGCGGCCAATCGTTCGCCGTCGGCCGCGAGCCGCTCACGGGCGGCAGCTTGCCATGCGCGATCGGCGAACGCCGCGGCGACCGCGTGGCGCGCGGGGCCGCCGACCGTCCACGCGCCGAGCGTGTCGCGCAGCGCGGCGATCAGCGCGGGATGCGTGAGCACGAAGCCCGCGCGAATGCCGGCAAGCCCGAAGAACTTGCCGACCGAGCGCAGCACGACGAGCCCCGGACGATCGACCCGCGGCGCGAGCGAGGGCGCGGCGCCCGTATCGGCGAACGCTTCGTCGACGATCAGCGTGCCGCCGCGTGCCGCCAGTTGCGCATGCCAGCCGAGCAGGCGCGCGGTCGGCACGCACTCGGCCGTCGGATTATTCGGATTCCCGACGATGATGTGGCGCAGCGTTGCGGGCAGCGTATCGGCGTGGATATCGAGCGTGACGACGCGATGGCCGTGGCGCGCGAACGCGGGCGCGTATTCGCCGTACGCGAGCGCCGCGACGCCGGCGTCGCCGGCCGGCAGCAACGCGGGCAACGCGCGGATCGCGGCCTGGCTGCCGGCAACCGGCAGCACGTGCGCGGCATCGGGCGCGTGGTAGTGCTGCGCGGCACAGGCCGCGAGACCGTCGCCGTCGTCGGGCAGCCGGCGCCATGCGTCGGCCGGCACGGGCGGCACCGGGTAGCCGACCGGATTGATGCCGGTCGACAGGTCGAGCCACGCGTCGTACGGAATGCCGTGGCGGCGGGCGGCTTCATGCAGGTTGCCGCCGTGCGCGATGGATGAATCAGACATGATGGGTGGCCATGACGAGTGCGCCGCTCGCGACCAGCAGCGCGAGCCACAGCGCGAGCGTGCGCGTGACCAGCGACAGCGCGGCGACGATGTGAAGGGCGGTGGCCGTGGCCCCGGTGCCGAGCACCGGGCGATCCTCGATTTCGCCGTGATAGACGGCCGGGCCGCCGAGCTGCACGTTCAGGCTGCCGGCGCCCGCGGCCATCACGGGGCCCGCGTTCGGGCTGTCCCAGTGGCGCGCCTGCGTGCGCCAGCAGCGCCACGCGGCTGCCGTGTCGCCGAGCAGCGCGTAGCTCGCGGCGGTGAGCCGCGCGGGAATCCAGTTCAGCGCGTCGTCGATGCGCGCGGCGGCCCAGCCGAAAGTCAGGAAGCGCGGCGTGCGGTAGCCCCACATCGCGTCGAGCGTGTTCGCGAGCCGGAACAGCAGCGCGCCGGGGCCGCCCGCGACGACGAACCAGAAGAGCGCGCCGAAGATCGCGTCGTTGCCGTTCTCGAGCGCCGATTCGACGGCCGCGCGCGACAGCGCTCCTTCGTCGGCCTGGCTCGTGTCGCGCGACACGATGCGCGCGGTCAGCGTGCGCGCCGCGTCGAGGTCGCGCCGCAGCAGCGCGGCGGCGATCGGCGCGACGTGGTCGGCGAGGCTCTTCGCGCCGAGCGCGAACCACAGCAGCGCGACGTGCAGCGCTGCGGCGAACGGCCAGGGCAGCACGGCGACGAGCCATGCCGCGACGGCCACCGGCGGCACGACCGCCGCGAGCCACGCGGCGACGCCGATTACGCGGCCGCGCCGGCCCGTGTTCAGTGCGGCTTCGATGCGCGCGGCGAAGCGGCCGAACGCGACGAGCGGATGCCAGCCGGCCGGCTCGCCGATGGCGCGGTCGACGATCGCGGCCGCGACCGCGAGCATCGCGACGACGGGCAGCGACAGCATCAGCATGACGGCGCGCCTGCCTTGAGGTCGAGCGGCAGCCCGGCGACCAGCAGCGTGACGCGCGTCGCGAGCGCGGCGACGCGCTGGTTCAGGCGCCCGAGCTCGTCGACGTAGCGGCGCGTGACCGACCCGAGCGGCACGACGCCGAGCCCGATCTCGTTGCTGACGACGATCACCTTGGCACGCGCGCCGCGCAGCGCATGTTCGAGCCGCTCGACCTGCGCCGCGTACTGCGCATCGTCGAGCGGTTCGCCGTCGGCGGGACACAGCAGGTTGGTGAGCCACAGCGTCAGGCAGTCGACGAGCAGGCACGCCTGCGAATCGTCGAGCCGCGCGAGCGTGCCCGGGAGATCGACGCTCGCGTCGGCGAAGCCCCAGTCGGCCGGCCGGCGCGCGCGGTGATGCGCGATGCGCTGCGCGAATTCGGCATCGGCGGCGGTCGCGGTCGCGATGTAGGTGACGGGGCGGCCGCTGTCGGCGGCGAGCCGCTCGGCATGCGCGCTCTTGCCCGAGCGCGCGCCGCCGAGGACGAAGGTGAGGTCGTGCGGAATCATCGCGTGATTGTAACGGCGCGGGCGACCCGGCGCGGGCGATAATGCCGCCTTTGCTTCGCGACACCTTTCACACGATGAATGCACCCGAGCCGCGGCCGCGCGGCACGCTGATGATCCAGGGCACGACGTCCGACGCGGGCAAGAGCACGCTCGTCGCGGGCCTGTGCCGCCTCGCGCGCCGCGGCGGCGCGCGCGTGGCGCCGTTCAAGCCGCAGAACATGGCGCTCAACAGCGCGGTGACGGCAGACGGCGGCGAGATCGGCCGCGCACAGGCGTTGCAGGCGCTGGCCGCCGGCGTCGCGCCGCATACGGATTTCAATCCGGTGCTGCTGAAGCCGACGAGCGACCGCGGCGCGCAGGTGATCATTCACGGCCAGGCGCGCATGAACCTCGACGCGCGCGCGTATCACGACTACAAGCCGGTTGCGTTCGATGCGGTGCTCGAGTCGTATGCGCGCCTGCGCGCCGGGTACGACACGGTGATCGTCGAAGGCGCCGGCAGCCCGGCCGAGATCAACCTGCGCGAAGGCGACATCGCGAACATGGGCTTTGCCGAGCGCGTCGACTGTCCGGTCGTGCTCGTCGCCGACATCGATCGCGGCGGCGTGTTCGCGCATCTGGTCGGCACGCTCGCGTGCCTGTCGGACAGCGAGCGCGCGCGCGTGCGCGGCTTCGTGATCAATCGCTTTCGCGGCGACCTCAAGCTGCTCGAACCGGGACTCGACTGGCTGCGCGCGCAGACGGACAAGCCGGTGTTCGGCGTGCTGCCGTATCTGCACGGGCTGCTGCTCGACGCGGAGGACATGCTGCCCGCGCAGGCGCGCAGCGCCGCCGCTCGCAGCGATGCCGGCGTGTTGCGCGTCGTCGTGCCCGCGCTGCCGCGCATCAGCAACCACACCGATTTCGATCCGCTGCGCGCGCATCCGCAGGTCGAATTCACGTATTGGAAGAGCGGCCCCGTACCCGACGCCGATCTGCTGATCCTGCCCGGTTCGAAGAGCGTGCAGCGCGACCTCGCGTGGCTGCGCGATGCGGGCTGGGACGCGCTGATCCGGCGCCATCTGCGCTACGGCGGCAAGGTGATCGGCATCTGCGGCGGCATGCAGATGCTCGGCCGCACGCTCGACGATCCGCTCGGCCTCGAAGGCGCGCCCGGCAGCGTGCCGGGGCTCGGGCTGCTCGATTTCGACACGACGCTGCAACCCGACAAGACGCTGAAGAACGTGACCGGGCAACTCGCGCTGCCGGGCGCGGCCGCCGTGCGCGGCTACGAGATCCACATGGGCGACACGCGCGGGCCGGCGCTCGAGACGCCCGCGCTGATGCTGGCCGCCGATATCGCGCGGGAGGGCGTGCGTCCCGACGGCGCGCTGTCGGCCGACGGCCAGATTCTCGCGACCTACGTGCACGGGTTGTTCGACGCACCCGACGCCTGCGCGGCGCTGCTCGCGTGGGCGGGGCTCGACGGCGCGGCCCGCATCGACTACCCGGCGCTGCGCGAGGCTTCGCTGGAGCGGCTGGCCGACACGTTCGCCGCGCACCTCGACCTCGACGCGCTGTACGCCGAGTTTCGTTGAGGCCGGCCCTCGCTTTTTCCGCCCGATCGCGTACAACAGAGGAGGGCGGAGGTCCGCCCGAAGGAGGGCGACGATGAGGGCGCGACGGTGGTGGGGCGTACTGCTCGCGGTGCTGCTGGGCGTGTCGGCGGTGGCGCATGCGTGCGATTCGTATGCGCCGGGCGGCGGCCAGTCCGGCGGCGACGCCACGCAAGGCAAGAGCGGTTACTGAGCGGGATGCAGGGCATGATCGGTCATGCCCTTTTTTTGCGTCGATTCGTTCCTTGATGGAATCAATTTAAGCGGTATGGCGTGTTTATCGGCCGAATCGATTCGAATAGAGTGCGATCCACTCCCATCCACTCACGAAGGACTCCGTCATGAACGCCAACCGCCTGAACGATTTCGCCGCGACGCTGCTGCGCGTCGCCCTCGGCGTGCTGTACCTCGCACACGTCGCACAGAAGGTCTTTGTTTTCACGCTGCCCGGCACCGCGCAGTTCTTCGCGTCGATCGGCCTGCCGGGCTGGCTCGCCTACCTGACCACGTTCGTCGAACTGGCGGGCGGCCTGGCGCTGCTCGCGGGGTTCCGCGTGCGCATCGCCGCGCTGGTGCTGCTGCCGTTCATGCTCGGCGCGGTCGCCGCGCATCTGCCGAACGGCTGGAGCTTCGCGTCGCCGCACGGCGGCTGGGAATATCCGGCGTTCTGGGCCGTCACGCTGGCCGTGCAGGCCCTGCTGGGCGGCGGCGCGTTCGCGCTCGGCGCGCGGGAGGCCGCGGTCCAGCGCGCATGACGTGAAGGAAAGCAGACGAAAGCGGCACGCGGTTCGGCGTGACCGGTTCCGGTGACACCCCGTTTGCCGATATCATCGCTCCCTGTATCCGCAATCGAGCGGCGCCTGCCATGCGGCCGGCGCCGCGCGGCTTTTTCGGGGGAATTCATGACGGTCATCGTGGTGGCGAATCCGAAGGGCGGCGTGGGCAAGAGCACGCTGTCCACCAACTTAGCCGGCTATTTCGCGGCGCAGGGCGCGTGGGTCGCACTGGCCGACCTGGACCGGCAGCAGTCCGCGCATGCGTGGCTCGACCTGCGGCCGGCCGGCTTGCCGGCGATCGAGGCGTGGGAGCTCGATCCGGAGGCGCCGTCGAAGCCGCCGCGCGGGCTGGAATATGCGGTGATCGATACGCCGGCCGGCCTGCACGGCACGCGGCTCAACGTCGCGCTGCAACTGGCCGACAAGGTGATCGTGCCGCTGCAGCCGTCGATGTTCGATATTCTCGCGACCCAGCAGTTTCTGGAGCGCCTCGCCGGCGAGAAGGCCGTGCGCAAGGGCAGCGTCGAGGTCGGGATCGTCGGGATGCGGGTCGACGCGCGCACGCGCTCGTCCGACCAGTTGCACCGGTTCGTCGAGGGGCTGGGCCTGCCGGTGCTCGGCTACGTGCGCGACACGCAGAACTACGTGCAGATCGCCGCGCACGGCCTGACGCTGTGGGACGTCGCGAAAAGCCGGGTCGAGAAGGATCTCGAGCAGTGGCGGCCGATCGTCGAATGGGCCGAGCGCCGCGTGCCGAAGGCCGAGAAGGCCGCCAAGGCTTCCTGAGCGGCCGGCCATCCGGCCGTCTTGCCGGCGCGACACCCAATGAGAAAGGGCCGGAACCGTGGTGTACGGTGTCCGGCCCTTCGGCGACCAGCGGCGCTGCGCGGGTGGCCCGCGCCACGGCACGCGGGCGTGCCGCTCGGCTTACGTCCAGTTCTGCGTCGGCACGTGATCGCGGTGGCCCTTGATCTTGTTGCCGTCGTCGATGAACACCAGCTTCGGCTTCCAGCCGGCCTGCAGCTCGGCTTCGTCGACCATCGCGAACGCGGCGATGATCACGAGGTCGCCGAGCTGCGCGCGGCGCGCGGCCGAGCCGTTCAGCGAGATCATCCCGCTGCCGCGCTCGCCCTTGATCGCGTACGTCGAGAAGCGCTCGCCGTTGTTGATGTTCCAGATGTCGATCCGTTCGTTTTCGATCAGGCCCGCCGCTTCGAGCAGGTCTTCGTCGATCGCGCACGAACCTTCGTAGTGCAGTTCGCAGTGCGTGACCGCCGCACGATGGATCTTCGATTTGAGCATGTGGCGCTGCATGGTGTCTCCGTGATGCGTCGTGAGGGGCGCGGGCGGGCCGGCCGTCAGATTTCCAGGTTGTCGATGAGGCGCGTCGCGCCGAGCTTCGCGGCCGCGAGCACGACGAGCGGCTCGCCGGCCTCGAGTTCGGCGGCGCTCGGCGCGATCAGGTTCGCGCGGCGGCGGATCGCGATGTAGTCGGGCACCCAGCCGCGTTCGGCCAGGTGCGTGTGCGCGTGCTGCTCGAGCTTGCCGAGGTCGCGTTCGCCGCCGAGCACGCTGTCGCGCACGCGCTGCAGCGTTTTCGCCAGTTCCGGCGCTTCCTTGCGCTCGTCGGTCGTCAGGTAGCGGTTGCGCGACGACAGCGCGAGGCCGTCCTCGTCGCGCACGGTCTCGGCCGCGATGATCTCGACCGGCAGCGCGAGCTGCTGGCACATCCGGCGCACGATCATCAGCTGCTGGTAATCCTTCTTGCCGAACACGGCGACGCGCGGCTGCACGCAGGACATCAGCTTCGTGACGACCGTGCACACGCCGGCGAAGAAGCCGGGCCGGAACTCGCCTTCGAGAATCCCGCCGAGATCGTCCGGCGGCAGCACGCGATACTCCTGCGGCTCAGGGTACATGTCGCGCTCGGTCGGCGCGAACAGCACGTATACGTTGTTCTGCTGCAGCTTCTCGATATCGTCCTGGAGCGTGCGCGGGTACTTGTCGAAATCCTCGTTCGGGCCGAATTGCAGCCGGTTGACGAAGATGCTCGCCACGACCGGGTCGCCGTGCTGGCGCGCGAGGCGCATCAGCGACAGGTGCCCTTCGTGCAGGTTGCCCATCGTCGGCACGAACGCCGTGCGGTTCTGTCCGCGCAGCTGGTCGCGCAGTTCCTGGATCGAGCTGATGACTTTCATGATCGGGTAGCGGGTTCCTCGCGCAGGCGCGCGTTGACGCCGCGGCAGCGGCGTCGGGGTCGAAGCGGAGAACGCCGGCGCGCGGGCGGCGCATCGGACGTCGGCGGATTGTAGAGGATTTGGCCGCGCGACGCATCGATAAAAGAACGATCGTTCACTTTATAGTGGGGCGTGCCGGACACCCGCCGGACGGCCGTCCGTCGCGGCGAAGCCGCGAGCGTCGGGATGAACCGCGGAGCGGGGAAACGGCTGAGGGAAGACCTTACGCGGGCAGGTACGCGAGGCGCACGTAGATCGGCGCGAACGGCTCGGCCTGCGTGATTTCGAGCAGCGATTCGCGCGCGAGTTCGAGCATCGCGATGAAATTCACGACGACGACCGGTACGCCGCGCGACGTGTCGAACAGGTCGGCGAACTCCATGAAGCGCGCGTTCTGCAGCCGGCGCAGGATCAGGCTCATGTGTTCGCGCACCGACAGCTCCTCGCGGGAGATCTTGTGGTGCTGCACGAGCTTCGCGCGCTTGAGCACATCGGCCCACGCGGCGCGCAAGTCGTCCGAATTCACGTCGGGAAAGCGCGGCGTGACGCTTTGCTCGATGTACACCTCGGCGCGCAGGAAATCACGGCCGAGCTGCGGCAACTGATCGAGCCGCTGCGCGGCGAGCTTCATCTGCTCGTATTCGAGCAGCCGGCGCACGAGTTCGGCGCGCGGATCCTCGGCTTCCTCGCCGGTGTCGGCCTTCTTCACCGGCAGCAGCATCCGCGACTTGATCTCGATCAGCATCGCGGCCATCAGCAGGTACTCGGCCGCGAGCTCGAGGTTCGACGCGCGGATCTGGTCGACGTAGCCCAGATATTGCGCGGTGACCTGCGCCATCGGGATGTCGAGCACGTTGAAGTTCTGCTTGCGGATCAGGTACAGCAGCAGGTCCAGCGGGCCTTCGAACGTTTCGAGGAACACCTCGAGCGCGTCGGGCGGGATGTAGAGATCCTGCGGCAGCTTGAAGAGCGGCTCGCCGTACAGGCGAGCGAACGCCGCGACACCGTCGACCGTGTCGGGCGTCGAATCGGCGCCCGCGGGCGCGGCGATCGCGTCGTCCTGCCGGGCGGCGCTGGCCTCGTCGGCGGCGCTCACGTCGTCAGAAGTTCTGGTAGTAGACGTACGACGTTTGCTTCACGCGCGATTCCTGCTGCTCGGCGCGCTCTTCGAGATCGATCGGCTGCTTGTCCCACAGAAGGGAACGGCCCTTGCGCTGCTCTTCCTCGAGCGTCGGCTTCTGCTGCTTGAGCTGGTTCAGGAACTGCGTGACGTCGGACTGGTACGGCATGGCTGGATCTTCCGTTTCGGGCGGCGCACGGTGCGCCGGATTCGCGATGGCGGGATTTTACCGCATCGCGGGGAACAGCCGGCGCCAATCGCGCGTCGAATCCGCGGGCCGGTACCGGCGGACACCGTGCGGCGGCCCTTCCGGCGCCTTGGCACTCTTTCACAATCGTTTGGCTGTGACGCCGGCGCCCTGTGGTCAAATACAGGGTTTTCCACGAAACCGTAACCATCCAGGACGGCGAGGTCATATTTGGCGGGGCAGTCCAACCAGCAAGCACACACGGCGCATCACGCGGGCCCGCGCGCGGCCCGCGATCGCGCCGGCGCCGCGGCCCGCGTCGCGCGGGCGGCCCTCGCGGGTTGCCTGGCCGCGTGTTTCGCGCTGCCGGCCCATGCGAAATACGACGTCGACATCGACGCGCCGCGCTCGATCCGCAAGCTCCTGAAGACCCATCTCGATATTGCCCGCTTCGCGAAGCGTGACGACATCAGCGACGACCAGTTCGACTTCCTCGTGACCGCCACGCCGCAGCAGGTGCGCGATTTGACCGCGACGGCCGGCTATTTCTCGCCGGTCGTGCGTACCGACGTGCGCACCCGCGACGGCAAGCGCGACGTGCACATCGCGGTCGATCCGGGCAAGCAGACCGTCGTGTCGACGGTCGACCTGACGTTCAAGGGGCCGGTCGAGACCGAGGACCCGAAGCAGGAAACCGCGACCCGTTTCGCGTTCTCGATGAAGCCGGGCGATCCGTTCACGCAATCCGACTGGGACGACGCGAAGGGCGCGGCGCTCCGGCAACTGCAGTCGCGCCGCTATCTCGGCGCGAAGATCGTGTCGTCCGAGGCGCGCATCGATCCGCGCACGCAGCGTGCGACGCTCGCGGTCGCGTTCGACAGCGGCCCGACGTTCACGATCGGCAAGGTTGATGTCGACGGCGTGCGCCGTTATCCGGAAAAGATCGTCACGAACGTCAATCCGCTGTCGGAAGGCGAGATCTACGACGTGCAGCGGATCGCCGAATTGCAGCGCCAGTTGCAGAACACGCCGTACTACGCGAGCGTCGCGATCGACGTCGGCGACGATACGTCGAAGCCCGAGCGCACGCCCGTGCACGTGAAGGTCAGCGAGTTTCCGTACAACAACATCCGCGGCGGCGTCGGCTTCGCCACCGATACCGGGCCGCACGTGCAGGGTTCCTATACGTATCTCGACACGTTCGGCGCCGCGTGGCCGCTGACCGTGTCGGGCCGGCTCGACCAGATCCAGCAGTACGGGCAGGTCCAGCTGTCGATGCCGCCGGGCGAGAAGGGCTGGACCAACAGCGTGCTCGCGTCGTACACGAACACCAACGTGTCGGACACGCGCATCTACAGCGCGCGGGTCGGCGTGCAGCGCACGCGCACCGGCCAGTTCATCGACTATGCGTATTCGCTGATGTACTACCAGGATCGGCTCGACCAGAACGGCGCGGGGCCGACCACGAGCCGCGCGCTGGTGCCGCAGTGGGCGTGGACCCGCCGCAACGTCGACGATCCGCTGTTCCCGCGCTCGGGCAACCTGATTCATGCGGAGGCCGGCTTCGCGGTCAAGGGCGTGCTGGCCGACGAGAGCTTCATTCGCGGCTACGCGCGCGGCCAGCAGTATTTGCCGATCGGCAAGCGCGACCTGTTCGTGTTCCGCGCGGAACTCGGCGGCGTGTTTACGAGCGGCAGCTCGACCGGCGTGCCGGCGTCGCTGCTGTTCCGCGCCGGCGGCTCGAACTCGGTGCGCGGCTACGGTTACCAGAGCATCGGCAACAGCGTCGACGGCTCCGTTTTGCCGACCAAGTACCTGATGACGGGGACGGCCGAATACCAGCACTGGTTCAACCGCGACTGGGGCGCCGCGACGTTCTTCGACATCGGCACCGCGACCGATGCATGGGGCGAGCGCGTGTTTTACCCGGGCGTGGGCGTCGGTGCACGCTGGCGCAGCCCGGTCGGCCCGATCAACGTCGACGTCGCGTACGGCTTGCGCAACCACAGCGTGCGCCCGTACCTGACGCTCGGCATCGCTTTCTGAACCCGCCGCCCTATTGACGACGACCCGCACGACGAACCGCATGACGAAGGACCCGAACGACACGCCGCCGCCTCACGATCCGGATTCGCCCGACGGCGCGCCCGACACGCCGCCGCGCGCGCCGCGTCGCGGCCGCGCGTGGCGTGTCATTGCGTGGACGCTCGCGACGGTCGTGCTGCTCGTCGTGCTGGCGGCGGGGCTCGTGCTGGGCGCGGTGACGACCGAGCGCGGCACGCGGCTCGCGTGGCAGGCGGCCGGCAAGGTGCTCGGCACGCGGCTCGCGGGCACGCTCGAAGGCGGCTCGCTCGCGACCGGCGTGCGCTTGCGCGGGTTCGCGTGGACGAGCCCCGACGGCACCGGCACCGAGGTGCGCATCGACCGGCTCGACGGCCGTTGGGCATTGACCCGCGCGCCGTGGCGGCTGTCCATCGCCTATCTGCGCGCGGGCACGATCGACGTGCGGATCGCGCCGGGGCCGTCGACGCCGAGCACGACGCCGCAGGACCTGAGCCTGCCGCTGCAGGTGCGGATCGACGACCTGCGCGTCGATCGCCTCGCCATTCACGAAGGCACGTCGACGACGCAGCTCGACCATCTCGCGCTGAACGGCCGCAGCGACGGCCGTCACCATGAACTCGTGCTCGACGGCGTCGATACGCCGTACGGCGCGCTGACCGCGCGCGCGAAGCTCGACGGCGTGAAGCCGTTCGCGCTGACCGGTGAAGCGACCTACGCGGGCAAGCTGTCGGACGAGCCGGTCGACGCGCGGGCCCGCGTGTCGGGTTCGCTCGAGGCGCTCGTCGCAGACGTCGACGCGAGCGGGATGAAGCTGAACGGGCGCGCGCACGTCGAGGCCGCGCCGTTCGGCACGGTGCCGCTCACGCGCGCGTCGCTCGCGTTCGACCACGTGAACCCGCAAGCATTGTCGCCCGGCGCGCCCGCGGCCGATCTCGCGGTGCGCGCGGAACTCGCACCGGTGAGCGCACAGGCAGGCTCGGCGCCCGCGAAGGGTTTCGCGGTGACGGGCCCGGTGTCGATCGTCAACGCGAAGCCGGGCACGCTCGGCGACCATCTTCTGCCGGTGATCGACGCGCATGCGACCGTGCATCTCGACGCGCACGCGCAACGGATCGACGGCCTCGCGCTGAAGCTGATCCGCGACGGCAGCGTGACCGGCGGCGGCACGCTCACGGGCGGCAAGGGCCGCTTCGATCTGAAGGTTGCGAACCTCGACCTGAACGCGTTCGTCGCCGAGCTGCGGCCGATGCGCCTCGGCGGCCCGCTCGGCGTGACGCTCGCGGGCGACGTGACGACCGTCGATTTCAACCTGAACGATCCGAAGCTCGCGCTCGGCGCACGCGCCAAGGTCGCGCTCACGCGGCAGCAGACCGTGCTGACCGACACGCGCGTGACGGCGGGCAAGGGGCGCATCGACCTGACGGGCGTGTTCCGCCACGACGCGCATTCGAGCTACGACGCGAAGGCGACGCTGACCGCGTTCGATCCGCTGCTGCTCGCCGCGATGAGCGCGCCGAAGGCGGGCGGCGGCAAGGCGCCCGCGACGGCCGCCAAGGCCCCGGCCAAGCGCGGCGAAACGCGCGTATCGGGCACGCTGACCGCGTCGGGCGCGTTCGCGCCGCAGGTGTCGACGAAGGCGACCTTCAAGCTCGCCGACAGCCTGTACGACGGCGTGCCGCTGACCGGCGCCGGCGTCGTGCAGCTCGCCGGCTCGCGAATCCTGCCGAGCAACGCGAACCTGTCGATCGCCGGCAACCACGTCGACCTGCGCGGCAGCTTCGGCGCGCCCGGCGACCGGCTGCGCTTCGTCGTCGACGCGCCGCAGCTCGACCGGCTCGGCTTCGGCGTCCAGGGGCTCGTGCAGGCGCAAGGCGACCTGACCGGCAGCTTCGCGCATCCGAACGTGACGGCGACCTACAAGGCCGAGCACGTCGTCGTCGGTTCGAACCGGATCGGCACCGCCCAGGGCCGCGCGGACATCCGCGATGGCGCGCACGGCGCGCTCGTGTTCACGGCCGACGCGTCCGACATCGCGCTCGGTTCGTTCCAGCTGAAATCGTTGCGCGCGAACCTCGACGGCACGCGCGCGAAGCACACGCTCGACGCGTCGGCGCTCGGGGTGGCCGGTGGCCGCGTGATCGACCTGACGCTCGCGGCGAACGGCGGCGTGGTCGAGAACCGCGACGGCATGCGCTGGGACGGCACCGTCACGCGGCTCGCGAATCGCGGCACGCCGGCGCTCGCGCTGCAGGCGCCGCTGACGATATCGGCCGGCGCCGGCCGCGTGACGCTCGGCGCGACGCGGCTTACGCTCGAAGGTGCGGCGATCGACCTGAAATCGTTCGTGTTCGACCGCGGCCAGATGCGCTCGGCGGGCGCCGTGACCGGCGCGTCGGTCGCGCGTTTCCTCGAGGTTCGCCAGGCGCTGACCGGCCAGCGGCCGCCGGTGCGGACCGACGTCGTGCTCGATGCCGACTGGGATTTCGCGCTCGGCGCGAACGCGACGGGCTACGTGCAGGTGAAGCGCCGCGGCGGCGACGTGACGATCGAGACCGGGCGCGGCATCGCATCGCTCGGCCTGACCGACCTGTCCGCCCGCGCGAGCTTCGCGCCCGGCAACCGGCTCAACGTGACGGCACTCGCGAAGGCGAGCCGGATCGGCACGCTCGACGCGAACGTCACGGTGCCGTTCGCGCTGCGCGACGGTGTGTTCGGCCTCGTCGACGACGGTCCGCTGGCGGGCCGCATCGACGCCGACATTCCGGCGCTGAAGACCACCGGCAACCTGTTCGGGCCGAGCTACCTGCTCGGCGGGCGCGCAGCGCTGAAGCTCACGGTCTCCGGCACGCCGGTGAAACCGAACCTGTCTGGGACGCTGACGGGCGACGAGCTTTCAGCGACGCTGATCGACCAGGGCGTGCAGTTGAAGGACGGCATCGTGCGCGTGAAGCTGTCGGACAACCTCGTCGAATTCCAGCAGGTCGAATTTCACGGCGGCGACGGCACGCTGCGCGCGCTCGGCCGCGTGCGGCTCGACGGCGAGGCGCCGGACCTGACCGCCAGCATCGTCGCGGACAAGCTCGAACTGTTCGCGGCGCCGGACCGCAAGCTGTCGCTGTCGGGCAAGGCCACCGTCGCGAACGACGGGCCGCGCGGCGCGCTGTCGATCGACGGCAAGTTCATGGTCGACCGCGCGCTGTTCGACCTGCCCGAGCAGTCGGCGCCGCACCTGTCCGACGACGTCGTGATCGTGCAGCCGGACGGCACGGTGCGCGGCGAGACGCCCACCGGCACCGCGGCCGCGAAGCCGAAGCCGGTCGAAAACAAGCCGGCGCCGTCGCTGGCGCCGCGCGCGAACATCGACGTCGGGCTCGGCAACAACTTCCGCTTCAAGGGCCACGGCGCGGATCTCGGGCTGCGCGGCACGATCACCGTGATGAGCGCGCCGGGCGTGCCGCTGCGCGCGGTCGGCAACGTGCGCGTGACCGAAGGCTCGACGTACACGACGTTCGGCCGCAAGCTCGCGATCGAGAACGGCTTCTTCACGTTCAACGGCCCCGTGTCGAACCCGGGCGTCAACATCCTCGCGATGCGGCGCAACCAGGAGGTCGAGGCCGGCGTGCAGGTGACGGGCACGATCCAGTCGCTGACGGTCAAGCTCGTGTCGGAGCCGAACGTCACGGACAACGAAAAGCTGTCGTGGCTGCTGTTCGGGCACGGCACCGACCAGGGCAACAACGTCGGCCAGCAGGGGGCGATGACGGCGGCGCTCGGGCTGCTCGGCAGCGTGACCGGCAAGCGGGTCGCGCAGACCTTCGGTCTCGACGAGGTGTCGGTCGGCCGCAGCGAGGTCGGCCTGACCGATCCGCAGGTCGTGCTGGTGTCGAAGGCGATCAACGAGCGGTTCGTGCTCGGCTTCGAGCAGGGGCTGCAATCGGCGGCCAACGCGTTCAAGGCGACGATCAACCTGACGCGCTTCTGGTCGGTGTCCGCGTACGGCGGCACGTTCCAGGGCGTCGACCTGAACTACACGCGGCGGTTCGACCGCTGGTTCGGGCAGCGCTGACGAAGGGCGCGGCATACCGGGCAGCGATAAAAAAGCCCCGCACGATGCAAGTCGTGCGGGGCTTTTTTGCGCAAGCAGCAGCTGCGCGTTGCGCTTACTTCACGCGCATGCCGGGCTTCGCGCCGCTGTGCGGTTCGAGGATGTAGAGGCCCGGTTCCGCCTTCTCGTCGGTGGCCGATGCGGCGAGCACCATCCCTTCGGACAGGCCGAACTTCATCTTGCGCGGCGCGAGGTTCGCGACCATCACCGTCAGCTTGCCGACGAGCTGCTCGGGCTGATACGCGGACTTGATGCCCGAGAACACGTTGCGGGTCTTTTCCTCGCCGACGTCGAGCGTGAGCTGCAGCAGCTTGTCCGAGCCTTCGACCGCCTGACACGCGACGATCTTCGCGATGCGCAGATCGATCTTCGCGAAATCGTCGATCGAGATCGGTGCGTCGTCGGCGCCGTTCACGGCCGCCGGCTTCGCGCTCGCCTTCGCGTTGCTCTTCGCATCCTTCGCGGCATTGGCGCCCGCGGCGGCCGCGCCGGCTGCCTCGGCCTGCAGCGAATCGCGGTTCGCGGCGAGCAGCGCTTCGATCTGCTTCGCATCGACGCGCGTCATCAGGTGCTGGTACGCCTTGATCGGTTGCGCCGACGACAGCGGCTTCGCGGCGTCGGCCCACGCGAGCGGCGCGATCCCGAAGAACGCCTCGACCGCAACGGCCACGCGCGGCATCACCGGCTTCAGCGCGAGCGACAGCAGGCGGAAGGCCTCGAGGCTCACGCTGCAGGTTTCGTGCAGCGCGACCGCGTTGGCCGGGTCCTTCGCGAGATCCCACGGCTTCGCGCCGTCGACGTACGCGTTCACTTCGTCCGCGAGCTCCATCGTGTGGCGCAGCGCGCGGCCGTATTCGCGTGCTTCGTAGCTCGCGGCGATCTGTGGAATCGCATCGCGCAGCTTTGCGACGAGCGGATGATTCATCGCGCTGTCCTGCACGCGACCGTCGAAACGCTTGATCAGGAAGCCGGCCGCGCGGCTCGCGATGTTCACGTACTTGCCGACGAGGTCGCTGTTCACGCGCGCCTGGAAGTCGTCGAGGTTCAGGTCGATGTCTTCCATCGTCGCGTTCAGCTTCGCGGCGAAGTAGTAGCGCAGCCACTCGGGGTTCAGGCCGGTGTCGATGTAGCTCTGCGCGGTGATGAACGTGCCGCGCGACTTCGACATCTTCGCGCCGTCGACCGTCAGGAAGCCGTGCGCGAACACGTTGGTCGGCGTGCGGTGGCCCGAGAATTCGAGCATCGCGGGCCAGAACAGCGTGTGGAAGTACAGAATGTCCTTGCCGATGAAGTGGTACTGCTCGGCCTTCGAGCCCGGGCGGATCCACGCATCGAAATCGATGCCGTTGCGCTCGCACAGGTTCTTGAAGCTCGCGTAGTAGCCGACCGGCGCGTCGAGCCACACGTAGAAATACTTGCCGGGCGCACCGGGGATCTCGAAGCCGAAGTACGGCGCGTCGCGCGAGATGTCCCAGTCGGCGAGCTTGGATTCGCCGGCGTCGCCGAGCCATTCGCGCATCTTGTTGGTCGCTTCGGGCTGCGCGAGGCCGCTCACCCACTCGCGCAGGAACGATTCGCAGCGCGGGTCGGACAGGCGGAAGAAGTAGTGCTTCGAGGTCTTGCGCACCGGCGTCGCGCCCGACACGACCGAATACGGATTCAGCAGTTCGGTCGGCAGGTAGGTCGAGCCGCACACCTCGCAGCTGTCGCCGTACTGGTCCTTCGCGTGACACTTCGGACACTCGCCCTTGATGAAGCGGTCCGGCAGGAACATTTCCTTGACCGGATCGTAGGCTTGCTCGATTTCGCGTTCGGCGATCAGGCCGGCTTCCTGCAGCGCGAGATAGATGTTCTCGCTCAGCACGCGGTTTTCTTCCGAATCGGTCGTGTAGAAATTGTCGAACGACACGCCGAAGCTGTCGAAGTCGCGCTTGTGCTCGGTCCACACGCGGTCGATCAGCTGCTTCGGCGTCAGGCCTTCCTTCTCCGCGCGCAGCATGATCGGCGTGCCGTGCGTATCGTCGGCGCCGATGTAGTAGACCTCATGGCCATGCATTCGCAGCGTCCGCACCCAGATGTCGGTCTGGATGTACTCGACCAGGTGGCCGATGTGGATCTGCCCGTTGGCATAGGGCAGTGCGGACGTAACGAGGATCTGGCGGCTGCCTTGCGGCGCCGCAGCCTGCACGGAAGTGAGGTCGGATGCGGACATAGGGTCTGGAGAAGAACAGCGGGAAAAACGACGGGAAACTGCGATTCTAGCAGGGGCGCGGGCTCGCGCGGCGGGCGGGTGCCGTGGACCGGCCGGCTGCAGGGAGGAGGTCGCCCAAGTGCCGCGCCCGGCGGCGCGATGCTGCGGCGCAGCATGAATTCTGCGGGCAAAAAAAACCGGGGCGGATACGGCCCCGGAGCAACAACGACAAGAGGAGAATGGTGACGCGCCGGCAACACCAGCCACGTACCGTAAATACTGACCACGGCCTGCGACAGAAGTTCGAAAATTTTTTCGATTTGTTACCGGCTCCGCCGAAAGCCTTATCCGGCGGGGCTGTGCGGGCAGGATGCCCGCACGATTCCCCTCGTGGTTGCGCTTACTGATGCTGTTGCGGCGCGCGCAGGTAGATCTCGACGCGGCGGTTCTGTGCGCGGCCGGCTTCGGTCGCGTTGTCCGCGATCGGGTTCGACGGGCCCATGCCTTGCGCCGACAGACGGCCGCCATTCACGCCGCGCTGCACGAGCGCGTTCACGACGCTTTGCGCGCGGTTCTGCGACAGCGTCTGGTTCAGCTGCTGCGAGCCCGTGCTGTCCGTGTAGCCGACGATCGACGCCGTGACTTGCGGGTTCTGGTTCAGCGTCGTCGCGAGGTCGTTCAGCAGCGGCGTGAACGCCGGCGTGATCGCGTACTGGTTCGTCGCGAACGTGACCGAGCTCGGCACGTTCAGCTTCAGCGAGCCGTCCGGCTGCTCGGTGACCTGCGTGCCCGTCTGCGCTGCCGACGGCGCGAGCTTGTTCTTGATCGCCTGCCAGTTGTAACCCGTCACGCCACCGACCAGTGCGCCGACGCCCGCGCCGATCGCCGCGCCCTTGCCGCCACCGGCCAGTGCCCCGATCCCCGCGCCCAGCGCCGCGCCCGTGCCGGTACCGACGGCCGTATTGTTGCCTTGCTGCGTGGCGCAGCCTGCCAGCAGTGCGCCGGCGAGTGCGAATACGGACAGGCGAGTCGCGATTTTCATGTTCATCTTGGATTCCTCTCTTGGTTGAACGAGTCGACAACGACGACAAACAACAGTTATGGCTCCCTGCGCGGGCCGTCCGAAAAAGGAGGGCCGGCCTGCGCTTGCGGCAGCCGCCGAGGCGGTCGCATGCCCTGTCCGTCAGCGTGGCTGTTCGGGCAGCGCGACGCGTCAGCCTCTACAATATAGGCGGTGAGCGGCCGATTTGGCCCTATAGCATGCCGCACGCGAAGAGTGCGCCGGGTCGCGCGTTCGCGCAATGGCGTGCAACAGATTCTTTCACTTTTCCCGATTTTCGCAGCGTAATTTGATATTTTTTGACGTTTGCGCGCGAGAAAAACGTTTTCATGGAGTTTTGATGAGCATTGACCGGGCACAAGTCGACGCCGCGCTGGCGGCAGTCGTCGACCCCAATACCGGCCGCCCGTACGCGGCGAACAAGGGCGTGCGCAACGTCGCGATCGACGGCGATGTCGTGGCGCTCGACGTGGTGCTCGGTTATCCGGCGCGCAGCCAGCACGATGACGTGCGCGCACGCGTCGCCACGGCGCTCCAGGCCGTGCCGGGCGTGCGCGGCGCACGCGTCGCCGTGTCGCAGGAGATCGTCGCGCATACGGTGCAGCGCGGCGTGAAGCTGTTGCCGAATGTGAAGAACATCGTCGCGGTCGCGTCGGGCAAGGGTGGCGTCGGCAAGAGCACGACGGCTGTCAACCTCGCGCTTGCGCTCGCCGCGGAAGGCGCGTCGGTCGGCATTCTCGACGCCGACATCTACGGCCCGTCGCTGCCGACGATGCTCGGCATCCACGGCCAGCGCCCCGAGTCGCCGGACAACCAGTCGATGAACCCGCTCGTCGGCCATGGGCTGCAGGCGAACTCGATCGGCTTCCTGATCGAGGAAGACAACCCGATGGTGTGGCGCGGGCCGATGGCGACGTCGGCGCTCGAGCAACTGCTGCGCCAGACCAACTGGCGCGAGCTCGACTACCTGATCGTCGACATGCCGCCGGGCACGGGCGACATCCAGCTCACGCTCGCGCAGCGCGTGCCCGTCACCGGTGCGGTGATCGTCACGACGCCGCAGGACATCGCGCTGCTCGATGCGAAGAAGGGACTGAAGATGTTCGAGAAGGTCGGGATTCCGATCCTCGGCATCGTCGAGAACATGAGCATCCACATCTGCTCGAACTGCGGCCACGAGGAGCACATCTTCGGCGCCGGCGGGGCGGAACGGATGGCGAAGGATTACGACGTGAACGTGCTCGGCAGCCTACCGCTCGACATCGCGATCCGCGAGCGGGCCGACAGCGGCACGCCGACGGTCGCGGCCGAGCCGGACGGTGCGCTCGCGCGTCGCTACCGCGACATCGCGCGCGGGGTCGCGCTGGCGATTGCCGAGCGATCGCGCGACATGACGTCGAAGTTCCCGTCGATCGTTGTTCAAAATACGTAAAACCCTTGCGGGGCGGGGCCTCACGCTGTTTACGGCGCCGCGAGGCGCGGTATCATGGCGACTTTTCCCGGGTCCCTTTACCCGCCCGGCGCGGCCGTCGTGTCAAACGGTCGCCAGCCGGCATGAGGATCGAATGAAACAACGACATCACGGCGTGCGCGCCGGCCGCGCGCGGCGCGCGCTGCTGGCCGCCGCCGCGCTGGGCCTGCTGGCCGGCTGTACCTCCTTTTCCTCGTCGCACGAAAAACGGGCCGACGCGCAACTGCAGCCGACGGTCGGCGCGCAGGCGCGCGGCGCGGTGACGTTCGTCGAGCGCCCGGACGGTGTGCAGGTCACCTACAACCTGGTCGGCCTGCCGCCGAACAGCGATCACGCGCTGCAGGTGCACGAGCGCGGCGACTGCAACGCGGGCGACGGCTCGAGCGCCGGCCAGGTGTTCGCGCCGGCCGCCGACCGGCTGCGCGCCGGCGCGCGCGTCGCCGGCGATCTCGGCAACATCCATGCGGATGCGAACGGCGTCGCGGCCGGCTTCATCGTCGCGCCCGATCTGGCCCTCGACGGCGTGCGCTCGGCGATGAACCGCGCGGCGCTGGTGCACCGCGACTCGAGCGACCCGGCGTTTCCGCAGCATGGCGCGGGGCCCGCGCTGGCCTGCGGCGTGATCCGTTGACGGCCGCCGCGTGCGTGAGCCGATGATCGCGTAAAATGTCCGCCTTTCCCGGCCGCCGCCTTGCGCGAGCGGCCCTCCCCTGACCGTCACGCAGCGTTTCCAGGCGCCCCGATATGAGCATCAAGTCCGACAAATGGATTCGGCGCATGGCCGAAGAGCACAAGATGATCGAGCCGTTCGTGCCCGATCAGGTCCGCGCGTCCGAGGACGGCCGCCGGATCGTCAGCTACGGCACGTCGAGCTACGGCTACGACATCCGCTGCGCGGACGAATTCAAGATCTTCACGAACATCAACTCGACGATCGTCGATCCGAAGAACTTCGACGAGGGTTCGTTTGTCGATTTCAAGGGCGACGTGTGCATCATCCCGCCGAACTCGTTCGCGCTGGCCCGCACCGTCGAATATTTCCGCATTCCGCGCACCGTGCTCACCGTCTGCCTCGGCAAGTCGACCTACGCGCGCTGCGGGATCATCGTCAACGTGACGCCGTTCGAACCCGAGTGGGAAGGCTACGTCACGCTGGAATTCTCGAACACCACGCCGTTGCCCGCGAAGATCTACGCGAACGAAGGCGTCGCGCAGGTGCTCTTCTTCGAAAGCGACGAGGTGTGCGACGTGTCGTACGCCGATCGCGGCGGCAAGTATCAGGGGCAGCGCGGTGTCACGCTGCCGAAAACCTGATCTGGTTGCATAACGTCTCACCAGTTTCCGGGTGACCGCTGCGCGTGACGCGCCGCGGTCGTTCTTTTTGGAGAATCGCCCATGAAGTTTCGTTTCCCCGTCGTCATCATCGACGAAGATTTCCGCTCCGAGAACATCTCGGGCTCCGGCATCCGGGCGTTGGCCGAAGCGATCGAGAAGGAGGGCGTCGAAGTCCTCGGCCTCACGAGCTACGGCGATCTGACGTCGTTCGCGCAGCAATCGAGCCGCGCGTCGTGCTTCATCCTGTCGATCGACGACGACGAACTCATGCTCGGCGAAACCGGCCCGGACGGCGAGCTGCCCGAGCTCGCGACCGCGATCATCGAGCTGCGCGCGTTCGTCACCGAAGTGCGCCGCCGCAACGCGGACATCCCGATCTTCCTGTACGGCGAGACGCGCACGTCGCGCCATCTGCCGAACGACATCCTGCGCGAGCTGCACGGCTTCATCCACATGTTCGAGGACACGCCGGAGTTCGTCGCGCGCCACATCATCCGTGAAGCGAAGGTCTATCTCGACTCGCTCGCGCCGCCGTTCTTCAAGGAACTCGTCAAGTACGCGGACGAAGGCTCGTACTCGTGGCACTGCCCGGGCCACTCGGGCGGCGTCGCGTTCCTGAAGAACCCGCTCGGCCAGATGTTCCACCAGTTCTTCGGCGAGAACATGCTGCGCGCGGACGTCTGCAACGCGGTGGACGAACTCGGCCAGCTGCTCGACCACACCGGCCCGGTGGCGGCGTCCGAGCGCAATGCGGCGCGCATCTTCAGCGCCGATCACCTGTTCTTCGTGACCAACGGCACGTCGACGTCGAACAAGATCGTCTGGCACGCGACGGTCGCACCGGGCGACATCGTGCTGGTCGACCGCAACTGCCACAAGTCGATCCTGCACGCGATCACGATGACGGGCGCGATTCCGGTGTTCCTCACGCCGACGCGCAACCATTTCGGCATCATCGGGCCGATCCCGCGCGACGAATTCAAGCCGGAGAACATCCGCAGGAAGATCGAGGCGAACCCGTTCGCGCGCGAGGCGATGCGCCAGAACCCGGACATGAAGCCGCGCATCCTGACGATCACGCAGAGCACGTACGACGGCGTGGTGTACAACGTCGAGATGATCAAGGACCTGCTCGGCGATCTGCTCGACACGCTGCACTTCGACGAAGCATGGCTGCCGCACGCGACGTTCCACGATTTCTACCGCGACATGCACGCGATCGGCGACGGCCGTCCGCGCACGGGCGCGCTCGTGTTCGCGACCCACTCGACGCACAAGCTGCTCGCGGGCATCTCGCAGGCGTCGCAGATCGTCGTGCAGGATTCGGAGAACCGCACGTTCGACAAGCACCGCTTCAACGAGGCGTACCTGATGCACACGTCGACGAGCCCGCAGTACGCGATCATCGCGTCGTGCGACGTCGCGGCCGCGATGATGGAGCCGCCGGGCGGCACCGCGCTCGTCGAGGAATCGATCGCCGAGGCGATCGACTTCCGCCGCGCGATGCGCAAGGTCGACGCCGAGTACGGCGACGACTGGTTCTTCAGCGTGTGGGGCCCGGACAACCTGTCCGAGGAAGGCATCGGTTCGCGCGAGGACTGGATGCTGAAGCCGAACGACCACTGGCACGGCTTCGGCCCGCTCGCGGAAGGCTTCAACATGCTCGACCCGATCAAGGCGACGATCATCACGCCGGGGCTCGACGTCGACGGCGAGTTCGGCGAGACCGGCATTCCGGCCGCGATCGTCACGAAGTACCTGGCCGAGCACGGGATCATCGTCGAGAAGACCGGCCTGTACTCGTTCTTCATCATGTTCACGATCGGCATCACGAAGGGCCGCTGGAACTCGATGGTGACCGAGCTGCAGCAGTTCAAGGACGACTACGACAACAACCAGCCGCTGTGGCGCGTGCTGCCGGAATTCGTCGCGCAGCATCCGCGCTACGAGCGCGTCGGCCTGCGCGACCTGTGCACGCAGATCCACGACGTGTACCGCGCGAACGACATCGCCCGCCTGACGACCGAGATGTACCTGTCGGACATGGAGCCGGCGATGAAGCCGTCGGACGCGTTCGCGAAGCTCGCGCACCGCAAGATCGACCGCGTGCCGCTCGACGAGCTCGAAGGCCGCGTGACGAGCATCCTGCTCACGCCGTATCCGCCGGGCATCCCGCTGCTGATTCCGGGCGAGCGCTTCAACAAGACGATCGTGAACTACCTGCGGTTCGCGCGCGACTTCAACGAGCGTTTCCCGGGCTTCCACACCGACATCCACGGCCTCGTCGCGGAAGAGGTGAACGGCCGCGTCGAGTACTTCGTCGACTGCGTGCGCGACTGATGGCGCCGCGCGGACGATTCCGGACGATGCGCGCGGCGCTGGCCGCGCTCGTCGTCTGGACGGCAGGATTGGCGGGGCTCGCGGGCGCGGGCGTCGCCCACGCGGAAGTCGCGGCGGCCGACCCGATCGATGTCGCGATGCGGCAATGCCTCGCGCGGCGCGACCGGTCGTCGCCGGCCGGGCAGATCCAGTGCATGGGCGAAGCGCAGCAGCAGTGGCAGGCAGTGATGGACGGCGCGTACCAGCGCCTGTCGAAGGATGCGCCGGCCGACGCGAAGCGCGGCTGGCAGGACAGCCAGCGCCGCTGGCTCACGTGGCGCAAGGACGAAGTGCTGCTGCTGAAGGCCGTGTACGACACGACGCGCGGCACCGCATATGCGATGTCGAGCGCCGACCTGCAGCTGCAGCCGGTGCGCGATCGCGCGCTGGCGCTGCGCGGGGCGGCCGATCGCTATGCCCCGCCGCCGGCAGCCGTGCCGGTCGCGGCGACGAGCGGTGCGCAGGGCGGTGGTGCGGGTGCGCCGGCTGGCGCCAAGCCGGCGAATGCGTCGCGCGATCCGGCGATCCGCCGCGTGCGGCCGTGCGTGCAGGACGCCGCGTGCGAACACGCGCTGTTCGACCTGAACCGCTATTACCAGAAGCTGCGCCGCAAGATGCCCGCGCATTCGGCCGCGACGCTCGTGCGCGCGCAGCGCGCGTGGGTGGCGTTCCGCGATGCGACGGCGCCGCTCGTCGGCGAGGACGGACGCGTCGACCTGATCGGTGCGCGCATCGCGACGATGAAGCGGCTGTCGGAGACGGCCGGCAACCGGTAAAGGACGCGCCGCTTTCGAGTGGGCGACACGACGAAACGGGCACCCTCGGGTGCCCGTTTTGCATGGCGCGGCGTATTGCCTACGCGGGCCTACGCGGGCTGCGACGTGCCCTGCAGCCCGAACCACGACGGCACGAGCGCGACCGCATCGTCGAGCGACGCGAGCACGTGCAGGCTCAGCGCGACGATCTCGGGCGTCGGCGCCTTCAGGTCGGGCACGGTGACGACGGCAGCACCCGCGCTGGCGGCCGACTGCGCGCCGAAGTCGCTGTCCTCGAACGCGACGCACGCGTGGGCCGGCACGCCGAGACGCTCGGCCGCGAGCCGGTAGACGGCCGGGTCGGGCTTGCCGCGCGCGACTTCGTCGCCGCCCGCGATCGCACGGAAGAACGGCAGCACGCCGACCGCGCCGAGCCGCGCGCGGATCACGTCGCCCGCGGACGACGACGCGACCGCGCACGGAATGCCCGCCCGCGCGAGCGTTTCGAGCAGCTCGAGCGCGCCCGGCTTCAGCGGAAACTTCGGATGGGGTTCGGGGGCGGCGAGTTGCTCGCGCACGCGGATGCGCACCGCGTCGAACGTATCGGGGTCGCCGATCAACCGCGCCAGGATCACCTGGCCCTCGGCGAACGACCGGCCGACGATCTGCAGGTAATCGATCTCGGTCAGCACGACGCCGTGCGCATTCGACACGTCGATCCACGTGTTCATGATGGTCCGCTCGGAATCGACGAGCAGGCCGTCCATGTCGAAGAGCGCGGCGGAAAAGGTCATCGGGGGCATCCGTGAAGCGGGGAAAGCAGCGGGCGGCGCGAGGGCCGCCCGAATGAAAAACGGACGCCGAAGGCGTCCGTCCGGAACCGCAGGCCGTTACTTGGCCAGCGCGGCGCGGGCCGCCTTGACGGCCGCACGCACCTGATCGGGCGAGGTGCCGCCCGGATGGTTGCGGCTCGCGACCGACCCTTCGAGCGTCAGGTAGCCGAACACGTCGTCGCCGATCAGGTGCGCGACGTTCGGCAGTTCCTGCTTCATCTCGTCGAGCGTCAGGTCGGCGAGGTCGATGCCGCGGTCGTCGCAGATCTTCACCGCGTGCGCGACGGCTTCGTGCGCGTCGCGGAACGGCAGGCCGCGCTTGACCAGGTAGTCGGCGAGGTCGGTGGCGGTCGAGAAGCCCTGCAGCGCGGCCGCGCGCATCGCGTCCGGCTTCACGGTGATGCCGGCGACCATCTCGGCGAAGATCCGCAGCGTGTCGGCGACGGTGTCGACCGTGTCGAACAGCGGTTCCTTGTCTTCCTGGTTGTCCTTGTTGTACGCGAGCGGCTGGCCCTTCATCAGCGTGAGGAGCGCCATCAGGTGGCCGTTCACGCGGCCGGTCTTGCCGCGCGCGAGCTCGGGCACGTCCGGGTTCTTCTTCTGCGGCATGATCGAGCTGCCGGTGCAGAAGCGGTCGGCGATGTCGATGAAGCCGACGCGCGGGCTCATCCACAGCACGAGTTCTTCGGAGAAGCGCGACACGTGCGTCATCACGAGCGCGGACGCCGCCGTGAATTCGATCGCGAAGTCGCGATCGGACACCGCGTCGAGCGAGTTCGCGCAGATGCCGTCGAAGCCGAGCGTCTTCGCGACCGCGTGACGGTCGATCGGGTAGCTCGTGCCCGCGAGCGCGGCCGCGCCGAGCGGCAGGCGGTTCACGCGGGTGCGGCAGTCGCGCATGCGTTCGGCGTCGCGCGTGAACATCTCGACGTACGCGAGCAGGTGGTGGCCGAACGTGACCGGCTGCGCGACCTGCAGGTGCGTGAAGCCGGGCATGATCGTATCGGCGTTCTGTTCCGCGAGGTCGATCAGCGCGCCGCGCAGGTCGTTCAGCAGGCCGCCGATGCGGTCGATCTCGCCGCGCAGCCACAGGCGGATGTCGGTCGCGACCTGGTCGTTGCGCGAGCGGCCCGTGTGCAGGCGCTTGCCGGCATCGCCGATCAGCGCGGTCAGGCGCGCCTCGATGTTCAGGTGGACGTCTTCCAGGTCGAGCTGCCATTCGAATTCGCCGCGCTCGATCTCGCCCTTGATCTGCGCCATCCCGCGTTCGATCGCGGCGAGGTCGTCGGCGTTGATGATCTTCTGCGCGGCGAGCATGTTCGCGTGCGCGAGCGAGCCGGCGATGTCGACGAGCGCGAGGCGCTTGTCGAAAAACACCGACGACGTGTAGCGCTTGACCAGCTCCGACATCGGTTCCGAGAAGCGGGCCGACCAGGCCTCGCCCTTTTTGTGCAGTTGGGACGTCATGGCGATTCTTCGAAGGGGAGTTGGGCGGCCGTGAGCCGCCGAGGGAATCCCGCGATTCTAACATTCGCGGGCCGGCCGACCGCCGCCGGCGCGGGGGCCGGCGCGCTCAGTCGCGCACCAGCACGACGAGCTTCAGGTCCTCGCGGTGCGTGGGCTTCAGCGTGATCTGCTGGTACACCAGACGGCCATCGGCCGGATGGTCGAATTCGCGCAGGCCGCCTTCGCGCTCGAACACGTCCTGCGACGCCCAGTACTGTGCGAACGCGTCGCTGCCGGTGGTCAGCGCGTCGATCAGCGCGCGCGTCGGCGCGTCGGTCAGGTGGCGGATCGCATCGGCGCGGAATTCGGCCGCGAGCCGCCGCGCGCGGGTGTCCCAGTCGACGATCAGCGTGCGTGCGGCCGGCGACATGAACGTGAAGCGCAGCAGGTTGCGGTCGTGCTCGTCGTCGAGCCAGCCGGAAAAGAGCGCGGCGGCCGGCGCGTTCCACGCGAGCGCGTTCCATTGGCGATCGAGCACGTAGGCGGGCGTCGCGATGGCCGCGACGGTGGCGGCGAGCGTCGGCGGCAGGTCGCCGCCCGCGACGTCGGGCTCGGCCGGGTCGCGCTGCGCGGCCAGCTCGAACAGGTACGCGCGCTCGGCCTTCGACAGCTGTAGCGCGACGGCGATCCGGGCGAGCGCGTCGGCGGAGGCCGACACGGGCCGGCCCTGTTCGATCCACGTGTACCAGGTCGGGCTCACGCCGCACAGTTGCGCGACTTCCTCGCGCCGCAGCCCCGGCGTGCGGCGGCGCGGGCCGGGCGGCAGGCCGACCGCCTGCGGCGACAGCCGCTCGCGGTGGGCGCGGATGAATTCGCCGAGCGCGCGGGCGGGCGTGGCGTCGAGCGGCGGGACGGGGGCGGAGGACGGCTGGTTCATGCGGAAACGGCGAAGTGGAAGCGAAAACGCGGCAACGATCGAACGATCAGACAGGTGGATCGAATACCAGAATAACTACTTAACTTGTACTGGTACAAGCGCAGGCCTATTGTAGCGGCTCGCGCGCTGGCAGGGCAGCGGGCGTCCCACACAATGCGATGCACGGGGCCGGATCGCGCGCTGAAGCGCCGGGATCGGCCGACTGCATCAAGGAAAGGAGCGAACGATGAAACACCACGACCAGGTCGCCGACGCATTCGGCACGACGGCCGCCGCCTATCTGACGAGCACGGTTCATGCGACGGGCGCCGACCTGCAGACGCTCGCCGACGCGGTGAGCGCGACGCCCGACGCCGCGGTGCTCGACCTCGGTTGCGGCGCCGGCCACGCGAGCTTCGCGGTCGCTCCGCACGTGCGCGACGTGGTCGCGTACGATCTCGCCGCGCCGATGCTCGCGACCGTCGAAGCGGCCGCGCGCGAACGCGGGCTCGCGAACGTCCGCACGCAGCAGGGGCCGGCCGAGCGGCTGCCGTTCGACACCGCGACGTTCGACTGGGTCGTGAGCCGGATGAGCGCGCACCACTGGCACGACATGCGCGCGGCGCTCGCCGAGGTGCGCCGCGTGCTGAAGCCGGGCGGCCGTGTGCTGATGATCGACATCGCCGGCAACGACCATCCGCTGCTCGATACGTACCTGCAGGCCGCGGAAGTGCTGCGCGACGCGTCGCACGTGCGCGACTACCGCGCGGACGAATGGCTCGCGATGTTCCGCGCAGCCGGTTTCGACGCGCAGGTGCACAGCCGCTGGCGGCTGCCGATCGATTTCGATACGTGGGTCGAGCGGATTCGCACGCCGGCCGACAGCGTCGCCGGCATCCGCGCGCTGTGGGCGCATGCGCCCGACGAGGTGCGCACCTATTACGCGGTGCAGCCCGACGGTTCGTTCGAGCACGATGCGTTGCTGATCGACGCGCACTGAGCGTGCGGCGCGCGCCGCGCCGCTTTGCCGTTGCGCCATTTCGTCGCCGCATGAAAAAAGCCGCGATACGCATGAACGCGTATCGCGACTTTCGTGATTCCGGCTGGCGCCGAACACACCCGGCGCCCGCGGAATCAGCCGGTGTTGCGCAGGCCGGCAGCGATCCCGTTGATCGTCAGGTGAATCCCGCGGCGCAGCCGCGCGTTCGTGTCGCCCGCGCGGTGACGCTTGATCAGCTCGACCTGCAGGTGATTGAGCGGATCGAGATACGGGAAGCGGTTCTTGATCGAGCGCGCGAGCAGCGGGTTGGTCGCGAGGCGGCCTTCCTGCCCGGTGATTTCCGCGAGCGCCCGCGACGTGCGCTCCCATTCCGCGACGATCCGCTCGAACACGTGCTTGCGCAGCTTGCGGTCGGACACGAGCTGCGCATAGCGCGACGCGACCGCGAGATCGGTCTTCGCGAGCACCATGTCCATGTTCGACAGCAGGTTCGCGAAGAACGGCCAGGTCTTGTTCATCTTCTTCAGCAACGTGACGCGCTTCGCGCGCTCGGCGTCGTCCTGCGCGCCGTCGAGATACGCGCTGACCGCGCTGCCGAAGCCGTACCAGCCGGTCAGCAGCAGCCGGCACTGGCCCCACGAGAAGCCCCACGGAATCGCGCGCAGATCCTCGATCTTGCGCTGCTTCGGGTCCTGCAGCTTGCGCGACGCCGGGCGGCTGCCGATGTTCAGCTCGGCGATCTCGGTGATCGGCGTCGACGAGAAGAAGTAGTCGGTGAAGCCCGGGGTTTCATAGACGAGCGCGCGGTACGCGGCCATCGCGGAATCGGACAGCGTCTGCATCGCGGCCTCGAACGCGGGCAACTGCGCCGGTGCGTTCGATTGCGGCAGCAGCGACGCCTCGAGCGTCGCGGCGACGACCGTCTCGAGGTTGCGCCGGCCGATCGACGGGTTCGAGAACTTGCTCGCGATCACCTCGCCCTGTTCGGTCAGGCGGATCTGGCCGTTCACGGTGCCCGGCGGCTGCGACAGGATCGCCTGGTAGGTCGGGCCGCCCCCGCGGCCGACCGTGCCGCCGCGGCCGTGGAACAGCCGCAGCGTGATCTTGCGCTCGCGGAACAGGTCGACGAGCGCGAGTTCCGCGCGATACAGCTCCCAGTTCGACGTGAGGAAGCCGCCGTCCTTGTTGCTGTCCGAGTAGCCGAGCATCACTTCCTGCTCGGCGCCCTGGTGCGCGATCAATGCGTCGATGCCCGGCAGCGCGAAGTAGTCGCGCATGATGCGCGACGCGTCGCGCAGGTCGGGGATCGTCTCGAACAGCGGGATCACCATCAGGCTGTTCTTCGCATGGCTGCCCGGCACGCCGAGCGTGCCTTCGAGCAGGCCCGTCTCCTTCTGCAGCAGCAATACCTCGACGAGGTCGCTGACGGTTTCCGTGTGCGAAATGATGTAGTTGCGCACCGCACGCGCGCCGAATTGCGCGCGGACCTCGCGCGCCTTCTCGAACACGCCGAGCTCGCTCTGCGCGAGCGCCGAGTATTCGAGGTACGGCGAGCGCAGCGGGCGCGGATCGGCGAGCGCGGCGAGCAGCACGCGCAGCTTGTCTTCCTCGGCGAGCGCCGCATAGTCGGCCTCGACGCCCGCGCGCGCGAACAGCTCGGCGACCACCGCTTCATGGATGTCGGAACTCTGGCGCAGGTCGATGCTCGCCAGATGGAAGCCGAACACTTCCGCCGCGCGCACGAGCGGCGCGAGACGCGGCGCGGCGAGCGACGCGCCGTGGTGTTCGTCGAGCGACGCGGTCAGCACCTTCAGATCGGCGACGAACGCTTCGGAATCCTCGTACGGAATCGCCCGCACGGGCGGCGCGCCGCGGCCCGCGCTGCGCACCGGCACCGTGCCTTCGCCGAGACGCACGCGCGCGCTTGCGGCGAGCCGCGTGTAGATGCCGATCAGCGCGCGGCGATACGGTTCGTCGACGCGGTGCGGCGACTGGTCGGGCGACGCGGCCGCGAGCGCCTTCACCGCGTCGTTCGCGCCGACCAGCAGGTTCGACACCGACAACTCGGCGCCTAGCTTGTGCACCTGTTCCAGATAGTGTTCGAGGATCACCGCGGCCTGGCGGTTGATCGCCTCGTCGAGCGTCGCCGCGGTCACGTTCGGGTTGCCGTCGCGGTCGCCGCCGATCCAGCTGCCCATCTGGAAGAACGCGGGCACGCGCGCGGACAGGCCGTGCTCCGCGAGCGCGGCCTCGATGTCCCCGTACAGCGCGGGCAACTCGTCGAGGAACGTCGCGCGGTAGTACGACAGCGCGTTCTCGATCTCGTCGCCCACCGTCAGGCGTGCGTCGCGCAGCATGCGCGTCTGCCACAGCGCGGTCACGCGCGCGCGCAGCATCGTTTCGTTGTACTGGCGCTCGCGCGCGGTCAGTTCCTGGTCGCGCTCGGCGAGCAGGCGCGCGATGTCGTGCTGCGCGTCGAGGATGCTCTTGCGCTGCACTTCGGTCGGGTGCGCGGTCAGCACCGGCACGATCAGCGCATCGTCGAAGAAGCGTTGCAGCAGGCGCTTCGACGCGTTGCCGGTGGTTTTCAGCTGGTCGAGCGCGTACGCGACCGTGCCGGGCTGCGGCGCGGAGCCGGCCAGCGCGTGGATGCGGCGGCGGCGGTTGTGGTGACGGTCTTCCGCGATGTTCGCGAGGTGCGAGAAATAGCTGAACGCGCGCACGACGCTCACCGTCTGCTCCGGCGTCAGCTTGCGCAGCTTCTTCTCGAGCGTCTGCGCGGCTTCGCTGTCGTCCTCGCGACGGAACTTCACCGCGGTCTGGCGGATCGTCTCGACCACGTCGAACACGGTATCGCCTTCCTGTTCGCGCACGACGTCGCCGAGCAGGCGGCCGAGGAAGCGGATGTCCTCGAACAGCGGGCCGTCCTTGTCGTCGCGCGTGCGGGTGCCGGCCTTCGGCGCGACGGCATTGCGGGCGGCGGGGCTCGTGGCTTTCGTCGTGCGTTTTGTCTGACGTATCGGGTCTTTCGGTTTCGTTGCCGTGGGTTTCGTTGCCGTTTTCGCACGGCCGTTCGCGGCGGTGGCGACGGTGTCCGTCGAGGCATCGGGGGAGGGCAAGGCAGCATTGCGGCGCGCCGTACGCGCCGATCCGGAAGACTTCACGATGGGTTTCCTTGGGAAAGCTCGAGTCAAAAGGAACTGCGGAAACTGCGGGAACTGCGGTCAAGCAACCAGCTACGTGCGGCACATCCGCACAACGGCGCCGCGACCCGCGCGGAAGCAGGCCGGGCGCAGGCTCCGGGCCCGGGCGGGCCGGGGCGTGCGTGCTACCATTGTTCGATCTTCAATCCCGTCCTTCGATGTTCCAGCAATGAATTCCGAGACCCCCGCGGCCGGGCCGCAGCAGGCACAGCCGCCCGCGACGTTGACGATTGCTTCGCGCGAGAGCCGCCTGGCGATGTGGCAAGCCGAACATGTGCGTGATGCGCTGCGCAAATTATATCCAGCTTGTGACGTGAAAATCCTCGGGATGACGACGCGCGGCGATCAGATTCTCGATCGCACGCTGTCGAAGGTCGGCGGCAAGGGCCTGTTCGTGAAGGAACTGGAAGCCGCGCTGGCCGACGGCCGCGCCGATCTCGCCGTGCATTCGCTGAAGGACGTGCCGATGGCGCTGCCCGACGGCTTCTCGCTCGCCGCGATCATGGAACGCGAAGACCCGCGCGATGCCTTCGTGTCGAACGACTACGCGTCGCTCGACGCGCTGCCGGCCGGCGCGGTCGTCGGCACATCGAGCCTGCGTCGCGAGGCGATGCTGCGGTCGCGTTATCCGCATCTCGAGGTCCTGCCGCTGCGCGGCAACCTCGACACGCGGCTCGCGAAGCTCGACCGCGGCGACTACGCGGCGATCATCCTCGCGGCCGCCGGCCTGAAACGCCTCGGCCTCGAAGCGCGGATTCGTGCGCTGCTCGACGTCGAGGCCAGCCCGCCCGCGGCGGGCCAGGGCGCGCTCGGCATCGAGATCGCCGCGCACCGCGACGACGTCGCCGCGTGGCTCGCGCCGCTGCACGACCCGCAGACCGCGCTCGCGGTCGAGGCCGAGCGGATGGTGTCGCGCGCGCTCGGCGGCAGTTGCGAGGTGCCGCTCGCCGCGCACGCGGTGTGGCGCGCGGGCGAGCTGTACCTGACGGGACGCGTGTCGACCACCGACGGCAAGCGCGTGCTGACGGCCGAGGAATGCGGCGCGGTCGTGACCGTCGCCGATGCGCTCGCGCTCGGCCGCGCGGTGTCCGACGAACTCGAGGCGCAAGGCGCGCTCGACATCGTCCAGGCGCTGCTCGCGAGCTCGCAGGCCGCGGGCAAGGGCGACGCCTGATGGCGGGCGGCGCGCGCGCGTTCACCGCTGTCCTGACGCGTCCGGACGGGCAGTCCGACGCGCTTGCGGCGCAACTGGCCGATGCCGGCTGCGACGTGCTCGAATTCCCGCTGATCGATATCGCGCCGGTCGACGATCCGGCGCCGCTCGACGCCGCGTTCGCGGCGCTGGCCGACTACGCGCTGGTGATCTTCGTGTCGCCGAACGCGATCGACCGCGCGCTCGCGCGGTACGACGCGATCTGGCCGAATGCGCTGCCGGTCGGCGTGGTCGGGCCCGGCAGCGTCGCGGCGCTCGAGCGCCACGGCATCGCGGCGCCCGCGCATCGCGTGATCGCGCCGCAGGCGCCGGCCGACGGCGGCGTGCCCCATTACGATTCGGAAAGCCTGTTCGCGAGCATCGAAGTCGCGTTCGGCGGCGCGCAGGCGCTCGCGGGCAAGCGCGTGCTGATCGTGCGCGGCGACGGCGGGCGCGAATGGCTCGCCGAGCGCCTGCGCGAGGCCGGCGCGGATGTCACGCTCGTGGCCGCGTACCGGCGCGTCGTGCCGGAGCCGCGCGTCGGCGCATGGGAGCGCGTGCACGCGTTGCTCGACGGCCAGCCGCATGGGTGGCTCGTCACGAGCTCGGAAGGCGTGCGCAACCTGCACGAGCTTGCGCGGGCCCATCTGAACGAGGCCGAGATCGATGCGCTCAAGCATGCGCCGCTCGTCACGCCGCACCCGCGGATCGAGCAGACCGCGCGGGCATTGGGTTTTGATAGGATTACGCTGACCGGCGCGGGCGATGAGCGCATCGTCCGCGCGTTTCGAACGATGGCCGACGAGGCCGTCCAACCGGCGACAGCCGTACCGGTGACTAAACGCATGACAGATACCAACGATTCCAAAAGCGTCGCTTCCCAGCCGGCCCCTGCATCCGCACCGCCGTCCAGCCCCCCTTATCTCGCGCCCGAGCCGCGTGCGCGCCGCGGCGGCAGCGCGGTGCTGTGGTTCGTCGTCGTCGTGCTCGGCTGCGCGGCGGGTGTCGGCGGCTACGCGCTGAACCGCAAGATCGACCGGCTCGACGGCACCTTCGTCGCGCGCCAGAAGGCGCTCGACGCGCAAGCGGCCGAAACGCGGCTGAAGACCGAGCAGGCGCTCGCCAGCACGCACCAGGTCGACACGCAGCTCGCGCAGCTCGACGGCAAGCTTGCCGATGCGCAGAGCGCGCAGCAGGCGCTGCAGCAGCAATACCAGGACCTGTCGCGCAACCGCGACGCGTGGATGCTCGAGGAGGTCGACCAGATGCTGTCGAGCGCGAGCCAGCAGCTTCAACTGACCGGCAACACGCAACTCGCGCTGATCGCGCTGCAGAACGCCGACGCGCGTCTCGCGACGTCGCAGAGCGCGCAGGCCGTCACGGTGCGCAAGGCGCTCGCGCTGGACATCGAGAAGCTGAAGGCTGCGCCCACCGCCGATCTCACCGGCCTCGCGATCAAGCTCGACGACGCGATCGCCAGGATCGACGCGCTGCCGCTGTCCGGCGAGGCGATCGTGCCGCACGCGGCGCCGAAGGCCGCGCCGGCCGACACCGCGTCGTCGGTCGCCGCCGGCGAGCCGCGCTGGAAGGTGTGGTGGCACGACTTCTCGGCCGGCCTCGGCCAGCAACTGAAGGGCCTCGTGCAGGTGCGCCGGATCGACAACGCGGACGCGATGCTCGCGTCGCCCGACCAGGGCTACTTCGTGCGCGAGAACGTGAAGCTGCGCCTGCTGACCGCACGGCTGTCGCTGCTGGCGCGCAACGACAGCGCGATGAAGGCCGACCTGCACGCCGCACAGGCGTCGCTCGGGAAGTATTTCGATCAGGCGTCGAAGGACACGCAGACCGTCGAGGATCTGCTCAAGCAGGTTGACGGCGCATCGCTGACGGTCGCGGTGCCGAACCTGAACACGAGCCTGAACGCCGTTCAGCAGTTCAAGAGCCGGGGGTAACGATGACGCTTCGAGGAATCGTCTGGCTCGCGGTCCTGTTCGCGATCGCCGCGGCGCTCGCCACCGTCGGCCGTTTCGACGCGGGGCAGGTGCTGCTCGTCTATCCGCCGTACCGGATCGACGTGTCGCTGAACCTGTTCGTGATCGCCATCGTCGTGCTGTTCATCGTCGTGTACGCGCTGCTGCGCATCGTGCGCAACATCTGGCGCATGCCGCAGCGGGTCGCCGCGTATCGAGCGCGTTCGCGCAACGAGAAGGCGCAGGCGTCGCTGCGCGATGCGATCGCGAACCTGTACGCGGGCCGCTTCTCGCGTGCGGAGAAGGCCGCGCGCGAAGCGCTGACCGTCGACGCGAACCTGGGCGCCGCGAGTCTCGTCGGGGCCACGGCCGCGCACCGGATGCACGAGTACACGCGCCGCGACGACTGGCTGTCGAAGGTCGACGCGCCCGAATGGCAGGATGCACGGCTGCTCGCCGCGGCCGACATGCGCGCGGACGCCCGCGACGCCGACGGCGCGCTCGCCGCGCTGGCCGACATGCAGGCCGGCGGCAAGCGCATTCATGCGCAGCAGGTCGCGTTGCGTGCCCAGCAGCAACTGAAGAACTGGGCCGAAGTGCTGAAGCTCGCGAAGGCGCTCGAAAAGCGCGAGGCGCTGCATCCGGCCGCGGCCGTGCGGCTGCGCCAGCAGGCAGCGGAAAACCTGCTGCGCGAACGCCGGCACGATCCGGACGCGCTGCTCGAAGTGTGGCAGTCGCTGTCGCCGGTCGAGCGCCAGTCGCCGCGTCTGGCCGATCTCGCGGCCGAGCTGCTGGTGCCGCTCGAGCGCCGCAACGAAGCGCGCCGCATCGTCGAGGACGCGCTCGCGCACAACTGGGATGCACGCCTGCTGCGCCGTTATCCGGACACGGCCGGCGCCGATGCGCTGCCGCTGATCCAGAAGGCCGAAGGCTGGAAGAAGGATCATCCGGAAGATGCCGACCTGCTGTTCGCGCTCGGCCGCCTCTGCCAGCAGCAGCAGCTGTGGGGCAAGGCCCAGTCGTTCCTCGAATCGGCGCTGAAGCTGGCCGACAACGAGGCGCTGAAGGTGCGGGCGCATCGTGCGCTCGCCCGCCTGTTCGAGCACCTCGGCGAAACCGACAAGGCCGCGAAGCACTACCGCGAAAGCGCGCTGGCGATTACCGTCGTGTGACGCTGCGCGGCAGCTGCGCTGCGTACAAAGCCCCGAACGCCGATCGGCCTTCGGGGCTTTTTTTCGCCTGTGGCGAGGCAGGGGCGGCCCGCAGCGCGTTACGCGCCGAGCCTGCGCAGCAGGTCGTCCTCGCTCGCGACGAACCAGACCGATTTTCCGCGATTGCACTCGCGAACGAGCGCGCGCAGCGCTTCGCTGCGCGCGAGCCGGCGGTCGATGTCGCCGACCACGCCGAGCCGGACGCCGTAGTTGGTCAGCTTTTGCAGCACGGCGCCGGCCAGCCCGCTGTCGAGCCGGTAGAAGTCGTCGTGCAGCGTGTCCGCCGCGACCGCGATCCAGTCGGCTTCATGCTCGTGCGCGAGCGCGACGAGATCGAGCGCGTCGCTTTCCCGTTGCACGAGGCCGGCGGAAGGATCGCGGACCAGCACGCGGCTGCCGGCGGCCTGAACGATTCGATGGGGCATGTCGAGCGTGTCCGTCGATGAGAGAAAAGTGCGCACGGTGTCGCGCTGCCCGCGGATGAAGTGAGGCTGCTCGGGAAGAAGCCGCACCTGCGCGTGCGGCACGAGGCGCGTCAGGCGATCCTGCGTGTCGCGGGAATCGAGCATCACGTCGCGGCCTCCGACGATCGCCAGCACGGGCATCGACAACGTGCGGAGCATGGTGTCGTCGAATACCGGAATCGGCTCGATGCGCGGCCGGAAGCCGCGGTCGACGGCGCGCATCAGGGCGAGCGCGTCCCGTTCGGCCGGCGTCGATGCGGGTGGCAGGCGACCCAGCACGCGCCGCCGCACGCATGCGCGCCCGGCATCGCCGAGCAGCAACAGCGGCAGCGCCCACCACAGAAACGGCTTCTGCCTGCCGATGCCGGACGGGCAGAGCAGCGCGAGCCGGGTGACGCGCGGCGGCCGCCGCAACGCAAAGTCGAGCGCCGTTCGCGCGCCGAGCGAGATGCCGACGAACGCGGCGCGCGACACCTGCAGGCCGTCGAGCACGTCGTCGAGCCACTGCGCATGGGCGTCGCCCGCGAGCGGCGGGCGTGACGGCGCGCTCGGTCCCGCTTCGCCGATCACGTCGATCGCGTAGAGCCGGAAGTGCGTCGCCCAGTCGGTCGCGTGATGCTGCCAGCTTGCCGCCGTCGTCTGTGCGCCGTGGATCAGCACGACCGGCGGCGCGTGTTCGGGACCGCAGGCGATGACGTGCGTCGCGCCATGACGCGTTTGCACGGTGACGCGCCGATGCCCGGCCGGCCAGTGCGACAGCGCGGCCGCGTACGCGGCGCGAATCGCGCGGGCATGGCGGGATGACTTGAAGATTGCGCTCATGTCCCGCTTTGCTGCAGCAGCATGTCGAGCGACGACATCAGCGCGGCCGTGTCGGCCGGTGTCGCGGTCACGATGATCTTGACCATGCTCGAGGCGGGATCGAACGTGACGTCGATTCGCACGGGGTCGACGTACGATGTGCGGCCGGACGCCAACGCGTGCAGCGACCGCGACAGGTACTGGTGCAGCGACTGCGACGCATCGGGAATGTCGACGATGCTGGTGACGCGCACCGCACGCGGCGCGGGCGAGGCCGGCTCCGTCCGGGCGAACGCGGCGAGGTCGGCCTCGAGGATGCGGTAGGCACGGCCGACCCGCGTCGCGCGCAGCTTGCCGTCGCGAATGAACCGCAGGACGGTCTTCGGATGGACGCGCAAGCGGGCGGCAGTGTCTTCGACGGTGTGGAACATGAGCTATCGACGATTCCTTAATTATCTTTATTGTTCCATATATAAAGGAGCATAAGGGAATAATTTGGGTGATAAAGGGGCTGCCGTCGGATGGGCGAGACACTCGGCCGATCCGGGTTGTGCCCGTCCGGAATTGAAAACGCCCCGGCGACCGGCCATGCCGGACGTCGGGGCGTATCGGGGAGAAACGGGCCGGGAATCGGCCGGCGTGTTCGATCGATCCGGGCGCGCCTTTACGCGCCGCGCGTCGTCACTTGTCGACGAGCCGCTTCGGCACCGACAGCGCCAGTAGCCCGCCGAGCACGAGGAACCCGGCCAGCATGTACATGCCCGCATCGTTGGTGCCCGTCACCTGCTTGAGCCAGCCCATCAGGTACGGGCTCAGGAAGCCGGCGAGGTTGCCGATCGAGTTGATCATCGCGATGCCGGCGGCGGCGGCCGTGCCGCCGAGGAACGCGGTCGGCAGGCTCCAGAACAGCGGCAGCGTCGTCAGGATGCCGATCGTCGCGAGCGTGAGGCCGAGCATCGCGAGCGCCGTCTGGTGCGCCCAGATCACCGACAGCACGAGGCCGACCGCGCCGATCGCGGCCGGAATCGCGAGGTGCCAGCGGCGTTCGCGGCGCTTGTCCGCGCTGCGCGCGATCAGGATCATCGCGACCACCGCGGCCGCATACGGAATCGCCGACAGCAGGCCGATCATGAACGTGTCGGTCACGCCGGTCGCCTTGATGATCGTCGGCAGCCAGAAGCCGACGCCGTAGAGCCCCATCACGAACGAGAAATAGATCAGCGCCATCAGCCAGACGCGCGGGCTCGACATCACGGCGCCGAGCGGCAGGTCCTCCTTGGTGGCTTCCTCCGCGTCGACGTTGCGGGCGAGCAGCGCCTTTTCTTCGTCGGTCAGCCACGTCGCCTTCGCGATCCGCTCGTCGAGGGTGAAGAACACGAGCACGCCGGCGAGCACCGACGGAATGCCTTCGAGCAGGAACAGCCATTGCCAGCCGTGCCAGCCGCTCACGCCGTCGAACGCCTTCAGGATGAAGCCCGAGATCGGCCCGCCGATCACGCCGGACAGCGCGACGGCCGTCATGAAGAACGTCGTCATCCGGCCGCGCCGGTGCGCGGGATACCAGTAGGTGAGGTAGAGGATCACGCCGGGGAAGAAGCCCGCTTCGGCGACGCCGAGCAGGAAGCGCATCACGTAGAACATCGCGGGCGTCGTGACGAACATCGTCAGGATCGAGATCACGCCCCATGTCGCCATGATGCGGGCGATCCACACGCGGGCGCCCACCCGGTGCAGGATGATGTTGCTCGGCACCTCGAACAGGAAATAGCCGAAGAAGAAGATCCCGGCGCCGAGCCCGTACACGGTATCGCTCAGGTTCAGGTCGCTCGCCATCTGCAGCTTCGCGAACCCGACGTTCACGCGGTCGAGATACGCGACCACGTAGCACAGCAGGAGGAGCGGCACGAGCCGCCACGACACCTTGCGGTAGGTTGCTTCCTCGAATGCGCCGGACGAGCCCGGCAGCGACTGCGTCGATGTTGCCATGTTGTCTCCTGTCGATCCAGGTTAGCGCTTTAGCGGTTACCTGAGTCCCATGCTTTGCGGTCGATCGAGGTCGGCGCTTGGGCGGCTACCTCGATCCGATGCACCGCTGTCGTTGTAGTGGGCCGGAGCAGGCGTGGTGGTGCCCGATCCGGTTTCGTGCGAAGCAAGACGGGCCGATCGTGCGGCCCGGTACGACTAGATGCAGCGCCCGCCGTCGACTTCGAGGCAGACGCCGGTGATGAATTCGGCTTCGTCGGATGCAAGATAAAGCGCGGCGTTCGCGATGTCCTGCGGCGTCGAGAAGCGGCCGAGCGGGATCGTCGCGAGGAAGCGGCGGCGATTGTCCGGGGTGTCCTCGCAGCCCATGAACTCGGTCATCAGCGCGGTTTCGCCGAGCACCGGGTTGATGCAGTTCACGCGGATACGGTCGGCGCCGAGCTCGGCCGCGAGCGACTTGCTGGCGGTGATCATCGCGCCCTTCGTGCTGTTGTACCAGACGAGGCCCGGGCGCGGGCGCACGCCGGCCGTCGATGCGACGTTCACGAACACGCCGCCGCCCTGTGCGCGGAAGTACGGCACGAAAGTCTGCACGCACCAGAACAGGCTCTTCATGTTGACCGCGTACACGCGGTCGAATTCGGCTTCCGTCACGTCGAGCACGGGCTTGTTGCGGTGCGTGGTGCCCGCGTTGTTCACGACGATCTGCACCGCATGGAAATCCTCGAGCGCGGCCTGCAGCAGCGCGCGCCAGTCGTCCTCTTTCGACACGTCGCCGGCCACCGCGATCGCCTTGCCGCCCGCGAGCGCGATCTCGCTCGCGACGCGCTCGGCCGCCGCGCCGTTCAGGTCGTTGACGACGACGTTCGCGCCTTCGCGCGCATAGGTCTTCGCGATGCCTTCGCCGAACCCCGAGCCGCCGCCCGTGACGATGGCCGTCTTGCCGCTCAACCGCATGGTGTGTCTCCTGTGCTGGTGACGAGGATCGTCGCGTGTCGACGGGCTGCCGGCCGCTGCCGGCTGCCTGTCGCGTGCCGTGCGCTCAGCCGTGCCGGATCGCGATCGTCTTCAGCGCGGTGAAACCGTACAGGGCCTCGAAGCCTTTCTCGCGGCCGTGGCCCGAATGGCCGACGCCGCCGAACGGCAGTTCGACGCCGCCGCCCGCGCCATAGTTGTTGATGAATACCTGGCCCGCGCGCAGGCGCCGCGCGAGCCGCATCTGGCGCGCACCGTCGCGGGTCCAGATGCCTGCGACGAGGCCGTACGGCGTGCCGTTCGCGAGCGCGACGGCTTCGTCCTCGTCGACGAAACGCATGGCCGCGAGCACGGGGCCGAATACTTCCTCCTGCGCGAGCCGATGCGACGGCGGCACGTCGCGCAACAGCGCGGGTGCCTGGTAGAAGCCGCTTTCGGGCGCGTCGGCGACCACCTGCCCGTGCGCGGCCATCGGAATGCCGTCGTGCTGCGCATCGGACAGGAAATCCCACACGCGTTGCTGCTGCTTCGCGTTGATCAGCGGGCCGCAGTCGAGATCGGCGCGGCTCGGGCCGACGCGCAGCCCGTTGAACGCGGTGGCGAGGCGCTCGACGAGCGGCTCGTACACCGCGCGCTCGATCAGCACGCGGCTGCCGGCCGAGCAGGTCTGCCCGCCGTTCTGCACGATGGCGGCTACGAGCACGGGCAGCGCGGCGTCGAGATCGGCATCGGCGAACACGATTTGCGGCGACTTGCCGCCGAGTTCGAGCGTGACGGGCACGTGGTTCTCGGCCGCCATCTGCGTGACCAGCTTGCCGGTGGCCGGCGAACCCGTAAACGAGATGTGGTCGATGCCCGGATGGCGCGCGAGCGCGGCACCCGCTTCATGGCCGTAGCCGGTGACGACGTTGAGCGCACCGGCCGGCAGCCCGACCTCGGCGGCCAGCTCGGCGACGCGCAGCACGGACAGGCACGCATCCTCGGCCGGCTTGACCACGCACGCGTTGCCGGCCGCGAGCGCCGCGCCGACGCTGCGCCCGAAGATCTGCATCGGGTAGTTCCACGGCACGATATGGCCGGTGACGCCGTGCGGCTCGCGCACCGTCAGCACCGTGTAGCCGGCCTGGTAGGGGAGGGTTTCGCCGTGCAGCTTGTCGGCGGCGCCCGCGTAGAACTCGAAGTAGCGCGCGAGCGCGGCGGCATCGGCGCGCGCCTGCTTCAGCGGCTTGCCGGTGTCGCGCGCCTCGATCGTGGCGAGCTCCTCGATCGAATCCGCCACGCGCGCCGACAGCCGCATCAGCACGCGGCCTCGTTCGGCGGCGCTGGCGGCGCCCCAAGGGCCCGCGAACGCGTCGCGGGCCGCGGCGACCGCGCGTTCGATGTCGGGCGCGGTGCCGCGCGCGATCGTCGCGAACGGCTGGCCGTCGGACGGATCGACGACCGCGATGGTTTCCAGTTGCGCGGGCAACGTCCATTCGCCCGCGATGAAATGCTTCGCCTCTTCCATGCCTCCTCCTGTCGACCCAAGTTAGCGCTTTAGCGCTTACTTGGGTCCCATGCAACGCGAGTCGACCCAAATTAGCGCTTTAGCGCTTACTTGGGTCCCATGCAAAGCGGTCGACCCAAGTTAGCGCTTTAGTGGTTACTTGGGTCCCATGCATAGCGGTCGACCCAAGTGAGCGCTTCAGCGCTTGCCCGGGCTCCATGCTTTGTGGTCGACGTGCAACAGGCCGCCGCTTCGACGGCCCGACATCCGGAACGATTATCGCGCCGATCGTCATCAGGACGCCACCGGTCGATTGGCTATAATGGCGCATTCCTTTTGGGGAATGCCCGCGGCGGTGCATCGGCCGCGGCGCCCTGTCCCGAATTCCCATCGACCTACAGAGAGTGCTCATGAGCTTCAATCATGTTCCGGCCGGCAAGGACCTGCCGCAAGATTTCAACGTGATCATCGAGATTCCCGCGCAAAGCGATCCGGTGAAGTACGAGGCGGACAAGGAACTGGGCCTTCTCGTCGTCGACCGCTTCATCGGCACGGGCATGCGCTACCCGGTGAACTACGGCTACATCCCGCAGACGCTGTCGGGCGACGGCGATCCGGTCGACGTGCTGGTGATCACGCCGTTCCCGCTGCTGGCCGGCTCGATCGTGCGTTCGCGCGTGCTCGGCATGCTGCAGATGACCGACGAGTCAGGCGTCGACGCGAAGCTGGTCGCGGTGCCGCACGACAAGATCTGCCCGATGACGGCCAACCTGAAGACGATCGACGACGTGCCCGAGTACCTGAAGGATCAGATCAAGCACTTCTTCGAGCAATACAAGGCGCTCGAGAAGGGCAAGTGGGTGAAGGTCGAAGGCTGGGCCGGCATCGAAGCCGCGCACAAGGAAATCACCGACGGCGCCGCGAACTACAAGAAGTAAGCGGCGTGCCGGCCGACGGCCGGTTCGTACGGAACGCAAACCGCGCGTGTCTCCTCAGGAGGCCGCGCGGTTTTGTTTTGCGCGTGCGGTTTTCGGGCGAGCGGACGGGGAGACGGGCGCGGGCGGGACAGCCGGCGCTTTCTTCGCGCGTTTCGTTCTGGGCGGGGCAACGGACGGAGCGATCGCGGCGGCGGCTTTCTTGGCCGCTGGACGGCGCCGGGCCGGTGCGGAAGCGGCCGCTTCGCGTACGCTCGCGCCGGGTTTGCCGGCAGTGGTCGGCGCCTTCCTTTTTGACGGCGTGGAAGAGTGCGAGCCGGTTTTCTTTACCGGTGCGCTACGCGACGTGGTCTTTTTTGCGGCAGCATTGCCGTCGGCTTTTGCACGTTGCGCGTCCGGTGCAGCTTGATTTGATTTCGTCGACTTCGACTTCGACTTCGACTTCGACTTCGACTTCGACTTCGACGCTGGGGTGCCCTCTGTGGGCTTCGCCGTCTTCGCGGCCGTTGCGGCCCCGACAACTTTCCCGGCCTTCACCTTTTTCCCGGCAACCTGTTCCGTTGCAGCCGCCGTCGCCGCATCGTCGACGATTTCCGCCTTCTCCTTCTTCCGCCCGCGCGCCGTGGCCTTCGTCCCGGCCGTGTCGCCGGCCTCGTCGAGCGCGACCACCACCGGCAACACCGATTCCAGCGTGCGCAACCCAGCCGCCAGCTCGCGCTTTTTCGCGGGCGTGAGCCGCTTCACCCAGTATTCGGCGCGCGACGCGCTCGACCGGTCGGGCAGCGCAAACGACGCGAGCACCGCGCGCGGCTTGCGCGAGCGCGTGTAGCGCGCGCCCTTGCCGGACGCGTGTTCGTCGAAGCGCGCGGCGACATCGGTCGTGATGCCCGTGTAGACGCTGTCGTCGGCGCATTCGATCAGATACAGAAACCAGGACATGGCGGGGCGGCGGGATGCGAAGCCGCCAGTGTCTCAGAAAAAACGGGCGTCAACGCCACCGGTCGCCGTGCCCGTCGCGAAAGCGGCTCGGCGCCGCGCCGAGTTCGCGCGTGAAGAAGCGCGTGAACGCGCTCGTCGAACGGAAGCCGACGCGCACGCCGATCTCGCCGATCGGCAACTGCGTGTTGAGCAGCAGGTCGCGCGCCTCGCCGAGCCGCGCCTGCGCGACGAGCGCATGGAACCCGACCGCTTCGCGATGCAGCCGCCGGCGCAGCGTCCAGCGCGACATCGCGAAGCGCGTGCACACGTGCTGCATCAGCGTATCGGTCGGCACGTCGACGTCGTCGGACGTGCGCAGCCAGTCGCGCACGCATTGCTCGACCGACGAGCCGAACGTCGAGCGGGCGCGCACGCGTTCGCGCGCGGCGTCGGCCGCATGACGCTGGATACCGGCGAGCGGCGCGTTGTAGCGCTCGAACGGCGTGTCGACGTGCGCGGAGCGCAGCACGATGCGGTTGTGCGCGGCATCGAACGATACCGGCGCCCCGAGCATGTCGCGCAGCGCGGCAACGGGCGCAAACGCGCGGCCGACGAATTCGGCATCGTCGATGCGCACGTGCGGGTCGTACAGGCGCGCGAGCGCCGCGAGAATCGCGAGGTTCGCGAACGCGCTGCCCGCGTGCCGGCCGTCTCCTTCGTTCACGTACTCGAGCGCGATCGCGTCGTCGTTCTCGTGTGCGAAGACCCAGTCGACGTTGCCGATCAGCTCGCGATAGCGCAGGTAGCCGTGCAGCGCGTCGCGCAGTGTCGCCGCGTTGCAGGTGATGCCGGCGAGTTCGGGAAACGGCACGAGCCACGGCACGACCTCCGGCGGCGGGCGATGCCACGACAGCGGCCAGCCGCTCGTCTGCTGCATGGCGGCCACATGCCGGTCGCCCGCGATGCGGCGCGTGTCGTCGGCGAGCTCGGCCGGCCCGATGCCGAGCGTCTCGTAAAGCGGTGCGGGATCGATGCCGTTCGCACGCGCGTCTTCGCACAGCCAGCGGTAGATCCGGACGGATACCGATTTCTGTTGCAACTCCATGTCTGTCTCCCTGTCGTCATGCCGTTCGGGTTTGTCCCCGCTGCGAGAGGTCAACGCATGCTCCTGCCGGTCAAGCGTGGTGACCGGTTGATTTTTAGACTCGGACGCTGGAGTGAGGCGACAAGTACAACAGAACGATTCTGGAGGATCAATGAAAACTTCGCTGTTCCGGTGTTCGACGATTGCGTCCGCGTGCGCGCTCACGGTGCTGCTCGCATCGTGCGGCGGCGACGACATTCATGCCCCGACCGCGCCGGCCGACCCCGACGCGGCAGCCGACCAGCGCGCGGCCGCGCTCGTCGCGCAACTGACGACCGACGAGAAGCTGCAGCTCGTGCATGGCACCGGCATGCCGGCGCTCAGCCTGGGCGGCCCGTTCCCGGCCGACGCGCTGAACGGCGCGAGCTACATCCCGGGCGTGCCGCGGCTCGGCATTCCGGCCGTCAGCAGCGCCGATTCGGCGGGCGGCGTGAACGTGAAGAATGCGCGCGTGACCGCGCTGCCCGCGCCGGTCGCGCTCGCGGCGACATGGGACCCGGCGCTCGCGGGCGCCTACGGCACGCGCATCGCGCTCGAATTGCGCGCGCTCGGCTTCGCGGAAGGGCTCGGCGGCGGCGTGAACCTCGCGCGCGAGCCGCGCAACGGCCGCACCTTCGAATACATGGGCGAGGACCCGGTGCTCGCGGGCACGCTGAGCGCCGCGCGCACGCAGGCCACGCAGGCGCGGAAGGTGATTGCGACGATCAAGCATTTCGCGTTCAACGACCAGGAAACCAACCGGATGACGGTCGATTCGGTCGTCGACGAGCGGACCATGCGCGAGGCCGAACTGCTCGCGTTCGAGATCGGCGTGAAGGACGGCCAGCCGGGCAACGTGATGTGCGCGTACAACAAGCTGAACGGCGTGTATGCGTGCGAGAACCCGTATTTGCTGACGACGGTGCTGAAGAACGAGTGGGGCTTCAAGGGCGTCGTGCAGTCGGACTGGGGCGCGACGCATTCGACGGTCGCCGCCGTGCAGGCCGGGCTCGACGAGGAACAGCCGGGCGCGGCCGACGACGGCAACGCGCCGCTCGGCTCGTACTTCAATTCGAAGCTGCGCGCGGCGCTGCAGGCCGGCAGCGTGTCGGCCGCGCGGCTGAACGACATGGTGCAGCGCAAGCTGCGCACGCTGATCCGCATCGGCGTGATGGACGCGCCGCCGAAGCCGGGCGGCGCGATCGACGAAGCCGCCGGCAATGCCGATGCGCTCGCGATCGCACGGCAAGCGGCGGTGCTGCTGAAGAACGCGGCCGCACCCGGCGACACGCAGCCGGTGCTGCCGCTGGCTGCCGGCACGCTCAAGTCGGTCGTCGTGATCGGCGGGCATGCGGACGCGGGCGTGCTGTCGGGTGGCGGCTCGGGCGCGGTGCCGGCGATCGACGGCAATGCGGTGACGTCCTGCCAGCAGCCGGCCGACATGCTGTTCGGCGGGTGCGCGACCTGGTACAAGTCCGCGCCGCTCGCGGCGATCCGCGCGAAGGCGCCGAATGCGTCGGTCAGCTATCTCGACGGGACCGACGCGAACGCCGCGGCTACCGCGGCCGCGCAGGCCGATGTCGCGATCGTGTTCGCCACGCAGTGGCAGACGGAAGGGCTCGACCTTGCGAGCCTGTCGCTGCCCGATGCGAAGGCGGACCCGTACAACCAGCAATATGACCAGAACGCGCTGATCGCCGCGGTCGCCGCGAAGGCGAAGCGCGTGATCGTCGTGCTCGAGAACGGCAGCCCGGTGCTGATGCCGTGGCTCGCGAACGTGCATGGCGTGCTGGACGTGTGGTATCCGGGCGCACAGGGTGGCCAGGCGATCGCCGACCTGCTGTTCGGCGACGCGAACCCGTCGGGCCGGCTGCCGCTGACGTTCCCGAAGCAGGAGGCCGACCTGCCGCAGCCGACGATCGATCCGTCGAATCTGCGGAACGTCTATGCGGAAGGGCTCGCGTACGGCTATCGCTGGTTCGACGCGAAGGCGATCGAGCCGCTGTTCCCGTTCGGCTACGGGTTGTCGTACACGACGTATGCGTTGTCGGCGATGTCCGCGCAGGCCGACGCAGCGGGCAACGTGACGGTCGGCGTGACGGTGACGAATACGGGCTCGCGCGCCGGTACGCACACGGTGCAGATCTACGCCGCGTTGCCCGCGTCGCTCGGCGAGCCGCCGAAGCGGCTCGTCGGCTGGACCAAGGTCGCGCTCCAGCCGGGCGAGGCGCGCACGGTCAGCGTCGCGGTGCCGGCACAGCGCTTCGCGGTGTGGGATGCGAGCGCGCACGCATGGCGGATCGGCGCCGGCAGCTACGGGCTGTCGGCGGCCGCGTCGTCGCGCGATCCGCAGGCGCTGTCGCAGACGGTGACGCTCGCCGCGCACTGACCCGGCGACGATCGTGCGACATGCGGCGAGGCCACGCCTGGCTTCGCCGCATGCCGGTGCGCCGGATCGCGCTAGCCGGCGCTGCGCCGGAACGGATCGTGTTCGCGCAGTTCGTCGACATACGCGTGGATATGCTCGGTCTCGCGTTCGAGAAAGCGCGCGACCGCATCGGAAAACGCCGGATGCGCGAGCCAGTGCGCGGAGTGCGTGACGGTCGGCAGGAACCCGCGCGCGAGCTTGTGCTCGCCCTGCGCGCCGCCCTCGAAGGTGTCGAGCCCGGCCTCGATGCAGAACTCGAGCAACTGGTAGTAGGCCGTTTCGAAATGCAGGCAGGGCACGTGCTCGATCGCGCCCCAGTAGCGGCCGTACAGCGTGCCGCCGCCGTGTTCGCCGCGCCGGTACACGGCGAGCGCGCTCGCGACCGGTTTCCCGTCGGCTTCCGCGATCACGAGCAGCAGGTTCTCGGGCATCGTCGCGCCGATCGTGCGGAAGAAGTCGAGGTTCAGGTACGGGCTCGAATAGTGCTCGCGGTACGTTTGCCGATAGCAGCGCGAGAAAAAGCGCCAGTCGGCGTCGGTGATCTGGTCGCCGGTGAGCCGCCGGAACGTCACACCCGCGTCGTGCACCTTGCGCCGCTCCGCGCGGATGTTCTTGCGCTTCTTCTGCTCGAGCGTGCCGAGGAAATCGTCGAAGTGGCGGTAGCCGTCGTTGAGCCAGTGAAACTGCACGCCTTCGCGCAGCATCATCCCCATCGATTCGAGCAGCCGCGCTTCGTCGCCGGTCGGGAACAGCACGTGCAGCGACGACACGTCGCTCTGCTCGGCGAACGCGAGCAGCGTGGCCGCGAGCCGGCGGCGCGCGTCGTCGTCGGCCGCGAGCAGGCGCGTGCCCTGCACCGGCGTGAACGGCACAGCGCACAGCAGCTTCGGGTAATAGGGCAGGTTGTTGCGCTGGTATGCGTCGGCCCACGCCCAGTCGAACACGTATTCGCCGTACGAATGCTGTTTCGCATAGACGGGCGTGGCGGCCGCGAGGCGGCCGGTGTTCGCGTCGGTCAGCGTGACGAAGTGCGGCGACCAGCCGGTGTCGTCCACCGCGCAGCGCGCGACGTGCAGCGCGTCGAGAAATTCGTGGCGCAGGAACGGCGTGGGCTGCGCGTCGCGCGCGAGCAGCGCGTTCCATTCGTCGGCCGGCACTTCGGCGGGGGACGACAGGATGCCCGTGCGATAATCGATGCGTTCGTGTTTCAAGCGTGAATCCGTACCGTTGGATGTTGCCGGATGCGGGCCGCCGTGGCCCGCATCCGGGTCGATTTCGTCAGCCGTTCAAGGCGCGCCGCCGGGTTGCGCCGATCCCGCCATGAAGACCCGACTCGCTCTCGCCCAGATCAACGTCACCGTCGGCGATTTCGCCGGCAACGTCGCGCGGATCGTCGCGGCCGCACGCGCCGCGCACAACGATGGTGCGCAACTGATGGTCGCACCCGAACTCGCGCTGTCCGGCTATCCACCCGAAGACCTGCTGCTGCGGCCCGCGTTCTACGCGGCGGCGGCCGCCGCGCTCGATGCGCTCGCCGACGCGCTGAAAGCGTTCGACGGGCTCGCGGTGCTGGTCGGCCACCCGTTGCGCGGTCCGGGCAGCGGGGCGGGCGACGATGCGCGCGCGTCAGCCGTCGATGGTAATGCAAACCGCCCGATCGAGCGCGGCGTGCCGCCTACCGACACCTTCAACGCGGTATCGCTGATCGTCGGCGGCGAGATCGTCGGCACCTACCGCAAGCAGGATCTGCCGAACGCCGAGGTGTTCGACGAGAAACGCTATTTCGCGACCGACACCGAGCCGCTCGTGTTCGAGCTGAACGGCGTGAAATACGGCGTGATCATCTGCGAGGACGCGTGGCATGCGTCGGCCGCGCAGATCGCGAAGGCGGCCGGCGCGCAGGTGCTGCTGATCCCGAACGGCTCGCCGTATCACCTGAACAAGGAAGCGGTGCGCATCGACATCCTGCGCGCGCGGATTCGCGAGACCGGGCTGCCGATGGTGTACGTGAACCTCGTCGGTGGCCAGGACGAACTCGTGTTCGACGGCGGGTCGTTCGTGCTCGACGGCGAGGGCGGGCTCGTCGCGAAGATGCCGCAGTTCGACGAAGGGCACGCGATCGTCGAATTCGACGGCGCGCGGCCACTGCCCGGCGCGATCGCGCCCGAGCTGTCGACCGACGCGCAGGTGTACCGCGCGCTCGTGACCGGCGTGCGCGACTACATCGGCAAGAACGGTTTTCCCGGCGTGCTGATCGGGCTGTCGGGCGGCGTCGATTCGGCGCTGGTGCTGGCCGTCGCATGTGATGCGCTCGGGCCCGAGCGCGTGCGCGCGGTGATGATGCCGTCGCGCTTCACGGCCGACATCTCGACGACGGACGCGGCGGAGATGGCGCGGCGCGTCGGCGTACGCTACGACGAGATCGCGATCGCGCCGATGTTCGATGCGTTCCGCGTCGCGCTCGCGGGCGAATTCGCGGGCCGCGCGGAAGACGCGACGGAGGAGAACATCCAGGCGCGTATCCGCGGCACGCTGCTGATGGCGCTGTCGAACAAGTTCGGCTCGATCGTGCTGACGACTGGCAACAAGAGCGAGATGGCGGTCGGCTATTGCACGTTGTACGGCGACATGGCCGGCGGTTTCGCGGTGATCAAGGACATCGCGAAGACGCTCGTGTACCGGCTGTGCCGCTATCGCAACGCAACGACCGACTACGGGCTGCGCGACGTGATTCCCGAGCGAATCCTGACGCGCGCGCCGTCGGCCGAGCTGCGCGAGAACCAGACCGACCAGGACAGCCTGCCGCCATACGACGTGCTCGACGCGATCATGCGGATGTACATGGAAGAAGACCGGCCGCTCGCCGAGATTGTCGCGGCCGGCTATGCGCAGGCCGACGTCGAGCGCGTGACGCGGCTCATCAAGATCAACGAATACAAGCGCCGCCAGGCGCCGATCGGCATCCGCGTCACGCATCGCGCGTTCGGGCGCGACTGGCGCTACCCGATCACGTCACGCTTCACCGAACGGCTCGATTGAGCCGTGCTGGGCCGGAGGCGGCCCGCCGGCTTACAATCGGGAACGCGATTTTTCATCCAAACGAGCATTGAGGGACAACCATCATGAAACGCATCACCGCCATCATCAAGCCGTTCAAGCTGGACGAAGTCCGCGAAGCGCTCGCCGAAGTGGGGCTCACGGGCCTGACCGTGACGGAAGTGAAGGGCTTCGGCCGCCAGAAGGGTCATACCGAGCTGTATCGCGGCGCGGAATACGTCGTCGATTTCCTGCCGAAGATGAAGATCGAGGTGGTCGTCGCGGAAGCGCAGGTCGATCAGGTGATCGACGCGGTGATCGGTGCGGCGCGCACCGGCAAGATCGGCGACGGCAAGATCTTCGTGTCGGACGTCGAGCGCGTGATCCGCATCCGTACCGGCGAAGAGAACGAAGCGGCCGTCTGAGCGCCGCGTCCGCGCCATTCGATTAACTTCCCGGCCGCTTCGGCCGATCGGGCCACGGGTCGTACGAACCCGTGGCCCAAGAAAAAACGGTGCGGATACCCGGTTGGGTACCGCACCGATACGCGCCTCTCGCAGCAGCGTGGAAAGTGTTGTCGAATCGTTCTTTGACGGCGCCTGATCAGAACAGGTGCTGGATGCCGGCGTAGACGCCGGTCTGGCTGCCGCCCTGATGCGGGTTGCCCGTCGATACGGCCGTACCGGCGCCGTTCGCGTTCAGGCCGAAGTTGGCCGACGAGCTGTTGCGCACCGTCGCGACCTGCAGGTCGAACAGCGTGCGCTTCGAGATGTTGTACGAGCCGCCGACCGTGTAGATGTTCGCGTTGCCGCCACCGTGGTTCGCGTTCACGTGATACACGGCCGCGATCAGCGCTGCTGCCGGCGTGGCCTGCCACGTCACGCCGCCCCACACCTGTTGCGTACCCGTCACGCCGGCGTTCACTGCCGGGCCACCGCTGCCGTCGGCGCGCGATGCCTGATAGGCGGCCTGAACCTTGAACTGGCCGAGGAACACGTTCACGCCCGCGAAGTATTCACGCGAGTAGTTGAACACGTCCGAGAAGCGGCCGTTGCTGTCGCGCGTTTCGTCGTAGATGCCGCGCAACTGGAACAGCGAGTTCGTGTAGGTGACCTGACCGCCCATTGCACGGCCCGGTTGGCCGGCCGTCGTGTTGCCGTTGAAGCTGGTCGAGTTCGAGAACGAGAACTGGCCGTAGAAGTCGAGGCCGTAGAGCGACGGCGACTGGTACGACACGTTGTTGCTGGTCTTGTTCCAGTTGCGGCCGCGCACCAGCGAGGCCGTCGACCAGGACGACTGACCGAACGGGTCGAAGTCCCACACGCCGTTGGCGATCGCGAGTTCGCGACCCAACAGCAGCGTACCGTAGCGGTCGTTCGAGATACCGACGGTCGCGAAACGATCCCAGATCGAACCGCTGAAGCCGCCCGTCATCGTGTTGAACGCGCCTTCGAGGTGGAACAGGATCTTGTTGCCGCCGCCGATGTCCTCGCTACCCTTCAAGCCCCACAGGCTCGTGCCCCAGTCGCCGCTTTCCGCGCGCACTTGGTGGCCGTTTTGCAGGCCGTTCATGTACTCGATGCCTGCATCCAGGCGGCCATACAGCGTGACGCTGCTCTGCGCGTGCGCCGTCACCACCCCAGCAGCCATCAGCGCGGCCGCGACCAAAGCTTTCTTCATCATCTCCTCCATACCCTGTCAAAAAGTCAACCCAGACTGCACGAGATGCCCGGAGCGCGAGCGCCGGGCAAAAGCGGGATAACCAGGGAGACCTCGTGCAGGGCCGGTAAGCGCGGCACGCGGGCAAGCAGACGGAAAACCGTTGAGCGGTCCCGCGCAGCCGGGTCGGCCTGCGGGGTCTCCTTGTTGTGTCGTGAAGCTAAACTACATTTCACGAACTTCGTTTTGCTACTTTGGTTACTAATTTAGCAAAAATACAATTTTGTGGCGACGGAAATCGTTGTTTGACTAACCGCTGTCGCCAAATTGCCATGCAACACGGTGTGCAACAGGTGTCCCTAGGGTTCCTGATTACCGGAAAACCCTTGTCCCGCAAGGGAGACATGGATTCCGCGGGTATGGGTCAAGGATTGCCACTATTGACGTCGCCGGGGCGCCGGCGTAAGCGTGAAAGTCGCGAAATTGGTAAGTATTTCGTAATGATTCGGGCGATTGCCGACAGCGCCGATCGACGCCTGAAACCCCCCGCCCCGCAACGCGCCGCGCTTAGTCTGGGGGCGGCCGTGCGTCGAGTAACTGGGCGCGAATCCAGCGGTGCGCATCGGTGCGCGCATGCTTCGCGTGCGAGTAGACCTTCACCGTGTAGCGCGGGATCTCGAACGGCGCGGGGAAGATGCGGATCGGCGCCGCATGCCGCAGCGCCTGCGCGGCGCGGTTCGGCACCGTCATCAGGAGTGCCGACTCCGCGATCACGAACGGCGCGGCCAGCACGGTCGGCAACTGCACGGCCACATGCCGCGCGAGACCGAGCCGGTCGAGCACGTAGTCGACGACACCGCGCGACTCGTTCCATGGCGTGACGACCACGTGGCGGGCCGCCAGGTACTGGTCGAGCGTCAGCCGCCGCCGGATGTCCGGATGCGCGGCGCTCGCGATCACGACGTAGTCGTCGGAGAACCAGTCGAAATCCTCGATGCCCGGCGCGTCGGCCGCCGATTCCTCGTGGTAGCCGAGCGCGAAGTCGATGCGGCCGGCCGCGAGTTCGTCGACGGAAATCTTGCGGTCCGAATGGACGACGCGGACCCGCAGGTGCGGCGCCACGTGCTGGATGCGGGCGAGGAACGCCGGCAGCACCGCGAACGCCGTGTAGTCGGTCGCGGCGAACACGAACGTGCGGTCGCTTTGCGCGGGATCGAAGCGGCGCGCGCGGGCGAGCCCTTTCGACATCGCGTCGAGCGCGTCGCCGGCCCAGGTGGCGATGTCGTCGGCGCGCACGGTCGGCTGCATCTCGTTGCCGAGGCGCACGAACAGCGCATCGCCGATCGCGTCGCGCAGCCGGGCGAGCGCGTGGCTCAACGCCGACGGGCTCAACGCGAGCTCATGCGCGGCCGCCGCGACAGACCGATGGCGGTACAGCGCGTCGAATACGAGCAGCAGATTCAGGTCGAGGCGGCGCAGATCGGGATGCATCATGTTCAGGTCTGGATGAAGAAACTGCACTTCCTGCAGGCGTGGCGTGAACGTAGCATGACGGTTCGAACGGCGCCAGCGCGGGTGCGCGGCACCGTTTTCCCGCTGTTTTCCGCTTCACATCCGGGCCGGAGGAGGGCTCAACCCGTGCAAATCGATATCCGTTCCGCCACCGTCGCCGACGTGCCGCTGATCCTGCGCTTCATCACCGAACTGGCCGTCTACGAGAAGGCGGAGCACGAAGTCGTCGCGACGCCCGAATCGCTCGAACGCAGCCTGTTCGGCGAAGGCTCGCCGGCGCGTGCGCTGATGTGCGAGGTCGACGGCGAGCCGGCCGGCTTCGCCGTGTATTTCTTCTCTTATTCGACGTGGCTCGCGCGGCAGGGGCTGTATCTGGAGGATCTGTACGTGTCGCCGCGTTTTCGCGGCGCCGGCGCAGGGCTGCGGCTGCTGAAGGCGCTCGCGCGGATCGCGGTCGACTCGGGCTGCGGGCGTTTCGAATGGAGCGTGCTCGACTGGAACGAGCCGGCGATCCGCTTCTACGAAAGCGTCGGCGCGGCGCCGCAGAGCGAATGGGTACGTTACCGGCTGGCGGGCGACGAACTGCGCGCGTTCGCCGACGGCGCGCCGGTGAGCGCCGCGTAAACGCAAAACGGGCGCCGCGCGGTGAACCGCGGGGCGCCCGTTCGGGCGTGGCGCGTGGCGGGCGTTACTTGAGGCTGCCCGACAGGAACGCGCGCAGGCGGTCGCTCTTCGGGTTCGCGAGCACCTCGGACGGCACGCCTTGTTCCTCGACGCGCCCCTGGTGCAGGAACATCACGTGGTTCGACACGTTGCGCGCGAAGCCCATCTCGTGCGTGACGACGATCATCGTGCGGCCTTCTTCGGCCAGCTTCTGCATCACCTTCAGCACTTCGCCCACCAGCTCCGGGTCGAGCGCCGAGGTCGGCTCGTCGAACAGCATCACGTCCGGATGCATCGCCAGCGCCCGCGCGATCGCCACGCGCTGCTGCTGGCCGCCCGACAGATGCGACGGATATTGCTTCTCGACGCGCGGCGCGAGGCCGACCTTCTCGAGATACTCGCGCGCACGGTCCTCGGCTTCCTTCTTCGGGATGCCGAGCACGTTCACCGGCGCTTCCATCACGTTCTCGAGCACGTTCATGTGCGACCAGAGGTTGAAGTGCTGGAACACCATCGACAGCTTGGTGCGCACGCGCTGCAGCTGCTTCGAATCGGCCGCGCGCAGCGCGCCCGTCTTGTCGAGCGCGGTGCGCACTTCCTCGCCGTCGACGAAGATGCGGCCCGCGTTCGGCTGTTCGAGGAAGTTGATACAGCGCAGCATCGTGCTCTTGCCGGAGCCGGACGAGCCGATCACGCTGATCACGTCGCCCGAGTTCGCCCTCAGCGACACGCCTTTGAGCACCTCGTTGTCGCCGTACCGCTTGTGGAGATCGTCGACGAAAAGCTTCTGGGTCTGGGAGTTCATCAATAGTCCTGCGAAAACTTACTTGCCTTGCGGGCGCAGATACGCGAGCCAGCGACGCTCGGCCTGGCGGAACAGCCACACGAGCGTGAACGAGATCACGAGGTAGAGCAGGGCGGCGATGCCGAACGCGTGGAACGACATGTAGGTCGCCGAGTTCACGTCGCGCGCGATCTTCAGGATGTCGGGCACGGTCGCGGTGAAGGCCACCGTCGTCGCGTGCAGCATCAGGATCACTTCGTTGCTGTACAGCGGCAGCGCGCGGCGCAGCGCCGACGGCAGGATCACGCGGCGATACATCGTGAACGGCGACATCCCGTACGCGCGCGCGGCTTCGATCTCGCCGTACGACGTCGCCTTGATCGCGCCCGCGAAGATTTCGGTGGTGTACGCGCAGGTGTTCAGCGTGAACGCGAGCAGCGTGCAGTGCATCCCGTCGCGGAAAAACGCATCGAGCATCGGCGTGCCGCGCACGGCCTGCAGGCTGTAGAGGCCCGTGTAGCAGAGCAGCAGCTGCACGTAGAGCGGCGTGCCGCGGAACACGTACGTGTACAGCCATACGGCGCCCGACAGCCACTTCCGCTTCGACACGCGCGCGACGGCGAGCGGCACCGACAGGCAGAAGCCGAGGCCGATCGACACGACCAGCAGCCACAGCGTGATCGCGACACCGGTGATGCGATAGCCGTCGGTGTACAGATAGTTGCGCCAGTATTCTTGGATGAGTTCGATCATAGGTCAGCCTTGCGGACACCGGTCGAGTAGCGCTTTTCGAGCCACATCAGCACGAAGTTCGAGATCGTCGTGATGGCGAGGTAGACCGCTCCCGCGATCAGCGTGAAGAAGAAGAACCGCAGCGTGCCCTTGCCGGCGTCCTGCGACGCCTTCACGACGTCGGCCAGGCCGATGATCGACACGAGCGCGGTCGACTTCACGAGCACCTGCCAGTTGTTGCCGATGCCCGGCAGCGCGAAGCGCATCATCTGCGGGAACATGATCCGCGTGAACACCTGCCAGTTCGTCATCCCGTAGGCGCTGCCGGCCTCGAGCTGGCCGCGCGGCACCGACAGGAACGCGCCGCGGAACGTCTCGGTGAAGTACGCGCCGTAGATGAAGCCGAGCACGAGCACGCCGGCGAGGAACGGGTCGATGTCGATCTGGTCCCAGCCGAGCGCGTCGGTCGCCATGTTCAGCCAGATCTGCAGGCTGTAGAACAGCAGCAGCATCAGCACGAGATCGGGTACGCCGCGGATCAGCGTCGTGTAGACGGTGCCGACGCCGTTCGTCACGCGGTTGCGCGACAGCTTCGCGCCGGCGCCGAGCAGCCCCAGCAGGAACGACAGCGCAAGCGAAAGCACCGCCAGTTTGACGGTTTGCCAGGTGCCGGCGAGGATCAGCGGGCCGTAGCCTTGTAGAAACATATGTGGTCCCTGGTGTGGTCCCTGACGGTGCACGTCGTGCGCCGCGAAAGACGCGCCCGCCAAGCTGCGCGGAACGCCCCGTGCGTATCATGACCGTCCGCCCCGGCAACGGTGCCGGGCGAGCCCGTCGCGCGAACGGCGGGCAAGGGGGCGGGCGGCGCGTGGTTGACTGCCTGTACTGCCCGGACGCGGGGCCGCCCCCGCATCCGCTGCTGCTTGTCGACGTTCAGCGGGCCGGCGCCGAGTAGACGCTGAACGAGAAGTACTTGTGCGACAGCCGGTCGTACGTACCGTCCTTGTGCATGTCGGCCAGCGCCTGGTTGATTCTCAGCTTCAGGTCGGTATCTTCCTTGCGCAGGCCGATCGCGGTGCCGTCGCCGATCGTCTTCGGATCCTTCACTTCCGGCCCGGCGAACGCGAAGCCCTTGCCGCGCGGCGTGCGCAGGAAGCCGTAGTCGGCCTGCAGTTCATCCTGCAGCGTCGCGTCGAGGCGGCCCGTGCCGAGATCGGCATAGACCTGGTCCTGGTTCTGGTAAGGAACGATCGTCACGCCCTGCGGTTCCCAGTACGCCTTCGCGTAGGTTTCCTGCGTGGAGCCCTGCTCGACGCCGACGCGCTTGCCCTTGAGCGACGCGACCGTCGGCAGCAGCGGCGAGCCGGTTTTCGCGATCATCCGCGCGGGTGCGTCGTACACCTTGTCGGAGAAGTCGATCTGCTCGCGACGCTTGTCCGTCACGGTCAGCGACGACACGATGACGTCGTACTTCTTCGCCTTCAGCGCCGGGATGATCCCGTCGAGATCCTGCGCCACCCACACGCACTTCACGTTGATCCGCTTGCAGATTTCCTTGGTGAGATCGACGTCGAAACCGACGATCTCGCCGCTCGGCGCGGTCGACTCGAACGGCGGGTAGCTGGCATCGACGCCGATCCGCACGGTCTTCCACTCCTTCGCGAAGGCGCTGCCCGCCACGAGGGCGAGGGCGGCGCACAGGGCGGCCTTCTTCATTTCCATCCTTCTGTTGCTGACTTTCCGGGGGCGCTCGCGGCCGGTCGAACCGGGCGCCGCGGCGTATTCTAGACGGCCAAAAATCGCCGATCGGCGCTCTGGCGTTGGCGACCGCCGGAAGGGCGAACGCCAAAAGGGCGGTATTTTACCCGAACGCGATACCCGGAAAACGGCAATCCGGCGCGGTCGACCGATTCCTCGATTCGGCTGTTGCGGCAATCGAGGTATTCGCAACGAATATTTCGGCAATTGGTTGTGCGGGTGCAACGATGCGGTGCGCGGGCGGCGGATTGTGGCGCTGCCGGCCTCCCCTTACAGTGGAGGTAAACCCGAACAGAACATCCGCGCCCCGAGCGTCCGCCCCAATGTTCCAGATCCTGCGCGCCGAAGACCGCTGCCGCACGCACCACGGCTGGCTCGAATCGAGTCACAGCTTTTCGTCCGTCTGCCGCGACGGGCATGCGCCGGTGCGTCCGCCCGTCGGCGCGCTGTGCGTGCTGAGCGAGGACCGGATCGCGCCGACGCGCGGTTTCGGGATGCAGCCGCGCCGCGACGTCGAAATCCTCACCTACGTGCTGGATGGCGAGCTCGCGCACCGCGACAGCCTTGGCTGCGGCGCGATCGTCCGGACTGGCGGCATTCAGCGGATGAGCGCCGGCACGGGGCTCGTGCACAGCGAAACCAACGCGTCGCGCGACCGGCCGCTGCATCTGCTGCAGATCTGGCTGCAGCCGGCCGAACGGGGCGGGCGGCCCGGCTACGAGGAACGGCGTTTCGCCGATGACGAGAAGCGCGGCCGGCTGAGGCTCGTCGCGGCGCCCGACGGCGGCGACGGCGCGCTGTCGGTGCGGGCCGACGCCCGCATCTTCGCGGGGCTGATCGACGGCGACGAGACGGCGGCGTTCGACGTGCCGGCCGGACGCAGCATCTACGTGCACGTCGTGCGCGGCGAGGTCGAGGTCAACGGCCGCGCGCTGGCGGCCGGCGACGGCGCGCGGATCGGCGGCGTGGATGCGGTGGCGTTCGCGCGTGGCCGCACGGCCGAGGTGCTGCTGTTCGACGTCGCCTGAAACGAAAAGGGGACGCAGGCTGGTGCCTGCGTCCCCTTCGATGCCGCTGCGGGAGCGGCCCGCCGGCTTACTGCGCCGGCGCCGACGCGCCCTTCGCGGCCGCGCGATGCTGCTCCCAGCGCTCCTTCATCTTCTCGTGGCGCTGCTCCATCTTCGCGAACTGCTGCTTGAGCGCCGTGCTGACCATCGTCTTCTGCTGGTCGTTCAGCCCGTTGTAGAACGTGAGCCACGCGGCGGACGTCTGCTCGCGCAGTTGTGCGTTCTGCGCCTCCGCCTGCTGGCGTGCCGAGTGCATCGCGCTCAGGTCGAGGATCGGCTGGTTCTGCTGCGCCTTGAACTGCTCGCGCATCTGCTCGTGGCTCTTGCGCATCGCGTCACGGTTCTGCTTCATCGTGTTGACGGCTGCCTGCCATTGCTGTTCCTGCGACGCGTTGAGCTTCAGCTGGTCGTGCAGTTTCATGATCGCGCCGAACGGGCCGCCTTCGTGCCCGCCGTGCATCTGGTGCATGCCGGGGCCGCCCGGCGGCGGCACGTCGGTGGGTTGCGCGGCATGCGCGGTGCCGAATGCGAGAGCGAGCACGGTGGCGGCCGCGATGGCCACGCGGGAAGTCTTCTTATACATTTCAGAAACTCCTTGTATCCAAAGGGTCCGGCGATGCGGTGCCGGGAAAGTCGGGTACCGCATCCGGTAAGACGCAGGTTAGCGATGCAGGCCCCGGCGGGTGTTACGCGGGGTGGCGGCCCGGTTACCGCGCATTACAGTTCCCTTGCGCGGTAACCCGCAGTAACCCTTTCGCCCCTTTGTTTCGTTCTTCGACTCCGCCCTCGCGCGGTAAACTTCGAGCCATGACTACCCAGATCCTCATCGTCGACGACGACCAAGAACTCCGAGACCTGCTGCGCGACTATCTCGTGCGCCAGGGGATGGAAGTGTCCGTGCTGCACGACGCAGCGACGCTCGAGAAGCGCCTCGAGCGCGAGCGGCCCGACCTGATCGTGCTGGACCTGATGATGCCGGGCGTGGACGGCCTGACCGCGCTGCGCCAGTTGCGCGCGGCCGGCGACGACATCCCCGTGATCATGCTGACCGCGCGGGCGGACGACGTCGACCGCATCGTCGGGCTCGAGCTCGGCGCGGACGACTACCTCGGCAAGCCGTTCAATCCGCGCGAGCTGCTCGCGCGCGTGCAGGCCGTGCTGCGCCGCCGCCGCGCGACGCCGTCGGCGGCCGCGCCCGAGCAGCGCGAGCCGTTCGCGTTCGGCCGCTTCCTGCTCGACTTCCAGGCGCGCACGCTGTCGGTCGACGGCAAGCCGGCCACGCTGTCGAGCAGCGAATTCGCGCTGCTGAAGATCTTCGTGAACCACGCGCTGCGCACGCTCACGCGCGAGCGGCTGCTCGAGCTGCTGCACGGGCCCGAGTACGACGGCACCGACCGCGGCATCGACGTCCAGGTGTGGCGCCTGCGCCGCATCCTCGAAACGGATCCGTCGACGCCGCGCTTCATCCAGACGGTCCGCGGGCGCGGCTACGTGTTCGTGCCCGACGGCGAGGCCCATGCGCAAACCCATTGATTCACTGTTCGGGCGGCTGGCGCTGCTCGTCGTCGGTGTCCTGCTCCTGTCGCACTTCGCGTGGTTCTTCGCGATGCGGCTCGAGCGCAACCAGATGCAGACGCGTTATGCGGTCGAGGAAGCCGCATTCCTCGTCGACGCGGTGCGCCAGCACATCGAGCGTACGCCCGACCAGCCGTTGCCGTCGCGCGTGCGGCTCGTGTCGCCCGATAGTGCCGATGTGCCGAAGAGCGGCGATTCGGGGCTGCCGCCGCCGCTGAAGCGGTTCCGCGACGACGTGAGCGAGCGCATGCCGCCCGGCACGCAGGTCGAGATCGGCACGCCCGGCCATCCGCCGGTGCTGTGGGTGAAGGAGCCGACCGACCGCAACTGGATCGTGGTGCCCGTGCAGCCGCTGCGGCCGCCGCGCTCGCTCGACCGGATGCTGCTGTGGCTCGGCACGATCTTCTCGGCCGGCGTGATCGCCGCGCTGTTCGCGGCCTGGCAGTTGCAGCAGCCGCTGCGCTCGCTCGCGCGCGCGGTCGCGCGTTTCGGTCGCGGGCAGCCGGTGCCGCCGCTGCGCGAGCGCGGCCCGCGCGAGCTGCGCCAGCTCACGCACGGCTTCAACCAGATGGTGGAGCAGGTGTCGCAGGCCGAGAGCGATCGCGCGGTGATGCTGGCCGGCGTCGCGCACGACCTGCGCACGCCGCTCGCGCGGATGCGCCTGCGGGCCGAAATGATGGACGACGCACGGCTGCGCGACGGCGTCGTGCGCGACGTCGACTCGATGTCGCACATCGTCGACCAGTTCCTGGTGTTTGCGCACGGCGGGGCCGACCGCAGCGAGCCGGTGCCGGTCGACCAGGCGTGCGAGCGGATCGCGCGTAGCTATCGTGCGGTTGCGCCGAATGCGCCGACGGTCCAGACGCGGCTGGAGGCCGATCCCGGCTTCCGGCTGCCGACGGCGACGCTCGACCGGATCTTGTCGAACCTGCTGGACAACGCGCATGCGTACGGTGCACCGCCCGTATTCGTCGAGACGGCGCGCACGCCGGCCGGCTACGTGCTGTCGGTCAGCGACAGCGGCGGCGGCATCGCGCCGCGCGACCTCGCGGCCGCCACGCGGCCGTTCGTGCGGCTCGATCCCGCGCGCGGCGGGAACGGCCACAGCGGGCTCGGGCTCGCGATCGTCGAGCGGCTCGTGCTCAGGCTGGGGGGCGCGTGCGACATCGGCAATCGCCCCGAGGGCGGCCTGCGGGTATCGATGACGTTCCCGTTCGACGCCGTGCCGAAGGACGAACCCCACGCACAGGCCGCATGAGCGGCCGCGGCGCCTGCCCGGGCGGGCAAGCGCCGCGCGGCATCATTCGCCGAACAGCGTGCCGAGCGTCTCCGCCGCGTTGCTGTCGATCGTGTTGTAGGTCACCGTGGTGGCCTCGAAGATATAGACCGTCGTATACCGGCCAAGGCGCTCCAGGATTTCCTCCTGCAACGATTCCGGCACGACGTTCATGTTCAGGTACCACGCCGTGGACGACAGCCGCGTCTGGAACGACCCGTACTCCTGCATGAGTTCATAGAACGCGTCGGCATCCTGATCGCGACAGACGATCACCAAGTTTCCTGCCATTCCCTTCCTCCCGCTCGTCGGTCGATCCCCGGGGCCGGTATACAGACGGCGCGTGCGCATTGCGGCGGCACGGCCGAAACGGACCCGGGGGCTAGCCCCGATCATACCTGCTTCGCCGTATCCGGCTGCTGATGCCGGACACGGTTTGTGCCCGCGTGCGGGGGGCGGGTTCACGGCCGGGCCGGATCACGGCATAATTCGGGCCTGCGCGCCGGCCGCACGACCGCGGCCGGGTCGTTCCGTACCGCGCGCCCGTCATCCGCCCACGCGCCGGGCACGATCCATGCGCTGCCTAGCCGTCCCGGGACGGTTGTACCTGAAATACAGGTTGGTGTAGTGTCGTGCCGTCGCGGCCCGGCTCGCCCGGCCGCGGCAGCGCATGCGCGCACGGCGCGCCGCGCGTGCGCGGCATCGCCAGTCAATCGAATTACCGCGCCCGTGCGCTTTGCCATGAATCAACATCGACTGCCGGCTTCGTTCGGCCTTACCGGGGAGGGCGCCTGATGAACGTCGGATTCTTCAATCCGAACCGGACCGCCAACGCATCCGCGTGGCGCGTGTTGCCGAACCGGTGGGACTTCATCGCATTTCCGCTGATCATCTGCCTGATCGCGATGGCGGTGGTCGGCTTTCACGAAACGATGGCGCCGATCGGCGTGCTGCAGACGCAGAAGATCTCGCTCGATCCGTCGAACCTGCCCGAATACGCGCTGCGCACCACGCTGCGGATGCTCGCCGCGATGGTCGCGTCGCTGGCGTTCACGCTCGTCTACGGCACGCTCGCGGCCAAGAGCCGCCGCGCGGGCATGGTGCTGATCCCGATCCTCGACATCCTGCAGTCGGTGCCGGTGCTCGGCTTCATCTCGTTTACGGTCACGTTCTTCCTCGCGCTGTTCCCGAGCCGCGTGCTCGGCGCCGAGCTGGCCGCGATCTTCGCGATCTTCACGAGCCAGGCGTGGAACATGACGTTCAGCTTCTACCAGTCGCTGCGCACGGTGCCGCGCGACCTGGACGAAGTGTCGCGCGGCTTCCACCTGACGTCCTGGCAGCGCTTCTGGAAGCTCGAAGTGCCGTTCTCGATGCCGGGCCTGATCTGGAACATGATGATGTCGATGTCGGGCGGCTGGTTCTTCGTCGTCGCGTCGGAGGCGATCACCGTCGGCAACCAGACGATCACGCTGCCGGGCATCGGCGCGTATCTCGCGCAGGCGATCTCCGACAAGAACTTCGGCGCGATCGGCTGGGTGATCCTGACGATGACGGTCGTGATCCTCGCGTATGACCAGCTCCTGTTCCGCCCGCTCATCGCGTGGGCCGACAAGTTCCGGATGGAGAACACCGCGTCGGGCGATGCGCCGCAATCGTGGCTGCTCGACCTCGTGCGCCGCACGCGGCTGATCCATCAGTTGCTCGTGCCGGCCGGCTGGTTCTTCGCGAAGGCCGCTCGGATTCCGCTGCGCCTGCCGCTGTCGGGCGCGATGCGTTTCACGCTGCCGAAAGTCGAGAAGAAGGCGTCGCGCACGGTCGACATCGCGTGGGCCGGGCTCGTGCTGATCGGCACGGCCTATATCGTGTGGCGCGTCGTCAGCTTCGTCGCGACCGGCGTGACGATGGCCGAGGTCGGCCACGTACTCGTGCTCGGGCTCATCACGCTGCTGCGCGTGGTCGTGCTGATCTCGATCGCGTCGGTGATCTGGGTGCCGATCGGCGTGTGGGTCGGGCTGCGCCCGAAGCTGGCCGAGAAGCTGCAGCCGCTCGCGCAGTTCCTCGCCGCGTTCCCGGCGAACCTGCTGTTCCCGGTGTTCGTGATCGTGATCGCGCGCTTCCACCTGAACGCGGACATCTGGCTGTCGCCGCTGATCGTGCTCGGCACGCAGTGGTATATCCTGTTCAACGTGATCGCCGGCGCGACGTCCTACCCGAACGACTATCGCGAAGCGGCGACCAACTTCCGTATCCGCGGCTGGCAGTGGTGGCGCCAGGCGATCCTGCCCGGCATCTTCCCGTACTACGTGACGGGCGCGATCACCGCATCGGGCGGCGCGTGGAACGCGAGCATCGTGTCGGAAGCCGTGCAGTGGGGCAGCACCCGAATCGAGGCGCACGGCCTCGGCGCCTACATCGCGCAGACCACCGCCGCCGGCGATTTTCCGAAGATCATCCTGGGCATCGCCGTGATGTCCCTGTTCGTCACCCTGTTCAACCGCCTGCTGTGGCGCCCGCTGTATGCCTTCGCCGAAGCGAAGCTGCGGCTCGACTGAGACCGATTGAGAGCGAAACGCGATGCACAATCCGAATGCTGTAAACGCCCCCGTCCAGACGTCCCAGCCGCCGCGCCTCGGTGAAGAAATCCTGCGCGTCGATCACGTCTGCCGCGGCTTCAACAAGACGCAGGGCGAACTGCTCGTGCTCGACGACGCGAACCTGTCGCTGCGCGAAGGCGAGATCGTTGGCCTGCTCGGCCGCTCGGGCTCGGGCAAATCGACGCTGTTGCGCATCATCGCCGGCCTGATCGAGCCGACCGGCGGCGAAGTGACCTACCTCGGCAAGCCGCTGCGCGGCCCGGCCGAAGGCGTCGCGATGGTATTCCAGACCTTCGCGCTGTTCCCGTGGCTCACCGTGCTGCAGAACGTGGAAGCCGGGCTCGAAGCGCTCGGCGTCGGCGCGCGCGAGCGGCGCGAGCGTGCGCTGGCCGCGATCGACCTGATCGGTCTCGACGGTTTCGAGAACGCGTATCCGCGCGAGCTGTCGGGCGGGATGCGCCAGCGCGTCGGCTTTGCGCGCGCGCTCGTCGTCGACCCGACCATTCTGCTGATGGACGAGCCGTTTTCCGCGCTCGACGTGCTGACGGCTGAAACGCTGCGTACCGATTTGCTGGACCTGTGGACGCAAGGCCGCATGCCGATCAAGTCGGTGCTGATCGTCACGCACAACATCGAGGAAGCGGTGTTCATGTGCGACCGGATTCTCGTGCTGTCGTCGAACCCGGGCCGCGTGATCGCCGAGATCAAGGTGCCGTTCAAGCATCCGCGCAATCGTCTCGACCCGGCGTTCCGCAAGCTCGTCGACGACATCTACGCGAAGATGACTGCGCGTCAGACCGGCGAGGCGACGAAGAAGGGGCTCGAGCTCGGCAGCTGGCTGCCGCAGGTGTCGACCAACCTGATGGCCGGCCTGATCGAGACGCTCGCGATGGCGCCGTACCACGGTCGCGCGGACATGCCGGAAATCGCGCGGACGCTGCACCTCGAGGTCGACGACCTGTTCCCGATCGCGGAAGTGCTGCAGTACCTCGGCTTCGCGGACGTGCGCGAGGGCGACGTGTTCCTGACGCCGCCGGGGCGCGTGTTCGCGGAATTCGGCACGCAGGAGCGCAAGCTGATGTTCGCCGATCACCTGTTGAAGCACGTGCCGCTCGCCGCGCGGATCAAGAAGGTGCTGAACGAGCGTCCGGGTCATCGCGCGCCGCGCGTGCGCTTCGAGCAGGAGCTCGAGGATTTCCTGTCGGACGGGGCGGCCGAGGAAACGCTCGACGCGGTGATCGACTGGGGACGGTACGGCGAGATCTTCTCGTACAACGACCAGACTGAAATCTTCAGCCTCGAGGACGTCGAGTCCTGATGCGGGTGGGGCGCGCGGTATAACCGCGCATCGCGGAACGCCACGGGCGCCACGCATGACGCGCGGCGCCTCGCACCGTTACTGCAAATTCCCCCACCGGTCGACGGCCGGTTCCGCGGACGCCCACTTCCAGTGCGTGCCTTGCTGGCACGCATTCGCGAAGTACCAGTCGGCCTTGTCGCCGTCCTTCACCGAGAACGCGAATTCCTTGCACAGCGCGAGCGCCGACGCGTACGCACGCGTGACGCGCACTTCGCCTTCGCCGTTTTCCAGCGGCAGCGTGTTCTTCACCTTCCACGGCTTCACTTCGCCGACGGCGAGGCTGCCGGCCGTCTTCGCGATCGCGTCCTGCTGATTCTGATGGAGCTGCTTCATCGTGCGGTTGACGGCTTCGTCGGTCGCGGCCTGGACGGCAATCCCGACGCCGACACCGACCGCCGGGTTCGCGGTGACGAGGCCCGTCGCCGCGCCGGCCAGCGCGCCGCTCGCCGCGCCGACCGAGCCGCAGCCCGACAGCGCGGCCGTCGCCGCGCACAGCGCGCCGATCGCCGCGATACGGATCGCCACGCTCATTGCAGCGCGCCCCAGCGTTCGGTCGCCGGTTCGGCCGATGCCCATTTCCACACGGCCCCGTCGCGGCAGAGGGTGGCGACGTAGAACGCCGATTGCGCGGCCTTGTCGGCCTTCGCCGGCGTGTCGACCGCGAACACGATTTCCTTGCAGTCGAGCGGACCGACGCTGATCATCCGGCTGACCGTCACGCGGCCCTGCTCGTCGTCCTCGATCGGGAACGAATGGTGCGTCGACCACGGCGCGACACCGCCGACGTCGAGCGGGCCGGCCGCCTTCGCAATCTGCTCCTGCGTGTAGCGGTGCGCGACGCGTTGCGAATACTGGACGCCAGCCCGCGCGCCGGCGACGGCGCCGAGGCCGATGCCCGTCGCGACGGCGGCGTTGTTGGTGACCTTGGAGGCGATCGCGGCGCCCGCGATACCGGCGCCGGCTGTCGCGCCTTCGCTGTACAGCGAATTGCAGCCGGACAGCAGTGCGGCCGTGGCGATCACGGCCAGCACGATGCGCGCCGGCGTGGCCCGGCGCGGCGATTCGAAACGAATGTTCATCCCTGAGTGCAAGTCCTGTCTGGGTGAGCGGCGACGCATGCACGCCCTGATGCCGCGTCATTGTTTCGCAATTGTCATAGGAAAACTGCAAAGCTTTGACAAATCGCCGCGGGGCAGGCCGCGTGCGCGCGGGCGGCGTCATTGTCGGATAGATGATTGGCGAGGGGTCGAAACGTTACAAATTGAAGGTAATTGTTACCTTCGGATGCGATCGGGCGACCTAGACTGTTTAGCTATGGAATGTTTCTACGACGGCCTCGAGCCGCGCCGCATATGAGACACCCAGCCATGCGCCGTTCGAAACGGTTGTCACACCGGCCGCCTGACGCGGCGGCCGGCCATCCGGAAGACCGCTCGCGTCCGCGGACCGACGCGCCATCGGCGCCGCCCGCGGGCGCGCCGGACGAGACGCCGTCGGACGGCGATCACAACCAGGGCGGTGCTCGCCCGGAAGGGCTCGACTATCAACGCGACCTCGGTCAGGAACAGGACGCTTGATACGGTCGTCGCCGCATTCCATCGCCGTATTTCATTGCAATTCTCGGAACTGAATCGCCGCGCGGCCGCCCTCGGGCCGCCGCGCCCGCTTTGGCGTGCGTCGCGCGCCAGCCAATCGAATCGAGGAGGGGAAGTCGCATGAGCAGATTGATCGTGGTATCGAATCGTGTCGCCGCCGGCGAGGACACGCGCCCGAGCGCGGGCGGCCTGGCCGTCGGCGTGATGGACGCGCTGAAGGAAACGGGCGGCGTCTGGTTCGGCTGGAACGGCGAGATCGTCGGGGCGCCGGATGCCGAGCCCGCGATCCAGCGGGACGGCAACGTGACGTATGCGACGGTCGGGTTGACCCGGCGCGACTACGACCAGTACTACCGCGGCTTCTCGAACGCGACGCTGTGGCCGGTGTTCCACTACCGCGGCGATCTCGCGCGCTTCGATCGGCAGGAGTACGCCGGTTATCTGCGCGTGAACGCGATGCTCGCGAAGCAGCTCGCCGCGCTGCTGCGTCCGGACGACCTGATCTGGGTGCACGACTACCACCTGCTGCCGTTCGCGCACTACCTGCGCGAACTCGGCGTGAAGAACCCGATCGGCTTCTTCCTGCACATCCCGTTTCCGTCGCCCGACATGCTGCGCCTCGTGCCGCCGCACGAAGAACTCGTGAAGTTCATGTGCGCGTACGACGTCGCGGGCTTCCAGACCGAGGCCGACAAACAGGCGTTCACCGACTACATCGAGCGGCGCGGCATCGGCGCGGCGAGCGAGGACGGGATGCTGCACGCGCATGGCCGCGTCGTGAAGGTCGCGGCCTATCCGATCGGCGTGCATCCCGACGCGATCGCGCAGGCGGCCGTCCAGTACGGCACGCGCAAGCCGGTGAAGATGCTGCGCGAGGCGCTGGGCGACCGCAAGCTGGTGATGAGCGTCGACCGCCTCGATTACTCGAAGGGGCTCGTCGAGCGCTTCCAGTCGTTCGAGCGGATGCTCGCGAACGCGCCGGGCTGGCAGGGGCGCGTGTCGCTGCTGCAAATCGCGCCGCCGACGCGTTCCGACGTGCAGACCTATCAGCAGATCCGCGAAACGCTCGAAGGCGAGGCCGGCCGCATCAACGGCCGTTTCTCGCAGCTCGACTGGACGCCGATCCAGTACCTGAACCGCAAGTACGAGCGCAACCTGCTGATGGCGTTCTTCCGGATATCGCAGGTCGGCTACGTGACGCCGCTGCGCGACGGGATGAACCTCGTCGCGAAGGAATACGTCGCATCGCAGGACCCGGCCGATCCGGGCGTGCTGGTGCTGTCGGAGTTCGCGGGCGCGGCGGCCGAGCTGACTGGCGCGCTGCTCGTCAATCCGTACGACCTGTCGCAGATGGCCGAGGCGCTCGAACGCGCGCTGTCGATGCCGCTCGCGGAGCGGCAGGCGCGTCACGAGCAGAATCTCGCGCGGCTGCGCGAGAACGACCTGTCGGTGTGGCGCGATACGTTCGTCGCCGACCTGCGCAGCGTCGCGGCGGCGGCGTCGGTCACGCGGCGTGCGGGCCGGCGCGTCGCGCATGCGTGAGTCCGCGCCGGGCGCCGGTAGCGACGACGAAGCGGCCGACGATACCGCCGGCCGTTTCTTCGTCGTGACGGGCGGCCCGGGTTCGGGCAAGAGCACGTTGCTCGATGCGCTCGAACGTGCCGGGTACGCACGTTCGCAGGAGGCCGGACGCGGCGTGATCCGCGACCAGATGGCCATCGACGGTCCGGCGCTGCCGTGGCGCGACCCGGCTGCGTTCGCCGAACTGATGCTGGGCTGGGAGATGCGGTCCTACCATCTCGCGCGGCAAGCCCGCGGGCCGGTGTTCTTCGACCGCGGCGTGCCGGACGTGATCGGCTATCTGCAGTTGACCGGGTTGGCGGTACCCGCGCACGCGGAAGCCGCGGCGCGGCGTTTCCGCTATCACCGCCGCGTGTTCATCGCGCCGCCGTGGCCCGACATCTATGCGCAGGACGCCGAGCGCCGGCAGGATTTCGCGGAAGCGGTGCGGACCCATGACGCGATGGTCGATTGCTATACGTCGTACGGCTATCGGCTGATCGAGTTGCCGCGCGTGAGCGTGAAGGCGCGCGTGCGCTTCGTGATGGACACGCTCGACGCGGCCTGATGCCCGCCGCGGGTGTGGCGCACGGCGGCGGGTGTCAGGCCGCCGTGTCCGGCCGCGGCGACGCGATGCGCAGCAGGCTGACGACCGCGGCCACCGCCGCGAACACCGTGGCGACATAGAGCGCGATCGTCGGCCCGCGGTCGGGCGCGAGCCCGAAAATCAGCGCGACGAGCGCCGCGCCGAGCGTCTGGCCCGTCAGGCGCGCGGTGCTCAACATGCCGCCGGCGCCGCCGCTGCGCTCGCGCGGCGCCGACGACAGCATCGCGCGGTTGTTCGGCGACTGGAACAGCCCGAAGCCCGCGCCGCACAGCGCCATCCGCCACACGATGTCGACCGTGCCCGGGTGTGCACCGATCGTCGCGAGCGACAGCAGCCCGGCGGCGAACAGTGCAAGCCCGATCCCGCCGAGAATGCCGGCCGAATAGCGGTCCGACAGCACGCCCGCGAGCGGCGCGGCGAACACGATCACGAGCGGCCATGGCGTCATGTAGAGGCCCGTCTCGACCTGCGAGAAACCGAGCGAATTCTGCAGCCAGAACGGCAGCGCGACGAACGCGAGCATCTGCGACGTGAACGACGCCGTCGACGTGTAGACCGACAGCGCGAACATCGGGATGCGCATCAGGTCGACGGGCAGGAGCGGCGCCGGCTGCGACAACTGACGCTTCACGAAGAAGTAGCCGACCACGAACGCGACGGCCAGTTCGGCCGCGACGTACGCATGACCTTCGCCGTGACCGAGCCCGTCGACGGCCGTGATCAGCAGGCCGAACACGCATGCGTTCATCAGCGCGCTCGGGAAGTCGTACGGCGCGTCGTGCAGCGGGTTGGCCGGCAGCGCCCGCACGCTGCCGAGCACGGCCGCGATGCCGATCGGCACGTTGACCGCGAACAGCCACGGCCACGACGCGAACGACAGGATCGCGGATGCGACCGTCGGCCCGATCGCCGACGACAGCGCGACTACCATCGCGTTGATCGACAGCCCGCGCCCGAGCAACGACGACGGGTAGATCATCCGCACGAGCGCCGCGTTGACGCTCATGATGCCGGCCGCGCCGAACCCCTGGATCACGCGCATCACGGCCAGCATCGGCAGTGAGCCGGCCAGCGCGCAGCCGAGCGACGCCGCGGTGAACAGCGCGAGCCCGGCGATGTAGATGCGGCGATAGCCGATGCGTTCGCCGAGCGACGCGAGCGGCAGCAGCGTGATCGTGACTGCGAGCTGGTACGCGTTGACGATCCAGATCGACGCGGCGTCGGACGCGTGCAGGTCGCGTGCGATGGTCGGCAAGGCGACGTTGGCGATGGCGCCGTCGAGCACGGCGAGCGTGATGCCCAGGGCGACGCAGACGATCGCCCAGTAGCGTTGCGGAAGCGGCAGGCCGGTATCGGCGTTCATGACGGGAGCGAGAGCAGGGTTGTCCGCGCGCCCGGTTGCAGGTTGCGTGCGCAACCATGTGCAAGGGTGGCGGCGATGAACGGCCCGGCCGGCGCGGCTGCACCGGCGCGGGGCCGGTCGAGTGTATCACCGGGCCGCATCGCGCGACGCCAAGCCGCGCGCTGGCCGGCTGGCGTGTGCATTCAGCCTTCGAAGTCGAGACCGCCGAGCCGCACGAGCGGCTCGGCCTGCGTACGCGACGCGAGATCGATGTCGCGCGCGCTTTGCCATGCGCCGAGCTTTCTCGGCAGCGCGGCGAGATAGTGCTCGAAGCGCTCCCGGCCGTCCGGTTCCATCAGCCGCTCGATCTCGTCGGTGTCCCACGTCAGCTCGAGATTCAGCGGATGCACGAAGCCGCTCACGTGCTCGTGCGGCGCGCTGCGGATCTGGACGCGCGTCGGGTGTCCGTGCCCGCCATAGGGGACGACGTCGGTCTGCACGTGTTCCGCGAAGAACGCGGCGATCGCCTGCGCGATGCGCGGTGCGAATTCGGTATCGAAACGGCGGGCGGTTTCGGGCTGCATGAAGGCGTCTCCTGTGTGCCGAAAATCGTAGCACGGCGACGACGCGTTTCGGCGCGAGCGATACCGGTAATCGCGCGTTACCACTTGCTGCATCTATTACGGCCGCGCACCGCCACAATGCATCCCATCCAGTACCACTTCGCGTGGGAGTCCATCATGAAAAAGATTGCCGCAGTGTGTGTCCTTGCCGGTTCGCTCGCGGTCGCAGGCCCGGCGTCCGCGCATGGCCGCGACGGGGGCGCCGTGATCGGCGCATTGATCGGCGGCGCGGTGCTGGGCGCGATCGTGACGTCGGCGATGAATCCGCCCGTCGCGTATCAGGCACCCGTGTACCAGGCGTCGGCCTATCAGCCGCCGACGTACTACCAGGCGCCTGCGTACCAGCAGCCGGCCTACCCGACCTATCAGCAGGCGCAGTACCAGGATGACGGCCCGAACTATTGCTACGACCGCTACCAGCGTGCGTATGTGTGCGGAGCGCCGGTGCAGGGCGGGTACGCGCGGCCGGCCGGCTGGTAATTCAAGCACGCGTGGCGCGAGCGGATTCCGGGCTGCTCGGCCAGCAGCGGTCGACGTTTGCTTCGCCGGGCCGAACGACGAAAGGCCCTCGCTCGATGCGAGGGCCTTCGTCTTTTGTGTGGCCGTTCGTTCGCCTGCGGGGCGTGCCGCAGGCCATCAGCTAGCCGTGCGCGGATACAAACGGTTGCAATTGCGCGTCAGTGGCGATGGCCGCCGCCGTCGCCGCGACCGTGTCCGCCGCCGCCGCCTTCGTTCCAGTCGCCGCGGCGTCCGCCGCCGCGCCACCAGCCGTTGCCGCGGTTGCCGCGATCGCCGTCCCAGTGATGGTAGTCGCGCCGGCCGCGATCCCAGTCGCGTCCGCCGCCACCGCCCCAGATGTTCACCGTGCCGTACACGGGAGACGGGGCGTACGCATAGCCGGGATCGGAATAGTAGGGCTGGCCGTAGCCGTATCCGGCGTCCGGGGCGACGACGCAGCCGGCCAGCAGGGTGGCGACGCCGGCGGCAGCAATGAGCTTCAGCATGATGTTCTCCGTTGGTTGCGCTATAAGTACCGCGCCCGGGGATTGCCGGCTGTTTGCAATTGTGTCGCCAAATTACAGCTTCGTAAGGTCTTGCGACGAAAGTGTTAGCATCCGGGGCTCATTTGTTTTTCAGGAGCACATCGATGACATTCGCGATCCGGGCCGCGCTGGCCGCCCTCTGCGTGACGACCGCCGCCGCATGCGTGGCCGCGCCGGCCTCCGCGCCCGCCGTGCCGGCCGAGTCGATCAAGATGTTCCCGCAGGCCGCGACCGGCCAGCAGCGCGTCGTGATCGCGCTGCCCGCGCTCGAGAACGAGGGCGATGCGCGCGTCGAGCTGATGATTGGCAAGACGCTGCAGACCGACTGCAACCAGCAGTGGTTCGGCGGCGAGCTGACCGCCGAGGACGTGAAGGGCTGGGGCTATACGTATTACCGGCTCACCGACGTAAAGGGGCCGGCATCGACGCTGATGGCGTGCCCGGGCCAGGCGCCGCAGCAACGGTTCGTGCAGGTGCGCGGCGACGGTCAACTGCTGCGCTACAACAGCCGCCTGCCGCTCGTCGTCTATGTACCGGACGGCTTCGACGTGCGTTATCGCGTGTGGCACGCGTCGAAGGACGTGCAGCAGGCTGCGAAGCAGTAACCTTTCCTTTCGGCGGCGTCCTGCCGCTACACACTGGCCGCGCTGCTCGTACCGACGAGCGCCGGCCAAGCGGCCAGCGCGGCCTGCGCAATGGCCTCCAGATCGCGGCGGCTCGCGCCGTCGCGCGCCTGGATCGACATGCCCTGCTGAACCGTCACGTAGTAGCGGGCGATCGCATCGAGATTCGCGTGCGCGGATATTTCGCCGGTCGCGACGCCTTGCGCGAGGCGTTCCCGCAACGCGTCGACCGTGCCCTCGCGCATCCCGATCAGCGTTTGCCGGACCATGTCCGAACGTTCGGCCGGATGCAGCGCCGACAGCACGATCAGGCAGCCGGCCGGCTTCGAGCGCCGCGTGAACACGCGTGCGGTATCCATCAGGTAGCTCTGCACGGCGTCGTACGCGCTCGCCGCCCGTTCGACACCCCCCCAGATTTCCTGTCCCTCGGTTGCGCGGTAATGCTCGAGCGCTTGCCGGAACAACGCTTCCTTGCTGCCGAAGGCCGCATACAGGCTCGGCGACGCGATGCCCATCGCGGCCGTCAGGTCCGTCATCGACGCCCCTTCGTAGCCGAGACGCCAGAACACCTCCATCGCGCGATCCAGCGCCGCTTCCTTGTCGAAGCTTCTCGGTCGGCCTCGTTCAGCCATTGCGTCCGTCCCTTCGTCGATATCTGTATCGATCGATAAAATAAATCAATTGACTGTGCGGCGCAACTTGCCACATTCTGTGTTGGTCGTTACATAAATGAGGAAAGGAACCGACATGAATCGACTTCAGGGCAAGCGTGCACTCATCACGGGCGGCAGCCGCGGCATCGGCGCGGCGATCGCGAAACGGCTGGCGGCCGATGGCGCGGACGTCGCGATCACGTATGAAAAATCGGCTGAGCGGGCACAGGCCGTGGTTGCCGGCATCGAGGCGCTGGGCCGCAGGGCCGTTGCGATCCAGGCCGACAGCGCCGATCCGGTCGCCGTGCGCAACGCGGTCGATCGTGCCGCGGAAGTGCTCGGCGGTCTCGACATCCTCGTCAACAACGCGGGGATTTTCCGGGCCGGTGCGGTGGACGACCTCACGCTCGACGATATCGACGCGACGCTGAACGTGAACGTGCGTGCGGTGATCGTCGCGTCGCAGGCAGCGGCGCGGCACCTCGGGGAGGGCGGGCGCATCGTGTCGACCGGCAGTTGCCTCGCGACGCGCGTGCCCGATGCGGGGATGAGCCTCTATGCGGCGAGCAAGGCTGCGTTGATCGGCTGGACGCAAGGGCTCGCGCGCGACCTCGGCGCGCGCGGCATCACGGTCAACATCGTGCATCCGGGGTCGACCGATACCGACATGAACCCTGCCGATGGCGAGCATGCCGATGCGCAACGTTCGCGGATGGCGATTCAGCAGTACGGCAAGGCCGACGACGTGGCCGCGCTCGTGGCGTTCGTCGTCGGGCCGGAAGGGCGATCGATCAACGGGACCGGGTTGACGATCGACGGCGGGGCGAATGCGTAAACGCCGATGCCCGGCGCGGGTTTGCCGGGTGGAGGTGCGTTCTTTGTTCGTCGTTGTTCGTTATTGGCAGCCGAGGCGCTGGTGCTCGGCTTCCAGGTCGGCCCGTTTGTCGTAGGCGCGTAGTTCGTTGCGCGGCTTGCCGTCCGGGCTCATCCCGCGCACGACCTTCTGGCCGCGGTCGGGCGAGTGAGTGACCGCGTCGATGCCGGCGGCCAGTTCCCGGCAGCGGGCGTCGGAGGAGGTGCTTTCCGGGCGGGGTGCGGCCGACGCAGTGACGTTGGCGATGCCCGGGCTGACGTAGCGCTGTTTCGCAGCGGTCGTGCCGGCGTCGGCGGCATTTGCCGTGGCGGTCATCGTTGAAAGCGCGGCGAGTGCCGCGATCGTTCGAATCATTCGAGAAGTCCGTGTGCTGAACCGAAGAAGGTTCGGAATTCTACGCAATGTTCGCTGCATGTCTGCGGCGAATGGACGAGGTGTGGTCGCGTGTCGCACGTCGTGGTGAACGGTTGATTGCCCCATCTTCGTGTGCTGCGCTGCATGCGCCAGCAACATCTCCCAGACAGCAAAAAGCCCGCTTGCTTTCGCAAAGCGGGCTTCGGCATTTGGTTGCGGGGGTAGGATTTGAACCTACGACCTTCGGGTTATGAGCCCGACGAGCTGCCAGACTGCTCCACCCCGCGGCGCGAAGTGTACTTCGGGTTGATGCGGGGAGTCAATCGATTCCTGCGACGACGGGTTGATCCCATATCGGGCCTGTTCCTTGAAACGACTGCCGCGCAGTGAAGCCGATGCGTACCGCCGCAAATTTTTCACACTCGCCACAATATTCGCGCGCCTGAAACGTCTTCAGACGCATGGAACCGCCACCCACTTCGCAACCGATGACCGACTCAGACCGCGACATCACTGCGACAGTGATGCGTGAACGAACGAGGCTAGGGAATTTCATTCGGCGCCGGATTCGCGACCCGGACGATGCCGAGGACGTTCTGCAGGATGTGCTTCACGAATTCGTACAGGCTTATCGACTGCCTGCGCCGATCGAACAGGCGAGCGCGTGGCTGTTCCGTACCGCGCGCAATCGCATCATCGATCGTTTTCGCAAGAAGAAGGAGCAGCCGCTGACCGATCTGCTCGGTGTCGAGGACGAAGCGGACAGCGAGTATCGCCTGGATCTTGCGCTACCGTCGCACGATGCCGGCCCTGAAGCGCTCTACGCTCGCACGCTGTTACTCAAGGCGTTGCAGGGTGCGCTCGACGAATTGCCGGCGAATCAGCGCGAGGTTTTCATCGCGCACGAACTGGAAGGGCTGTCGTTCAAGGAGATGGCCGCGCAAAGCGGCGTCACCCTCAATACGCTGCTCGCGCGCAAACGCTATGCGGTCCTGCATCTGCGTGCTCGACTGCAACCCATTTATGACGAACTGGATAACTAGAGGAGTCGACGGATGAATTTTCGAATCAGATGTGCGGGCAAAGCGCTGCTCGTGGTGGTCGCCATCGGCGTGCTCGGATGGGTCGTCATGATGCTGTGGAACTGGGTGATTCCGGGGTTATTCGTCGGTGCCCGGACGATCGACTTCGCCCATGCGCTGGGCCTGCTCGTGTTGAGCCGCATCCTGTTCGGCGGATTCCGCGGACACCGCGGCTGGCACGGCCGACGTCACTGGCGCAAGTGGGAAGCCATGACGCCTGAAGAACGCGAGCAGTTTCGGGCCGCATGGCGATCGCGCGGCAAGCGGGCCACGGAGGAGTGAACATGCGTGAGAAATCAGTGGCCGACTGCAAGCAGAAGGCGGGCGTGATTGCGCCCGTCGTCGATCTGAAACGTTGTGAAGGGAAGGGGGATTGCGTCACTGTTTGCCCGGAGAACGTGTTCGAGGTCCGGCGCATCGATCAGGGCGATTATCTCGAGCTCGGTTTGATGCATCGCTTGAAGCTGCGCGTGCATGGAATGAAAGTCGCGTACACGCCGAATGCGCAAGCCTGCCGGTCATGCGGGCTTTGCGTGACGGCGTGCCCTGAACGCGCGATTACGCTTGCTCGACTGGCATAGCGTCACCCGTGTTTGCTGATGATGGAGTGATAGCGCCGCAGGCCTGATGGCGGATAGCGGTCGCTGGAAACGCCGTCTACGTGATCAATCTCGTCAAGGAATGCACTTGGTTTCTACCACCCACGCTCTTTTGCAACGGCTTCATGAAGAGAGCCAGCGCGAAATCATCGCCCGCGCACGCGCGCAGTTTCAGGGGCCGAACGAGGCGTTTCCGACGCTCGTCGACGAATACGAAGCACTCGCTCCGAGGTTGCGAGGGCGGTTTCTCGAAACGTTCGGCTTGTTCACCGAAGATTTCGAGTCATCGGCAGGCAGTGCTTTATCGTTGGCCGTATCGGCGGAAACGGGAAGGTTCTTGCGCAACATGGTGCTCGCGCAACGGCCGACCAGAATCCTCGAACTCGGCAGTTCGTGCGGCGTGTCGACTTTGTATTTCGCCGACGCGTTGCGCACGCTGGGCCGTGGCGTGGTCATCGCGACCGAATGCGATGCGCTCAAGTGCGCGCGTTTGCGGGCTCATGTCGAAGCTGCGGGTCTGGATGCCTATGTCGACTTGAGGGAAGGCGATGTGTTCGAGACGGTTGCCGCGCTGGATGGGACCGTCGACATGGTGTTTATCGATGTCTGGGCCGACGCCTATCTGAAGCTGTTCAAGCAGATCGAGCGCTTGCTGCGGCCGGGATCGGTCGTGCTGGCTGACAACATGTACACGGCCGAGGACGCCGTTCGACCTTACAAGCGCTACCTCAACGAGGATCCGCGGTTTTCGACCACGACGCTGGATTTTGAGTCGGGGGTTGAGTTTACGGTTGTCGTGGCTTGAGGGGAGTTTCTTGTGAATCCGGAGGCATGGAGACTTGGCTGGTCCCGACAGAATTCATGCGTCAATGCTGGCTGGGCTTTGATGCGTGTTTCTGATAATTTATACCCCCAAAAACACCCCTAAAAAATCGTAGTCGTGAATTCTACAGGTGCGGGTCCTGTGGGCAACACGGTTGCCGACTGTTCCCAACTATGCCTAAATTACTGGCGGAAGAACAATAGAAATCGGGGAACAAATGAGCGAGACCACCGCAGAGGCCGCTGAGGCGGCACCAGTTCCGAATGTGGCACCGAGTGTCACGATCGACGCTGCAGCCCTAAGGTTGCTCCGATGGAGCCATGATCAGTCTTTGCTTCGACCAGAAGCGTACTTTCCCGGCGAGGGCTACGGTCATCCCCAGTTTGATCAGATGTCCGATCGCGCAGTCGCGTTCCTTCGTCAGAAGCAGATTCGGTTTGTGGGTGTAAACGAGGCCAGAAGCGAGATTTCGATTTTCCTTCAAAAGGCGGCTCCTGGAGAACGATTGTTGAAGTCGTTGCCGTCTGAGGCAGATGGATATCGATTGCGTTTTCGCCAAGGCAATCCGGAGGCAGTGTCGCCGGCAACGGTCGCTGAAGCGGCGACGCCGTGTGCGATTCACATCACGAACAGAGGGCTCTACTACACGTGCGGGAGTTCGATCTCCGTTGGCAACGCCCGAGCAGCTGGTACGCTCGGTTGCTTGCTGCGCGACGGGGCCGGGCAACTCTTTGGGTTCTCCAACAATCACGTGTCGGCAGGGTGCAATTACTCCCCTAACGGGTTGCCGATTTTGGCGCCAGGGGTGTTGGACGTGTCGCCGCACAGCCCACCCCCGTTCACGATCGGATATCACGATCGCCAACTGACGATGCTCATGGGGGATCCGACAGTGGTGAACTCGCAGCAGAATCAAGATGCTGCCGTGTTTCGCATCGCCGATGAGAACCGAGTGTCATCAATGCAGCAGGGCTTCTATGACTCCCCTTCCACGGCAATTCCTCTCGCACCAGGAATGGAAGTAGAGAAGGTTGGACGCTCGTCGGGGCATACGCGAGGGCGCGTCATTTCGCGAGTGATTGGACCAGCAGATATCACTTACTCTGCCCCCCATTATAATTTCAACGGTGTCGTATACTTCGACAATATGTACTGGGTGCATGGCATCGGTGACCGCTTTTCGGAGGGCGGCGACTCTGGGTCGCTTGTGGTCCACACCGATGCGACGGGGCAACGCCACGCAGTCGGCGTTGTCGTGGCAGGTGCCGTTGATTCTTCCGCGCCTGGCGGAAAGATTTCAATGATCATGCCCATCATGCCGATCTTGGCACTTCTTGGAATGGACTTAGTATCTGGACACAATGTCTAAACGTCATGGACGCTTCTGACGCAGCTCAGCATTTGTACGACGCTCTGGTGGCTCCGCGAGGAACCGTCAATGTCGCTGCTGTGCCTGATTCTGGTAACGGTTACGCCTTGGTCGTGTGGGTCTCGCCTGGGTACGTATTGCAGAACGTACCTGATGAATTTGACGGCTATCCCGTGCATGTCAAGGCTAGACCACGATTCCGCGCGGATTCGCGGCTGTGATTTGATCGTGAGTTACTAAGGCCCCGCCCCGAGCGGGGCTTTTCACATCTGACGAAACGCGCGATGATGCGACGGTGCCAGACCGAGAGGAGGCCTTATGCCAGTCACCTCGTTTCGCATCCCGTTCTTCGACATCTATGACTTCATCAACGAGGTCAACGGATGGTCGGCGTCGGCACACATCGATGCCAGCCCCGTGATCGCTTATCGTGAGATCTCGGGGGCAGACTCGTCCGTGTTGCCGTTTCTCGCGTTCGTCGATGAGCGTTTCTTCGAGCAGCATCCGCGATGGCGCAAGTTCGTGGAGCATTGAAGCTAGTCACGCGCTACCGTATCCCGAGCCGCCTCATGTTGGGGCCGCCGGTAGAATTTCCTAGTATCGCCGCCCGTAGCCTTCACGATATAGCGTTGCGCCGATCGATGTTAGCAACGCAATGTCTTCTTCTCCCAATGTGTCCCAGGCGCCCGCCAGCCAACCAGCGAAGCCGGCACAAGCGTGGTCCAGATCGACCGCTGCCCGTCCTTCGGCATTCAGCCGCTCGAAGATCGTGATTACGTCGTGTGGGGTCATGGTTTGCTCCCGGCGATAATCAAAGCATAGGTGATCGAGGCCGTACGCTCGGAAAAGGAGAAGGAGCGCGTCCTACTTCCGGCAGCGCGGATCATGGATCAGTGCGAGGCGGCCTAAAAGTTCGTCCACTTGGATTTCGAAGACCCTGTGCCGCACGGGTTGCGCGCGGAGCTTGTTGAGCTTGTCTCTCCAATACGCCGGGTCGTTCACCGACGACTTGTTGACGAAGGCATGTTGCGCGTGCTCAAGTAGCCCGATCGCTCGCCTGATATGTACCAATTCGCGTTCCGCTTCGCAGTACCAGCTCATGTTTGCCGCCTTCTGATGATTTTTATCGTGACTTGCCGTACCGCGAGAGCCTGGAGCTACTCAAAGGCAACGCGCGAGCCGATCTCGGACCGTGCTGCTGCACGGCGCGATGGGTGTAGGGTGGGGGCAAATGTGGTGCGCAAGCAGCGCGCGACGCAGACTTGGGGAGGGGCGAGCGGTCAATCTACAATTGGGTGCTCGGATCACTTCATCATACGCGCATCGCTCGTGAGGCAGCTGCTTTATTTCGGCTGCGACGAGAGGCTGCCCGTCGTGATTCTCCGGCCGGATGACAGGGGCGAATGGCTGACGACATCGAACGTTGAGGCAGCGCGGACGATGCTGCAGTTGTATCCGGCTGAGGATATGCTGGCGTAACCCGCAACAACCCCTGAGACCATGTAATGCCCATCGACGAAGGCCTGAGCTACGACGAACTCACAGCCAAGACTGAGCAAGTCATCAGGGCGCTGCTTGCACGATCAGCAGCTGCCGCTGACCCGAATGCGGAACGGAAGCTTCGCGATCTTGCGCACGGCGCGCTCGTCCTATGGTCGACGCTTGCATATCGGACCGCGCTGAAGATGGGTGAGGCCGATCGATACGTCGCTGACCAGGACCGACTGGATGCGATGTTTCCAGAAGGTACTCTGGGAGTCTGAAGCTCGCTCGAGGGACGCGGGATTGGACGGCGATGCCGCGGCTATTTCCGGCCAACGATATGGCGGAGGAACCGAAGTAGCGCGAGCAAATTCTACATCTCAATCGGCTGCCGACTCGGGAGTGGGATGGCTGCCAGTGGCCGAGACTCTCATATCGAGCGTTTGGAGCGGCGTTGCTACCAGTTGAGGAAACTGACGCTCTTGGAGGGCATCTGGCGAGCGCCGAACCATTCCTCCTCGGATGCGCTCGTCGCACATGCGCTTTTCCTCGACTGAGAGTGAGTTCCACCAGCTTTCCCGAAGGTAGACGTTCTCAAGATGTTCGAACGCGCATGTTGCGACTGCTGTTGCTTTTTCATTCTCGGGAAGATTTGCAAACGAATCGACAAAGCGACTCACTGGACCGTCCTGCTCACCCCACCATCCGAATACCGCGACCGTTGTACCCGCTAGTACAGTTACATTAAGAGCGACCTGTTCAACTTCGGCACTGGTTCCAAGTTCTTGCAATGCCGTCCCGTTGAAATCGAACTCGGGATTAAACGCCCCTGCGGCGACAAACGGCAAGATCGTATCGAACGTGATGGAATATGTCCTGAAGCTCGACATGTTCCCTGACGTAAATCCATCGCCGTAGCTTGTTCTTGCGCGGTCGAGGTCTTCAATCGCGAGTCGCGCCCCCTGAGCAAGCCCGTTTAAAAGTGACTGCACCATCACCTGGCGCCGAAAATCTGTACCTCGGTCTATGTAGTCGCGGAAGACTGGATAGTTTACAAGGCTGAACTGCTTCATGACGTATTCGTAGCCCATGGCACGAAATGAAAGCAGAAATGCGTTCCGATGGTCGATATTTGCGCCGGCCTGCTCTACCGGTCGGAACATTTCAGTGTCATGCCTGTTGCAGAAGCCGGGGAACGTGGATGCGTCACGAAGCCCTATCCGAGTCGGTACGATTTCGCCGTTATTCCGTTCAATATCGAAAGCGCCTCTTTTCGGAGAGAGAACGTGTCCGTTCTCCGCAACTGCCGCTAGTCCGCCTCTGCGCTGTACGGTATGTGAGTCGATTACACCGTGCGAGCAGGCTTCGGGCGAAGCAAGGGGGTGGAGGCATGTGTGGCAGTCGCGGACCCACACCTGTCGGGCTGCTGCTGCGCGGGCCTGTATCTCACCGAATGTAATTGAATCCTCCGACTGTCGTGTTTTGTGGCAGAACTTCCATTTTCGACCGGATTGGCACCAGCACGGCGCATATACGTCGAATGGTTTCTCACTTGCTCGAAGCGGATTGAATGCTAGAGCGCCTGCAGAGATCGCCAGAAAATCTCGCGTGTCGGAATGTAGTGTCATGCTGGAATCTTACTTGTGCGATTTTGTGGTGTGGCTAGCTTTACCTTCTGCCGGAATACAAGTCTAACTTAGTACTGGAGTTCACGGTCACAGTCACAGACTGAGTGTTGTAATTGGGCACGCAAGGTGGGTAACACGTACTACGTCGAAGAGAAAGCCATCTACCAGGAAGGAAATCGGCCGCTGAGATTGGCAGAACGCCTGAGGCTCGAAGAAATCGAAGAGCGGAGCAAGTCCACGCGAGCCAAATGATCATGCCGGCAGTGTCGCCGGCATTACTATCAAGCCATGCTCGCGAAGAGACTGGCGGCTGCTCGTTTCACCAGGTAGCTCTGCAACGTCGTCGCCTCGATGCTTGAGAGGGAAAACTGGATTGTCCCTTCGCGCATCAATACCAAGCTCCCGTCATTCGTCACGGCGCAGGCGAATCCAGCGGGCCCGGTCTTCGGGATCGGCGTCGTAGCATGGGTTGCTGCTGGGGCCGGCTTCGCGACGCGCGGCTTGCGCTTCGGTTTCGGTCGCTTAGTGTCGAACACACTGGAACGTGCATCGTCCGATTTAGCGATCGGAATGACGTTCTTCGCGTCGACGATTTTTTGCTGAATGCGTTCTACGGCGTCCGGCGGCACATCATCCGACAGGTAATGGGCGTTCATCGTCGTACCATCGCGGACGATGCGTTCTACCAGGACCTGACCGGCTTTGACCGATGGCCAAATTGCCGTCGACACCTTCGTGGAATTTTCAAGGTTCAACTTCCTGGCCAGCTCCGCGGACGTGATGCCGGGCTGACGTTTGATCAGTTCTACGATCTGCAAGCGTCGGCTAATCTGCTCCTTCTTCGACTTCATCATCAATGCTCCTATGTGAGCCTGCGCTCTCGTGACGACGCAGGGCCCACAGGATATTTTTTGATCGGGATGGACGTGATGGATTTGAACGACTGTCTTAATTTTTCCATGAGAAGAATCAATTTGAAACGATGCATGTCGAGTGGCGGGTGGTCGCGCGGTGGAGGTGTTTAGTGTTCTGTACTCGTTCAGTCAAGTGAACTCGACTGCGGATGATAAAAATTGCGAGACTTAAAAGTCTCAAGTGTCGTGATGGAGCAATAGCACTGCTACTATTTTTGGCGAGTTGTTAGGTAGACCTAAAGTAACTGGTTGTAGCGATTGTAGACGTAGGACAATGAAATGGTGCGATCGATCGAAATGTGACTTGACGTTCGCAAGTTGTCGAACTACAGTGGTACTGCGCTTGAGACAACAAGCGCCGGGTTTGGCGACCTGACTCCATAGGCGGACAACCGCCTCAGTGCGGTTTTTTTACGTCCGTAGGCCTGAGCACGCCTGTACAATTTACGGGTGGGCGATGGCGGGGAGACCCTCGGGTCTGCCGGTTTCCTATGGGCCGGTTCGCCAACCCTGTCATTCGCCCGCCCACCCCATTTGGCGATGGGGCGCGGGTCTCCACATCCATAGGAGGCCGAAATGCCTGGTTCAAGCGCGTCCGCAGTTTCAACTCCCCAACCTGACTACACCGATCCGGCTTTCTCCGGTGCGCTGACGAGCGACCATTGGTCTCTCGATGACACTCCCGAGTTGTCGAAAATTCCTAGTAGTCTGATCGCTGATATCAGCCGTGCGTCGAACGCCATAGAGACGATTGCCAGAATCGTTCACAACAGCCTTTGCGAGCCAGAGATGCACGATACCGAGCCGCTCGGACACTCGGCGCATCTCGGCTTGCTGGACGCCGCAGAACTCATCGGAAAATACCTCTCCGGAATCGCGGATCGAATGAACGAGGCTGCGCAGATCTACGCGGACCTGGAGGATTCTGCGGAGGTGCGCCATGACTGACATTCGTGTTTTGAAGACGCTTCCCGAGACGCTTCCCAACGTCAGCGTGATGACCAGTCTCCTGTCGATCACGGCAGGTCTTCCGTTGTTAGATGCTTTGGAAGCATCGTCGTGTCACCTGACGGTTGCGCTCGACGTGCTGAGCGAGATTGCAGCCAATTGCACTGACGGATCGAGCCAGTTGTATGCCGTTCTCACGGCCGTGGGGATCGCCAAGGGGCTGCTCGATTCTGCTGTCGCGTCAATCGAGATTGATGGCAAGGAGACGCATCATGGCTAACGTCAACGGAGAGCCGATGCCGGACGTCTGGGACCCGATCAAGGAACTCGAGGATGCCGAGTACTGGCGGTCCGACTAGAAGCAGCTAAGCATGATTGTGTCCGTGGAGCCGGTTAATTTCTCCGCCGGTTCCAGTGTCGCCTTAAACGTTGCATAATTGGTCGTACTGTTTGACTACATCGGATGCAGTCGTGATATCGCGATGCGCTGAAGCGCAGCTTGCGGTGAATCTAGAAAATCAAAATTGGATAGAGTTCGAGCGATGACCAACAGTTCAGAAAACGGTGCACGTCGTGTCCCGATACATTTTTCTTCTAAAGAAGAATTTGAATCTCGCCCCGGCTATGTGCCGTCGCTTCGATGTGAAAGTACTGACCTCGATTATATTGTTGGGAAGTATGGATTCAGTGCCGAAAATGAGTTGCAGTGTGGTCTGAATGGATGCAATGCATGGCATCAGCATGGGTTTGTGATCGCGACGAAGTCTGGTACTGAAACGCACTGTGGTCAATATTGTGGACGGCGAGAGTTCCATGTGGCATGGGACGACCTCCACGCGGAGTTCCAGCGACAAGAGAAAGCGCTTGCTCGACGGAACCTTGTCGCCACCTTGCTGCAAGAGAGAAATCAAATTCTCGATGAGGCTACAACCTTAGGCGTCGAACTCACGGCGGCTTGCTCGAAGATCCGGTCGATCTATGATGAGTTGAGAAAAGAACCGCTCCTCGCACGCCAGTTTGACATCGCGTTGCAGAGCGATGGTCGGATCTTGGCGGCAGTGGAATCGTAAGCGTCATTTCGTGGCCGCATGGACAGAGCTGCAGCCGGTGTCCAAAGTGATGTCCGTTACTTCAAGTGATGGGGACTACTTTGGACACACGGGATGCGCGAGCGTCGAACCGCAAGGGCCGAC